>ERZ827512.109-NODE-109-length-129581-cov-22.605184_pt1 | contig 129581 bp, 135 predicted proteins | sample MGYA00519916_ERZ827512 | MGnify/ENA primary metagenome ERZ827512 (study PRJEB31778, sample SAMEA3449335) | human gut metagenome | biome: human gut; feature: human-associated habitat; material: faeces | place: United Kingdom | collected 2010/2012 ...
GCTTGAACATAGTGTTCAAGCCACTTTTGGCACTTTCCGTCTTTTGCGAGTGGGCAGTACACACGTACAGCTCCACTCACAAAAAACGAAATTTATCTCACTTTCTCGAAGTCTTACATTGCTTATTTTTAATTTAGGTGGGAATTAATTTCATTTTCTATTTTTTTAAGCTTTTTCATTGAAGTAAGTCCAATATCAACTGTAACAACCCCGCCGTTTTTAAGAGTAATTATAACCTGCGACTGCCTGTCATTAAAATTCTTTTTAAGGCTTGCCTTTGTGTCTTTATGAATTTTAATATTTTCAACATCATCATAATTAAACACATTGTTTTCATCATGAGCGGTAAATTCAAACGTTTCATCTCCAAAAACAATTCCTTGACTTACAACATATTTGCTAACAAGTACGGCAACGACTATTGCAAAAAGGTCAATAATCGCAAAAAGAACGGAGTAAACGCTCACATTTTGGATAAGCTTTTTAACAGCGAAAACGGCATAAGCTACAGTGGCTGCGTCAAGTGCCAAAACCACCAAAAGCGTAACGGGTGAAATTATGCGATATAATTTATTTTTCATTTGAATTTTTTCTCCTTATAATCATCGAGCAGTTTGATATCCCTTGCCTGAAACGCCCTGCCGCTCAAATAGGACAGCAAATTATCGTCATCAAATGCAAATTTAAGCTTATAGCTGTAAAGCGCCTGACGGTATCTGCCCTCTTCCCTGCCGTATTTACCGTCGCCGTAAAGAGGATGACCGATATGCGCAAGATGCGCCCTGATTTGGTGAGTTCTTCCTGTTAAAAGTTCAATTTCAAGAAGGGATGCATCGTCATAATAATCAAGCACCTTATATTTGGTAATAATTTTTTTAGAGCCTTCAACCTGATTATCTGTTACCTTGACAAGATTTTTCCTCTCGTCTTTAGTAAGAAATGCAGTCAATGTTTCCTCACTTTTCGGCATTTTACCGTAAACCACGGTTAAGTAATACTTTTCAATCTCTCTTGATTTAATCTTTGCATTGAGAATTTTAAGTGCTTCAAGATTTTTAGCACCAAGCACAAGACCACCTGTATTTCTGTCAATCCTGTTAGCAAGTGACGGAGTAAAACTTGACGTTTCAGGCGACCATTCCCCTTTTTTGTAAAGATATTTTTTCAGCCTTGCAACAAGGTTATCAATATATTCCTTACCGTCGGGATGACACAAAATGCCAACCTTTTTGTTGATTATGATAACATTTTCATCTTCATAAACAATATCAAGTTCGTCTGACGCTTTCATAAAATCGAGATGCTTGACCTTTAACTTCAGCACGTCGTCCTTAAGATAAAGTTCAAGTAAATCGCCCTCATTAAGCTTTTGGTCATTTGTGCAGCGCTTTTTATTAACTTTAATATTCTTTTTTCTTATTTCCTTATACATAAGCGACTTTGGAACAGACTCAAAGGTCTTTTCAATAAACCTGTCAACTCTTGTTCCTGCGTCACGCTTGGATATAACAAAGCTTTTCATTAATAATCAGTTATTCTCTCTTCTTTTCTTTTCCTCTTCAAGCTCCTGCTTTTCCTTATAAAACATATTAGCCTTAACATAAATTTGGATAAAATCCTTCATAATTTCTGCAAGCTCACCCTTTTGGTAATTTGCAAGAATAATTCTTTCATCATCATCAATAACAAGCGGGCCTCTTTCAAAATCGTTAAAAGTAGGCATAAGAGAATATGTATCATTAGTCTTAACAATCGAAATAAGTGTATAATCGGCAGTTGCGTTTACAAAGCCTGTTTTTTTAGTGTACTTTTCAATAGTTGAAAGCGGAGAGGAATCATTGTGTTTTTTGGTATAGCAATAAGAAATAACCTCTTCAACAAAGCTTTCAATTTGGCTGTCGGAATAAGGTGCTTTAAGAAGAACGACCTTATCAATATCCGCAATCCCGTATTTATCGCTTTCACCGCAAGGAATACCAATCATATTTTCGTTTTCATCAATATATATGCTGATTGTAGAAAAATCTCTTTTTGTATCGCTCATATTTACACCTCTGTGAAAATTAGTGATGATATTATACAATAATTTAAGTAAAATTACAACTTTATTTGAAAAAGACGTTTTATAATGATATAATCAAAGAAAAAGCTTAGGAGTGTTAGCTTGAAAAAAGTTTTAATTACAGGCGGTGCAACGGGTATCGGCAAATCGACGGCTATGCTTTTTGCACAAAAGGGATATGATGTTTTTGTGACATATAACCAAACCGAGCCGGATTTTGACGGCGTTACAAAAATCAAATGCAACTTAGAAAATGAAGAAGATATATTAAATCTGTTTAAAACGGTTGGAAATATTGACATTCTTGTAAACAATGCGGGAATAAGCCTTATTAAGCAAATTAACGACACCACGGCAGAGGAATACGACAAAATAATGAGCGTTAATGCAAGGTCGTATTTTCTTTGCTCAAGAGAAGCAATCAAGCTTATGCTCAAAAATCACGAGGGCGCAATAGTCAACGTTTCATCAATGTGGGGGCAAACGGGTGCTTCGTGCGAGATTGCATATTCAATGAGCAAGGCGGCAGTTATCGGCTTAACACGTTCGCTTGCAGAGGAACTTGCACCAAGTGGCATAACGGTAAACTGCGTATGTCCCGGAATAATTGACACAAGAATGAACAATATGTTTGACAAAAATGAGCTTGAAGAGGAAGTGCCTTTGGGCAGGCTGGGAACAAGTGAGGAAGTTGCAGACGCAATCTTTTATCTCACGCAAAACAAATATATCACCGCCCAAATTCTCGGTGTAAACGGCGGAATAATATAATATGTAAAAGAAAAGATGAGTCGATTAATTTTCAACTCATCTTTTTTCTTAAGTTATCGTAAGGTTTGTTGTTTAATATAAAAAATTATGATATTATAAACTAAATTATATATACAAACAAAAAAGAGGCGGAAAAGGTTATGGCAGAGAAGATATTTTTACTTGAAGATGATGCTTATCTTCGTGACGGGCTTTTAGAAATGCTGCAAGGCAGAGATTACGAAGTTGAAAGTGCCGAAAGTATCAAAAAGGCAGAGATAATCATTAAAGAAAAGCGCTTTTCCCTGCTTATTTTTGACGTTATGCTTTCCGACGGCTCTTCATTTGATTTATGCGAAAAACTTAGAGCGCAGGGAGTGACCACGCCTATTTTGTTTTTAACTGCCTGCGATGAGGAATACCAAATAGTAAGAGGGCTTGATGCCGGCGGTGACGATTATGTTACAAAGCCGTTTAAACTTTTAGAGCTTCTTTCAAGAATACGTGCGCTTATCAGAAGAAATGCTTTTCAAAATTTTGTAAGCAGTGATTTGGTAATTGACACAAATAATATGACGGTTAAAAAGAACAATCAAAATATATTTGTCACGAAAACGGAATTTCAAATTCTTTCGATGCTTATAAGAAACAACGGCGCAATAGTCACAAGGTCAAGCCTTTTGCAAAGCATTTGGGACGACAGCGGAAATTTTATTGACGACAACACATTATCTGTTCACGTAAGCAGACTCAGAGAGAAAATCGGAGCAGATAAAATTGCGACCGTAAGAGGAATAGGATATCGTTGGGAGGAAAATATATGAAAATTATTATCCTTTCAATTTTATGCGGTATATTGCTTTTGATATCCTTTATCCTCTTAATCCAAAATTACAAGCTAAAAAAGGACGCAAGGGCCTTGATTGAGAGTATTGATGAATTTACAAATCAGGGAAAAACAATGCAAATAAGCCTTTGGGATAACGATTTTGCACGGCTTCAAAATGCCGTGGGTGACCTTGAGGAATTAGTCAATCTTGAAAAAGGCAAGCTGTATAACGAAAACAAGAAAAACGTCCAATTTATATCCGACATATCGCACCAACTTAAAACTCCGATTGCGGCGCTCAGGCTTTACTGCGAAATGGACCTTGCAAGCGGTGAAAACACACACGCACAAAAGGAGCTTGAATTAATCGACAAAACAGAGCAACTGATATATAAGCTTTTGAAGCTTGAAAAGGTCAAGCTTGACACATATTATATGAATTTTGAACAAAACGACCTTAACGAAATATGCCAAAAGCTCATTTTAGATTTCAAGCCGCTTTTTAAGGAGAAGAATTTTGAGTTAAACGGCACCAGCAAAATCAGGTGCGACAGAGAATGGCTTTACGAGGCACTTTCAAACATAATAAAAAACGCCTGCGAACACACAGACGATAAAGGAAATATTAAAATCACAATAACAGACAGCGAACGCTCGGCAACAATAGAGATTGAAGATGACGGCGGCGGAATGAAGGAGGAGGAAATACCGAATCTTTTCACCCGTTTCTACAAGGCTGAAAGCTCTGCAAAAAGCAATACGGGCATCGGGCTTGCAATAAGCAAAGCAATTATTGAGCGCCACCACGCTCTTATCACGGCGCAAAACAAAAACGACGGCTTATGCATTACAATATGCCTGCCTAAAATCGACGGCTACGAGGCGCTGTAAATAAGAAATCAAAATACCGCCCTTTTGAATAAATCGGGCGGATTTTTTGTCATTATTTCAAAACATTACGAAATCTTAAGATTAAAGTAAGTTTAATTAAAGATTGGCGCTGTATTATTAAGATAAAGAAAAAGATTAACATCGAAAGGAAAAGCAAAATGAAAATAATTGAATGTAAAGACCTCACAAAGGAATACATTAGCTCAGACAGCACCGTTAAGGCGGTTGACAACGTGAGCATATCGTTTGAGCAGGGAGAATTTTGCGCCGTGACAGGTCCGTCAGGCTCAGGCAAATCCACATTTTTGCACATTCTCTCCTCTCTTGAAAATGCAACGAGCGGCTATGTAATTTACGGTGAAAAAAGGCTCAGCGACTACAGCGACAATCAGCTTTCAATTTTGAGGAGAAGAAGATTCGGCTTTGTTTTTCAGTCCTACAATCTTGTAAACGAGCTGACGGGATACGAAAACATAATTTTGCCCATTATGCTTGATAAGAAAAAGGTTGACGAAAAATATATTGATAAAATCATTTCTATGCTCGGAATCGAAGACAGGCTTTCGCATTTACCGAGTGCACTTTCGGGCGGCCAGCAGCAGAGAATTGCAATAGCAAGAGCACTTGCAAACAAGCCGTCAATCCTTTTTGCAGACGAACCTACGGGTAATCTTGACAAAAAGAGCGGTCAAGAAGTGCTCTCACTTTTAAAATATTGTGCAAAGGAATTTGGAATTACACTCATACTTGTAACCCACGATTTGCACGTTGCCGAGCAGGCAGACAGAATACTCACCATTGAAGACGGCAAAATAATTGCCGACACAAAGGCGGTGGCTGAAAATTGAAAAAGAAGTTGACAGTTAATACCCTTGCGCTCGGAAATATAAAAAATAGAAAAAAACAATATACAATAATGATTATCGGCATTATTCTTGCAATGGTGCTTTCAAGCAGTATTGTGTTTTTATATTCCGCCGCAAAGGAAACATATATTTCAAATCACTACAAAACGCACGGATATCAGAGCGAAATTTTTGAATCAAGCAGTCTCAGCGACGAGAATTTAAACGAGATGAAAAGCGAAGGCATAATAACAGCCTACGGCGAAGCGCACACATTGGGCTACGCTTATACCGACAAGCAAAACAAATACTTAGGCTCAAATGTAGGCTATTTTGATAAAAAAGGCAAAGAACTTTCAAACCCTATACTGCTTGACGGCAAATACCCTCAAAATCAGGGCGAAGCCGCAATAGAAAAAGCGCAGCTTATAAAGCTTGGTTTAAAGAATGCAAAAGTCGGCGATACAATCACGCTTAACCTCGACATTCAAAACGGCAATACAAAATACTACAAAACCATAGTTAAAAAATACAAGTTAACCGGCATACTAAGCGATAAAAAATCAATAATAAGCTACAGCTACGATGCAAAAGATTACGACACATTAATTCCTGCCATAGTTGTTTCAAACAAAGAAAAGATTGAAAACGGCGGAAAGGAAAAAATCGTTTATTACACTCAAGCCGAAAAAAAGCGAAGCATGGACATCGACGAGTATTTTGCTCAAAAAAACATTTCCGGCAGTGATTATAACAAATATAACACAAAGTGCTATGTGCAAACTAATGTTGACAATTTATTTTCCGGCAGCGCTTTTGTAATTGTAATAATGGCAGTGCTTATTTTCGCTTCTTGCGTTGCGATAATCAATTCGTTTAACAGTAATTTAAAGGATAGAAAAAAGCAAATAGGTATGCTTCGTGCCGTCGGTACAACAAAAAGGCAGATAATAAATATTTTCGGCAGAGAAGCATTTATTATTTCCCTCATTTGTACACCTATAAGTATAATTATTTCTTATTTAATTATCAGTCTTGTGTTAAAATTTGCTGTTAAAGACGCTGTTATGACAAAAAGTGTAATTTCGCTTTTAATTGCGGCTGTTACAAGCGAAATCGTTGTTTTACTTGCCGCATTTATACCGCTTATTTCTGCATCAAGAGTATCACCTATGCAGGCAATAAGAGATGTTGAAACGGCAAGAAAATTTAAAAATAAAAAGATTAAATCAAAAAAAGAATTTGATGTGGCAAAGCACATTGCAAAAAGAAATTTAGGCTTTTACAACGGCAGCAGAATAACAGTCAGCGTAATTCTTGCGCTTACAATTATCGTTTCAAGCTTCGGCTTTGCCAATGTCATCAACGATACAAAAAATTATTTTTCAAACAACAATTACGATTATTATATTTCCTTTGCCAACGAAAAAGGATTAAGCGAAGCTGAAAAACAGGAAATAGCCGATATGCAATATATCGGTGAAGTAAGCGGTGAAAAAAGTATGAACATAAATATGCTTAGAAACGAGATTGACGACTTTTTCCGTGTTGTGATGTGTGATACTTTTTTGCCCGGTGACCAAATGCTGAAAAGCACAAATCAGTACAGTGATTTAATCAAAAACGGCAAACCAAATTCAAGCTACGAAGAAGGCAAAAAGGACCTTAATACGAACAAGGAATACATAAACCTTGAAATCACAGCCTATGAAAATTCATATTTTAAGAACATCAAAAATAATGTTGAGGGTGAAATAAATTATTCTAAGCTGAAAACCGGCGAAGAAGTAATTGTTGCCTCACCAAAAAAGCTTGAGCTTACAGCTTTTGTAAGCGGCAATGAAAGTGGATTTGACACAAATGCTGACAAAGAAATAGGCAAGAAACTCGGCAGATACGAATCTATTTTAATTGCTGAAACTCCGTTTAAAGTCGGTGATAAAATCACATTTGAACTTCCTGACAAAACAGTAAAAACTGCAACTGTCGGCGCAATCATTCGGCCAAACAGCACCGGTGGCAGCGAAGAAGAAGGTGACCTTGGCTCTAATATTCAAGTTTTAACTACCATTGACGGTATGAGAACTTTTAACAAGACGCTCAATTACAATTCTATTGAAATCAAATCAAGCGAAGAAGTCAACGACAAAATTGACGAGCAAATAACAAATGAGTTAAGCGAATTTGCCACAAAGTATGACGGTTATGTCGGTTCAATATATCAGCAAAACGAGCAAATAAGACAAAATCAAATAATAATGATTGCATCTCTTACAAGCATAATGATAATTTGTTTAGCCGTTTGTGCAAGCATTATTAACAACGCTATGAGTGCCAGAATAAGAGAGAGCAAAAAAGCAATCGGCACATTAAGAGCAGTCGGTGCAGATGAAAGAGAGCTTACAAAATCATTCATTTATCAAATGAGGTCAATGTTTGTTTGGGGCACAGGTATAGGCTTTGGTGTATACATTATAAGCTATTTCATCAAATTTTTAGTTGAAAAATATTACTATGCAAGTGAAAGTTATACATTAGAGTTCTATCCTTGGGCAGCGATAGGCATTGTTATAGTTTTATTTATAATTTGCTCAATTAACTTATGGGTTAAGGTAAGAAAAGAAATGAAAAACAGCATAGTTGAAAATATAAGAGAATTATAGAGGAAAATTATGAAAAAGCTACTTTGTATATTTATTTCAATAATATTATGCTTTAGCTTTGGTATGACGGCTTTTGCAGAGGAGGACGACACAGCACCGAGCGATACTCAAAGTGCATCGCAACCACGGTTAATGGTGGAAAGCTATACCCTTTCAAAGCCTGATTTAAAGCCAAACGAAAGCGCAACACTTGAAATAAAACTAAAAAACCACAGCCTAAAGAAAAATATAAACAACATTGCAATCACTCTAAGTGACGAGGCAAACGAAATAAGCACAATAGGTGTAAATTCAGGCTACATTGATAAAATTATTCCAAATTCCACCTACACATACACCGCCACAATAAGAGCGACGAAAACAGCAAGCGAGGGTGTGCACAAGCTGGCTGTCAGCTTAGAATATGAGGACGATGATTATGCTCAATATACGTCAACGTCGCAAATATCAATAAATGTTACAAAGAAAAAGAAGGCTTCAACAACAAAAAAGGCGGCTAAAAAGAAAACAACGCAAAATGCCTCCCGCCCGCAATTAATCGTCACCTCCTACTCTCTTGACGGCAAATACGTATCGCCGTCAAAAAGTGCAAATTTATCCGTAATTCTAAAAAACGAGAGCAAGGACAAATCCATTAAGAATTTGAAACTTACTATAAGCGAGGAAAAAAACGACATTAAATTCAAAAGGGAAACCTTTTTTGTTGATGAAATAAAGCCAAAGGGTATTTACACGTTAAATATTGAATTAACCGCCGCAAAAACGGCTGAAATAGGAGAGCACAAGCTCGTTTTGGCAAGCACTTATGAGGACAAATATTTCACCTCGTTTGAAAGCTCGGATAATGTTTTAATTAATGTCAAGCAAAAGACAGCGCTTGATTATGACGGCATTATTCTTCCAAAAAAGCTTACGCAGGACGATACGGCTACTATGGAAGTAAATTTGATGAACACGGGCAAATCGGCAATAAGAAATGCAAAAATCAGCTTTGACATTGACGGACTTGAAACGGGAGGAGTTCTCTTTATCGGCATGATAAAGGCAGGCGAAAGCAAGACGGGAAGCGCTAATTTTCAGGTAAGTTCATCTAAGCTCGGCGACGTAAAAGGCACGGCAACGCTGAGTTATGAGGACGATTTCGGAAAAAGCTACAGCGAAAGCATTTCCCTTTCAAGCACGATTATTAAAAAGAAAGCGGTAAAAAGCGACAGCGACATGGATAAAAAGAAGTCAAAATTTTCTCTCTGGTGGCTTTTTTTACTTATCGGCTTGGCAATCGGCGGCGGTGTAGGCGCAATAATTCCGATTTCAATCAACCAAAGCAAAAAACGCAAAGAGGACGATTTAAGATTATAAATATAACAAAAAAGGAACGGCGAGATTTTATTCTCACTGTTCCTTTTTCTTTGTCAGAATTTCTTTGGGCATTCAATTCATTCATAATACTTCATTAATTTATCATTATTTTGACGAAAAGTAAATATATGTGGTGTGAAATGACTGTTTTTGGGTGTGAAATGCAGAATATTAATGACATATAGTCATATTTGTGATATACTTATTTTTGTATTTGTTACTTATTTTTCGAGGAGAAGCAATATATGGTCAGTATTTATATTTGTGATGACGATAAAATATTCAGGCAAAAACTATATGACAATTTAAAGGCAAAATGCGAAAAAATCGGAATTGACTACACACTTTCGCTCATATCCACATTTGAAGAATTAAAGGAAAATTCAAGTAAAATAGATATATTATTTCTTGACGTTTTACTCGGCGATATCAATACAATTAATAGAATCATCAAAGAGGATATTGCCGTTACCTTTGAGCTTGTTATACTAACGTCATATCCGGGTGAAATCTATAATATTTCAAAAATTTCACCGACATATTATCTTGACAAATTAAGGTCAGATGAAAAAAATCTCTCAAATGCGCTGAATAAATGTATTCAAAATCTTGAAAACAAACGAAAGCAGAAAATAATAATTGAACACGAAAAAATAAGCGAAACAATCGACCTAAACGACGTTACTTATATTGAAGCGCAAAATAAAGCAAGTGTTTTGTATTTTAATGACGGAAAAAGCATAACGGCAAATATCAAGTTTTCAGATTTGCTTTCAAAATGCAGTATTAATTTTCAACAATGCAGCAGAAGTTTTGCGGTTAATTTTGATTACGTTTTAGGCTTCAAATGGCACAAATATATATTACTAAACGGCGAGCAAATAACAATTTTGAGAAGTAATTACAAGACGCTGACAGAAAATTACAAAAAATATTTGGAAATATAGCATAAATATCATTTAGTTTGAAAGGCTACGGTAATAAATGGGACAGATAATAGATTTAAGTCACTTTTCAATTTGGCTTTTAATTCTTTCAATTTGCAAAGGCTTTGCTCTTTTCACGATTATTCACACTCTTTATAAAGATAAATTCAATTCCTTTATAACGCTTATAACAACGCTTATATCCGTTTGCGCTTGGAACTTAGTCAATCAATATTCCAAACTTTTAGCCGAGAAAGCGGATAACAGTGCTTTTGTAATATTAAGCTACGTATCGCTGATTTTATTTATATTCGCCGTCTTTGCAATAAGCATTGATACAAAAACGAAAAACAAAATTACAGGCTCGCTTTTGATATTTGGTTTGTATATTTTTATTTGGATTGGCAGCAGTGCAATTTTGAGTTTTATTTGGAGCAAAGTCGGATATCAGGATTTAATTGATAATCTTCCGACCTACAAATCCACAATAGCGCTCACCCTTTCAAATGCGCTGACATATCTTTTTGGCGGATATATTGTATCGTTTTTCCTAAGGCTTTCCAAAATCAAAGCAAGTGATTTTAAAGCAAAATATCTTTATTTTTATATTTTTCCTGTAACCAATATTTTACCGCTAATCATTTGTGCGTCAACAAAGGCGTTTTGGGAAGAAAGCAACGGCGATTTACTTTATCAAAACATTATAATTTGCATCACCTTTATAGTTGTCGCTATAATCGATTTTGCGACTATATTTGTTGTTGACTCAATAAGAAAAACTGACGATAAAAATGCCGAGCTTTTAATATTATCGACTAAAAATGAAATTGAATATCAAAGCCTTGAATTAATCAAAGCCGAAAGAGAAGGACTCAGGCACATCAAGCACGACATTAAAAACATTCACCTAACTGTTAAAGAGCTTATTTTGTCCGGTAATAACGAGCAAGCACTTGACATTTTAAATCAGTCAAATGATGAACTTACTGAAATTGACGGCTTAAGGCTTTGCGGCAATGATATTATAAACACTGTTTTTTACATAAAATCAAAGGAAGCCAAGGCTGAAAATATTGAGCTTAATGTTGAAGTTGACATTCAAAATAGCGTTAAAATTAAAAATATCGACCTTGCAAGAATACTTTTAAACCTTTGCGACAATGCGATTAATGCTACAAAGGAATGCGATAAAAAAGAAATTTATTTTTCAATAACTGCAAGTGATAAGATTATTAAAATCGACACAAAAAATCCGTTTATAAACAGAAAAAAAGTAATTCAAGAAGGCCACGGCAACGGAACAAAAATCATTAAAGAAATTGCCGAAAAGCACGGCGGCGATTACAAAGCGAGCAGCGAAAACGGTATTTATACAACTCACACAACACTCAGAAACATAGAAGCAAATATATAAACAGAAAGACGGGCTGAAAATCAGCTCGTCTTTTTTAGCGTGTAGAAAAAGTCCAATTACAAATTTCTACACGTCTTTTTAATCGCAAATAATTTGAGCATTGCTTCCGATTGTTCTGTCCTTAGTGATAACTATTTTATTATCTATCCTATCACGCAACGCATCAACGTGCGAAATTATGCCGACAAGGCGATTGCCCTGAGAAAGAGAGGTAAGCGCAGAAAGAGCACGGTCAAGTGCTTCACCGTCAAGAGAGCCGAAGCCCTCATCAACAAACATCGTATCAAGTTTGATACCGCCGTTAGATGATTGAATTTCATCAGAAAGACCGAGTGCAAGGCAGAGAGAGGCCATAAACGATTCGCCGCCCGACAAGGTGCTGACACTTCTTGATGAGCCATTAAAATGGTCAATAACATCAAGTGCCAAGCCTTCATTTTTCTTAAGTGTTTCGGCATCGCTCCTGCGCACCAATTCATATTGACCGTCACTCATAGTCAAAAGCCTGATATTTGCTTTTCTTATAATTGAGTCAAAATACGTCATTTGAACAAAGGTTTCAAGTGTAATTTTCTCCTTGCCCGATATATCGCCGTTAGCCGTTTCGCTAAGCGCTTTAAGCCAAACGTATTTATCATCATATCCTTTTAGGATATCCCTTTTTTTAGAAATATTATCTACAAGTAATTTATTGCTTTCAATGCGGGAATAAAGCGATTTTGCCGTTTTATCAATATCTTTTTTATACTCATTAAGTTTTAAAGACTTTTCATTAAGAGAGGCTAAATCAATTTCCTTAAATTCTTTAAGTGCATTTTCAAGGCTTGCTTTTTTACCCTTTTGCGTGTCATATTTTGATTTAATATCGTCAAAATCATTTTTGCTTTTTTCAATGGCATTTTTGATATCATTTGAAAGGTTGGTATATTCCTTCAGCTTATCTTTAGCAAGGTCGGCACTTTCAAAATCAAGTTCGCTTTTAATAGAGATTACACGCTTTGTATTTTCCGAAATAAAAGCTTCATCACTTGCCTTTTGGGTATTGAGCTTTGATATTTCATCTGAAATGGATTTTTGTTTTTCCTGAATTTTTGGAATTTCCTTATCTAATTTTTGATAAAGATTAAGCTTTTCATTTGCTGTTTTAAGCAAAGCTAAAGTACAGTCATACTCTTTCTTTAAAGCATTAATATTGCTGTTATAATCGTCAAAAACATTGTCGTCTGTGCCGAAAAGCTTTTTAGCTGCAGACTTTACATTAGCGGCAATTTCATCAAATCTTGACTTAAGCGCAGACGCAGTATCCCTTGCTTTATCGGCTTTTTCCTGCGCTTTTTTAACAAGGTTTTGCGCCGATTCAACGTCTGCTTGGCTCGGTGCATTTTCACTTTTTCTTGCCAAATTCGGGTGCGAAGTTGAACCGCAAACAGGGCAAGGCTCGCCGTCTTTTAACTCATCTGCGATTATACCCGCCTGCTCGTTGAAAAAGGCGATATATATTTGATTATATTCATTTTCCAATGCGCCGTATTCATCTAAAGCGGATTTTGCAAAAGACTGTGCGTTTTTAAGATTTTTTTGTTCGGTTTTGCACCTGTCAATTTCGGTTTTAAGTTCTTTTAGCGCTTCTGCTTTTTTCTTGATTTCTTCTTTTTGGGCAGTCAGCTTTTGCACAAGCAAATCTGCACCCTTGACTTCTTCCAAAGCCTTTGATTTTTCATCAATTTCTTTTTCAAGCAGCGTTATTTCCTGCTGCTTTAGCTTAAGTAAATTATTGCTTTTTTCAAAACTTTGTGTCCTTTCATTTATGCTGTTTTCAAGACTTTTAAGTTCGTCATACTTAGGCATTTTAGAATTAATCAGATTGATTTTTCTCGTTAAATCGTCAAGCCTTTCTCTTTGTGCTTCGGCTGATTTATAAGCTTTTTCGCAGTCATTGCGCTTTGTTTTAAGTTCTTCAAGCTTGGCAGACGCTTCGGCATATGCTTTCTTTGTTGCCTCTTGATTTTCGTAAAGTTTAATATTTGAATTTATTTTTTCAATTTCTTCATTAATACTTTCAATGTTTTTTTGAGTTTTTGTATATTCAAGCGTATCCTTATTGATAATCTCGCCTGCAAGTTTTATAACGTCCTCAATAAGCACATCACCGCTCTTTGCCCTTTCAAGTTCAAGAGAAAGCGTGTCGTTTTCATTACACTTAAGCTGATTGATATACTGCTCAATGCCGCTTTTTTCTTTTTCACGGTTACGTTTAAGTTCATTAAAAAGGCTCGAAAGCTTAATTTCAATATTATGATAAGGCTCGGTTTTAAAAATCTTTCTGAAAATTTTGCTTCGCTCGTTTGTTTCACAATTGAGAAGTTTTCTGAAATCGCCTTGCGCAATCATTGCAATTTGCGAAAATTGATTTTTATTAATGCCGATTATCTCCTCAACCTTAGCATTAACCTCTTTGATTTTCGTTATAACTGAGCCGTCCGGCATAACAAGCTCGGCATTGGCGCTTTGCTTGGTAAAGCCCTCTCCCCTTTTATTCGGTCTGGGATATTCCGGATTGCGGTTAATTTTATAAATTTCGTTATTATATTCAAATTCAAGCTCTACAAAGGTTGGTGTATCTGCACTTGCATATTTTGAGCGAAGAGTAGTATTTTCCCTGTAATTCCCGCTTGCCTCGCCGTAAAGCGCATAAGAAATCGCATCAAAAATCGTCGTTTTGCCTGCGCCCGTATCGCCCGTGATAAGATATATTCCGCTCTTTCCGAGTTTTTGCATATCAAGGGTGACTTCTCCTGCATACGGGCCAAATGCCGACATTGTAATTTTTAAGGGTCTCATTGCTCTGCCTCCCAAACATTTTCAATAACGCCTTGCAAAAACTCGCTTTGTTCCTTGCTCATATCACTGCCGTTTTGCTTAAAATAAAGTTCGCCGAAAATTTCCGTCGGTGATTTTTCCTTAACATTTTCAACACTTTCAACTGTAAGCGCACTTCTCGTTCGGGTGTTGTTATAATCAAGCTTCATAATATTTGTATAAACGCACCTAAGCTTTGAAAGTGCGTCAACAACATCGTTTTCGTCAGTCAAAGTGATATGATAATAGTCCTCTTTGTGATTTAATTTTTCATAATAATCTTTACTCATAAGTTCGTCATAGCTGCCTTCAATTTCAACCAAATCACGCTTGGGAATAAGCGGAATAAGCTTTATTTGAACATTCCCCTTTTCGCCCATTTCAACAACCGTAACACTTTTCTTATGCCTGCATTCCGAAAATGAATATTTAAGCGGAGTACCCGAATATCTGACAGTATCTCTTATAAGCTTTTGCGGTGAATGAATATGTCCGAGTGCGACATAATCGAATTTATCATAAACTGCGACATCAACATTATCCGTACCGCCTAAACTGATTTCTTCGCTGTCGCACTTGATTGCACCTGTAACAAATTGATGAGAGATAATAATATTTCTCTTGCTTTCGTCAACGTCCATTTTGGAAATTGCCGCAGCAATTGCATCGGTATATCCGTTTATTTCCTCATCAGGAAATGCCTGCCTGACATTAACAGGTTTAATAAACGGAAGCATAAATATATTCACTTCTCCCCACTCGTCTTTAAGCGTATGCTTTTGAATAGTGCCGTCATAAACGGGAGAGATAAAAATATTTGCCCTTTCCATAATTCTTGAGCCGAATGAAAGTCGCTCGGCGCTGTCGTGATTGCCGCTGATAATAAAGGCGGAAAGGGGCATATCGGAAAGCCTGAAAATAAACTCATCAAGCATTTTGACCGCCTCACCGGACGGTTGAGATTTATCGTAAACATCGCCTGCGATAAGCACTGCGTCAGGCTTTTCCTGCTCGATTATTTCAAGAATTTTAAGTAAAATATATCTTTGCTCCTCAAGCATTGAAAACTCGTTTACTCGCTTGCCGATATGCAAATCCGAAAGATGAATAAATTTCATATCATCACCCCGTTTAAATTGATAATTTAATTATATATCAAATCAATATAAAAGTCGAACATAATTTTTAAACCGACGATATTCACTTTTTATAGTACAAAATAATAAAAAATGTAAATACGCTTGCAATAATATATAAAAATAAGTATTATATAACAAATGACACAAAATTCACTTTTTTAAAGGAGAATGGCTATGAATACATTTCTTTTTGAAAATGAAGAAGAAAAAAAGTATGCTCTTGCCTGCCTTGCATTCTCTAAATCACTCAATCTGATTGATGACGACAGCCTTGAAGGAGTAAAAAAGAGATGCGACGCTGAAAACGAAAAAAGAAAAGCACAGCTTGAAAACGGTGAAACCGTATACGGTCTTACTCATTTTTCATATCCGGCTTTTCTTAATTTTGAGCTTACAAGATTAAAGCTTGACTTTGTAGGCGAAAGCGAAAAGGTAAAAAAAGCATATAATTTTACTGAAATCACAAGAAAGCAAATGAAAGCTTATTATAAGGAAAACAAGGACCTTTTCACAAGGTACAATAATGACCGATTTTTCATTTTTGAAGTTAAAACGGTTATTTATAAAAAGATAAGGGAGGCGCAGTACGATGAAGAAATCAACAACATACTTTGTAAGCTCGCTTAACGGCAATGACGAAAATGACGGTTTAAGCGAAAGCACTGCGTTTAAAAGCCTTAATAAAATAAACGAGATTGAGCTTGCACCCGGTGACAAGGTATTCCTTTTAAAAGGTTCTGTTTTTGAAAATGAATTTTTACATTTGAAAAACTGCGGCGATATAAACGCTGATATGATTGAAATTACGTCCTACGGCGACAACGGCGATTTGCCGAAAATCAACACTAACGGCAAAGGCGTTTGGTATCAGGACTACGGCAACGAACTCGACTTTGGCGGTCACGTATATAAAGGCAACGTTTCTTCAGCAATTCTTCTTTATGACGTTGAAAATATACTTATTAAAGATATTGAAATAACAAATAAAGAAAAATTCAAGGATATGGAAAGCTACTGCGCCGCAGACAAGATGGACAGAACAGGCGTTGCCGCAGTTGCAAAAAACAGAGGCACGCTTCATTCAATCACACTCGATAACCTTTTTATCCACGATATAAACGGCAATGTTTACAACAAGCATATGAACAACGGCGGTATTTATATGACCTGCTTTAAGCCTGATGGTGAAGAAAAAACAGGTGTTGCAAGATATGACGGAGTAACAGTCGAAAACTGCTTTGTTAAAAATGTCAGCCGTTGGGGCATTGCAGTCGGCTATTCATACCGTCACAAGGATTTTGCAACCAAAGAGCTTAGTGAGGAAACATTCAAGAAATACGGCAATGAAAACATTACACTTAAAAACAACTATGTTAAATTTGCCGGCGGTGACGCTATAACTCCTATGTACGCTTTAAATCCTTTAGTTGAGCATAATGTTGCGGACTCCTGTGCAACTGAAATGAACGACAGATATTATAAATATCCAAAAAAGCGTGCAGGCAAGGTTGCCGCAGCGATTTGGCCGTGGAAATGCAAGAATGCACTTTTAAGATATAATGACGTTGTTGATACAAAGCTTAATCAAGACGGTATGGCTTATGATGCAGACTCAGGTGACGGCACAAAATATGAATACAACTATTCACGCCTTAACGAAGGCGGCTGTATGATGTTTTGCTTGCAGGAGGCAGTACACAACACATTTGAAAACAATTTAAGCTTCGATGACTTAAGCGGAACAATGACGCCGGCAAGCAATCCCGACGCTTATGTTGCAAACAATACATTTTATGTAAGAGAGGGCGTTCCTTTTGTAAGAAAGAGAATGCACGGCAAAATGACACTTAAAAACAATAAAATAATCAAAATCAAAAAATAACAATTCGGAGGTAAAATATGGCAAAAAGCAAAGGCAGAGTAACAATTCCGACAGATATGGACGTTGTCAAAGAAACTCTTGAAATAATGAACGAATGGGGTGCAGACGCAATACGTGACTGCGACGGAACCGAATTTCCGCAAGAACTTCGTGACACAGGTGCAAAGGTTTATGCAACCTATTACACAACAAGAAAGGACAATGCTTGGGCAAAGGCAAATCCCGATGAAATTCAGCAGATGTATATTATGACTAAATTTCACACCGCTACAAGCGACACCCTTTCAATTCATCTTATGGATAATCTTTATCCTGATATGCTTAAAGTAAATAACCGTGACGATATCACAAGATGGTGGGAGGTTATTGACAGAACTACGGGTGAAGTAGTTGCACCGACTTCTTGGGATTATGACGAGAAAAGCGGCAACGTTACTATTAATAACTGTACTCCTTTCCATGAATATACGGTTAGTTTTCTTGCTTACATTATGTGGGATCCGGTACATATGTATAATGCGGTGGTAAATAAATGGAACGTTGAGCCGCAGATAACATTTGACGTTCGTCAGCCGAAAACAAGAGCACATTCGCTTGAAAGGCTTCGCAAATTTCTTGACACCCATGAGTATGTTGACGTTGTAAGATTTACAACATTTTTCCATCAGTTCACATTGATTTTTGATGAGCTTGCAAGGGAGAAGTTTGTTGATTGGTTCGGCTACAGCGCATCGGTAAGCCCATATATTCTTGAGCAGTTTGAGAAAGAGGTCGGCTACAAATTCCGCCCCGAATTTATCATTGACCAAGGATATATGAACAATACATACAGAATTCCGTCAAAGGAATTTAAAGATTTTCAGGCTTTCCAAAGAAGAGAAGTTGCCGCACTTGCCAAGGAAATGGTTGACATTGTTCACGAATACGGCAAAGAAGCTATGATGTTTATGGGCGACCATTGGATTGGAATGGAGCCGTTTATGGACGAGTTTGCCTCAATCGGGCTTGATGCTGTTGTAGGCAGTGTCGGCAACGGCGCAACGCTTCGTCTTTTCAGCGATATTAAAAATGTTAAATACACGGAAGGCAGATTTTTACCTTACTTCTTCCCTGACGTTTTCTGCGAAGGCGGCGACCCTATCAAGGAGGCAAAGGTCAATTGGGTAACTGCAAGACGTGCTATTTTAAGAAGCCCTATTCAGCGTATCGGATACGGCGGATACCTTAAGCTTGCGCTTCAGTTCCCAGATTTCGTTGAATATATCAAATCTGTTTGTGATGAATTCAGAACTCTTTATGACAACATTCAGGGCGTTACTCCTTATTGTGTAAAGAAAGTTGCAGTCCTCAACTGCTGGGGCAAAATGCGTGCTTGGTCTAACCATATGGTGCACCACGGTCTTTATTACAGGCAAAACTATTCATACTTTGGTGTCATTGAGGCATTGAGCGGTGCTCCGTTTGACGTTTCATTCATCAGCTTTGACGATATTAAAAAAGACAAAAATTTGCTTGATAATTTCGACGTTATCATCAATGTCGGCGATGCAGATACAGCGCAAGGCGGAGGAGAATATTGGGTAGACGAGGAAATCATCACCGCAGTCAAGAAATTTGTTTATAACGGCGGCGGCTTTATCGGTGTCGGCGAGCCGGCTACTCATCAATGGCAGGGCAAGTTCTTCCAGCTTGACGATATTTTGGGCGTTGAAAGAGAAAACGGACTTACTCTCAACACCCGTCGCTACAACACTGAGGAACACCGCAACCACTTTATTCTTGAGGATACAAACGGCGGCAACATCGATTTCGGCGAGGGTAAGAAAAATATTGTTGCACTTGAAGGAACAACAGTTCTTGTTCAAAATGCCACAGAGCTTCCGTTTGCAGTTCGTCACGCAGAAGAGGTTCAAATGGCAGTTAAGCAATTCGGCAAAGGCAGAGGTGTTTACATTAGCGGCCTTCCTTACAGCTTTGAAAACAGCCGTGTACTTTACAGGGCAGTTCTTTGGAGCGCAAATTCTGAAAACGAGCTTCACAAGTGGTATTCAACAAACTACAATGTTGAGGTTCACGCTTATGTTAAAAACGGCAAATATTGCGTAGTAAACAACACTTACGAGCCGCAGGATACAACAGTTTATATCGGCGACGGCTCATCATTTGACCTTCATTTAAATTCAAACGAAATCAAGTGGTACGAAATATAATAAGACGTAAAAAACAGCTTTAGCTCTTAAGCATCAAAAAAAGGATTAGACATTCGTAAAACAATACGAATATCTAATCCTTAATTTTTATTGAAATATTAAGATTTATTCATTAACGATAGTTTTTTCAGTTTCTTCAACCTCGCTGCCCTTTTTGCTTCTTACATAACTCTTAAACGAATTAACGGCAATAATAAGAGCAAGTGTTATAAGCAATACTGCAACCACAAGCTGAATTACGCTTGCAAAAATTTCCTGACCTGCAACAAGTGATTTAACAAGGCCTACTACACGCTGAATAAGAGCGGTAAATGTTACGCAAAGCATAATAATCATAGGCGGGAAAAGCATTTTATTGCTTCTGCCTGTTACCTTAAGGAATACGCAAAGAGTGATAAGAACAAGTGCACTCAAAAGCTGGTTAGCCGAACCGAAAAGCGGCCAAATTGTTTGATAACCAATCTTTGTAAGAACAAAGCCGCAAGCAAGAGTAAAGATTGTTGAAAAATATGTGTTGCACAAAAGTTTTCTCCAAGGCTTTGCATTTTTCATATCGTCAACGCTGAACAATTCCTGGAAACTCATTCTGCCTATACGTGCAACCGCATCAAGAGTTGTAAGTGCAAGAGCAGAAACACACATTGTCATAAATACTGTTGAGAAATGAACCGAAAGTCCCATCTTTTCAAAGAAACCTGCAACACCTCTTGAAAAGATTTGGAAAGGAGTACCCTCGGCAGGAATACCATTTTTAGCGGCAGCGCCTGCAACGCAAAGTGCAAGAACAGCAAGCACACTTTCAAGAATCATTGCGCCGTAGCCGACCTTAAGCATATCCTTTTCATTAGCAATTGTTTTAGACGAAGTACCGGATGAAACAAGTGAATGGAATCCTGATACGGCACCGCAGGCAACTGTTACAAACAAAATAGGAAACATTGTGCCGAGTTGCTCATTTTTAAAGCCTGTAAATACAGGTAAATTCATTGTCGGATGACCGATGATAAGACCTAACGCAGCACCTGCAATCATACAAACAAACATAATAGTTGTCATATAGTCACGAGGCTGTTTCATAAGCCAAATCGGCATAATTGCAGCAATAAAAATATATGCAAATACAATATAGCTCCAGCCGTCTTTGCCAAGAATGATAGGCACTTTCATTCCTATTGCAAACGAAACTACAATAAATACAACGCCTAATACAAATTCTTTCCAGCCTGAGAAATTAAACTTCTTTTGAATAAGACCGAAAACAACTGCAAAAAGCATAAACATAATCGATACCATACCTGCCGAGCCGTTTGTTGAAGCGGTTGCAAGCTTTGCGCCCGAAACAGCGTCAAATGCGGTGAATGTACCCGAAACCATATCGGCAAATACTGCGATAATCAAAAGTGAGAAAAGCCAACAGAAAAGCAGAAATAGTTTTCTGCCAAGCTTACCGATATACTTTTCAATAAGCATACCCATTGATTTACCCTGATTTTTAACTGATGCGTAAAGTGCACCGAAATCTGTCACAGCACCGAAGAATACACCGCCGATAAGAATCCAAAGCAAAACAGGAAGCCAACCGAACACAGCCGCCTGAATAGCACCTGTTACAGGGCCGGCACCGGCAATAGACGAAAACTGATGTGAAAATACCGTCCAACCGTTAGTCGGAACATAGTCCTTTCCGTCATTATACTTTACGGCAGGAGTTTCGGCTTTAGGATCAATACCCCATTTTTTAGCAATACGTCTGCCGTACAAGACATAGCCTAAACCGAGAACAACAACAGCAATCAAAACAATTACAAGCGTGTTCATAAATACATCTTCTTTCTTTATTATATTAGCAGTCAAGATGCCCAACAAAAAAATAAACCTCCGCCAAGCAAAAACCGTTTCCGATTTTTTGCAAAGGCGAAGGCATAAACTTCTTATTTTCTTGCGCTTTCGTGTTACCACTTTGCTTGCCGACAAAATGTCGACCGCTCAACCGTCGTCAAATATCAAAGATATTAACAGCGACTCATATAACGGTGAGAACCGGTTTCAGTTACTCGTTTTCTTTCGCTGAAACTGCTTGCAGGTGAGGGCAAAAACGTTCCTTGTTGCTGTCTTGCACAACCGACAACTTTCTGTAAACGGTGTACGCAAAGTCATTTCCTGTTCATTGCATTTGACTGTTTAATTTATGAATTAATGGTAATACCAAAATTTTAATTTGTCAAATGCTTTACGCTAATTTTGTCAACTTGAACAAATAGCAACTTTTATAAAAGTCCTCGTTTGTATATTTTTGAACATTTTGTAAACGAACACTAAACACATAATATACACAAGTCGATTTTATTTTACATTGAATTACGCATTGAAAGATTGATTTTATCGGTAATCATTGCTATAAATTCCGAATTTGTCGGCTTGCCACGTTCCGACTGAATTGTATAACCGAAGTATGATGACAAAACATCAACATCGCCTCTGTCCCAAGCGACCTCAATTGCATGGCGAATTGCTCTTTCAACACGTGAGGAAGTCGTTTTATATTTCTTTGCAACGCTTGGATAAAGAATTTTAGTAACAGATGAAAGCATTTCGCTGTCGTCAAGGCAATATTTTATAGCCGTTCTCAAATAATGATAGCCTTTGATATGTGCCGGCACGCCGATTTGCCTCATAATATCTGAAATCACAACATCCATATCCTGTTCAAACATCGCTCTGCCCTTTTGAATTTCAGCCTTATGTTCATTCTTCCATGCAGTTAAGCGAGTAATTCTTTTTGCAACCTGAGCAGGCAAAATCGGCTTTATAAAGAAATAATCTGCTCCCAAAGACATTGTCTGTTTTTCAAGTTCTTCACTACTGATTGTTGACAAAACAGCAATTATCGGCTTTTCAACAGTATGGGTTTGATAGTACTCAAGCACATCGACTGCATCTTCATTAGTCATAAAAACATCCATCAAAATAACGTCAAACTTCTGCTTTGCTATAGCATCAAACACCTTAGCACCGTCATTTTCCATCGTTGAAACTTCGTAGCCCTGCGTTTCCAACTCTTTTTGACACTGTGTGGCAAATTGATTTGAATTATCTGCAATGAGCACTTTTAATTTCTTTTCCATAATAAAAACTCCCTTTTTTTATTTCTTCCACATTTTATCACAAAACAAATCCAATTTCAATAGTTTTTCTCCACTTTTTGTGATTTTTTTTCACGTTTTTACGACTGTTTATTATTCTTTTCAATGTTTTCTTCCTGTTTTCACCCATTTTTGACATTTTTTACATTAATTGTGAAATAAAACAAAATAATAAAAGAGCTATCAGACTTTCAAAAAATCTGATAGCTCTTAATCTTTCTCCTTTATTATGTCTATATAACATTTTAGCATATTTACAACATATTTTCAATTCGCAAATAAACCATAAAAGCCGTCAATTAAGGATCGAGTAATCTTTAAGCACAAATACAGCATAAACTCAATGTATAAATCTTTAAAGAATCAAGAAGCGAATATTATGCGTTTCTAAAACAAATGGATATGCCAGACAAAGATTGACACCGTCTTGACATTGACAGCGTTATGCCGTATGATTGTATTAGATTGAATTATACATTAGCTGAACAATCCGAGAAATATCATAACGGCGACATCAACCGTGACGAATATGACAAGTGGCGTTACAATTATCCGAAGTATGATGAAGCTTCCGGTTTTGTGAAAGTACCATCACAAGAATTAAGCGAAGCAATTCTTGAAGCTTTCAAAGACAAACTGAAAAACGACTAAATTATAAAAGAATGATATGATGAGTATTAATACAAACTATTTATTAGATAATAAGGGAATGTTATTATGAATACTTGGAAAGAAGAATGCGTGTTCGTATTAGAAAATCTAGGTGGTCACGCATATTTAAAAGATATTTACGAGAAATTTTTAAAAATTCACACGAGACCAGTTACCGAAAACTATAGGGCTTCTATTCGAGACACTTTAGAAAAAGGTAGTTCAGAAAGTAAAAAATTTGACGGCACTTCACTATTCTATATGGTTGAAGGTAAGAATAAAGGTCATTATGGACTTATAAAACAGAATAAAGCGATTTTCGATTTAACAACTGATGATGACGAGTTTTGTGAAGGGAAAGAAATGCTTAAGCAACACTTAATTAGAGAACGGAATCAGTATTTGATAACTCTAGCAAAACAAAAATTCAAAATGGAGCATAACAATAAACTGTTCTGTGAAGCTTGTGGATTTGATTTTTCTGATAAATATGGCGATTTAGGAATCGGATTTATTGAAGCGCACCACATAAAACCGGTCTCCGAAATGAAACAAAACGAAAAAACAAAAATTGAAGATATTGTTATGTTATGCTCAAATTGTCACAGTATGATACATAGAAAAAAGCCTTGGACGACTAAAGATAATTTAAAAAATATCTTGAAATAATTCTAACAATAACAAGCACAGATAATAAATGATTAAATTAGGCATAACAAAAAGAGCTATCGGACTTGATATCTGATAGCTCTTTACTTTTACAATAATTTTATAGATGAAATTAATAATTATATCATCCGGTATAACACCAAACGTATTAAACACTCTCTGGGATATATACGCCCGGTAGAGTACAGAGATATTTAAAATCTCTATTTTTTACTGTTTTTAATTGCTTCATCAATAAGTTTATTAAGTTGCTTTTCTTGTGATGATGAAGTTATTGCACCAACAATTGGTTGACCTACAATATTTCCGTTTTTATCAACTACATATGTTGTTGGATATGAATAAAGACCTGAAGTAAATTTACCGGCCTCACTCTTTGAATCAAACCAAATATTTTTGTAGGTAATACCTTTTTTAGACAAAACGTTCTTAGCATCAGATATAGCAGTCTTGTCACCGTCAAGAGTAAATGAGTTAATACCTATAACGGTACCACCTTTTTCTGCAAGTTCTTTATTAAGCTTTTCCAAATCGCCAAGTTCACCTACACAAGGATTACAAGTAGTAAACCAAAAATTAATAACAGTTACATTGTTAGATGAGAAGATGTCATCACTGTTAACATCATTTCCGTCAAGGTCCTTACCCTTAAAGCTTGGAAATTTAGTAAGTTTGCTTTTGTCACTTACCATACCTGCACTTTCAGCGTCAACACTTTCACCCTCGCTCGGCTTACTGCCACAGCCCGGATATTTTTGTTCTAAAGTTGTGAGTTTATCCTCAATTTTTTTAATTTGATTTGCACCGTCTTTAAGAATTTTCAACTCATCTGCAGTAAACTTATCTTTACCGTTTTCAATAGTATTGAGCAAAAAGTCGCCATAATTTGTTCCGTCTTTAATCATAGAAGTGTCCTTATTTGCTGACATAAACACTTTTTCCCAAAGCTGTGAATTACTTGAAAGAATTTCATTTTCTTTTTGCATAAGCTTTTTGTAAAGTGCAGTTGCGTCATCTAAATTGCTTGGTTCACTTTCCATTAAATCTGAAATATCAGCAGTATTATTTGACTGAGATTTGTCGTTATTTTTAGCTGTTGAACAAGCAACAAGGCTAAACATAAGCACTAAGACCATAAGTATAGTTAATATTCTTGATTTTTTCATAATTGTTATTTCTCCGTTGTTATATCTTTTTTGTTATTTGTTTTAATATCTGTTTTATTATTTTCTTTTACAGTGTTGCAAAGATTTTTTTCAGGCATACCAAATCCGTAGTGAAAGCTTAGTGCATCAGTAGGACAAGCAGTTATACACTTACCACAACGAATACACTCAGTGCTGTTTGGTGTTTTTATTACATCAACATCCATTTTACACGCTCTTGCGCATTTGCCACAAGACACGCATTTATGCTCATCAACCTTTATTCCAAGCAACGACACCTTGTTCATCAATGCATAAAAAGCACCGAGTGGACAAATCCACTTGCAAAACGGACGATAGAAAACTACACTCAGTACAACTACAATAATCAAAATAATAAGCTTTTGAATAAATTTATTTCCTAAAGCCGAGCGTATACCCTCATCAATAGCAGACAATGGAATTGCACCCTCAAGCACACCCTGTGGGCATATATATTTACAAAAGAACGGGTCGCCCATTCCAACATCATTAACCACAAGTATAGGTAGCAATACAACCGTCAACAGCAAGATGATATATTTTAAATATGTTAAAGGCTTTAGTTTTTTTGTTGAAAGCTTTTTACACGGTATTTTATTAAGCAAATCTTGAAGCCAACCAAACGGACACAAAAAGCCACAAATAAATCGACCAAGCAACACGCCAAGCAAAATTAAAAATCCTGTTACATAATAGGAAAACTTAAATTTTGATGAGCCTACAACAGCCTGAAACGAGCCGATTGGACACGCACCCGACGCAGCAGGACAAGAGTAGCAATTTAGCCCCGGTACGCACACAGCCTTGCCATTGCCCTGATATATTCCGCCTTTAAAAAAATTAGGTAAATGAATATTTGTCAAAAGCGTTGCACCTGCCTGAATACAAGTACGAAAACGGCTTACAAGCTTTGAAACATTCTTTTTTCTTTTATCCAATTCCAATACACTCCAAGCATAATCTTATTGCTTTGCTAAGCACAGTGTCTGCCTCACCACGCATTGCTCCATAGCACAGCATAACCACTCCGGCAACAAGGAAACCGATTTGAGATATTGCTTTTTTTACTTTGAACAATTTAACCACTCCCTTCATTTTTCGCCTTATTATATCACGAACGATATAAAATCCTTGTTAAGAAAAAAATTTAACAAAGATTTTATTTTTTTGTGTTATAATCTATAACAAAGATATTTTACCAAATAGTACAAGTGATAGGAGATATTTATGCATATTTTAGTTGTTGAAGACGAGGTTGCTCTTTGTGACACAATCGTAAGAAGTCTTAAGCGTCTTGCTTACAGTGTTGATTATTGCTATGACGGTCAAAAGGCATTAGATATGCTTAGTGTTGAAAGTTTCGACCTTGTTGTGCTCGATTTAAACCTACCTTATGTTGACGGAATGACAGTATTGAAAACTCTGAGGCAAACAGACATTGACACAAAGGTTTTAATTTTATCGGCTCGTTGTGAGGTTGCAGACAAGGTTTTAGGATTAGATGAAGGTGCAAATGATTATTTAACAAAACCATTTCACTTAGATGAGCTTTCGGCAAGAATACGAAACCTTACCCTTAGAAAGTTCACTCAAAACGATATTGTTTTAAAATGTTCAAATCTTTCATTTAACACAAAAACACGCAAAGCAGATGTAAATGATGAAGAATTATCTTTAACTCGCAAGGAAACAGGAATACTTGAATATCTAATGTTAAATCAAGGCAGACCTGTAAGTCAAGAGGAGTTGATTGAACACGTATGGGACAGCAGTGTTGACAATTTCAGCAACTCAATAAGAGTGCACATTTCATCATTAAGAAAAAAGCTTCGTAATGCATTAGGCTATGACCCTATTCACAACCGTATAAGCGAGGGTTATGTAATGGAGGAGAAAAAATGAAAAAACTTTCTTTGCAATGGCGAATAACCTTAATGACCACAGTTTTAATTTGCATAACTTGTGTGCTAATGAATTGTTTAATCGGTTTTTCAGGCAAACGATATATGGATTCAATAGGCAACGGAATATCAGCATATAGTAAAATTGATAAAGGAAAACCGAGTTCATTTAATCCGGAAAATGAAAATCTCGACCGTGAGCTTACCATTATTATCAGTGGTGCACAAGCTTCATTCAATACTACTAATTGGTACATAACAATTGCCGTAAGCGTACTTGGTGGTATACTTGCATATTTTGTCAGTGGTCGTGCTTTAAAGTCGCTAAAAAGTTTTGCCTCTCAAGTAGAGAATGTACAGACCAACAATTTGGCAGATATGAAATTAAGCGATGATGTTTTGCCGGAATTTAAACAGTTTTGTCAATCATTTAACAATATGCTTGACCGACTCGACAACGGTTTTACTGCTCAGCGGCAATTCACAGGAAATGCAGCGCACGAGTTAAGAACACCACTTGCCTTAACTCAAGCACAAATTGAACTTTTTTCTGTTGAGCACCCAAATATGAGCAACGATACAGCAGAATTTCTTGCACTGCTACAAGAGCAAAACGAAAGAATGTCACAAATGACAAAAACTCTGCTTGAAATGAGTGAGCTTCGTACAGTTGAGTGCAAAGATACAATAGAAATTGCCCCTATGATTGAAGAAATATTTACCGACCTTGCACCACTTGCAGAAAAAAAGAATATTCGCCTTGAATACAACGGCAATGGTATGATGATAGGCAGCGACACCTTAATTTATCGTTTATTATTTAATTTAACTGAAAACGCAATACGCTACAACAGAGAAAACGCTTCTGTAATTATAACTGTTGACGAAAAGAATAATCAGCTTTATATACGAGTTAAAGATAACGGTTATGGTATACCTGAGCAGTACAGAGAAAGTATCTTTCAACCATTTTTCCGTGTTGATAAATCTCGTAGCAGAGCATACGGCGGTGTAGGTCTTGGACTATCACTTGTATGGGAAATTGTACTTTTGCACAACGGTACGGTAAAAGCTGAAAAAAGCGACAAAAATGGAACAGTAATGCTTGTAACACTTCCAAAAAAACAAACAAATAATTGATTATTAAGTTTTATATAAATGTTTTAGATAAATTTGATATAAATATTATTTGTTACTTAATGAGTTTTTTAGTTGGAATTTATTATTGAAATAGCAATTTAAAGCTAGAAAGATTATTTTTTCAATTGGCGATTTCTAATTTAATTAATTTCTAATTTAATTATATATTAAATATAATAAGAGCTATCAGACTTTCAAAATCTGATAGCTCTTAATCTTTTGTGAATATTATATTGTTGCCAAAATGTTGCCATTTGAAGTTGCAAAACTCTCGAAGCCTTATAAATAAGGCATTTTAATTTATTATCAAGTTGCTACGAAACAGTCCACCGGACTGTTTCTCCCAAATCATAGATTTGGAGCAACGGTCTCGAAATCAACCTTGTTGATTTCTCACTCCCACTCGTTTACCAAGAAGTTGTTCTAAACTTTTTTGTTTAGGGATTGTGTGTCTTGGTCTTTTGATTATTTGATATATCCATATTATACAACCTATACTGTGTACTGTTATCATTTTGTTATCAGCGTTGATAACAGCTTCACTCACTATCCGATAAAAGAATAGTTTAGTATGGCTTTGGAACGGACATAGTATAGCACAAAATTTTGCTTTTTACAAGAGATGTGCATTTAAATTTGTTTCTAAAATTCAATCTTTATTTGATATGGGCGACAAAAGTATCTTTTATCTTCTTATTTAGGTCTCTCATATTTTTAAACTGGGAAACATCTATCTTACTAACAATAATATCGTGCAATTTATCTGGTATATCTGTAGAAACGAACTCCCGATACTTAGTTATAATTTGATTAACTCTAAAATGAACAAACTTTTTCTTGTCTTCATCGGTAAGCAAATTGAAAACACCTTTATAATCGAAACGAGATCTTAACTCGGGGGATATTTTGCTTTTGAAATTTTCTTTAGTTATGTTTGAGGTAAACACGATAATATAGCCATTAACATCATACTCGTCTGCTTGAGAATTTACAATTTTACCATTCTCAAGGACATCCAAAAAGTAATTGAATACAGCATTATCAGCTTTCTCAAATTCGTCTATTAAGATTAAACCTACATCAGACTCATTAACTCTTTTCAGCAATTCACCTCCGTCGCTTCCAATATAGCCTAAGGGACTACCGATCAAACTGTTAAGCGCATCGTGGCTACTGTAGTTTCCGAAGTTGATTTTTGCTAACTTTGCTTGACTTCCAAGTGCCTTGTGAATCGATCTCGCAACTTCAGTTTTACCCACACCAGAATCACCCATTAAAAACAGTGATAATATTTTATGTTCACCTAACTTATTAAATACTCTAAAGGAAGTGACCAGTTCTTTGAATTCTTCTTTAAAGCGTTCGTGACCGTATAACCTTGCATCAAAATTTGAAAAGAATAACTCTAACTCAGCGTCATCTAAATCAGTTATTTTTTTGATGGTAGAAGCTTTTGTTACCGGTGTTTCTTCAACTTCATCTATGACTTCATCGCTTTCAGTTTCAACATCTAAAAAATCATCAAATGTATATCGAAAAATATATTTGATATCTTTCTCGTAAGCTTTGTCGCATATGAAGGAAATGTTTTCTCCAAAACTATTAAACAATTGCTCAAAATTGAGTAGCTGTGAAACATTCTCTTTTACAAAACTAACCATAGAAGAAACATCAACATAATATTGTTGATACGCCTCCAAGCTATCAATTTTTTGAGATGAAAGCAACTGAGACATACTTAAAAATTCAAATCCTGCAGCTATTTGCGTAGATTTGAAATTGAAAAACTGATTTTTTGTGTAGAAAAATAGCGTACTCATTCGGTAGCCTTCTTTCGTTTTGTTGTCTTCTTGGGCTTGTTCTCAGTTCCAGTATCATCTGATTTTATTACCTGCACTATTGCGAGAAGATCAATATAATTATAATTCACACCGTCATTTTCGCTTTTCAGCTTAACTACAGTAGGTGCAGTGTATTGACTATTGTGAACCTCATTGTCTGAATCAAAATCTGAAGCTTGTCCCAACTCTTGAAAGAATTCAAATGAATTTTTCAGTCCACTGATCTTTGTTTTACCCTTATAGATTCCGATCAAAGATACATTTCCTATAAACAAATCGTCCACATTATACAAATTTTCAAATTCGCTCTCGAAAGTAAGTGGAATTTTTATCAGTACTTTTTCATCGCTATTCTTGATTTCACCCTTTAGCTTATAGGAATAGTCCTTGAACATCGAATTGAATAAGTTGTTGATGTCAAGTCCACCGGCTTCTGGCAAACGCATACCTTTGAAAGAACCGTTGGAAAACATTTTTACTGTTCTCAATTCTGTTTCGTTTTCTAATGAGAGCGATACATTATCAATTCTGACAAGTTGCCCCTCAGTAATGCTACTAAAATCCGTAGCAATTTTACATTTGTCCATTACTTCGCTCAAAATAAGCGATTTAGTCATAGTTACTTTAAAATTTTCAAGAACTTTTTGTGAATCGGTTGAACCAGACTTAATATCTGAACCGACCTCGGCATTGAACAATTTCAAGAACTTTGTACCCATTTTTGCTTGCAACGCAGCATCAATAGTATCGCCTTGTCCAGTTTCAACACTTTCATCTGTCTTAATGACGTTACTTAACATCATTTTTATTTCATATACTTTTGAAAAGTTTAAGTAATAAACATTAAATAGCATTATAAAAGTTCACCCTCCAGCATTCTCGTCATTTTCTAAACACAAACAGATACTCGTGTGCAATCAACAAAAAATTATACTTTACGCTGTTTGTTTTCCAATATCCCGTAGCTTTGCAGTTATGCTGTTCCTTGATTATCAGCTCTTTCAGCTTAAAACCTGCATCCTCAAAAATACGCATTACATCAAAAGACATTGGCACCATGTGCCCTTTTTGACGGGTATCGCCCATCAACACGGCACAGAACTTATCTTTTTTCAGTACACGGTAGCTCTCCTGGGCTACCTTTTTCATTTCCTCAAGAAAATCTTTGACCTTTAGCAAAGATAAATCTTCGGGAATATCCTCACTGTATTGAATAATATCAGCATACGGCGGGTGAGTACAAATAAGGTCAATACTTTCATCTGAAAGAAAATCTAAATTTCGGGCATCTCCCTTTCGGATATACACCTTTCCGTTTGCTCCTTCGTGTTCAAAATTCACTTTTTCTTTACATCTGTCGAGTGCAACATCATTGACATCAACACCGATAATATCACGGTTCAACAGTTTCGCCTCAACAAGAGTCGTTCCACCGCCGGCGAACTGATCAAGCACCAAATCTCCCTCTTGGGAATACCTCAACAAAATGTTTCGAGGAATGTATGGCGACCAATTACCACGCCATTTTGCATCGTGGGTTGCCCAATCACCACGTTTTGGAAAAGACCAATGTGTTGTCATTTCCAACTCAAAATCATCAGGTTCCCATTTCGTTATTTTCTTTTTATTCATTACTGCTCCTCAATGTATATTTTGACTATTTTATTATCTTCATCATATTTCCACTTGCTTTGTTTAGGCGTTATAACGCCCTCATCAGAAATCATATTATAATCTCTCAAAAATGCAGTTACACCGCCAAAATAATTTCTTCCTTTATTTATGTTAAAAAAGTATTTGTCCTTATCATTAACAATTACACTAACACTTTTCAATGCAATATCAAACTGTTTCATTACAGAAGAAGGTACAGAAACAATTCTTGCTCGTATATCATTAGCTGTAATTGTTTTTTCTATATAATCATCAACAACATTATTTTTTACACTTATTTGTGTTGGCGTGTCAGATTTGCGTTTCTTAACAAAAAGATCCATTTGCTTACTGCTAAAAATAGGCTTGAAAATAAACCCAATTTGATTATCGATGCAGCTTGTAATCAAGGACTCTCCGTTTATTAAGACCACTGGTTTAGAGGGATCATTTGAAGATTCTTTTACGGCATCTCCTGTGAAATCTGATGTTGTAATAAGCATTCCTTTATAGCCAAAAGGTATTGTTCCTTTTAATTCCCTTACTGATTTTACAGTAATTTTATTTTTTAAGGTATATCTTTTCGCTTGTATATAATAGTGTGTAATATCAATTTCACTGAAATCACCAACACCTTTGCGAATGGCAGTTAAATCGATTCCACCGTCTCTTGAACGCTGTGTGACTTCTACTTCATCAAGACCCATTTTAAGAAGATATTCTTTCAAAAAATCTTCAAACGCATATCCGGTTTCAAAATATTCATAAAAACTTTTCTGTAAGCTTTTTATTTCCTCGTTGGAAATATTTGAACTAATTTGCATATATATCCTCATTTCATAATGGTGTCTATAATTCCATCTTCCATATCCTTAATATTATAAATGTGTTCCATAACATCAAATGTTTCTTCAAGATTATGACGAGCGCTTGTCCAACCTTTTCCGTCGGTAAACCAAACAAAAGTAAAACCGTCAATTTCTTCGGTTTCGAGAGCAAGTGTTTTGTAACTGCGTGCTGTTTCGTTTAATTTACTTCCGCCGCTACCGTAAAAGTTTGTTTCGATACCATAAATCATATTAGGTGTCTTAATAACAAAATCGAAGCGTTTTTCCATTTTACCCTGATTGGAAATAGCAGATAAGTCTATGTTCCACTTGTCTGTAATTTGGTGGATATACATTTCCTTGAAGTAATTAACGCCTTTTACGAAACCTGCTTTTTGAATGAAACTCTCAACCAAATCTTCCATAAGGTGACCACCACGATTTTTGCGACCGTTGGAATCAAGTCCTGTTTCAACGCCCGTTGCATAGTCAACCAAATTGTTTACAATATGGTTTTCCAACAAATCAAACAATCCTGTTTCACGCATAAAGTATTTGTATCTTTCGTAATGAGTGTGACTGTTCGGCGGATACTTTCCAAAATCAAATTGGAATAAATGCCCACCGTTTTCATCCTGACAATATATTTCATTTGCTCGAACTGCCAAGAGCAGAGGAATACACTTCAATACTTCAGGATATTTTCTCATCAAATTCTCAAAATCAACCTCAATATTTTTAGAGCCGATAAGTGAATTTAAGATATTTAGTTCAACCTTGATATTATCCACGTTTCTGTGAACCTTTTCAAAATCTATGTAATAGCCATAATCTGCGATACTATCACGAAAACCTGATAACCACGCATTAAAATCTCTATTTGACATATTAACCCCTTCTTCCACCAAAGCCTGCGGTAGAGATAATTTTGAAAATATCTCTGTCAGTTTCAAGCAATTCCTCAATGATTTTGCCAAACATATATGCATCCGCACGGTTTGTCTTTTCTTGTACAGCCAATAATTCCATCAAAACATACAGAAATTCAACATCGTATTCACCAAATACATTTAGGTCAAAAAACTGTCCTATTTTAATGTCTTTCTCACCGGTTTCGATTAAATCTTTCAATGTATCAAAATCATTGTTTGAAAGCGGGACACAGGTATTCCAGCAATTTTGTATTGCTAATAGATATTCTTTTGTAAGTTCTTCGTTTCCTTGCATTTTCATCAAAATATCTACTACCCAATGAATGTGTTTGGGTGTTCTGATACGCTTTCCGTCTTTTTTGTATTTAATTACAATATCGAATTGAGATAAATTACCCTGAAAAACGTAAATGATATAATCGGTAAACACAAATTCTATAATGGCTTTTTTCGTGCCATTTTCTATAAGTTGAGTTCCTTTTCTAATATCCATTTTCATTCTCCTTAAAAATTACTAATAAGCAACTCTTTGATTTTTCCTCTTGCTTCACTATTGCAGTTAATCATTCGTGTTGCTTCAACTCGTTTGATTTTATGAGCCGAGTAAATGTTGTCAAAGAAATCATCTTCTGTGTTTGAATTCTTTGGATCGGAATTACTAATTACTACCTTTGCTCCTTTTCTATGCATATCGTCAACAAACTTTGCGAGTTCAATCTGTTCTTCGTCATTAAATAAGTTTTCTGTGTATGCAGTAAAACTTGCTGTATCGGTAATCGGTCTGTATGGTGGATCGAAATAAACAAATGTACTCTCGTCAATAAAGTCAGCCGACTTTCTGTAATCTCCGCATACAATAGTAACTCTTTGCAATTTTTCTGATACTGCTCTAAGATTGTTTTCGTCGCAAATCATAGGATTTTTGTAAGAACCCATAGGGACATTGAATAACCCCTTTTTATTTACACGGAACAGACCGTTGAAACAGGTTTTGTTAAGAAAAATCATCAATGCAGCTTTTTCAATATTGATGTTCTCATTTCCATTGACCTTTAAATCATTAAAACGCTCACGCTTTTCCATATAGTATGCTTTGCGATTGTCTGTATCTAACGGAATAAAATCGTTCTGCATAGCATAGAGCATTTCGATTAAAGCATCTATATCATCACGAATAATGCGATAGGTGTTGATAAGTTCAGCATTTATATCGCTGATATAAACTTCCTCTAAATCATATTTGCTAAGTATATCAAACAAAACCGCACCGCCACCAACAAATGGCTCAGCATATTTTGTAATATTACCATCAGCAAATGGATAATAACGTTCAATTTCTTTAAGAAGCTGACCTTTACCGCCTGCCCACTTCAAGAAAGGTTTAACCGTTTTTCCTTCGTTTTTATTGTATCTTGTACTTCTTGCATCTATCGGTTTTTCTGCCGAAGTAGGTATAATCCACATATTACCCACCATAGTTGCCCCGGCAATTCTTTGCTCAGAACAAAGAACAGCTACTCTTCTTTGAGAAATGCCCCATTTATCAGCAGCTTCTCTTGCAGACATAAATTCCATAATAACCTCCCGATCATATTGAGTTCGTACTGCATTTATTATATTCTAAATCTCGAATAATAGCAATACCATTTTTCAAAAATGATTGTAAACTTTTTATTTCTTTGCCAAAGCGGTATTGGCGGCAGAGATTTCTCCCTGCCGCCGTTGTGCTTAAACCGTGAATATTAATTCTGCATTTACAACTTCCGCCACTCTCGCACGAATATTATTCATCTTCTGTACCCACAACATTGCGTTTTCTGCTTTCAGCTTTTCCGTTACATTTTCCTTTTCGGAAAGTTCTTTTACCAACCGAGAAAACATATTTTCCGCTTGCTCATTAACATCTGCAAGGTAACTGTTCAACCTGCAAGATGTCAGCAGATTAGCGTAAAAGACACGCTTATGCTGCTTAATATAGCGCAGATAGCGCTGTCCCCAAATGCCGATAGGCTTCTGTTCTTCTTCGGGAAGTGATAGGCAGGGGATATAATAATCTCCCTGCAGCTCGTACCACAAACCGTTCTGTTTGTCATAAATTCTCTTTTCCATTGTGTGTTCCTACCTTTCAAAATCTTTGTTTTTTGAGCGTTTTTCACGCTGTTTAGACCGCTTTTCCGACCTTGCTCTTTCAAGTAAATCGTCAATTTGCTTATTGCCGAACACCTTGCGGAGCAGTTTGTAATCCCTATTTTCTGCACGCAGATTTTCATTTTCGTACGCCAATTTATCGTTGATTTTTGTCAGCTTTTCATTTTCACGGTACAAATTTGCATTTGTAATATTCAAACGGTGGTAAGCGTCTAATGCTTGATAATAACGATAGAATACTTCGCTGATTACTTCCTTGAGCTTCCTTATCAGAGGTTCTACAAACTTCATTTTATATGACTTTGCCGACATCAAAGCAGGTGGTTCGGGCAACTGATATTCAGCGTCAGTATCGAGCTTTTGTTTCAATTCTTCGATGACTTGTGTACCGTTATCGTAGTTCTGAATACGATTGCGATATGCTTCAAACTCATCCTTTTTCTCGGCAAGCTTATCATCAAGCAGCTTCACTTCTTTCTCTCGTACCTGCTTTTTGTAATCAAGAACAGAGAGGTGCTTTTCGTGCGTACCCTTGTGTTCCCACATAATTCCGTATCGTTCCATCACGGTAGCAAGCTGTTCTTTTTCTGCTTGTACCCATTGGCTCCATTCTGTATCACCACGAGTTCCGCCCTTGAAACCTTGTGCGGCTAACGCTTGTTTCAGGCTTACTCTTGTATCAAGGCCACGCTTGCTGCCGGTTGTGAACGGAACAAAATCAATGTGCAAATGGGGTGTTGCCTCATCCATATGCAAATGAGCAGAGAACACTTTTAGGTTGGGATTTCGCTCTTGAAATCCACGGAAATACTCATCTAAAATCTGCCTTGCAAGCTGTCCGTTCTCGCTTTCGGCACTCATATTTTCCTTATCACCTATCTGCAAAATGAGTTCGTGGAACAGCTTTTCCTGTTTTGAATTTCTGATTTTTTCATAATAGTTTTCTATTCTGCGGTCGGCTCTTATTTGCTTATCATTGTATCTTTTGAGAGAGTCATCAAACAATTCGTGATAGACCTTCTTTATCGGCTCGTTGCAGTAATCTATATTTAGATGACTGCGCTCACCATCAACATTTTCAGCCTTGAACTTGCGACTGTTATGATTTACAGAGCCTTTACCGACCATAGCACTTATCGTTCTCTTCATAAAATCACATCCTTTCCTTGAGATAACGGCTTTCTCGGTTCTGTTACTCTTGTCAAGAGTAACGCAAAAGCACTTTTGACAGGCAAGCCCATCAAAAATGCAACCTGCCAGCAGGTTTTGCGCTCTCCGAGGGTGTGGGTCGCCGGTGGCGACCTCTGCCGGCTTCAGTCGGCAGAAGCACCGACCTAGCCGACAGGCGAGACCGAGGGCTGTCCTTTGAAAAGGACACCCTGCACCCCGTCTAAACTTTATCCGTGACGGTCTGTGTCGATGGTGACGGTGTTTTTGATACCGCCCCACTCCCTAAAACATCGACACGACCGTCACACATCGTCACGCCTGCTCAAGATAGAGCTTAACTTTTCTCCCATCGTGACCGCGTTTGTTCTCGTAGCGGATACCGTACTCGTTATACAAACGCCCTGCGTTGATATTCAGCTTCATCGTCAGGGCATTCGCTTTCATATCAACAGCGAGAAAGTCGCAGAGTTCTGTCGGCGTTCCTTGCCACTCCGAAAAATCTGCGGTTATTTTTTCAGCGATAATTTCAAGCAACGGTTCGGGCGGTTCTTTCCAAAGCTCCGTTTCCTTTCGCTCCAAATCCCAAGCGAGTGTGTTTTCATTTCGTTTGAGATGAAGCCTTTGGTCCTGCTGATCTCTGCCCGAAACTTCAAGCGTTGCTGTGTTGCCTGTGCGCTTTTCCTTTTGAAGCAAAAACGCTCCGTCGGCTGCACCGAGTAGTCCGTTCGTTCCCGAAATCATATCGAAGGTATCATCTGCTTTTTGCTTTCGGGTGTGATGAACGAGCAGGAGCGTTATACCGTAGCTATCTGCAAACTTTTTAAGTCTTGTGATAATTTCATAATCATTTGCATAGCTGTAATTGTCGTCGCCGACCTCACGCACTTTTTGAAGTGTGTCTATAATAATCAGTTTTGTGTCGGAATGCTCTTGCATAAATCGTGTGAGCTGTTCATCAAGTCCGTTTCCTAATTGACCTGCCGAAACAGAAAAGAAAAGATTTTCTGCTCCGTCTGTTCCGAACATTCGATACAGTCTTTCTTGTAATCTGCGGTAATCATCTTCAAGCGCAAGGTACAGCACAGTTCCTTTTCGGACAGTATAATTCCAAAGCGGCATACCTGTGCTGATGTGATAAGCGAGCTGTGCCATTAGAAAACTTTTACCGAGCTTCGGTGCGCCTACAAAAAGATACGTGCCGGGATAGAGCAAGCCGTCGATTAACGGCGGTCTGCTCTGAAATACGGTATCGTACAACTCGGTCATCGACATAGTTTTGAGGTAGGAGGGGTCTAACATTTTTCGCAGTTCCCTCTGCATTTCTTCAAAACTATTGATATTTTCAGCATTTCGGGGTATAATATCGTTACTACATTTTTGAAACGACTGCTCCGTATCTGCGCCAACAGATACACAAGGGGCGGTCATTTCTTTTTTATTTTCCATCGTCATCTTCTCCTTTCAAACCTCCGAGCGTTGCGGCGATTAACTGGGTAGTGTAGAGCATTTCGTCGGGAACGCTCTCGCCGTTAGCTATACGCTGAAGCTCGGTAAAAATATCTGCCATTTGATTTTTGAGAGCTTTATACACTCTCGGATTGCCCTGCACAACCACATCACGCTCCATACAGCGGCGGTAACAGTATTCCTGCTTTGACAAACCCGAAAGGGCAACAGCACGATTTAACTCTGCTTGTTCTTCGGGCGATACTCGAAACCCCACTGTGATGTTTCTGAAACGGTTGTGTCTATCTACATTTTTTGCTGACATATTAAAAATCTCCTTTTCCTAAATCGTCTAATTTGTTTGCCATTTCCGTCTGCTTTGACGGGAACAAGTGAGCATATCGAAAAGTTATCTCTATGCTTTCGTGTCCTACACGGTCTGCTATCGCAACCGCTGAAAATCCCATATCAATCAACAGAGATATGTGGCTGTGCCTTAAGTCGTGAATACGGATACGCTTCACACCTGCTTGCTTTGAACCTCTATCCATCTCGTGATGAAGATAGTATTTTGTAATTGTGAAAATACGGTCTTTTTTCTTAAGTCCGTACATCATAGAAATACACTCCTGCATTTCTTCGCATAAGAACTGCGGCATTTTAATCGTTCGGTTACTTTTCTTTGTTTTCGGCGAAGTAATAACATCTCTGCCATTTAATCGCTGATAGGACTTGCTGATTTTCACAGTACCTTTCTCAAAGTCAAAATCAGCAGGAGTGAGAGCAAGCAGTTCGCCCTCACGGATACCGCACCAATACAGCATTTGAAAAGCATAGTAAGAAATTGGCTTGTCCATCATAGCTTCAGAAAACTTTTGATATTCTTCCTTTGTCCAAAAGAGCATTTCTTTTCGTTCCTCTGAACCCATATTGCCTGCCTTTGATGCTGGATTGCTGCGTAAGTCGTAGAACCTGACAGCGTGATTGAATATGGCACTGAGCTGATTATGGAGCGTTTTCAGATAGGTCTGTGAAAACGGCTTCTTCTTTTCATCTCGGTAAGCAAGCAACTCGTTCTGCCAAGCAATAACATCTTTCGTTGTAATTTCGCTGATTTTACGCTTACCGAAATAGGGCAGTATCTTTGTGTTGATGATATTTTCTTTGGTTTGCCAAGTGCTTTCCTTTAACCTTGATTTAATATCCTTAGAGTAAAGCTCCACAAAGGCTTCAAAGCTCATATCCATATCGGCGGTTGTTTGTTGTTGAAAGGTTCGCTCCCATTCCTGCGCTTCTCTCTTGGTAGCAAATCCACGCTTGCATTTCTGCTTGCGTTCTCCTTTCCAATCGGTATATCGTGCCATAACATACCAAGTACCATTATCTTCGTTCTTAAAAATCGGCATTTATATCACTTCCTTTTCTTTAAATTCGCCTGCGCCGTAGCAGGTTCTTTCCATAAAATATTGTTTGTTTACTCTCCCAGCCATTGTGAAAAAGCCTTTGGCTTTGAGTTCGCTGTTGAATTTTTTGATAACCTTGTAAGCGTAGGATTTGGATACCCCCAATTCCGCCGCTACATCTTCAGCCATCATAAAGGTGTTACTGGTCATACGGTTTCCTCCTTCCTTTTAGATTTTTTACGTTGTTCTACCCGATTGCCGTTCCTGCCCCAACTTCAGCGGCGTTTTCTCGCTCGCTTCCTTTTCGGAAGGTCTTGGCAGAGTATCCCAATCGGACGGTCATTCAATTTTTACTAAGCATATTTGTTTTAGCTCGTTTCTTTATTATACTAAGCTATTTTGTTTATGTCAAGTGGTTTTCAAGAAAATATTAAACTTATTTGCTTTGTTTGCCTTGACACTCACTAAGCCCATATGTTATACTTGTTGCAAATTAAGCGGAAAGGAGCTTAAAACTATGGCAATCGGTGAAAGAATACGCTTTCTTCGTAATTTAAGAGGTATGACACAAAAATATCTTGGTGTCGCTATCGGCTTTCCTGAAAAGACTGCCGACATTCGTATGGCTCAATACGAAAGCGGTACAAGAACTCCAAAAGCTGATGTAACCAACGAGCTTGCAAAAGTATTAGAGGTTTCTCCGCAGGCTTTAACCGTACCCGATATAGACAGCTATAACGGCTTAATGCACACTCTTTTTGCAATGGAGGATTTATATGGTCTTAGGATAGACACGCTCTCCGATGAGGTCTGCATTCGCCTTGATAAAGGAATGGGTACAAATTACATAACTATGTTTGAGATGTTCTCCGCTTGGCAAAAGGAAGCCGATAAATGCAGAAATGGTGAAATCTCAAAAGAGGATTACGACCATTGGCGATATACCTATCCGCAGGTTGAAGCGAATCGTACTAAAGCAGCACTTGACGAGCTTCATCAAAAAAGCAAAGAAACCGAATAACGACAAAAAGACCTTGCCGATGTTGCCATCAGTAAGGTCTTTTTATATGGATTTACACAGAGCACAAGCCGTTTTCCATTACTCTATAACTCAAAAACCACTTGCTATATAGAATAATGGTGCTGTGTGTAAGTGTTATCAAATTGTTATCAATAGAGGTAAGGAAAAGCCGCAAACCCTTGATACGACTGGGCTTGCGGCTTGGATTTTTTTATTCCCACTCGACTGTGCCGGGGGGTTTGGAGGTGATATCATAAACAACACGATTTATATGTTCTACCTCATTTGTAATACGATTTGAAACCTTAGCAAGGATATCGTAAGGGATTTTCGCCCAATCGGCGGTCATAAAATCATCGGTCGTTACAGCACGGATTGCAACAAGGTGATCATAAGTTCTGTGGTCGCCCATAACGCCGACAGTTTTAACGCAAGGAAGAACGCAAAAGAACTGAGCAAGATTTTTCTCATATCCGTTCTTTGCCATTTCATCTCTAAGAACCCAATCGGCATCTTGAAGCACTTTAATCTTATCGGCAGTAATTTCTCCGATAATTCTTACACCGAGACCCGGACCGGGGAACGGCTGTCTCCATACAAGTTGCTTAGGAATACCAAGCTTTTCGCCTACTGCACGAACCTCATCCTTAAATAAATCTGCAAGAGGCTCGATAATACCGAGAAATTCAACATCATCAGGTGTATTTACCCTATTATGATGAGTTTTGATAACATCGGCATCGCCTTTACCTGATTCGATACAGTCGGGATAAATAGTGCCCTGTGCAAAATAACCGAGTTCGTCCTGCTTCCTGATTTCATTCCAGAAAACATTAAAAAATTCAGTACCGATAATTTTCCTCTTCTGCTCAGGGTCAACTACACCTTTAAGCTTTTCAAGGAAAACATCGCCGCAGTTTACTCTTACAAAATTCATATCAAAAAGGCTTGTGAATGTTTTTTCAACAAAGTCGCCTTCGTTTTTACGCATTAAGCCCTGATCAACAAAAACGCATGTAAGCTGTTTGCCGACAGCACGTGACAAAAGACCTGCTGCAACGGAAGAATCAACACCGCCTGAAAGACCGAGAATAACCTTTTTATCGCCAATCTGTTCTCTAAGCTTAGCAACGGTATTTTCAATAAAATTATCCATTACCCAATCGCCCTTACAGCCGCAAACTTCATAAAGGAAATTATAAAGCATCTGCGAGCCGAAAACGGAATGAGTAACCTCAGGGTGGAATTGAACGGCATAAATATTTTTCTCAACATTTTGCATAGCTGCGCAAGGGCAGGCATCTGTTGTGCCGATAATCTCAAAGCCCTCAGGAACAGTTGAAATATAGTCCGTATGACTCATCCAAACTACTGATTTTTCATCAACGTCTTTAAAAAGCTTTGACTCTTTTTTAGTAAATTCAATCTTGCCGTATTCACTTTGAGGAGCTGTTTTAACCTCGCCGTCACCCATCCAAGCGATAAGCTGACAGCCGTAGCAAATACCTAAAATAGGTACTCCGATATTTAGTATATCTTTAGTATAGTGCGGAGATGCCATATCGTAAACCGAGTTAGGACCGCCCGTAAAAATAATACCTTTATAATCATTTTTCTTAATAGTTTCAAGGTCGGTTGTATAAGGCAAAATTTCCGCATAAACATGGTGGTCACGCACACGTCTTGCGATAAGCTGATTATACTGCCCGCCGAAATCAAGAACAAGTATTTTTTCCATATTTTCCTCCGTAAAAATTACTTACAGTTTATTATATATTATAAAAAGAGCATTTGCAAGTAATATTGAAAATAATGATAAATAATCATTGTGGCATAATTTTTACGAACTGAAAAAATTAATCAAGAGTAATTGCAATATGCTCGCCGTTTTCCGTATCAATATTAACAATATCAGTCATATCATTTTCTGCCAATGTCGCAATTTTGTCAGAAATATCCTTGCTAAGACCAAACATATTGCCGATATTAAGACCGAGCTTTACAAACTTAAAAGGAACTTTAATAATATTCTCTTTTCCGTTTTGCTGTGTAACCTTAATCATAATATTCTTTTTGTCATCACTTGTTTTTGCATTTGCGTCTTTATTTTCTGATGAATTGACAATATCTTCCTCATTCTCACGAAGAAGAGCATCAACGCTGACACCGAAATAATCGGCGATTTCGGTAAGTAGAGAAACATCGGGGCAAGAACTGTTATTTTCCCATTTTGAAACAGCCTGAGCAGATACTCCCAATTCATTTGCAAGCTCCTCCTGCGTTATTCCCTTTTTCTTTCTTAATGCGGATATATTATTACCGATATTCATTGCTTCTACCTCCGTTTTAATTTCATTTTTGATTTTGTTAAACATATCAGTTACCTCCTTCGGTAAGCTAATCGTAACACCAAAAATGCCAAATAATCAATTATCCGTCAGTTGTTAAACTACACTGTTTGTTGATTTTTCGCTCAACTGACGGTTGAGTAACAAAAAAGAGCAGGAATCAGGCGCATTGCACAAGGAAATGCCCCCTTACCTGCTCTTTAATAATTATTTAGTTAAGACCTTTTTCGTCAAAATTAAGAATAGTGGAAATAATAACGTCAAAGCCTGTTTTGATAGTTTCAGGAACAAGGCGATCTGCCGTGTCACGGCGGTTATGATAATAATCTGCCGGCCTTGGGTCCATAGCGGCAAGGCACGTTGCAGTAATTCCTGCCTGCGAAAAAGCAGCAGCGTCCGAAGAACCGAAAAAGACAGAAGAAAGTTCAATGTCATCATGACCTGCGTCCTTTGATGCGTCCATAACCAATTGGCTAAACTGCTGATTATTTTTAACAGTACCGGTCATATCCTTATTATAAACACGGAGATATTCACGGTCGGTAAGAGTATCTACACACAAAACAACCGTTTCAACGCCGCTGTTTACATATTCGTCATAATGATTTTTTGCCCAACTCTTGCAACCTCTGAGACCTGCTTCCTCGCCGTCTGTAATCATAGCGCAGACCTCTGTATTTTCAAAATCAACACCTGCCATATCAAGCATACGAAGTGCACAAACAGCTGCATAAGTACCTGTAAGGTTATCGTTAGCGCCCGGAGAAATAGTGTTGAAATCAACAAACATAAACAATGTAACCATACCAAGAGCAGTTACAAAATGGAAAATGTAGCTGTAATTAATCATAAAATCGCCGAAAGTGCCCATATCAACAAAGTTGGCAACAATAGCGATAACGCTCAAAATAAATGAAACGATTGCACCTCCGATTGTCCAGCTCATAAAGATAGCCATAAGAGGTACTTTTTTACCGTAGTAAAGGTGACGCCATTCATAAGCCGCATCAATATGACCGCTGATAACAATTCTTCTCTTGACCTCGCCTCTCGGCTTTCGTACACCCATAAGATTATGAGCCTCAATCTTTTTATAAAGAGGGTCCATAAATTGCTTATAAAGCAAAAATTCCATAACGGTGATAAAAAGACCTACAAAAACAACGCCGCAAACAATACATTGCGCCAAAAGAGGTGTAATAATACTTGTATACATTAAAATTGCACAAACAACTACTGCCAAGAAAATGACAACAGATACAAGCTTTGTAAAATGGAGAAATGCCTTGGGAGCCATTTTATAGCTTTCAAACTCTGTACCGTCGCAGAAAGTATCCATTTCTTTTTTAATATGCTTTTGAGCCGCATAGCAATTCTCGTTGCCTGACTCACGAGGTCCGTATTTTTTAATTACGTTTGTAATTTCCTTAACGGTATAATCAACATTTTCTTTGATTACTGCCTGAGGAAAATCAGAAAATTTCATTTACTTTTCTCCTTGCTCAATATATTTTTTGTTAAGCTTAACTTCAAGATGAGTATCGCCCATACTGAACTCTTTTCTAATCTTTGATTTTAAGAGCCATTTTTTAGGCATAGCTACACTGTTTACCGCATAGCTCATACCAAAATATTCAAAATACGGCTTGAAATTTTCCATTCTTGCCATAAATGAACCAAATTCTTTCTTGCTTTCAGGCGACCAAGCCACCTCGGCAAGCGCTTGAGTTCTCGGATACATAAATACTTCTAACTTTTCGGGACAATCTGTCCACTCTGTCCAGTTTTCAGCCTCTATTCCGAGAATATTTTTTTCACTTTCGGGTTTAATTCCGAAATTTTTATAGTTGTAATTATATGTATTTTTAAGAGAGTATTGAGCATACGTCATATCAAAATAGAAAGACTGATGATTAGACAAGATTACGCTGTTGCCGTTATTTGCCCAATCTCTTGCTCTTGAATCTTTTTTAGGAGTCCAATATTGGCATATTACGGATTTATCAAGGCTTTTTGCCTTTAAAACCTCATTCCAACCGATAAGCCTCTTGCCCTTTGACTTGACAAACGCAAGAATTTCATTATTAAGCCAGCCCTGCAAATCTTCCTCGTCCTTAAGGTTGTTATCCTTAATCCTCTTTTGACAGCAAGGGCATTTTTTCCACTCCGACTTCGGTGCTTCGTCACCGCCGATATGAAAATAAGGTGCAGGGAAAAGTGAGCAAACCTCATCAATAACGTTTTTAACAAAATCAACCGTTTTATCCTTGCCGGGGCAAATAGGCCTGTTCCAATCAAATTGCCTAAGCTTTCTTTGAGGAATGGCGCCGCCAAAGTATCCGGGCACATCCCTGTTAATTTCACGGCACGCAAGCCAAGGATAAGCGGCAATAGCAGCGGCGCAGTGAGCCGGAAAATCAATTTCAGGCACCACCATTATTCCACGTTTTGCGGCATAATCAACAATTTCCTTAATATCATCCTGAGTATAAAAACCCGAATATTCCTCATTAATAATGTCCGTACTGCCCCAACCGTGAATTTGAGTATATGCTCTTTTTGAGCCAATCTCGGTAAGAAGCGGATATTTTTTAATTTCAATTCTCCAGCCCTGATCGTCAGTCAAATGCCAATGAAAAACATTAAGCTTTAACATAAACATCATATCAAGCATTTTTTTAACATATTCCTTGCCGAAGAAATGGCGGCTTTCATCAAGCTGAACGCCTCTCCAAGAAAATCTTGGCTTATCATTAATAATGCAACAAGGAATTTCTTTTGAGCCAAGCTCAAATCTACCAATCTGACGGAGAGTTTGAAGCGCATAATAAGCGCCTGTTTCGCTTGAAGCCTTGATTGAAATTAAATCGGGTGTAACCTCCAACTTATATTCCTCTTTATCAAGCGAAGAGTCCTTTTTTATAACAAGTTTGCCATCCTGAGCTTTTTCAAGCTTTAAAAGTTTTAAATCAAAATCGGAATTTACCTTAAGCTGTTCGTCTATCGCAAACACGCCGCTCTTTTCCTGAGCATAGTATGCAAGCGGTATTAACTGCAACATAAAATTACCTCACTAATATACATTTTGTTTTACCACAACATTTTACATTTTACCATAATATAACATAAAACTCAACTGTTTAAAGATTTTGTAAATTATTAGTAACAATTAAAGTGCGAGAAAATCGGAAATTTGGCTTAATTTGTCCAAAACAGGCGCATTTGTTTTTTCAAGAACACTTTTGTCCTGATGGCCGCAGGAAACAAGTACGCAATCGCAGGAAATACTTTGCGAAACTTCATAATCGTGAACGGTATCTCCGATAAAAAGGACATCGTTTTTATCTATTTTGTTATCATCAAACCACTTTTTCGCAAGACTTGATTTGCTCACCGCCAAATCGTCATCTATACCCAATACAGCATCAAAATAATCTTTGACTTTAAATTTCTCCACCTGATTTAAAAGTCTGTTTTTCTCGCAGGCGGAAACAATGATTTGCTTACATCCCCTATTTTTAAGGAGTTTAAGAATCGGCAGCGTTTCATCATTAAGCTTTGCCGTAAATTGCAAAGAAGTATAAACCTCAACATATATTTCAGCCAAGTCCTCAAATTTATCCTTCGAAAAATCAAAGCCTGCCTTTTGATAATATTCACTTACGGGGAACGTAAATATTTTCTTATATAAATCAAGGTCAATTCTGTTTTTATATCCTGTTTTTTCAAGCATTTTGTTCATTGTGTAAACACTGATTTCAACATCGTCAAAAAGCGTGCCGTTCCAATCCCAAATTACGTATTTATATTTCATAGTTTATTCTTTATTGTTATTAGCGCCGAAAATATCGGCAACCTCGGTTATTGATATGTATGCTTTAGGGTCAATTGAATGAACAATCTCCCTCATTTTTCCGATTTGAAATCTGTTTAATACAAAATATATTACCGTTTTATCCTCATTTGAATAATATCCCTTTGCATCATAAAATGTAATGCCGTTTTCAAATTCATTTGAAAGCCTTTTGCAAATTTCCTTTTGCTTGGTTGTAATAATCATTGCGGATTTTGAGCGGTCAAAGCCTTCAATAATATAGTCAACGGTTTTGAGTGCAACAACGTAAGCCACTATTGAATAAAGCGGCAAAATCCAGCTTTGAAATGCAATACCGCATATTACATAGAGAATTACATTATAAATCATTACAAACGTTCCGACCGTAAGCGAAAGCTTTTTTGCAAACACGACAGCCAAAACCTCAATACCGTCCATAGCACCGCCGAAACGAATTGCAAGCCCGCTTCCTATTCCCGAAATAAGTCCGCCGAAAATTGCGCAAAGAAATAAATCATCCTTAGCAAGAGGCGAAAAACTTGCAACATCAATCGGTAAAACATCTGTTATAAGCCATGCGGACAAAGAATATATTGCCACAACAAAAACTGAATATATCGTAAATTCTATACCCTGCTTTTTTGCTCCGAAAATAAAAATCGGAATGTTAAGCACAACAAGAAAAACAGAAAGCGAAAGCCATTGCGGTGTGATTTGAGATAAAAACATTGACGTGCCTGATATACCGCTGTCATAAAGCCTTACAGGTTGGAGAAACACCGTTACACCGACAGAATTTATTATTCCCGCAAAAAAGAGAACCATAAAATTTTTGATTTTCAGTTTTTTTATAAGCTTCATACACCCTCCGATTGATAATTATTTAATAGCTTTAACTGCGAAAACGGCTTGGACTGATGTTCAAGCCGTTTTCGCACATTTATATGCCCAACGTATTAAATTTTATTATTCACCCGAACTGTTGCTTTGAGATGAGCTGTCACCTTTTGACTCCATAAGCTTGCACTCAACCGTACTTGTCTTAATACTGTTATTTTCAATTCTTGCAATGGTAAGCTTAACCGTATCACCCGGCTTTGAGTCAGCCAAAACCGAAGTTAAAACATCGGTTGACGTCATAGTTTTGCCGTTAATTGCAACAATCATATCATACTGTTTAACATCCTTGCTTGCAAGGTCTGATGAGCCGTCAACAGAATTAATTACCATTGTGCCCTGTGCATTCTTATAGCCTTTTTCCTCAAGTGCCGAAAGGATAGCGGAATAATTGCTGTATTTAGTAAGAGGAAGATAAGTAATTCCAAGCTTAGCTCTGCCCTCTACATAGCCGGACTTAATCAAACTGTTAGCAGTTGCAATAGCAGTATCCGACGGAACTGCAAAGCCCATTCCCTCATATTCAGTAGCGGCAATCTTTGAAGAATTTACGCCGACAACCTGACCCTGCATATTGAACAATGCGCCACCGCTGTTACCGGGGTTAATTGCTGCATCAACCTGTATACATTTATTATCATAGCCTATATTTGATGAAATCGGCCTGTCAAGTGCTGAAATATAACCGCTTGTAAGCGAATTCATAAATTCAAGACCGCCCGGACATCCGATAGCAATTACCTGCTCACCGACTGCGAGATTATCGCTGTTTGCAAATTCAGCAACCTGCAAGCCTGTTGCATTGATAGAAAGAACGCCGATATCGGTCTGGCTGTCATATGCAACCATTGAAGCGTCATATTCTTTCTTGTTGTTAAGAGTTACTGTAAATTTAGTGCCTTCACTGATAACGTGAGCACAAGTAAGGATATATGTTTTGCCGTTTTTCTCCGACATAATGATACCTGAGCCTTCGCCTGACTTTTCAGGGTCTGAGTTACTTGAATTATTGCCGTCATTATTGCCGTAATTATAGAAATAATTATATGAAGCCTGCTTCTCACTGTAAACGGTGATGCCGACGCATGAATCCAAAACCTTTTTAGCAACACCTGCAACGGTAAGATTGCCGCTGCTGTCCTTTGTTTGAACACTGTTACTGTCGTTTGTTTTAACATCGCTACCCGAATCCTGACATTGAGAGGTTGAACTGTTATTTTGTGAATTTTTACTGTTGTCAATTACACCCGCTGTTGAAAGAACAATACCGACTGCTGCAACGAATGCGCAAATAACAAGAATAATTGCAACTATTTTGCCGGCACTGGGTTTCTTCTTAGGCGGCTTTGGCGAATTGCCGTTTTCTGCGTTTTGCTTATTATCATTTTGCGGCGGTTGATAATAGTTGCCGTTACCGCTTGAATAATTTGATGCGTTTGAATAGCTTTCTTGATTTTCCTGTGCTTTGCCTGCGTAGGAATAGTGATAGGTTGTGTTATTGTCAGCCTGCTCATTTTGAGGAGGGGTGTAATATGTTTGCCCTTCGTTTTGATTTGGCTGATAATAATCCGGTCTTTCCTGACCGCCGGTTTTTTCATTATCAAAATCGCTCATTATTGTTTGTCTCCTTTTTTATAGACAGGTTTATACTCCTTTGGCAGCTTAAACACAAATTCAGCCGTATTTTCGTCCTCACTTTGCGCATAAATTGTGCCGCTGTGCATTTCAACCATCATCTTTACTATATATAAACCTAATCCTGCACCTTTAGCATCAAGTCCACGTGATTTATCAACCTTGTAAAATCTTTGGAACACCTTTGAAAGTTCTTCCTTTTGAATACCTATACCGCTATTTTTGATGTGCACTTCAACGTTTTTGTCATCTTCATTCATAGAGACGTTAATATATCCGCCCTCATTTGTGAATTTAACAGCGTTGTCAAAAATATTATAGATAACCTGATAAATCATATCCCTATCCGCCGTGATAAAGGTAGGGTTTAAATTTTCAAGACCTTCAATTTCAATATGCTTTTCCTCTATTTTTTGCTCAAAAGTCAAAAGTATATGAATAATTTGGTCTGAAATATCATATTTTTGCGGTTTCATCTCAAAACTGCCCGATTCAATCTTGCTCATATTAAGCATAGTTACAACAAGTCGGGTAAGACGTTTAATTTCACCGCTTACAATTTCAAGATAATAATTTGCCTTTTCCTTCGGAATTGTTCCGTCAAGAATACCGTCAATAAAACCTCCGATTGAAGTCATCGGAGTCCTAAGCTCATGTGATACGTTAGACACAAAGCTTCGTCTCGACGACTCAAGCGTATCAAGTGCGTCTGCCATATCATTAAAAGCTTTGCCGAGTTCTGCAAGCTCGTCGCAGCCGTCAACTTTAACTCTGTATGAAAAATCGCCTATTGCAAATTGCTTTGCCGCCTTGCTCATATCACGAAGCGGCTGAACAAAGCTTCGTGTAAGCTTCCAAATACATAAGAAGCCCAAAACAAGGCAAAATACAGCACTTAACATAAACATTTTAAATACTTCGTGAACAAGTGAAACGGCACTTGTTGCGCTTGTTGCAAAAACAGAGCCGATAATCTGATTTGAGCTGTAAATCGGGCAACCGACAATAAACGAACGTTGACCGCTTATTACCCCGCTGCCGACATAACTGCTCTCATACACCTGCTGAAGTATCGAATCGCTTATATTATAGTCGGTATGAAACGAGCATTTGCCGAGTTTTCCGAAAAAAGGAAGCGAATCTGCCCTTTCCTTACACAAAATTATATTTCCCTCGGTGTCGCAAACAAAAATATCAGCGTCGACCGAATTGGATACAATCTTGATTGCACGGCATATCATTTCTTTCTCGTTTGAATAAGTATCATTCATATCCGCAACAAGGAGATTGGAACTTACACTGTTGGCAATAGACTGTGCATTTTCCATAAGCAAATCTGTAGTCTGTTTTTGAGTATACGCACCCACAAGAGCGGTAAGCGTCGTACCCAAAACAGTAAGCACAATAAGCATTATTGCCGAAAACAACAAAAAGTATTTAGCAAAAATATTATCCTTCAAATTCTTTTTTTGAGGTAAATGTATTTTTGTCATTATTTATACCTTTATTATATACTTACTGCCGGTAAATCTTCCGGCATTTTGATTATTCCTTTGTTTCGAACTTGTAGCCTACTCCCCAAACGGTTTTAAGCGACCATTTGTCTGACACGCCCTCAAGCTTTTCACGAAGCCTTTTAACGTGAACGTCAACCGTTCTTGAATCACCGTAATAATCAAAACCCCAAACCTCGTCAAGAAGCTGGTCACGGGTATAAACCCTATTAGGATTTGATGCAAAATGATAAATAAGTTCAAGCTCTTTAGGAGGAGTATCAACAGGTACACCCTTAACCTTAAGCTCATAATTAACTATATTGATTTCAAGATTATCATATTTTACGATTTTCTTTGAATTTTCCTCAGCGTCATTACTGCCGCTGGCTCTTCTCAACACAGCCTTAACTCTTGCCATTACTTCCTTAGCGTCAAAAGGTTTTGTAACATAGTCGTCTGCGCCAAGTTCAAGACCGAGAACCTTATCAAAAGTTTCACCCTTAGCGGTAAGCATAATGATAGGAGTATTAGATGTTTTTCTTATTTCACGGCAAACCTGCCAGCCGTCCATTTTCGGAAGCATAATATCAAGAAGCACAAGTTCAGGTGCTTTAGACTGAAACATTTCAACTGCTTCCTGTCCGTCATTAGCAACGAAAACCGTGTAGCCGTCATTTTCCAAGTAAAGCTTTAAAAGTTCGCAAATGTTGCGGTCGTCGTCAACAACCAAAATTTTTGTTCCCATAATGTTTCTCCTTTGATTTGTTAATATCATTTTATCACCGCTTAGTGATAATTTTTTGTAGTTTTAATTAACATTTTATAAAATTTATAAATATTTTTTGAATGAAAATTATTGGTAATATTAATTAATCTGCGTGTAGAACAGTCAAATTATAAATTTCAACCCATCATAGACTTCGAGAAAGTGAGATAAATTTCGTATTTTGCGAGCGGGTGCTGTACGTGGGTACTGCCCCCGAGCAAAAGACGAAAAGCGCCAAAAAATGGCAAGGACTCGATGTCATTGGCATTTTTCCAATCCCTCTGAGTGTAACAAGTTGCACCCACCTCCCTTTACACAAGGGAGGCAAATAGGTTTATTTATTTTATTCGGCGCGGTTTAGCCGCTTTATCGATAGTCTAATTACCATTCTTTTCCACGCTTTATACAGCCCTCAACATGGTCGATAAATTGCTTTGCACCTCTCGGCGAACGTCCGCCTCTCCTTGTTGCCCACTGGTCAGCTTTGAAAAGAAGTTTATCAACGTCAACGCCGTGCTCTTCAAAATGCCTGTCGCAAGCAAGTTTTTCAACAATATCAAGATATTCCTTTTTATCGGGATTAAGAAATGAGATTGTAAGACCGAAGCGGTCGGAAAGGGAAAGCTGTTCTTGCATAGTATCTCCCTTATTAACATCATTTTCCCTGTCAGAGAAATTTTCCTTAATCAAATGACGTCTGTTAGACGTTGCATATATTATAGTATTCGGCTGTTTACCCGAAAGCGAACCTTCAAGAGCGGCCTTAAGTTCGCTAAACGAGGTATCGTTAGAGTTGAAACTTAAATCATCAATATAAATAATAAATTTCATTGGTGAATCGGCAATTTGCTCACGAATAAGCGAAAGGTCGGCAACAGCACTCTTAGGAATTTCAATCATACGAAGTCCCTTTTGCCAATACTCATTCAAAATTGCGTGAACTGTTGAACTTTTGCCCGTTCCCCTGTCACCGTAAAGCAAAACGTTATTAGCCGGATGACCTGCGATAAAGCTTTCGGTATTATCAATAACCTTATTTCTTTGAAGTTCATAATTTTTCAAATCTGTAAGACGGATAGGATCAATGGAATTAACCGGAGTGATTTCCTCATCTCTCCAAGTAAATGCAATATTTTTGGCATAAATACCGTAGCCGTTTTCTCTGTGATACTTAATAAGTTCATCAAGTTGCCTGTCCCAATGAGAATCTAACGGAGCAAGCGGCTTGCCTACCTCCCAGCCCGGTAAAGTCAAAAGGATTTCCTTAATATCCTCATCATCAATATCTGCCAAAATATCCTGTGCGGTAAGAGAAGCGATTTCTTCAAGCTTTGCAAGGTCACTTTTAACCGCATTTATGACTGCGATTGAAAGTTGATTTACTTTTCCTGCGCATGCCGCTTTAGTGAAAATATTGTCATTAGTCAAAATCAAGCGTGAAATATGCCTTTTAAGCGATTCGCTTTTTGCAAGCTCCTTAAAAAAGTAACTTTGAAGTGCTACCGTGTCCTCTTCATCGTCGCAAAGCAAATCATATAAAGCAGAAAAAACGTCATCATCCTCAAAATCATAAATGCAAAGCGATTCAATATAATATTTAAGTCTTGTTACCTTATTCATCTTCAACACCTCCAAGACCGATATTTTTAGGTAATATATTTTATATACTTATAATATAGCAATTGTTCACAATTTACAAGTAATATAGTTAAAATCGTTGTTTTGAACAAATAAAAGCAGACCCAAAAGGAATTTTTGTTGTAAGATGTCTGACAACGTATTGACTTTTATATGCAAGTTGTGTTATCATACAACTCAAGAGGTGTTTATATGGGCAATTCATCAAGACTTGCAGACAGCACTGCAAATCAGATATTAAAAATGATAGAAGAAGAGGAACGCTTTTCCGTTGGCGACAAGCTGCCTAACGAAAACGATTTTGCCGCTGAACTTGGAGTAAGCCGTTCTACCCTCAGAGAAGCGGTAAAAATACTTACCACCTACGGCATACTTGAAATAAAGCGTGGCAAAGGCACATTTGTAACTTCAAACACTATTATAGATTCAAACGATTTAAGCGACATAACCTCAGGGCTTGACGATTTGTTTGAAATGAGGCTTATGTTTGAACCGGATTGCGCTTATTATGCGGCTTTAAGGGCTACTGACGAGGAAATAAGAATAATCTGTGAATGCGGCGAAGCGGTTGAAAAGAAAATACTTTCGGGTGAGGACAGAACTGTTGAAGAACAAAAATTTCACGAGAGTATCGCAAACGCAACTCATAACGCTTTTGTAAAGCAATTTATTCCTATTATATTTAACGCAATCAAAAAAGGTGTTGTTGTTATGATGAAGGACAGCGACGTCAGCAAAGATAATATGAGCGACGACAGGCTGATTATGGATTTTATAAAAAAGAGAAATCCCGATGGTGCAAGAACAGCTATGAGGCTTCATATTATTCACGCTATGGAAGGCTTGCAAAAAAATCAAAATTAGGTATTGACATTAGACAACAGACAAGTTATAATGACAATTGTAAAAGATATTTAGCGAGTGGTCGGACAACCGAACACCACAAATATTTAAAATATTAAATAAATAATTATTATTTTTGGAGGAAACAAAAATGGCAGAAGCTAGACTTTTTTACGAATCAGATTGTAATCTTGACGTTCTTTCAGGTAAGACTGTTGCTATCGTAGGCTTTGGTTCACAGGGCCACGCACATGCACTTAATCTTCACGAAAGCGGTGTAAACGTAATTGTTGGCCTTTACAAAGGTTCAAAATCTTGGAAAAAGGTTGAAGACCTTGGTTTAAAGGTAATGGAAACTGCTGACGCAGTTAAGGCTGCAGACATTGTTATGGTTCTTGCTCCGGATGAGAAGCAGGCAGCTATTTACAAGAAGGATATCGAACCGAACCTTACAGAAGGTATGGCTCTTGCATTTGCTCACGGCTTTAACATTCACTTCAAGCAAATCGTTCCACCTGCAAATGTAGATGTATTTATGATTGCTCCTAAGGCTCCGGGCCACACAGTTCGTTCAGAATACAAAGAAGGTAAAGGTACACCTTGCCTTGTTGCTGTATATCAAGATGCTACAGGTCATGCTTGGGATATCGCTCTCGCTTACGGTGCAGGTATCGGCGGCGCTCGTGCAGCTCTTCTTGAAACAACATTTAAGTGCGAAACTGAAACTGACCTCTTCGGTGAGCAAGCTGTTCTTTGCGGCGGTGTAACAGCACTTATGAAAGCCGGTTTTGAAACACTTGTTGAGGCTGGTTATGACCCAAGAAATGCTTACTTTGAATGTATCCACGAAATGAAGCTTATCGTTGACCTTATCTATGCAGGCGGCTTTAAGGAAATGAGATATTCAATTTCTAACACTGCTGAGTTCGGTGATTACGAGACAGGTAAGAGACTTGTTACTGACGAAACTAAGAAGGAAATGAAGAAGATTCTTGATGAAATTCAGGACGGTACATTCGCTTCTAAGTTCATCACAGAGGCTAACAACGGTTGGGCTCACTTCAAGGCTAAGAGAGAGATGGAAGCTAATCATCAGCTTGAGCAAGTTGGCGAAAAGATTCGTTCAATGTATAGCTGGTATGGCGAGAACAAGTACGCTGAAAAATAATATACTTTAATAATTAATAATTTAAGGGTTTGCAAATTGCAAACCCTTATTTTTTGCTTTACTTATTCTCCTATATCTGTTAAAATCAAGTTGGAGGTAAAACTATGAAAAGACTTTTATTTTTAATTACTCCCCTACTGATATTCACATTGCTTTTTAGTGCCTGCTCGCCGACTGAAAAGGATAATTTTGAAAGCACTTTAGCCTATTTTCAAATAGATTTCATTAAATCTGATTTTGAAATGACAGAAAGCACGAGTGATAAAGCGGATTACGTCAGAGCCTACAAGGTAAGCGTAACAGAAAAGGAGCGCAAAAAGCTGATTGAACATTTCAAATCGTTTGAAAACGGAGAATTTGTAAAAATACCGAATGCGCAAAACAATTTTGACATTCTTTGTGACTCATTGATAAAGGATTTTGGCAGCTACAAGGCGGTAAGTGAGGGCTATTTTGCATTGTATAATACCATAAGCGATAAGCTTCAACCAAAGCTTAATTTTGATACGCTCGCCAATTTTGACTTCGATTTCTACCGTGCGCTTATATTTGACGTTGATACCAACACACTTTATATTTATGATTATTCCGCAACGTAATATAATTATCAAGTTCACAAACATTCAATTTAACATTTTTTACAAACAAAAAGGACTTAGAGCATAACTCTAAGTCCTTAATTATATTATTTAGGTATTATCAGTCAACAAGCTCGATGATGCACATCTCTGCTGCGTCACCACGACGAGGGCCTGTTTTGATAATACGGCAATAACCGCCGTTTCTGTCTGCATACTTAGGAGCAATTTCATCAAAAAGCTTCTTAACTACGTCTTCCTTAGTTACATAAGAAAGAACCTGTCTTTTTGAATGAAGAGTATCGTTCTTGCCGAGAGTAATCATTTTCTCAGTCATTGCACGAACTTCTTTTGCTCTTGTAACGGTAGTTTCAATCTTGCCGTTTTCTAAAAGAAAAGTAACCATACCTCTGAGCATAGATTTTCTATGGTCAGTAGGACGTCCTAACTTTCTGCTACCTGGCATTGAAATTCCCTCCTTTAGTCCTCATCCTTAGCAAGTCCGAAACCTAATGAGCCGAGCTTAGCTACGACCTCATCAAGTGACTTACGGCCAAGGTTTCTAACTTTCATCATATCTTCTTCAGATTTACCAATTAAATCTTCTACTGTATTAATGCCTGCTCTCTTAAGACAGTTGAACGAACGAACTGAAAGGTCAAGCTCCTCAATAGTCATTTCAAGAACTTTTTCCTTATTATCGTCATCCTTTTCAACCATAATGTCTTGATTACCAATCTCTTCAGAAAGGTCAACAAAGAGCATAAGATGGTCATTGAGAATTTTAGCAGCAAGTGAAGCTGCCTCGTCAGCCGGAATAGTACCGTCTGTCTCAACGTCGAGAATGAGCTTATCAAGGTCAGTTTGCTGACCTACACGTGTGTTTTCTACTGTGTAATTAACCTTTAAAACAGGAGTATAGATTGAATCAATAGCAATAGTGCCGATTGGTAAATCCATAAGCTGCTTATTGCGGTCGCAAGGAACATATCCTCTGCCGTGATTAGCAGTAAGTTCCATATTTACACTTGCACCTTCATCAAGATAAGCAATGTGAAGGTCAGGATTAAGAATTTCAACGTCTGCGTCATGCTTAATATCAGCAGCAGTAATTTCGCCCTCACCCGAAGCCTCAATATAAAGAGTCTTTGGCATCTCTTCATGTATCTTTAAGATAACATTTTTGAGGTTAAGAACGATCTCAGTAACATCTTCCTTAACGTGCGGAATTGTTGAAAATTCGTGTAAAACACCATCAATCTTAACGGAAGTGATAGCATATCCCGGAAGAGAAGAAAGAAGAACCCTTCTCATTCCGTTACCGAGAGTTGTGCCAAAACCTCTTTCAAGAGGTTCAACAACAAATCTGCCCGTGCTGCGGCTTCCGACAGTAGAAACGTCTACAATCTCGATTTTAGGCTTATCAATTTCGATCATTTAAAAGCCTCCTAATAAAATGTTGTATTTTGTTTTCGCTAAATAACAGCCAAACACTATTATTTAGAGTAGAACTCAACGATTAAATGCTCTTCAACAGGATAATCAATGTCATCACGCTGAGGTAATGCAACAACCTTTGCTGTGAGTTCAGCCGGGTTTACTTCAAGCCACTTAGGAGCGGTGCCGTAAGCGCCCTCTTCCTTAACGAGCTTAAATCTGCCGTTATCCTTGCTCTTGTCAACGACTGCGATAACATCTCCTGCCTTAACGAGATAAGATGGAATGTTTACTTTCTTGCCGTTTACGGTGAAATGACCGTGAGAAACTGCCTGTCTTGCTTCACGACGAGTCTTACAAAAGCCTGTTCTGAAAGCAACGTTATCAAGGCGGGTTTCAATCATTGTAAGAAGAACTGCACCTGTCTGTCCCTGAGCCTTTGCAGCCTTCTCATAATAGGTGTGGAACTGCTTTTCAAGAATACCGTAGATGAACTTAACTTTCTGCTTCTCATTGAGCTGCATAGCATATTCGCTCTTCTTACGGCGATTCTTACTATAAGAATTTCTGAATGTATCCTTATTTGTATAACCCATAACAGCCGGTGAAATACCGAGTGCTTTGCAACGCTTTGCAATAGGTTCTGAATTCTTTGCCATATCTTTACTACACCTCCAATAAACTATACACGACGTCTTTTTGGTGGACGACAGCCGTTATGTGGGATAGGAGTAACATCTTTGATAAGACTTACTTCTAAGCCGGCTGTTTGAAGAGCTCTGATAGCAGATTCTCTACCTGAGCCAGGTCCCTTAACGTATACTTCAACATATTTCATACCATGCTCCATAGCAGCCTTTGCAGCAGTTTCAGCAGCAGTAGCAGCAGCAAACGGAGTTGATTTTCTTGAACCACGGAAGCCCATTTCTCCGGCAGAAGCCCAAGAAACAGCGTTACCGTTCATATCGGTAATAGTTACGATTGTGTTGTTGAAGGTTGATTGGATATGGGCAGCACCACGCTCGATGTTCTTCTTCTCACGACGCTTACGTGAGCCTGTGGTCTTCTTAGTAGCCATACTTATTTGTTCCTCCTACTATTTCTTCTTGTTTGCTATAGTCTTCTTAGGACCCTTACGTGTACGTGCATTGTTCTTAGAAGTCTGACCTCTTACAGGGAGACCCTTTCTATGTCTTACGCCACGATAGCAACCGATTTCTATAAGTCTCTTAATGTCAAAAGCTGTGTTTCTGCGAAGGTCACCTTCAACTGTGAGGTTGTGAGTGATATAATCGCTGAGCTTTTTAACATCATCTTCTGTTAAATCTCTGCAACGGGTGTCAGGATTGATGCCTGTTGCTTTGATGATTTCATTAGAGGTTGTGCGACCGATACCGTAAATATAGGTAAGGCCGATTTCAACTCTCTTGTCATTAGGTAAGTCAACACCTGAAATACGTGCCATTTTACAGTTTACCTCCGATTATTAATTCAGGATTAGCCCTGACGCTGTTTGTGCTTTGGATTTTCACAGATAACCATTACTTTTCCATTGCGCTTTATTACTTTGCACTTTTCGCAAATTTTCTTTACAGAAGGTCTTACTTTCATTCTGAATATCCTCCTAATTATTACTTTGAGCGCCATATTATACGACCCTTAGTAAGATCGTATGGGGACATCTCAATCGTTACCTTGTCACCGGGAAGAATACGAATATTATTCATTCTCAGCTTCCCGCTGATGTGGGCTATAATGATGTGGTCATTTTGCAATGTTACTTTAAAAGTTGTATTAGGTAACACTTCAACCACGGTACCCTCAACTTCTATCATATCTGACTTTGACATCTTATACCTCGCTAAAATTTAATTATTTACGATTGATGTTTTTAATTTAACTGGAATCACATTACGGCGTAATCGCCAGCAATTGATTAAAGCCTCAGACTTTTGTTAATATAACAGGACCGTTTGGCGTAATCGCAATTGAGTGCTCAAAATGAGCAGCAAGCTTGCCGTCAGCGGTTTTGACGGTCCAACCGTCTGAAAGCTGTTTAACCTTGTAGGTTCCCAGATTAATCATTGGTTCAATTGCCAATGTCATTCCGGGTAACAGTCTGATACCACGGCCTGCGTGACCGAAGTTTGGTACGCTTGGTTCTTCATGAAGTTTAGTACCGACGCCGTGACCGACAAAGTCACGTACAACGCCGTACCCACGTGCTTCGCAATACTCCTGTACTGCGTGACCGATATCGCCGATTCTGTTGCCTGGAACTGCTTGCTCAATACCTTTATAAAGGCTTTCACGAGTAGTATCCATCAGCCGCTTTGCCTCGTCACTTACAGTTCCGCAAGCAAATGTAGCAGCATTGTCGCCGTTATATCCGTTTTTAGCCGCACCCAAATCGATGCTGACAATGTCACCCTCTTTGAGAATTCTGTCAGCCTTTGGGATGCCGTGAATAACTTCATCATTTATAGATATACATGCGGTAGCAGGAAATCCACCGTAGTTTAAAAAGTTAGGAGTTGCACCGTGTTTTTTGATAAACTTGTATGCAATCTCATCAATTTCCTTGGTAGAAACGCCCGGCTTTACTGCCTCGCCTGCTACCATTAATGCTTCAGCCGAAATTTGACAAGCTTCTTTCATAAGTTCGAGCTCACGGCTGCTTTTTAGCACTATCATGTTAATCCTCCAACGCAGCGTAAACGAGTGCAGTTGTATCTGCAACTTCTTCCTGTCCTTCTACAACAGTAAGCTTACCAAGCTTTTTGTAGAAATCTTTAAGCGGTTCTGTCATTTGGTGATATTCAGCCAAACGAGCAAGAACAGTTTCAGGAGCATCGTCCTTACGCTGAATAAGTTCTCCGCCGCAAGCATCGCACACGCCTTCAACCTTAGGCTTCTTATACTCAACGTGATAAGAATTAGCGCATTTTGAGCAAACACGGCGGCCGCTCATTCTCTTAGTGATTGCTTCGTCAGGAACCTCAATATCAAGCACTTTATCAATATCAACACCTGAATCTAAAAGAGCCTGAGCTTGAGGAATTGTTCTTGGGAAGCCATCGAGAATGAAGCCGTTTTCGCAATCTTTTTCTTTAAGTCTGTCCTTGATAATACCGATAACAACCTCGTCGGGAACAAGCTGTCCTGCGTCCATAAATGATTTAGCCTTAAGTCCCATTTCTGTGCCGTCTTTTACGGCTGCACGAAGAATATTACCTGTTGAAATTGCCGGAATACCGTATTTTTCAACAATCTTTTCTGCCTGAGTACCTTTGCCGGCACCCGGAGCACCGAGAAGAATAAGTTTCATATTTAATACTCCTATTAGTTATTAGTCAAGGAAGCCTTTGTAGTGGCGCATCATCATCTGCGACTCTAACTGACGAACTGTCTCAAGTGCAACACCGCACATAATGATAAGTGATGTACCGCCGAGAGAAATTGTCATACCGCCATCTTTGCCGCCTTCTGCAAGTGGCTTGATAGCCGCATCACAGATAAGTGAGTAAACGATTGGGAAGAGTGCGATAACCGAAAGCATCAAAGCACCGATAAGTGTAAGCCTTGAAAGAACTCTGAGAATGTAATCAGAGGTCGGCTTACCCGGTCTGATACCCGGAATTGCGCCGTTGTTTTTACGCAAGTTGTTTGCCATTTCAATTGGGTTGTACTGAATTGTACTGTAGAAATAAGCAAAGAAGATGATAAGAAGGAAGTACATTGCTGCGTACCACCAAGAGTCGCCCTGGAATGCCTTAAAGAACTTTTCCCAGAAAGTGCCTTCATACTTATCAGCCGAAAGGAACATTTGAACTGTTCCAGGAAGTGAGAGAATTGATGAAGCGAAGATTACAGGAAGTACGCCGCTCATATTAACCTTAATAGGCATATGAGTTGACTGACCTCCCATCATCTTTCTGCCGACTACACGTTTTGCGTAAGAAATCGGAAGTCTTCTCTCAGAATTATCCATAAATACGATGTATGCAATCATAAGCAAAAAGCATACGATAACTACAGGAACAAGGATTTTATAAACAAGTCTACCTGTATCGAGATACTGGAAGAGCTGCTTAATGAGGGTTGGGAAACGAGATACGATACCTGCGAAAAGGATAATGGAAATACCGTTACCAATACCGCTGATAGTAATCTGCTCACCGAGCCACATAATAACTGCTGTGCCTGCTGTTAAAACAAGTACAATAACAAGTGCCTGGAAAACTGCGTCAAAACCTGTGAACTGAGCACCGTTTGAATCAGTCATAAGGTAGTTGTTTGTACGAAGATAGAAGTAATAAGCGATAGACTGAAGAACACCGAGTGCAACTGTTACGAAACGAGTAATAGAAGCAAGCTTCTTTCTGCCTTCTTCGCCTTCCTTCTGTAATCTCTCGAGTGACGGGATTGCCACTGCGAGAAGTTGAATGATGATTGAAGAGTTGATGTACGGAGTGATTGACATAGCGAAAATAGTACCGTATGTGAATGCACTACCTGTCATCAAGCTCAAATAAGTGAGAATTGTGTTGCCTTTACCAACATTGATTTCATCAACAATGTTAAGGAAAGGTACGGGAATGACTGAACCTATTCTGAAAACGAGGATGATAAATGCTGTGAACAAAAGCTTTTTGCGAATGTCAGGCACTTTCCACGCATTAATCATGGTTTTAATCATTAGAGCACCTCCACCTTGCCACCTGCAGCTTCAATCTTTGCCTTAGCCGACTCACTGATTGCAGCAACTTTTACTGTGATTGCCTTAGTGATTTCGCCTTTTCCAAGAACCTTAACACCGTCAAGTGCCTTTTTAATAACACCTGCGTCCTTAAGACTCTGAGCATCAACTGTAGCGCCGTCCTCAAATCTGTCATTAAGTGTTGAAAGATTTACGACTGCATATTCAGTAGCGAAGATGTTGTTAAATCCTCTCTTAGGAACTCTTCTTTGAAGTGGCATCTGACCGCCTTCAAAACCTGGACGTCTGCTGTAGCCTGAACGTGATTTCTGGCCCTTCTGTCCTTTGCCGGCTGTCTTGCCTTGACCTGAAGCAGTACCTCTGCCAATTCTCTTTACGCTCTTCTTAGAGCCCTCAGCAGGAGAAAGTTCATGTAATTTCATATTATCTGCACCTCCCCTTATTCTTCTACGATTGTTACAAGGTGAGCAATCTTTGCAAGCTTACCCTGTGTCTGTGCATTATCAGGCTGAACTGTTACGTTGCCGATTTTGCGAAGACCGAGAGAGTGGGCTGTGGCAATCTGGTCTTTCTTACTGCCGATTAAGCTCTTTGTAAGCTTGATTTTAATGTCTGCCATTATTCCACCCTCCTTAACCTAAAATTTCTTTTGTTGCCTTGCCACGTACTGCTGCAACTTCATCAGCTGTACGAAGCTGGCTTAAACCATTAATAGTAGCTCTTACTACATTGCAAGGGTTATTTGAACGGATAGCCTTTGTTCTGATATCCTTGATACCTACTGTTTCAACAACAGCACGAACAGGACCGCCGGCGATAACACCGGTACCCTTTGGAGCAGGCATAAGGAGAACCTCACCTGCGCCGAACTTACCCTTAATCTCATGAGGAATTGTTGTTCCCTTAAGAGCAACCTTAATTACATTTTTCTTTGCATCCTCGATACCCTTACGGATTGCATCAGGAACTTCGCCTGACTTACCGATACCGAAGCCTACAAGACCGTTACCGTCACCGACAACTACGAGTGCTGCGAATTTGAAAATTCTACCACCCTTTACAGTCTTTGATACACGGTTGATAGTAACAACTCTTTCTTCAAGTTCCATTGAAGATACGTCAATCTTTGCCATAAAAATTTACCTCCTTCGTTAGAACTTAAGTCCGCCTTCACGAGCGCCGTCTGCTACTGCAGCAACACGTCCGTGATATACGTAACCGCCACGGTCAAATACACATTCTTCAATGCCCTTTGCCTTGGCTCTTTCTGCTAATGTTTTACCAACAGCCTTAGCTGCTTCTACGTTACCGCCGTACTGTGTGAATTCCTTTTCAACAGTTGAAGCTGATGCAATTGTTACACCTGCAACATCGTCGATTAACTGCACGTAAATATTGCTGAGAGAGCGATATACGTTAAGTCTTGGACATTCAGCAGTACCGCTGATTTTACCACGAACTCTTGTGTGGCGCTTTTGTCTTGCCTTATTGGCGTCTTGTCTTGAAACCATTGTATTTCACTCCTTCCCTTATTTCTTACCTGCTTTTCCTTCTTTACGACGGATATGCTCTTCGGCATACTTGATACCCTTGCCCTTGTATGGCTCCGGTGGTCTCTTTTCACGAACCTGAGCTGCGAACTGACCTACCATCTGCTTATCAGCACCGCTAATTACGATAGCGTTTGCTGAAGGACATTCTACCTTAATACCTTCTGGAGCTTCCATTGTAACCTGATGTGAGAAACCAAGGTTCATAACAAGCTTGTTGCCCTGCATCTGAACACGGTAACCAACACCGTTAACTTCAAGGTTTTTCTTGAATCCCTCTGTAACACCTACAACCATATTGTGGATAAGTGTACGGGTTAAACCGTGAAGTGATCTGTTTTCTTTTGCATCGTTAGGTCTGCTAACGATAATTTCACTGCCCTCAACGCTGACTGTCATATTTGGATGTGCATCCATTGAAAGAGTACCGTTAGGTCCCTTTACGGTAACAGTTGCACCGTTGACATTTACATCAACACCGGCAGGAATTGTAATAGGTTTTAAACCGATACGTGACATCCTGACTGTACCTCCTTACCAAATGAATGCTAAAACTTCGCCGCCGACATTCTGCTTGCGAGCTTCTCTGTCTGTCATAATGCCCTTTGAAGTTGAAACGATTGCAACACCGAGACCCTTCATAACCTTAGGCATTTCTTCAACGTTTGAATAAATACGAAGACCCGGCTTTGAAACTCTGCGAAGACCAGTGATAACCTGGCTCTTACCTTCGCCGTACTTAAGTGTTACACGAATAACACCCTGCTTGCCGTCTTCAATTAATTTATAATTTTTGATATAACCTTCATCAACAAGAATCTGAGCAATTGCCTTCTTCATGTTTGACGCAGGAATATCTACTGTATCGTGCTTTGCTGAATTTGCATTACGAATTCTTGTAAGCATATCAGCGATTGGATCTGTAATATGCATTGATAATTCCTCCTTATTTAATTAGCAATTCTCAGTTCTTACCAAGATGACTTCTTTACACCAGGGATTTCGCCCTTATGAGCGAGCTCTCTGAAGCAAATTCTGCATACACCGTACTTACGAAGATAAGCATGAGGTCTACCGCAGATTTTGCATCTGTTGTACTGTCTTGTTGAATACTTTGCAGGCTTTGCAGCCTTGACTTTCATAGATGTTTTTGCCACGATAATCCCTCCTTACTCTGAGAATGGAGCGCCGAGGAGCTTAAGGAGCTCTCTGCCCTCTTCATCTGTGTTTGCAGTTGTTACCATGATGATGTCCATACCACGAACAGCATCAATCTTGTCATACTCGATTTCAGGGAAAATCAACTGCTCTTTGATACCCATAGCATAGTTACCACGGCCATCGAATGAGTTAGGGTTGATACCTCTGAAGTCACGAACTCTCGGAAGTGCCAAATTGAAGAATCTCTCAAGGAATTCATACATTCTGTCACCACGAAGAGTAACTTTAACACCGATTGGCATACCTTCACGAAGCTTGAAGTTAGCAACTGACTTCTTCGCACGGCAGATAACCGGCTTTTGACCTGTAATGATTTGAAGGTCATTAATGATAGCGTCTACTACCTTTGAATTTTCACGGGCTTCACCGCAACCAACATTGATTACAATCTTGTCAAGCTTTGGGATTTGCATAACAGATTTGTATCCGAATTTCTTCATCAATGCAGGAGCGATTTCGCTCTTATATGTTTCTTTTAAAACAGACATTGTTATGTTCCTCCCTTACTTAAAATTCGTTACCGCATTTCTTACAAACACGGATACCGCCCTTTTTATGACCTACACGTGTAGCTTCGCCGCACTTAGGACATACGAGCTGTACTTTTGATGCATAAAGAGCTGATTCTACTTCAATAAGACCGCCCGGCTCGCCCATCTTCTTAGGCTTAACGTGCTTTGTAACAACGTTTACCTTCTTAACGATAACCTTGCCTTCAGCAGGACTTACAGCGACAACTTCGCCCTTAACGCCCTTTGACTTACCGCTGAGTACTACTACAGTATCACCGGACTTTACAAACATTTTACTCATATTAGCGCACCTCCATTAAAGAACTTCCGGAGCGAGAGAAAGGATTTTCATATAATCCTTTTCACGAAGCTCACGAGCTACTGGTCCAAAAATACGGGTGCCACGAGGGGTTTTATCCTCTCTGATAATTACGGCAGCATTTTCATCAAAACGAATATACTGACCGTCGTCACGACGTACACCTTTAGTTGTACGAACGATGACTGCCTTAACAACTTCGCCCTTTTTAACAACGCCACCCGGTGCTGCTTTCTTTACACTAGCAACGATTACATCGCCGATATTTGCATATCTTCTGCCTGAACCGCCTAATACTCTGATGCAAAGAAGCTCTTTAGCGCCTGTGTTGTCTGCTACTTTAAGACGACTTTCCTGTTGTATCACAGCATTTTCCTCCTTCGTACTGCAAAATAACACTTTGCTATGTTGCAGTTATTATTTTATTGACTAAATTATTTAAAAAAGCTGTAAATCGTAACGATTATTTAGCCTTCTCAATGATTTCAACCACACGCCATCTCTTATCCTTGCTGTATGGACGACATTCCATAATAAGAACCTTATCGCCAACACCGCATTCGTTGTTTTCGTCGTGTGCCTTGTACTTAACTGTATCGTTTACAATCTTGTTGTAAAGTGGATGACGAACTCTGTTCTTGATTGTTACAACAACTGTCTTATCCATCTTGTCGCTTGTTACGATACCTACTCTTGTCTTTCTGAGGTTTCTTTCCATTTAACAGTTACCTCCTTTATTAAGAATTAGCGCTCTCAAGTTCGATCTGACGCTCAACAGTCTTGATGCGAGCGATATCTTTCTTGACAGCTTTAATTCTCATAGGGTTGTCGAGCTGATTGATTGCCTGCTGGAAATGAAGGTTGAAGAGCTCTTCTTTTAATTCTGCAAGCTTCTTTGTTCTCTGTTCTGCTGAAAGAGCCTTGATTTCTGATGCTTTCATTATTGCTCGCCTCCCTCTTCTTCTTTCTTTACAAACTTACATTTAACAGGAAGTTTGTTTGCGGCAAGACGCAAAGCCTCACGAGCTATTGCTTCGTCAACACCGCCAAGCTCGAACATTACTCTGCCCGGCTTTACTACTGCTACCCAGTAGTCAACATTACCTTTACCTTTACCCATACGAGTATCGGCAGGTCTTGCTGTAATCGGCTTATCAGGGAATATTTTGATCCATACTTTACCGCCACGCTTTGTGTAACGTGTCATTGCGATACGGGCAGCTTCAATCTGTGCTGCGGTAATCCATGCAGGCTCAGTTGTCTGCAAACCATATTCACCGTAAGTTACCTTATTGCCTCGAGTAGCTACACCGGTCATACGACCTCTGTGCTGCTTTCTGTGTTTTACACGCTTAGGTAAAAGCATTACTTTCTTCCCCCTTCTCTACGATTTGTTCTTCTCTTATTACGAGATTCACGGAGTACCTCACCTTGATAAATCCATGTCTTAACACCAATCTTACCATAGGTTGTGTTTGCTTCTGCAAAACCATAATCAATGTCAGCACGAATTGTCTGAAGTGGAATTGTACCCTCTTTATAAGTTTCTGAACGAGCGATTTCTGCACCGCCGATTCTGCCTGAAACCATAATCTTAATACCACGAGCACCAAGTCTCATTGTATTTCTGATAGCACCCTTAACTGCTCTTCTGAAAGATACACGTCTTTCAAGCTGCTGAGCAACTGACTGTGCTACAAGTGTTGCGTTGAGGTCCGGCTGCTTGATTTCAACGATGTTGATGAAAACTTCGTTAGCATCTTTGCCGAGCTTCTTTGCACATACTGCCTTGAGCTTTTCGATTTCAGCACCCTGCTTACCGATAACCATGCCCGGCTTTGCACAATGGATGTTGATTCTTACTCTCTTAGCATCTCTTTCGATTTCTACCTTTGGAACACCTGCGCCGTGAAGAGAATCAAGAAGGTAATTACGAAGCTTGTAGTCCTCTACAAGTGTATCACCGAACTCGCCCTTCTTTGCATACCAGCGAGAGTCCCAGTTTTTGATAACACCGATTCTTAAACCGGTTGGATTACATTTCTGTCCCATTTAACTTTCCTCCTCGCTTAGTCTTCCAATTCCTTAACGGTAATTGTGATGTGTGATGTTCTCTTATTGATTCTGTAAGCTCTGCCCTGTGCTCTTGCCTGAATTCTCTTAAGAGTAGGACCTGCAGTTGCGTTGCAGTAGCTTACTACTAATCTTGATGTGTCCATATTGTTATTGTTCTCAGCATTTGCGATTGCTGACTTAAGAACCTTCATAACAGGCTCGCAAGCAGCTTTCGGTGTGTACTGAAGAATAGCCATTGCCTTGTCAGCAGGCTGATTTCTGATAAGATCAAGAACAATCTGCACCTTTCGAGGGGAGATACGGACATAAGTTGCTTTTGCTGTTGCTTCCATAATAATTCTCCTTTCGATTACTTAGATGTCTTTGAGCCTGCGTGGCCTCTGAATGTTCTTGTCGGTGCAAATTCACCGAGCTTGTGTCCAACCATATCCTCTGTAACATATACAGGAACATGCTTTCTTCCGTCATGAACAGCAAATGTGTGTCCTACGAATTCAGGGAAGATTGTTGAACTTCTTGACCAAGTTTTGATAATCTGCTTGTCGCCTGAAGCATTAAGAGCTTCTACTTTCTTATAAAGGCTGTCTTCTACATAAGCACCCTTTTTTGTACTTCTACTCATTAGTTAATCTTCTCCTTTCTTCTTATTTACCGTTACGACGGCGAACGATCATCTTGTTAGATGCCTTCTTCTTATTACGTGTCTTATAACCAAGAGCTGGCTTGCCCCAAGGAGTGCAAGGACCAGGACGGCCGACAGGTGACTTACCTTCACCACCACCGTGAGGGTGATCGTTAGGGTTCATTACAGAACCACGAACGGTAGGTCTCCAACCCATGTTGCGCTTACGACCTGCTTTACCGATTTTAACATTAGCGTGGTCAGTGTTACCAACAACACCAACTGTTGCCATACAATCTCTCGGTACGTTACGAAGCTCGCCTGAAGGAAGTCTGAGAAGTGCATAAGCACCTTCGAGAGCCATAAGCTGAGCGCTGTTACCTGCTGAACGAGCAAGCTGAGCACCGTTGCCCGGATAAAGCTCTACGTTATGAACGATTGTACCTACAGGCATATCTTTAAGTGCAAGAGCGTTACCTGCTACGATGTCTGCGTTAGGACCTGCCATAACAGTGTCGCCAACCTTAAGACCTTCAGGAGCTGTGATGTAGCTCTTTACACCGTCTTCATACTGAATAAGAGCGATATGTGCGCTTCTGTTTGGATCATATTCGATGGTCTTAACAGTTGCAGGCATATCAAGCTTGTTTCTCTTGAAATCGATTACACGATATTTTCTTCTGTTTCCGCCGCCACGATGACGAACTGTGATTCTTCCGTAAGAGTTACGGCCTGACTTCTTATTGAGAGGCTCAAGAAGAGATTTTTCAGGAGCAACCTTTGAGAGTGAAGAATAATCAGTTACTGACATATTTCTGCGTGAAGGAGTGGTCGGCTTATAATTCTTAATTGCCATTATTTTTCTCCTTTCCGGATAACTTTGCGAAAGGATGGCACCTTTCATACCTCATCATCCGAAATACTTTATGTTATATACTAATTATATATAGGTTGTGATTACATCATATCGTTGAAGAATTCAATTTCCTTTGAATCTTCTGTAAGAGTAACGATTGCCTTCTTCCAAGATGGAGTGTAGCCCTCGTGCATACCCTGACGACGCTTCTGGCCTCTAACGTTCATTGTGTTTACCTTAGCAACCTTTGTGCCAGGGAAAACAGCCTCAACAGCCTTAGCGATTTCGATTTTGTTTGCATCCTTTGCAACCTTGAAGGTATACTTCTTTGTCATAATACCCATCATTGATTCCTCAGTGATGATTGGCTTAAGAATAATATCCTGAGCAGTTCTCATTATGCATATACCTCCTCAATCTTCTTTGCTGCGTCCTTAAGAACAACGAATGAATCGCAGTTAAGGATATCATAAACGCAAAGTGTGTTTACTGTAGCAACCTTAACACCTTCGATGTTACGAGCGCTCTTGTAAATTTGTTCATTGCTCTCAGCTGTGATGATGAGAGTTTTCTTAGCTGCCTTAAGGCCCTTGAGCATTGCAACAACATTCTTTGTCTTAATGCCATCGAACTCAACCTTATTAACAACCATCATCTCGCCTGCTGCAACCTTTGATGAAAGTGCAGACTTCATAGCGAGTCTCTTAACCTTCTTGTTAAGATTTACTGTATATTTTCTTGGCTTAGGGCCAAGAGCGATACCGCCGTGTGTCCACTGTGGACTTCTTGTTGAACCCTGACGAGCTCTGCCGGTACCCTTCTGTCTCCAAGGCTTTGCACCGCCACCGCTTACTTCTGAACGAGTGAGAGTTGACTGTGTGCCCTGACGCTGATTAGCAAGATAGCTAACAACTGCAAGATGCATTGCATATTCGTTTGGCTCAATGCCGAATACTGAATCTGCAAGTTCTAATTTTGAGGTTTTCTTACCTTCCTGGTTATAAACCTGAACCTGTGCCATTACTTATCTCTCCTTTCGTTAAGCTTTAACTGCGTCTGCGATTACAACAATTCCGCCCTTAGGACCCGGGATTGCACCCTTGATTGCGATAAGATTGTTTTCTGCATCAACCTTAGCAATCTTGAGGTTCTGAACTGTTACTGTTTCGTGACCGTAGTGACCTGCCATCTTCTTACCCTTGAATACTCTTGAAGGGCTTGAACAAGCACCGAGTGAACCTGCGTGACGGTGGTTAGGACCTGTACCGTGTGTCATTCTGAGTCTTGAGAAGTTCCAACGCTTGATTGCGCCTGCTGTTCCGTGACCCTTGCTTGTTCCCTTTACATCAACGATTTCGCCAACCTCAAATGTGTCAGCCTTGAGAATGTTACCAACCTCAATACCGTCGATGCTGTCGAGACGGAATTCCTTAAGTGTTTTCTTTGGAGCTACATCAGCTTTATCAAAGTGACCTTTCATTGGCTTGTTTACACGTGATACCTTAACATCACCGAAACCAACCTGAACAGCCTGATAACCGTCGTTCTCCACTGTCTTAATCTGTGTTACTGTGCAAGGACCGGCTTCAACTACTGTTACAGGAATTACATTGCCTGCTTCGTCAAAGATCTGAGTCATGCCGATTTTCTTGCCGATAAGACCTTTTTTCATGTTTTATTTCCTCCTTTTGGTTATTGGTTGGGTTTCCCCAACATGACCTCAGCTGCGATTAGAGCTTGATTTCAATCTCAACGCCTGCTGGGAGCTCAAGACTTGTCAAAGCTTCAACAGTTTTGTTTGAAGGTCTGAGAATGTCGATGAGTCTTTTGTGTGTTCTTTGTTCGAATTGCTCACGGCTGTCCTTGTACTTATGAACAGCTCTGAGGATTGTTACCTTTTCAATCTCTGTCGGAAGAGGGATAGGACCGCTAACCTGAGCGCCTGTTCTCTTTGCAGTGTCAACAATCTTCTCAGCAGCCTGATCAACTAAGCTGTGATCATAGCCCTTAAGTCTGATTCGAATCTTCACTTTACTTGCTGCCATTTTATTTCCTCCCTGAAAAATTATGGTGCGAGTACCGATATTTCAACCACGCTCCCGTGTGTTTCAAACCTCTCTTTAAATAAAACCGAATGAAAAGACATCATTCGGGCATAAGGAACGAATACACAGAAAATCTGCGTTCGCAAGTCACAGCTTGTAGTTTCCTATCGGTTCAGATGATTACAAATCATCTTCGTTTCGCCCGGTTTAAAATCGGACATACTCCGTATGAATTACCGCCGTGGGTTATGGCGCAACCTCATACATCATCGCATATCTATGGTGAAGCATAAATATAATATATATATTTATATACTATACCTCGTTCACACGCTCGTCTATTATATATTATAAAGCCCCTGTTGTCAACACTTTTTTAATAATTTTTTTAGAATTTTTGCGTTTTTAAGAATTTGTAATTTTTAACAAAATTTACGCTTAAATTTCGTCAAAACTGCACAATAAAAAATATGGTGCAAGCGATAAGTGAATATCTGCTTGCACCACAATATATTGATTGTTTGTTTGCCTCTTTAATTATTATGTGTTTAATTTTACAATTCTTCGAGCATATCCTCGGCGAAGATTGCATAGCCCTTTTCGGGTGAATCAACAATTACGTGAGTAAGTGCGCCGACAAGCTTGCCGTTTTGAATAATCGGCGAGCCGCTCATACCCTGCACTATTCCGCCCGTTTTATCAAGCAGGCGCTTATCCGTAATCTTTACAACCATATTTTTGCCTTTTTTATTTTCACGATAAGAAATACGTGTTATTTGCGCATTATAAAACTGTGGCTTGCCCAAATCGGTTGTGCAAAGAATTTGAACAGGGCCTTTGACAATTTCATCATTTGAGGCGACCTCATATTCATAAGTGCCATTTAAATCGCAAGTGTATTTGCCGAAAATTCCGCTTTGGCAATTCTTTTTAAGTGTACCGATTGTATCATTTGTAAATTCGCACGCAAGCGAGCCTGCCTCTCCGGCACGGCTTTTATAAATTTTTGTTACATTCGCCTTTACTGCTTCACCGTCCAAAATCGGCATAATTTCATTTGTATCGACATCGGTTATCGGATGGCCGAGCGCAGCAACACAATTAGTTGATTTATCATAAAAGGTAACTGTTCCCACTCCTGCCGTTGAGTCCCTGACCCATAAGCCGACCTTGTAGCACCCCTGCGCCGAGGAATAAGCAGGCTTTAAAGAAAACTCTTTATAATTTCCGTTTCGCTTGACCTTGATATTGTATTCCTTGCCGTTATTATCATTAAGTATATCTGTCACACTCGTGGCAGAATACATTTTTTTACCGTTTATTTCAACGATTATATCGCCCTTTTCAAGCCCTGCCTCTTTAGCAGGATTGCACTTGCCGCTGTCGGTTTCAACGTCACGAATACCGACGATAATCACTCCGTCGGTATAAAGCTTAATTCCGAAGCTTTCGCCGCTAACATTCACTTTTTTAGCTTTCTTTTGAGTAACACTTGCCGTTTTAACGGGAATTATTCCCAAAAGCTTAATGTCGTTTTCACTCGGCGATACCTTGGAATTATTCTGAAAATCGACCTGATAAAGCGAACTGTCACCAAGCCAATAAATGCTTTTGTATTCAACTCTTTTGTTTGAATAAGCAGTTATTTTATCAGGCAAAACAAAGTTGCCGAACGCAACAAGAGAATAAATTATAACAAGGCATAACGCAAAAATTCCGTCAATAATTCGTATAGCTTTTTTCATAATACCACCTATACTATTATTGACAGAATTTTAATAAGTATTTTTATTTTATTTATCTTCTTTTAATTGCTTTTTGAAAATCAAGCGGAATATAAAGCGAACGAACGGACCTGCGTAGAAAAGCTGCCAGCAAAGTGCCATAGGAAAATTGCGAACACAAATTCTACAAAAATTAGGAATAATATGTGCGGCGTCCTGAAAGCTGAAAAGAAGACTTGCAATAAAGCTCATAAGCGGGCACATAAAAGCAACCGTAACACTTGAAATCATAACAGTGATTAAAAAAGGATTGGTACTTTTCGGGTCAAAATGCTTAAAGGTAATTTTTTGAGCAAGCTTACCCACGGCAAAAAATTCAAGCAAAAAGCCGATTACGCCCATAATAGGAAGCTCGTGAAGCGCTAAAAGAAAAATATCGTTACCAACACCATTATCAAAAGCAATATTGTAACAAACCATTGCATAGACCATAACGATTACCATTATGATTGTAAAAATAAAATCTTGAAACTTAGTTTTTGGCATAAAAAAATCTCCTTAATAATAAAAAATTCAACTCAATAAATTTGTGTTGTTCGTTATCATTACGGAGAATGTGCGTTTCCAATATTAACCTAATATTCAGTTGTTCAAAGTGACGTGATTATAACAAATATAAATCAAAAAGTCAAGAAAAAAATCCGACAGACGAAAAACCAATGAGCAAAACTTTAGGGTAGGAGCAAACCCCTACCCTAAAAAATACTTCATATTTCGTTTTATTTTATCACTCGGTTAAATTGAAACCTCGTGAGCAACATTATAAAGATTCATATCAATAGACTTCTTCATATTAAGAGCCTCAAAGATATCGTAATCAACAACGTCTTCCTTTTGAGCGGCAACAACACGATTGCCGATATTATTCATAAGAAGCTTAACGGCATAGTTACCCATACGTGTAGCAAGAACTCTGTCCTTAGCAGTAGGAGAGCCGCCACGCTGAATATGACCGAGAACGCAGGCACGTGACTCAACGCCGGTCTTAGCCTCTATTTCCTTAGCAAGGTCATGAACATCAACGTCGACACCCTCGGCAACAATAATAATAAAGTGTTTTTTGCCTGTTCTCTGAGTTTTTTCCATACGTTCAATAATATGCTCTTGGACATCGTATTCAACTTCAGGAATAAGAATAGAAGTAGCACCGCAAGCAATACCTGCATTAAGTGCAAGATAGCCTGCCTTTCTACCCATAACTTCAACAACAGTACATCTGTCGTGCGACTCTGTTGTGTCACGAACACGGTCAACCATTTCCATAATAGTATTAAGGCAGGTGTCATAACCGATAGTATTATCACAGCAAGCAATATCGTTATCAATAGTGCCCGGAAGTCCTACGCAAGGAATACCTCTTTCGCTAAGATCTCTTGCACCACGGAACGAACCGTCGCCGCCTATAACAACAACGCCCTCAATACCGTGCTCCTGGCAGGTACGAACTGCTTTTCTAAGACCTTCTTCCGTAGCAAACTCAACCGAACGAGCAGAGTAAAGGATAGTACCGCCACGATTGATAATGTCTGATACGCTTCTAAGGTCCATTTCAATGAAATCTCCGTTGATAAGACCGTTGTAGCCACGAACTACACCGTAAACCTTAATTCCGTTTTCGCATGCTGTACGTACTACCGCACGAATAGCTGCATTCATGCCCGGTGCGTCGCCGCCGCTTGTTAATACCGCAATTGTTTTCATAATTATGTCCTCCTATATAATAATATAGACTAAAACAAAATAATCTTTATTTAACTTATATATCTTGTTTATTTTATATTTTTTCAAGAAAAAAGTCAAGTATTGTCGTAAAATTAATGAACAAAAACTACATTCTCATCGCCAAGTATCCTTTTTAATTCCTTAATTTCGGTATTATTCACCTCAACAAAACACTCCCTCGGCTGCAAGGCATACCTTTTATCATCGGTATAATAAAAATAAAGAGGAATGTTCCCGTCAAAAATATCAGTCACTCGTTTTGCAAGTGCTATATTTTCATCATTTTCATTCTTAAAGCGCAGATAAAGAGCCACCTTTTTTCTTTTGTGATTTTCATTTTTCGCCTGTTTGCTGTTTTGAATAGGCTTATTTTTATATTTTCCGCTTTCAAAATCAGCTTGAGTAGGTGCGCTGTCTATTGAATAAGCAAGTATTTTAGCATCCTTTTCTTCCTCAAGTGAGAGGTTTCCTGCAATAGTTATTATACTGCCGTCATAAAGAAATTGTGCGTACTTTTCAAGCGCTTTTGCAAAAACGATAACCTCAATTGAGCCGTACAAGTCCTCTACGGTTACAAAAGCCATTGAAGCGCCGCTTCTCGTTTGCTTAAGAATTACACGAGTAACAATGCCACAAGTACGCACAAAGGTTTTATCCTTGTAAATACTCATATCGTCATTTGCACTTTCCAAAAGCTCGCCTATATTAGCAAATCCGAGTTTTTCGCACAAATCGGAATATTTATCCATAGGGTGACCGGAAAGGTAAAGTCCCGTCATTTCCTTTTCCATTTTCAAAAGCTCAGCCTTAGGAAATTCATCAACATTCGGAACATCAAATTCAAGCGGAGAATCATTACCGCCGAGTTCAAAAAAACCAACCTGACCGTAGCGTGTGCTCTGCCTGTAATTTTCAATATTGGTGGCAATTGACGGCAAAGCCTGAAGCATTTGGCGACGATTTAATTCAAAACAATCCATCGCACCGCATTTAATAAGACTTTCAACTGCACGACGATTAAAATGCCTATCCTGCATACGAAGGCAAAAGTCAGGCAAATCCTTAAAATCGCCGTTTTCTCTTTCTTTAACTATATCGTCAACAAATTCCCGTCCGACATTTTTAATACCCAAAAGCCCATAGTTAATCACCCTGCCATTCGGCGTGAAGCCTTGCATAGAAGTATTGATATTTGCGCTTGCAAGACGAATACCAAGCCTTTTGCACTCTGCCGTATATCGTGCAATTTTGTTTGACTGATCAAGAACAGACGTCATTAAAGCCGCCATAAATTCTGCCGGATAATAGCATTTCAAATATGCAGTTCTATATGCCACAAGTGCATAACAAGCGGCGTGCGACTTATTAAAAGCATATTTTGCAAATTCCGACATTTGGTCAAAAATAGTATTAGCTACAGAACTTGAAATGCCGTTTTTTTCACAACCCGAAACAAAAGCGGTACGTTCTTTTTCCATAACATCAATTTTTTTCTTGCTCATGGCACGGCGAACAATATCTGCCCTGCCATAGGAATATCCCGCAAGCTCACGGAATATTTGCATAACCTGTTCCTGATAAACCATACAGCCATACGTATTTTCAAGTATTGGTTTAAGCTTATCGGTTATATATCTCACTTTTTGGGGATTATGTGAATTTTCTACAAAGGTGTCGATTTGATTAGCCGGGCCGGGACGGTAAAGCGAGGTGGCAGCGATTAAATCCTCAAGCCTTGTCGGCTTCAAATTCATAAGCATACGCTTCATTCCGCTTGACTCAAACTGAAATACGCCCTCTGTCTGGCCTCTTGCAAAAAGGCTGTATACTTTTTTATCATCAATAGGTATTTCGTTAATATCAATTCCCGCTGCCTTGCTTGCGTCATTAATAACAGTCAATGTGCGAAGCCCAAGAAAATCCATTTTAAGAAGCCCAAGCTCCTCAAGAGAAGTCATAATGTATTGAGTAACCGGCACTCCGTCATTAGTTGCAAGCGGAACATAAGAACTTACAGGGTCGTGAGTAATAACAACGCCTGCCGCATGGGTAGACGTATTTCTCGGCATACCCTCAACCTTTTTTGCAGTTTTGATAAGTTCGTTTATCTGCTCATTTTCCTGCATAAGGTTTGAAAGTTCTTTAGACTTTTTAACAGCCTCGTCAATCGTAATATGAAAATCGTTAGGTACAAGCTTTGCAACAGCATCAACAGCGGCATAAGGCATACCCATAGCCCTGCCTACATCACGGATAGCTGCCTTTGTTGCAAGAGTGCCAAACGTAACAATCTGAGCCACGTGGTCGGCGCCGTATTTATTAGTTACATAATCAATAACCTCGCCACGTCTGACATAGCAAAAATCTATATCAAAATCGGGCATAGAAACACGCTCCGGATTTAAAAACCTTTCAAAAAGAAGATTATATTTCATTGGGTCGAGGTCGGTTATTTCCATACAATACGCCGCAATTGAGCCTGCGCCCGAACCTCTGCCGGGACCTACGGGAATTTTTCTGCTTTTTGCAAACGACACAAAGTCGGCAACTATGAGATAATAATCCGTATAGCCCATTTTTTCTACTGTTTCAAGTTCATATTCAAGGCGGTCATAATATTTTTTAGGCGGATTTTCGCCGTATCTTTTTTTCATACCGTTCATACAAAGCATTTTGAAATATTCAAAATGGTCCATATTGTTCGGTGTTTCGTAATAAGGAAGTTTAGTGTGGCCGAATTCAAAATCGAAATTGCACATATCGGCAATAATCTGCGTATTATCAATTGCCTGCGCAGTATCGGCAAAAATTTCCCTCATCTGCTGCTCGCTCTTTAAATAAAACTCATCTGCATGAAATTCGAGTCCCGTATCATCGCCGATAGTTTTATTAGTCGCAATACAAATAAGCACCTGCTGAATTTTAGCATCTTGCTTTTCAATATAATGAACATCATTTGTGGCAACAAGAGGAATCCCCGTTTCTCTCGAAAGGCGCTTTAGTCCCTCGTTGACTATTGCCTGCTCGTTAATCCCGTGATTTTGAAGTTCCAAGTAATAGTTTCCTCTGCCGAAAAGTTCATCATACCACAAAGCGACACGTTTAGCTTTATCATAATCCTTTTGAAGCAACGCCTGCGGAATTTCACCTGCAAGGCAAGCAGAAAGGCAAACTAAACTTTCACTGTATTTTTCAAGCAAATCATGGTCAATTCTCGGTTTGAAATAAAATCCTTCGGTATACGATTTTGACACCATTTTTATAAGATTTTTATATCCCTTTTCATTTTTGCAAAGCAAAACAAGATGATTGTATTCCTTGTCAAGCACCTTGTCCTTATCAAACCTCATTCTCGGCGCAACATAAACCTCGCAGCCTATAATAGGCTTGATGCCTTCTTTTTTGCAAGCCTTATAAAAATCAACAGCCCCGTACATATTACCGTGGTCGGTAATAGCAAGAGACTGCATTCCAAGACTCTTTGCACGTGAAACAAGCTGCTCGATACGGCAAGCGCCGTCAAGCAAAGAAAACTCGGTATGAGTGTGCAAATGAGTAAACATATTATCGTTCCTTTTATTATATATTAATTAACTGATATACCATTATAATTCCTTAGCTATTTCAACTATTTTCTTTAATCTGTGGTTAACTCCCGAACGTGAAAGACCGCTGAGTTTTGAAAGTTCCGCAAGGGAAGCTTCAGGATTATCTTGCCTCAAAACAGCCATTTCCTTAAGGTCGGGCTTAAGAAAATCAAGTCCTTTTTTCTCCTCAATTTTCTCGATAGCAGCGCTTTGCTCCCAACTTGCTTTAACCGTTCTCTCAATATTTGCGGTTTCGCAATTTGCCGCTCTGTTAGCCTTATTTCTGAAATCCTTAACTATTTCAACGTTCATCATATCAAACATTGAAGTGCTTGCTCCCATAATATAAAGACAATCTTCAATAGCCTCACTGTCTTTAAAATATACTATATTATATCCCTTTCTGTTAGCGGTTTTAGGCGCAAGGTCAATTTCCTCCAAAAGAGTAACAAGACTTTTTGAAAGATTCAAAAACGCAACAGTAAACTCCAAATGATAATCCTTATTTGGGTCAGACGCCGTGCCGCACGAAAGGAAAGCACCTGCCAAAAACGATTTTTGACAGTTTTCACAATCAAAATTAGAATGATTGATTTTTAAACTGCCCTTACTCTCGTGGCCGAAAAAAGCAAGCACTTTTTCGCACTGTGCCTTATCATTAATCATAACTGTGTGGCTTTTACCGCCCGGCGAAGTCTTAACATCGCATTTAATATTGCAATATTTTTTTATAAGAAAAGCATATCTAATTGCGATATCCTTATTTTCGGTTTGAACACCGACGCCGTAGCTCGAAAAGCTTTTGCCGAAAATACACATTCCGTAAAGGAATGCCTTTTCGCAGCACGTGCTGTCATATTCAATTTTTAAAAGTTCATTTTTAACCTGTTGTGAAAACGACATTATTTTCTATCTATATCCCTGTGACTTACAGTTACATTATCCCATTTTTTTGAAAAATAATCCTTAAGAGCTTCGGCAAAAGCAACACTTCTGTGATTGCCGCCCGTACAACCGATTGCAAAAACAATCTGGCTCTTGCCCTCTCTGATATAAAGAGGATTAAGAAAATCAAGAAAATCAATAAGCTTCTTTAAAAGCTCCTTTGACTCGTCAAACGAGAACACAAAATCCTGAACTTCCTTATCAAGACCTGTTTTATTTCGCAAGCTTTCATTCCAGTAAGGATTAGGAAGGCATCTTACATCAATAACAAAGTCTGCGGAATTAGGCACACCGTACTTAAATCCGAATGACATACAGTGGATATTCATATATTCCTTTGCATCGCCCAAAAGAAGTTCGGTAAGCCTTGCACGAAGTTGGTGCGTATCAATTGAAGAAGTGTCAATAATATGGTTTGCCTTTAATCTTAACGGTGCAAGAATTTCCCTCTCATAATCAAGTGCATTTTGAATATTGCCGTTGAATTTATCTGCAAAGGGGTGTTTTCTGCGAGTAAGCTTATAACGCTTGAGCGCCTCTGTATCGTTAATATCAAGATAAACAATCTTAGCTGTATATCCATATTGCTCCACATTATCAATACTTGAAATAATTTTTTCAAAAACATGACCGCTTCTTACGTCAACAACCATTGCGACCTTAGGATAATATTCGCTGTTATTTGCGAGAAGTCCTACAAAAGTAGACATAAGCTCAGGCGGCATATTATCAATGCAATAATAACCTGCATCCTCCATAAAAGCCATAGCGGACGATTTGCCGGCGCCGCTGACACCTGTTATAATTACAAGTTCCTTACTGTTATCCATATATGTTTTCCCCTTTTATTTTGTAACCCTGATTTCCATTTCAAGCTTTACGCCTGTTTCTTCCATTACCTTATCACTGCAATATTTGCACAAATCAAGCACGTCCTTACAAGTTGCGCCGCCCTTGTTTATCACAAATCCTGCGTGCTTTTCGCTGACCTGCGCACCGCCCACGCTCTTGCCTTTAAGATTGCACTGCTCAATCAATGCGCCTGCAAAATATCCCTCAGGACGTTTAAACGTTGAGCCTGCCGACGGATATTCAAGTGGCTGTTTTGCCCTTCTCCTGCCGATAAGGTCGTCCATTTTTTCTTTAATTTCCGATTTTTCGCCTTTTTTTAACTTAAGGTAAAGCCCTGTTATAACGGCGCCGTTATCATAATAAGCGCTGTGGCGGTAAGAAAGTTTCAAATCGTCATTTTCAAGAAATCCTCTATCGCCGTTTTTATCAATATGCTCACACTTATAAAGCACATCTTTCATTTCCCCGCCGTAAGCACCGGCATTCATAAATGCCGCACCGCCTGCCGAGCCGGGAATGCCGTAAGCAAATTCAAGCCCTGAAAGAGAATGCTCATAAGCAAAGCGGCAAAGTGCAATAAGCTTAGCCCCCGCTTTTGCATATATAGTTTCATCATCAATAAGCTTTATTTGCGAAAAAGGCTCACCGAGTATTAAAACACAAGCATCTATTCCGTCATCATCCACAAGAAGATTGGAACCGTTGCCAACTGCAATAAGCCTTACATTTTCGGCTTTTGCACACTTGACAAGTTCGCTTATTTGCTCCTCGTTTTGCGGATATACAACGAGCCTTGCATTGCCGCCTATTTTAAAGGTGGTATGAAGGCTCATTTTTTCGTTTTGAAGATACTTGCAATTAAATTTTTCACAAAGTTTAATTAACTGCTCCAAGCTATCACCAAATTATTATTTTACTTTACCAAGAAGAGCCGCACCGATAACACCGGCATCATTACCAAGCTCTGCCTTAACAATTTTAGTTTGAATTTTACTGTGAATTGAATATCTTTCAGACTGAACAAAACGACGAAGCGGTTTCATAAGAGTTTCGCCCTCATTGCAAATACCGCCGCCGATACAAATAATTTCAGGCTGGAGAGCATTAACAATATTGATAAGACCGCAAGCAACATACTTGATATAATCATCAACAACCTTAATTCCTGCGATATCGCCTAAACGCATAGCGTCAAAAGCAGTCCTTCCCGATACCTTGCCTTCCTCCTTAGCAAGCTTGTGCATAAGAGAATCAGGATATTCTTCCATAGCTTTTTTAGTCTGCCTGATAAGAGCGGTAGCAGAAGCATAAGCCTCCCAGCAGCCCTTACGACCGCACGAACACTGCTCGCCGTCAACAACGATTACCATATGACCGCACTCGCCACCGGCATAGTTTACACCGTTTACGATTTTGCCGCCGATAATTACACCCGAACCTACACCCGTACCGAGAGTTACGGCAACAAAGTCCTTAGCGCCATTTCCGCAGCCTGCATAAGCCTCACCTAATGCTGCGCAGTTAGCGTCATTTTCAATAAATACCTTTTCCTCAGGCTTATTAATTCTTTTTGCAAGCATGGTTCTTGCAGGAACATTATTAAACGCAAGATTGTTTGCAAATTCAATAACACCGTCCTGATTAACCGTACCCGGAGTACCCATACCAACACTGTCGATATCCTCCATAGTAAGACCTGCCGTTTTGACCGCTTCCTCGCAAACATCTGCAATATCGTCAAAAATTTCATCTGCACTCCTCGGAGAGTTCGTAGGAGTCTTTGAAGTGCCGATAATATTGTAATCATCATCTACAACCGACGCAACAATATTTGTTCCGCCTAAATCAATACCAATTGTATACATTGTGCTTTACCTCTTTTTTAATTTATATAAACAAAATTTGACTTAGCTTTGCCAAATTTCAATTTCCTTATCCTCCGGCTGAACATCGTCCATACCAAGGCTTATCATTAAATCCTTTGCCGCATTGTAACCCATTTTCTTTTGACGGTTATTCATTGCGGCAGTTTCAACAATAACTGCAAGATTTCTGCCCGGAGTAATAGGAACGGTAATAGCCGGAACCTTCACGCCAAGAACATTTGCATACTCATTATCAAGACCGAGTCTGTCATAAGCCTTTGTTGAATCCCAAGCTTCAAGCTGAATAACCATATCAATTTTTTCGCTTGGTTTAACGGCACCCATACCGAAAATACGCCTTGCATCAATAATACCGATACCTCTAAGCTCAACAAAATGGCGAATATTGCTCGGCGAATTGCCACGAAGCGTTCTTTCGTTAATTTTTCTGATTTCAACTGCGTCATCCGCAATAAGACGATGACCACGCTTGATAAGTTCAATGGCAGTTTCGCTCTTGCCCGCACCGCTTTCACCGGTTATAAGAACACCTTCGCCGTAAACCTCAACAAGAACACCGTGCCTTGTAATTCTCGGTGCAAGTTCTGTGTTAAGAAATTCAATCAGTGCGGCTAAGAACGGCGATGTTTCCTCCTCCGTCTTAAGAAGCGGAATTTCGTGCTTTTTGCAAGCGTCGTAAAGATAATCGGGAATTTCAAGACCTCTTGTAACTACCGCAGCGGCAGGTTTAAGCGAAAGCCAACAATCAAGAGCCGCTTCCCTCTCGTCAGGTTCCATACTGCGAATAAAGCCTATCTCTGTCCAACCGAGAATCTGGATTCTCAAAGAGTCAAAATAATCGGTATATCCCGTCAAAACAATACCGGGACGATTAACCTCGCTTGTTGTAATCAAAATTTCGTCAGCCGAGCGTGGCATATAAACCGTTTCAAGCTTGTGAAAATCAATCATCTTTTCAAGCGAAACAGAATATGTTTGCGACATAATCCATTCCTCCAAATCTACATTCAAAAACTATTATAAAGTATTTCGGTAACTTAATCAAGGGGAATTTGATTTTTTATTATAGAAATTATAATATAAATATAAAATATTTGCTAAATGTTTACTTTTCTTTTCTTTTGTGCTAAACTTAATACAATTTCAATCAAATTATATGGAGTTAAACCAAGTGAACGATAAAAAGAAATTAAAAATAGCAATCGGCACCGACGCATTTCCGCCTACAACCGACGGAATAAGCAACGTTGCCCAAAGCTATGCGCAAATAATCAATAAAAATTTGGGTGAAGCGGTTGTTATTACACCTAAAAACCCAAATCAGCTTGACTACAGATACGATTATCAAATTTACAGATATAAAAGTTGGTGGCTTCCGTCAAAAGAGGGCTACAGCATAGGCTGGCCTTTTAAAGACGAACTTCATCAGGACATAATCAATATGAATTTTGACCTGCTCCACTCTCATGCGCCTCTTGCAACAAGCTATTATTTCAGACGTGTTGTGGAAAAGAAAAAAATCCCAACCGTGCTTACTTATCACACAAAATATGAATACGATTTTGACAGACGTGTTCCGACAAAGGCGGCAAGGGATTTTGCATATCGATTTTTGCTTAATAACATCAATGCCGCAGACGAAGTTTGGGTGACAAGCAAAGGCACTGTTGACTCGCTTCGCAAGGTCGGATATGAGGGCGAATACATTGTTATGCCAAACGGTTGCGATTTACCTATAACAAACGTAAGTGACGATGATATTGCGCTTATTAAAAGAAAACACAATATACCAAACGATATTCCGCTTTTTATTTATACCGGCAGAATGATTTGGTACAAAAACATTGAGCTTATCCTCGATGCCTGTGCAATGTTAAAAAACGAAGGCAGGGACTTCAGGCTCATTATGCTCGGCTTCGGTGCAGACGAAAACGCAATTAAGAAAAAAATTCGCAAATGCGGTATTGCCGACAATGTTATTTGGACAGGGAAAATATTAGACAGAAACGAACTTTTGGGATATTACGGCATTTCCGATTTACTTCTTTTCCCGTCAACCTTTGATACAAACGGCCTCGTTGTAAGAGAAGCAGCAGCGTGTGCAACGCCAAGCCTTTTAGTACGTGGCAGCTGTGCGGCAGAGGGTGTCGAAGACTGCAAAACAGGCTTTTTATGTATGGAAAGCGCCCATTCAATCAAAGCAACACTCAATAATATTATGGATAACAAAGCGCTTCTTAAAGAAGTCGGCAAAAAGGCACAAAGCGATATTTATATCAGCTGGGACGATGCCGTTAAAAAAGCCTATGAGCGTTATTATGTTGTTATCGATAATTTCAAAACAAAGAATAATTTATAATAAAATTAACAAAATTTCAACTTTTTCATAGAATAAAAAAGTAAATTAAGGAGTTGATTTTTTGTTTAGTTATATAAAAAAACTGCAATACCCTATCAATATAAAACACCCTGACCCAAAAGCCGCCGCCATCATAATAAGTCAATATGGCGGAACGTATGGTTTTTAGATATACATTAATATATAGTAAAACGCCCTCGGCTGAGTAACCGAGGGCGTTTCTAATGAGATACGTAGTTTTTGGTATCGGACTACGTGTTGTTATAATATCAATTATATTATGCTTTGTCAATAATTATTATTTCAAATAACTCTTAGCAACATAATATGTAGCACTGCCGTATTTGACTTTAGACATAGTATATTTCTTGCCTTTAATTTTCTTAGTGCCGGCGGAAGCACTTACAAGTTCAACCTTTGTATTGTTAGGAATAAGCGTGTGAGCTTCTTTTTCGCCGAGTGCCTTATAAGCATTCAAGCCGCCGTTTGCCTTGACCGTCTTGTAAACCTTAGCTTCTTTAAGATTTTTTTGATTTTTCGGTCGGAGAATACCGTTTACTGTTGATGAATTATAAGTTTTCTCTCTGAGTGTCATTTTATCGCCGTTCCCGGTTGCATTTTGGTCGTAATACTTAACCTTGCCGTTCTTAGTAGGCTCGGCAATAACAAAAATATGGCCGTATGTACCTGATGTTCTGATTCCGATATCACCCTTTTTGAGTTCGCCGTTTTTGTATGTAGGTGTAATAAAAACAAAATTCTTTTTGAGCCACGCAGATGATTTACGATTAGTCCACCAATATTTTGCATTGCCCCAAAAGCCTTTATCAAGTCCAAGGCATTCGTGGATATAGCAGTCAATTAAATCCACGCACTGCACACCGTAAACACCGTCATAGTTTGTTTTTTTGCCGAGGAATTTTTTAACCCAAGCAGAAAACTTCATACCGTTTGAGCCGCCTTTCTGCTCAATGTTCATAACAGCGGACAAGCCTGCTGCTACCGCCGAGGCAAGAACACCGAGAAGTGCCGCCTTAAGTGCGGACTTATCCTGTGTAAAATCGACCGTCGGCAAAGCAACTACAAGAAAAGCGATAAGTGCCTGAATGAATGTTTTTGCAACTCTAATGAGTGCTTCTTTGGTTAATGTGTAATTTTTCATAATTTTTTACTCCTTTTTATTTTAATCTATCTTCAAGGTCCTTAATTCTATGGTCGGCAACGCTAACCTTATTTTCAAGCACAGGCACACGCTGTGCAAAATTATTATGTTGTCGAACTTCTCTTGTAAGTTCCTCGATTTTGGTATCTGTAACTGCTTGATTTTTTTCAAGCTCTTTTTGCATTTTTCGGCTGTTACCGATATTTGTAACGATAACTCCGAGAAAAGTTAAGCCGCCTGTTATTAATGCGACTAACACTTCATTTGTCATATCATCACCTCGGCTTGCTGTTGTTTTTCGATTTCCGCCTTTTCCTCAGGCGTAACTTCTCGCCAATTATCGGCAGAATCATTCCGTCCTAATGAAATTTCAGCACCAAATGTTTCGCCGTTGGTGAGGAAATTGTTTTTATTTTTAGACTCCATTTTCAATGTCAAGAGATAACACTCCGTTTTCGAACTTTAGTCCGTCGCCGAGCGTAACATTTCTAAATTCGGGACGTCCGTATGCTTTTGGAATCGAATATACAAGTCCGCCGGTTCTTACACAGGGAAGGTCACGTAAATAATCGTTAATCTCGTCAGCGGTACCCTTAGCACCTACTACCATTTCCCAGAAGGTTGTATCGTATTCGGTAGCGTCTATGGCGAATCCTAACTGACCCGACCATATGTCAATAGGATTGTATTTGTAATCGTAGTCATCAGGGATATTCTTACCAATATCACCGATATATACAATATCGCATAAGCATTCCGTATCTGTTTTGCTGAATTTTAGGTAAATAGTGTCGCCTTTGTTTACCTTGATTTCGAGAGGTGTGAAGCCTGCCACAGCATTCGGATGACCTAAACGAAAAATTCCTCTACTATAAAAGCTGTATTTGCCGTCAGAACTAATTGTGCTTAATAAATCGCTGTTATCGAGCACCATTGTTCTTTTGGTAATATCTTCGGCAAAACCAGAAAGTGTTCTTGTAACTTTCTTTTTTGAATTTAACGGCCTACCATACATGAAAAGATAACCCGATAAATTACTTAATAAATCGTTGACTTCTTGTGTTGTGATATGGTTGCAATCGGAATTAAACCAATCTCCTGTGTTCAAATCTTGAACGTAATAAGTATTATACGAATCAAAAACTTGGGCTTCGCCGCCGGTACCGGTAAGAATAAGAATGCCTGCATATAAATTCACAAGCAAACTTCCGTCCTCTTTTTTGCAACTAATGCCGCTGTTAACGAAATATAAACTGCTTTCCTTAAGGTCACTAACCTTGAAATCTTGGCTTAGAATTGTGATAGGTTGGTTTTTTAGTAAAGCGTAGTCGGTTGTGCCCGGAGCACCCTGCGGTCCTTGTTCACCCTGCGGTCCTGTGTCACCTTTTGGTCCTTGTTCACCCTGCGGTCCTGTGTCGCCTTTTTCACCTTTTAGTTCGCCGTTCGCAAGCTTTGTTTCAAGCATTTCTGATATATTATTAGCTCGCTTAGTGGCCTCTTGTGATTTAACCGTTTCACTCGCAAGCGCCGAATAATCAGACGTTGAGGTTATCCTATTTTCGTCACTTAGCACGTCATACACCTCTATATTAAATCTCGGTGTAGTTAAAAGCTGAGCGCCTGCTGCATTTGAATCGTATATCCTCAATTCACACTCAACAGTTCCTGCTGCCGTAATAAGCTGCTTTTCGACGTCAACAATAGCCATTCCGTTTTCAATAGCGCAATCCTTATATATCACATTACCGTCAGTCTTTTTGCCATATATTGTAGCAATCATATCACCGCCAAGTATAAAGGCTTTTCCGCCGTCGGTAAGGGATATAACTATCCTTCTTGAATTAACATCATTTAGCTTAACGTCTATGCTCCATTGTGCACCGCTTTTTTGCAAATCAAGAGATTTTCGATAAACTTGTTTTTCCATATAATCACCTCTTGAAATAATTATACAAAAAGAACGAGGGTGTTTGTCACACCCTCGCCGTTAATTATTTGAGATAATGTTCGTCTGCATATTGCTTTGCAGCTCTTCTATCTCCATATAATCCTGTTTTAACCATAATTGTTAAAACATCCGCTTTTTTGTCAGCATTTCCGTTTTTATACCGCAACTCTAAAATTCCGTCTATCGATTTTCGAGTGTAATTTGCACTTTGCTTTACACTTTTTCCACTATCAACATAAGAATTAACTTTTTCATTAATATATGACCGAATTTGTTGAGTGTTATTAGCATTCAAAACATTTGTTGTTTTTCTTTTTCCGTACTTTGCTTTTTTGATTTTTTGTTGAAGCTTTTCTTCAGCTTCATCTTTGCTGCTTCCGTTTGCAATATATACATTTTTTATACTTTCGCAAACTTTATTCAAAGTATTATTATCACCGCTTTCTATTGCTGCACTCAAATCATCCTCATTAAACAATTGACTTTCATTTTGACTGTCACTATCTGTTACAACTATTTTCTTTATAGCTGATTCAACCGTCGACTTATCCATTCCGCTTGCAATAAGTTCTTTGAGCTTTTGATTATATGTATCATTGTCCTTATCGTCCAATGCTTCTTTAGCCGATTTCATTGTTGAATAATAGCTTTTTATTGCCTTAATAACAGTTGTATATTCATAATTATTTTCCAACTCATCAGCGACATCAATCATTGTTTTTATATTGTTATCAGAATAATCTATTCCTGCTTGAGCAATTTCCTTTTTTCCTTTAACAAGAGCAGATTTAATTGAATTTTGAGCACTATCTTCGGCTTCCTCTTTACTCTTTCCATTTGAAATGTCAACCTGTTTATTTTTTTCCACCATTTCTTTCAATGTACTTAAGTCATTTTTATAAATCGCAGTTGCAAGGTCATTATTTGTAAAGAACTTACTGTCTTTACTGTCCTGCTCCTCGTCAATCTCGACCGTATCAATTGCTTTTTCAACAGTTTCCTTATCCATTCCGCTTGATATAAGCGTTTCAAGCGATTGCTTATATTTTTTGTCGTCGCTGTCCGCCTTATATCCTGCTGCCTTTTGAATTTCGGAAGAATAGGCTTTAATTGCTTTATAGGCAATTTCGTAGTCAAAGCCGTCGCTTTCAAGCTCTTTAGCGGTTTTAATTGCCGTGCCAATATCTCCGTCAAGATATGCAAGGCCTGCTGTAGCAACTCGCTCGTCATTTTCTATCAATCCCTTCTTGATATAATTATCGGGATTAGAAACATTATCGGCAATGCGCTTATACATTTCCTTATCGCCGTCCTTAATTGCCTCATATATCATTTGTTGCTTGTCCTTTTCGGGAAATAGTTCAAGGCCGAATACGGCAAGCACATCATCAGTAACCAATGATTCTTTGATACTGTCCATTGTAGCTGATTTAAGGGCTGATTTATTTACCCCAAGACCAATCGTCAGTCCTTTATGTACCATATTATAAACGCTTCGAACATCTCTCATGACATTTTCAATAGGCCACCCAATAAATGCGCCAAGTGCACCCGCAATATTCTGTACCTTTTTCCATGGTGTCAAGTTGTCACTCCAAAGATTTTTTACCGCACTAACCAAATCGCCCACACTGTCCATGTCGGCTCTTGTAACATCATAGCCTTTAAAAATATTTGCAACATCCTTAACGAACGCAATCTGATTTACCGGGTTAGCATTGTCAATAAAGTTAGGAATAAGTTCCGCCAAATATGCTTCAAGATAGGTCTTGTCGTCATCATCATTACGTGCGGCGGTTACAATTGATTGAAGAAGAGCATTTATAACACTTGCAATAACAAGTGAAGCAACAATTCTCGTAGCTTTTCCCTTGCTAAACTTTCCACGCTTTGCCTGAACGGCTGCATTCACAAGCATATTAAGGGAAGTAGTCGGCTCTGCCATAAATGCCGTTGCCATTTTTACCGCACCGTTTTTTGAACGCATAAGGGCAGAACGAGAAAATACCGAATCATATACCTGTGTTTTTGTTATAACCTCAGTAAATCGTTCGCCGGCCTTTTGCAAACTTTCCTCTGTTGATAAATCAGGATATTTATCCTTGGTTTCCGCCTTGCAGGCATTCCAAATGTGAGACCAGGTTATTTCATCAGCCTTTGAAGCTGTATATCCAAATACCTCATCACGAAACGCTCCGTCCTTAAAAAATGCCGCAATCTTTTCCTTACCCTTATAATCAACATTGTTAAGATAGTCAACCGTACTTTGAGCCATGTTGGTATCGAAATATCCCATTTCCTTAATTATAGCAACAGGGGCATATTTCTTTATTTCGTCATAACTGCGCTTCGTAAATGTAGTTTTTGCGAAATATTTGGTATCAATGATTGATAACGCTCTGCCTATTGCCGACGGCTGCTGAATTGCAACGGAAGCGGAAGCAAAAACAGCATTTTTTTTGAATATACTTGTAAGTTTATCAACAATATCTGAGCCTGCTTCATGCACGACACCGCCGTTAAGGTCCTCAAGCAAATCGCTTATATATCCTGTTGCCTTCTTACCGTATGCATTTTCCACTAAAGTTCTGATAGAACTAAACTCGTCGCCGTTGCTCGAATGATAATTATAAACCCGGTCGAAATTTTCAAGCGGCAAAGCAAAGGCATTATAGCTTGCCATTTCATCAACGTGGCTCGCCCATACATTGTCAAATTCTTCAAGTAAAAGCGGATTTTTTGCTTTTTCAACAATCGCATTAGTAAATCCTGAATTAATGATTTTTTTAGCGCCAATAGTTTCCATACTGCTTCTGTGCATGTAGTTTTTAGCGGTACGTGCAGGATAATAATTTTCTTCCTTAAAAAGTTCAACGTCATATAGCCGTCTTGATATCTCGTTGCCCTTTTCCGCCATATCGGTTGAAAGATATTTAACCATGTCACGAACATAATTCCTTTGTTCGTCGCTTAGCATTGACCTGATTTTTGATATATCCGAATAACTAAGCCTGTGAGTTAAACTGTCATTCCACTTTGAGCTTTTATCCTTAAGCGTTTGAATAGCACTTTTAGGCTTATCAGTCACTACAATACCGCCATGGATAATATGATTAAGCGTTTGCTTTCGGTTGCTCATTGCATATATCGCCATTAGCTGTTCAAGGTTTAAATTAAGCTTGTCGCCTAATGAAGTTGTTATATCATAACGTTTCTTCCTGTCCCAGCTTTTCCAATCGTATTTTTCTCTGACATCATCAGCGTAATTTTTGCTGTTGTCTATCGTAACCGCCCATGTATCCTCACCTTTTCTGACATCATGGTAAAGTTTAAGCAGCTCATCACTGCCAAGATATTCAAAAAAGTATTCCGGTTTCATAGAGCCGTATTTAATTGAATCGATAATACCCTTGTCTATCTTATACTTTGCATTTACCTGTTTAAGTTCTTCCTCAACCTTAGAAACACTCTGTTCGATAGTTTTATTTCTTTCGGAATAGAATATCTTATTAACATTATTGCACACCTGAACAGTTGTGCGCACAAGGTCATCCACCATTTTAAGCTCGTCAAGTGTCAATTGATTAGCATTCCTGTCACCAATCATTGTTTGCAACTGTTCAATATAGTTTTTGATATATCCGTTATATGCTTCGGTCACCTTTTCGTAATCGTCATTATTATTCAGCGATTTAAAACTGCGGTCGAGTGCATAAAGCTTTGAATATATTTTATCATCAAGCTTGGTACCGAATGATATAACATTTACTATTCCTTTGACTGCTTCGACAATATTATTAGGAATATGATTTTTCTTATCCTGCTTTGCAAGCTGTGCAAGCCTAATTGTACTTTTTTGAAAGCTCTTATAAAGCAGACTGCGCTCACGCTTTTCTTTCTGCTTTTGCCTATATTCAGCCTTATACTCAACTGTATCTCTATATAAGTTCGACCTATAATCTTGATTTTTCTTTATCTGCTCTTTGCGAAATTCAGAAAATTCCTTTTTATGCTTTGCCTTTTCGTCAGCGAGCAGCTTTTGATAGTTGCTTATTTGCTGAGCATATTTCGACCTTGCAGATAAAAAGCGCTTTTCGTTTTTATCTGCCTTGGTCTCATAAAGATTAGTCTTGAAATAATAAGAAAGAATATCATTAGCAAGGCTTTCGAGATATTCTTCCTTGCTGTAGCCGTAATCGTTTTCAATAACCTTATCCTTATAAGTATTAACCATATCAAGAAGCGCAATCGGCAAATCCTGCGAATTGTCACTCGGCATTAATCCGCCGAATAATTCTTCCATTTCATTAGCCAAATCGTCAAGCGGTATACCATTTTCGGTAATGTTAATCTTTCCTCTTGCCGCATTTTTATACTTGCCGTAAGAGCCGAAATAATACGAAACCTCTTCCTTTTGCTTATCGGAAAGCTTAATCTCTGTGTTTTTCAAATAATCAAGCATTTCCTGTTCTTCCTGCGTAGGCTGATACTTAAGCTGCTTTTCGTTTTCAACAAGCTTTTGTGCAAGGTCGTATGCAGCATTAAAGAATTGCTGAGAAGTGTCGAGCGTGTGCCAGCTTTTCATTTCCTTTTCCACATCAACGCCTGTCATACGTGTAGGCGTAAGCTTAATGATTTTTCTTGCTGCAATTAATAACGAGTTTGTGCTTACCTCTCTGCCGTTAGTAAGCTCAAATTGGTGTTTTAAAACCTCGTTAATTTCCTTAAGGTGCTTGTTTTCACGCTTAAGCTCTGCATACTCGGCATAGTCTACATCTCTTGAGTATTTTTCTTCGGATGTCTTATCATAATTAACATCTTCAAAATTTCCTCTTCCGTAACCGTCCCTTTCTCGTTGTATCTTCTCTTTATCGAGTTTATCATTGTTTGTTGTTGTTCTTCTGTTTTCAACATATCTAATACTGCTATTATTGTATCCGTCGAAATCTTCAAATATTTCATATCTGCCACTAATATTTCTTCTATCTGAGTTAACATTATTTATATCCCTTCTTTCATGTATATTCTTTGATACATCTTTATCTAAAACAATCAAATTATAATCATTATCAAACACATAACAATAATGCATTCCGCCAAGATATTTATGACATACTTTACCGACTTTGTCAGAATCCCATGTTAATGCCTCGGAATAAAGCTTATTATACTCTGCTTTTGATAGCTTAACATTAGTATATTCCCTTTCGTCAAACTCGTCAATATTAACATCACGAGAAAATCTAATATCTTCAAGCGAATTAACAACATCAAGTCGGCTCTGCTCGTTATTTGCTTTATATTCTGCATACGAAACGCCTGCATTTTTTAATGCATTTTTCAACTTTTGACTTGCATTATCAGGAATAACAGCAGTATATACTTCGTTAAAATAAACGGCTCTTTGCGGTTTTGCTTCAAAATAGCTCGTTGGTAATGCACGAATATCATTAACGAGGGTCCAAATATCATCAACCGCCATATCACTGTAATTAGCCCAGCCTTTAAGCTCGGTTTTCAAATAATTTGCAAGCCCTGATTTTGTTTCTGTTTTTGCAACACCGTCAACGATAATATCAGCCACAGCAAATGGGTTATCGTTTTTTGTCATACTTTGGGCAATTTCTCGAAATCTTTTATAAAGATTATTACGTATTTGATTGTATTCTTCATCATTAACATTTTGAAGTCGTGATTCATCATTTCTCACTTCATCAAGATTGTTATATTTCTTCGCTGAGCCACCGATTATATTGCTGACGAGAAAATTGCCGCCCTGAGCATTTTGATTATTCATTGCCTTAACGATATTTTCAAGGTTATAATCCCAATACAGAATTTCCCAATTCTTTCGTTCACCTGATTCGTCAAAAGGGTCATTGCCTTTCCAAATACCCTTTTTCTCTACAACACCGTCAAATAAATCATTAAGCCAGCTTTCATATTCCTTTTGATTAATTTTATCATCAATAAGATTATGTGTTGCCTCATCATCTGAAACGAGTTCAACTTTTTCAGCTCCGTTTTTCAAATAATCGATAGCCTTTTTCACAAAAGCTTTTCTTTGAAACGCCGTCTTAATTTCACCCGAATTGTTGAAAATGTTATCTATGTTCTCATCACTTATACCGGGAATTAAGGATTTATAGTAATCAGCGATTGATTGCTTTATCTTGCTATCGTATCTTTCAACCCATAATTTACTCGGAAGTAACGGTTTGTTTTCAATTTCCTGAAGCGTATCTTTTATATTATCATTAAGGAAATCGAAAACGTCAGTATCTTCGCTTGTAAGAGTTGTTTTCTTTTCTCTTTGAACAATATCTCTAACTGGCTCAGACTTGTCTGCCAAATATAGCTCCTTTAAAGCATAATCATTTTTATACTTATTAACTAATTCGGCAATACTTCCTGCGCTGTCAACTTGGTCTTTGAAATTATCAGGATGAAATAATGAAGCATTAGGCTTATATGCAAGTTTTTGCTTTACAAGATTGTTTATTTTGCTATATAAATCCCATGCTTTCTTTTCATTAAGTTTGTGTTCGGCTTTAACTGATATCGGAGTATAAGCGTCAGAAGAATAAACCTTATTTGCATTACTTTCTTGTGGGTCAATAGTCTTTTTATCAAAAACAAGTGAAATATCGCCAAATTCATTATTTGCGCTGATATTTTGTGCTTTCATTATTGCTATCGACGGACTTGGTAAACCGCCGAGTTCTAATGCACTGAGCAGTTTACTTTCGGTAGTATTATGAATTGCAACAAGTTCCTTTGTTTCCTCAATAGGTATATCAAGTGAAAATTTTGTTTCATTATTATTGACATTTGAAGCATTATTTGCTATATTATCTGTGCGAGACAGTTCGTCGTTATTATAACCTCTGGGTATTTTATCCTTTGCGTTCAATGCGACTGTCTCGTTTTTATTTTGCAAATTCATATTATGAATATAAAACTTATTTTCAACAGGAGTTTTCTTTATTTTTATTTCCACATTATAATTTTCGCCGTCAACTATTGCCGGATGACTTAAAACCAAAAATGAGCTACCCTTTTTTGAGTGGTAGTTTTTTTCATTTTCGTTAACCACCTCTGCATATCTAATCATATCCGGTAAATTATCAATAACGGCAATTTTTGCAGTTTTAATTTTTCTCGGCAAAGAAAAATATCGTTTTTCAGTTGATAAAGTTTCCCTAATTCCGTCTTTTGTTATTGCAACTACAATATCTGTATCTGCATTTACAACAATATTTTTATTGTTTTGATTGAAAAAGTTATCGTTATCAAGAGTTGATATAACTCTTTTTTGAATATTAACAAAATCATTAAGGGTTCTTGCTGTATTTGGTATACCATACTTTTCTAATTTCTCGTTAGAATTAATATCAACATCAGCAAATTTACCGAGAGTTACAGAATTTTTAGTATTTTCCTCAACCTCGGTACCGTTATAAAGATTATTGCTTGCATTATCAAGCATATCGAGAAACTGCTTGCGGATATGGTCGGCTCTCTTTTGTTCCATTTCCATAGCGTTCCTTGCAGCCGTCTGCAAATTAGAAGTAGCAATCACACTTTTAATTTTTTCAATAACAGACTTAAGGAAATCTGCGATTGTTTCAATAATACTTTTCTTTTCAGCCTCGGTTTTGTTGTCACTAAGCCACTTTGCAAACTGCTCAACGCCCTCATCTGTAGAGAAAAGACCAGATACAGCGTCGTTGGTAAGCTCGTCAATCGCCTCGGCTCTTGTCTTTGACCCCTCAGCCTTAGTATATGTATCGATATAAGCGTCAACAAGAGAGTTAAAATTATCTGCGCCCTTGTAGCTGACATACCAATCACGAATAGCAGATTGCACGTTTTTGTATTCCTGCTCATTATAAGCAAGCCCAAACTCGCCAAGTTCGTGAATAAGTGCATTATACTCACCGCTACCGTCTGCATTAATGATAATTTTAGCAAGCGACGGAATAAACTGACCGTTTCCACCCTGTCTGCCATCGGAGTGTCTTTCGATATCCACTCTTGTTTTCCTTGCAACCTCGGTAAAGACATCATCAATCGTACTGTCGCTGTCAGAAATATTCTTGTATTCACCTTCAATATGCCTTGTGGCTTTTGTAGGTGATTTTTTATTTTTCCTCTGCTCCTCGATATAAGCGTCATAGCTTTTAGCGTCCGTTTGTCCCGAACGGTAAATATTAATCGCCTTATCGCCGAGGAATTTAACGGCAGGATAAAAAGCCGGGTTTCTCATAACGAATTCATTAAACGGCACATCAGGCTTTGCAACGCCCAAATCATAAAGCATTTTCGCCTGAGATACATACGTACTCACACTTGCGCCCTTTAAATTATTCGGGTCAAAATTGACATAAACGGCATTCGCCCCGGAGTTACCGAAGTTTTTATTTATAATTTCATTTGTAAGGACCTGCTGCGTTTGATTTTCAAATGAAATATTGTTGTAATCTATATCGCCGGCTGAGGTTTTAAGCTTGATATTGCTGCGGTCGGCGCTGACCTCAAATGGGTGCCTGCCATAGATTTTTACCGCCGCTTGATTTCCGTTTGACGCAATAGCAACAGCATTAACATTATATTTAAGGTCGTTGCTCTGTTGTTCTGCTGTTAACGTTTCTGCAGGCTTTTGCGTATATTCCGATACGTTTGGTGTGTTTTCCTCTAAAACAGCATTTTGAGCGTTCTCTGCCCTTTGCTGATACTTGCTGTAGCCGCCATAAGTAAAGCTATAATCTGTATAGCCGTTCTTAAGCTTAGCCGACAATGCTTCAAGCGAATCGTTGCTGATATCTTTTTCGGTAAAGTCTGAGCCAAACTGTTCATTTATGGCATTAATAGCTTTTTCACTATCCTTAATCACCTTGACATCATATCGGCTCAATTCAAAGCCATTAACCATTTTGCTTATGGCCTTATTTATTCTGTCCTCGTTTTTTTCACCCTCAATTGCCGTAGCAATGTTTTCCTTAAAACCCTCTTTCACTATCTCTGTTTGAAGCTGTCCGAGCCTTTTTTCATTAATCTTACTGTAATCAGCTTCATCATAAATAGAAGCGCCGGCAAGTACATCACCGTTTGCTTGACTTGTCTTAACCTTTGCCTGCAATTCCTCGGCATACTTATATGCCTTGCTGTTTTTATTCTTTGAAAGCCCCTCATCTATAATCGCCTGAATATCGCTGTTGCTTTGTGCTTTTGCTTCTGCGCCGAGCTTTTTGTTATCAATATTATTTTGTGTGCTTTCAATAATCTTGTTCGGCGCAATTTCACTACCTGACATAACAGCGCCGGCAAAGCCTGCCTGCAAGGCGGCGAAGATATCCTCGGCAAGCATAGACTTAACAACCTCTTTGTCTGCTTCTTGTTCACTCAAACCTTGTTCAAGATAGCTTCTTTTAAGCTGCGAAAGCTCGCTTAATTGTCCCTGTGTAATTTGGTCGTATGTTCTGTCAACAACATTGCCGATAATTTCCTCTGTGCCCTCATTAAGTCCGCTCACAAGAATTTTACCGAATGTGCTGTTTCCTTTTACGTCTGCCCATTCAAGCGGAGCGCCCACCATTTCGGTAAGAAAATTAATTAATGCGCTTTTTACGCTGCTTTTAATCGTTTCGCCTGAAGAGCTTCCGCTTGCAAGCTGTGAAGATATATCATCACCCATAGCCGCCGTACTGAATACACCGTTAATAAGTGCTTGTTTTGCCTTTTCTGCCTTACCCGAAGCGGTAATACCGCCTGTTATTCCGCCGCCAAAAAGTAATGAATTGTAAACATTTTCCGCCATTTGGTCTATGTTATCATATAGCGCCGAATTAACATTACCCATATTGTTGCCGAGAATTTCAATTTCGTTATTCTTATTGACGCTTATAGGGCCTATTTTCTTTCCGGCAAGATTGATAAGTCCGTCATTTGCCGCCTTATCTTCAAGTCCTTTTCGTGTGCCGTACGCCGCATTCGTTATAAAGTCAGCCGTGCCGTTAATACTGCTTTTACCGTTCACCGCCATATCAATGGTATTTGCTATATTCGCCTGCGCTCTTAAAGGGGAAGTAAGCGTTCTTGCCGCCTGCATTATAACCGGGTGCTCCTGTGCCGCTTTTTCAGCGCCTTTTATAACCTTTGCCTGCTGCTCATTGTTTTTATTAGCAATATAATAATCAATCAAGTCCTCTGCCTTGATATCCTTATATCCTTTCTTGTTAATAAGGCTTTGAAGTTCTTTGAGCGAATTATTATATTTTTGGCTATAGTTAATGTCGTTTTGACCCTTTGAGCCTACACCCATAGCATTAAGCATAGCACTGCTCATATCATCAGCACCCGAAGCCTTGCTTTTCTCGGCAATTGCATTTCTATATCTGTATGCCTGCTCTGCTTTTTTTGATATTTCCTTGTCTTTGCTTAAAGTGTTCTTGTTTTTAGCCGCCGTTTCTTCTCTTGCTTTTTGCTTGATGTCAGCGTCGTATGCCTGTTGCTCATAAGCCTCTTGCTTAGATTTATTATAAATCTGCTTGACTTCATTTTTTCGTTCAGCGTCATACGGATTTCCGTACAAAGTCTCGCCGACTTTGCCTATTTCACTCATAAGTAAATTTTTCTTTTGCTTACTGCCGTTCAATGCCTCATACTCTTCCTTAAGCTTATCGTATGCGCTCTGCTTTTTCTCTTTTTCCTTTTGAGCAGATTTATAATTTTTTCTTGCCTCGGAAGCGGAAACGCTGTCAAGAGGATTAATCATATTTAATACAGCCTTAAGCTGGCTTTTTCTCTCGTCATTAATTCCTTTCTTTTGCTCGTTTTTATAGGCTTTAGTGTTTTTAATATAATCATCATAATAAAGCTTATACGTATTTGCAGATACATTGCTGCGGTTCTTCTTTGCACCCTCATACATAGAACGAGAGTATTCGTATGCGTCCTTTTTCTGCTTTTCTTCATCACGCTTTTTAGCTTTTTTTCTTAATTTTTCATAATCAACAGCCATTGTTTTCTCCTTACATAAGATTATAGTGGTCTAAAAGCCACGCCTCTTGTTTATCGTTTATTACCTTTTTATCCTTTAATGATTTAATTGCATTTACTCTGCCATAGTCAGTTGAATTACTGCCTATTTGTTGTAACATACCATTAGGAATTTTAAGCTTTTCTTGTTTTTGCTTTGCTTTTGAATCTAAATCTTTTGGAATTGAAGCAGTATCTTTGCTATATTCCGTTTTATCATTAGCAGTATGCGAATAACTTGAACTTCCGCTTGACCGCCTGCCGCCTGAGCCACCGCTGCTCTTAGGTGGAGTATATTTGTATTGCTTATAAATAGCGTCTGCCTGATACTGAGTAATGTTACCTTTCTTAACCTGGGCTTTAAGGTACGCTTTCATTCCCTTGTTATCCTTTTTTTCCCGGTAGCTGTCCGCTTTATCGGCAGCGATAGAAACATTAACCTCGTTCATAGACCAATATTCATCTCGCTTATTTTGTTTCGTATCTTCCTTAAGCTGAGCCTTAAATTGTCTGCTGTTTTCTTTAAGGCTGTTATCGTTCCAATAACGCTCACTGTTTGTTTCTGCGGCTTCATTTGCTGCGTTTTGCTCTTTCCAATATTGGTCAAGCCAAAAGTCTCTGTTATCCGTATATTGATTAATGGCATTAGCGTTCTCCTGATTCGACCTGCCTGCTGCAGCACCGGCGATATCAGCCCAGGCATTGTTGCGGTTTGCATTGCTGTTCTCATTATTTTTATATCCCTCAATAGCCGCCTGATATGCCGCCAAATCGTTTTGCTTTTGTGCGTACCATTCTTCCTGGGCTTGCTGATAAAACGCAGGCAAAGCGGCGTCAACATTTGCCTGATACGCATTATCCGTTTGAGCGGCAACCTGCGGTGCGTATGTTGAGCCATATCCTGCCGTTAAATTCTCCGCCGCTTGCTGTGTTGCCGCTGTGGATAAACCGCCGAGCTGCCGATAAAGCTCCGCCCACTGCTGATATGCTTTGTCATTTGCTTTATCGTAAGAAAAAGCACCTTTGCTTGCAACTCTGTTATACATTTCTTGCATGTGCCGTGCGTAATTATTCGGTGCATTATTCGGCTGAGAATACGCCAACTGTTGAGCAGCCTCTCTCTGTCGCTTTTGCTCCTCTGTTTCGGCATAAGGAGTATTATATTGCTCGTATTTGCTTCTTGTGTTGTTTGATATAGCCATAATTACACCTACTTTCCTCTTGATTTTTTCTTAGCAATTGTTTCCATTTTATTATTATGACGTCTTGTTTCGGAAAGCTGTTGGTCTGCCTGGGTTGCTTGTTGATTAAGCGTATTTGTTTTATTAATTTCATTAGCATTGTAATCATTAGCCCAATTAACCTGGCTCTGTGCGTTATTAACTCTTGTCTGCGCTGCATTCCTGTTATCGCTCCACAAGCCGTATTGATTGTTGTAATCATCTTTATATGCGGTATTAAATACGTTATATGCATTATTTGCCGCATTAAGTTTGTTATAATAACTGCTTTCTTCTGCCGCCTTTTGGTTGTTTACAAGATTATATCTGTCTTGTATTTGGTTGTATTCGTTTTGCCAAGTTGTAAGAGCATTTGCTCTAAGTTCAATTGCCTTATCGCTCAGTCCGCTCATTGTATTGTTGTATGCCTGCTGCGCTGATTGCTGAGCATAACTGTTGTTATATCCGCCTGTATTTGCAGAAGCTGCTGCAAGCTGATTTTTCATTGCGCCGGCACCTGCCGATAAATACTGTTGCTTATATATTTGGAAAAGTTGGTCTTTTTCCTGGTCGTAACTAAAATCGCCGTAATTCATTATTTGGTCGAACAAATCATCAACCGTGGTTTGAAGCTTTTGCTGTGAAGCGTCAAAGTTTGCTTTTCCCTGTCCGCTGTAAAGGTCATTCCAATCATTAAAAGCGTTTTCGGACCTTTCTTTATATCCAGCGGCGTCGTTATAATTAAAATTGCCTATCGCCGTAAGCGCATTTTGTGCCGCAGTCAGCTCGTTGTTATATCCTGACGTATCAATCGTTTTAGCCTTATATTTTGGTGTTTTCTTTGACATATATCCTCACCGTCCTATATTTCATATTCCTTTGTCGTTTGGTCGCTGTATTTAACTGTAATTAAATGCGTTGTTGCAACTATATCAACTACATATTTTGCCTCGTTTGCATTACCTCTGTTGCTGTCTATATACCTCTGCAGTTTATTAACAAGCTGCTCAATATAATTCACAACGTATGGCAAATTGCCTGTTGCGCTCATTTTACTTATAATCGGCAATTTCATAATTCGCCACCTACCTCTAAACATTTTGTAAGAGAGTAAATTTTACATTCACCCTCGCCCTCAATTTTGAATTTCATGTGGTCGCACCTGCGTGGTCTGATAGGAAATACAAAAGAATTAATTCCACGTCCTATTATTTCTTTTCCGCAGCTTTCCCATTTGCCTGAGCTGTTATATTGAATATAAAATCTTGCCTTTGCACCCTGTGCCAAATACATTCTCAATTGAAAACGTGAAACATATTTTTGATTTGGATATGAATATCCGTAAACACCTGTCTCAACGCTCCAATTGATTTTATCTTCAAGCACATCATAATCATTATCGGCGTCAACAATCTTCACCTGTTTTTCTGTAACGTAATAAAGCGTGTTGCCGTCGTTAATAAAGCGTGATATTTTTTCTTCTGTTTCCTTAGTCCACATACCCTTTTTAGTGTCGTAACAGAAAAGCTCATATTCATTTGTTTTGACGTTTTGCATTGACACGTAATATTTGTTGCCCCAAGCGCCTGCCACAGCGTTCTTGTATTTATCCCTGCCGAGTGCCGAGGAAATAACGGTTGTACTTCCGTCATAAGCAATAATGCCGTAAACGCTCTTGTAATATAAAACATTATCAATAATCGCAAAGCTTCTCTCGCTGCCCTCTTCAACACCTTTAAAGTTATTAACCTCAGTGTAGGAAAACTCACTCGGAATTGAGCCGTAAACTATATAGAGCGTGTCCTCTTTAAATACGAGCACATTGCCAAGATAATTAACTATTCCTGTAAATCTTCCGTCGCTTCCGACATTAGCCGCCCAACTGTCACTGTTAAGTCCTGAAAAGTCATAATAATTTGTATAATCTCCGAGAGCTGATGCATATATCTCGTGGCCGTCTTTTTGGCACAGCCATACTCTGTTACCGCATAAACAGCCAAACGGCATAACATCAGGAAATTTTTTTTCAATAGTTATATCAAATTTCGTATCGTTATTAGTAAATCCTGTCAGCCATTCGTTTTCATTCTTTTCGTAATTAATAAGCGGTGCAGAAAAATCAATGAAATTATTACCCACCTTGTTTATTCTGTAGTTATTAGTTTTCAATTTCCTTGTTGCACTGTCATATTCAAAAAGGCCTTTTTTGAATTTAGTTAAGTCAAGTTGACAATCGGCGCTAAACTTAATACTGAACTCAACATTATCGCCCTTACTGAATTTATCGAAGCGTTCCGCCTCGTTATAATAAAAGCTTACATAACTTGATATATCGGTCCATAATGTACTGTTGTCATTAAGCTTGACTTTCTTTTGAAGCGTTCCGCTTACTATTCGATAATTGGAATTTGAATTAATGCTGTAAATATTTGCATTAAAAGTGTTTTCGTCACCGTCGCATGTACATATAACAGAGGATATTTTATTTTCTTTATTGACAGAAAACGTATCCTTGTATGCAATCTTGCTTACCTTGCCGCTGTCGGTATCTATAATCACTCCGTCCGGGACCACAAGTATCTTCTTACCGCACTTAATTAATGCTTTTTTCTCGCCGTAATTTGCGCTCTTAAGCGTTTCAATATTCTTAACGTTCTGATTATCCGCTATCAAGGAACCGCTCATTTTAACATTGGTAACAGACGGTGCGTTTTGTTGCTTACACGCCCAATCCAAATTAATTACAGAAGTGTTGATTAAATAAGCATTTTTATTTCTTATAATTTCAATGTTTTCTTTATTCGAAAATAACTCACCCTCTATATCAACCTGACTGTTATCTTTGCTGAGCACGCTTTTTATGTTTGATGAAAATTCGCAAATAAGGTTATATTTAAATTGCCAGCCCCTTTTCGGCACATCATATCCGTTGGCGTCCTTTTCAATGCCTGATAAATCAACCACATAGCTAAATTGCAACGGTGTTGTATTTGCAATAAGTTCATAATGCGGAGTGGCGACATTTTCGGGCATTTTATGTTTCCACAAATTGCCTTCTTTATAAAAAATTATTGCAAATACTATTTCAATGTCATATTTACTCTCCACATACTGTTTATTTAAAACGTAACAGCCGAATTTTCTTTCATCGGCATTATGGATAGCACCATTTTTATCAGAATAGTAAAAAACCTGAGAGCCTTTTTTCTTTGCGAAGTCTCCTTGATATGCTTCGTAATATTCATTGACTGCCTCTTCAACATAAGGATAAAGTTTCGTTATATTGTCGCAATAGAGCATGCCGGTTGCTTTTTCCCATTTGTTTAATAACATTTCAGAAAAATTAGCGATTTGGTCTTCGGAAAGATAATAGTCTTGATAGTCGTCAAATTGCATATAAAGCTTAGACTTACTTACTCTGTTTTTTATATCCAAGTATTTATAATCATCATCCGTAAAAGCGTGTATCGGATTGTCAACTACCTTTTTAAGCCCGGTTGTATAAAAATAATGCTGCGTTTCTACATTTGATTCATCATTGTATATGTCAATAATAGTCTGTGCGGCGCTCTTCCAATCGTTGAATATACCTAAATACTGAGCCTTGCCGCAGCATAAAGTCTTTATATTATCTACGTTATCGCCTAAATTAAAAGCGGCAGCGTTTTGACTTACATACCACTTTTCGCCGTGTTTATCTGTATATTCTTTTATATACGTGCAGTCCTTAAACGTTTCGTTCCAATTAATCTGTTCATTAAAGAAAGCGTCGTTATAATATATTTTTATTGCACTTTCCTTTTTAGATATGAGCATAGGAAACGTCCACGGTGCTCCGTCGTCAGTAGTGGTAATGATTGCGCCGAGGCAAATATCATTTGAGGAAATGCTGTCTTTCGTTCGGTATTCAAACCAACGTCCGTATATATTGCATATCGGCTCTCCTCTGCCATAGAAACACCACTTATCCTGAAACTCCTTAAGCAAATTGTTTTGATATGTAATCGTACCTTCAATATCGCTTTTGGCAAATGAATATACTGCGTTTTGTGTATCCTTTAAAATCTGCCCTTCAGCAGTAACCGTACCGCCCTGCTGCATTGCACAGTTTTGTAATAGAGAAACATTGCCATTAACAATAGCGGCGTCAAAAGCACCTCTGCGTGTTTGAATAGTCAAATCATTATTTGATATCGTGTTTTCATAATCACTCGTCACAATACCACGCTTATTTCTTACACTTGCAACCGGGTAATCATCAAGCGTCATATTTTCCATATCATACCAAGCACCGTTTTGCGCTCGCTCGTTATGGTCTAAGCCCTTAAATTCTTCAATATTTTCTTTCGTGACGTTATACGCATTAAGCGACTGCGGTAATTTCATATTTTCGCCCCCTTATAATCTGTAGCCGTGCACACCTATAGGTCTGTGTGCTCGGTTATATGCAGCATAGAAATTGTCATAATAGCTTTGAAACATTGTCATAGCATTATTCATTCTGTCAATTTCGCCGTTAGCATAGTGAACACTCTTTTCAAGCCAAAATCTATATAACTCGCTGTATTCGAGCGGCACTATCATTTGTGTATTTATATCTGTATCGGAACTGTATCCGTTAAATGCAATTTTGTCAGCGTCCCTATGTGTTTTTATAATATCGTTATAAATCTGTGCCTCTATCTCGTTTAGCCACCTTATCTTTTCCTCGTCTGAATACTGATTAGGCACTTGATTGTCAAAATAGCTTAATACCTCGCCAATTGTAGTTTTCATATTTCTTTCACCTCAAATAGCAAAGGGCAAGGATTTCTCCCTGCCCTTTAAAATTACAACAAAGAGTTAAAGCGTTACCTCTTTAGTTCCCTCATTTGCTCTTATATATGAATGCTCAACCTCTCTGAGATTAAGGCTCATTTTAAGTCGGTCGGCATATTTTTTCTTGATTTTGCAAACCTTGCCACGTGGGACGAACATTGCCACGCCGTTTACTGCAACATATTCGCCTCTTGGGTCGTCATTAGGTCCAAGATACATAGGAATTTTAATAATTTCCATTTCCTCGCCCTCATGGTTATCCTGAATAAATTCAGGCTTTTCCTGCAAGGCCTCTATGGTCTCATTCTGTTTTTTAAGCTTTTCGGCAAGAATAGCGTCAAGCTCTTCCTGTGTATATGTTTTTGCTGTTGTTTTTTCAACAACTGCGGTTTCTTCAATCGCCGCATTTTCTGCGGCTGCCTTACTTTTTGCCATAATATTCACGCTCCTTTATTAGTTAGCTTCATCATCATTTGCAAACTCTGCTGATACAGTTTCAATGCTGAGAAGTCGTGTAGGATATAGCACAGCAGAAGCAGTAGAAAACTTAAAGCCTACCGAGCCTCTCTGTTCGAGTGGGTCGCTTGCGCCGCTTGAGCCGACCTGCTTAACAATCATCTTAAGGCTTGCACCGTCAGGCTTAACAACGCCCCAAGCGTCCTTACCGAAAATAAGAGTTGAATATACGCTGTAGCCTACCGGGCAATTATCGGTATACACCTTAGCATTGGGGCTTTCAACAAAACGCACACCGTGAAGCTCACCGATTTCGCCATTAAAGATTTCTTTTGTTGCAGAATACTTATGTGCCTCTTCCCAACCTTTGCTGTCTCTTAAGTCAAAAGAAACAGACGGATGAATAATACCGATATATGAGCCGTTGATTTTAGGCGCTTTATTCTTCTTAAGAATTGAAACAGCTTTATTGATAACTCTCGGTGTGAGCTGACAAGTGTTATCGAGTTTATCACGTGAAGCAACTGCCGTGCCGTCACTCTTACGTGGGAAAAGTACATTCTTAACAGCCTCAGTCATAACAGAGTTACGTGTAACAATATCCATTGTCTGTGCCGCAAGGTCACCAAATAATTCGGTAGCACCGCCGATTACATCATCAAGGTGCGCAAGACTAAGTACATCTGTTACATAAGCATAACGGCCATACTGATGAACTTCCGCTTCAATGCTTGTCTGTCCGAGCTTGTCACCTGTAGGTGTAATACCTTCCTGAAGCGGAACAGTTGAAACGGTAAATGTATTCCATTTACGCCACTCAGCCTTTTTACCTCTGTGCTTCGGCAATGGCTGCTGCTTGCCAAACTGTGCAAAATATGTTTGGCTACCCACATTTCGAAGCAATGCGGTGTCATAAAAGATTTTCATACCCGGTGACAAATCGCTGTCGCCGGTTGTGTTAAGTACAGCGTCAGCAAAAAGCTGTGCGCTGTATTTCTTTGCGCTGATACTTGCGCTTTTTAATGATTTAATAATATTCATAATGCTCCCTTTCTGCTGAAAGTAAGAGCGAATTACATATTATTTTGACAAATATTTCATAAAATTATTTTCGTCAATTTTTTCACCCATACTCGCAGCATTTAATAATTCTTTGATTTGATTTTGATTTAATTTGTCAAAAGACATTCCGCTGTAATTAGAGGCCTGCTGCTGTGATGTTCCGTTTTCAATCGGACGGTTAGCATTAGCCCTCATTGTGTCGGCGATATCCTGTCGGCTTTGATTGTATGCGTAACCCATAGCACCACTAAGAATTTCCGGCAAATGGATTTGTTCATAGGCGTCCTTAACACTCATACCACGATTAAGCCATTCACGGAATTTATCGTTTTTACTTTCCAACTCGAAATTGAAATTCGGATAATACTCTTTTAATTCTTCGGCTTCTTGCAACCAAGCGTTATACTGATTTTGAAAAGCTGCTCTTTGAGCGTCCTGCTGCTGTCTGATTTCATCTCGCCTGATGATTCTCTCAGCCTGCATAAGCTCCTTAGCCTGCTCAACCGTAACGCCTCTCTCGGTTGCAATTTCTTCATAAATCGAATTGTCGTTGTCAATAGCTGATACAATCGAATCAATATCCGTCGAATCTTTAATTCCGTATTTAGCGGCGAATTTTTCAAGTGCCGGGGTAAGCTTGTTTCTGAAATCTATACCCTCTTGAATTTGCGCATTTGCTTTGCTCATACGCTTGTTAAGCGCCTTATCAAATTTAGCTTGATAATCTTGCTTGTATCTGCCCTTGATTAAATCGTCAAAGCTTTCTTCCTTAGCGTCTTGTGTGCCTGTCGCACCGTCAACATTGGTATCAACCGTACCCTCAGCTGTTGTACCTACTCCGTCAGCTCCTGCAGTAGCCGCACCGTCGGCAAATAACTGAATATGATATTTCTGCATAATAATGCTCCCTGCTGATTAAGTCAGCGAATCTGTAATCTGTGGGTTAAGCCCACGGCTCTTTATCCTCATTATACCTAAGGGTGTTATTTCAATGTCACACCCTCAAAATAACTTTTTTACATTTTTTTCAAACTCTTCCGAAAGCCAACTAACACCCTGCTTTACCGTTTCAAAAGCGCTTGCAATTTCTTTATAATATCGCTTTTTTGGATAAGCACATATAAGCGCATATCCGTCCTCAACAATAATTAGTGCCGGTATTTTTAACTTATTTTCGTTTTCTTCAAGCGTTTTTGCAAGTGCAACAATAAGTGTAGAAACACCGGCGCAAGCTATGTCCTTACCTTTTTCGGCATATCTGCAATGTCCCTCAGCCTTTAATTCAAAGCCGTTTCTTATCTCTCTGTATGTAATCTCAACCATTATTCTTTACTCTCCTATCTCGGCTGTGCCGATTCATTAGCCTTTTGCGCCGCCTGCTCGGCAAGTGAGCCTTTGTCGCCTCTCTGTACGCTTTGCATTCCCTCCGGCTTTGTGCTTTCCATATTTGCACTGCCGCTTGTTGAAGCCTGCGCTACATCAGGACTGTTGCCCTGCTGCTTTCCTTTCATTCCTGTAAGGTTGCTGTTGTCAATGTTCAAATCGCACATTACCTTAAGCTTTTCGTTTTCCTGCTGCAATTGTTGTAATTGCATTTGTGCCTGCTGTAAAGCGTCAAGCAAAGTTCCGTTTTTCTTAATTTGATTTATAACGTCGCTCTTGTGGTCGAAATCCATAATATTAAGGCAAGCAAGTGATTGGTCGGTGTTCTGCGGATTAAAGAACCCTGCGCTGTAAAGCTGCAGCGCAAGTTCATTTTGTGCTGCCTTGCTGTACGGTGAAGCCTTTTGCGCCGCCACCTCAATATCAAACTCAGGCAGATATTGTGCCGTATCGCCTTGAAGCGTCTGCCTTTCCTGCAATTTCAAATTGCTGTTATCGTATGTATCAAAATCGTCGGTGCCGTCGTCACCTGTTATCCTTACATATCTCGGCAAATCATAAAACTGTCTCATACGCTCAATTATGAGGTAGATTATATTTTCAAAAGCGTCATACGTGCCCTTAATTGCCATTCTGCTTACCTTTGAACCTGTTTCGATAAGTGCAGAAATAGCGCTTGCGGCAGTAACGCCACTTGCTGTACCGCCTGTTGATACATCACGGTTAGCTGTTGTTTCTTTAATCTCGTTAATCTTGCTGTCTCGTTGAGTAAATACTGCGCTGTCAAGTCCTCTAACATTAATTTCCCTTAAATCATCTTGACCGAGGTTTGTATTTGTTTTAACAAAAGGTTGCGTCCAATCGAGAAACTCTTCCTCGTTTATCTCGCTGTCTTGCCGCTCAAAATAGCGTGGCGTTGAGTTCATCAATACATTTTGGAGTATTCCTGCGTCCATTTTGTCAATGTATTCTTGCGGTTGCTTGCCTACGTCAATAAAGCCGAAGCCTGCAATAGTGCCCTGCATAGGAAACATAACATCAAAAACAAACGGATAATTACCGTCGTCATAATAGCCGTTCGGATATTCGTCAGGCTCATTTTCGGTTGCAAACAGCACAATATTATTAACGAATTTGCAGTAGTGAAGCTTGCCGTCTTTTTTATACCACCAATCAATAACAAGGCTCTTATCGGTCGTATCGATATAGTCCTCATACAAATACTGCTTTAAATCAACTTCACCGTCGCTTGTTATATTTTCAGCCTCACTCGGATATTGCTTTTTCAGTAGGTCTGTATCAACAAGCTCAACAGTAAATACATTTCGGCTTTTCTGAATATTCGTTATACCGCCCTGCCAAAAGATTGAAAGAATATTTATATTTTGAATTTCAACGTCGCCTATGCCGTCCTTTTTCGGATTCCAACCTACGTATGTTATGCCGGTACCGCTCTTGCTTTTTTCGGATATATCTGCAATGTACGTTTTGTAAAATTTATTTCGCTTCAAAATCATAGGAATAACATTCTTAAGTCTTTCCGCTTCAGGAACGTCGCCGCCTGTCCTTGCCCTTATATTTGCTTCGGGATAATTATCTGAGAAGTCGGCAATCTTATTAGTAATTGAGTTGAACAGCCACGCTGATGAAGAGGGCGTTTCAATACCGTTAGGATTTTCCCTATCTGCCTTTGCTGCGTCCTTTTTCTTTATCTGCTCCCAATTATGTATCTTCCACCACTCTTCGTTGTTTACAACTCTGCTTTCAAGCGATTGCTTTTGTTGCTTGTATTTCTGCAGTGTTTCACGTGCTTTGATTATTTCTTCAACACCGATTACCTTTAATCGCTTGCCGCCGGACTTGCCGCTTTCGTGCACTTCAAGCCCATTTGCCTGATTAAAGCTGTCAGCCTTATTCATAGGCTTGTCCGCCTGCTGCTCAGTTTCTTTCAAAACCTTATTGTTTTTTTCGTCCATAGGATTTTTGTACTTACTCATTTTTCTGCTCCTTAATAAATCTTAATTCCGTAGTTGTTCATACTACTTCTGTATTCGCCACGCTGATTAAGTGGGTCGTCAGCAAGCTCCTTAATCGGCTTACTCTTTATCGGCTTAATCGGCAGCTTGTTACACATATATCTGATTTCATCTGCGATATGGTCCTCGCCGTCTGAGTCAAGGTCCTCAACCTTGTGTTCGTCATATTGAAGCGTCGGCAAGGTACGGATTGTATTTTTACAAGTATTGAATATATACATTCTTGGCTTGCCGTTAGCAGCAAAGGTAAATCTGTAATGCACCTGCTGCCAACCGGCAATTCGATTATTGTCGCCCTTTTGGAAATAAACACCGTTTCTTGCCGCCACGTCATAAATACTGATACCTGTTGTTTTTTGCCATATTGCCGGGTCAGCAATGCCGATTATGTTTTTACCTTTCAGCCACCTATGCGTTGTTTCAATTTCCTTTACTCTTTGAAAAACTTGTTGTGGGTCCCACTGCAAGCCCTCGTTTGCTTCATTCTTCACACAGCCGTATAGTTCCATTATTCGGTATAGCGTACCGTCATAATCAACAGCCCACCAACCAACCGAAAACGGTTTATGATAGCCCCAGTCGAAAGAGCGATATATGGTCCAATTCGGTGGAATTTCAAACGGCTCTATCACATGAGTGTATAGCCCTGTAGCCTGCTGCTCTTTTGTGCCTACCCTAAAATCCTCAAAAAACATACCCTCAGCCACGTCCCATAAGCCATATAGAAACATTCTCTTTTGCTTTTCAGGTAGATTTTCAAGCTGTTGCAAATACTCAGGCTGTTTTGCCATAAGCGCAATATTATCCGTCACAAGTGCTTGAATAAACGAATAATCTTCCGGGTTTTCGTCAGGCATATAATCTTTATCGATAAAGATTCGCTTAAAATAGTGATGTGACGCTCCGCCGGGGTTAGTAGTGAAGTATATTCTTTTGGGAAGTTCATTTGCACCACGCATACAAAGTCCTATAGTTTTAATTTGGTATTCTGTTAAATGCGTTGCTTCGTCAATGAAAATAACATCAAATTCCGTACCTTGAAAGCGGTCGAGGTCAGCGTCATTGCGGCAGTACATAAACTGAATCGTGCTGCCGTTTGGAAAATAAAATATCTTTTCCTTATCAACATATTTTGCAATCTTATACAAAATATTTCTCATTTCACGAATGTGGTTATTCATAAGTTCCGGATAAGTTTGTCGAACGATTAACACCTTTATTCCTGCATAAAATACGGCAAGCAGAATAGCTTTAACTCTTACAAACCAACTCTTTCCACCGCCACGAGCGCCACCGTAACCGATATATTTGTGCTTATCTTCTAAGGCGAGCTTTTGCTTTGGATTTACTTTTGAAAAATCGAGGTCAAGAGTTACTGCGCCCATTCTTTTTTACCCTCTATTATCTTAATTTCAACATTCTTTTTATCCTCATCCTCTGTCAAATCATTAAGCTGTTTTATAGTGTCATTCATGGTGGAAATGGTGCTTGCAAAATCCTTTAACGCTCTTGTGTCAAGCTTTTTAGTAATTCTTACCGATTCAGCTCCACTTGATGTTCTGAGTATTTGCCGGTATAGCTGCTTCGGGTCGTCTAACGCTTCATTTAATTTAACTGCAAGCTTGTCCGCCGCCTCAATTAAATTATTAAGCTTTTGCGATTTATTCTTAATATCAGTCGTGCGTGCGTTTTGTAAAGTGGCCTGCGCCACATTTGACCTATATTTATCACGTTTTTTTACCCAATTTTGCTTTTTTCCTACCGCCGATACCCTCGACGGCGCTATTTTGTGCTTGTTTGCAAGTGCTCTGTAAGACATTTCACCGCATACATATTCATTTTCAAGCTCTTTCCAGTCGACTTTGCTCACGTTCTCACCTCTTATTTACCTTATCATTTCAAAACACTTTAATGTCACACCCATAAAGCAAAAAAATAAAGCCCCTGCCTCTCGGCAAGAGCTTATACGTTAGCTTATTCTTTTTCCTCGTGGACTTCGTATGTATTTTCCGCCTGCGTATCTTCAACACCGTGGCGTTTAAACATTTCTTTCCAGGCGTCGCCGTACATTTGCTTTAAAAGGCAGTAACAAAACGCCTTAAAAGGATTGTTGACGTCTCCCTCTTTGAGCTTAACCCAAGTTGTTTTGCCGTCATTCCACTTAACCACAGTCTTATTATCCTTTGTCACGATAATATCTTTAACGCTGTAGGATTGAAGCATTTGGGCAAGCGCTTTGCTTGCTTGATTTTTCGCCATTTTAGTGTCCATTTCTGCAGCTTTATTAAAGCCGTTTCGATATGCCTCTTGTTCCTTTTTGTCAATAAGTAAAGAAGTAGCAGCTACAGCCACGCCTAAAAGCGCAACAAAAATAGCCGCTAATAAAATAATAATAGCAGTTTTCATAAGATTACCTCATTTTTCGTATTTTTGATTTATAAGTTGATACATTTCGCAGTTTTTGCAACCGGAAATGCTGTTACAATAGGTGTTAAGCCATTTGTCGCCTCTCTGTACGCTTGGAAATCTAAGCACAATGCACCCTTTGCTTATTATTTTTTCGCATTTGATATACATTGCACCGCTTTTTTCCTTTTTCTGCGTTTGGTAAAAAGGACAACACGCTTTGACATCACGATATAAATTCGACATAGCTCAACTCCTTTTAATTCCGCTTTTTAAACAATATAGCAGTAACATAAGTGTGGCTGTTATACTCATTTTCGCATACTTCAACACGCTCGTATGTATAACCGGGGTATTTGTTTTCCCAAAACGCTCTGTCATCCTTGTATTTTGCAAGGCGGTTGACATATCTGTTAGTCACCATTCGCTTTTTTGTTCTTTCAATCGGCTTTTTAAGATTCTGGGTAGAAAACCAACGTTTCCTGCCCTTTGGGTCCTTCGATACATACCTTGCCGCAGTTTCAGGGCCGAATACATCAGGATTGTACCTGTTTGCATTTACCCAACCGAATTTCCACATATCCTCGGCTCTGTCCCTGCCGAAGCCGCCATTATTCATGAATATGTGAAAATGAATATTAACAAGTCCTGCATACTTGCCTGTCTTGTATGTTTTTTCTTCCATAATTACAACCGCCCTAAGTTCGGGGAGTTTATGCTTTCTGCGGTAATATCTCACACGGCGGATATAATTATAAGCGTCACGGTATGCCTTGTCTGAACTTTGCGGAGCATTTTCAGGTGAATACGTGCAATGTAAATAGATATCGCCTGTATCAAAATTAGCATTAATAAGCCTGATAAGCTTTTTGGTGGATTGCTTTGCATTATAAAGCGCCTGCTGCTCTGATGTGATTTTACTTTTTGGTGCTCTTTCAGCAAGAGGTCTGCCACTGTCCGTGCAAGGGAAATAACTCACCTCTAACAATCTTCCACTTTTAATCTGCTTTTCCTTATTCACCTTTATGCTCCTTTCTTTATTTTCGTTCAGTAGTTAAGATACAATACAAGCTCGTAAGCCGGACTTGCACCGGCTTAAATTTTTGCTATATATAATATGTATATAGATATGGTGATTAGAGTCTTCTGAAATCGTATTTTCTAATTTCGCTTTCGTGCACCGCACCTATGGGTGTAGCTTCTGAAAGAGGAACAAGAACAATTCCGTTCGGTGTTGGCTTTGCTTCATACAAATAAGCACCGCTTTTTGTTACGAGCTTAAATTTGTCGCCGTCCCTAATCTCGTTGCCTTTTTCTTCAATATATCCGTTTGCCAATCCTAAACACATAACCTGTCTCCTATATCGCTTTTGTTACATAAATTTCCATAAGAATAATTATTGCGCCTGCCAAAATTAAAAAACATTTGGTGCAAGCTTTGAAATCTTTGCTCATTTTCTCACCGCCTAACCCACAAGCGGCTCATAAATATAATCATAAGCTGTGCCGTATTTCTGCTTTTCCGCTGCCACAAGCTTTTGATAATATTTGCTTTCCATAAACTGATTTTCAAACTTTTCCCTCAGCTCATCCGTCATGTCATATTTGCCGATATTGTTTTTCTTTTTAAAAGCTTCCCACTTTTTCGTAACCATAGGATGATTTATATTTAGTCTGAACCCATAAGGGTTGTTGAAAGTATGAAGCATTTGGCTTTTCTGCTTTTCCGGGAACTCACTAAGTTTGTCCCATGCTGTTATGTAGTCCATTTAATCACTCCACGAAATCAGGTCTTTTGGTTGATAGTCCGTTGAGTTCAATATCTACAGTCGATTGAAAACTGTTTTTATAAAATGCGACATAAAGACATAAGGTGTTATATTCTCTTGCACACTTTTCCTCAATGCCGCAGCCTCTTACCAAAGCCGGATAATTGCCCACGGTAGGTCCTTTATATGCAAAAACTGCAATATCGGCTTTGCTTAGCTTTTTAATAGATTCGCCTAAATACCATAACGGTTTAGCATTTGCCGGAGCACCTTTTATAAAACTGTCGATAATTTCAATATCATTTCCGTACTTTTCTTTAAGTGCGTCTTTAATCTTTCCTCTTATGATTTCAATTTCAAAATTTGAATAGCCTTTCATAGGCTGACTTATAAATATTTTCATTGTTTACTCCTTTTTTATAAATGACCTAATGTTCTTGCTTCTGAACATCTTTCTTTGAATACGGCTTTATCTTTTTTATTTATTACTTTTCGACAAGCCTTTTCAACCATTTTGAAATACTTATAGTTTCCACTTTCAAACTGAATTGAATATTCATCACTTTTACGGTCAATATGTGCTTCATATGTAGTCCTCATTCTTTCACCTCATTTCAGATATTCAGGTGTTTCAAAGCTCATTTGCAATGGGTTATCGCCGACCCACCACATCATTACGGCTTCAGGGGTATTCCAACCTACCGAATTATCAAGCCCTGCTGCCTCTCTTGCTTTAAGCATTCGCCTGAATGCTCGCAAATAGTTATCTCTGTATTTTGGATAACGGATAAAATCTGCTTTCATGCCTTTATCACCTTGCATAGGGCAACCGATACATCCAATACGCTTATCGCCACATTGATACAAAGGATTTGATTTGCAACCATAGTGATTGAGAAACTCCCACACATCCTCATCGGTCCAATCAATGATAGGGTTTACAAGCGTTGAAGTCGTCCTGTAACACTGCTCAACCATTCGGCGACTTTCGTCATTATCAGTGTTAAGAATTATTCCGCCTTTCGGGGTCTGTTCATAATCGGCTTGTAATTCTTCAGCAAGTGTTGCTGTCTTTTTAGGCTTGCCGATTATTCTCACAAGACCGCTGTTCTGTTTTCTGTTTATGCTTTCAGCCCAACGAACACCTGTTACCTTAACTCGACCTTTGCCACCTTTTTCCTTTAACTCACTACAACAATAACGAATTAATCTTGTAGGCGGCATTTTATTTTTCTCAATCAACTGCCACATTGAGTATTGAGGAGTGACAACTTTAACATCCGGTATTGACTTGATATATCTAACCGTTTCAGGTGCGTCAACGGTTGTAAGGTTATGTACTATATCGTGTTTTACTCCTGCGAGGTCAGCAAGAATACGAATGCAGTCGCTGTCTTTACCACCGCTGAAGCACAAATAATATGGCTCATCAGCAGGCTCAAACGCTTTTAGTCGTTCTATTGCCGTGTTTATTTTTGTTTGTAATTCGCTCATATCATCACCTCACCCTGCTGATACTGCGTTAAATTCTTTCATATTGTCGCAAGATTTATCACACAGCCATTTACAATTTGCCATAACAAGCGCTTTAGAAAACGGCGGCGGAACTGCGTTACCGCACCTTGCTACTTGCTTTGTCTTGTTATATTCCTTGCCGTTGCAATCCTTATCAATGATATAATCATCCGGGAACCCCTGCGCCTTGTATAATTCTTTAGGCTGCAGCATTCTCAGTCCGATATCAGATATAAAATACTCAACTCCGTTAATACAGAAAATAAGCACCTGATTAGCTGATATATTCCAATCTGTGTAGGTGTTGAGCAACTCTCTTATCTCGTTCCAATGTCCGAGATTGTCACCGTCGTACTCTTTCAAATAAACATCCGTCTTTGCAAAGTGATTTGCGTGTGCTGTTATGGTAGGTATCGGCTCATTAATTGCCTTGCAAACCATGTTTTGCGGAGTATCGTCAAATAACTTTCGCATAAGAAATGCCGAGGCTTAACAGTTACTGTTTGCAAAGGATTTAAAACGCTGTTAGCGTGGTCGGCACCGCCGTAATACTGCGTTAGATATGGCATAGTCAGCGAATTATGGTCTATTGCCGTAACGGTTGGTAATGGTTTATCAATTTTGCTTCCGACAACACCGCCAAAGTATTTAGAAAGATACGGTGTAAAAAGAGCATATCTCGGAGTGCTATCAACGGTAAAAAGAGGCTGATTAACTCGCTGTCCTCTTACTTCCGATTTAGCCGTTTCGCTGTGATATTGAATTAATGCAGGAGAAATATAAGCAAACCCGTGTTTTGATGTGATTGTCGGAACTTGCTTATTGAGTTTTTGCCCTCTTGTTTCTTTTCCACTATGATTAATTTGTTCAAGATAAGGCGATACAAGATATTGCTTGCAGCTGCTTACTATCGTTGTAAGCGGCTTGTCTATATCCTGCAGGCGTGGCTTTTGACCTTTTCGTTCGCCGTAGCCGATAGGAATAATAAACGGCTTTTCTTCCTTAATCACAAATTTGTCAAGTCCTCTTGCGATTCGCCTTAAAGTATTCGTTACAAGTGGCTTTTTGCGTTCAAATATGCTTTGAGCAGGCAAAGAAAAATCAATACAATCGGCAGCGGTTTTCCACGGCTTTAGCTTGCCACTCTTAACTTCTTCGCTGTTTGGGTCTCCGTGTGTAGGCTTTGGAAATACTATAGGCTCGCCGTCACACCTCGCTACAAGGAAGAAACGCTTTCTTATAGTCGGCGCTCCGTAGTCGCAGGCTCTCAGTTCCCTATGCTCAATCTCATATCCGAGTGCCGAAAGTTGACTTTTCCAACGCTCAAAGGTTTGTCCCTGCTTTGACTTAACCGGCTTACCTTTGCGTACAGGGCCCCAAGTCTGAAACTCCTCTACATTTTCAAGAATAATCACCCTCTGTCTTACCGTTCCTGCCCATTTGAGTACAATCCACGCAAGTCCTCTTATGTTCTTATCTACAGGCTTACCGCCTTTCGCCTTGCTGAAGTGCTTGCAATCGGGTGAAAACCAAGCAAGTCCGACTTTATGACCTTGACATATTTCCTTTGGGTCTATATCCCATACACTTTCCTGATAATGACGAGTGTATGGGTGATTTGCTTTGTGCATTGCAATAGCGTCCGGGTCGTGGTTAATAGCTATGTCAACAGGTCGCCCTGTTGCGAGTTCAATTCCGCAGGAAGCACCACCGCCACCTGCAAAGTTGTCAATAATCAATTCGTCAAGAAAGTTTAATTGTCCTTTCATTCTCTTCCCTCTAACTCAACCTTTTCGTACGTGCCGGTACCGTGCGATATTGAAGATAAAACCGTATTCTTTGTTGCGCCGACTAATCGGGCAAGCTCAACTGCGGAATCGGCAACGGCAACCGGCAATCTGTATTTATCGTTTGTCACTTTCATGTAACAACAGTTTTTCGCAACCCTCATTATTCTATTTCCTCAAATTCTGTATTTTCATTTACTTGCGCCGGAGCCTGTCCTTTTTCGCCGCAAAAGCTGACCTGATTAGCAATCACTTTTACGCTTTTTCTGTTTTCGCCTGTGTTCGCAACATAATTATCTGTTTGCAGTCTGCCCTCAACTGCAATCATTGAGCCTTTGTGAAAATACCTTTTCAAAAACTCGGCAGTCTGCCGCCAAGCGGTACAATCTATAAAGTCACAAGCACGGTTATCCTTAGAATAACCTCGGTCAACCGCAATTTGAAAGTTAATAAAAGACGTGCCCTCATTTGTCGCCATTAACTCAGGCTCATAGGTCAGGCGTCCCATTAAAACAACACTATTTATCATCTTTGCTTCCTCATATTTCAAAATTATTCATTGCGTCTTTCATAACCTGTTCAATATCGAACGTCGGCTTGCAGCTTAGTCTGTCCGGGCTTTCCGCCTGATACTCGTTCAGATACTCGCCGAAGCGTGTGCCGAAAAGCGTTGACGGCCGCAAGTATAAGCTCATTTTCGGGTCGTTGCCCCAACTTTTGAATTTCTTGTCAATTACCGTCTTGAAATCCTTAACCGTGTAGCCCTCATTCGTTCTTGCCTTGATTAACTCTTTCATTTTCTTGCCGTTCGGCTTATAGTGCGCTCCGATTTTATTATTAAGATATTCAACAATATCCTTGATATCGTCGGTGCTCATATCCCCGGCTCTCTTGTCTGCCTGCTGCCATTCGACATCGGGCAAATCATATACCACCTTTTCAACGACGGCTATCTTGCCCTCGCATTCGTATGTAATCTTAAGCTTATGCTTCGGCTTAGCTTTGTATAGCTTGCAGTCAACAACTGCCCTCGTTACATCGTCAAGCGTAATCTGCGTAAAATCCGCTTTGCATTTTTCAAAACTTTCATTCCTGCAGCTTGGGCAAATATCATTTGTAAAAACTTCCATATTTTTTCAACTCCTATTGATTTTTAATAAGAGTTGTGATAACATAATAGTGTTGTATGGGTTATCACAACTCATTTAATGCTGTGCAATATGTATTCCCACTCGGCATTATCGGAGAATATATATCGGCACTTTCTTTCAAAGTCATTCCGCTTGCGGAGTGGCTTTTTCTTTTGCCTGATTCTAATAGCGATTAAACACACTGCGCAATAAAACGCAAAAGCAACAAGCACAATCAGCGGCAATTTATACATTTTTTCACTTCCTTTCATTTTTACTTAAGCTTCGCAAACTCCTCAGGGTGATTTGAATAATATAGGCTCATTGATTTTTCAAGCCTTTTTCTGATATTTTCCCTCAGTCGCTTTTCTTCCTCGGTGGTCAGCTCTTCAAACGGCTTAACCGTGCCGTCTTCCATTATTACGCTGACTGTCGCCGTCAGTTCTTTTCTTTTTGCCATTTCATCACCTCAATAAAAAACTATGATGATACTTTTTGTCCTTATCACTAACACTTAACCAAAACAGCAGAGCTAACTATCTATAACTTAAGAAAAGGGGGTTATGTTTGATTTATTCATATATTTTTGGAGAAAAATAAAACTATGGAGTTGATAGCTTCCCGGCTGATTTCAGTTGAACAGTAAGGGGATATTTCGCCTGCACCCTGCTGCCTTGATTAAGTGTTAGTGATTTTTATTAAAAAAGAAATTATCAAACTTTGCGGTAACTTACAGAGTTACTTCTGAGGCAAAAAAAATTTCTTTTGGATTTTCAATTTTTAAAACATTCATCATGATTTCAATTTCATCTGAGCCAAATTCTTTTTTCTTAAGCCTCGAATAAAAAGTTCTTTCAGAAACACCAATTAAGGCGGCCATTTGAGCGTTGGTTATTCCGTTTTCTACGAGTTTTGCTTTAAATTTTCTGACATCTAACATTTTATCAATACCTTCCCTTCGTTTTGTCGAGTAACTTATCACGTTACAACTATAATATAGCACCACTTTTGTCACTTGTCAAGTTATTTATTGCATTTTTTATGAAAAAAATTTCTTGACAAGTTACGAAATCAACTATATAATGCAATTAGAGGTGAATGTTATTGAGTATTGGAAAGAGAATTAAAGAAATAAGAATTTCTAAAAACATAACGCAAGACGAATTAGCATTAAAAATCGGAACTACAAAGCAAACAATATATAAGTATGAAAATGAAATAGTTACAAATATACCTTCTCAAAAAATAGAACTTATTTCTAACGCTTTGAATACAACACCTGATTATTTAATGGGTTGGAGCGACAAATCTACTGACGATTTATATTCTATTCCCGGAATAAATCCTATTCCAAAAACTTATAAACGCCCACGCTTAGGCACTATCGCTTGCGGTGAGCCTATTCTTGCTGAGGAAAACATTGAGACATACGACGATATCCCTGATAACATAAAATGTGATTTTACATTAGTATGTAAAGGCGACAGTATGATTAATGCTCGAATCAATGACGGCGATATTGTTTATATCAAGCAACAAAGTCAAGTCGATAATGGTGAAATAGCCGCCGTGTTGATTGACAACGAGGCTACACTCAAAAGGGTTTACATATATGAGGATAAGGTTGTACTTCAGCCTGAAAATACAAAATATCCCCCTTTCGTATATACAAAAGAGGAAATGAACAATATCAGAATATTAGGTAAAGCAGTAGGCTTTACAAGTTTACTTTCTTAATTAGCTTACTCATCAATATAATTTAAGCGAAATAGGCAGGCACTTATTTCGCTTTTTTTTATTAGACAATTGAAAAAGGGGATAAAATGAAAGACGAATATAACTTAACCGAACAAGAATTATTGTATAAGCTCGCTAAGGAAAATAATTCTTATATTTCTAAAGATACTTTTAGAAAAATAAAACCTTTTATGCAAAAGGTTGATATTAATGTCAGTTTATATGAATTTAGTATAGATACGTCACGTAATTTTAAAAATTATGCAGCATACTACGTTGTTGAAAATAACGGCCAAGGCAGAGGTTATATTTTCTCTGCAAATAGCACTGGTGTTTGTGAATTTATACATAGTGGTGAAGAACTGTATTTATATAATTGTGATTATCAACATAAGAAAAGAAACAAAATTAAGCCAAAGCAAATTATCGGCATAATTCTTTTATTAATAATTCTTTTGTATACATTGTTTGCACTCGAACCGCTATTCGGAAAGCCTCCTATTTTTCTCGCCGGTCCTATTGCTTTGATAGGAATTTATCAAATAGCGAAATGGCTTATACCTAACTTAACAGGTAAAAAATCTTTAGAAAATAGCGAAATTGATAACTTGAAAAGAATTAATTATATTCTCGGTCAAAATGACAAAGAATTAGAAATCAATGTAAGAAATAAGAGAGATAAATATTACGAAGAAAAACGTAAAAAAGACGAAATTTGTGCACCGAAAGCCAAAGAGCTATCTGATAAATTTTGGGATATCAAACTTAAGGAAATGGATTTATCTAATTCTTTAACAACATATTTAAATAATATATATCCATTCATTACTCCTATTGAATATTTTAATATTAAAAGTCAAATCCAAGATTTAAAAGATATTTTTCCCGAAGAATATTACAAATTCATCTTTCAATATGAAGATTTAAAAGATATTGCAAATATTCCAGATGACCAACTTATTTTCAACAATAAATTTTATTTGCAAATTGAAAATCAATTTGTAAAGCAAAATTACATTCCAACTCAATACACAATAACCCAAGCTATTCATCTTCTTTATAACATAAAATTAAGAATTAATGATAACTATGGCTTGTTAGATAAGGAAAAGTCATTTTATACAAACCTCGATAAAGTTACTGAATACAGTATTTTTTCTCACCACACTCGCCAAAGTTTTTTAAATGCAATAGATATAAATGCAGATTTTTTTTCAACAGAACCTTACGCAGATTTTCCTATTCATCTTGAGCCTTATATTAATCGTGACGGAAAAAAAGTATTCCTTGCAATTTTAACACGCACTGACGAAGATTTAGGCGAAATCAATATTAAAAAGAGCGAACTACTTTATAATAACTCAGACCATAACATAACAGCTAAAATTATAGAAATCACCGGTGGCAAACCACCTAAAAAGTATTATGGCTGTAATATAAAAGTTACAATAGAATAAAGAAGGTGATTAAATGAAATATGCCGCAGCATACATCAGAGTATCTGATGACCGGCAGGATGAATACTCCCCGTACAGTCAGCTTAAGCTCATTAGACAATACGCCAAAAACAATGATTATATAGTGCCTGATGAATATGTATTTTACGACGACGGAATATCCGGCAGAAGCGTCAAAAAGCGTAAAGCCTTTAACAGCATGATAGGCTATGCAAAATCGAAAGAACACCCATTTGACGCAATTCTCGTTTGGAAATTCAGCCGTTTTGCTCGAAATCAGGAAGAAAGCATTGTATACAAATCAATGCTCAGAAAAATTAATGTAGCCGTTATTTCCGTCAGCGAAACAATCGACGATTCGCCTTTTGCTCCGCTGATTGAAAGAATAATCGAGTTTATGGATGAATACTATTCAACAAGACTTTCACAAGAAGTTACAAGAGGAATGACGGAGAAAGCAAGCCGTGGCGAAGTAATGACGATTGCGCCGTTCGGCTATGATTTAAAAAATAAAACGTACATACCAAACGATAATGCAAAAACCGTTAATTATATTTACGATTCATATTTAGCAGGCAAAGGCTACCGTGCAATAGCACAGGAATTAGCCACAATGGGAATCAGAACGAAGCGAGGCAACATTCCTGATAATCGCTTTGTCGAATATATTTTACAAAATCCTGTTTATATAGGCAAAATAAGGTGGTCGCCCGAAGGTAAACAATCAAAGCAACGTTACAAGGGTGACAACAGTAACGTAATGATAATTGACGGCAAACACGAAGCAATTATTGACACGGACAAATTTGAAAGGGTACAGGATATGATAGCAGACCAAAAGAAGCGCTACGGCAAATATCAACGCAGGGAACAGCCTGTTCAATTTATGCTCAAAGGCTTAATGCGCTGCGGCAGCTGCGGTGCTACTCTCGTATATGTCGGCACTCAAAGTCCTGCAATGCAATGCCACCAATACGCAAGAGGTGTATGCAAGGTATCTCACAGCCTTTCAATTGCCAAGGCAAACAGAGTTGTTATAGATAAGATTGAGGAAACACTTAAAACATTAGATTTTAATATCATTTATAAAACGCAAAACAATCCGCAAGAGAATATCGACTACGATAAGCTTATCAAGCAGGAAAAAGAGAAAATCCGCCGAGCAAGCGAAGCATACGACGCAGGCTTTGACACGCTTGAAGAATACGGCGTAAAAAAGCGCACCTATCAGTCACGCATTGATGAATACGAAAATGCAAAATCAAAAGTGCCGCCAAAAGAAAGCAAGGCAGTTCCTAAAAAATTTGTTGATAAGGTTGCAAACGTTTTAAAAACGATTAAATCCCCCGAAACAGACGAAGCAGTTAAAAACGAAGCACTCCGCTCAGTTATAGACCATATCACATACGAAAAAGAAGCTAATAACCTCGCCATTTATTTTTATCTTTGACCTATATCTAAAAGCAATACTGTGGGCCGCACGGGGAACTCGGTGCGTCGCTTCGCTATCTTTCTCAGCGATATTCAATGCCGTATCCCGAACTCAAGGGATTGCTTACAGACATAGGCGTTGAGGAATTGGGGCACCTTGAAATGATAGGAACAATGGTACACCAACTTACTCGCAATTTGACAGAGGATGAGATTGAAAAAAATCCTAACTTTATGGCATACTTTGTTGACCATACGGCAGGAGTTTATCCGACAGCGGCAAGCGGTGCGCCATGGAATGCGGCAAGCATAGCCGTAACGGGCGACACTATCGGCGACCTAAACGAAGACCTTGCGGCAGAGCAAAAAGCAAGGGTAACATACGATAACATTTTGCGCCTTGTTGACGACCCGGATATAATTGAGCCGATTAAGTTTTTGCGTGAACGTGAAATTGTGCACTACCAACGCTTCGGAGAGGGCTTGCGACTCGTGACGGATAAGCTCGACAGCAAAAATTACTATGCTTGCAACCCGTCATTTGACAAATAAGCTTTCAATTCAAAGTAAGCTTCATATAATAAAATCAGATTTGATATTCCAAGGCAAACAGTAATAAAAATAAATATAAAAAGCACAAGGACAGCAAGGTTATCCCCTGCTGTCCTTTTAGTTAGTATTTGTTTTATTTATCTTCTTTTTCTTGCGCCTTAATATCTGCCGAGGACAGGTTATAGATATAATCTATAAGCTTGTCCTTATTTTTTTCGGTATTAATCTTAATTACGCTGTTACCCCAAATTGTTGCATAATCCCAAGTTCCGTCAAACGGAATGCTCGTTTGATGAATATTTGCAACGCAGGTACCTGCTTTAGACACAAGTCCCATAAGTTCGCCCTTAGACAAATCGGTTTCAATATAAGGAGCGCTGTTATATGCCATTTTGTAAAGTTTAAAAGGATTGGTAAGTGCTTTTTTAAGAATTGCACTCATAACCGTACGTTGCCTTTGAGTTCTTACAAAATCGGTATCAATCTTTCTTATTCTGCAATAAGCAAGCGCTTGTTCGCCAGTAAGCTTATTATCACCTGCCTCAAGCGTAACATTACCGTATCGCTTAGGATGGTTTGTAACTTCTTTAGCTTCCTTTTCCGTAACGTCAACATTAACACCGCCGAGGCTGTCAACAAGAACCTTAAACATTTCAAAATCGGTTACAACATAGCCGTCAATCTTGACGCCGAAATTATATTCAATAGTTTCGACTACATTTTTATAACCGCCGTCGGAGCAAGCCGCATTAAGCCTTTGCTCGTGTTCAAGCGACGGAATATATACCCAAGTATCACGAAGAAACGAAACAAGCTTGATTGCGTGGTGCTTTGAATCGACGCTGACAAGCATCATTGTATCACTTCTTGTTTGTTCGGCGCTTTCATTGCTTCTTGCGTCAACGCCCAAAAGAAGAATATTTTTAACAGATGAATCATCTTTCAAATCACTTGCCGTTACATATTTATCCGCCTTTTTTTCATCATAATTAACTCTTGCCAAAACGGGGAATACAGAGCCGACAAGTAAAATAACAAGAACTAAAATCACCGCTAAAATCGATTTAGCCTTTTTTCCGTTTTTGCTTTTATGCTTTTTATTCTTGTTTGACGAATTATGACTGTTGCCTTTTTTAAAATTTTCTCTGTCAGATGAGCCGAAACGGCTGCCGTTTGAGAAGTGAGGAGTGCTTCTTGTGTTTCTTTGATAAGATGATGAACCTCTGTCAAAATCATCAATTGTTTCACTTTTAAAAGTTATATCTCCCCTGCTGTCTTGCTGATAATCGCCGTAGTTTCCCGGTTTGCGCTGATTATCAACAACAATATTATCCTCTCTTTTTTTCGAATTAAAATTAAGGTCAATATCCTCAGGCGAATAATTATAATAATCTTCATCCTTTGGAACAGTTCTGTCTATATCTTCCCTATTTCTCTTTTTAGGGTCAAAATCTTCATTTTCAAAACGTGGCATAATACCACCTCCAATACTACTAAAGAATATACTACATATTTCAAACTATTTCAACCGTCATTTTGTAAAATATATTGACATAAATAATAAATTATCTTAAAATAGAGAAAGCGAGTTGACTTGGCAATTGCGTGCCGATATCGGTATGAGGAAAGTCCGAGCAGCGCAGAGCAGAATAACGGCTAACGGCCGCCGAGGGTGACCTTAGGGAAAGTGCAACAGAGATATACCGCCTATACCAAGTATAGGTAAGGGTGGAAAGGCGAGGTAAGAGCTCACCGAGGGAGTGGAGACATTCCCTGCCATGTAAACCCTATTCGCTGCAACATCGACTGAAGGGTTGTTTGCTCGACACATAACTTCGAAGGATGGCTCGATTGCAAAAGCAATTTTGCAACTAGATAGATAATTGCCCATGACAGAACTCGGCTTACTGTCAACTCGCTCATTTTGTTTTAAGAGGGTAAAAAAATGCTTGTAAATATGAGTAAGCTTTTGGCTGACGCTCAAAAGGGTGACTATGCAGTAGGCTCATTTTCAGTTGCAAATATGGAAATGGTGCTTGGTGTTCTCAAAGCAGCAAAAGAACTTAAAGCGCCTGTTATTTTGCAAATAGCGGAAGTAAGATTAAAGCAAAGTCCGCTTGAAATTATAGGCCCGCTTATGGTTGCCGCCGCAAAGAGTGCAGGCACTCCGGTTGCAGTTCACTTTGACCATGGCAAAACGATTGAAAAAATCGCTCAAGCGCTTGAACTTGGCTTTACGTCTGTTATGTTTGACGGCTCGCATTTGCCGCTTGATGAAAATATCAAAACTACAAAAGAAGTTATTGCACTTGCTAAAAAGTACGGTGCCGATGTTGAGGCTGAAATCGGATGCGTAGGCGGTTCGGAGGACGGAAGCGAAGATATTGCAGTCAATTGTACCAAGCCGGAGGACGCAGTAAGGTTTGAAAACGAAACAGGCGTTGACGCACTTGCAATTGCTATCGGAAATGCGCACGGCAATTACAAAAGCACTCCCAAACTTAGGTTTGATATTCTTGAACAAGTGGAGAAAAACACTGAATTACCGCTTGTGCTTCACGGCGGAACGGGAATTACTCCTGATGATTTTGTGCGTTGCTCGCATACAGGCATTAAAAAAATAAATATTGCAACCGCCACGTTTGACAGCGTTGAGCATACGGTTAAAGACGCTTATAAAAACGATAAAATAAGCGGATATTATGATTTGCAGGCTGCCGAGGTTGATGGTGCTTATCAAAACGCAAAGCGCCACATATTAATTTTCGGCACTGACAATAAGGCTTAATATTATTTTTTTATATATGAGAGGTAAAATTTATGAATTACGTAGAATTTGATATGTCAAAGCCGCTTGATTTTATTCCAATCGGCAGAATCGCTATCGACTTTAATCCTACCGATATGTATATGCCGCTTAGCGAGTCGTCAAATTTTAACAAATATGTTGGCGGTTCTCCTGCCAATATTGCTGTAGGTCTTGCAAGGCTCGGCTGTAAAGTCGGCTTTTGCGGCTGTGTAAGCAATGACCAATTCGGTGACTTTGTTGTAAACTATTTTGAAAAAGAGGGCATTGATACAAGCCACGTGACAAGAGCTAAAAACGGCGAATGTATAGGACTTACATTTACCGAAATTCTTTCTAAAGAAAAATCATCAATACTTATGTATCGTGACAATGTGGCTGATTTTTGTATGGCGCCGGAAGATATTGACGAAAAATACATTGCATCTGCAAAGGCAATTGTTATCAGCGGTACTGCTTTGGCTCAATCTCCGTCAAGAGAGGCTTGCCTTAAAGCTATGATGCTTGCCAAAAAGAACAATGTTCGCATTGTTTTTGATATTGATTACAGAGAATACACTTGGAAATCAAAAGACGAAATTGCTGTTTACTACAGCCTTGTTGCTCAAAATGCAGATATCATTATGGGTTCAAGAGAAGAATTTGATTTAACTGAGGGTATTGTAGGCGTTAAGGAAAGCGACCCTGAATCTGCTAAATATTGGCAGTCATTCGGCGCAGCAATTTGCGTAATCAAGCATGGCAAGGAAGGCTCAACTGCTTACACAAACGACGGCAAATTCTATTCAATCAAGCCGTTCCCTGCTGTTAAACTCAAGGGCTTTGGCGGCGGTGACGGATACGGCTCATCGTTCCTTTACAGTCTTCTTAAAGGCAAGGAAATTATTGAATGCCTTGAATTCGGCTCTGCTTCAGCTTCAATCCTTATTTCTGCTCACTCCTGTTCTGATGCTATGCCAAGCGCCGCTCAGGTGGAAGCATTCATCAAGAAAAGCAAGGAAGAATACGGCGAAATGGTAGCAAGAGTATAGCGTTGTTTATATAAAATTCACGGCGGGCGAATTGTGTTCGTCCGCTTAATATATGTATTTAACTTAAGGATTTCTATTATGGAATTAAATGAAAAAATAAGAGAAAAGCAGATGAGTGAAAACTTCATACTCGGCATAATGTTGGCTCTGACAGGTGGATTTCTTGATGCTTATACATACATTACCCGTGGCGGAGTATTTGCAAATGCGCAAACAGGTAATATTGTTCTTATGGGAATAAACCTTGCAAAAGGCGATTTTGAAAGAGTGATTCACTATGTTGTTCCTATTCTTGCATTTGCACTCGGAATTTTATTGTCAGAAATAATCAAAGCAACACTTAAAAAAAGCCGTCATATGCATTGGAGGCAGATTGTTGTTTTGGCGGAAATAATAATTCTTGCAGTGTGCGGCTTTATTCCAAGCGGCAAGGGCAACACATTTGTAAACGTAATGGTATCGTTTGTGTGTTCTCTTCAGGTGGAAACCTTTAGGGTTATCAACGGCAACACGGTTGCAACAACAATGTGCACGGGCAATTTAAGAAGCGGAACTGAGCTTTTATTTTTGGGAATAAAAAAGAAAGACAAAAAAATTACGCTCAGAAGCTTAACCTATTACGGAATTAATTTGTTTTTTGCATTAGGCGCAATAGCCGGTGCAATCGCAACCAAATTTTTAGATGTAAAAAGTATTTTTATTGCAAGCGTACTGCTTGTAATTCCTTTTATAATGATGTTCAAACCAAGCGAAAATATTGAATATATATAAATTTCCGCCATATTAACAAAATAACCCCGCTGTTAGCTTTCATATTGAAAGATAGCAGAGGGGTTATTATATTATTTTTTATCATTTATTGATTTCTTTTTTGTCTGTTCTTTCAAAAAGATAATCTAAACTAACATTAAAATAGTCAGCTATCTTTATTAGAGTAGCATAGTCACACTCTCTTTCTCCCGTTTCATATCTGCTAATTGTATTTTGATTGGTCGATAAGTCAATAGCTAATTTTAACTGAGAAATCCCTTTTTCTTTTCTTAGTTCTTTAAGTCTCATTAAATCACCTTGACTTTAATATACCAAAATGGTATCATATAATTATCCCGTTTTGGTATTTTGCCCGTGTTCTAACAAAACAACTTACTTTCAATTCAAAAAACAAGGAGAATAAAATGAACAAAATTAAAATTATATCTATCTTTACCGCTATATGTATAATCTTTTGCTTTTATGGATGTCATAAAAAAAGTGAAAATGCTGTTGCTGTTGATAAAATGATAGCAAACTTAGGTAAAATTGAAATAAATGACGCCGAACAGATTGATCAAATAGACAAAGCCATTAGCAAATTAACCGAAGAAGAAAAAAATGAGCTTGATAAAAAGAAAAAATTTGATCAAGCAAAAGCTAAGATCAATGAACTAAAAAAACAAGAACGAATTAGCGATGTTGAAAATTCAATCAACAAAATAGGAGAAGTAACATTAAATAGCGAAGAAGCAATAGAAAATGCTGAAAATGCTTATAATTCTTTGACTGACAATGAAAAAAAATCAGTTTCAAATATCTCTACTCTAACAAATGCACGAAAAACATTTGAAAGACTATATTCCGAAAACAAAAAAGAAAAAATTCAAAATGCCAAGCAATATTTTTCAAATTTTTCAAAAGAAAAAGATGAATTCCAAGATGTTGTTTGGTATTACCACAAAAATATGCCTGAATATATCGACATAAGAAGTTATGTCATTCCTTTTTTCTATATTGAAGATGATAATGTAAAAATACAAATCAGATATAATTATACTGGTGACGATTGGATTTTCTTTAAGCAAGTCACCATCTTAGCAGACGGAAAAAAGTACAATAAAACTTTTGATTATTTTAACATCACACATAACAATGAAGCAGGCTCTGTCTGGGAATATATATCAGAAGAAGCAGACGAATATGATATTGAAATGCTAAGAGCAATTGCAAAATCAAAAACAGCAAAAGTCAGGTATGAAGGAGACGATTACATACATGATATAACAATCAATAATAACGATAAAAAAATAATTAAAGATGTATTAAAAATTTATGATGCATATAATTAAAAATGTGCTATTTGAAATCCAGTCAAGACCTCCGGCTAAGCCGGAGGCTTGAGTAAGCCCTAGAAGGGCTTTTTA
>ERZ827512.110-NODE-110-length-127062-cov-5.809759_pt1 | contig 127062 bp, 92 predicted proteins | sample MGYA00519916_ERZ827512 | MGnify/ENA primary metagenome ERZ827512 (study PRJEB31778, sample SAMEA3449335) | human gut metagenome | biome: human gut; feature: human-associated habitat; material: faeces | place: United Kingdom | collected 2010/2012 ...
GCCGTGGCAAACTTCACCGATGCCAAGCTCATCGCCGAGCTTTCGGAGGACCTGGGCGAGGCCATGGTGGGCATCAACGCCGACGAGATCGAAATCATCATGGAGGAGCGCGGACGCTAGTCCGGCAGAAAGGATCGCACATGAGCGATTATGCAGACCAAACGGTCGCCGTGCTGGCGGTCCAAGGCGCTTTTGCCGAGCACGAGGCAAGACTATCCGGGCTTGGCGCACACTGTATTGAGCTGAGGCAGGCGGCCGATTTGAAGCAGGACTTTGACCGTCTGGTACTTCCCGGCGGCGAGTCCACCGTTCAGGGGAAGCTGCTTGATGAGTTGGGCATGCTCGAGGAGCTTCGTGCCCGTATCGCTGAAGGCATGCCCGTCCTGGGCACCTGCGCCGGCCTGATTCTACTGGCTCACGATCTTGCCGCCCATGACGATAAGGGCACGCCGCGTTTGGCAACCATGGATGTGCTCGTTGAGCGCAATGCCTACGGCAGGCAGCTCGGCAGCTTTCGAACCAAGGGGCAGGTAGCCGGCATCGACGGTGAAGTGCCGCTGACGTTTATCCGCGCGCCCCGCATCGTTGAGGTGCACGGCGATGCCGAGGCCCTGGCCGAAGTCGATGGCCGCATCGTCGCCGCCCGCCAAGACAACCAGCTCGGCGTAACCTTCCACCCCGAACTCGACGAAGACACCCGCCTCCACGAACTGTTCCTACAAATGTAGGCATCGAAATCAACAAACGAAATGAGAGTGGATAATCTCCCACTTTAAGCTTGGATGCAGGCTCAAACCGGGAGATTATCCACTCTCATGCTATGTAGTCGTTGGGTGTTCTTAAACGACTAGTCAAACAAGAACGTCCCCAACGACTATCTTTTAGCAGGTCTGGATCATGGCAATGTCGATGTTTTGGCACCGACAGCGAGCGCCCACCAGAGCGAACAAATTGGCATGAAAAGAGGACGGCATAGACCTTCTGGTCATGCCGTCCTCTTTGAATGACAAGTTGTCGCTCTGGTGGGCGCGCAGCGTCAACTAGTTACGCGGTTTGGTAAAACCGCGTAACTCTAATAGTTAGCTTCGTAGCCGTTGCCGTCGCCGGTGGGCTCTTCGTAGTAGTCCGAATCGCTTGAATCGCTTGAGTCATCGGAATCGTCAGAGCTGACCGATGAGGTTGCGGTACCGTTTGCGTAATCGTCAGACGTGTTGTTGTTCAGGTCGCCGATCGTAGAGCTGGAACCGTCGGAAAGACCCATGGTGTTGGGACCCTTGGGATCCTTGCCGGCATCGACGCGCTCCATCATTTCCTTGAGCTCGTCCTCGTAGACAAAGACGTAGCTCACACCGTCGATCATGGTGCTGTCGTCGGCGTACGAGGGCAGGTTGGCCGAGTAGATACCGTCGACATCCATACCGCGCATGGCGTTGACCGTAGCCACGATATCCTGAACGCTCATATCGGTTACGAGCATATCGGACAGCGAATTAACCAGGCCAAAGATCTTCGTGGCATCGAAGTTATTGAGAATCTGGTTGGCAAGGGCGCCAAGCACCTGACGCTGGTGGCGCATGCGCGTGTAATCGCCGTCGGCGTAGGTGTAGCGGCAGCGGGCATAGGTAAGGGCGGTGGCACCGTCCATATGCTGCTGGCCAGCGGTAATCTTAATATCCAGGTGCTCGGGGTCGTCAACATCATCGGTTGCGTTAATGTCGATACCGCCAACCGAATCAATCAGCGCCTGCATACCGTCGAAGCTGACCTCGGCATAGTGGGAAATCTGAACACCGCACAGCTCGTTGACCGCCTCGACCATGGCCTCGGCGCCGCCAACGGTATGGCAGGCGTTGATCTTCATGGTCTCGCCCTTGTACTCGACCTTGGTGTCGCGCGGAACGGAAATGAGCGTCGCCTGCTTTTGCGTGGGGTCGATGCGTGCCAGGATAATCGAGTCGGCACGATACGTATCCTCGCCCGGACGGCCGTCGGTGCCAAGAAGCAGCACGTAGAACGGATCCTTTGCCTCATCGGTGTCAACCAGAACCCGACGCAGATTGTCGGTAATGACATTAGAATCGCCGAGCTTGCCCATAATGGTGGCAAACCACAGGCCGGCAGCGGTAGTGGCACTCAGCAGCACGCCAAGCACGACAATGAGCGCGACGTGACGAATCGTGTGGCTACGACGACGTTGGCGAGCTCGCTCGGAATAGCGAGCCACGTTATCGCGACTGTAGATCTTGGCCTGCGCACCAGTTGAGGGTCTTCGGGTGGTGGTATCCGCGAGGGGCTTTTTATTAAACATAGGCAACCTGTATTAGTAGATGACGGGATCGGGGACGGTAGCATGCTCGACATGCGCGCCGAGCGCCTGCAGCTTTTCGACAAACTGCTCGTAGCCGCGCTTGATGTGATGAATGGCCGAAACCTCGGTCGTCCCGTCGGCGATCAAGCCCGCTACGACGAGGGCCGCTCCGCCACGCAGATCGGGCGAGGTAACCTGTGCACCCGAGAAGCCCTTGACGCCATGAATCATGGCATGATGGCTCTCGATACGAATGTCGGCACCCATGCGCACCAGCTCAGAGGCGAACATAAAGCGATTCTCGAAGATGTTCTCGGTAATAACGGAACTGCCATCGGCAAGGGCGGAGAGCACCATAATCTGCGCCTGCATGTCCGTCGGGAAGCCGGGGAACGGAAGCGTCTGGATGTCGACCGGCTTGATACGCTCGGCACGGTTTACATGGACGCCATCCTCGACGCGCTCGCAGTCGATACCCATGAGCTCCATCTTCTTGAGCACCATGCCCAAGTGAATGGGGCAAAAGCCCGTGACATCGACACCGCGATCGTCGGCCATCAACGCACCGGCAACGATAAAGGTACCGGCCTCGATGCGGTCGCCCACTACGCGATGGGTAACAGGATGCAGCTCTTCCACGCCCTCGATGGTCACGACAGGCGTACCGGCGCCGACAATCTTAGCGCCCATCTCGTTGAGCATGTTGGCGAGATCGACGATCTCGGGCTCGCGGGCGGCATTGTCGATAACCGTGGTGCCCTGTGCGCGCACGGAGGCCATGATGAGGTTCTCGGTCGCACCGACGCTGGCGAACTCGAGCGTGACGGTGGTACCGCGCAGACCTTGGGGCGCATTAGCGTTGATGTAACCGTGGGCGGTATCGAACTCAACGCCCAGGGCCTCAAGACCAAGAATGTGCATATCGATCTTGCGAGCACCAAGGTTGCAGCCGCCCGGCATGGCAATCTTGGCGCGATGGAAGCGGCCCAGCAGGGGTCCCATGACGGCGGTGGAAGCGCGCATCTTGGCAACGAGCTCGTAGGGGGCCTCCCATGAATCGACCTGAGAGGTATCAATCTCGAGCGTGTGCTCGTCGAGAACATCGATCGTAGCGCCCATGCCCTTGAGCACCTTGCCCATCACGTGGACATCGGAAATATCGGGCACGTTCTGCAGCGTCGTCTTGCCCGGCGCCAGAAGCGTTGCCGCCATGAGTTTGAGCGCGGAGTTCTTGGCGCCCGAAACGGGCACGGAGCCTCCGATGGCGTGGCCACCCTCAACGCGGATAATATCCAAGGTCTACCCTTTCAAAAAGCATGCCCGGGGTGGCTGGGCCATCCCGGGCATGATGTGTTCGCAAATGGTCGAACGCTAAATCGTTTGACTATTGGGCAAGCTTGAGCTTACACCATGCGATTTCATTATAGAGGTAGGCGCGGCGTGCATCATCCTCCGACAAATTACCCAGCTTCTCTTCAAAACCTTGAATATCAGCTTTAAGCTTGTCGGCATCGACGGTCGCCAAATCGCAAGCGCGCTCGGCGAGAACGGTCACGACATCGTCCGCAACCTGGGCATAGCCGCCGGCCACGGCAAACGTGTGGTCGACAGTGCCCATGGCCTTATCGGAAACGCGAACGTAACCGCGGTCGATCGTGCAGATCTCGCTGGAGTGAGCAGGCAGGACGCCAAACTCGCCATCCGTGGACGGAATCGACACAAACGCAGCGTCGCCCTCATAGGCGCAGCTCACGGGGCACACGATGCGGATACGCATAACCTACTTCTCCCCCATCTTGCGGGCGCGCTCGCGCACGTCCTCAATCGTGGAAGCATAGCGGAAAGCCTGCTCGGGCAGGTCATCGGCCTTGCCGTCGACAATCTCGGCGAAGGAGCGGACGGTATCCTCGACGCGGACGTAGACACCGGGGTTGCCGGTGAACTTCTCGGCGACGTGGAAGGACTGCGAGAGGAACTGCTGGATCTTACGGGCACGGTTGACCGTAAGGCGCTGCTCCTCGGACAGCTCGTCCATACCCAGGATGGCGATGATGTCCTGAAGGTCGGAGTACTCCTGCAGGAGCTCCTGGACCTTGACGGCGACACGGTAGTGCTCCTCGCCGACGATCGAGGGATCGAGAGCGTCGGAGGAAGACGCGAGCGGGTCGATAGCCGGGAACAGGCCGAGCGACGAAATGCTACGCGAAAGAACCGTGGTGGCATCGAGGTGCGTAAACGTCGTGGCAGGCGCCGGGTCGGTCAGGTCGTCTGCGGGGACGTAGACAGCCTGGACGGAGGTAATGGAGCCCGTCTTGGTCGAGGTAATGCGCTCCTGGAGGTCGCCCATCTCGGTTGCCAGCGTGGGCTGGTAACCAACGGCGGACGGCATACGGCCCAGCAGTGCGGAAACCTCGGAACCTGCCTGGGAGAAGCGGAAGATGTTGTCGATGAACAGCAGAACGTCCTGACCACGATCACGGAAATACTCAGCGGTGGTAAGGCCGGCCAGACCGATGCGCAGACGCGCTCCGGGCGGCTCGTTCATCTGACCATAGACCAAGCAGGTCTTGTCGATAACGCCAGACTCGCTCATCTCGAGGAACAGGTCGGTGCCCTCGCGGGTACGCTCGCCGACGCCGGTGAACACCGAGGTGCCGCCGTGCTCCTGGGCGAGGTTGTTGATGAGCTCCTGGATCAGAACGGTCTTGCCGACGCCGGCGCCGCCGAACAGACCTGTCTTGCCGCCGCGGATGTAGGGCTCGAGCAGGTCGACGGCCTTGATGCCGGTCTCGAAGATCTCGGTCTTGGTGGTGAGCTCGTCGAAACGGGGCGCTGCATGGTGGATGGGGTAGAACTCCTCCACCTCGGGCATGGGTTTGCCGTCGACGGGCTTGCCCATGACGTTCCAAATGCGGCCGAGCGTCTTGGGGCCAACGGGCATCTTCATGGGCTCACCGGTATCGGTGGCGATGAGGCCGCGCTGCAGGCCGTCGGTCGAGGACATGGCGACCGTGCGGACAACGCCGCCCGGAAGCTGGCTCTCGACCTCAAGGATCGTGCTCAGATGACCGATCGGGGTCTCGGCCTCGACCGTGAGCGCGTTGTAGATCGGGGGCACCGCACCGTCAAACTTGACGTCGACGACAGGGCCGATGATTCGCACGATGCGACCATCACCGGCAGTCGTCTTCTTGGTGGCTTCCTCGACCGCAAGCTGTACGGTGTTATTAGCCATTACTGTTCCTCCAATGCTGAGGCTCCGCCGACGATCTCGTTAATCTCGGTCGTGATCGAAGCCTGGCGCACGCGACTATACGTGCGGGTAAGGGTCGAGATGATCGCGGTGGCGTTTTCCGTCGCGGAGTGCATGGCCTTGCGGCGTGCACCCTGCTCGGCAGCCGCCGAATCGATCAGGGCCTGGTAGATGACCGTCAGGATATAAGACGGCACAAGCTTGCCGAGAACATGCTCGGGAGAGGGCACGAACTCGAACGTGGACGAGATGCGCTTAGGGGCGTCGGTCTCGTTCTTACGCGGACCGTGGGCCATAGCGATCATCTCGGGGTCGAGCGGCAACAGATGCTCGACGCGAAGCTCCTGATCCACGCGGTTCTTGGCGTGGTGGTAGACAAGCTCGACACGGTCAAGCTCACCGGCACGATACGCATCGCAGATATGAGAGGAGATCATGCGGGCCTGGTTGAAATCGGGCTCAGAGGAGTTGCCCTCAAAGTGCATGACGACGTTTGCGCGGTCACGGAAATACGTGGCCGGTTTGCGCCCACACGCGATGATCTCGCACTCGATGCCGTCGTTCGCCCAAGAAGCGGCGAGCTTTTCGGCCGTGCGCTCCACCGTCGTATTGAAACCGCCGGCAAGGCCGCGGTCCGAGGCAATAACGACAATCAGGCCATGCTTGACGCTCTCATGCTTCTGCAGCATGGGATCGGTGCCCGAACAGGAGGCGTCGCCGGCGACCGTCAACATGACGTCGGTCAGCGCCTCCTTATAGGGCTCGGCCTGCTTGGAGCGATCGAGGGCACGACGAATCTTGGCCGTAGAGACCATCTCCATCGTGCGCGTGATCTGCTTGGTCGTGGTAACCGAGGAGATTCGCTTCTTAATGTCGCGAAGGTTGGCCATAGGGCTTAGTTCTCCTCTGATCCAGAAACATCCGAATGGTGCTTGGCCATAAACTGCTGCTTGAAGTCGCCGATGACGCGCAAGAGCTCAGCCTTGGTGTCATCATCGATCTTCTTGGCGCGAACCTTGTCGAGCAGTGAGCCAAAGCCATTGTCCATGTACTCGATGAACTCGGCACGGAAAGGCAGCACGTCGGCGATCTCCAGGTCATCCAGGAAGCCCTCGTTGCCAGCGAACAGCGTAACGATCTGCTCGCCAACCTCAAACGGCTTGTAACGCGGCTGCTTCAGGAGCTCGGTCATGCGGGCACCATGGGTCAGCTGCTTCTGAGTAGCCTCGTCGAGGTCGGAGCCGAACTGCGTGAAGCCGGCGAGCTCCTGGTACGAAGCGAGGTCCAGACGGAGGTTGCCGGCGACCTGCTTCATGGCCTTGGTCTGCGCATCGCCACCGACGCGGGACACGGAGATGCCCACGTCGACTGCCGGGCGCTGACCCTGGAAGAAGAGCTCGGACTGCAGGTAGATCTGACCATCGGTAATGGAAATGACGTTGGTCGGAATGTAGGCCGAGACGTCGCCGTCCTGGGTCTCGATGATCGGAAGAGCCGTCATGGAGCCGTAACCGTTCTTCTTGGACATCTTGACGGCACGCTCGAGCAGACGAGAGTGCAGGTAGAAGATGTCGCCAGGATAGGCCTCGCGTCCGGGCGGACGATGCAGCGTCAGCGACATCTGACGGTAGGCCACAGCCTGCTTGGACAGGTCGTCGTAGATGACGAGCACGTGGCCGCCGGGGTTGGTCTCGCTGGCGGGCTTGCCGTCCTCACCGTTGTACATGAAGAACTCGCCGATAGCGGCACCGGCCATAGGCGCGATGTACTGCATAGGGGCGGAATCGGCAGCGGTGGCCGAAACGATGATGGTGTAGTCAAGCGCACCGTGCTGAGCGAGGGTCTCGCGGATGTTGGCAACCGTGGAGGCCTTCTGGCCGATGGCGACATAGATGCAGACCATGCCCTTGCCGCGCTGGTTGAGGATAGCGTCGATGGCGATGGCGGTCTTACCGGTCTTACGGTCGCCGATGATGAGCTCACGCTGACCACGGCCGATAGGCACCATGGAGTCGATGGCCAACAGGCCGGTCTGAACCGGCTCGCACACCGGGGTACGGTCGATAACGCCGGGGGCCTTGAACTCGATGGGGCGACGGTGCGTGGCGACGATGTCACCCAGGCCGTCGATAGGCTGGCCGAGCGGATTGACGACGCGGCCGAGCATGGCGCGGCTCACGGGGATATCCATAATGCGGCCAGTGGTGCGACACTCGTCGCCTTCCTTGATGGAGTCGACGGCGCCAAACAGAACGGCGCCGACCTCGTCACGGTCAAGGTTCTGGGCAAGGCCGAAGACGGTCTCACCGGTATCGGAGCTCTTGAACTCCAGAAGCTCGCCTGCCATGGCGCTCTTGAGGCCGGAGACGCGCGCGATGCCGTCGCCTACCTCATCGACCGTTGAAACCTCATGCGTATCGACCGTCGCGGAGAGGCTCGTGAGCTGCTCCTGCAGTTTCTTGGCGATATCCTGGGCATTGAGGGTTTCGGACATTAGGCTTCACCTCCGTACGAATTAGCAGAGTTTGCGAGGGTCTCCTGCGCGATGCGCAGCTGCGTCTTGACGGAAATGTCACGACGCTCGCCGCGGGCCTCGAGCACCAGGCCGCCCACGATAGACGGGTCGATCTGCTCGATAAGGAATACCTTGCGGCCGAAGTCCTGCTCGCATTTCTTAGTGATGGTTTGACGCAGCTCGTCGTCGAGCGGGATCGCCGTGGTGACGGTCACGCCCACTACATCCTCGTCTTCCTCGGCAACATACTTAAAGGCAGCTGCCACCTTGGGAAGAAGGTCGAGCTGGTCGCGCTTGGACATGGTGTCGAGCACGGCGATGATCTCGGGGCTGGCAGAAGCCAGGCGCTCGATCATCTCGAGGTCCTCAAACACATGGTCCTCGGCCTTAGCGGCTTCCAGAAGGGAGCGCGCGTAGGTCTCGAGCACCTTGTCCTGATAGCGGCTAGTCGGCATTCAGGCTACCTGCTTCCTGGATGTAGCGCTCGATGAGCTTCTTCTGCTCGGCATCGTCCTCGAGTGCCTCGCCCACGATCTTGGTGGCGACGGCAACGGACAGGTCGGCGATGGAGCTCGCGGCACCGGCGTAAATGGACTTGCGCTCGTCCTCGACGGTCGTATGGGCCTTGGCGATGATCTCCTCGGCCTCCTTGTGAGCAGCCTCGATGATACGGGCGCGCTCGGACTCGGCGTCCTTACGGGCCTCGAGAACGATGTCGGCAGCCTGACGACGGGCGTCGGTGACGATCGAGTCGGACTCAGCGCGCTTGGCGATAGCCTCCTGCTTGGTCTTCTCGGCCTCGTCGAGGCTCTCCTCGATCTTCTTGCCGCGCTCCTCCATGGTTTTCATGATGCCCGGCAGGGCGACCTTTGCCAGCACGATCCAGATGATCAGGAAGGCGATAAGCGCCGGGATGAACTCCGCCATCTTAGGGATGAGGATGTCCGCACCGGCAGCGCCGTCCTCGGCGAACGCGGAAACCGGCATAAGCAGCGCGGCCGCGGACGCGGAGAGTGCGATCGCGCTCTTCTGGGATGAAAGATTCATACTTGACGCTCCGTGCTATTTAACGATCAGCGCGACAACGAAGCCGATCAGAGCCAGAGCCTCGCCGAAGGCGGAGCCCATGATGAAGACGGTGAACACGCGGCCCTGGACCTCAGGCTGACGGGCCATAGCACCCGTAGCACCCAGAGCAGACAGGCCGATAGCAAGACCAGCGCCGATAACACCGAGACCGTAACCGATAACTCCCACGATTCCTCCTTTGTCGTGCGTGTCTTATTTCACGCAGGATAACCTTTTTATAACTGCCGGGCTCCATGGGTACGGGCACCGGCGGTTTAACGAATTGCCTTACCTTTAAGGCGCGAACGGAAGATTACTCCTCCTCCGCGACCTCCTCTGCCTCGGAGACATACACGGCGGTAAGGACCGTGAAGACGTAAGCCTGGATGGCGCCGACCACAAGCTCGATCGCATAGATCAGGATGAGGATGGCAAGCCAGGCCAGCGAAGGCAGGGCGCCGACGGCGTGGGCCGCGGAAACCTGCTGAAGCAGCGGCTGCATGAACATGCTCGCCATGATGGCGAACGAGCCCATGACCACGTGTCCTGCGAACATGTTGCAGAACAGACGGACGGCGAGCGTGATGAGGCGCAGGAAGGTCGAGAAAAGCTCGACGACCCACACGAGCACGTTCATCGGGAAGCTCACGCCCTGCGGGGCGAGGCTCTTGATGTAGCCGATCACGCCGTGAGCCTTGCATCCGTAGTAGATGAAGTACACGAAGGCGAAAATGGCGAGTGCGGCGGTGGAGCCGATTGCGCCGGTGCCGGGCTTCATTCCCGGGATCAGGCCGATCATGTTGTTGATCAGGATGAACAGGAAAAGCGAGCACAGGAACGGGAAGTGCTTCTTCCAGTTCTCACCCACGACACCCTTGCCGATATCGTTCTCGACGTACTCGATGATGTACTCGAAACCGTTGACGAAGAAGCCCTTGGGAACCAGGGTCTGCTTCTTCTTGAACACGGCCAGGACGATCAGGAGCACGATCGTGGAGACGATCAGCCAAAACGAGTACTGCGTGATACCGCAGCTCAGATCGCCCACGACAGGGGTGGAGCTGAACTCGCTGACCAGATGATTAATCTCATCAGGCAGCTTTTCAAAAATTTCCACGACTTACCTTTCGACCTCATGAGGATCTCGCAGCGCCTTGGCGACGCGAACCGCGCAGGCGGCCATAAAGGCCACGAAGCCGATCGCCTCGCCCAGGAGGAACATGCGAAATGCCTCTCCGAACAACACAAACACAACCAAGGTAAAGACAAGCAACGCGATTGCCGAGACCGCGAGACTCACCATACCCTTGAGCATGTCCGCATTCTGCTTATCGTCAAGAACCGGCTTGAGCGTAAAGACAAAGGGAAGGAAGGCAATCGCGCCCGCGATGGCACCTGCAACGATAGCGAGCAGATCGGCTATCTGAAACACTGGCGTCCTCACTTTCCTTTTTTATCGCCTCACAGGACAGTTCCCGCCAAACATTGGTGACTATTGTACGAGCCAATCGCTAAAGTACAACCGAAAAAGCATCGGTTAATACGCACCTGTTCGTTTTCTTAAGACCTTCTTTATGCCGCAGGTACGGTAATACGTTTTTTCGAACCCCTCAGCGCAAAACGTCCGTTAACAGGAGTGCGCGCGGTCGTCTTTTGTTCGACCGCGCGCACCATTTCTTCGTATTTTCGACGTTAGCCGGTATGGCCCAGAGATTACAGCGTGCCGTAGATGCGGTCGCCGGCGTCGCCCAGGCCGGGAACGATGTAGGCAGCTTCGTTGAGATGGTCGTCGATGGCGCAGGTATAGATATGCACATCGGGGTCCTTCTCAGTCAGCGACTTGAGGCCCTCGGGGGCCGCGACGATGCACAGCATGCGGATGTCCTTGACACCGCGCTCGCGCAGGTAGCTGATGGCCATCTCGGCCGAACCGCCCGTGGCGAGCATGGGGTCGACGACCAGGCAGATGCGCTGGTCGATATCCTTGGGCATCTTGCAGTAATACTCATGCGGCTCGTGGGTGACCTCGTCGCGCTCCATACCGATGTGGCCCACGCGAGCGGAGGGCACCAGGTCGAGGATGCCGTCGACCATGCCAAGGCCCGCACGCAGGATGGGCACGATGGCGAGTTTCTTGCCGGCGAGCTGTTTGAACGTGGCGGTAGTGATGGGGGTCTCGACCTCGACGTCTTCCATAGGCAGGTCGCGCATGGCCTCGTAGCCGTCAAAAAGTGCGAGTTCGCGCACGAGCTGACGGAACTGGTTGGTGCCGGTGTTTTTGTCGCGCAGGATCGACAGCTTGTGCTGGACGAGCGGGTGATCGACAAGCGTCACACGGGACGCATCGTAGGTGACGGTCATGGATTGATTGCCCCTTTCGTTGCGGCCGCAAAACGGCCTTGCTGACAAGGCGTGCAGCAATGTTGCCGCCGCACGCCATGCATTAGTTTAGCGGTTTGTTGTATCGAGCAGCCCATCGCAGCCCTACTGTGCGGTGCTGAGCGAGCGCCTGACTGCATCACGCCAGCCCGCAAGGTTTTGCTCGCGGCGCTCGGCGGACATGTGGGGAAGGAAGGTCCTAACGATCTGGGCATTTTGCTCCAGCTCCTCCAGGTCTTCCCAATAGCCGACGGCAAGACCCGCCAAGTACGCGGCACCGATTGCCGTGGTCTCCACCGTCTCGCATTGCAGCACGGGGATATCCAGCAGGTCGGCCTGGAATTGCATGATGAACTCGTTGCGCGAGGCACCGCCATCGACGGACAGGCGCTCAATCGAAAGCCCCACGTCCTGCTCCATGGCGCGCAGCACGTCGTAGCTCTGATATGCCATGGATTCGCAGGCGGCACGTACGATGGTCGCACGGCTCGAGGCGCCGGTCAGACCGCACACAATACCGCGGGCATGCGGGTCCCACCAGGGCGCACCCAAACCCGCAAAGGCGGGAACGAAGTAGCAGCCCTCGTTGTCGCTAATCGAAGCGGCGAGTTGTGCCGACTCGCTCACGCTCGAGATGATGCCCATGTTGTTGCGAAGCCAGTTCATCGTTGAGCCGGCGGCAAAAATAGAGCCCTCGAGCGCATAGCTGACTTTGCCGTCCGCAGCGATACCGATGGTGGAGACCAGGCCATTCTTGGATTCGACGATCTCGTCGCCGGTGTTCATGAGCATAAAGCAGCCCGTGCCATAGGTGTTTTTGGTCTGGCCGGGACGGAAACAGCAGTGACCGAACAGCGATGCCTGCTGGTCGCCCGCCACACCCATGATGGGCGGCATGTTGGTCATGATGTCGCTCGCGACGCGGCCGTAGTCGCCCGAGCTCCAGCGAACCTCGGGCATCATGGAACGTGGAACGTCAAAGAGCGCCAGCAGGTCGTCGTCCCAATCGAGCGTATGGATATTAAAGAGTGCCGTGCGGCTGGCATTGGTGTAGTCGGTGGCAAAGACCTGGCCGCCGGTGAGGTTGTAGATGAGCCAGGTGTCGATGGTGCCAAACATGAGGTCGCCCGCCGCCGCGCTCTCGCGTGCGCCGTCGACGTTGTCGAGAATCCACTGCACCTTGGAGGCCGAGAAATACGGGTCAAGCGTAAGTCCCGTGCGGGAGCGCACCAGCTCCTCGCAACCCTGTTCAACCAACGCGTCGATCGCCGGCGCGGTACGACGGCACTGCCATACGATGGCGTTATAGATGGGCTGGCCGCTCACGCGGTCCCAGACCACCGTGGTCTCGCGCTGGTTGGAGATGCCGATGGCGGCGATGCGGTCGGAATGGATACCGCTCTTAAACTGAACCTCCATCATCACGCCGATCTGGCTGGCAAGCACCTCCGTGGGATCCTGCTCCACCCAGCCGGGGCGCGGGAAGCTGGTTTTGACGCTACGACGCGCCTGGGCAACGATGCAGCCGTATTCGTCGACAATGGCCGCGAGTACCGAGGTAGTGCCGCAGTCGAGCGCCATGATGTAGGAACCGCCAAAGTTAAACGAGGCATCTTCCATGCCCAGGCTGCCCAGATTCAAAGACATCGCTTACACCCTTCTATTGCATCGGGTCGGACAGGACCCGCTCGATCTCTGATGCGGGAAGTGCGCCTTGGCGCAGGATCTGGAGCCCGCCGTGCTGGAACGACACGATGGTCGAGGCGTCGCGACACGGGGTCTCACCGGCGTCGACGGCAACATCGACCCCCTCCAGGATGCGACCCTCGACGGCGGCAAAGCTTGCCGGCGAAGGCGCGCCGTGCGTGTTGGCGCTCGTGCAGGCAAGGGGACTGCCGCAGGCGCGGATGAGCGCTTGGACCACGGGAGAGGCCGAAGCGCGCAGGGCCACGGTGTCGTCGGCAGCGCGCATAAAGGTCGGCACGCAGGGGGCTGCCTTGACCACGATAGTCAGGGCTCCCGGCCAGCATCGTCGCGCGAGTACGCGGGCATCTTCCGGGATATCCACGCCATAGCGGTCGAGTGCTTCGACGCCATCGACCAGCCAAGCGACGGTTTGCGTGAGCTCACGTTGCTTGAGAGTGAAGATACGGCGATAGCCGGTGCCGAGCGCAGGAACTGCGGCGCCATTGACGGCAGCCTGCGGATCGCGCGGCCACGATGGGAATTCGCTTGTATCTTGGGGCACGGCGTCCGAGAAGGCGTTGACTGCCACGGCAACACCGTAGACGGTCTCGGTCGGAATCAAGGCCAGGCCGCCGCGGCCGAGCACCTCGGCCGTGCGCTCGACGGCAAGCCGATGCGGCTCGCGCGTTCCCTCGTATACCCGATAGACCGTCTGCATGTGTATGCCAGCCCCTTACGCTCCGGTGCAAGTTTGTTTACTGTGGGGCATTCTCGCACGAAACATTCAACCTATTTGCCCAGAGCGCATGTTGGTTTGGTGAGCGGCTCTAGTAGTCGGTGAAAGTGAGGGGGTTAATTGAAGATTTTTAGCGCGCAAGCGTAACGGTACGATCGGGAAACTCGATGCTTGCAACCAGTTTTCCGCCGAGGCTCTCTGCGTACCTGCTCAGCGTGTCGAGCCTCATCGAACCCAACTCCCCACGCTCGAGCTCGGATACACGTTTTTGAGAAACGCCCATCGACTGGGCGACCGACGCCTGTGTTAGATCTTTTAACCTGCGAATCTGAGCAAGCTTATAGGCTTCGATACGATCGCGAGTCCTCTCCTGCTCGGCGGTAATGGAGTCGCGTGTTATCCCGCGAGATTCCATATACTCATGCAGTTCCATCTCGATCGAGCCTCCTTACGTGGCGACGGTATATTTGCTCGGCCCTTGGAATGTTGATCGCATACCAACCGTTCCATTTTGCCCTTGACGATCCCGCTCGCGACTTATCACCCGCCAATAGCAATACCGCCTGGCGCTTGGGGTCAAAGGCGAAGAGGATGCGAATCACCTGCCCACCACACGACGTCACTCTCAGCTCCTTTAAATGATGAAGCTTCGAGCCCTTTACGCGGTCAACCAGCGGACGACCAAGGCTGGGACCTTCCTTCTCGAGCACCAAAAGGTCTGCATAAATCTGCTTCAGCGTAGCTTCATCCTGCTCATCAAGCCAAGGTTCAATGTAATCAAGCACGATACGGTACCGATGCAGCTGATTTGACATACCTTTCTCCTTCTATAGTAGAAGTTTTACGGTATATTGCAAGGACAAACTTGCGCAAATGTCTATTTATTCAGCTTAAATACGCTGTTTGGGCTCGGTGACGATGGCTCGAACGATGCGGGGACGATCGGTGAGGTCGTGGACGATACGCACGTCCGAAAGGCCTGCTTGACGACAGAGCTCGGCCGCGGCGTCGAGCGCGCCCTCGTAGAGCTCGCAGGCAAACAGGCCGCCGGCACGCAGCATGTAGGGCGCCGCGTTGAGCAGGCGGCGGAAGATATCGAGACCGTCGGCACCGCCCTCGAGCGCCAGATCGGGCTCAAAGTCCTTGACCTCATGCGGCAGCGAGCGCATGACATCGGTGGGGATGTAGGGCGGGTTGGAGACGAGTACGTCAAAGGTGCCCCACTCTTCGCGGGGAATGGAACTCACCAGGTTGGTGAGGCTGAAGGCGACCTCGTCGGACGTGAGGCCAAGCGCATCGCGGTTTTTGGTAGCAAGGTCGATGGCGCGCGGCTCGATATCGGTAGCAGTGCAGGTAACGTGCCCGCGGCGCTCCCAGGCAAGGGAGAGCGAAATGCAGCCCGTGCCGCAGCCGACCTCGAGAACGCGGGCAGTGCGGGGCTCGGCTGGGGCAGATACGTTAGCCTCGGCGGCATCTTGCGCGGGAGTCGCCTGTTGGTCGTTGTCCTCAATGGCGATGCCGTATTCGTCGAGCTCGGGCTCGGGGGTTTCCATGGCCTCTGCTTCTGCCGCTTCGGCTTCTGCTGTCTGCGCGGCGGCTTCCTCGGCCTCGCGGTCGGCCAGTTCCTCGGCATAGGCGCGGCTACCCAGTACGTCGCCGCCTAGCGCCGCCTCATCGGCAGCCGTCAGGTTAGCGGCGCGGCGCTCGGCGGTCGCCCGTTCGTCTGCCAGCGCGGCCTCGGCCTTGCGTGCCTCCTCGACCTCATCGTTCCAAGGCAGCTCAACACGCTGACGGGCGGCAGCCTCGGGGCTCAGCACCTCGGCATCCAGATAATTGAGGACTTCCTCGACGAGCATCTCGGTCTCGGGACGCGGAATGAGCACGCCGGGGGCGCACGCGACGTCAATCATGCGAAACTGCGTGCTGCCGGTGATGTACTGTAGCGGTTCACCTTTAGCGCGACGAACAACGGCCGCGTGCATGGTCTCGAGCTGGGCCGCGTTAAGCGTCTCGTCCATGCGCATATATAGGTCGATGCGTGTCAAACCCGTGGCAGCGCAGAGCAGCCACTCGGCAGAAAGACGGGGGTGCTCCTCGCCGCGCTCGGCCAGGTACTCCTTGGTCCACTCGAGACAACGCTTGATGGTCCAAATCTCGTTTGCCATGGGGCCCTCCCCTCTTAAGCGCCGGGCGGCGCGCGAATGTCGGAGCAGATTGTACGCGAGGCCAGCGCATGGCAAGGGGCGATTGAAGGCGATTATCGAGAATCAGCCCAGAATTTTGCACCGGGCTCGCTCAAAGTGTTCATTCGCCGACGTCCATATCTGCATCCGTCAAGCTTTTGGCAAGGTTGCCCCAAAACTGACCAATATCTAGCCAAGAACTTGCCACATCACTTGACGCGCGACGCGTCAAAAATCGCCCCGCGACTTCTTGAACGATATTCTGAGCAATATTTTCAATAGCAGATGCATGCTATTAATTACTTTGAGCAGGTAGACAGCTCAAATGCCATCACAGCTGATTGAATAACATCTCAAAGCAATGTGCCCAACCTAGTCATTTAAGAACGTCCCCAATGACTACATCAAGGCGCCGCAGGTTGAGCATACCGCATCAGGAGCAAGGCAACGCCGCAGGTAGAGAACGGACAGCGAGCGGGTCGCATTTGAGACAAGGTGACGTGAAACGAAAGGGCGCTGACCTTCTGGTCGCGCCCTTGAAGTTGAACATCAGATTGTCCAAATGCGGTCCGCGCAGCGTCGGCCGGTCCGCCGTTCGGTAGAACGGCGGAACCTACTACACGGCCTGTGCCAGCTTCTCGGCTCGCTCCGCGGCGGCGAGCGCCTCGATCACGGTGCCGAGCTGGTCGCCCAGAAGGACGCCGTTATAAGTGGAGTTGAAACCGATGCGGTGATCGGTCACGCGGTCCTGGGGCTGGTTGTAAGTACGGATCTTCTCGGAACGGTTGCCGTGGCCGATCTGGCTCTGGCGCTCGGCACCAAGCTCTGCCTGCTGCTTCTCGAGCTCCATCTCGTACAGACGGGCGCGCAGCATCTGCATGCAGACCTCGCGGTTCTGGATCTGGGAGCGCTGCTCCTGCGACTGCACCACGGTGTTGGTGGGCAGGTGGGTGATGCGCACGGCGGAGTAGGTGGTGTTAACGCACTGACCGCCAGGGCCCGAAGCGCAGTAAGTGTCGATGCGCAGATCGGACTGGTTGATCTGAACGTCGATCTCCTCGGCCTCGGGAAGCACGGCGACGGTAGCCGTTGAAGTCTGGATACGGCCCTGGGACTCGGTCTTGGGGACGCGCTGGACACGATGCACGCCGGACTCGTACTTCATAACGGAGTAGACGCGGTCGCCCTCGACCTTGAACTCAATGGACTTAAAGCCGCCGGCCTCGCTGGGGCTGGAGTCGAGCACGGTGGTCTTCCAGCCGCGCGACTCGCAAAAGCGCTGATACATCTTGTACAGGTCGCCGGCGAAGATGGCCGCCTCGTCGCCACCGGCGGCGGAGCGGATCTCGACGATGGTGTTCTTGTCGTCGTTGGGGTCGCTCGGGATGAGCATGTACTTGATGTCTTCCTCGAGCTGGGGGAGCTTTGCCTCGTTTTCGGAGATGTCCATCTGGAGCATCTCCTTCTCATCGGCATCGGTGGTATCGTGCAGCATTTCCTTGGCAGCCTCGATGTCATCGAGCGCGCCGATGTACTCGCGCGAGGCGGCAATGAGGTCGGACTGGTGCGCGTACTCCTTGTTGAGACGCGTGAACTCCTTGATATCGGAGGCGACGGCCGGGTCGGAAAGCTTCTTCTCGAGCTCCCCGTAGGCCTTGATGATCTTTTCGAGCTTGTCGCGCATGACGGACTCCTTTATATGCGTGAAGGTGAAAATCGGCAGAATTGATGGGGCGCGGGGCGCCGCTGCGGGGGTAAGCCCGGCTAGAACATGTCGATCCTCAGATACATGCGCATCCCTTCGCGTATGGGGTACATAGTTGCGGTCTAACCCATACATGATAGCGTGCGCAGGCAAACCTGCATATAACCCGCACGGAATCCGACAAAGGGACAGTCCCTTTGTTGGATTCTAGAGCGTGTGGAGCAGAGCGATGAAAAAGCGGACACCCTGAAGGTAGACTCGGCGGGTAATGCGCTCGTTGGTGCCGTGGACGCCTCGGTCGCACTCGTCATCGTCGACCACAAAGGCCGAGAAACGAATGCACTCAGGGCAAATGCGCTGATAGTTGGCAGCGTCGGTCGCGCCGATCACGGTCGAGGGGACGATGCTGACAGGAGCCCCGCCCGTCGCACTCGGTCCGTTTTCCTCCGTCCCCTTTGGATCACGGAAATAGCGGGCGGCGATGGCGCGAACGGCCTCGAGCCCCGGTCCACCGACACGCGGAGACGGCGAAGGCTCGGAGCTGCCGGGGCCCAGCTCCACTTCGACACAACCGGCAAGGTCCGCCCCGGCAACCGCCTCACGGCAGCGCGCCACAACGTCGACCACGCTCGTACCCTCGAGCATGCGGAAGTTAATGTTGGCCCACATATCCTGCGGCATTACGTTGGCGCCGGTGCTGCCACCCTCGATCTGCGTGGGCGCGCAGGTGGTCGTCACCAGCGGATAGAGCTTCTTGCTGGCGAGGCACTCGCGCACGATGGTGTCCTTGTTGGAGGCAATCTCGTCGGCCGTGTAGAGCCCCAACTCGACGAGTTGAGCGGCAAGCAAGTCGGTCACGCGCGTCGGCCACTCGATATCGCAGATTGCGGTGATGGCACGGCTGAGCACCTCGAGCGATGTGCCGCCGTAGGGGTTGGACGAATGCCCGCCCTCACTCTTCGTCTTGAGTATGATATCGGCGTAACCCTTCTCCGCGAGGTCGGCATGCATAAGCCAGCCCTCGCCCGCGCCATACTCGGCAGCCGAAACAATACGGTAGTCACCCTCGTCGATCAGATATTCAAGTTCAACGCCACGCTCCTCGAGCACACGACCGATCGCCCCCGCGCCGTACTGCGTGGTTTCCTCGTCCTGGCCAAAGGCGAGCAGCAGGGTTCGCTCGTGTTGCCAGCCGTGCGCCAGCGCATACTCAACGGCCTCCAGGATGCCCGCAACCTGGTCTTTCATATCGATGGCGCCGCGACCCCAAATGTAGGTGTCGTCCACATGTCCGCTAAAGGGGGCATGCGTCCAGTCAGCCTCGGTGCCGGGTACCACGGGAACCACGTCCATGTGGCCCATGAGCATAATGGGCTTGAGGGCAGGGTCGGAACCGCCAAGCGTCACCAATAGCGAATGGTCGATAAGCTCGACCTTACCCGCCGTAAATACGTGCGGCCAAGCCTGCTGCATATACGCGCGCAGGTCGTCGAAAGGTTGCCAGTCCACCGCCTCGGCATCCATGCTCGAGATGGTCGGAAACGACAGCACGCGGCCCAAGCGCTCGCACGCGCCTGCCTCGTCTATATCGGCAAAATCGTCCTCATGCGCAAAGAAGCGCCAAACCTCGGCCATGACATCCTTTCGATTGTGACGACAAAGGCCGCCCCACGGGAGCGGCCCTGCAACGCAAGCGTTTGCGGTCGGTTATTTGTCCTCGAGATAACGAGAGAGGAACTCGCGAGTGCGCTGGTGTTTGGGGTTGCCGAAGAGCTCGGCCGGCGCGGCGTCCTCGAGCACCACGCCCTTGTCCATAAAGACCACGCGGTCGGACACCGTGCGGGCAAAGGCCATCTCGTGCGTGACGACGACCATGGTCATGCCGTCGGCAGCGAGCTTGCGCATGACCTCGAGCACCTCGCCCACGATCTCGGGGTCGAGTGCGGAGGTCGGCTCGTCGAACAGCATGATCTGCGGGTTCATGCATAGAGCACGAGCGATGGCCACGCGCTGCTTTTGACCACCGGACAGGCGACCCACGGCGGCGTGCGCGAATTTTTCGAGTCCCACACTCGTCAGATGCTCCATCGCAATTTTTTCAGCCTCGGCCTTGCTCATCTTTTTGAGCGTGACGGGCGCGAGCGTGCAGTTGTCGAGCACGTCCATGTTGTTGAACAGGTTAAAGCCCTGGAACACCATGCCGATGTCCTCGCGCAGCTTGTTGATGTTGCAGCGCTCGGCCGTGAGGTCCTGGCCGTGGAACCAGATGTGGCCTGCGTCCGGGGTCTCGAGCAGGTTGAGGCAGCGCAGGAAGGTCGACTTGCCCGAGCCCGAGGCGCCGATAATGGTGACGACCTCGCCGGGATTGACGGACAGGTCGATGCCCTTGAGCACCTCGAGCGAGCCGAAGCTCTTACGCAGGCCCTCGACGCGGATGAGCGGCTCATTGGTCTGTGCGGCGGCCGCGGTGCCGGTAGTGGCGGTATCTGCCATGATGATTCTCCTCGTCTTGAGCCTAGTTGGAGCTGGGCAGCGTTGCCGGGGCCTCGGCGCCGAGCTTTTTGCCAAAGGCCTCGAGCAAGCGGCTCGCCACGAGCGTCAGGATCAGGTAGACCACGAGCGCCACGCAGTAGACCTCCATCTGGCGGTAGTACACGCCGGCGACAGTGGTGGTGGCGTACATGAGGTCGAACACGCCGATGACCGAGAGCACCGACGAGTCCTTGATGTTGATGATGAGCTCGTTGGTGAGCGCCGGAATCGCGTTTTTAATGCCCTGGGGGAACACGACCTTGCGCATGGCCTGCCACTGCGACAGACCCAGCGAGCGCGCCGCCTCGGCCTGGCCGGGATCGATGGACTCGATGCCGCCGCGCAGGACCTCCATCATGTAGGCGGTGGAGTTGAGCGAGATGGTGACGAGGCCGGCGGTGAAGGTACTCCAGATCTGGTTGGCCTGGGCGGTCTCGAAGCCCATGCCGCGCAAAACGGTGAAGCCCGCGTAATAGATGAGTAGGCCCTGGACCATCATGGGCGTACCGCGCACGATGGTGGAATAGATGGTCGCAAAGCCGCGGCCGATACTCTTAAAGAAGCGCACCAGGTCGTTGTCCACGCGGTCGAAGGTCTGAATACGCAGGAACACAAAGAGCAGCGCCAGGAAGAATGCGATGACGGTGCCGAAGGCGGCAAGCGCGATGGTGATCTCGATGCCGCGGATGAAGAAGTCGCCGCTCTTGTAGGTCATGTAGACCAGGCTCGACAAAAAGTCGCTGGGGTTGGAATCCGAGACAATGCTCACCTGCACCAGGTCGATAAACGACATGATGCAGCGGTCCACGAAAAAGATCGCTGCGATGGCGACCACAACATAGCTACCCAGGCGCGCGCCGCGGCGGAAACGCTCGGAGGCGAACGGCGACTTTACGCGATAGTCGCTCCAGTGCATAAGCTTGGTGACCAGCGCCGCCGCCGACACGACAATCCAGGCCCAAAGAATCGCCCAAAGGCAATCCTGGAAGATACCGGTGGGGGCCAAGAAGCTCAGCGGCGTGGGGTTGCGCTGGCTAAACGCCAGGCCGAGCGCCGCGATAACGCTCGTGCCCAGGTATACATAACGGTGGTCGGCCTTAATAAAGGAGGCCAGGCGATTGACGGTTTTCATGCTGCCTCCCTATGCCGGCTGACGGTCGAGGCACGCGTCCCACATTTGGTCGCGCTCCTCTTGGCTAATGCCCTTGAGTGTCTTGTCGATGAGCTTAAGCAGTTTGTCCGAGCCCTTGCGGCAGCCGACGTTTGCCGCGACCTCCTGCTTAAAGCCCTCGCCTTCGGCAAAATGAATGGGAACGATGCCCGGGTTTTGAGCCATATAGCCCTTCTCGTTCTCGGTGTTGTAGGTCACGGCGTCGCAGGTGCCCTGCAGCAGGTTCGAGAACACCGTGGGGACGGAGTCGACCGGGTTTTTGTGCACAACGCCCGGGATCTCGTCGATGACGGTGTCGAGCATGGTGTCCTTTTGGCCGAGCACCGTGGCACCGCTAAAGTCGCTAAGCTTGGTGGCGTTTTGGTAGGGCGAGCCCTCTTTTACGAATAGGCCAAAGTAGCCAATGAAGTACGGGTCGGAGAAGCCGACCGACTCTTCGCGCTCGGGCGTGGCGCTCATGCCGGCGATGATGAGGTCGATTTGGCCGTTGTTGAGCGAATCGATAAGGCCCGAAAAGCTCTGCTTGACGGCAACGGGCTCGCCACCGAGGGCCTTGCAGACGATCTTGGCGATCTGCACGTCGTAGCCATCGGCATAGGCGCCCTGCACGTTGTCGATGGGGATGGTGTACTCGCTGGCTTCGGAAACCTGCCAGTTGTACGGGGCGTAGGCCGCCTCCATGCCAATGCGGATCTTATCCTTGCCGATAACGGAATCGGACAGGTCGTCGCGACCGCCACCCGTCGTGGGCTGAACTACTTCCAGCGTGGAGGGGCGCTGGCAACCGGCAAGTGCGCCGGCGACGACAGTAGCGCTCGCAGCGAGAGCGCTACCCAAAAAAGATGCGACGGCTGCATACCGGCTGTGGATGCGCGTCGCGTTGATGGGGAGAATGCATAATCTGCCTTCCCTGTTGAATCGTATGCTGACGACTTAACAGGATACCGCTCAGCGCTACCTCAAGCAAATGCATATATAAATGCATATATACAAGTTTACGAACTGAAAACGATTGATAGTCGTTGGGGACGTTCTTAAACGACTAGTCAAACAAGAACGTCCCCAACGACTAGGCATGAAAAAGGCAAGGCATAAACCTTCTGGTCATGCCTTGCCTTTTGAATGACAAATTATCGCTCTGGACGGCGCGCAGCATCGACCGAGCGGCGGAACCTCTAGAGCAAGGTAACGCTAAAGCTGCGCTTGTCCGTCTCGCCGGGAGCCAAGGTGATGGTGTTGACCTTGTGCTCAAAGACGTCGTCCTCGGTGTCCGTGGTGGTATGACCGGTCCAGGGCTCGAGCGCCACAAACGGGGCGTCGTTGGCGGCAGACCACACGCCGATGTACTTAAAGCCCTCAAAGTCGATCTTGACGCCGTGGCCCGACTTGCGGCCGCGCAGCGTGAGCGTGGAGCCCGGGGTATCGGTGAACATGATGGCGTCGTTATCGAAGCTGCGGTGCGTGATGGGCAGCACGTCCGAGTTATCGGGAGCCTTGTAGCTACCCTCGAACGTCATGAGGCCATCGGGCGTGATGATGGGGGCCTCGTTGGTCCAAGCCTCGGTAAATGCCAGCTCGTAATCCTCGAACGCCTCGTCCTCGGCACCGGGAGCAGGTACGTTAAATGCGGGGTGGCCGCCCACCGAGAACGGCAGGTCCACGTCGCCGGTATTGGTGACGGCAAAGGTCTGGGTAAGTGTGGCGTCACCAGTCAGGGCATAGGTCATGTTGAGCTTAAAGTGGAACGGAAAGGCCTTGAGCGACTCGGGCGTGTCGGTGATCTCGTACGTTACCGAGGAGCCGTCCTCCGAAACCTCGACCAGCTTGTGCTCGACGATGCGCGCGAGGCCGTGGCGCGGCATCTCGCAGGTGCCAGCCGCAGACGTCGCCGTGTTGTTGCGCAGCGAGCCCACAATGGGGAACAGGATGGGCGCATGCTTGCCCCAAAAGGCGGAGTCGCCCTGCCACAGATACTCGTTGCCGTTGAGGGCAAGGCTCGTGAGCTGGGCGCCCATGGAATCGATGGCCGCGGTGAGGCTGCCGCGCTTGATGGTAGTGACGGTAGACATGCTACTTCCTCCAAAAGTAAACAATAGTGTCGAGGGCTATTGTCCCACTCTTGGCGGCGGGGTTGAGCGACAGGCGCAGTTATTGAGCAATAGCGTAAAGGTCAAACCCGCCCTGCGGAGTGCTATCGACCGTATCGGGCGCCTGCGAGTTAAAGCTCACGGGAACCATGCGCTTTGAGGCGCGGAAGCGCGTGCCGTCGGTGGCGACGGGCGGTTCGTCGACGGTGAGCTCGTAGTCGCCGGGCTTGAGCTCGATGCCGTCACCAGCGGAATTGACGTATTGATACTCGTCAATCGTCTGCCCTTTGAGCGTACGCCCCACGATGTGGATGAGCATTTGGCTGTCGCCACGCGCGGTGTCCCACATCGCGCCGTCCTTGACCTCGACCGACACATGTACCGAGCGCGTGCGGCTGAGCGATTGCTCGACAGACATCTCGACCTTGGCGGCGTCTTGACGCTGCTGCTCGACATGGCTCCAAACGCTACCGATTGCCGAGCAGGCGATAACGCCGGCCATGAAGGCGATGAGGATGGGGCCGAGCGGAGAACGGCGGCCCGCGTCTTCCTCACGAGCCAGGTCGGGGCGATGTGTGGGCGCAGGCGCCTGGGCGCCTTGCGCGGGCACGTCGAGAATGCTGAAGGATGCCGTGCTGTCGGGGTCGATGGTGTGACGCGGCTGCGGGATCTTTGCCGGCGAGATGGACATGTCCGCTGGCTCACCGAGTGTGGCCGTGGCATCGGCCTTAGCCTCATCGGCCTCGGCTTGGGCCCAAGCCTGCTCAAAGGTCAGGGGCTCGGCGGCATCGGAGGCGGCATCAGGCTCGACAGCGGCATCGTTGCCGGTCTCGTCCTCGTCGCTCGACACGTCACGCGACGCGGGCTCGTCCCACTCCTCGTCCGGAGCCTCGCCCTCGCTATACCACCATTCAAAGTTATCGATATCCATACGGGGCGCCCCTTAGGCCTCGCAAATAAACACTCGCTAGTCTTATACCCCCAGACGGCACCGAAGCTCACCCGCGCCGGACACGAAAACCGTCACAACATTCGACGTTTTTCCTCGTTTTCGAGATTTTCATCGAATGTTGTGACGGTTTAGGCGGCAGCCACGCCGCGAATGTGACAAAGAGACTGTCCCTTTGTCACATTCTGTTAGAGTTGCAGGGATTGAATCCCGCTTATTCACGCGACATTGGAGTGACAACCTTGACCGCCGCAACCACGCCAAAAAGTAAGTCAACCGCCGCCGCGCTCTCCCCCGCGCGCACCAATCTTTGCCTGGCGCTGCTCGTGCTGTTGGGATTCTCGCTCGGCTGCTCCGAGTTCGTGGTCATCGGCATCGAAAGCGACCTAGCGACGGAACTCGGCGTATCGCTTGCCACCGCAGGCCAACTTATTAGCGTGTTCGCACTGATCTACGCTATCTCGACGCCGGTGCTCGCGCTCAGTACGGGGCGTTTTCGCCGCTACCAGCTGCTCGTGTGCTACAGCATCGTCTTTGTGCTCGGCAACCTGGTCATGGCGTTGGCGCCCAACTTCCAGGTGCTGTTCATCTCGCGCATCATCCTGGGCTCCGTCTCGGGCGCACTGCTCGCCGTGGGCGTGACGTACATCCCCGAGCTTCTGTCTCCGCAGCAAACTTCGCTTGCCATCTCGGTGGTATATGGTGCGTTTTCCGTGGCAATGGTCTTTGTCACTTCGATCGGCAAGTTTGTGGCCGACACGCTCGATTGGCACGTGGCCATGTACGGCACGCTGGCCTTTGCCGTTCTGATCTGCGGAGCGCTCGTGGCGTTTATGCCGCGCGCTGGGCAAACCGACGAGCCCGCCACTTTTCGCGAGCAGGCGGGTCTGCTACGCGAGCCGAGCATCATCACCGGCATGCTCATCTTTTTGTTTGGCGTGGGGTCGGTCTACGTTTTCTACGGCTACGTGACGCCTTATCTTGAGCAGGTGCTGGGCATGGGCACGGTCGAAGCCAGTACCACGCTCATGGCCTACGGCGTGTTCTGCCTGATCTCGAACATCCTGGGCGGATGGATCGATGCGCGCTTTGGCATGAAGGCACTACTCGTGACGTTTGTGCTGCAGGCTGCAGCGTTACTCGGACTGTTTGCTGTGGGCGGCACCATGCCGCTCGCGCTGGTCTTTGTCTTTAGCCTGGCGCTGCTCATGTACCTGTTCTCGGTGTCGTGCATCACGCACTTTATGGACGTGGCACGCAGCCGCCATCCCAAGTCGATGGTACTCGCAAGTTCGGTTGAGCCCATGGCGTTTAACGTCGGCATCTCGTTTGGCACCGCAGTGGGCGGCGCCGTGGTAAGCAGCGTTGGCATTGCATATGTAGGCGCAGTGGGTGCCGCGTTCTCGCTTGTGGCCTGGGTGCTTACGCTGGTGACGATTAAGTTGGCTCGCTGGGAACGCAAGAGGGCGATGGCGCAGGCGTAGATGCGATACTCGAGCTCGATGATGGCGATCGAAAGGAAACCGCATATGCAACGTGTACTGTTCATCTGCTATGGAAACATCTGCCGCTCGACGATGGCCGAGTCGGTGTTTACCGAGCTCGTGCGCCGCGCTGGGCGCGAGGCGGAGTTTGCCATCGATTCCGCGGCGACCTCGACCGAGGAGATCGGCAACCCGCCACACCACGGTACCGTTGCCAAGCTACGCGAGGTCGGGATTCCCGTCGTCGCACATCGCGCACGTCAGGTGCGTCGCGCGGAGTATGGCGACTGGGACCACATTGTCTATATGGACGACGAGAACGCCCGCGCCCTGTACCGAATTTTTGGGAAGGACCCCGATGGCAAGATCTCGCGCCTGCTCGATTGGACCGATCGCCCCGGCGACGTGGCCGACCCCTGGTACACCGGCAATTTCGACGCCACCTACCGCGATGTACTCGCCGGTTGCACCGCCATGCTCGAGCAGCTGTAGGCGCTCGGGCGGCGCGGGCACACGGGCCACGCCATCGGCATAAAACGAGCGTGGATTTTCTCCCACTTTGAGCGTTCGAGTGCGCTCTAAACGGGAGAAAATCCACGCTCGTTATCTCGGTGGGAGAAAATCCACACTCATGAATGTGACAAAGGGACTGTCCCTTTGCCACATCCGGGACCGGCCCTAGACCGGCTTGACCTCCAGCTTTATCCCCTCGGCGCAGGAGTCGCCCAAAACATCCGAAAGGGCCCAGGTCGCATATAGCGGCAAATAGAGAACCGCTCCGTTGCGCTCAACGTTGCCTCTCGAGAAAACAATCCCGAGCCTTACGCCATATTCAGCCGTATCAAGCACATGACCGAGCGCAGCGTGCGCGTGGTAATAGGAGCCCGATTTAACCTCGATCGGAACAGCCGTCCCATCCGGTCCGTCGACCACAAAGTCCACTTCACCGCGCTTTTTTGTCTGATAGTAGTAAAGCTGGCGATTTTGGGCAGCCAGCTGCTGGGCCACCACGTTTTCGTAAATGCCGCCCAGATTGGGCTCCTTGCTATCAAGATACGCCGCTTGGGCGACTCCAACGGGGTAGCGCGCCATCAACATGCCCGTATCCGATTGGTATAGCTTGAACTGCGATGGCCGTGCCGTCTTGAGCAGGGGCGACTTTGGCTCGGTTACGATATCGGCTTTGAGAGCAACGCCGGCATCGACAAGCCAGACAAAATCTCGCTGATACTTCTCATAATGCGCCTTGGGGTCAATGGAATTGAGCACGAAACGCTTGTGTTCGCCCTCAAGCATAATGGGGAGCTGATCGTAGATGCTCTGCACCTGAAGGGCACGCCCGCTTGCATACTTGGAAATATCCCGTCGGTACTGTTCGTTGAGCTCTGACTGTAGCTGACGAACAGAGGCAAGGTCGCCCTGCGTGTCAAGGAAACGCTGCACGACCTCCGGCATTCCGCCGACAACGGTATAGGTCCTGAAGTTTGCCATCATCGCGTCATGAATGTAATCAGGAATGGGCCTCTCGCTGATACACGCGTTACGTATCGTTTGGCGAGCCCCCTCGCTCACCCCGGTTGCCCAGCAAAACTCCTCAAAATCGAGCGGGAACATCCTAAGCTCGTGGACATACCCCACGGGATAGGACCTGACGCCCTTGAACTGAGTCCCGAGCATTGACCCCGAAAACGCCCAGCGGCACCTCCCGTCCTCAACAAGGAACTTTGCCATCGTCATGATGTCGGGGGCCTCTTGGACCTCATCGATAAACACGAGCGTTTTGCCTGGTGCAATCGACTTTCCCGAAAGAAGCGTCACCCTGCTGATGAAATCATCGGCATCCCGCGCCTCGAGAAGAGCATCTTTTGCCTGGCGATTTTCCATGAGGTTAAGCTCGATGTAGGTTGCATGGTTGGCTTTGCCAAATGCGCGAATCGAATAGCTTTTGCCGATCTGGCGAGAACCCGTAATGAATAAGGCCTTTTGCTCGACAGACTTCAGCCAGCGCTCCAGCTCTGCCGCTATTTTCCTGCGCAGCATAGGCTCTCCCCTCAGTGTCATCAAATGAAATGCAAAGTTTTATACGCTTGATTATCGATAAAACGTAGAATTTTTAGAACCTAAAATCGGATGAAATGCAGAGATTTGAGATTACAAGCACAATAGAAGGAACACCACCGGCGAATGTGACAAAGGGACTGTCCCTTTGTCACATTGCGCTCGACTACTCGTCGACGATCTCGGCAAGCCAGACGTTCAGCGTATCGACCTCGGGACAGCAGAACTTTGCCGTACCGGGCTCGTTGCCAGGCACGGTTCCGCCATAGCGCAGGATATCGATATAGGGAAAGCCCACATGGCAGGCCATGGCGCACATCTTGCCGCGATCTCGGTCAAAGTCAAAAACGTCGCCCGGCTTGTGGCCATGGTGGCAGCGACACGCACCCAGCTGGTCCACGCAGCTCACGCGGATACGCGGCCGCTTGCCCCGCGGCGCGCCGAGCGGCTTGTTCTCGCCCACAGGCTTGGCGCCGCCCTCGCCAGCATTACTCATGGTCAATCACATCCAGGCAGGCCTCGATGGGCAGGCCGGCGGACTTGTCCTCTTGGTCGGCATTGCGCTCGATAAGCTCAGCCACCACACGCATGGCATCGGACGTCGCGCGCTGCAGACTCCAACCTGCCATAACGCGGCCGACGAGCACCGCCGAGAACGTGTCGCCCGTGCCCGGGAAATAGACCGGGATCAGGTCGAAGGGAATCGTGAAGTACTCCCCCGCCACATGGTCGTAACCGATGACGACATTCGCACCGTCGACCACAGCGCTCGTAATGACCACCGACTTGGCGCCCAGGGCACGCACGGCATCCACAAGAGTGCGGCCCTCATCGGGCGTGATTTGCTCGGCAATGGGCGTATCGGTGAGCAGGCACGCCTCGGTGTAGTTTGGCACCGCATAGTCGGCGCACTCGAGCAGGCTGCGCATGAGACCGATCGTGGACTCGGGCACGCCGGCGTAGAGCTTGCCGTTGTCGCCCATGATGGGGTCGACGAACACCTTGGTACCCTTTTGCGCGCGACGGTGGCAGAAGTCCGAAATGATGCGCGTCTCTTCCTCGGTCACGATAAAGCCGGTAGAGATGGCGTCGAACTCAAAGCCGAGCTCCTCCCAGATGGCGAGGCTCTGGCGCACGTACTCGGTGGTGTCGTGGATGTAGAACTTGGGATAGTTGAGCGTATCGGACACAAGTGCCGTCGGCAGGTTGTGGATGCGGTAGCCCATGTGCGACAGCACCGGCAGCATGGCGGAAAGCGCGACCTTGCCGTAGCCGCACATATCGTTGATCAGCAGCAGCTGAGTGTTCTTCATGAGGGTCTCCCTTGGTTCGGGCACGGCGCAGCAGCGCCACAGTGCGACTAAGTGTAGCGCAGGGGACGTTGTGAGCGGGCGCTACGGTCGCGAAGAGCGCATTGTTGCGAAAAGGTTACGAAAACGAGGTAGTCGTTGGGGACGTTCTTAAATGACTAGTCAAACAAGAACGTCCCCAACGACTATCCCGGCAATTAGCCCAAGGAGTGTCCCCAAGTGCCGGCACATAAGGAACGTCCCTAAGTGCCGCTCGAACATAGAGCCGTTACGCGGTTTGGTAAAACCGCGTAACGGCTAGTTTGGTACCTTGACATTCATTTCTCATGCTCCTAGATTGGTTAGGCACAAAACAATTCCACTACCTAACTAAAGAAAGGAGCAACACTAATTCATGTGCAATGAACCTCTTAACCTTTGTTCGCACGAGCCCGGCGGCGACCCGTCACAGCCGGCGGATGCACCCGAAGCGGTTAGCTCAGAAGACAAGCTTGCCAAGCGCATCCTCAATGGCCTGGGCTTTTGCGGCCATTACATGCATTTTCATGGCGGAGGCGTGTCCGGCAAGGCGCCCATCATCTGCCTGCTGGCCAAGCAACCCGGCGGCGAGATGTCGCAGCAGGAACTCGGCATGCACTTTGACCTCAAGCCGGGGTCGCTTTCCGAGATCCTGTCCAAGCTCGAGCTCAACGGCCTCATCGAGCGCAGCCGTAACCCCAAGGATCGACGGCAGCTCACCATTCGCCTGACCGAAACCGGCCGGGAAAACGCCCGCATCAACCAGGCAGCCCGCATTCGCTTTAGAGAGCAGGCCTTTGGTGCCCTCACCCACGATGAGCGCGAGCAGCTCGCCGAAATGCTCGAGAAAATCCGTGTAACCTGGGAGGAACTGGATGATTAAAACCCTCATGGGCAGCATCCGCGACTATATGAAAGTCACTGTTGCCACGCCATTGCTCGTGCTTGGCGAGGTACTCTGCGAGATGCTGATTCCATTTATCACCGCCAACCTGATCGACGCCATCAAAGACGGCGCCACCGTAGCCGAGATGCTTCCCACCGCGGGCTTTTTGGTGCTCATCGCGCTGACGTCGCTTGCTTTTGGTGCCGCCGCCGGCGTCACCTGCAGCCATGCGAGCTGCGGCTTCGCCAAGAACCTGCGTCATGACCTGTTCTACAAGATCCAGACGTTCAGCTTTGCCAACATCGATGAGTTCTCGAGTTCCTCGCTCGTCACGCGCCTGACCACCGACATCAACAACGTTCAGCAGGCCTTTATGATGATCATCCGCATCGCCGTGCGCGCGCCGCTGGTATTGATCTTCGCCTTTACCATGGCATTTATCATGGGCGGCAGCGTCGCCATGGTCTACCTGGTCATCATTCCGCTGCTGGGCTTTGGACTGTTCTTTATCATCTTTAAGGTGCGCCCCATCTTCTCGCGCGTGTTCCACAAGTACGACGCCCTTAACGAGTCCGTCGAGGAAAACGTCACCGGCATGCGCGTAGTTAAGAGCTATGTGCGCGAAGACTTTGAGAAGGAGAAGTTCGCGACCGCTGCGCGCGACGTCCAGATGGACTTCACCCGCGCCGAGAAGCTGCTTGCCTTTAACAACCCCATGATGAACATCTGCGTCAACGGCGCGTTTGTCGTCATCATCTACCTGGGCTCCAAGCTCATCATCACGAGCCAGGGCACGCTGTTCGACGTGGGCCAGCTCTCCTCGATCTTTACCTATGGCTTCCAAATCCTCATGAGCCTGATGCAGCTGTCGATGATCTTTGTCATGGTGACCATGGCCGACGAATCGGCGCACCGCATCACCGAGGTGCTAGCCGCCGAGCCCACGATCGCCGATCCCGCCGAGCCCGTGCTCGAGGTTGCCGACGGTTCCATCGACTTTGACCACGTGAGCTTTAAGTATTCCGCGCATGCGAAACGCCAGGCGCTCGACGATATCGACCTGCACATTAAGAGCGGCGAGACCATCGGCATCATCGGCGGCACCGGCTCGGCCAAGTCCACGCTTGTAAACCTCATCGCCCGCCTGTACGACGCCACCGAGGGCACCGTGCGCGTGGGCGGCGTGGATGTACGCGACTACGACTTGGACGCCCTGCGCCACCAGGTGGCCATGGTGCTGCAGAAAAACGTGCTGTTTAGCGGCACGATTGCCGAGAACCTGCGTTGGGGCGACCCGAACGCCACCGACGAAGAGGTCCGCGAGGCCGCGCATCTGGCCTGCGCCGACGAGTTTGTCGACGGCTTCCCCAAGGGCTATGACACCTGGATCGAACAGGGCGGCTCCAATGTTTCCGGCGGTCAGAAGCAGCGCCTGTGCATTGCGCGTGCCCTGCTGCGTCGCCCCAAGATCTTGATCCTGGACGACTCCACGAGCGCCGTCGACACCAAGACCGACGCCAAGATTCGCGCAGGGCTGGCAAGCTATCTGCCCAACACGACCAAGCTCATCATCGCCCAGCGCATTAGCTCCGTGCAGGACGCAGACCGCATCATCGTCATGGAGGGCGGCCGCATCGCGCAGATCGGTAACCACGACGAGCTGCTCAAGACGAGCGAGATCTACCGCGAGACCTTTACCTCGCAGAACAAGATGTCTGCCGAGGGCGAAGAGGCCGTCGAGGCCGACACCGAGGCATCCGTAACGCAAGCTCAGACCCAGGAAGGAGGCGAGGCACATGAGTAAGGCAACGACCGCCGAGCGCGCGCTCAACCGCAAGGGCGGCACCATGTCGCGCCTCATCAAGACGCTCTTTGGCTTTTACCCCGTGCTTTTGCCCCTCGTCGTCGCCGGCGTGGTGCTCTGCGCCATCATCAACTCCATCGGCGCGACCTTCCTTCAGAGCGCCCTGCAGATTATTAGCGAATCGTGGCAGTCGGGCGATTGGGGAGCCGCGCAGCCCAAGATCGCACAGCTCGTGACCACCCTCGCCTGCATCTACGGCATCGGCATCCTGTCCTCGCTCTTCTGGAACCGCGCCATGGCCATCGTCACGCAGGGCTCGCTGGAGAAGCTGCGCGAGAAGATGTTCAACCGCATGCAGGACCTGCCGATCCGCTACTTCGACACGCACCAGCGCGGCGACATCATGAGCCACTACACCAATGACATCGACACGCTGCGCCAGATGATCAGCCAGTCGCTGCCCAACCTGCTCATGACGGTCATCGTCATCGTCACGGTGTTCTTTATCATGCTGTACTACAGCGTGTGGATGTGCTTGGTCATTATTGCCGGCGTCGCCTTTATGACCTTTATGACCAAGCTGCTCGGCTCCAACTCCGCGCGCTTCTTTATTGCGCAGCAGACCGAGCTCGGCGTTGTCGAGGGCCATATCGAGGAAGTCATGAACGGCCAGAAGGTCGTCAAGGCATTCTGCCACGAGTCTGCCGCCGAAGCCGATTTTGACGAGCGCAACGAAAAGCTCTTCGAGGTCTCGCAGAAGGCCAACATGTACGCCAACATCCTCATGCCCATCCTTATGAACCTGGGCAACCTGCTCTACGTGCTGGTCGCACTGGCCGGCGGCATTTTCCTAGCGCTGGGCGTGCCCAACCTGAGCATCTCGGGCATGGCGCTGTCCATCGCCGTCGTGGTGCCGTTCCTCAACATGACCAAGCAGTTCTGTGGACAGATCGGCCAGATCTCGCAGCAGATCAACGCCGTGGTCATGGGCCTCGCCGGCGCCGACCGTATCTTTGAGCTCATCGACGAGGAGCCCGAAGCCGACGAAGGCTATGTGACACTTGTCAACGCTCAGGTGAACCCCGATACCTGGCAGCTCGAGGAGGCCGACCACCACACTGGCATGTGGGCGTGGAAACATCCGCACCGCGCAACCGGCGAGATCGAGTACGTGCCGCTGCGTGGCGACCTGGTCATGGACAACGTCGACTTTGGCTACACGCCCGACCACGAGGTGCTGCACGGCGTGTCCGTGTTTGCCAAGCCGGGCCAGAAGGTCGCGTTTGTCGGCGCCACCGGTGCCGGTAAGACGACCATCACCAACCTCATCAACCGCTTCTATGACATCGCCGACGGCAAGATTCGCTACGACGGCATCAACGTCAACAAGATCCGCAAGGCAGACCTGCGCCGCTCGCTGGGCGTGGTGCTGCAGGACGTAAACCTGTTCACCGGCACCGTGATGGACAACATCCGCTACGGCAAGCTGGACGCCACCGACGAGGAGTGCATCGCGGCAGCAAAGCTCGCCGGCGCGGACGACTTTATCACCCGCCTGCCCGACGGCTACGACACGATGCTCACCGGCAACGGCGCCCAGCTGTCGCAGGGCCAGCGCCAGCTGATCTCGATCGCACGCGCCGCCGTCGCCGATCCGCCGGCGATGATCCTGGACGAGGCCACGTCGAGCATCGATACCCGCACCGAGGCCATCGTGCAAGCCGGCATGGACAAGCTCATGGAAGGCCGCACGACGTTTGTCATCGCGCACCGCCTGTCCACCGTGCGCAACTCCGACGCGATCATCTGTCTGGATCACGGCCGCATCATCGAGCGCGGCAACCACGACGAGCTGATTGCCAAGCGCGGGTATTACTACCAGCTCTATACCGGAGCGTTTGAGCTGGAGTAGTTCGGCTCGCCGAGATGGCCGATTTGCCGCTCATTCGTCGGGCATGACCCTAAGGTCAATGCCCTCCTCTTTCGGGGCAAATCGACTCATCTCAACGACCCAAATACAATGCACCGCAACGAATAAAGCCTCCGCAGCCACACGAGCTGCGGAGGCTTTTTCATGCCGGCCGGAAACCGTATCCCACTTTTCGGGCCCAAAATGGGATGCCGTTTCCCGCTGGACCCCCTCCGGGAAACGGCATCCCATTTCAAGGGGGTAAACCGGGATGTGATTTCCCCTAACGGCACCTTTGGGAAGCCGCATCCCACTCTAGACGCACAAAACGGGATGAGCTTTCCCATGGTGATCCAAGACCAGAAGCATGTCCGATAGCGCGGCCAGGTCAAGAACAACAAGGCAAGCGTCACGCCAATTTGGACGAGCGTCTGCTGCAGTTTGAGGCTGCTGGCCCATATGGTAGAGTTAACCACCCATGAATTTCAGCACACTGCGTGCTACCTGTTCTTTTGTCATTTAGGGGAGTGAACTTGTGAATACTTCTGTCGCCAAGAAGGCCGGCCAGGCGGTGCGCCTGCTCATGATGGTGCTCACGGCAGTTCTCATCTTCTTCTTCATCAATGTTATGCTGCTCGTCTCCGATATCCAGGGCACGGCGCGTGTGGTCAACTACGCCGGTCTGGTGCGCGGTACCACGCAGCGAATCGTTAAGCTCGAGGATGCGGGCCAGCCTCAAGATGACCTGCTCAAAGCCGTGGATTCATACATCAACGGTTTGCGTTACGGAAGTGACGACCTCAACCTCGTCCGTCTCGACGACGATGAGTATCAGGCAAAAATGACCGAGCTTGCAAATTATTTTGATGAGCTTTGCACCGAGATCATCCGCGTGCGCGAAGTCGGCTATGAGAACACCGACATCATCTCCATGAGCGAGGAGTTCTTTGGCATTTGCGACGATGCTACGCGACTCGCAGAGGACTACTCTCAGGAGAAGGCGTCGGCGCTCAACTATCTCGAGGGCCTGGTGATCATCGACATCATGGGCTTGGTGGCGACCTTTGCGGTCGAACTTGTTCGCGCGGTGCGAACTGCCGCGCTCAATCGCGAACTGCAGAACAAAGTCTATCTCGACGAAGCCACAGGACTGCCCAACAAGAACAAGTGCGAGGAGGTCTTGGGGCAGGAGCAACCTGTCTCCGCGGAGGCGCCCGTTGCGGTGTGCGTCTTCGACCTTAACAATCTGCATACGGTCAATAACAGCTTCGGCCACGAGAAGGGCGACGAATACATCCGTTCTTTTGCCCAGCAGCTGGGGCGCGTGGCGTCGGAGACCTGCTTTGTGGGCCGCGACGGCGGCGATGAGTTTATCGCGGTGCTGCGAGATACCGATCGAGCTGCCGTGGAGTCCTGTCTCGCTCGGGTTCGCGCGAACGTGAACGAGTATTCCGAGACTCATCCCGACATGCCTATCAGCTATGCGGTGGGCTATGCGCTTTCCAGTGATTTTGATGAACCGCCTACGATGCGCGAGCTCTTTTCCCAGGCCGACAAAAACATGTACATCGACAAGAACCGCGTAAAGACAGCCGAGGCAGCCGGGCCGCAACGCGAGGACCGCTAAACCCGTAGCAAAGGGTAGCTAATTTGGGACGGGACTCTTTTGGCTATTTGAGAAGTTGTGCCATGGCGTTGATGAATTTTTGTACTTGGAGGGTCGGCTCGAGCGGATAGTGCAAAAAGACCGGCACCTCGCGGCCGCACAGGAACGGCACGCCCACAAAGGCAGGGTGCACGCCCGACCATGCGCCGCAGGTGAGTACCGCGTCGCCCTTTTCCTCCGCCTCGTTAAAGAGCGCAAAGTCAAAGCTGTCTACGTCGATCACGTCCACGCCGCCGTCGGCCAACAGGTCGATGCGCAGGCTGTCCATGGCATCGTTGCCGTGACGCAGCACGCGCAGACGCATGCCCTCCAAGTCGGCAACCGTGATACGCGTCTTGCGCGCCAGCGGGCTCGTGCGCGGTAGGTCGATATAAAACGGCACGTTGACAATGCGGAGCTTTTGGCAGGCATCGCCCCAGCGTGGGGTAGAAAAACTCGACTGCACCACATCGACCTCGCGGCCCAAGCTGCGCATGACTGTCTCGCGCTCGTCGTAGAGGTCGCTTACCGGCACAATCTCAAATCGTAGCGACGGCTCCAGATCGTGGATGCCCGTCCACATCGACAGCGTTTGGCGCCCCGGACACATCATCGACACGCCCAGGCGCACGGCACCGCCATCGCCCGCCGCGCGTCGGGCACGGCGCAGGGCGTCCTCGGACTGGCGCATGATCGAGCGCGCATCGTCCACCAGCAGAGCACCCGCCGGCGTCACCTTGACGCCCGAATGCGAGCGCTCGAACAGCGTAATACCGAACTCCGCCTCAAAACCCGATACCTGCTTGACGAGCGCCGGCGTCGACACGCGCAGCTTTGCCGCCGCACGCGAGAAGCTTCCCAGCTCCGCGGCGGCCGATATGGCCTCAAGTCGTCGATCGTACACGTCAATCTCCCGTTTTCGCACCCGTGACCGCATGGTGCCACAGGGGGTTGTTTTCGCAGGTCACGCGCTCAATTGAGAATAGCCTGCATCGCACAGTATAAACCTACAGTTAACGCCATTCTAACAAATATGCAATTCACCTGCGCAAATGCAAAGCATACGATAACCAGCGGAAACCACGTGGGTCGGTTAATGGGAGCGGCCCACCGGGAGGCACAAGAAGGGAAGTTCCTATGAGCAATTGGCTTAAGCTCGAGGGCGATGTCTGCGCCGTGACTGGCGCGCTCGGCGGTATGGGCGCCGAGATTTGCCGCGAGTTCGCCCGCAATGGCGCCAACGTCGTCATGCTCGACCTGGACGAGGAGAAGGTCAAGGCCGCTGCCGCCGACCTCGCTGCCGAGTTTGGCATCCACGCCGAGGGTTACAAGATGAACGCCACCGACGAGGCCGAGGTTCAGGCTGCTGTCGACGCCACCATCGCCAACTTCGGCCGCGTCGACGTCCTCGTCAACACCGCCGGCATCCTGCGCTTCGCCGCCATGGAGGACCTGCCGCTGAGCGACTGGGAGCAGGTGCTCAACGTCAACCTCACCGGCTACTTCATCACCTCGCAGCGCTTTGGTCGCGAGATGATCAAGGCCGGCCAGGGCCGCCTGGTGCACATCTCGACCGTCGCCAGCCACTCCCCCGAGACGTTCTCGGGCGTGTACAGCTCCACCAAGGCCGGCGTCAACATGATGTCCAAGATGCTCGCCGCCGAGTGGGGCCCCTACGGCGTCCGCTCCAACTGCGTCGAGCCCTGCTTCGTTAAGACCCCGATGTCGGCCAACTTCTACGCCGACCCCGAGGTCGAAAAGAGCCGCAGCCGCCTGATCGCCACACGCCGCATCGGCGAGGTCAGCGATATCGCCAACGCCGTCATGTTCCTAGCGTCCACGCGCTCGGACTTTACCACCGGCGACGCCATCAAGGTCGACGGCGGCTTCTCCAACATGATGGGCGACCTCACCGCCAAGCCCGGCGGCCGTCGCGCCTATGCCGACAACTACCTTAAGAACAAGGGTGTCGAGCTCTGGTCCGATGAGTCCGGCGTCGCCAAGCCGACCGACCAGTAAACCAACCTGACAGGGAGGCCCCGCGGACACGCCCGCCCCTCCCCCGTATCGATTAGAAAGAGTCCAATGGCTTCCACCAACTCCAACAAGGGTCGCGCCGTCGTGCTTTCCGCCGCGTGCGTCACCATGTTCTTCATCAGCTCCATCGCGCTGTATTCCGTCGTGAGCAAAAACCTGCTCGCCGTCTACCCCGAGTGGTCGAGCGCCCTTACCTGGGCTTTCCCGGTCTTTCAGACCATCATGGCCGTGACGGGCATCTTCGCCGGCCGCATCTCCGATAAGATCGGCCCGCGCAACGTCGTAATCGCCGCCGCCGTGTGCTACGGCGTGGGCTGGTTCATGTCCGGCACCGTCACCGAGCCGTGGCAGTTCTACCTGTGGTTCTCGCTCGTCGCCGCCATCGGCAACGGCCTGGGCTACAACCCGGCGCTCACCACCGGCCAAAAGTGGTTCATCGACAAGAAGGGTCTCGCCTCCGGCATCACCCTGGCCGCTTCGACCGCCGGCCCCGCCGTGCTGTCCCCGGTGCTCGCCTCGCTGCTCATCCCGAGCCTGGGCATCTTTGGCGCCCTCAAGGCACTCGGCGTCATCTTCTTCGTGATGATTGCCGCCTCCGCCCTGTTCCTGAAGGCCCCCGAGGCCGGTTGGCTGCCCGAGGGCTTCGAGGCCCCCAAGGGCGGCGCGCACGCTGGCACCTTCGGCGACCTCACCCCGGGCGAGATGGTCAAGACCCCGCGCTTCTGGGTCCTCATCGTCACCTTCGCCTTTGCCGCCACCGCGGGCACCCTGCTCGTGGGCAAGGTTGCCTCCATCGCCGCCGTTCAGCTCTTCGCCGACCCCACGAGCGCCGCGGCCGTCGCCCTCGGCGGTGTGGTGGTCTCCGTCAACACCTGCGCCAACCTGGTCGGCCGTCTGTCCTTTGGCCAGATCATCGACAAGCTCGGCGCCTATAAGTCGCTGCTCATCAGCCTTGTCGTCACCATCGTCGCACTCGTCATCATGTCGATGAGCTTTACGCAGGCCATGTTCTTTGTGGCGCTCGCCCTGCTCGGCTTTAGCTTTGGCGCCCTGCTCGTCATCTACCCGCCGCTCACCGGTGGCGCCTTTGGTACCAGCAACATCGGTGTCAACTACGGCATCATGTTTTTGGGTTATGCCGCTTCCACCTGGATCAGCCAGCCCATCACCGCCGTGCTGTATCACGCCGAGGCCGGCAGCGCCGCCTACCAGCAGTCCTTCTACGGCGCCATTGTGATCGCCGCCATCGCCGTCGTGCTCACCGTCTACATGATGGTCTCCGACAGCAAGAAGAAGTCCGCCTAGTTTTACCGATGCGACAAAGGGACGGCCCCTTTGTCGCATTCCACCGGTCACCAGTATTTAAGGAGTCGAAATGTCTGAGCTCAATCCCGTCCGCATTGCCGTTATCGGCGCCGGCGCCATGGGCCGCAACCACATCCGCTTTGTCACCGAGGAGCCCGAGGCCGAGCTCGTCGCCATCGCCGACGCCTTTGAGGGCGCCCGCGCCACGGCCGAGGCCGCCGGCGTGCCGTTTTACACCGATCCCGCTCAGATGATGGACGAGGTCAAGCCCGAGGCCGTCATTATCGCCACCCCCAACGACCTACACCTGGGCGTTGCCCGCGAGGCCGTAAAGCGCAACATCGTGCCGCTGGTCGAAAAGCCGATCTCCAACGACCTGGAAGATGCCCAGGCCTTCGCCGCCGAGGCCGAGACCGCCGGCGTGCCCGTGCTCGTGGGTCAGCACCGTCGCCACAACCCCTTCGTCAACAAGGCCAAGGAGATCATCGAGTCTGGCGAGCTGGGCAAGCTCACCGTGTCGAGTTTCCACTACATGATCTATAAGAACGACGAGTATTTCGATGTCGAGTGGCGCCGCAAGAAGGGTGCCGGCCCAATCTTGGTCAACCTGGTTCACGACGTCGACCTGCTCCGCTATCTGCTGGGCGAGCCCGTTGCCGTCCAGGGTATGCAGTCCAGCGCCGCCCGCGGTTTTGAGACCGAGGACTCCGCCGTGGTCAACGTCCGTTTTGCCGATGGCGCGCTCGCAAGCATGACCATCTCCGACGCCACCGCCAGCCCCTGGAACTGGGAGGCAACCGCTCGCGAGGATCCGCAGTACCGCCCCTTCGACGCCGACGCCTACTTTATCGGCGGCACTAAGGGCGCCCTGTCGCTGCCCCGCCTGCACCAGTTCTCCTACGACGGCGCCTCTAACTGGCACAAGCCGCTGCAGATGGAGATTCCGGCCGTCGACCCGGCACTGCCGCACAAGATGCAGCTCAAGCACTTTGTGAAGGTTGTCCGCCGCGAGGTCGAGCCCGTCGTGACCCCCGCCGATAACGTCAAGACGCTCACGCTTCTCAACGCCATCAAGGAGGCCGCCGAGACCGGCCAGCTCGTCGAGCTGTAATACTTTAGGGCGGGTCGCGGCAAACTCCTATGCCGAACCCCTCGGCCCGCCACCAACAAGCCCCTCTTCTTCGCCCCGCGAGCAGCCTCCTGCCCGCGGGGCATTTTGCTACCTTGCCGACGATTTTTCTGGAGCGGGGGGCTATTTTGCACCTCGGCTTGATTCGTTCGCCACGAAACGCGCCTATCTACTACGTTTAGCCCATCGCCCTCAACCATGCCAAATTTCTCGAAATAAAAACCGCAGGTAGACGGGTTGCATATTTTCGGAAAACCGGGGGATGGTCGACCAATACGGTTCAAACGTAGTAGATAGGCCGTTTTCATGGCGCGGCCCCAAAACAGTCTTTTGGGACGGGTGGTATCCTTGGTAGCCCTGTGCTGCAAACGCACCTTAAACGCAAGGAGTCCCATGGATCTTATCGCCCAGCTCGCCCGCGAGCTCAACCTTAAGGCCGCCAACGTCGAGGCAGCCGTCAAGCTCATCGACGAGGGCAACACCATCCCCTTTATCTCGCGCTACCGCAAGGAAGCCACGGGTGGCATGGACGACGTCGCCCTGCGCGCGCTCGACGAGCGCCTGTCCTACCTGCGCAATCTTGAACAGCGCAAAGAGGACGTCATTCTGCTCATCGACGCCCAGGGCAAACTTACGCCCGAGCTCGAACAGCAAATTCGCGAGGCCACGCAGCTCCAGCGTGTCGAGGACCTCTACAAGCCCTACCGCAAAAAGCGCATGACCCGCGCACAGAAGGCCCGCGAGGCAGGCCTGGAGCCACTTGCCAACATGGTCATCATGCAGGCCTCGGCCAAGGGCAGCGCGCTCGACGCCGCCGCGGCATACGTCAACGAGGAAGCCGGCTTCGACACGCCCGAGAAGGCGCTCGCCGGCGCGGCGGACATCGTGGCCGAGACGGTGGCCGAGGACCCCGAGAACGTCGCCGACCTGCGTGCCTTTACGCAAAACACCGCAGACATCGTCGTCGAGGCCACCGACCCCACCGAGAAGACCCCCTACGAGCCGTACTACAGCTATGATGAGCCGCTGCGCCGTATACCCAACCACCGCGTGCTGGCTATCGACCGCGGTGAGCGCGAGGGCAAGCTCCGCGTGCGCGTGAACGTCGACGGCGCCGCCGCCACGGCACGCCTCGGCAGCCGTTGGCCCCGACGCCAAGGCGTCTTCGCGCCCGTCTTTGACGCCGCCATCGCCGACGGTTACAAGCGCCTCATGGCCCCCTCGCTGGAGCGCGAGGCCCGTGCCAAGCTCACCGTTCGCGCCCAGACCGAGGCCATCAACGTCTTTGCCAAGAATCTCGAGGGCCTGCTCTCGGCACGCCCCGTGCGCGGCGCCCGCGTGCTCGCGCTCGATCCGGGCTACCGCACCGGCTGCAAGGTCGCCGTTATGGACGAGACCGGCAAGCTGCTCGACCACGGCGTGGTCTACCCCACCAAGCCGCGCCACGACGTCGCCGGCACCAAGCGCGAACTCGCCCGCCTCGTCAAAAAGGACGGCGTCAACACCATCGTCATCGGCAACGGCACCGCCAGCCGCGAGACCGAGGAAGTCGTCTCGGAGTTCATTGCCGAGCAGGCGCCCAGCCTTCGCTACACCATCGTTAACGAAGCCGGCGCGTCGGTGTACTCCGCCTCCGAGCTCGCCAGCCAGGAATATCCCGACCTGGACGTCACCGTGCGTGGCGCCATGAGCCTGGGCCGTCGCCTGCAAGACCCGCTGGCAGAGCTCGTCAAGATTCCGCCCCAGTCCATCGGCGTTGGCCAGTACCAACACGACCTTGACCAGGCCGAGCTCTCGCGCACTCTGGGCCACGTGGTGGAGGACGTCGTCAACCGCGTAGGCGTCGACGTCAACACCGCAAGCGCGAGCCTGCTAGGATACGTATCGGGCATCACGCCGAGCGTGGCCAAGAATATCGTGGCCTACCGCGAGGAAAACGGTGCCTTTACCGATCGCCGCCAGCTTAAGAAGGTCCCCAAACTGGGACCCAAGGCATACCTCAACGCCGCGGGTTTCCTGCGCATTAGCGGCGGTAAGAACCCGCTCGACGCGACGAGCGTCCACCCCGAAAGCTACGAGGTGGCCACGGCCGTCCTAGAACGCGCCGGCGTTAAATCAAGCGAGCTCAGCCGCGGCGGCGTGCCCGACATCGAGCGCCGCCTGGGCAGCATCTCGGCGCTGGCAAGCGACCTGAACTGCGGCACCCTCACGCTCATCGACATCGTCAACGAGCTCAAAAAACCCGGCCGCGACCCGCGCGACGACGCACCCGAGGTGGTCTTTAGCCGCTCAGCGCTTTCCATCGACGACCTGGAACCCGGCATGGAGCTCAAGGGCACGGTGCGCAACGTCGTCGACTTTGGCGCGTTCGTCGACGTGGGCGTGCACCAGGACGGCCTCGTGCACATCTCCAAACTGGCCAACCGCTTTGTCAAGCACCCCAGCGACGTGGTGCGCGTCGGTGACACGGTCAAGGTGTGGGTCGAAAAGGTCGATCGCGACCGCAAGAAGATCTCGCTCACCATGGTGCAGGGCAAGTAAACCGCCAAAGCAAAGGTACCCCCTGTAGCGATGTGCAAAATCGCGAGTATTCTGCAAATTCCACCGTTCCGGGTGCCCCTCAGAGACGAAAAAGCAAAAAACAGCCCCCGTTTTAGCGTCGTCAGAGCCAAAACGGGGGCCGTTCCATGCTTCGGTTAACTGATAAAGACCTTTACCTTGCTGAATACTCTCGATTTTGCACGGCGCAGGCGGGGGTACCTTTGCCCACGGCAGGATATGGAAGCCAAGCGCCAACTTGCTGGCAAGCTCGTGCCGGCAGCCCCGGCCTTTCCTTTGCCTAGCGCGACCCTCGCGAAGCGCGTGAGCGATAGGGAAAGGAAAGGCCGGGGCGAACAACCCGCGGCGCAGCCAGTGTTCGCGTTACGGCAGGATATGGAAGCCGAGCGAGGCGATATCCTTGGCAAAGCCACGGACGGTGTCGAGCGAGACCTCGTACGGATCACGGCCGATGTTCTTGCGCTTGGCCAGGATGCTGTTGGGCACCGTGATGATCTGGCAACCGCAGGCCTCGGCCTGGTAAATGTTGATGAGCTCGCGCGTGGATGCCCACAGGACCTCGCAGTTGGGCTTGGCGGCGGCCTTCTTGACCGACTCCGTCATAAACGGAATGGGATCGACGCCGGTATCGGCGATACGGCCGGCAAAGAGCGAGATAATGGACGGCGTCTCGGTGTCAACGGCCTCGACCATCTCGTCGACCTGCGTAGGCGTAAAGATGGTAGTGACGTTGACCTTGATGCCGTCGGCGGAAAGCTTGCGGACCAGCTCGGCGGTGGACTCGCCCTTGGTGGTCACACACGGAATCTTGACGTAGACGTTCTCGGCCCAGGTAGCGATCTCGCGGGCCTCGACCTCCATGGTCTCGACGTCGTCGGCAAAGACCTCAAACGAGACGGACACATCGGTGATGTGAGCCAGGACCTCTTTGGCAAACGCGCGGTAATCCATCACGCCGCCCTTCTTCATAAGGGACGGGTTGGTCGTGAAACCCTGAACGTTGCCGTTCTCGTACATGTCGAGCATGCCCTCGAGGTTTGCACCGTCAGCGAACACCTTGATTGCCATCTGTCTGATTCCTTTCGTTAGCATACGGCCGATAAACTGCTAAACACTTTACCTACGTTTATCAAGGCGTGAACTGCGGTTTTTTATCTTCTCGGCGAACGGTATGAACACCTCAGTGTTTGGATTGATAAATCGATTGAGCATGCAAAAGCAAAGAGTCGCAGTTTGAGCAAACGTCAGAACGCAGGATTCATTAGATGAGGCCGAAATGCTGCATCGCTGTGACGGTGCCGTCGTGTGCGACATCGTCGGTCACGTAGTCGGCGACCGCCTTGACCTCAGGCATGGCGTTGCCCATGGCGACAGCCGTCTCGACCGCAGCGAGCATGCCCAGGTCGTTACCCGAATCGCCGAAGCCAAAGGTGCGTGCGTTGCCGGTGCGACCCAGGTATTCCAGCGCTCGCGCCACGCCCACGCCCTTGTCGATGCCCTTGGGGCTCAGCTCGCGATTCTGACCACCGGTGTTGCACAGCTCAAACTCGCGATCGATAAAGCCATCATCGTTGGCTACGCGAGCCAGGTCACTCGCGACGATGCCTACCTTGCCCACGCGCAGACGACCGTCGACGCGCATTCCCTCGGTGCTGTGCACCACAGAAGTGCCGATCAGAGACGACTGCTCAACACCCGCGGGTTCCAGGGCAAAAGTAGCCACGTTGGTCTCGAAAAAGGCCTCAATCCCTGCCTCGGCCATACGGCGCGCAAGCTCCTCGATAACGTCCTCGTCAAAGCAGTCCTCATGCACCACGCGGCCCTCGACCTCGAGCGTCGCTCCCGCCATGGCAACGACACCCGCCGGGTTCAGCGCGCGCAGGCCATCGGCAATCAGCCACAAGGGACGACCCGTGCAGATAAATGCCTGGTGTCCCGCGTCGCGCAGACGATGAAACGCCTCGACGACCGCCTGCGAGGGGTGAACCGCCGAAAAGTCCTTGTCGGTCATGTTGTCGGGATCGAACGACGTCAGCGTGCCGTCCACGTCAAAAAAGAGCACGGCGGAATCGGGGCACGCATCAATCATATGGGTTCCTTTCGGGGGCGAGAGTAAACGAAGTATCCATCATATAATGGAGCGACGCAACCAGAGAGGTCACCCATGGAATTTTACGCAAGCTGCCCCGAGGGCTTTGAGTCCGCACTCGCCGATGAGCTTAAACGCCTCGGGCTTTCGCATGTTCGCCGGCTGAAGGGCCGCGCTACATTTGAGGGCGAGCTTGAGCAGGGCTATCGAGCGTGCCTGTGGTCGCGCCTGGCGAGCCGTGTGTTCGTGGTACTCGGGCGCTTTGAGGCGCAGGATGCCGATGAACTGTACGACAGCGTTTACGACATCGCCTGGGAGACCATCATCCGCCCCGGCGCCACCATCGCCATCACCGCCCGCGGCGTGACCGAGCAGCTGCGCAACACGCGCTTCTCGGCCCTGCGCGCCAAGGACGCATTGTGCGACCGCTTGGCCGAGACCACGGGCCGTCGCGCCGATGTCGACGCCGCCGATCCCGATGTTCACCTGCTGCTTTCGCTGCGTCAGCGCCGCGCGAGCATCAGCCTGGACCTTTCGGGCGACCCGCTGTTCAAACGCCTGCCGCCCGCAGCGACCCGCGCCGGCGAGGGCGCGCACGTGCTGCGCCCCGACTACGCCGCCCTGGTGCTGGCGCAGGTCGGCTGGACCGCACTGTGCGAGCGCGAGTTGACGGTCGACGATTACGAGAATGAAGCCCTTCCCACGCTGATCGATGCCTCGTGCGCCGGCGGCGGTCTGCTGCTGGAGGCCGTGAACATTCTGACCGACCGCGCCCCGGGCGCCGCACGCGAGCGCTGGGGCTTTGAGGGCTGGCAGCTGCACGATGCCGCCCTGTGGGAGCAGCTGCTTGCCGAGGCGCGCGAGCGCGAGGCGGCAGCGCGCGATCGGCAGGCGCGCATCGTGGCCGTAGACATCGACCCCGCCGCCCGCAAGACTGCCGAGTGCATGGTCAAGTGCGCCGGCTACAAGCGTTTTGTCGACTTTTGTGCCGCCAAGCCCGCCACCGTGCTGGACCATGCGGGCGCCGTCGCCGGTGCCGCCCTGGTCGCGGACACGACCGAGACCCCGCTTTCGCTCATGCACGATGCCATGACGTTGGTCGGCGAGCTGCGCCGCGCGCCCGAGCTTTCCGCGGCGCCGGTCGCCGCACTCACCCGCGATGGCCTTATGGCCCGCGCGCTCCATGCCGAGCCCGTGCGCTCCATCGCCGTCATGCCCAATAACGCGGAGGCGGCTCTTGAGGTTTGGCCCTCGCTCGACCACGCCGCCGCAGCGTTTGAGGCTGCGGCCAGCGCGGATGCCGAGGCCGAGGTTGCGGATGCCAACGAAGCCAACGACGAAGCCGCCGCTTCCTCCATGCCCGAACCTGCCGCCACGCTCGACCTGGGCGACGGCAAGCCGCTGCCCGTGCTCATCCCCGAGTCGGAGCAGTTCGCCAACCGCCTGCGCAAGAATGCCCGTCTGCGCCGCAAGTGGGCCAAGCGCGAGGGCGTGAGCTGCTACCGCGTCTACGATGCCGACCTGCCCGACTACTCCGCCGCCATCGACCTGTACGAGGGCTGCCCGCAGACGCCGGGCCGCTGGCTCGTCATTGCCGAATACGCCGCACCTAAGACCATCGACCCCGCACTGGCCCAGGCCCGCATGCTCGACATCTTGGCCATCGCGCCGCGCATCCTGGATGTTCCGGCCGAGCATGTGCACGCCAAGGCCCGCATGCGTTCGCGCGGCGGCTCGCAGTACGGCAAGCAGGGCGCCGGCAAGGGCGCATCGGGCGAGCGCGCCAATATCGCACGCCGTCGCTTGCCGCTCATCGAAGAGGGTGGACTCACCTTTGCCGTCAACTTTGATGACTACCTGGATGTGGGCATCTTCCTGGATCACCGCGTCACCCGCAACCTGGTGCGCGAGCACGCCAAGCAGGCACGTCGCTTCCTCAACCTGTTTGCCTATACCGGCACCGCCACCTGCTACGCGGCGGACGGCGGCGTCGAGGAGACCGTGACGGTCGACCTCTCCAACACCTACCTGGACTGGGCCGAGCGCAATATGCGCCAGAACGGCTTTGTTGGTCCGCAGCATCATTTTGTGCGCGACGACGTGCTTGCCTGGATTCGCGACCAGCGCCAGACGCGCAACCGCTGGGACCTGATTTTTGTCGATCCGCCCACGTTCTCGAACTCGTCCAAGATGGGCCGCCGCACCTGGGATGTCCAGCGCGACCATGTTGAGCTTTTGGCCGGCGTATCTCGCCTGCTTGCACAGGGCGGACATGCCATCTTTAGCTGCAACCTGCGCGGCTTCCGCCCCGAGACGCGCAAGCTCGCACGCGCGGGCGTCGTGCTGGAGGACATTACGGCGCAGACCATTCCCGAGGATTTCGCGCGCAACCAGAAGGTACACCATTGCTATATCGTGCGCCGCCTGCCCATCGAGGACGCCATGGCCGAGGTCGGCTTTAGCGCCGAGGAGATTGCCGAGCGTGTCGAGGAGCTGCGCAACCCCGAGGCCCGCAAGCCTCGCGCGGCAGTGCCCGCGCACGCGCAGGCCGGCAACGGCAAGTCCAACTTTGCCGGCAAACCCTCCCTCGCCGGCAAGCCCAAAAAGAAGAAGTTCTACGTCAGCAAGCCCAAGGGCAAATAGACAAAGTTGCGGTGGAAAAGTTCCTAAAAAGCCTGGTAAAGGCCACAACAGGAACTATTTCACCGCAACTCATATTGGGATGGTGGTTGGCGATCTAGCCTTGGGTGACCAGGCGATAGCCGATACCCACGTGCGTTTGGATGTAGCGCGGATGCGCGGGGTCGGACTCGATCTTCTTGCGCAGCGTGCCCATAAAGACACGCAGGCTCGCCAGGTCGCTCTTGGTCGCCGTGCCCCAAATCTCGTGCAGGATAAACTGGTGCGTCAGTACCTTGTCGGCGTTATGCGCCAGCAGGCACAGGAGCTTATACTCGATCGGCGTCAGGTGCAGCTCCTCGCCATCCATCGTGGCGATGCCGGCATCAAAATCGATATGCAGCTCACCGGTATCGAACGAGCCCTCGGAGACAACGCCGCCCGTTTGCGCATACGAAAGGCGTCTGAGCGTCGTGCGAATGCGCGCGAGCAGCTCCTCGACCGAAAACGGCTTGGTCAGGTAGTCGTCGGCGCCGGCATCGAGTGCGCGAATCTTGTCCGCATCCTCGCTACGCGCCGATACCACGATAATCGGCATGCCCGACCATGCGCGCACCGACTCCACCACCTTGACGCCGTCCATATCGGGCAGACCCAGGTCGAGCAGCACAATGCTCGGTGCCTGCGATGAGGCGGCAGCGATGGCGGCAAGGGCGGTCTCCACGGCCATATGACGCAAGCCGTGCGCCTCGAGCGCGGCAACAATAAGATTGCGGACAGCGGGGTCGTCCTCAACGACCAAGATGAGCGGTTTTACGGCAGAGTTCGGCACAGCGCTACTCCTTATCAAACGAAACGTCGGCGACGGGAAGCTCAATCGTAAAGACCGAGCCGTGCGGGTCCGCCGCGGCAACCTCTATGCTACCGCCATGCGCCAGCGCAATGGAGCGGCAGAGCGAAAGCCCCAGGCCCACACTACGGTGGCTGTCGGCCAGGCCATGGTTGGCGGTATAGAACGACTCGAAGATGCGCTCGCGATCCTCGGGTGCGATGCCTGGACCATCATCGGTCACCGAGCACGCCACGCGTCCATCGTCGACGCTAATCGAAATCATGATATGCGAGCCTGCGGGCGTATAGGTGATGGCGTTGTTCACCAGATTGACCACCAGCTGCACCATCAGGCGCGCATCGACGTTGACGAGCGCCGGCTCATCGCACGCCACCACCTTAAGGTCGTGCTCGCGCACGGCAGGGTTCACGTGGCGCAGCGCCTCCTCCACGATATCGTCCATGAGCTCGAGCGTGGTCGACAGGCGCATACCGCCGCCCTCGAGCTTGGTGATGGCGAGCAGGTTCTCGACGGTGGCGTTGAGCCATTGCGCATCCGAGCGAATGGACAAGAGCAGGCCGCGGCGCGTTTGGGCGTCGAGCACGGCGGTGCCGGTCGAGCCCTGGTCGAGCAGCACATCGGCATTACCCGAAATACTGGTGAGCGGCGTGCGCAGGTCGTGCGAGATGGAGCGCAGCAGGTTGGCGCGCAGCTGCTCATTTTTGGCAAGCACCGCCGCCTCCTCGCGGGCCTCCATGGCGCGGGCGCGATCGAGCGCCAGCTCGCCTTCGCTCACGATAGCATCGGCAAGTGTCCGCTCCTCGTGCGTCAGCACGTCGGGCTCGGCAACGATAGCCAGCACGCCCACCACCGAGGCGGGGTCGCCCGAGCGCGCGAAGCCGTCGCCTGTGCGAACCGTCAGGTAGATGCCATAAAACGCCGAGCCGCCGAACGTAGCATCGAGCGGCGTTCCCACATAGGCGGACGCCGAGAGCCGCGGTGGCATCTGCGGCGCCAGCTCGTGCACCGGCGCGGCATCGCCCACGGCCGTGTATGTCGCACGCGGCAGCAGGTCATCGCCCTCGGCGTCGGCGCTGTACCACACGACCGGACAGCCCGAAAGACGCGCCAGCTGCGTTGCCATGGCATGCACAATCTGCTGCTGATCGGCACACCGCTGCAGCATGCGGTTGGTCTCGAGCACCATATGCGTGCGGCGGTCGCTAGCGGCAGCCTGTGCCAAGGCGCGGCGCAGGGCCAACGCAATCGAGCTCGACACAAGCGAGACCACGAACATGATGAAGAACATGCCGGGATAGACGCGGTCGATAAGCGACAGCGAGTAGCGCGGGTCGACAAACAAGAAGTTGTAGAGCGCCACGGCGGCAGCCGAGCTCAACAAGCAATACAGGCGACTCCAGGTAAAGAATGCGCACAGCTGAACGGCGAACACATAGACGATCATGATGCTCGGCGCGAGACCCGGATGGTCGAGTAGTGCGCCCACAATCGTCGCCGCGACCAGCAGCCCCGCCGATACGCAGGCGTCATACAGAGGAGTGCGGCGCGTCAGCGTTGTGCGCCGCCACCAAAAGCTATCGGCAATATCGCCGTCCGTACGGACGTCCATCAGCGCACCGCCCCTCTCTCAAAAACAAAAACCACCACAAAGGGACAGGCACCTTTGTGGTGGTCTTCCCTCGTGGTGGTTCTAAGTGTAAAGCCTTCTACGACCGGCAGCCGCTAGACAAACAGCACGTGCGCGAGCAGGGCACACACGCACACCACTCCAAATACCAGCGCCACGACCGAAATCACACGATCGGCCATGTCCATGTTGGCCCGATTCGTAAAGAACCGATCTTCGGCTGCGTCGACACGCGCCTCACGCATCATTTCGACCACCGCCTCACGGCCATCGAGCGCCTTTGTATCCATGTTTACCTCCCCGGCCTCATGCTTATCCATCAAAACCAACTCCGTGTAGCCGCCGACGTCTACGGCCGCTCGTTGGGAGCCAGACGTTGCATCTTGTTCACGGCCTTGAACTTGGTGAACAGCGGCACGTACTCAAAGCTCACGTTGGAGTTCTCCAGGCCATACCAGCGCGCGGGTGTGCCGGCGGCGCGGCGGATGATGTACTTGAGCGTGATGGCCGTACGCTCGCTCGGCTCCACATCGCTTTCGGGCGCCAGAAGCTTACGGATCAGGACGAACTTGAACGTGCCGATGTTACCCGGATCCTTGTAGACCGAGTAGTCATGCGTCTGCGGCGGCAGCTCGCCGGTGGCAGCCAGGTCCTGAACAACCTGACGCAGGTAGGCATTGACGCGCTGGTTGATCTTGTAGCCCAGGTACAGATGCACGCGGAACACGTAGTCGGTGCCGAACGTCTCGACCGAATAGGCAAAGGTGTGCGGTTCGTCCATGGTCTCGACATTCACAAACCACCAGGCGCGGGCGCGCTTGGGATGCTTGTCCAAGATCGAATAGACGATATCGCGGTCGATGTAGTCGGTATGGGTGTCCTTGGTCAGGTACACGATGTTGTCGCTTATGCGCTCGTAACGGTCGTCGTCGCGCAGGCGCTTGAGCTGCGGCAGGTAGCTGCGCAGCGGCAGCAGCGTAAACTGGCGCTGCTCGACCGCCGTGCCGTTGTACCAGCACACCATAATGCCCATGATGAGTGCAGCCATGAGGATGGTGAAGTAGCCGCCGTGGAAGAACTTGGTGAGCGAGCTCACGAAGAAGAAGCCTTCGAGCAAAAGGAAGAAGGCCGCGAAGATCCACGGAGCAACCTTGAGCTTGCGCTCCTCATGCAGGTAGAAGAAGAGCAGCAGCGTGGTGCACATCATAGTCAGCGTAATGGCAAGGCCGTAGGCGGCTTCCATATGCGCCGAGTTCTGGAACAGCAGCACCACGATGACGCAGCCGACAAGCATGACGTTGTTGACCATGGGGATGTAGAGCTGGCCTTTGGTCTCGGCAGGGTAGAAGACCTGCATGTGCGGCATGAGATCCAGACGGCTGGCCTCGGACACCAGCGAAAACGCGCCGGTGATGAGCGCCTGCGAGGCAATGATGGCCGCGACGGTGGAAAGGCCTACGGCAAACGGGCGCAGGCCCGGGGCGAGCATCTGGTAGAACGGGTTGAGGTCGGCAATGCCCATGAGCTCGGGGTTGGCAGCGTTGTTCATAAGCCAAGCGCCCTGGCCCATATAGGAAAGCAGCAGGCAGCACTTAACGAACGGCCAGGTGGCGTAGATATTGCCGCGGCCGACGTGGCCCATGTCGGAGTAGAGCGCCTCGGCACCGGTGGTGGCGAGGAAGCAGCTGCCCAGAATCATGATGCCCGCGTGGTTGTTGGGGCTCAGCAAAAAGGCGATGCCACGCACCGGGTTGAGGCACAGCAGCACGGCGGGGTGCTGGAAGACAAAGAACAGACCCGTGCCGCCCAGGAACAGGAACCACAGCGTCATGATGGGGCCAAAGGCGTGACCGATCTTGGCCGTACCGATGCGCTGTACCAAGAAGAGCACGATGATGATGGCGAGCGTAATGGCGACGACGCGGCCCTGGTCATCGCCCAGCACGGCATGGACCGCCGGGATGGTGCGCAGGCCCTCGATGGCCGTGGTAACGGTAACGGCCGGCGTCAGGATGCCGTCGGCGAGCAGCGCGGCGCCACCCAGCATGGCGGGGATGATAAGCCACTTGCCGCAGCGCTTGACCAGACTGTACAGGGCAAAGATGCCGCCCTCACCATGGTTATCGGCGCGCAGCGAGATGAGCACATACTTGATGGTGGTCAGCAGCGTGACCGTCCACACGACAAGGGAGAGCGCGCCGAGTACGAACTCCTCCGTCACGCTTCCGATACCGCCGTTGCCGGCAACGAGCGCCTTGGTTACATACATAGGGCTGGTGCCGATATCGCCGTACACCACGCCTAGCGTGACGAGCATCGCCGAGATGCTCACAGGAATCGCAGCGTGTGAGGCTGCCTCCTTGGCCTTCTGTTCCATAAGCCGGTTTCCTCCCAACTTTAACGTTCGAAGGGATTATAGGTAATCGGCCCATGTTTTAATGCACTGTTTTCCCAGCTAGATAAAGATTTATACAGTCTTTAGACTACCGCGGCGATATGGAATGTGACAAAGGGACCGTCCCCTTGTCACATTCGTCATTTTCCGAGCCAATTTTTGAACCACCACTCCATGGAGCGGCTCATCTCGGCCATAAAGGGGCTCGTGTGCTTGCGGGTGTAGATATCCACGACGCGCTCCCCCGCCTCGCGGGCATGCGGACGGAACATCGCGTCCATCTCGGCCACCTGCGCGTCCATGGTCGCGGCATCCGCACGGCAGTAGCGCTCCTCGTGCACCAGGTTCACCACGGGGTGCGCGATTGCCGGACGCTCCTTACGGGGCGTGCCGATGATGAGCATCGATAGCGGCATGGTATAGGGCGGCAGATCGAGCAGCTCGGCAACTTCCTCGGCATTCTCGACGATATCACCGATGTAGCAGCTCCCCAGCCCCAGGGCCTCGGCGGCAACCACGGCGTTTTGCGCGGCGATCACGGCGTCCTGGGCCGCGATGGCAAAGTCGCCCAAACCCGGCGCGCGGCGGGGCGCCTTACCCGTACGCTCGACAAACTCGGGCTCAAAGCAGCCCACGTGCTCAAACAGATCGATCCACTTGGCATAATCGACCACAAATATTAGTGCCCAGGGCGCCTTGGCGATCATGGGCTGGTGGTCGCACAGGTCGACCAGGCGATCGAGCGTAGCCTGCTCGCGGATGCTCACGATGGAATACATCATCATGGCGCCTGCCGACGGCGCACGGCTCGCCGCATGCAAAATCGCCGCCCGCTGCTCGTCGGTCACCGCCACGGGACGGTCGTCGTCATCGCGCGCAAAGGCACGCGTGGAGGAACGGTGCTCCAACGTGTCCAGCACCGCGTTGCCCGTGGTCTCGACCGGATAGCCGTACGTATCCACAGCCTTGGTGCAAACCTGCTCGCTCATAGCCCCATCCCTGCCATTTCTTTAAGAAGCCTTTACGTTTCCGTGTAATTCCCGTCCATTATCGCGCAGGTCGCCACTACATTGCGCCACACCGCCACACGCGCGTTAATATGGCTGGTTGTTGTGCGCAGTCACCAATTGCAGCGCATATCTTGGTAACAATCGGGTAAACCCCCGCTTTCGTAGGTTTTAAGTTTGTGAGGAGTCTCAGCATGTTCGCTGCCGCCATCTCGCTCGTCGGTCTTGCGGCGACCGTCTACCTTGTCTTGCGCGAGGCCAAGGCCATTCGCGCTCAGTCGGGCACCGTTACCAAAAGCGCTCTTGGGTGGAGCGTCGCCTTCGGTCTGTTCCAGCTCTTTTTGACCATTTGGGGCGCCATTGGCCTCGTCGCCCAAAACGAGCCGCTCGCCTTTGTGATGCTCATTCTGACCAACGCCATCCTCACCGGATGCGCTTGGGCCAGCATCGCCCGCGACCGCATCGCCCCGCGCGTCTTTGCGTTCGCTGCTACCGATGCCCCCGCCCCCACCGGCAAGCTTGCCCGCCTGCGCGGCGCCTTCGTGGGCAAACCGCTCGTCGCGGCCGTCCTGTGCTTGCTGCTCGCCGGCGTCTTTGCGCTGCTGGGCATGGAGGTCTCGTCCAACCACGACTTTACCTGGGTCTACCCCCTGTGCATCCTGCTTGAGTGGGCCATCATCACCGCGCTCATGAGCGGCCTGTTCTTCCTGTTCCAGCGCCACGGTGCAGCTCCCGCGGTCCTGGCCTTTGCCCTCTTTGTCCTGGGCATTGCCGAGTTCTTCGTCATTACGTTTAAATCCATGCCCATCCAGCCGGGCGACCTTTCGGCCATTTCCACCGCCGCCGCGGTCGCCGGCAACGGCTACACCTTCTCGATCTCGCTGTTCTGCGTGCTGTCCATGGGCTTTACCGCCATCTCGATGCTGCTGTGCGAGTACGCTGGCCTCGTGGCGCCGCATCGCCAGAAGGGCGCCGTCAATGCCAAGCGCATGCTGCTCACCAACCTGCTCGTCGCCGTGCTGTGCCTGGGCGGCGTGACCGCGCACGTCACGCTTATCGACTACTACAACACCCTCGGCATCACCGTCTACACCTGGCGCCCGCTCGAGAGCTACTGGCGCGAGGGCTACATGCCCGCTTTCATTAGCGCAGCGCAGTCCATCAAGCCGCCCAAACCCGCCGACTACTCCGTCGACGATGCCAAGGCCACGCTCAAAAAGTACGCCAAGGCCTACGACAAGTCCGATGCCGCCAAGAGCGACGAGCGCGCCGCCGCAAAGGAGCAGTTCGACAGCGAGAAGCCCACGGTCATCGCCATCATGAACGAGACGTTCTCGGATCTGTCAATCTACCAGAACATGCGCGCCGGCTACGAGGGCCCGCAGTATTTTAAGAGCCTGTCCAACTGCCTCAGCCGCGGCAAGCTCTACGTGAGCGCCTACGGCGGCGGCACCGCCAATACCGAGTTTGAGTTTATGACCGGCAACTCCATGGCAAACCTGGGCTCGGGCGTGTACCCCTACACCATCTACAACATGGAAACGACCGGGAATCTGGCAGAGCAGTTCAAGTCGCTCGGATATTCCACCACGGCCATGCACCCCAACCACGCAACCAACTGGAACCGCGATAACGTCTACAAGGACTTTGGCTTTGACCAGTTCCTGTCCATCAACGACTTCCAGGGAGCCGACACCCTGCGCGGCATGGTGACCGACCAGGCTACCTACGACAAGATTCTTGAGCTGCTCGACCAGAACACCGATCCGCAGTTTATCTTCGACGTGACCATGCAGAACCACTCGGGCTACGATACGGGTCTGCTGCCGGTCGACAAGCAGATGCACCTGAACATCGACACGACCGACCTGGACGCCAAGACCATCGAGGACGGCACGCTCTCCGATGTCGACGAGTACGTCTCGTGCATTGAGCAGTCCGACCAGGCGCTGCGTTACTTCCTCAACGCCCTGAACAAACTCGACCGCAAGGTGGTCGTGGTGTTCTGGGGCGACCACCAGCCGTTCTTCCCGTCCAAGTTCAACGACAAGTGGTTTGCCGGCGAGGACGATGCCACGCACCAGGAACGTCTGTGGCAGACCGACTACATCATCTGGGCTAACTACGACGTTGCCGGTTGCGACCAGACGAGCGAGGTCGATGACCTGTCCACCAACTACCTGTCCACCCAGCTGATGCAACTGATCGGCGCGCCGCTGACCGACTACCAGAAAGCGCATATGACGCTGCGCGAGTCGCTGCCCGCCATCAACTCGGTGGCCTACGAGGACGCCAGCCTGCGCTGGGCGCTCTCCTCCAACGTCACCGGTGACGACGCTGCCGCCGCTGCCGCCACCAAGGCACGCGAGGATTACGCCAAGATGCAGTACTACGAGATGTTCCGCGACGGCAAGAACGTCTATACCGAGCACTTCCAGACCGAGGCCAACGAGACCGACCCCAACCTGGCGCCGGGTACGACCAAGATTAAGTAGCTGCTAGCTGCTGAGCCACAACTGAAACGTCTGTCCAGGCGGAGGCATATAAGGTTCCCTGCTCGGACAGTCCTGCGCAAGACGAAGGCCACATTAAGTGGCCTTCTTTGTTTGCGGAAAGTGTGTCCCGGAATCCGTGTCTGGAATGGGATGCGGTTTCCACTTGTGGCCCCGTTGGGAAACCGCATCCCACTTCGACCACAAATTCCGGGTCGCATTTTCCGCCAAGCCCCTCAACCGGAAACCACATCCCATTCCAATGGCAAATTCTGGGACGCACTTTCCGAATCCCCATCCATCCGGAAAGCCCGTCCCACTCTGAATACATCCAGCGAACGCATGCGAGCGTGTCGTCCAGGACGGTCTCGTCATCGCGGTGATGGAAAATATCGTCCCAAACGCTTGCCACGGTTGCGCCCACGAGTGTCAAGAAAAAAGCCTCGAGAATCTCGAGGCTTTCACGTTTGTACGATTGAACGCGCGGCACCGCGAGCGACGGTCTACTCGCCCAAAACGGCCCTTTTGGCGGCTGCGGCCATGTTATCCAGATCTTCCTTGGTGGGATGGTCCTTCGCGGCAACCCAGTTGTCGAGCAGCATCTTAAATCGGGCGTTTTCGGGATCTTGCTCGAGCATGGCCTCGTAGCGCTGCTTGACCGCGGGCCCCATCTTGCCCTGGCACATCGCCCAGCCCGCAAGCTCGGCATCCCCAGCCAAATTGGAAGTTACGCGGTCGATAATCTGCTGGTAATAGCTCTGGTCGGCGCCAAAGCCGCAGGTGCCAAACAGGAACACGCGCTTGCCGTGCAAGGCGGAAAGCAACGCCGCGACCGAAGGCGTGCACGCGCCCTTGTCGCACCAAAAACCGACGAGCACCGTGTCGGCCACGCGGGCGCCCTGCGCCTCGAGCGCAACCTGATCTGCGTCCGCATCGTCGCTCAACGCCGCGGCATGGACAAATTCAACGCCCGCAGCCTGCAGAGCGCGCTTGATCGCGCCCGAAACCATCCTGGTATTACCGCTCTTGCTGTTAACCACCAAAGAGCACGTCATAGTCACGTTGCCTCGTTTCCCCCAAAACTAAAGCCACTAATGCAATTTATTAGATGAATATCTTAGTACTAACGTGACAGATGTAAACCACCGTCTGTCGATTGGCGACGCAGGCAACATCTTTGGACAAATGCCCGCAGCGCAAGCCCCATACTTTTAAAATTTGGGACAGTCAAGCGGCCCTGCCCCCGAATCAATGACAATCGTCACCATAATATGCCATCAATCGTCACCATAATTCTCCGTTAATCATCACCTCAAATTACCGTTAATCGTCACCACGTTGCTGGTAGAATACATAATCAAAGCAATTAAAGAAGGAGGCAGTATGGATAGATATGTAGACAGATGCATCGATAAGGTAATCAGGCATAATCTCGATATCTTCGGTGCGGTTCTCATTCAAGGCCCAAAGTGGTGCGGAAAGACCACTACGGCAAAACGTTTTGCTAGATCATCCTTGTCTCTTTCCGATCCGACTGGTAATTTTGCCGCCCTCCAGCTGGCTCAGATCGATCCAGCACAGGCAATAGCAGGACCCTCTCCTAGGCTCATCGATGAATGGCAGGAAGAGCCAAAGCTGTGGGATGCCGTACGTTTCGAGTGTGACGCAAGACAGGGAGAATCCGGACAGTTTATTCTTACGGGCTCAGCAACGCCGCGAGATTCGAAGCAGCCGATGCATAGTGGCGTTGGACGAATAGCAAGGTTGCGAATGGATACCATGACGCTGTTCGAGCTTGGCGTTTCTTCTGGCTTAGTCACTATCGGAGCGCTGCTTTCAGGTCATCCTGCTAAGCAGGCAGTCGGATCGATTGCCGGCATCTCCGGTATCGCCGATTTGCTGTGTCGTGGCGGTTGGCCTCAAGCGATGGGAAAAACAACTGAAAATGCCATGCGGATTGCCGCTGCTTATGTTGATGGCGTATGCGAATCGGATGTTTCTAGAACTGACGGCGTTAAGCGTGATCCGGTCAAGGTCAGGTCTCTTTTGACATCGCTTGCGCGAAATGAGTCGACGCTTGCCGGATCGAAGTCCATCGACAAAGATATCGGTACCGGCGTTTCGAAGAATTCGGTCTCCAGATACATGGATGCTCTGAGACGAATCAATATCATCGATGATATCCCGGCTTGGCATCCGGCGCTCAGGTCGCCGGTAAAGCTGCGGCAAAGCGCAAAAAGGCACCTTGCCGACCCTTCGCTTGCCGTTGCGCTGCTCGGAGCAAATCCGGAATCATTGGCATCTGACCCGAAGACGCTGGGACTGCTCTTCGAATCGTCCTGCACGACCTTAAGGTCTATGCAGCCGCAAACGACTCGTCGGTGTCCCACTACCACGACGCCGACGATCTCGAAGTCGACGCCGTTATACACAGGCGCGATAGAACTTGGATTGCCGTGGAAGTAAAACTCGGAAGTCCGCAGATCCCCGAGGCATCTGCAAACCTGCTTCGACTCGAGCGCAAACTTGTCGAGCGTGGCGAGAGACCGCCCGCGGCCAAGCTCATCGTCATCGGGTTCGGCATGCCGGTCCATACGACGCCCGAGGGCATTATCGTTGCCCCCGTTGACACGCTCGCGCCCTAGCGCTGCATTACATGCCCCACGGGCTTGCTCACTGGGCGAATTGGCTGCGGTAGAGTTCGGCGTAGAAGCCGCCTGCCGCTAGCAGCTCGTCGTGCGTGCCGCGCTCGATAATCTGGCCGTCGCGCATCACCAGAATGCAGTCGGCGTTGCGGATGGTGCTCAGGCGGTGCGCCACCACAAAGCTCGTGCGGCCAGCCATGAGCTCGTCGAATGCCGCCTGCACCTGCAGCTCGGTGCGAGTATCGATGCTCGAAGTCGCCTCGTCCAGCAGCAGAATCGTCGGGTCGGTGAGCATGACGCGCGCGATGCACAGCAGCTGTTTTTGACCCTGGCTAAACGTGCCGCCGTCCTCGCCGATCACCGTATCGTAGCCGCCTGGCAGCTGCACGATAAATTTGTGCGCGTGCGCGCGCTTGGCAGCTTCGATAACCTGCTCGCGTGTGGCGTCGGGACAGCCGTAGGCGATGTTCTGGGCCACCGTGCCCTCGAACAGCCAAGTGTCCTGCAACACCATGCCAAAGGCGCGGCGCAGGCTTGCGCGCGTGTAGTCACGCGAAGAACGACCATCGACCGCAATGCGACCGGCATCGATATCGTAAAAACGCAGCAGCAAATTGATGAGCGTCGTCTTGCCGCAGCCCGTGGGGCCAACGAGGGCGAAGCGCATGCCGGGCTTGGCCTCAATACAGATATCCTGCAGCAGTTTGCGGTCGGGCACATAGCTAAAGTCCACATGCTCAAAAGTCACCTCGCCCTGCGGGGCGGCAAGCTCCACGGCATCCGCAGCGTCGGGCTCCTGCTCGCGCGCGTCGAGCAACGCGAACATGCGGCGCGCCGAGGCGTACGCGGTCTGGATCTGCGTAATGACGTTGGTGACCTCGTTGAACGGCTTGGTGTACTGGTTGGCATAGGACAGGAAGATCTGTACGCCGCCCACCGTAAGCGCCGCGGGCACGCCCGTGATCACGCCCACGCAGCCGATCACAGCGACCACGGCATAGATGATGTTATTGATAAAGCGCGTACCGGGGTTGGAAAGCGAGCCCATAAACTGCGCGCGCTCCCCTGCCGTATAGAGTTCGGCGTTGAGCGCGTCGAAGCGCTGCTGAGCGTTGGGACCATAGGCAAAGGCGTCGACAAGCTTCTGCTCGCCTACGTACTCCTCGATATGACCACCGAGCTGCCCTTGAATACGCTGCTGTGCCGTAAAGCTTTTGTTGGAAAGCTTGGCAATAGCACCGGCTGCAAAAATGGAAAGCGGCGTGACGAGTACCACCACGAGCGTCATGGTCAGGTTAATGGAGAGCATAAACGCGAGCGTGCCCACGATGGTAATAACACCGGTAAAGAGTTGCGTGAAGCCCTGCAGCAGGCCGTCACCCACCTGGTCGACATCGTTGACCACGCGGCTTATGAGGTCGCCGTGAGCATGGCTGTCGATAAAGCTGAGCGGCATGCGGCTGAGCTTGTCGCCCGCCTCCACGCGCATGTCGCGCACCGTTTCGTAGGACAGGCGGTTGACGCAATAGCCCTGCAGCCACTGGAAGGCCGCAGCACCTACGACGACAATCGCGAGCTTGGTAACGAGCGGCAGCAACGCATCAAAGTCCACCTGCCCGGCGGCGACGATCAGGTCGATGCCCTCACCAATGAGAATGGGCGTGTAGAGCTGCAGAATCACCGAGACAGCGGCACTCAAAAACGATGCCGCAAACGAGACGCGGTGCGGGCGAACATAGCCCAGCAGGCGGCGGGTCACCGCACCCACGGGATAGCGCTCGGGATCGCCGAGCTGGCGCGGACCGTCACCCAGGTCGTTGAGGCTATCGTTGCCGGACACGTTGGCCGTCATCGTGGCGACAGAACCGGAAGAAGTATACGGATTCATTTAGCAGCCCTCCTTTGCGCAGACAGATGCAGGGGCGGTCGGGGCGCCTGGGGTGGACGCGGGCGCCGCACTCCCCCGCTGGCCCTCGAGCTCCTCGCGGCGAAGCTGCGACTGGCAAATCTCGCGATAGAGCTGGCAGGTCGCATACAGCTCATCGTGCGTGCCCAGGCCCGCAACCGAGCCGTGGTCGAGTACGCAGATCATGTCGGCGTCGCGCACGGTCGAGACGCGCTGGCTTACGATGACGGTCGTGAGCGGCAGCCCGCCCTCGGCGGCACCGCGCACGCTGCGCTCGCGAATGGCATGGCGAAGCGCCGCGTCGGTCTTAAAGTCGAGCGCCGAGGCAGAGTCGTCCATGATCAATATCTGAGGCGAACCCACCAAGGCACGCGCGATAGTCAGGCGCTGGCGCTGGCCACCGCTGAAGTTCTTGCCGCCCGCCTCGACCGGGGCGTCGAGCCCCTGCGGCTTGTTGCGCACGAACTCGCTCGCCTGCGCCATATCGAGCGCCGCCCAAAGTTCCTCGTCGGTCGCCGACTCGTCACGCCAGGTCAGGTTGCTGCGGATGGTGCCGCTCACCAGCGACGCTCGCTGCGGAACGGTCGCGACCACGTGGCGCAGCTGGCCGAGCTGCCAGGCACGCACGTCGGAGCCCATCACGCTCACGCTGCCGGTGCTCGCATCGTACAGGCGCGGAATAAGCGAGACGAGTGTGGACTTGCCGCTGCCCGTGCCGCCGATAATGCCGAGCGTTTTGCCCAGTGGGAGTTCCAGCGTCACATCGTTGACAGCATTGGCCGCGCCGACGCCAAACGAGAAGCTCGCATGGCTCAAGCTCAGCGCGGGAACTGGAGCGACATTGCCTGGCTTGGGCAGCGCGACCGGCTGGTTGCCCTCGTCGGTAATGCTCGGCACGCAATTGAGAACCTCGTTGATACGCGAAGCACTTGCGCTCGCCTTGGTAAAGACCACGACCAGGTTGGCGACGTACACGATGGAGGTCAGGGTCTGCGTCATGTAGTTGACGAACGCCATGACCTGGCCCTGCGTGAGCTCTCCCACGTTGACCTGGATGCCGCCCACCCACAGGATGGCGCACACGCCCAGGTTCATCACCAAAAACGTGACGGGGTTGAGAATCGACGAGAGCTTGCCCACCGCGATGGCGGTATTGGCCTGGTCGTCGGCGGCTTGGGCAAAGCGCTCGCGCTCGTGATCTTCGCGTACAAAGGCGCGAACCACGCGGGCGCCCGAAAGCCCCTCGCGGCAAATGAGCGCGATGCGGTCGAGCTTTGCCTGCAGCTGCTTGTAGTACGAAATGCAGCGCGCCATGACAAACCAAAACACCAGGCCAATGGCGGGCGTGCAAATCAAAAAGATCATGCCGAGCTTAAGGTCGATGGCAAGGGCCGCGCACATAGAGCCCACCGCCAAGAAGGGCCAGCGGATGAGCATGCGCACGCCCAGCGCCACGGCAAGCTGCACCTGGTTGACGTCGTTGGTGATGCGGGTGATAAGCGACGGCGTGCCAAAGCGGTCGAGTTCGGCATAGCTCAGTTTGTTGATGTGCTCGTAGAGCGCGCCGCGAATGTCGGTGCCCATGCCCTGCGAGGTCAGCGCCGCCATCTTTTGGCAGACAAGCGTAAACGAGATGCCGATCACAGCCATGGCGCCAAGTACCATGCCGTAGTGGATAACGGCGCTGACATCGTGTGCGCCAATACCCTTATCGATCATCTGGGCAATCACCAGCGGCGTCAGCAGGTCAAAGATCACTTCGATCAGCTTACACGCAGGGCCAATCACCATATACCGGCGAAACTTACCACCAAAACGCCTGAGCAGCTCAATCATGTATAGGCGCTCCCTATCATCATCCACATTCAATTCGAACCATGATAGTACCGCCACCCCAAAAGAAGCGTAAACAACTCGTCATTTCTAACGGGATTCAGTTTTCAGAGGGGTATACGCGCACACCCAGCCAGTGTCGGGTCAACTAGCATGGTATATTTACATTAGTGCTACCAAGTTAGTCGCCGACCCTTGAAATGAGGTGCCGAGATGAACGACATTCTCGCAAGAAGAGCAAGACGAGCAACTGTGGGCATCGCCCTTTCCGCGGCACTTGTCGCGGGAATCGCCCCCGCAACGGCGATCGCGGCAGAAACCAGTTCCCCCACCGGTGCAGTTGCCTTGCAAACGGAAGATGCGGCCTCCGCAAAAGAAAAAGCGTATGCAGCCATGCAGGAAGCGCTCAAAAACCTCGAGGCCGCAAAAGACGCCGCAAGTCCCGAGAAACTTGCGAAAATCGATGATGACATTGCCGCTTTTCAAGAGATCTACGACATGGTGATGACGGAAGCCGCCAAACGGAGGGACCCCTTCCCGCCATGCAAGCGAACGTCGATGCAGCCCAAGCCAAATACGATGAGGCCCACAACCGGACAAGCGGCCTTCAGGCAGAATTAGATAAGGCACTTGAAGCACTCGGCGGCGAGGAGCCCAGCACAGCTATTAAGGAGCATATTAAGCAGTTGCGCATGGAGATCATGACGGCAGAAAGGCGAGAAGAATCTTGTGAAGATGATCTTCACCGCTACCAACGCCGGCTCGAAAGCCAGGAAAAACAGGTTCAGTATTTCGAAAGTGAGGCAAAGGAAGCTAAAGCCCACATCGACGAGGACATAGCCAAGCGAAATGCGCTCCTCGGCGATTTGGAAAAGGCGCAAGCGGCCTATGACGACGCCTGCAAGGCATACGAAGAGGCAAAGGCCGCGGCAGACAAGGCCACCTCGCCCGAGATAACGAAACCGACCGAGACAGTGCCTCCCTCCGGCTCAACGCAACCCGCCGAGGCGACACCGCCCGTTGTCTCACCTGCAACCGGCAGAGACGCCCTACCAAGCTCCACCAAGCAGGCGAACTCGAGCAGCGGCAAGCAAGCAAATACGACCGCCGGCAAGCTCGCAAACACGGGCGACACAGCACCGAGCGCAACCGCACTCGCAGGAATCGCCGCCGCAGGCCTCGGAATAACCACCGCAGCCACACGCCGCATCAGGAACTCAAAATAGCCGCCAGAGCATACTACCTTCGCCAATCCACAAACCCAGAGACAAAAGAGGCCCGTTTCCCCCACCCGGGGAAACGGGCCTCTTTACTTGTAAAAACAAATGGTAATGCCACTGTCTCTTGAACCACGTAGCCGCCGCGCTCCAGACAACGCCAACGAGCAGCAAAAGACACGGGATTAAATTATTCAGATAAATGTGACCCTTCAGGTGGTTTTGGTCGGCTACCCGCGAGTGCCGGCAGGGCGCTTGGTAGTCGAGCGATCCCGCAGGCAAAGCCGAGGACCAGCGAGACACCAAGCGCCCTGCCGGCACTCGCGGGGAGCCGCGGCACCAAAAAGCGGCTGCGCACTCGATGGATTCGGATGCCCGACAGAGGCTCCTTATGGCTGCTTCCTTCCGGACCTGACCAGATTCGGAACATGTCGTCATCCGAACCCATCGAACGCGCTAGGCGCTCGGTATATCTTACCTGCTCCCGTCCAGCAGGGCAAGTGGGGCGAACCCATCGGATGGATTCGCCCCACTCGTCCATATCGTTAGCGGCGCCTGCGGCACAGGACCGCGCCGCCCGCGACGGCAAGCGCGCCGATGCCGGCCATGGCCGCGAGCGCCTCGACCGGCAGGCTGCGGTCGCCGGTGTCGGGCATACCGCCCTTGGAGCCGTCACCGGAGCTGCCGCCGGAACCGTTATCTGAACCGCCGTCCGAGCCGCCGCCCGGCGTGCCGGGGTTCTCGGGGGTGCCGGGGGTCCCGGGATTCTCGGCGTAGCTGTTGGTGAAGACCGGCGGCACGTTGGCGTCGCCCTCGTAGGAGACCTTCGCCGACAGATAGCCCGTCTTCGTGCCGTCGACCGCCTCGTCGCTCACCGTGACGACGATCTTGTGCACCGCCTTGTCGTAGGTCACGTGCGTCTGGCCGTCGTCGACCTCGCTCACCGTGAAGGTGTAGGTGCCGGCCTGCTTGAACGTCAGCGCATCGAACGTGACGCTGCCGTCCGCGGCGTTCTTGGCGGTCGACATGACCTTGCCGTCCCGGCTCTTGAGCTCAAAGCCAAACTGGCCCGCCTTGAGCTCGGCGCCCTTGAGCACCTTGGCGGCGACCAGCTTGAGGGTGACGGGCGCGGCCTCGTAGCCGTTGGTGAACGTCACCGAGTCGCCGCCCGCGGGATTGCCCTCGGCATCCGCCAGCTCGTGCTTGACGGCGAGCGTGCCGTTTTTGGCATCGGTGACCGTCGTGCGCACGCGGTACGTCGCCCTGTCGTACGTCACGCCGCCCGCCGTGCCGGCGACCTCGCGCAGCTCATAGCCGTGCGTGCCGGGCGCGGTGTAGGTGACGGGGCCGAGAGCGACCGTGCCGTCGGCGGCGTTCCTACCCGTCGCCGCGACGCTCTCGCTGCCGTCGGCGGCAATCTCGACCAGCTGGAACTCGAACTCGCCCTCGGCCAGGTCACGGCCCTCGAGCTTCTTGCTCACCGCGATCCGGTCGGTGACGGAGCTCGGCGTCGGGTTCACGCCGTAGGTGTTGGTGAACTCGAACGCGCCCTTGCCCTCGGGCGTGCCCCCTGCGGGCAGGACCTCCGCGGCGAGCGTGCCCGCGTTGGTGTCCTCGACCACCTTGACCGTGAAGGTCCTGGTCGCCGTCGCGTCGTTGACCACGCCGTCGACCGAGCCGGACTCGCTCACCCGGTAGGCGAACGTCTTGGTGCGCAGGCCGTCGCCGTCAATCTCGACGTCGTCGAGGTCGCTCGGCTGCTTAAACGTGACATGGCCCAGCTCGACGTTGCCGGCGGCGTCGTTGGTCGCCTCGGTCACCGTCTTGCCAGAGGCGCCGACCGGCGCGGGCGCGCCGTCCAGCGGCGCGATCTTAAAGGTGTACTTGCCCGCGATGTCGGCCTGCGCCAGGCCGAGCCCGGCCTGGCCGAGCGCCAGCGTCTTGGTGCCCGCGAGGTCGACTGTCGCCTCGTTGGTGCCGTAGCCGTTCACGAACGACAGCGTGCCGCCGGAGCCCTCGGGGTAGACCACGCTAACGTCCAGCCCGCTCTTGCCGTCATCTGCCACCTTGACCGTGATGTCGAAGCTCGAGGCGGCCGCCGTCACGCCCGCGGGCAGCCGGTCCGTGCCGTCCTCGGATATGGTATAGGGAATGATCCAGGAGCCGTCGGCAGCCCTGGTGGCGATGCCGTCCGCCACCATCCGCTCGAGAGCGTCGGTAGTGTAGGCAATGGGCGAGAACGCAAGTCCCGCGGCCTCGCCGTCGCCGGAGGCCCGGTTGGACGCGGTCGCGACCACGTTACCCTGGGCATCGCGGACGGAGAACGAGAACTCGCCCGCCGCCGCGGCGCGGCCCGTCAGCGTCTTGGTGGCGTTAATTGCCACGTTGCCCTCGCCGCCGAGCGTTCCGGTGGCCTCGTAGGAGTTCTGGAACGCGACCGTCACGGACGCGGGCGCCGCAGTGGCGTCATCTGCTGTGGAGACCTCGCTGCGGGCGACCTCGAAACCGTCCTTGGCAACCGTGGTCGTGACCGTGAGCTTGCCCGTCGCGGCGTCGTAGCCGGGCGCGATGGTCACCGTGCGTGGCGCGGTGTCGTTGGTGTAGCGCTTGCCGCCGAGCTTGGTCTCGGTGACGGTGAAGCTGTAGGTCTTGCCCGCGTCGGCGTCGGTGAACTTCACGTCGCTGCCCGCAGCACCGCCGATGAGGTCGACCAGGTCGGCCTCTCCGTCGTCAGCCGCGGCCACGGCGTAGGCGTCCTTGTCGGTCTTGAGGCCGAGCTTGGCGGCCGTCTCGGCGTCGGCGGCCACGGTGAAGGCGAACTGCCCCGCCTCCATGGCACGGCCGGAGAGCGTCTTGGACAGGCGCACGCCCGCGCGGGCCGAGTAGTCGAGCTCGGTCGTGTAGGTGTTGACGAAGTCGCCGCCGCTCACCTCCGCGATCGCGGGCGTCGTGGCCGTGAGGTTGCCGGAACCGTCGTCGGTCACGGTCACCGTCATCGTGGCGACGTGGCCGTCGTAGGCCACGCCGGCGATGGCAGAACCGTCATCGGGCCTGACCTCGCGCACCGTGTAGGTGAAGGTCTTGGCGCGTACGCGCTTGCCGCCGACCTCGGCGAACCCGGCGTCCTTGATGTCGTTAAGCGTGTAACGGATAGGGCCGAAGTCGAAGGCGACCCTATCGCCCGCCTTGGTGCCGGCGGCGGCCGTCACGCTGACGGTCTTGGAGCCGTCGGCAGACCCCTCGGGCATGGGGGCGCCGCCCTCGCCCGTAAGCGTGAACTGGAAGCTATCGCCCTCAGCCCAGTCGCGGCCCTTGAGCGTCTTGGTGAAGAGCCCCGCAGTGGAGACGTCTCTGCCCTCGGTGGCCGTTCCGTACGTGTTGGTGAATGCGACGGTCGCGCCGTCCTCGGTCACGGCGCCTTCGGCCTTGGAGCCGTCAGCCCCGTTGACCGTGGTCGTGTAGCCCTCGGCGGCGTCCTCGGTCACGGTGTAGTGCGCGCCCACGGGCAGGCCGGCGATGGTCTTCTCCCCGCCGTCCTTAAGCGTGAAGGTCATCTTGCCGTCCGTGAACGTCACGGCGTGCTCGCCCTTGCCGAAGGTGCCGGAGACGGGCTCGCCGTCCCCGTCGGTCAGCGTGACCGCAAAGCCGAACTCGCGCTGGCTGTCGCCGCCGACGACCGTCTTCTTGACGGTGAGGCTGCCGGTCTTGGCGGTGTTGGTAAAGACCGCCGCCTCGACCGTGCGCTCAGCAGCGTCGCCCGCATCGTCAGTCAGCTGTGCAATCTTGGTCTTGGCAGACAGCTTGCCGGCGCCGTTGTCGGTCACCGTGACGGTGGCACGATAGGTGGCCTTCGAGAACGTGAGTGCCGCCTCGTCACCCGACTGCTCGGTAATCATATAGGTATAGGTACCGGGCTTGGTGTACTCGATAGCACCGAAGTTGCCGACCTGGGCATCCTTGTGCAACTCAATCGTCGACACGCCCTCCTTGGCGCCCTTGGGCATGGGCGCCTCACCCTGGGCAGTCAGCGTCATGGTAAAGGCATCCGATGTTATCCAGTTGCGTCCGGAGATCTTCTTTTGGACCTTGAAGGCGTTTTCCACCTTCGTGGACTCCACGCTGTAGACGTTGGTGAAGCCCACCTGCGTCGCCTGTCCGACGGTACCCTTCTGGGGGTTCGCCTTATCGACAACCGCAAAGCCGTCCTCGCTCGTCATGAGCTCACCCTTGGAATCGAGCTCCTGCACCTCGTAGTGCGTACCCGTGGGCAAGGTAACCGTGACGGAGCCGCCGGCCTTAAGCGCGATGGTGTCACCGCTCTTGATCTGTCCACTTACATAGGTGCCATTGGTGCCGTCGGGGCGACCGGCGAACGCAAAGGTGCCGGCCAGAGGCGTTGTGCCATCGGCCTGGTAGAGCAGCACCTTAAAGGTAAATGCCTTGTTGGGAGCGGTGATGCCTTCGGTGGCCGTGACCGTCTTGCTCAACGTCAGGCGCCCGTCAGAAACCTGATCGGTAGTGGTGTTGGTCTTGACGGCAGGGTTGTTGCCGACCGCCACCGACGCCTGGTTGGAGATGTCGCCCGAAGCGCCACCGCTCTTAAACGCGTCCTCGGTCACGCGGACCTTAAACTGAACCGTGCCCTCCTTGCCGGCGGGAACGTCCTTCAATGTCCAGGTGAGGTTGCCGTCGTCGTCCTTGGATGCGACATCCGCATGGTCGCCCGCGAACTCCACGAACTCAGTTCCCGCGGGAACGGCGTCAGTGATCGTCACCGTGGCAGACGCGCCCTCGGTGTTCTTGTAGCCGATGGTGTAGGTGAGCTCATCGCCCAACCTAACGCCCGACCCCTTCGAATCCTGAGCGTCGTTCTCGGACTTCTTGGGCACGTAGTTGGTCGTGGTGCCGGTATAGCTCTTGTTGCCAACCGTTACGGTAGCTTTGTTCTCAACGGTGCCGACCGCACCCTGGGCACCCTTCACGGCGTCCTCGGTAATCTTGACGCGCACGCGCACCGAACCGTGACTGCCCGCGGGCTGCTCACCCAGGTTCCAGGTAAGCAACTGACCGTTCGCAGCGCCTTTATCGGCATACTCGCCCTCAAAGGCCTCGAACACAACGCCCGTGGGCAGCTCGTCGGTCACGGTCACCTTGGCCGGAACCAGATTGCCGCCAGCATCGGCCTCGGTGTTGACCCAGTTGATGGCGTAGACGCAGGAGTCGCCCACAGAGAGCAGCTGCCCGTCGATGTCCACATCGGGCTTCGCGACCGTGCCGATCGTCTTGACCTTATCGCGCGTATTGTGGAAAACGATCTTGCCGTTCTCGGTACCATTGTGATAGGTCACCTTGGACGTAAGCTTGCCGTTGTTGTTATCGGTCACCTCAAGCAGCACGCGGCACGTCGCGGACGCATCCACGGGGCGCACGCCCTCGGGCAGGTTGGCCAAGCGCTCCTTTGCCACCAGGTTAAAGCTGTAGGTGGTGGTGTGATCGGCATTGTGTTGCTTGGTGGCAACACCATCCTTCACAGCACCGGCAAGGTTAATCGTCAGCTCATGGGATCCGCTGGCAGCATCGCCGAGCTTAAAGTAAACCTTACCGAAGTCGACCGTGGCGATACCGTTATCGCTCGCCTGGGTCTTACCCTCATCCATCCATACGAGCTAGCCGTCGGCCTTCTCGGCATACAAGTCAAATGTATACTGGTCAGCCTCGATCTTGTCGCGGGAGTCCATTACCTTCTCGGCAGCAAGACCCTCAAAGGTTCCTTTCGCGATGTAGCTGTTGGTAAAGGACACCTGAGCCTTGGCGTTACCGCTCTCGGAGCTATAGGTCCTTGCATCATCGGTATCTTCGACATTGTTGGTGCCATAGTGCTTCACCGTGGTCACGGTATAGAGCGAACCATCGCCACGCTTCTTAACCGCAATCTCTACCATCCAATAGGTAGAGTCGTATTTATAGCCGCGTTGGCCCGCGTTGTTCTCGACCACCTTATAGGTGAACGGCTTATCCACATCGTCCGTCGCAAAGGTCAGGCCACCCAAAATGCCGGTATGGGACGTGCCATCGGCCTGCGGCTCATCGTTTGTCACGGTGAGCTTGCCCTCATCTGCGCGCAGCAGCTTGTTGAGCTTATCGGTTGAGGCGGTGTCTTCGCCCGTTACCGTAAAGCCAAACATGCCGGCATGCAGGTCGTGCCCGTTGAGCGTCTTGACGATCTCCAGACCGCCCTGGAGCTCGTAGCTCGTCGAGGTGCGATACCTATTGGTGAAGATGAAGCCTTCCGAGCCGGTCGTGCCATCGGCGCGGGCCACCAGCTTGCCGCCCTCATCGGTTACGGTAATGGTCAGGACATAAGTGTGCGTGTCATACTTCCACTCGCCGAGATCATTCGGAACCTGTTCGTTAATAGCGAACTTATACGTGCCCGGCTTGTTGAAGGTGAGCTTCGAAAAGTCAATCTTTTCGTGCTCCCCGTCCTTGAGGGCCGCCGTCGTTTGCTTCTCCTCAGCGTAGCCGTTGTCCACGCTCATCGAAGAGCCGGTGATGAGCTTGCCATCGATGGCAGTCTTGGTAGCATCGTCAGCCGCAGTCATAGCAAAGGTGAACTTGCCCGGAGCATCGGCACCGGCAACCACCTTCGTCACGGACGGGGTGTAGGTTGCCGCCTCGGTGACCGTATAGGTGTTCTTGAATTTGACCGTCGCGACACCGGTGGACGTTGCACCAGACGGATAGATCCACTGGCCCTCGAGCTCGTCCTTGCCATCGACCTGCTTGCTTACCGCTGTCGTGACTCTAAGCGTACCGTCGCCGTTATCCGCCACGACAGCCTTAACCGCATGGACCGTCTTGTCGTACGTATAGTCCGTCGCCTTGTCGTCAATCTCACTCACCGTATAGGTGAACGTCTTGCCGGCATCATCCTGAGTGAAGGTCAACCCACCCGCAGGTATCAAACTCACGGTCTTGGGGGCGTCGGCCTCGACGTTTGCGGTCTCAAAGACCTTGCCATTCGTGGAAATGCCAACCTTGCTGGCAGATGTCTCGTCGGCAGGCTTGACGATATAACGGAACGTGCTCTTAGGCGAGCCAAAAACGGTCGCGTCCTTGGGATACGTCAACGTCTTCTCGATCTGCAGACCGCCAGCGGCGCCATAGTCGAGACTTGCCTCATAGCGATTCACAAACGAGACGGCAGGCGTTGTGGCGCCGGCCTCACTTGCATCGTACTGCTGCACGTAAGTATGCGAATCTTGCTTGAGCTGGACGATCTTTTCGTCCGTCAGCGCGCTCGCGTCGGCGCCGTCGCCCAGCAGCTCCGTCACACCCGCACCCTTGAGCACGGCCGTCACGGTGTAGAGCTTAGCGGGGTCATCCTTGTGTGCAAGAACCTTGACGAGCACGATGATATCGCCGGTGTAGCCGGTGTCATAGGTGTAGCCGGCGGCAGCAGGCTGGTTCTCGTGAATGCGATAGGCAAACGTACGCCCCAGATCCTGTTCCGTGAGCTCACGGGCAAAGAGCTTCTCCGCCCCACTCGCGCTCACCACGGTGCCGGGCACGCCGGCCCCCGCAGCCGTATTAGACAGGCTGGCCTCGGAGCCATCGACCGATGTCTGAACGCCGTTGTACCAAAGGCCCGTCACGGCAAAGGTAAACTGGCCCGCGGCAGAAGCGCGACCCTCAAGGGTCTTGCTGACCGTCACGCCATCAAAGGTGCCCGACGCATGGTATGCGTTGGTAAAGGCGGCCTTGTCAGTTACGGCCTTGTCCGCATCGGAGGCGCCGGTGTTGGCATAGGTCACGCTCGACACGCGCAGCTTGCCCGTGTGGTTGCCCGACTCGTCCAGATCGGTCACTACAACGGTCGCGCGTGCGGTGTGCTTGTCCATGGACATGCCCGCCTGGCCATCCTGCGCAGCTTTCTCGGTGATGTTGAAGCTAAAGGTGCCTGCGCGGTTGAACGTCACGGTCGGGGCGGCTTCGGTGCCAAAGGCGAACGAGGCCACGCGCCCCGTCGCGGGCGCGCTAGCGACGGCCTGGTTAGTGTTAATGACAACGGCACCATCCGCTACCGCCTGCTTTGTGGTCTTACCCAGACTAGTTGCGCTGTCATCGTCCGTAGCGGCGGTAAGGTTAAAGGTGTGGCTCTCGCCTTGGTTCCAGTCGCGGCCGCTCAGGGTCTTTTGGCCCTGAAGGGTCGCGCTCGTGGGCTCCGCACTATATATATTGGTAAAGGAAGGTGTGGCATTCTTATCCAGCTGCTTTACCGAGCCGTCCTCTGCAACCTTGTAGTACTCGATCGAAGTCTGGATGCCAGCACCCTTCTCGGCGTTGCGCACCACGGCGTAATAGACCGACTTGTCGTAGTCCATGCCCTTCTTAATGCTACCGAGATTCTCAGCGAACTTGTACACGTAGGCGCGTCCCGCATCAGCCTTGGCGGTATAGGAGATCGCCGGCCACGTCACCGTACCGTCGGCGTTATTGCCCACGGTCGCGGTGTCGCCCTCGGCGTCCTGAGGCATGGGGGCCTTGATGCTCTTGTCGACCTTATCGGGATCGAACGCTGCATTGTCGTCCGCATAGCCGCCCACACGCTTGAGCTCAAAGCTAAAGGCGTTCTGGGAAAGCGGGAAACTCCCGGCGTTGTCGGTTAGGCTCTTTTGAGCATGGATGGTGATGTTCCCCTCATGCTCGTCGTAGCGGTTGGTGAAGATCGCGTCGGCAACCTCTGTCTTGGTGTCGTCGCCCGCGTCGTTGCGCTCCTGCGTCATCTTCACGCTCTCAACGACAAGAGCACCAGCTTGGTTGTCCTCCACCACGACCTCCGCTTTATAGCGGGCGGCAGAGTAGCTTATGCCGTCTGCCCCGGCATCGGAACCGGGGATAACCTCCGAGATGGTATAGGTGTACGTGCCGGGCTTGGTATAGGTGATGTCGCCAAACGTTGCCGTCTTATAGGTGATGTCGCCAACCGTTTGCGTCTGGGAATTCTTGGTAAGCTCGACCGTCGACACCTTGCTCTTGGCGCCATTGGGCATGGGGACGCCGTCGTCGGCTGTAAGCTGCACGGTAAAGGAATCGCCATCGGCCCAATCGCGACCCTCGAGCATCTTCTTGGCGCTTAGGCCATTCTTTACGGGGCTGACACTGTATTTGTTGATGAACTCGAGCGTGTTGCTCGCGGGAATCTTTCCGTCCACGAGCGCAGCGATTGAACCCGTTATGGTGTTGCCGGTTCCCGACTGCTTCTCGCCGCCGACCATGCGTCTCACGAGGCTAAAGCCAGCCGGAAGCACCGACTCGTCGGCAGAGCCGGTCACAGTGTTAACGATGCTCGCCAGCACATTGCCACTGGACTCCTCGCCCTTAGTGGTGAGCTCGCTCACGCTATAGCTGTCGCCCTTCTTAAGGTCGTATACGCGAATGGTCTCGCCGGCCTTGATGGAATGGGTGCCGCCGTTCTTGAGCCTAAAGGAATTGCCCACAGCGTTGCCGCTCGCATCGAACACATGCGCCTCGTAGCCCTCCTGGGACTCCGGCAGGGTGAACTTAAACGTAAAGGGCAGATCGTTGTCGTCCGCATCCTTGGTGGGCGCAGTAAGACCAGCATCCGCCGTCACGGTCTTAGTCACTTGCAGGCGTGCCACGCGACGATCGGTATACTGCACGGCCGTTGCCGTGGTAAAGAGATGATTGAGCTGAAGCGTGCCCAGATCGGTGCCATTGGTGGCATCATCGTCTTGATAAAGGGCCATGCGGTTGATGCCCGTATCGGCAAAGATGGTCGCCAGCTGGCCGTCGCGCTCGCCACCGTCCTCGACATAGCGCAGGATAGCCTTGGCACCTTGCGTCGTCTTGTCATAGCGCATATGCATCCAGTTGCCCGCAAGAGAAGGCGTCACGCCTTGGGCGGTGCACGTCTGGCCCCATGTCAGGTTTCCGTTGGCGTCAACGGCCGCACTCTGCAGCTTGCCCTTAATGTGCGTAAGCGTGTTGTCGATGGAGTCGGGAGAGCCAAACTGCGCCAGGGAAGCAATCAGCGAACCCGGGCCACTCATGCTGCGCACACCGTCGCCTTCCTTGCCAGCATCCACATACACACCCGAATCGTCCACGATTACCTTGGTGATGGTGTTGTTAATCTCATGGCCATCCGGGCTTACAGACTCACGCAGGTAGTACGTACCCTTGGTAAGGGGCTTATGCTCTGTCGAATCGAGCGGGAAGCATGCAGCGCCCTTAATGTCATACGGATAGGTCATGCCTTTTGCCTTCACGGTGTCATACGGCGTGGCACCAGGGTTGATTGCATACGTGCTGGGACTATCGCCGGCAACGTCATCGGACTTATACAGCTCAAACGTCGCGCCGTCCACGGGCTCGTCCAGGTCATCGACCTTCTGCACAAACAGACGGTTCTGAACGTTGGTGAGGTGGATCACCGTAGAGAACTGCCTGTTTATCGTTTGATATTGGACCATAGAGGTGTTGTCGATGGTTGCCCCCGCCAGAGACGATGCCGTGGTGTGGTACACCGCTACGGTATATTCGGACTGGGACTTATCTTCCAACATGGCGGCGTACTTCTCGATGTCTCCGGGCAGCGACCTGACCGTCACCACGTAGTCGCCCTTGGTATTGACATCAAAGACACTCGTGTCCGCCGATTTGGCAGCCTCGACCGCACCGGCAATGCCGTGCGCGGAGCACAGCTTATAGCCATTGAGCGGGTTGCCCGTGACCGCCGTCCACGCGTCTTCGCTTGTGTGGTCCTCGCTCGCACCGGTGAGCTTGAGCACGACGGCGAAGGTCGTACCCGAGCTAATGGCGTTGCCCTTATTGTCTTTTGTTTCTTTATTAAGAGAAATGGTCTCCTTAGCGGCCAGATAGCCGCCGTTCAGCCACATGCGGCTACCCGTCCATGACTTGCCGTCGGCCGTGGTGACCGTCGTCTGCGGTGCAACCACCACGCCACCCGTGCCGCTCGCAGCTTTCTTGTATTGCAGATGCAGCTCACCTGGCGTTGCGGTGGTCGATGAGGTCAGACTCGAGCGATATCCCGCGGGCAGGCCAACCTCTTTGAGTACAAAGTAATCGTGTCCCTCAGCGTGCTGGTTATCAAACGAAAGAACGGACCTGTCCGGCTTCAGAAGTACCAGCTGGCCATTGGCGTCCGTCGTGCCCTGAGCGATGGCCTCATCCTGCGCGTTCCAGTTGGCATCTGACTGATACAGAGCAAACTCGGCACCCTGGACTGCCTCGCCGTTTTGGTCGACCTTCGCGACCTCGGACGACGGCAGCGTGGTGAGGTTGAACTTAAGTTTCATGTTCGATGCGCCCGCGCCGCGCTCCAGATAGAAGAAGCTCAGCGTATGCTTGCTGCTGTCACGGAAGGTGTTGCCGGAGAAGTTAGAGGTATCTGCGCCGGCAGCTTTGAACTTTGCCTTGATGTTGGTTTTTTCGATTTCCTTCTCGGCTCCATTCGCACCGTCAATATGACCGACCTTTACTTCACCGGTAGCAAAGTTGATATCAAGCGTTGCCTTCTCGTGGATGCCACCCAGATCGCCCACGAGTACGCCATCGATGTACACCCAGACGTCGTCATCACCCGAGAACTCAAAGACCATGTCGTTGTTATCGGTGGTCTTGCCGCCCGCAGGCTGGACAAACTCTGTGGTCATGGACATGCCAAAGTGGTGGTTGAGGCTCGTGCTTCCATCAATGATCTGCTTAGGGGAGAGGCTGTTGCCCTTCTCATCAAAAACCTTGTCAGCCGAGTCGAAGGGGAAGAACTGGCCCAGATTTGCATCTGATACGTCGCCCTTATATACGCCCGCCTTATCGTAGACGTTAAAGGAGTTGGTCGTGGGGTTATACACGGCATAGTTACCATAGTTACCGTCAGAGCCGTACGAGTCGTAGACGTAATAGCCATCTTTGAGCTGGAAGAGGCCTTTCACATCGTTGTAGACAGCCTTACCGTCCTGTTTGCCATTTGCCTGACTGTCGTTGTTAAAGAGATAGGCCAGCGACTCATCGGTGTAGTTAACACCCTGGCCTTGGGAGGTGTGGGTGCCATTGCTGATTGCCGGATAGCCATCCACCAGCATGGTCTTCACAAATGAAAGACGTCCAAAACCGTTGATATTGCTTCTGCCCGTCCACTTGTTAATGCCCGTGCCGGCACCACCATTGAACTTGAGCTGGTGATTTTTGTTGATGCCGGTGTTGTTATTGCCATTATTGTTGTTTATGTTGACGGACTTATCGTTGTCGCCGTTCACGACCCAATAGTCGAACAAATTGACCGTAGTGCCGGTGGGATTCACCGTCTCTACGGTATGGTTGCTCAAGGGAACGGACTGGTCGGCCGACGCACTCGATGCACCAAGCATGAGTGCGCATGCCGCCAGCGGGACGGCCAAAACCCTCAGGACACGCTTGGCGGTATTGGTTTTCTTGCCAAAAGGCTTTAGCATTTCTTGAGCTCTCGCACACACACGATTCATGAAGGCCCTCCCCAAATCCATGAGGACGTCAAGCAGCAGCTCGCTATATATGTGTGTCGTCCCCATCGATGCAAATATACGCCCCCCCCCGCGCAGAAACGCAAGGCAGGACATCGCTATATGCTTAAAATTGTAGCAATTTGGGTGACCCGAAATTTCGCCTCGGGTTGCCACTCAGGCTCAAAATCGAACCACTCGCGCCATCGACATACCCCAGTAGGACAAATCGACCGGCAATCTTTATCCCCCACATCCCACAAAGTAGCTAGTTTGGGACGGGGCTATTTTGACTACTTGGGCAATCAGATCGGCATGTAGTCAAAATAACCCCGCCCCAAAAAGACTGGTCTGACGCTGCGCCACGAAAAGGACCTATCTACTACGTTTAGGCCGCAGGGGTCAACCATAGCCGGCTTTTTCGAAAATCGGCAAGCTTTCTACCTGCGGTTTTAATTTCACAAAATCCGGGATGGTCGAGGGTGCCCGGTTTAACGTAGTAGATGGCCACGTTTCGTGGCAAACGGTCCGACCCAAGACCCAAGGCAGCCAACCTCGAATGGCCATTCTCGAAGTTGCGGTGGAATACGGACTGAATTGGCCCCTTAAAGGCAAAGACGCTCCGTATTCCACCGCAACTTATAGGGAGATAGGCCTTAGAGGCGGGCGAGGTCGTAGGATTGGGCGGCTGCCTCGCCGGCACAGATGAGGTTGGTTGTGGCTTCCCGTGGTTCGAGCGCCTGGTCGAGGGACATGGGTTTGCGGCAGATCGGAAGCACCAAGTCGACGCCCTGCCCATACACCGCATCGAGGTTGTCAGCGCGACCGCCCACGACAGCGATTACCGGCTTGCCATATCGCTTGGCGCGGCGAGCCACACCCACCGGCGCCTTACCGGCGGCGGATTGCTCATCCATATTGCCCTCGCCCGTTATGACCAGGTCGACATCGCGCACGCGCTCGTCAAACCCCACGAGATCGAGCACCGTCTCCACACCCGAGCGTAGCTCCGCGCCGAGCGCCAGCAACGCCGCGCCCAAGCCACCGGCAGCGCCCGCGCCGGGTACACCGAGCACCGAGCCAAATGTCCGTGCACCTTCGGGCACGCGCAGCAACCCCTGAGCCCGCGCCCTAGCAATCGCCGTATCGAGCAGGCGGCCGTAGCCGACCATCCAACTGTCGTGCCTGTGAAGTGCCTCGGCATCCCCCGTCGGCAGACCCTTCTGTCCACCGAACACCGCAAGCGCGCCGCGACGCCCTACGAGCGGATTATCGACATCCGAAAGCACAACAATACGAGTGCCATCCAAAGCCCGAAGCGCTGGCGCCAAATCAACGCTCGCCACCCGCTCAAGTCCGGCAAGACCGGGGGCGACATCGCAGCCCTGGTCATCGACCACACGTGCGCCCAGCGCCTGCAGCATGCCGGCGCCACCGTCGTTGGTGGCACTGCCGCCCAGACCAATATAGAGTGTCTTTGCGCCCATGCGAACCGCGCGAAGCATGAGCTCGCCCACGCCATAGGTCGAAGCCGCCAACGCCGCCGACTCCGTACAGCTCGAATACCCAATGCCGGCCGCCTCGGCCATCTCGATGACCGCGGACTCGCGCTCGACATCAACCAGCATCCGGGCAGACACGAGGTCGCCCAAGGGGCCTGCAACCTCGCAGGTCACAAGCTCGCCACCACGCGCGGCGATGGCGTCGAGCGTCCCCTCGCCGCCATCCGCCAGCGGCAACGCGGCCACCTGAGCATCGGGCCAAACGCGGCGCACGCCTTCGGCAACCGCCGCCTCCGCCTGCGCGCTCGACACGCTGCCCTTAAAGGAGTCAATCGCCAACAGCACACGGCGGGGCCGGCGGCACGCAGGACCAAAGTCAACCGCCGTGCCAGCATCCTCACCGGCACCTGCAAGCGCTGCGGCGTGAGCGGCGTGTGCTTCAAGATCGGCCCCACAACCGCAATCAGCGCCGCCCGCTCCGCGCAGACCGCCAAAATAGCTACTCAGCAGCTCGCGGCATTCATCCGCCAGGACCCCAGCCATCACGTTAAACCGATGATTCAGGCGCGAGTCGGCATTCAAATCGTATAGGGATCCCAACGCGCCCGCCTTGGCGTCACTCGCGCCATACACGCAGCGTCCCGCGCGCGCGTTGACCATAAGGCCCGCGCACATGCAGCAGGGTTCCAACGTCACATAGACCGTACAATCGGAAAGACGCCAGCGACCGAGCGACCGAGCGGCAGCGCACAGGGCCGCGAACTCTGCATGAGCCGAAGGATCCTGATCGAGCTCGCGACGATTATGCGCCCTCGCGACGATCTCGCCGTCACGCACCACTACGGCTCCGATGGGCACCTCGCCCACCGCCGCGGCGGCGCGCGCCTCAGCCAGTGCCTCGCGCATGAACTTCTCGTCGATTTCGGTGATCGTCATCGTTCGCCTTCCCTGTTGCAAATTCAAAACGATGCTATCATTACGACTCACGGAGAGATGGCAGAGCGGTTGAATGCGGCGGTCTTGAAAACCGTTGAGCGCGAGAGCGTTCCGGGGGTTCGAATCCCCCTCTCTCCGCCACTTTTAGTGATGCACCGGTGTCATGGTCCGCTCAAACAGTGCATCGACCACGTCGGCGATCTCAGGTCGACGCTCAAGATCGTGGCCCGATTCCCACCATATCGTGAAAAGTCGAATAATACCGCCGGCGACAAACTCAGACGTCGTCTCGAGTGACACGGGGGCCAGGGCATCCTCGGCAAGCACGTTCATCACACGCTCGCGGATGGAACGGGCAATGCGGTCGCAAATAACGTTGGTCAACATGCCCGACATGCTGCTTGCCAAAATGTTATCCATGAGCCGCTCGTGCGTCAGAATCAAATCCATGGCATCGTCCAAAATCGCGTGCCGAAGCGCGCGCACGTCCTCGGCAGACACTGCGCCGGCCTCATCGGGCTGTTTTTGCGGCAAGCCCGACATAAGCTCATCGATATAAAAGGCAAAGTAATCGTTCTTGTCGCGAAAGTGCTTGTAGAACGTCGTGCGGCGAATCATGGCACGGTCGCACAGCATGGCAACCGTCAGGTCCTCAAAACGATGCTCTTCCAAAAGCTTGGTAAAGGCATCGAACAGGGCACGATAGGTTTTCTTAATGCGAAGGTCCACTGCTATCGCCATCCTCAGGGCAAAGACAACACTCGTCAATCTGTCGCATATCTTACACCTGTACCTCGCGCGCTTTGCCCCGGCGCCAACCCCGCCGAAAACACAACGCTTACCGGAAAGTTCGGCACGGCAAAACGTTGCGGGTATACTAGTAGCGTTATACCAACGGCAGCTGGCGCATGCCGCCGCGGCCATTCGAAACGGAGACATCATGCTTCCCGTCATCATCGGCATCGTTGTTGTCATTGTGATTGCCTGCGCCATCGCCGGCATCTACAACAACATGGTCACCAAGCGTAACCGCATCGATAACGCCTGGCAGAACATCGATACGCAGCTGCAGCGTCGCAACGACCTGATCCCCAACCTGGTCGAGACCGTCAAGGGCTACGCCAAGCACGAACAGGAGACGCTCTCCGCCGTGATCAGCGCGCGCAACACAGCCGTCAAGGCCACCACGCCCGAGGCCAAGATGGAAGCCGACAACGTGCTGACCGGTGCGCTGCGTCAGCTCTTCGCCGTAGCCGAGGCCTATCCCGATCTTAAGGCAAACACCAACTTTACGCAGCTGCAGGCATCGCTCGAGGATACCGAGAACAAGATTAGCTATGCACGCCAAAGCTACAACGACTGCGTGCTCAGCTACAACAACGCCATCCAGACGTTCCCGGCTGTCATCTTTGCTGGCATCTTCCAGTTTAAGGAGCGCCAGGGCTTCGAGGCCGCCGAAGCAGCCCGTCAGGCCCCGACCGTCAAGTTCTAGTAGTTTGGCAGCGCATCCTTAATCGGCCAAATGCATAAACCGCCCCGTCGAATGCATACTTCGACGGGGCGGTTTCCTTTTTCGCGAAGGTCCCCCTCTAAGCGCCGTGCATTTTTAGGAGTATTCAACATAACCAAGAGCTTCGGGCGCCACGATAAATGCCAAAGACCGCGAATATCCCTGCAAATCAACCGCTGTCAGCCCATAACCCCGCCCATCATCCGTAGAAAACATCGAGAAATCCCGATTTTTTGCCCGAGGTCGGTATGCAGGGGCCTTCGATTGCAGAATACTCGCAAAAATGCACGTCGCCACCGCCCCCACATGGCGCGAAGCAAAGCAAAAGCGCAGCCTAAAAGGCCGCGCACCATCTTTATTCAGATTAATCATTGCCCGTTGTGACATCGCCGAACCCGCAGGGCAGAGAGCAAGTTCCCTCCCGGCGCACTCCGCAGGACGAAAGAACCTCCGCCGCACGAAGTGCGCAGCGGAGGTTCTTTCATGTCCGAGGACGCGCCGGAAAGGAAGGTTGCCCTCGGGCCGGACAGCTAAGACAGCTTACGCCACGGTGTAAACCCAGTTGTGCTTGTCCTCGACAGCACCGGACTGGATACCAGTCAGGGTCTCGCGAAGCTTCTTCATCACAGGGCCAATCTCGGTGTAGCCAGCCGGGAAGGTCACAGTCTCGTCGGCGCCGTAAACCTTGTTGTCGATCTCGCCAACCGGGGAGATGACGGCAGCGGTGCCGCACAGGCCGCACTCCACAAAGGTGCCGGCCTTGACCTCGGCCCACTCGACGGGACGCTGGTCAACGGTCATGCCCAGGTCCTGAGCAACCTGAACGAGCGAACGACGGGTGATGGAGGGCAGGATGGAGTCGGTGTGCGACTGCGGAACGACGAGGGTGCCATCCTCTTTCACGAACAGGACGTTGGCGCCACCGGTCTCCTCGACATAGGTGCGGGACTCGGAGTCGAGATACAGGTTCTCGGCATAGCCCTCGCGGTGAGCCTCCATCGTGGGCTTAAGGGACATGGCGTAGTTCAGGCCGGCCTTGATGTTGCCGGTACCGTGCGGTGCGGCGCGGTCGTACTCGGAAACGCGCAGCTTGACGGGCTTGAGGCCGCCCTTAAAGTACGGACCGACCGGGGTCACGAGAATGCGGAACGTGTACTCAGGAGCGGGAGCCACGCCGATCACGTCACCGGAGCCGATCATAAACGGACGCACGTACAGGGTCGCGCCGGAACCGAAGGGCGGAACCCAGGCGGCGTTGGCAGAAACGACCTGCTTGACGGCCTCAACGAACTTGTCCTTGGGGAACGGGGGCATCTCGAGGCGCTGGGCGGAGTTATACATGCGCTCGGCGTTCATGTCGGGACGGAAGCAGACGATGCTGCCGTCCTCGGCGGTGTAGGCCTTCAGGCCCTCAAAGACCTCCTGACAGTAATGGAAGATGCCGCCGCACTCGGAGACATGCAGGGTGTGGTCGGTGGTCAGGCCGCCCTCGTCCCACTCGCCGTCCTTCCAATGGGCCTCGTAGCTGTAATCGGTCTTCATGTAGCCAAAGCCGAGGCTACCCCAATCGATATCCTTCTTCTCGACAGTCATATGTCGCTCCTTACATACACAGTTGCATACTCGCGAACCCGCACGCAAGGACCGAGGCCGACCGCGTCGCAACGTCGCACGCCCGGAGCGTAGAGCCGGACGGGACACGCGAACAGCATCAAAGCCGATGGCACGTCGATTCGCATGCACGAGATTGTACTCCGCACGCGCGTCGGATAAAACGTTTTTCTTTAACTAACTAAAGTAATTTCATTTGACCGAAGCTGAAGAGGCCCGCCACCGTAAACGGTGACGGGCCTCAACTGCACGGTTTGCGCGCTGGCTCGAGCTACGCGTTCTTTTTGCCCAGCTTAGCCTTAACCAGACCGACCACAGTCGGAATGATCGACACAGCAACGATGCCAACAATCAGCAACTCAAAGTGCTCCTGCACAAAGGGAATGCCACCAAAGAAGTAGCCCAGCAGTGTAAAGACCGTCGACCAGGTAATGCCGCCCAGCACGTTAAAGACGACAAAGTTGCGCCAGTGCATGCCGCCCATGCCAGCGATAAAGGGCACAAAGGTGCGGATAAACGGGAAGAAGCGACCCAGGAAGATGGCCAGGTGACCCCACTTGTCCAAGAAGTCCTCGGACTTTTTGATGCGCTCGGGCGTCATGGCCTTGACCTTGCCCGAAGCGATGATCTTGCGGCCAAAGAAGTGACCGATCATAAAGTTGCACTGATCGCCCAAAATGGCAGCGGCCCATGCGGTGGCCAGAAGCGCCACAATGTTAAAGCCGCCATTGTGGGCAAAGAAACCCGAGGCGAACAGCAGCGAATCACCGGGAAGGAACGGGAAGAACACCACGCCCGTCTCGATAAAGATGATCAGGAACACGCAGCCGTAGGCCATAAGCGGGCCGGCGGCGATCCAGCTGGCGATCGCGGTGCGCGGGTCCTTAAGCAGCTCGGCAATAAAATTGATGAAACCCATGAAGTAAAACCTCTCAGTTGTGGGCGCGGATACGTCCAAGTTGACCAGTATACGGTTGCGGTGCCCCCTCGTGCGCAACCCCACAAAAGCATGACTCCATTACCAGCAAGTTTGCATAACTGACACCTGTCGCGCAATGCCGCCAAGATTGTCCTTCCTAATCCCTAGCGAATCGCTATACTTTATTGAATCGCATTGCCATGGCGCTAAGGGAGGGCGGCCGGTGAGCTTTATCAATACCATTCGCGAGGACATCAAGACCGTCCAAGCGCAGGACCCCGCCGCGCAAAACGGTCTGGTCATCTTCCTTTCCTATCCTGGCCTGCACGCCAAGTGGAACCACGTGCCCGAGCACTGGCTGTGGGAGCATGGACATCGCTCGCTCGCCCGCATGCTCTCGCAAATCACCCGTCATATCACCGGCGTCGAGATTCATCCCGCCGCACAGATCGGCAAGCACTTCTTTATCGACCATGCCATGGGCGTCGTCATCGGCGAGACCACCATTGTGGGCGACAACTGCGTGCTCTATCAGGGCGTCACGCTCGGCGGTACCGGCAACGAGACCGGCAAACGCCACCCCACCCTGGGCAACAACGTCACCGTGGGCACGGGTGCCAAGGTGCTCGGCAACATCCGCATCGGCAACAACGTCAAGATCGGCGGCAACTCGGTCGTCGTTAAGGACGTCCCCGACAACTGCACCGTCGTGGGCGTGCCGGGACGTATCATCAAGCGCAACGGTTGCCGTGTGTTCGAGGAGAGTTTCGACGCCAAGCAGCATCGCGAGTACATGCCCGATGACGCCGCCGAGCAGTCCGCCCTCAACCGCCAGGGCATCACCGAGAATGCCCGCCGCGTCAAGGAACTCGAGCGAGAGGTGGCCGAGCTCAAGGCCCTCGTCGCCAAGCTCGTGGACGAACGCTAGGAACGCAAGCGGCACAAAACGACATCGGCATCAACGCAAAGGCGCGCCAGGGAATTCATCCCCGGCGCGCCTTTCTTTTTGATGTGACATGCGGGACTGTCCCTTTGTCACATTATGCGAACTGACTCAGATAGAGGTCGGCGTAAGCGCCCTCGGCTGCGAGCAGCTCCTTATGCGTGCCCTGCTCGATAATGTTGCCGTGGTCCATGACCAAGATCAGGTCGGCGTCCACGATCGTCGACAGGCGATGCGCGATCACAAAGCTCGTGCGCCCGCGCATAAGCGCGTCCATGGCGCGGCCGATAGCAAGCTCGGTGCGCGTGTCCACGCTTGAGGTCGCCTCGTCCAGGATGAGAATCGCCGGGTTGTTGAGCAGCACGCGCGCAATGGTCAGCAACTGGCGCTGGCCCTGGCTGATGCTTTCGGCATCGTTGGCCACGCGCGTGTCGTAGCCCTGCGGCATGGTGCGCACAAAGAAGTCAACCTGGGCGGCGCGCGCAGCCGCAACAATCTCCTCGCGCGTTGCCTCGGGGCAGCCGTAGGCGATGTTCTCGGCAATCGTGCCGTCGAACAGCCAGGCGTCTTGCAGCACCATGCCAAACTGCTGACGTAGCTCGCCGCGATCCATGCGGCTCGTATCCACGCCGTCGAGCGTAATACGCCCGCCGTCAATCTCGTAGAAGCGCATGAGCAGGTTGATGAGCGTCGTCTTGCCTGCGCCCGTGGTTCCCACCACGGCAATCTTCTGGCCCGGCTCGGCGGTAAACGACACGTCGCGCATAAGCGGCTTGTCGGGCGAATAACCAAAGCGCACGTGCTCAAAGGAGACGCGACCCTCAACGCGACCCGGCAGCTTGGCGGCCTCGTCCGGCAGCGGATCGGCCTCCATCTCGGGCTCATCGAGCAGGTCGAACACGCGCTCCGCACTCGCCAGCGCGCTCTGCAGCGAGTTAAAGGTAAACGACAGCTGCGTCATGGGTTCGGACGCCTCGTAAATAAACTGGAAGAACGCCTGGAACACGCCGACGGTCATGTGACCGGCAACCAGCATGCTGCAGCCCACAAGCGCAATAACGATCTGCGCCAAACGGCCGATAAAGCGCACCGCGGGGCCGACGGCATTGATCATAAAGTCGGCCTTGGTGCTCACGCGCGCCAGCTCGCCCGAGGCCTGGTGCACCTCGGCAGAGCTCTGGTGCTCGCGGTTGAATGCGCGAATCACCAAACGGCCCGAATAGCCTTCCTCGACCGCGCTCGTAATCTTGGACACCCACTCCTGGCGCTCGCCCGTCACATCGTGCGTGCGGCGCGAAACGACCTTCGTCACCAGCAGCGACAGCGTCATAAAGAACAAAAAGACGAGCGTGAGCGGCACGCTAAACACGAACATCACGATCACAGCGCCCACCACGGTACCGATCGACACCAGAAGCTGCAGCAAGCCGCGCTGCATGCTCTCGGACATCTTGTCCAAGTCGTTGGTCGCACGGCTGACGACCTCACCGGGACGATGCGCGTCAAAGAAGGCAAGCGGCAGACGGTTGAGCTTTTGCGCGATGCGGTTGCGCAGGCGCAGATTGAGACGCTCAGCGACGCTCGACATCAAAAAGCTCTGGAGCGCGTAGAACGAGGCAGCGGCCGTCCAAATCATAAAGTAGATGAAGATGGTCCTGCCGCAGTTCTCCCAGGTGATGTTGAAGGTGGTATCGTTGACAAACGCCACCTGAATGTGGCCCCACAGCTCATCGATCACGTGGGCGCTATATGCCGGCGCGGCGGTGTTAAAGATGGCATAGAACACAATGCTCGCGAACACGATATAGAAGCGCCAATGGTCGCCGGCAGCCTCGCTCCACAGGCGGCGCACCGTCGCCCAGGTGTCGCGGGGTTTCTCGTCCTCGTCCTCGTCGTCCACATCGCGCATGCGCTCTGCCTCAGCGCGGGCGCGCTCGTCCTCGGCGCGCTCGTTTTCCTCGTAGAGCGCTTGGCGGCGAGCCTCGCGCTCGGCTGCAGCCTTGGCGGCGTCATCCAGCTCGGGTGCCACGGCAGCCGTTTCCTCGACCAGTACCGCGGCAGCGGCGTCATCAACGCCGCCCTGCTTCTTGAGCTCCTCGGTCATGCTACTCACCTCCCTTCATCTGCGATTCCGCGATGGCGCGGTACACCTCGCAGGTTTCCATAAGCTCGCCATGCGTGCCCAAGCCCACAACCTCGCCATCCTTGAGCACGACGATCTGGCCGGCGTGCAAGATCGTCGAGATGCGCTGCGCGATGATGAGCACCGCAGCGTCACGCGTCTCGTCTTGCAACGCATGACGCAGGGCGGCATCGGTCTTAAAGTCCAGGGCCGAGAAACTGTCATCGAAGATATATAGATCGGCATGCTTCATGAGCGCACGGGCGATTGCCAAACGCTGGCGCTGGCCGCCCGAAAAGTTCGTACCGCCCTGGGCAACCGGGGTATCGAGCCCCTGCGGTTGGTCGAGTACAAAGGTGCTCTGGGCAACCTCAAGCGCGTGAAGCATGTCGCCCTCGGTCGCGCCTTCGTTACCAAAGCGAAGGTTGCTCGCCACCGTGCCCGAGAACAGCCACGCCTTCTGCGGCACATAGGCAATGCGCCCGCGAATCTCACCTTGCGAAAGCTCGCGCAGGTCGACGCCATCCAGGCGAACGGCGCCCTTGGTGGCATCGTGGAAGCGCAGCAGAAGCTTTGCCACCGTCGATTTGCCCGAGCCTGTCGAGCCAACGATCGCAGTCGTCTGACCGCGACGGCAGGCAAAGCTCAGGTCGCACAGGGTGTCCTCGTCGGCGTCGTCAAAGCGAAACGACATGTGGTCGAACACGGCCACCGCATCGGCTTCGTCCTCCGAGTCGGACGCGCCCGCATCCAGCGTGCGCTCGCCATCGACGATGCTCGGCTCAATCTCCAACACCTGCTGCGCACGGTTCAGGCACGCGGCAGCACGCGGAAGCGTCAGCACCACCATCTGGGCCATCATCACAAAGAACAGGATCAGAATTGCATACTCCAGCACCGCCGAGATACTCGCAATCTGCATGGCATGGGCGCCTACGCGGTTGCCGCCCACCCACAGCACCGCCACCTCGGCGATGTTCATCAAAAAGAAGCTTGAGCTGTCGAGGCCCACAAACAGGTGGTTGACTTTGATGGCGTTGGCGGCGTATTCGCTAAACACCTCGTCCAGACGCCGTTCCTCGTGGCGCTCCTTGTTAAACGCACGGATGACGCGCACGCCCACAATATTCTCGCGCAGCACCACGTTCATGCGGTCGATAAAGCCCTGTAGGCGCATAAAAATCGGCGCCGCGTTGGCAACCGTAAAGACCGCCGCCACCAGCACAATCGCAACGACTACGCCCAGAAGCGTGCCCATGGCGGGATCGATAAACCAGGCGAAGATGATGCCCGCCACAGCCAAAAACGGCACGGGCAGCACCAGCTGAATCGTCTGCAGAATCGCCTGCTGAATCACGTTGATGTCGTTGAGCGAGCGCGTGATCATCGATCCGGTGCCAAAGCGCTCAAAATCGCTGGCCGCGAGCTCGAGCGATTTGTCGTACACGGCATTGCGGATATCGCAAGCCACGTTGGCGGCCAGGCGCGCCGAAAGATAGCAGCCCAGCACCGTGCCGCCGCTAGCCATGCTGGTCGCGATAAACATGTATAGGCCGTTGCGTAAAATGTAGTCGATATCGCCCGTGGTAATACCGGTGTTGACCATGTTCGCCAGCATCGTGGGAACCAGCAGCGTACCGACGTTATCCACCAGCAGCACCAGCAGCGTCACTGCGACAAGCCCTCGATAGGGCTTCAAAAACCTCATTAACAGTCGCACGACTCCCCCTCACCTTGATTCTCGGCTTGGCTCTCGGCAGCGATATGCTGCTTAAAGGCATCGCACTCATCGCCGAGCACCTGAGAGAATTTGCCGATCAAGCGCATAATCTCGCGCTGCTCACATGGCTCAAGCGCGCCAAAGGCTCGCTGCTCGGCCTTGAGTGCCGGCAGCGCATAACGCTCGGCAAATCGCCTGCCCTCTTCGGTCAGGCTCACAACCTTGTTCTTACGACTGCCTTCGGCAAACCCCAACGTTGCGAAGCCCCGCGCCGTCAAGGTTTTAATTGCCGAGTTGATGGTCTGCTTGCTGTAGAACCATTCGCTTGTCAGACGGCTTACGGCAATACTGCCGCCCGCCGTGCTAGTGTCGACGAGCATCCAATAGGCGCAGTCCGAAAGGCCGCAGGCGCGCGAGAACTCCGAATAGATATGGTCGAGTCCATTGAGCAACCGATCGAAGTCGACCAGCGTAACCGCACTATTCATCTATCCCACCATTCAATTGTCCGATTTTTGACCAATTATGTGTCTCTAGATTAGTCCGAGTTTTGACTATCGTCAACAGGCTCTCCGCAAATGCGTGCATTTTTATGGCCTATCGGCAGAAAAAGACCGCCGGCGCGGGGGCGGCGCCAGCGGTCACGTGAAAATCGGGTTTTATTGCCTGTTAAGCGGCGACGGCCTCATAGACCGTAGCGCCCGAGAAGCTGTCATGCAGGCTCTTGCCGGCAATCCACGGCAGCTCGACGACCTCGCAGACCGTGTTGACCAACTCAGAACAGTCAGTAAAGTGGCCCTTGTCGTTGAGGGCCTCGCAATCCTGAACACGCCAATAGCCATCGGTGTGCGTGATGTAGTACTCGTGATCGTTGATCGACACGAAAGCGCGCGTCTTGGAACGCAGCAGCTTCAGAAATCCTTCGAAATCGGTCTCGACGACATCTCCAGCCTGGAACATGATGTTACCTCCTGGCCCGGCGCCACCACGGCGCATTGATAAACGTTGGTACTCCTTTAGTAAAACCTTTATCAGAGGTTATGCGTTCGTCATTTAGGCAAGTGGTAAAAAACCGCAGGGTAGACGGGATAAAACGTTTAACCATCCCATTTGTTTGTCACATTCTGAAGGTACTTTTATGCAAACCTACTTTCCCAATTGGAATCTATCCTTTTGGCCGGGCAATTGACCGTCTATCGTTTGAGCCCGACGGGTATGAACGGGGCATCTGCAACGCCACCGCAAGGAGACACCATGGAGACTATCGAAGCACTCATTCACCGCCGCAGCTGCCGCAACTACAGCGATCGTCCCGTCGAGGCCGAAAAGCTTGCACGTATTATCGAAGCCGGCCAATATGCACCGAGCGGCATGGGCCGCCAGCCGGTGACGTTTGTCGCCGTCACCGACCCCGCGACCGTCGAGCGTCTCTCGCAGCTCAACGCGCAAGTCATGGGCAGCAACAGCGACCCCTTCTATGGCGCCAAGACCGTTGTGGTGGTGCTGGTTGACCGCAGCGTGCCCACACATCTGGAAGACGGCTCGCTCGCCATGGGCAACCTGCTCAACGCTGCCTATGCGCTGGGCGTTGATTCGTGCTGGATTCATCGCGCCCACGAGGTTTTCGATTCGCCCGAGGGCCTGGAGCTACTGGCCAGTTGGGGTCTACCCGCCGACGGCAGCCTGCGCGGTGTCGGTCACTGCATTCTGGGCTATGCCGAGGACACGCTGCCCGAGCCCAAACCCCGCCGCGACAACATCATCTACGTAAGGTAACCCAGGAGCGTCAGCGGGGTGGCTAATTTGGGACGGGGCTATTTTAGCTACCCCACTCGCAACTTATATTGACGTCGCCGTTGTCGTCGTTTCGTTCGTCTGGGCCGTTTCGACGTCGTCGCCTTGCTTGTCTTCGTCCTTTTGCGCATCGGCGATGGTGGAGGCCGCCGCAACGATACCGCGCTGGGGCGCGACGCTCGTCTGGGCCTGAGCGCCCTCGACAACTTCTGTACCTACATGCGCGAGCTCGGGCGATTTAAACATTGCGTCCAAGTTGGCGCCACCGCCGGCATATCCGAGCGCAGCGAGCGCGATGACGATCACTGCAACGGCGGCCACGATCGGCACGTAGCGATGCCAGCCGGCGGGATTGAGCCCGCTGCGGCGAGCCGCCCCGCGGCTGATGTAGCCGAGCGTTCCGTCGTGCTTGAGCTTTGAGCCCACCACGCGTTTGCGGCCCCACAGCGAGGACTCTGCCTGCATTGCCAAGCGGGCGCTTGCCGAAGGATAGCCGTATTTAGTGCGCTTGAACGAGCCATCAAACCCCGAGGCGTGTTTGCCCCACGTCACCGATGTTGTGCGTCGGTTGACCGGCGCGGCACTCCGCCTTCTGCGGCTCGGTTTTGAAGTCTCAGCCATATGCCCTCGCACGCCGTAACCAAATCGAAACAATAACGCTTTGGACTGTAGCACACGCGTCGCGTGCGGTCACGGGCGCCTCGCTCAACGGTCATCGTCCTTCAGCAAGCGCCACAGCGTTGTACGGCTTATGCCCAGCACCTCCGCCGCACGGGTTCGGTTGCCGTGGAGATGGTCTACAACCAGATGTGCGATATCTCGCTCGGTATCGGCCAGCGGTCGCAGGATATACAGGTCACTTTCAAGCGTCGGGGCGCCAAAGGTTGCGGTCTTAATCACGTCCTCTTGGGCGAGCACTTCCTCCGCCACAGCGCGGTCCACCGTGCCCGTCCCCACCAATATATACAGTCGTTCCGAGACCTCGCGGAGCTGCAGATAGTTGCGCGGCCAGCGGTAAGCATCGAGCGTCTTCGTCGCCGCGGCAGACAGCGTGGGCGCTGCCGTCCCAAATGCATCAGCGAGATATTCCAAATAGCGCGCGACCTTCGTCGACGCGGCTCCCTGCTCGGCGATTGCCGGCGCGACGCTCACCGCACAGGCGAAGCGCTCGGTCACAAAGGCGGCTTGATCACTTTCGCCGCCGCCCGGCATGTCATTCGCCGTCAGCACCACATGGCAGCGCGTCGCCAACGCGGTGTCGGTCATCGTGGAGACCAGCTCGCGGAGGCGCTGGGGGCCAACCGCGTTCCAGCCCTCAATGCAAAGGGTCAGCCCCATTTGGAACAACGGCGATTCGACGCTTTTGAGTACATGGCGCCAACCGCGCTCGGTGAGCTCATCGAGCGCAACGGAAACAAAGGGCTGATCGGCAAAAGGACCGTCCAGATAGAGGCGCTTGGCGATCTCGACCTGACCCGCTTCCAGCTCGCCCTCGAGCATAAGAGGCACACCGCGCGCGTAACTCTCTGCAACCGGCGCAGCCACCGAGGCCGCCCCCTCAACGATGCCGTACGCGCTCGATTCGTAGCGGGCCTCAACTTCGTCGGCGTTGAGCCACTCGATGCCCGCATGCGCCGCGGCACCGCGCACCTCGCGGACCACGACGACCCAAAGCCCCCCGCCCTCTTTGTCGGTGGGGCGAACGGTCAGGCTCAGGCGCGCACCCGCACGCCCCATAACCAGACGCGCGCCGTCTCCTATACGGTCGAGGCGCTCAGCTACAAAAGCCGCCACATCCCGCTCAAGCGCCGCGTCATTCATGGTCGAGATCGCGACGTCCCCACGCGCATCGATTGCCAATGCCGAGGCCCCGGCAGCAGCCAGGGCCTCGGTCAAGATGTTCAGCTTGGCATCGCTATCCATGATTTGCCCCTGTCCGCGGCGACATGCAGCCGCCGACGGTCGCACGACCGAGTGTTTCAAAATTGAACGATATTGCTCACCAAACACTATAGGGCAGAAAGCGCCGTCCTGCGAGTATAGGTGTTGCCCCGCATCGCCATCCTGGCGGGGCGATAAGAGCTCTTCGGGACTTATAAACCTGCGGACAAAAGCCATACCCGCAAGAGCTCCTATCGCTCCACCGTGAGAATGCGCTCACCAGCAACCAGCACGCAAACAAGCTACTTCTCTACCAGATTCCCAGTACGTGTTGCATTCCCAAACTCATGCACGCAATGCCAATCCAGCAGCAAAAGCCCAATGCGATGGGCTTGCCGCCCTTTTTGACCAGCTCGACGATATCGGTATTAAAACCAATAGCCGCCATGGCCATCACGATAAAGAACTTTGACAGCTCCTTGATGGGCGCCGTGATGGACACAGGAAGCTGAAACACCGTGGTGATCACGCTCGCCAGCACAAAGAACAGCACGAACATGGGAAACGCGCGTTTAAGCGAGAACGTGCTTTTGGCGTCGCCGCCGGCCTTGCGCGCCAGATGCATCTGCCAGCATGCGAGAACCAACGTGATGGGAATAATGGCCAGCGTCCTGGTGAGCTTGACCACCGTGGCGCTCTCGAGCGCATTGGCGCCGGGATGCATGCTGTCCCAAGCGCTCGCCGCAGCCGTTACGGACGAGGTGTCGTTGATGGCGGTACCGGCAAACAGGCCAAAGCCCTCGTTGGTCAGCCCGAGCATGCCGCCGAGCGTCGGAAACACGAGCGCCGCGATAACGTTAAACAGGAAGATGACCGAAATGGCCTGGGCAATCTCGCGATCGTCGGCATCGATGACAGGTGCGGTCGCGGCGATGGCAGAACCGCCGCAAATCGACGAACCCACACCCACAAGCGTCGCGATCTTACCCGGTACGTTCATGACGCGGCAGAGCACAAAGGCGATGACAAGCGAGGTCGAGATCGTCGCCACGATAATCGGCAGCGACTGGGCGCCCTTGGACAGAATCTGGGAGAGGTTCATGCCAAAGCCAAGCAGGATAACCGCGTACTGCAAGACTTTTTTGGACGTATAGGTGACGCCGGCGGCGAGCTGTTCGCGACGATTCTTGGGAAAGACGAGCGCCAGGACCATGCCAAAGAGGATGGCGAATACCGGACCGCCGACCACCTCAACCTGTTTGCCGAGCAACGTCGCAGGAATGGCGATGATCAGGCAGAACAAGACGCCTTTCCAGCGCTCGCGTACGATATTTGCCAGTTGCATATGGGATTCCTTCTTTCTATTTCACGTTTGCGACGGCTTATGATACGGCAACATTGAGCGCAGCCTTGCGCAAACACAGACTAAGATGCCGCAATAGTTCTCGGGCGACAGCCGAATTACCCACCGCGGAGAGCTGATTCGCGGCATAATTAACAACTGACATATGAGTTTGATAGAACAGTTGCGAGGCGCTATGGAAGAATCGATGCACGTCGGCGAGCAGGAAACGAGTCTACAGGACCAGTCCTACCACACCATTCGACGCAAAATCGTCTACCTGGACTACAAGCCGGGCGAAAAGCTGGGCGTCAAGCAACTTTGCGATGACCTGGATATGGGGCGCACCCCCGTGCGCGAGGCACTGGTGCGTCTGGCGCAAGAGGGCCTGGTGCGCACCGTGCCCCAAAGCGGCACCTATGTCTCGCCCATCAACCTCACCCTTGCCGAGAGTGCCTGTTACATCCGCGAGCATCTGGAAAAGCAGGTGATTGTGGAGTGCTGTGCGCGCGCCACGTCGGCCGGCATCGAGCAGCTCGACCGCGCCATCGCGCTGCAGGAAAAGGCCATGGCCGATGAGGATCGCATCGGCTTCTTTTTGAGCGATAACCTCATGCATCACATGATTTTTAGCATCGCATGTCGCAGCACCGTGTGGTCGTGGCTCGAAGAGACCAATGCCGACCTGGAGCGCTTCCGCTGGCTGCGCGCTGCCACGCAGGTTCTCGACAATCAGGACATCGTGAACGAACACAAGCAGATTCGCCGCGCTATCGCCGGTCGCGACCCCATCGAAGCGAGCTTTTTGGTCAGCAAGCACCTGCACATGATGTTCCGCAACCAAACCGAGGTTCTGGACCAGTTCCCCGAGTACTTCGAGACCAGCAAGCTCCGCTAACCTGCCAAAAAGGGACAGGTTTATTTTGGCAGGTTTTATCTGGGCAAATGCAACAAGGCCCGGCTCCGCTGCAACGGAGCCGGGCCTTGGTCGCTAGGACGGCGGAACCAACTATTCCACGGTCACGCTCTTAGCGAGGTTTCGGGGCTGATCGACATCGCAACCTCGCAGGATGGCTACCTCGCGGGCGAGCAACTGCAGCGGGACGCTCGCCGTGATGGGGCTGAACACGTCGCGGACTGCCGGCACGCGGATGATGCAGTCGGCGATCTTGTTGATCTCCTCGTCGCCCTCGGTGGCAACGACGATGACCTTGGCACCGCGCGCCTTGCACTCCATAAGGTTCGACACGGTCTTGTCGTAGGTGGCACTCTTGGTGGCCACAGCGATGACAGGGAAGCCCGGGTCGATCAGGGCAATGGGGCCGTGCTTCATCTCACCGGCGGCGTAGGCCTCGGCGTGCAGGTAGCTGACCTCCTTGAGCTTGAGTGCACCCTCGTAGGAAATAGCGGCGCCCATGCCGCGACCCACGAACAGTGCGGACTGCGCGTCCTTGCACAGCAGGGCGGCCTCATGCACGGCCTCGGTTTGGGTATCCAAAATCCACTGGATCTGCTCGGCCGTATCGGAAAGCTCGCGGAACAGCATGCGCGCCTGCTTGGTGGTCAAGCGGTACTTGACCTGCGCCAGCAGCAGGGCCAAAAGCGTAAGGCTCACAACCTGGCCGATGAAGCTCTTGGTCGAGGCGACCGCGATCTCCTTGTTGGCCTTGGTGTAGATAACACCGTCGCTCTCACGCGCTACGGGGCTGCCCACCACGTTGGTGATGCCGAAGACCTTGGCACCCTTGATGCGCGCGTCGCGAATGGCGGCAAGGGTATCGGCCGTCTCGCCCGACTGGGACACGGCAACGACAAGCGTCGTCGGCGTAATGATGGGATTGCGGTAACGGAACTCGCTGGCCGCCTCCACCTCGGTGGGGATGCGAGCCCAGCCCTCAATGAGATTCTTGGCAATGAGGCCAGCGTGATAGCTGGTGCCGCAAGCGATCACGTAGACGCGATCGATGTCGTTGAGCTCCTCGAGCGAAAGGCCCAGCTCGTCGATGTCGAGCTCGCCGGCCGGCGTCATACGACCGACCAGCGTGTCGCGCACGACGCGCGGCTGCTCGTGGATTTCCTTGAGCATAAAGTCGGGATAACCGCCCTTTTCTGCCATGTCCAGGTCCCAGTCGATGTGGGTGACCTTGGGCTCGATAACGTTGCCGGCCTCGTCGGTGTACTCGACGCCTGCGGGCGTGAGCCTGGCAAACTGACCGTCCTCGAGCACCACGACATCGCGGGTGGCGTCGATGAGCGCGATGACATCGGAGGCGACATAAGCGCCGGTCTCGCCCGCGCCGACCACGATCGGGGAATCCTTGCGGGCCACGGCGATCACGCCGGGCTCGTCAGCGCACACGGCGGCCAGACCATAGGCACCGACCACGTGGGTGCACGCCTCGCGCACGGAGGCCATCAGGTCGTGCGTCTCGGCATAAGCCTCTTCGATCAGATGCGCGAAGACCTCGGTATCGGTCTCGCTCTTAAAGTGGTGGCCGCGACCCTCCAGCTCTTCGCGCAGCTCGGCGAAGTTCTCGATGATGCCGTTGTGGACGATGGCGATACGACCGTCGCAGCTGGTGTGGGGGTGAGCGTTAACGACCGAAGGCTTGCCGTGGGTGGCCCAACGGGTGTGGCCGATACCGCAGGTAGCGTCGCTGTCGATGTTGGAAAGCTCGCTCTCCAGGCCCGCGACCTTGCCCACGCGGCGGATGACGTCGAGGTGCGCCGCGGCGCCCTCGCCCACCTCGAGCGCGACGCCCGAGGAATCATAGCCGCGATACTCCATACGCTTGAGGCCCGTGACCAGGATGTTCTTTGCAATATCAGAGCCGGTGTAGCCGACGATTCCGCACATAGGATAAATCCCTTCGTTCGCGTGACTGCAAGACGTCCACGCACAGGGGGCGCTGAGACGTATAACGTTCGAGTATTGTACTCACGCAAACGCAAGCTGATATACCAGAAGTGGTACCTCAACTTAGATACCACCCGATGCACACACGTCCAGCCGGTCCAAACCACCACAAAGGCGCCTGTCCCCCTTCGTGGTGGTCGCGTTGGCAACAGCGTTTCCCCAGATAAAACCTGCCAAAATAAACCTATCCCTTTTTGGTTGGTTTGGGATGCTACAATCTGGCTTGTACTTGAAACGCATCAAAGGGGCCGCTATGGCAAAGGTAAAAATCAGCGATGTCGCGCGCGAGGCGGGAGTCTCGCTGGGCACGGTTTCCAACGCGCTCAACCATCCCGAAAAGCTGCGCCCCGAGACCCTCAAACTCATCAACGAGACCATCAATCGCTTGGGTTACCTGCCCAACCAAAGCGCTCGCCAGCTGGCCGGCGGCACCACCAAGTCCTTTGGCCTAGTCCTCCCCCGCCTCGACCACGGCTTTTCGCTCCAAATTGCCAGCGGCGCCCACAACGAGGCCCGCAAGCACGGCTACGACCTGCTCATCGCCAACGCCGATAACGACGATATTCTCCAGGACCATTACCTGCGCTATTTTATGGGCACCCAGATGTCCGGCGTCATGGTTCAGCCCATGGCGTCTCCCGACTGGCACCCCGCCATGACCAAGATGCCCGTGCCGATCGTCTATCTGGACATCCACTGTTCCGAACCCGGTTATTACGTAGCCGCCGACAACGAGGCGCAAGGGCGCATTATCGCCGAGCTCGCCATCGCCCGCGGCGCGCACCATATTGTCGTCGTCGGCCGAGCAGCATTTATGCAACTCACTCTGCGCGTCCTTGGCATTCATAAGGCGCTCGCCCTGCACCCCGATATCAAGATCGAAGTCATCGACGCCGGCGAATGGAATACCGCTGCCGACGGCTACGGCATCGGTGCCCAAATCGCCGAGCGCCCCGCGGACGAACGTCCCGATTTTGTCGTCGGCCTGACCGATGTGTTGGCCTCGGGCGTCGTTTCGGCACTGGTCGACAAGGGCATCTCTGTCCCCGGGCAAGTACGCGTAGCAGGCTGCGATGGCAACCCGCTCGCTTGGAGCGGATCGGTCCCGCTCACTACGGTAGCGCCCCCGGGCTACGAGATTGGCCGCAAGGGCGTTCAATTGCTCATGGAGCAAATCGAGAACAAGGCCCCGGCAAAGATCAAGCATATCCGTGTCGGCTCCGCAGCACGTACCGTCACCGCAGTCGCCGCCGAGGATATCAACCGCCAAGAACTGGTACGTCCGTTCCTACTGGAACGCGCCAGCACCCAGGCAAGCAGCCAGACCGACGCCACGGCCATCAACCTCGGTGCGTATCTATAGCACGCCCGCGAGTATGCTAAGTCGCCGCTTAAGCAAAAGGGGCCCGACCATTGCCGGACCCCTTTTGCTTAAGCGCAAACGTGAGCAATCGCTCGTTTCAACGCCGCAATTTTCTAGCGCACAGTCTTGATTGCCGCCACCAGGTCGAACAACGTATCGAGCACGGCCTCGCAGCCATCCACCACGTCCTGCGGCAGCGGCACGATATCGGGGACGGCAAAGACATGGCAGCCGGCCGTAATGCCCGAGACGCAACCGTTGCGCGAATCCTCGACCACGGCACATTCCTCGGGAGCAAAGCCCGCGCGCTCGCAGGCGAGCAGATACATCTCGGGGTCGGGCTTGCCGTGCACGACGTCCTCGCCACACGTTAACGTTTCAAACTTGTCAAAGAGGCCGAATGCTTTAAGGTTGCGCTCGGCCGTAACATGGCGCGATGACGTTGCAAGGCCTACGTGATGGCCCGCAGCCAACAGCTCGTCTATGCACTCGGCAGCGCCGGCCTTAAGCTCCAGATCGGTCTTGACCATCTCGTCGCGAATCTCCTTGTGGCGGACATAGATCGCCTCGGCGGTCTTGTGGCTGCCGTAATGCTTATCGAGGATGTCCATAACATCGGGCAGCGTGCGGCCGATAAACTGATGGATCAGCGCTTCATCAATCGCGAGCCCCAGCTCAGCGGCACCTGCCTTCCAGGCCTTAATCCCCAAACGCTCGGTATCGACCAGCGTTCCATCCATGTCAAAAATAACAGCCTTGATCATATCGGTCCCCCTCGCCGGATTGCATTACTGCCACTCTACCGCACTTTACAAGCTTGTATATAACGTATATAGCATATTGCACTTTCGTTACATAGCTGGAAGTCTTATGACAAGCAGCTCGGTGGGATTATAGTTTCATCCGAGCTTTAATAACTGTAAGGAACTTTCATGCTTTCAGACACCGCCGCACCCGCAGAGGAGCTTCAGGACAAACTCGCAGCACTCGAGCAGCTGCTTTTGGCATACGGACGCGTCGCCATCGGCTTTTCCGGCGGCGTTGACAGCAGTTTTTTGGCCGCCGTATGCGCCCGCATCATGCCTACCAATACCCTCCTCGTCCATCTCACCACGCCGCTCATCGGCACGCCCGAACAGGCTTCGTTTGAGCAGTCCGTTGATGGACAGGCCAATGAGGGGCCGCATTTTAAGCTCCCCGTGCTCAATCTTTCGGTCGATCAGCTGCAGCTCCCCCAGGTAGCCTGCAACGATGCCAATCGCTGCTACCACTGCAAGCACGCCGGCTTTACCGCCATCGTCAACCACGCCAAGTCGCTCGGCTTTCCCACCGTCATCGATGGCAGCAACGCAAGCGATTGCGGTGACTACCGCCCCGGTATGCGTGCGGCAGAAGAGCTCGGCGTACGCTCCCCTCTTATGGAGGTCGGCTTTACCAAGGACGAAGAGCGCGAGCTGCTGCGCGCATGGGGCTATCCTGTTTGGAACCTGCCGGCGGGAGCATGTCTTGCCACGCGCGTCCCCACGGGCGAGGAGCTTACGCGCGAGAAAGTCGATTTAATCCGCGCCTGCGAGGATTACCTGCACGATCTTGATCTGGCACAGGTACGCGCGCGCTTGATCGGCGGCTGCATGCATATCGAGGCCGCACCCGCAGATGTCACCAAGATCGCCGCCCTCGGCGGTGCTACCGTCGATTCCGAGGGCAAGACCCCGCTGCCCGCCGCCATCGAATCCGCGCTACGAGAGCTGGGCTGCGCCCACATCTCCCCCGAGGTCACCCCCTACATCCACGGCAACATGAATCTTTAGGTTACGCCGTTTTACAAACGGCGTACCTGCTCGGCGCTGCGCGGGCTCCGGGCACGGCAATCTGACGTTCAACTTCACGGGCGCGACCAAAAGGTCAGCGCCCGCTTGTTTCACGTCACCTTACCGCACCCGGAGCCCGCTCGCTCGCATATGCTCAACCTGCACTGCGTTAACTGACCTACCAAAAAGGGACAGGTTTATTTTGGCAGGTTTTATCTGGGGAAATATCGCGAGGCAGTCGCCCCTCTAGCACCCATCTACTTCGAGAGACACAAGAGGGGCGACTCGGCTGCATCTACTTCTTCCGATAGCGGCGGTTGCGGCTCGTCGATGAGCCCATTACTTCGATGAGCCCTTTATCCGCCATTTTTGGCAGATGGTAGCTGACGGACGAATTTTGGCATTCCGTCTCTCTAAAACAATAGATTTACCTCTCTAACTTTAGAGAGATAAGTGCCTTGTTTTAGAGAGACATTTAGAGAGATGTATCGAATTCGCTGCTAGATTGCCTAATGCTATCTCTCTAACCAACCTTCCCTTTAGAGAGACATTTAGAGAGACGAGTGCGACCTCTCTAATCATGGGCTCCACTCTTTAAGGTGCACACTTCCTAACCGTGCCCTAAGTTGCGGTGAAATAGTCCCCGATTAACCTGCCAAAAAGGGACAGGTTTATTTTGGCAGGTTTTATCTGGGGAAACGCAAACAGGGCCGCGACACCTCTATGGCGTCGCGGCCCTTTTCCTTGGAGAAGGATCGATTGATTGAGCGGGATGACCGTTCTAGTCTTCGAGTCCGCTATTGATGAGCTCCGCAATTTCAACGGGATCGGTGCTCGCGCGCACCTTGTCACGGAAGCCGGCGTCCATCAGCATCACGGCAGCCTTGGAGAGCAGACGCAGATGCGTGGTTCCAGCCTCGCCGGCGGGCACATACAGCGCGAGCGCAACATCGACGGGCACCCCATCGAAGCTCGGCCATTCAACGGGCTCGGCCAGTTTAAGCACGGCAACACCCGGCGTGTGGATCGCGTCGCTTTTGGCATGCGGAACGGCAAAACCGGCGACAAGGCCGGTCTCGGCCTCGTTCTCGCGAGCAATAAAGGCAGCCTCTACGGCAGATGCGTCATCGGCAAAACCGAGCTCGATTGCCTGCTCGGACAAATAATGCAGAGCGTCCTCGCGCGAGGCGGCGGTATACCCGATCGTCACTTGGTTGGCAGATACAAATCCCATGGAAACCTTCCTTACAACACGGACCTGACCGCAGCTTCGATGCCGTCGGCGTCCAAACCGTACTTGTGCAGCAAATCGACCGCAGGGCCGGACTCGCCGTACACATCGCGCACGCCGACGCGACGCATCGGCACCGGATGCTGCTCCGCGAGCACCGAGGCCACGGCCTCGCCAAGACCACCGATAATCGAATGCTCCTCGGCAGTGACCACACGACCAGTCTTCTTGGCGCTGGCAACCACCAGGCGCTCATCAAGCGGCTTGATCGTGTGCATGTTGATGACCTCGGCATCGATACCATCGGCAGCGAGCGCCTCGGCAGCCTCAAGTGCCTCGGCGACCATGAGGCCACAAGCGATGATGGTCACATCGGACCCCTCGCGCACGACCACGCCGCGACCAATCTTGAACTCATAGTCCTCGCGGTCGTTGATGACCGGTGTTGCCAGGCGGCCGAAGCGCATGTAGACCGGCCCCTCAAACTCATAGGCGGCGCGCACGCAAGCGCGAGCCTCGATGTCATCGGCGGGAACGATTACCGTCATACCCGGGATCGTGCGCATGAGCGCGATGTCCTCGCAGCACTGATGCGTGGCGCCGTCTTCACCGACCGAGATACCCGCATGCGTGGCGCCGATTTTGACGTTGAGGTGCGGATAGCCGATGGAATTACGCACTTGCTCATACGCGCGGCCGGCGGCGAACATGGCAAAGGTGCTCGCAAAGGCGACGTGGCCCGTGGTCGCAATGCCGGCGGCGAGCCCCATCAAGTTGCTCTCGGCAATGCCGGCGTCGTAGAAGCGCTCAGGGTGCGCAGCCTTAAACTTACCGGTCTGCGTGGCGGCGGCCAGGTCGGCATCGAGAACCACAAAGTCATCGCGCTCATTGCCCAGCTCGACAAGCGCCTCGCCATAGCTAACGCGCGTGGCGACTTTCTTGACGTCTGCCATTAGAGCTCCTCCCCTGCTGCTGCGAGCTCGGCCATGGCCTGCTCAAACTGTTCATCGTTGGGCGCCTTGCCGTGCCAGCCCACCTGGTTTTCCATAAAGGAGACGCCCTTGCCCTTCACCGTCTCGGCGATAATGGCCACGGGCGAGCCGCTCACTTTGCGGGCCTCGGCAAAGGCGGCGGCAATCTGCGCCATGTCATTACCGTCGGCAAGCTCGATCACATGCCACTTAAAGGCGCGGAACTTGTCGGCAAGCGGCATAGCAGAGTTAACTTCGTCGATACTGCCGTCAATTTGCAGGCCATTATGATCGACGATAGCGACGAGGTTATCCAAGTCGTGGTTGCCGGCGAACATGGCCGCCTCCCACACCTGGCCCTCCTCGCACTCACCGTCGCCCAACAGCGTGTAGACGCGGTAGCTGTCACCCCAGTGCTTTGCGGCGAGTGCCATTCCAACCGCGGCGGAGATACCCTGACCGAGCGATCCGGTAGACATGTCGACGCCCGGAGTGTCATTCATATTGGGATGGCCCTGCAGGCGGCTGCCGATATGGCGGAGCGTCTCGAGCTCCTTCTTGGGAAAGAACCCGCGTTCGGCGAGCACGGCATAGAGTGCCGGAGCGCAATGTCCCTTGGAAAGCACAAAGCGATCGCGCTCGGCGCGGCTCGGATTCGCCGGGTCGACATCCATTTCCTCAAAGTAGAGGTAGGTCATAATGTCGGCGGCGCCAAGCGATCCGCCCGGATGCCCCGACTTGGCGGCGTGGACACCCGTGACAATACCGCGGCGAACCTCATTGGCAATCTTGGCCAGTTCCTGATCGGTCATGGAGTTTCCTCTCTTGAGCACGCCGGCCCGGCATAACAAATGCTGGGCCGGCAGAACCATCGTTACTGTGCCTCGACGACCTTTTTCCAGTCAGCCTCGAACGAGGCAAGGCCCTGGTCGGTCAGCGGGTGATGCAGGCATTTCTTAAGAGCAGCCATGGGGACGGTCGCAATATCGGCACCGAGCAGCGCCGCCTGGGTCACATGATTAGGCGTGCGGACGGATGCGGTGATGATCTCGACGGTGTCGTCGACGTTCTTGCCAGTCCAGTCATAGTTCTTGATGCAGGTCACAACGTTGTCGAGCTGCGAAATACCGTCCTCGGCGATGTCGTCGAAGCGGCCGACGAACGGGCTGATGTAGCGGGCACCGGCGTTGGCGGCCATAAGGGCTTGCGTCGGCGAGAAGACGAGCGTCATGTTGACGCGCACGCCCGCATCGGCCAGAGCGCGGCAGGCGGCGAGGCCGGCCTCGCACACGGGGAGCTTGACCACAATGTTGGGGGCGAGGGCGGCAAGGCGCTTGCCCTCCTCGATCATGCCCTCGGCAGTAGTCGCGGTGGACTCGGCAGACACGGGCAGACCCTCGCAGAGCTCGGCAATCTTGAGCATATGGGGCTCAAAGTCGGCCAGCTTGCCGCCGGTCTTGGCGTACAGGGACGGGTTGGTGGTGACGCCGGCAAGGCAACCCCAGCTCTTGGCCTCGGCGATCTCGTCAAGGTTGGCGGTATCGATAAAGAACTTCATGTTGCAAACTCCTTCGGAGGAATCCAAAACTCAAAAAATAGGACAAAGGGGGCGTCCCTTTGTCCTATGTGCCGGGCCTGCGGCTGGGACATGCCCCAGGCCCGGCGTCGCGTAGGAAAAACTACCTAGTCCTCGAGGGCCTTCTCGATGCGGCTCGTGACGCCCTTGAGGTTAAGACCGACGACGTACTGCTTGATCGGGCGCTTGATGTGCTCGATCACAAAGCGCTTGCCGTCGATGTCCTGGGCAGCGAGGTTGCGATAGAGCTTCTCGACCTGCTCCTTGACCTCGGGATCGTTGAACGCGTAGTGGCCGGAGACATCCAGAATCTTCAGGCTGAGCTCGTCGTCGGCCAGAATGTCGTCAACCTGCAGGTTGACATCGTCGCCGGTCATCCACTTGCGCCAACGCTCGGTCTTGATAGCCTTGACCAGCAGCGTGTGATACAGGTCGGAGGGATCATCGCACAGGCCGTTGTCGACCAGAATCTGCTCGGTAGCGCAGAGCTTGAGGTAAGCGCGGGTCTCCTCGGTGCCGTACTGAGGGGCAACATTGGAGGCCGTCACGTGAGCCGGGATGTGCTCGAGCAGCGTTGCGTCATCCAGATAGTCGGCGTTGTGCTCCTTCAGGCCCACGCCGTAGCGCTTAGCCATGTCGGCGAGCTCGCGGGCATTCTTAAAGTTGTAATGACCGACCTGCTCGGTCCAACGGGTGAGCGTACCGGTCTGGCCGACGATAAAGGTGGGCATGGGGCAGCCGCGCTTCTCGAGCTCGGGCTGCAGCTGAGAAATGAACTCCTCGTACTTATCGGTAGAGGTCAAGCCGCCATTGGTCTCCTCGGTACCGACCTCATAGGCAACCTCGGGCAGGTTATGCTCGCGACGGTACTGCTCAAGGTAGTCGATAAGATCGATCGTGCGGCGAAGCACCACGTCGAGCGGAATAACCTTGCCGATCTGATAGGGGTCCTTGGTGGGGTCGACCATCAGCAGGTCAAAGCCTGCCTCCATGTCGGCGACGAAGGACTTGCGGGCGAGCTCCATGGCCTCGTCCTCGGGCAGGTGGGCGTTACGCTCCTCGTCGCGCTGCCACGGGCCGCCGTGATCGCGGCACAGGTAGTACGGACCGGTGTAACCCACCTCGTCGGCAACCTTCTTGATGTCGGCGGCAAAGCGCGTCTGGTCCCAACCGTTGACGTAACCGGCGCCCATCTCGTCCATATCGACCTGGTTGCGGCTGGCGATAAACATGGGCGGGAAATCCTCGTCCTTGGCAAGCTCGAACACGGCCTGAATCAGGTTGGGGCTCATGGGGCCAATACCGACCATGGTTGCGTGATCGCCGCTATCCTGCAGCTTGAGCATGCCCTGAACGGCCTGGCGGATGGTGAGGTTGGACATTTTGTTCTCCTTCTCCAGAGGATTTTTGACAAAAGTTCCCTGGGACCCAGATGTGGGCCCTATCAGTACGGATGGATTTTGTTGTGTAGGGGCGGCTGTGCGGAGTCAAATCCATCCCTCCGCACAACCGGAGTCCTTAAAGGTTTACTTGGCCTGCTTATCGAGCGTGGGCTTCATGGCAATCAGGATTGCAGCGGCGACCACGGCGCCAATCACGATGTCCAGGCAGAACAGCGCGACGTTGTTGGTGGCAAGGGCGACGATAAAGCCACCGTGCGGGACGTAGCAGTCGATACCCTGGAAGGCGGCAAGCGCCGCACCCACGGCAGAGCCGATGCAAATGCCGGGAAGGGTATGACCGAGGTCCTTGACCGCGAAGGGGATAGCGCCCTCGGTAATACCGATGCAGCCCATGAACAGCGCGGAGATGCCCATCTGGCGGTCAGCGTCATCGAACTTGTTCTTGGCGATGAGCGCAGCGAGGCCACAGGCGATCGGGGGAACGGCGACGGCGACGCGGAACATACCGTTAGGACCGTAGATTCCGGAGGCCATGATGGCCATAGTGAAGGTCGAGGCGGTCTTGTTGATGGGGCCACCCATATCGAAGGCGGTCATAACGCCAATGACCAGGCCCAGGACAACCGCGGAGCCGCCCTGCAGGCTGCCGAGCACGCCGGTAAGCCAGTCCATCACAAAGCCAAGCGGCGTGGCCAGGATGTAGATATAGGCCATGCCCAGGACAAGCGAGGTCAGAATCGGGATGATCAGGATGGGCATGATGGTCTGGATGGTGTTGTTGACCTTCCAGGTCTTCATCCAGCGGACAAAGTAGCCGCAGATGACCGCCATGATCATGGCGCCCAAGAAGCCGGTCGAAACGCTGTTGCCGTTAGGGGTGACAACGGCGTTGTTGACCAGGTAGCCCAGGACAAAACCGGGGGCAAGCGCGGGCTTGCCGGCCATCGAGTAGGAGATGTATGCCGCAAGCACCGGGATCATCATGGAGATGCCGGCCATGCCGATGGTGTTAAGACTCACCATCAGCGGGTTCGTAACCTCCATGCCGTTGGCGCCGGCGGTACCGGATGCCAGCGAGAAGGCGAGAAACACGCCACCGATAACGACGATGGGGATAAAATAGGAAACGCCGGTATTGAATGCATTGAGCAGCGTCTTACCAGGATCGGCAAAGATAGACTGCTTGGACGCCGGTGTCGGGGCCTGCGGGGCAGCGGAGATGGCCTTCTTCTCTGCCTTGGCCTCGGCCTTGGGCGCGTCAACGGCGCCACCCGTCGCCTTGATGATCTCAACGGCCTGATCGATGATCTTCACCGGATCGGCGATTACATCCGAGGTGCCGACCTTCAGGAACTTGCCCTCGGCCATCTTCTGCTCAAAACGGTCCTCGTTCTCGACACCCACGTCGACGGACTCGAGCACCAGGTCGGCGGAATCCACGTCCTCCTGCGTCAGCTCGTTCTCGATACCCAAACCACCCTGAGCCTCGACTTTGCACTCGATGCCACGGGCGGCGCATTCATCCTGAATCGCCTTCTGAGCCATATACGTGTGGGCGATACCCACGGTACAGGCGGCAACGCCTACGATCTTCATTGCTTCCCTCTTTTCATAGAGTTGCGTGCGCAAGACACCGTTTGCGGAGGCCTCCGGAGCATCCCCTGCCGTTTGGACTTGCTGTCTTTTCGACAAGACCAATCATAGGTGCTCGTTTTTCTTAATGCCAGCTTATTTCGGTAAACGCGCAGGTCATGGCATTAGTTATGCGATTTAGTTATGCGTTTAACCAAAAATGAATCCTGCGTTTTTGATCTCTTTTTTAAAAGTCAAGAAGTATTTGGATTTCTCGGTAGACGGCAGGCCTGCATAACCGCTACGAATTTCGGACCCCACGGATACGGTATTGTTGCATACTCATAAAGGGGCGAAAGGACAGGCAGAATCGTGTGCCCGCAACCCGAACGTGAATCACCGCGCCAAATAACGCAATTTGTCGGAAGGAGTCGCTGTGACCAAACAGCGCGTTACGATCGCAGACGTCGCCCGCGAGGCGGGAACTTCAACAGCCAGCGTCTCGTATTACCTCAACGACAAACGAGACAAGCTCAGCGACAAGACGCAGGCAAAGATCGCACGCGTTATAAAGGAGCTGGGGTACGTCCCCAACGCTCAAGCGCAAACGCTCACCGGCAAACAGACCCACGTCATCGCCATCATCATTTTGGATAACACCAACAAATGGGCGGGCCTCGTCCTCAACGGCATGGAGCAGGTCATGCTCCCCGCGGGCTACCAGACGGTCGTTTGCACGAGCAACTTTAACCCCGAGACCGAGCTCATGTATGTCGACAAGATGCTCTCGCTGGGCGTCGATGGCTTTATCATCCAGCCCACGGCAAACTTCAAAGCCGTGCACGACCGCATTAGACGCGCCGGCAAGCCGGTCGTCTTTTTCGATGCGGCCATCTATAGCCCAGGTACCAGCTGGATCAAGACCAACCTTTACGACGGTGTGTACAACGCCACGCAGGCGCTTCTCGATGCCGGCTACGAGGACTTTTTCTCCATTGCCGCCAATATGACCGAAATGCGCACCCGCATGGAGCGTTTCCAGGGATATGCCGAGGCACTGGCCGCGAATGGGCAGCTCTACAAAGCCATCCCCATCGATCACAACAAGCCGTCAATCAACGAGCTCACCGAATACTTTAAATACAAGCTCAACCCCGCCAAGCGAACCCTTATCTTCGTGCAAAATCAGTGGGCACTCCCCCGTGTCTACAAGGCGCTGCAGCCCATGGCCCATCTACTTCCGCAGCAAATCGGTCTTTTGGGACTCAACTGCGAAGACTGGACCAACCTCACCACGCCGACCGTCTCCACGATCATCGAGCCCGTCGACCAGGAAGGCAGGGAGGCGGCCGAGATGCTCCTCGCGCTACTCGATGGCAGCAGCACACCCGGTGAGCAGCGTATTCTCGAATGCAAGCTCAATTGGCTCAGTTCCACCTCGATCTAGCCATACGTCAAATATGAGGCAAATGAATCCGTAGCGTTTGTCCCAAATCTTAAGTATTTGTTCGACAGAACGACCCCTGCCGGCTCCTGCTAGACTGGTAGATTCCCAACCGTCCATCCAGGAGCCTCCATGTCGCGCAAGTCCGCCTACAAGCAAGCACTTTCCATCGGCACCGCCGTGGTGCTGGGGTTTGCGCTGTTCACAGGGTCGCTGGACGGGGCGCCCAAGCTGTTGTCGCCGCAAAGCGATGAGCAGGCAGCGGCTCTGGCCGAAAAACAAAACGAGAGTCCCAGCCGCACCGACGACGAGGCAGACCTGGTTGCCCGGCTCGAATCGGGAACAGCGAGCTCCTCGGACTCTCAAAATAGCCAAGACGCTGGCGATGGCTCCGATTCCGCCGCAACCGACACCGGTGACGACGCTTCCGCGGACAGCGCCGCCACCCCCATCGACGAGGTCGAAAACCCCGATCTCGACCGCGCCCGCGGCGTATACCTCAGCAGCATTCCCGACTACGCGGGTAACCCCTATGTGGCCCTGCGCGCCGACGGCACGCACCCGCTCGGCACACCGTCATTCACGCTCGATGAATACGAGCGCGCCACAGAAGAGGGTTGCTTTAAGAAGTTCTCCAAGCTCGACAGCTTGGGCCGCACCCGTAAAGCGCTCGCCTGCGTGGGCCCCGAATCGCTCGGTCAAGGCGAACGCGGCGATATCTCGCGTATCCATCCTGCCGGTTGGCACCAGCAGCGCTACGACTTTATTCCGGGCCAGAGCCTCTACAACCGCTGCCATCTCATCGCCTGGTCGCTCTGCGGCGAAAACGCGAACCGCAAGAATCTCCTCACCGGCACGCGCTATCTCAACGAGACGGGCATGCTGCCGTTTGAGGAGCAGATTCTCAACTATATTCGCAATACGGGTAACCATGTGCTCTATCGCGTCACGCCCATGTACAACGAAGAAGAACTCGTCTGCCGCGGCGTGCGCCTGGAGGCACAGTCGGTCGAGGACCACGGCAAGACCCTCTGCTTCCACGTATATTGCTATAACCTGCAGCCGCACGTACAGATCGACTACGCCACCGGCCGCAACCAGGCCTCGGGGGACTAGGGCCGATCAAGCTGCCCCAAAACCTAACATGATCCGTTTTCCTCCGTCCCCCAGGGATCAAAAGGGCCGCCCTGGATTGCCCAGAGCGGCCCTTGCATCGGCATGTATATTGCAGGCAAAGCCACACGCTACTTGGCGCGGCCCTCCTCATAGCGCTCGACCAGCTTGGCCTGAACGTCATAAGGCACCTGCTCGTAGCCGGCGGGCTTCATGGTAAAGTCGCCCGTGCCGCGCGTAATGGAGCGCAGACGCGTCGAATAATCCGTCAGCTCGGCCAGCGGCGCCTGGGCGATGACCACGGTATCGCCGCGCTCATCGGTCTCCATGCCCGTCACGCGACCGCGCGATGCCGAGATGTCGCCCATCACGGCGCCGGCATAGCTCTCGGGGATAGTCACCGTGATTTCCTCGATGGGCTCCAGCACCACCGGGTCGGCATCGGCGCACGCCTTGCGCAGGCCGATGCGAGCCGCCGCGCGGAACGCCATCTCGTTGGAGTCGACGCTGTGGTACGAGCCGTCGTACACAGCCACGCGAATGCCCGTGAGCGGGTAGCCGGCAATGATGCCGTCCTTCATGGTCTCCTGAACGCCCTTGTCCACGGCGGGAATGAGCGAGCGCGGGATGCGACCGCCCACGACCTCGTCTACAAACTCATAGCCGTCGCTCGTGCCGTCGGGCCCAATGAGCGGCTCCACGCGCAGCCAGCAGTCGCCGTACTGACCGGCGCCGCCTGTCTGCTTCTTGTGGCGGCCCTGAGCGCTTGCCGTGCGGCGGATGGTCTCGCGATACGGAATGCGGATCGGCACGCTTTTGGCCACGACCTTGGTGCGATCCTCCAAACGGTTGAGCAGCACCGAAACCTGCGCCTCACCCACGGCGGAGATGATAGTCTGGCCGGTCTCCTCGTCGCGGTCGATGCTCATGGTCGGATCGGCCTTGCATGCCTTCTCGATAAACGTGTAGAGCTTCTCTTCGTCGCCGCGGTTCTCGGCCTCGATGGCAATGCGGTACTGCGAGTTGGGGAACTTAAACGCCGCAGCCTCGACCTTGCCGGTAATCGAGAGCGTATCGCCCGTCTCGGCCGCCAGCTTGGGCGCCACGATGATGTCGCCGGCATAGGCATGGCCAACCTCGGTCATGTCGCGGCCGCACATCACATACAGGTGAGCCAGACGGTCGCTCTTGCGCGTGCGCGCATTGATCAGCTCAAGGCCCGGCTCAAGCGTACCCGTCAGAACCTTGATAAAGCTGATGCGACCCTGCTGCGGGTCGGCCAGCGTCTTAAACACAAACGCCACCGGACGGTCATCGTCACTCGAGATCTTAAGCGAATCGCCGTCGATGAGCGGCATCTCGCCGTAGTCCGTCGGCGCCGGGAAGTACGTGGCGATGTCGTCCATCAGCGAGTTGACGCCCTGTTCCTTAATGCAATCGCCCGCAAAGACCGGCACAAAGATGCGCTCGGCGATCGCTTTCGACAGCAGGCCTTCGAGCTCCTCCTGCGTCAGCGTCTCCTCGCCTTCCAAGTACTTCATCATCAGCTCATCGTCAGCCTCGGCCACCAGCTCGCACAGATGGTCATGGGCTTCCTCGGCCTGGGCACGATACTCCTCGGGAATCTCCGACTCAACGGCTTCGGTGCCGTTGCAATGGCGCGCCTTCATGCGCACCAGGTCGATGATGCCGTCAAAGTCCTCGCCCTCGCCCCAGGGGAGGGTCACGGCGCCCAAACGCGTGCCAAAGCGCTCCTGCAGCAGGTCCATCGTAGTCGCAAAGCTGGCCTCGGGACGCGACAGGCGGTTTACGGACACCGCGCGCGCCAGGCGCAGGTCCTCGGCGGCGTACCAAAGCTTAACCGTCGTCGGCTGCGGGCCGGCCTCAGCGTCGACCACAAACAGCGCCGTCTCGCAGACGCTCATCGCGGCAAAGGCGTCGCCGATAAAATCGGGGTAGCACGGGGCATCGAGCACGTTGATGCGGGCGCCCTTCCAATCGATCGGCGCGATGGTCGTCGAGATGGAGAATGAACGCTTGACCTCTTCAGGGTCATAGTCGAGCGTGGGCTTGGTGCCGTCGTGGCCACCCAGGCGGGCGGTCTTACCGGAAAGGTGGAGCATGGCCTCGGCGAGTGAAGTCTTGCCCACCCCGCCTTGGCCTACGAGCACCACGTTCCTTACATTGCCGGTCTTGGGAGCACCCATGATGACCTCCTTGCAGGGCCGCGCGCAATGCGCGACGCCAACGGGGAGAGTTCGCGGTCGGTGCCGTCCCGGGAGCAGCATGGTCGGCGGCCGAGCCGACTCACCCTCCAAATGTCCTATGCCACCACCCTACCCTCACAGGCGACTGTCCATGCACACCTTTCGGCGCACGTATGAATACAGGCGGCGAGAGGAAGAGACAAGCTTGTGAGGCGATTATTGAACCCCGTCGATGCAAACAAAAAGCCGCCACAGACCGTAAGACCTGCGGCGGCTTCGCCTCAATTAATAGTTGAGTAAATACCTGAGCCTATCCCTCGATACGGCTCAAGAACTCACGGGTGCGCTGCTCACGCGGATGGTCGATAACCTGCTCGGCAGGACCCTCCTCGACAATGCGACCGCCGTCCATAAAGATCACGCGGTCGGCAACATCGCGCGCAAACTGCATCGCATGGGTCACGATCACCATCGTCATATTCTGCGCGGCAAGGTCTTTAATGACACGCAGCACCTCGGCCGTCAGCTCGGGATCGAGCGCCGAAGTCGGCTCATCAAAGAACAGGATCTCCGGATCGAGCGCCAAGGCGCGGGCGATACTCACACGCTGTTGTTGACCGCCCGAAAGCTCACATGGCACCTTGTTCTCGTTGCCCGTAAGCCCCATCTGCGCGATCAACTCACGCGCACGTGCTTCAGCCTGCTCGCGCGGGCGCTTGAGCACGCGAATCGGAGCATCGATGATGTTTTTCATCACGGTATAGTGCGGGAACAGGTTGTAATTTTGGAACACCAGGCCGAATCGCGAGCGTGCCCGCTTGGGCACATCGCCCTTCGCATAGACCGCGCCCGAACCCGCATCCGTCGCAACGGCAAGGTCACCAAACGAGAGTGAGCCTCCGTCGAGTGTCTCGAGCAGCGTGGCACACCGCAGCAGCGTGGACTTGCCGCCACCCGAAGGCCCGATAATCGCCACGACCTCGCCACGCTTGACCTCGAGCGAGATATCCTTGAGCACCTCATTGCCGCCAAACGCCTTGCGCGCGCTTTCGATTTTCATCACTGAGTTAGTCATGGTAATAGTCCAGCTTCTTTTCGGCAGCGCCCAGCAGCATCTCGACGACGAAGTTAAAGACCCAGTAGATTAGCGCCGCGATCGCAAACGGCACCATGCTCACCTGCGAGGCGACCAGCGCCTTGGCCGTCGAGAACATCTCACCCACGCCAATGGCAAACGCCAGCGACGTGTCCTTGACCAGCGTGATGATCTCGTTGCCCATCGCAGGCAGAATACGCTTGGCGACCTGCGGCATCACGATATACAGAAACGTCTGCATGCGCGAATAGCCCAGCACCTCGGCTGCCTCGTATTGACCGCGCGGAATGGACTGCAGGCCCGAGCGATAGATCTCGGCAAAGTAACCGGCGTAGTTGATGATGAACGCCACGACGCACGCCGTCCACTTGGAATCGGGCGTGAGCGAAATGCCAAACACGTAGTACGGGGCAAAGTAGATGGCAAACATCTGCAGCATGAGCGGCGTGCCGCGCATGACCGAGATATAGATGCGCGCGATCCAGCGAAGCGGCGCGATTTTGCTCATGCGCATAAACGCCACGGGGATTCCCAGCGGAATCGACCCCAGCAGCGTCAGCACAAACAACTGCAAACTGACCAAGAAACCCTGGCCAAGCATCTGTATCATGACCTGAATAGACAACCTACCTTCTCCTTCGCAGCAACAGAACGGCTGATCTTATTCTCAAATAGGCACAGTGCCCAAGATTGCGAGCGACAAGCCCGACGAAGCGTACTTTGGTACGCGAGGAGGGTTGGAGCCGCAAGGTTGGGTGCTGTGGCTATTTGAGAACCCAGTTGTCGAAGGACAGGCCGTAGCCCGCGTACTTGTCGCACAGGTCCTTGACCGTGCCGTCCTCATAGAGTGCCTTGAGCGACTCCGTCACGGCGTCGGCCGACTTGGTGTCGCCCTTCTTAAAGCCGACGGCGTAGTGCTCGCTGGACAGCGGCTCATCAAGCTGCGTATAAGCATCGGGCTTGGCGGCAAGCTGATACTGGGCAATCGAAAGGTCGCAAGCCACGGCGTCGACCGCGCCGCTCTCGAGCTGCATAAAGGCCGTGTTGTACTCGCCGATCGTGTCGAGCGTGGCAAACGTCGCCGCCAGATCCTTCTGGTCACCCTCGAGCACATCCTGCGCAGCGGAATCGGTCTGGGTAATCACGGTCTTGCCGGCAAGATCGTCCCAGCTCTTGATGCCTGCATCCTTCTTTACCACCAGCACCTGCTCGTTGAGCATGTACGGCTCGGAGAACGTGTAGTCGTCCTCGCGACCCTCCATGGTAAAGCCGTTCCAGATGCAGTTGATGGCGCCCGAGTTGAGCAGCGTATCCTTGGCATCCCAGTCGATGGCCTCGTATTTGACCTCCCAGCCCTGCTTATCGGCAACAGCCTTGGCCAGATCGAGATCAAAGCCGGTGTACTCACCATCATCGCCCACAAAGCCGTACGGAGGATAGGACTTATCAAAGCCCACCACGAGCTTCTTGGACTCCGCAGCGCCCTTCACATCCTTGGCTGCAGCAGAACCGGCAGCGGAACCCTTACCGGCACCACCACCGCAGCCTACCAGGCCAAGACCTAGAACCGTAGCGAGCGAACCGGCTAGACCAACAAACTGACGACGAGACATATCGGTGTTCATGGTATTCCCCCTTGATGACACTTTAGTTAGGTAAAGTGAGTCATGTAACGTTCAAAATCATACACTTTAGCGTGATAGAGCACAAGATGAGTTTGCCCGCCGCGCGAGGGGTGCGGGGGTTAAGTTTCCTGCTCTACAGTCCTGCTCACGACGGAGGCCACATTAAGTGGCCTCCTGTTCGTGCGGAACTCGCGATAAACTTAACCCCCGCACCCCTCGCGCGGCGGGCAACCGTCGTTGGACTTATCACTGACACCAATAAACCGCTTGCATATCGTCTGTTGGCCTGGCACGGTACAATGCTTGTAGCTTTAAATTTATAAATTAGTGGGGTTATCGATGGCAGAATCTCGTGCGGAGCGTAGGGCTCGTCGTGCTTTGGTGGAGGCGGCTGAGGGGTCGAAGGAGGAGAAATCTTCTACGAAATCCAAGTCTTCTAAAGCTGCAAAAAGCAAACCGACCAAGAGCAGAGCTAAGACCAAGCGTTCTGACTCTCGTCGAGGCGGGGATAAAGCGCCTCAGACTCGTTCCAAGCGCTCGCATAAAGATCGGGTTTCGTCTGCGCGTAAGGCCGTGGACCCCAAGTCTCCCTGTTCGATCATGAAATCTTGCGGTGGGTGCACGGCGCTCAATCGTCCTTATAAAAAGCAGTTGGCGGCTAAGCAGGCTGCTATGGAGGAGCTGTTTGCCGAGCTTTGTGAGCGCGAGAGCATTGCTGTCGATCCTATTCGCGGTATGGGCGTCACCCTTGGCGACCCGGGTAAATATCCTGCGCCGCGTGGTTTTCGTCATAAGGCCGCCACTCCCTTTGCCCCCGGTAAGGAGGGCGCTGTCCGTTGCGGTTTCTTTGAGCGCGGCACGCACAGAATCGTTGCCGTACCCGAGTGTCCTGTCGAGGCGCCAGGTGCCCGTCAGATTCTCAACGGCATCGCACGCGAAGCTGAGCGGCTGCATATTCCCGCGTTTAATGAGGACAAGCATCTGGGGCTGCTTCGCTATGCCGTCGTTCGCTGCGGCTGGCGCACCGACCAGATTATGGTCACCCTCGTGACCGCCCAGCGCGACTTGCCGCATGCGCAGGAGTTCTTTGAGGCTGTCGCCGCACTCGATCCGCATATCGTCACCGTTGCCCAAAACATCAACGGACGCCCCGGCAACGCCATCCTCGGCGAGGAAACCCGCATTGTATATGGCGCCGAATGCATGCGCGACCAGCTACTCAGCTGTGAGTTCGATATCTCCCCCACCGCGTTCTACCAGACCAACCCGCAACAGACCGAGCTGCTCTATCAGCTCGCTATCGACGGCATGGATTTGCACCAGGGCGATGTGCTCATGGATGCCTACTGTGGCAGCGGTACCATCGGTCTTTGCGCAGCTAAAGATGCCCAGAACAAGGGTATCGGCATTATGCTGCTCGGCGTGGAGCGCAACCCGGCGGGCATTGCCGACGCACGTCGCAATGCCGAGCTCAACGGCCTCACCCGCAGCGCTTGGTTTATGGCCGACGACGCCACCGATTACATCCTGGATGCCGCCGATAACAACGAGCGGATCGACGTCCTTTCCATCGACCCGCCGCGCGCCGGCTCTACCCCCGAGTTCCTCGAAGCTGCCTGCGCGCTTAAGCCGCGCCGCATCACCTATATCAGCTGCAACCCCGTAACTCAAGAGCGCGACCTGCATCAGCTCCTCGACGGAGGCTACCGACTGCTCAAGATCACGCCCGTCGACATGTTCCCTCACACCGACCACACCGAAACCGTAGCGGTCCTCGAACGCCGCTAACCAACCTCAGTAGATTTTTGGGACAAGAAAGGGGGCGACCCGTCTGGGCCGCCCCCTTCGCTTGGTTTATAAATTCCGCTACATCCCCTTGCGCAGGTCGCACACGCCGGCTGCCGCCATCTCGCGCAGCAGCGTCTCGCGATCGCGCGTCACGATCAGATCCAACGGGAAGTGAATCTCATCGAGCATCTTGCGAGCGTAACCGAGCTTACCAATTGCCATGCCAATGTGCGCATCGGTCGAAACGCCAATGCCCACGCCTAGCTCAGCGCAACGCTCGGCGATCTTGCGGCATACAGCCCAATGCTCAGTGTCGACACCGTGTTCAAGACTATGGTTGTTGATCTCGATAATCTTGTGCTTGGCCTTAGCCGCCAACAGCACCTCGTCGATATCGAACGGCACGCCCGAGCGACCCGCGTGGCCCAGCATGAACACCTTGGGGTGTTCCAAGGCATTGATATACATCTCGGTCGTTTGGGCCAGCGTCGCGCCCTCAGCAATCTGCGGATTATGCACGCTTGCAACCAAATAATCCAAATTACGCGTAACCAAATCGAACAGTGAATGCTGACGGCTGTACGAATCGCCGGCGATATCGAGCGTGACAGGAGTGTCCTCGCCAAACAGGCTTCCGTCCAGCGAAACGATATCGGCCTCGGCACCACGCAGCACCAGCACGCCGCTCCAAATGCGCGGCCAGATATCCTGGTTGATAAAGAATTGGTAACTGCGCAGGTCATTGGGGCAAGCCGTAACCATAGAGCTCAGATGGTCGGCAGATCCGAGCACCTGCAGGCCACGCTCTGCCGCCCAGTACACATTCTCCTCAATGGTCGAATATGCATGCGCAGAGAATATCGTATGGGTATGAATGTCACAAGAAAGCAGGTAGGGCATCAGGTCTCCTTATCTGGCACGGCTGTCGCTTATATTCATTGTACGCATAGCCTTCGATAGTCGTAAAACCACTCCATCCCAAAGACACAACGTCCATGACAACGGGGTCTGGCTTAACACCAAACCCCGTTTCACGTAAAACATTGTAGGCAGAGCGCTTTACTTTTAACGATACTCGTCCGCCAACTGTTTCCAAGCGGGTAGCGAATTGATAATCGTTTCGTAACTCACGCAATAGCCCAGGCGGAACCAACCCGGCATACCAAAGCTGTCCGAGGGAACCGCAAGCAACTCATACTTCTTTGCACGCTCGCAAAACGCATTCGCATCGGGTTCCAGCGCCTTCACCCACAGGTAGAATGCACCATCCGGCTCAACATAGGTGTAGCCGTACTCCGCTAGTGCGTCGGTAAGCGCGGTGCGGTTGCGCGCATAGGCCTCGACATCGCTCGGCTCATCGATGCAATCGATGATTACGCGCTGGAAGAGTGCCGGTGCGCATACAAAACCTAGCGTACGGGCAGCACCCGCAACAGCCGGCATCAGACGGGCAGCCTGCGGATTGGTGTTGGGAACCAAGATCCACCCCACGCGCTCGCCCGGCAGCGACAGCGACTTGGAATACGAGTAGCACACGATGGTGTGCTCGTAGATCGAGGGCACCCAAGGCACCTCGGCACCGTACACAATCTCGCGGTACGGCTCATCCGAGATGAGCATAATCGGATTCTCGGGATCGCGCTGAGCGTTGGCCTCGCGCAGAACATTGGCCAGTCGCGTCAGCGTGTCGCATGTATATACGGCACCGGTCGGATTGTTGGGAGAGTCAATGATGACGGCCGCCGTCTTATCGCTGGTCGCCTTGAGCACGTTGTCCACGCTCAGCTGAAACGTATCTTCATCGGCGAGCGCCTCAACACACGTACAGCCGGCCTTCTCAATCCAAACGCGATACTCCGGAAAGTACGGGGCGATAACAATAACCTCGTCGCCCGGGTTCGTAACGGCGTTGAGCGTGCAGGTGAGCGAAGCCGCGGCACCCACCGTCATAAATACGTCTTTGCCCTCATAGCTCGTGCCAAAGCGGCGGTTGAGCGATTCGGCCACAGCGGCACGACATTGCGGCAGGCCCGGTGCGGGCGTGTAGCCGTGCAGCTGGTCGCTCGGCAGCTCCAGGGCCTTCTTAATCGACTCAGCCACAGCAGCGGGCGCCGGAACGCTCGGATTGCCCAGCGAAAAATCGAATACGTTTTCCGCACCGATCTGCGCCTTGCGCTCAAGGCCATAGCTAAAAATCTCACGGATGATGGAGCTTTCCGCGCCGCGAGCATACATAGTTTCGTTGATCATCTGTTCCCCTTTCGCATAGGCGCTATTGTACGCTTTAGCTGAGCAAAGTGCCGCAGTAATGTTGATTGGGGACAGACTTAAATGCGTGAAAACGCTCATTTAAGTCTGTCCCCAATCAACAGATGGCCCAATATCACTCAAAAGGAAAAGCCTCCACAGGTTTCCCCGCGGAGGCTTTTGTTACAAGGACTATTTGTCGGCGTCGGTGTCGGCACCGGCATTGACGGCATGGTCATCGTCAGCACCATCGGATGCGGCTTCGGCATCCTCCTGCATGGCCGCCTGCGCAAAGGCCGCGGCATCAGCCGCCAGCTCCTCCTCGCTCATACGAGGCGCGCGCTTCTTGGTCGGCATGCCGGCCGCCTTGGCATTGCGCTCCTCCTTGGCCGCCAGGATATCACCCTCGCGCTCAAGGTAGGCATCCCACTCGTTGTCGAGCAGGGCGTTCACGGCGTCGCCTTCGACGGTCTCGCGCTCAAGCAGCACCTTCGCCATCAGATCGAGCTGATCGCGACGGGCGTCCAGGATCTCGACCGCACGACGATGGGCCTCACGCATAATGCGCTGAACCTCGATATCGATGCGGCGCGCCGTCTCCTCGGAGTAATCCTGGTGATCGGCGTAATCGCGACCAAGGAACACCTGATGTTGCGCCTCGCCAAACACTTGCGTGCCCAGCTCCTCGCTCATGCCCAAGCGCGTGACCATCTCGCGCGCCATCTTGGTTGCGCGCTCCAGATCGTTGCTCGCGCCCGACGTAATGTCATCGCACATGAGCTCCTCGGCAACGCGACCGCCCAAGAACACGGCGAGCTCGTCGAGCATCTCGTTCTTGGTCTTGAGGAAGTGGTCCTCCTGCGGAAGCTGCAGCGTGTAGCCCAGAGCCTGGCCACGGCTGACGATCGAGATCTTGTGAACCGGATCGGAATGCTCCAAGATGTGGCCCACCAGGGCGTGACCGCTCTCGTGGTAGGCAATCGTGGTGCGCTCGGCCTCGGTCATCACGCGACCCTTGCGCTGCGGTCCGGCAATCACGCGCTCCATCGATTCCTCGACCTCGTCCATGGAGATCACGGAACGATGACGGCGAGCGGCCAGCAGCGCAGACTCGTTGAGCAGATTTGCCAGATCGGCGCCGGTGAAGCCAACGGTCATCTGGGCGAGCTTCTCAAACTTCACGTCCTCGTCCATCGGCTTGTTCTCGGCATGCACGCGCAAGATCTGCTCGCGGCCCTTCACATCCGGACGGTCGACCGTAACCTGACGGTCAAAACGGCCGGGACGCAGCAGCGCCGGATCCAGAATGTCGGGGCGGTTGGTGGCGGCGATCAGGATGACCGACTCGCTCTCCTCAAAACCGTCCATCTCGACCAGCAGCTGGTTGAGCGTCTGCTCGCGCTCGTCGTGGCCGCCGCCCAAGCCGGCTCCGCGCTGACGTCCCACGGCGTCGATCTCATCGATGAAGATGATCGACGGGGCCTGGGACTTGGCCTCCTTAAAGAGGTCACGCACACGGCTGGCGCCGACACCTACGAACATCTCGACAAAGTCGGAACCCGAGATGCTAAAGAACGGCACGCCCGCCTCGCCGGCAACGGCCTTGGCCAGCAGCGTTTTACCGGTGCCCGGAGGGCCAACCAGCAACACGCCACGCGGGATCTTGGCGCCCAGCTTGCGATAGCGATCCGGATCGCTCAAAAAGTCACGGATCTCCTCGAGCTCCTCGACTGCCTCGTCCACTCCGGCAACGTCTTCAAACTTGACCTTGGGGCGTGTGGCCTCGTTGGTCTTGGCGTTGGTCTTGCCAAACTGCATGTTCCTGTTGTTGGCGCCCATCATCTGGCGCATAAAGTAGAACATGATGGCGATAAGGGCGATCGTCGGAAGCACACTCATCGGCAAGTCGCCCCAAAAATCGGGATCGTTGGTGTTGACGATGTACTTGGTATCGGGGTGCTCCGCCATGAGCTCGGCAAGCGAATCGGAGCCGACATAGGTCGAGGAGAAGCTCTTGAGCTCGCTCGTATCGCCCTTGTCCTTCTTCGTCTTCCAGTAATGACCCGTCACGCTTCCGTCTTGAACCGTATAGGTCAGATCTTCGACGCGATCCTGCTTGATGGCGCTGACCATCTCGCTCGTCGCGAGCTTAACGGTATTGCTGGAATTGGCAAAGCCGGAGCCCATGTTAAAGAAGGCGTAGCCCAGAAGCGCGCAAGCCAAAATAAAATACAGCCAGCCCGTACGCGTGGGCTTCTTGCCTCCGGGCATCCCCGGGATTTTAGGCTCCCGGGGAGTCTGGGAATTGTTATCGTTACGGTCGTCGGGCATCTTACGAATAAACCTCCGGTTTCAAAATGCCCAGATACGGAAGGTTGCGATAGCGCTCGGCATAGTCGAGGCCGTAGCCCACCACAAAGGCATCGGGGCAATGGGTTCCAACATACTTGGGCGTGATGGCCGAGACGCGGTCCTCAACGTCCTTCCACAGGAAGGCGGCGACCTCCAGAGAAGCGGGCTTGCGGCTCTCGAGGTTCTTCATCAGATACTTGAGCGTCAGGCCCGAGTCCAGAATGTCCTCGACGATCAGCACGTCGCGACCGCGGATGTCGATATCCAGGTCCTTAATGATACGCACGATACCCGAGGACTTCACACCGTCGCCATAGCTCGAAACAGCCATGAAATCGATGTTGGTCGGCAGCTCGATCTTACGCATCAGGTCGCCCATAAAGACCACGGCGCCGCGCAGGACCGCAATCAGCACCAGATCCTTACCCGCGTAGTCGCGCGTAATCTCCTCGCCCAGGCGAGAGACGATACCGTCGATATCCTCCTGCGTGAACAGAACCTTCTCGATATCCGGATGTTGAGAAGCCATGACAACCCTTTCTTGTGCTTATCGCCCACACACCGCCGTATGGACGCGAACTACACATTCTAGCAGCGCACGGGGTAAATTTACCAGCCCGTGCGCCATCAGCGCGGGAATACCGTCAACGTCGCACAGAATAGCAGGCGTGGGACGCTATTCCGCATCGACCACGCGGAGCAGATATGCCACGCGCGTTGCGGCCGTGCACTTAAAACGCTCGTCCGCGCGAACTCCGGCGACCCACACCACGGCACCCCCCGGCGCCGTCCTCACCATGGGCACGCCGGCGCGCTCGGAAACGGGAATGCGAGCCTCGCCTAGCAAATCGGATACTTTCTTGCTTCGGCCACTCATCCCTAACGGGCACATCACGTCTCCCGGCGCGGGACCGTCCACCCACAGGCGCGCCAATCGCGCCTCGGCAGGGATCTCGCCACGCGAGCCCGCCAGGATCCGCTCACTATCGCTGTCGGCAAAACCCAGGGCAGCCGCGTCTACCAAAGCTGTCACTTCCCCGGCAGCCGCAAGCTCACGGGCGCGGCGCACGATATCGCATCCCGGCTCAACAGCCATCGGTTCTGTGACCAGCATACGTCCCCCGCCCAACGGCAAACGACCGGGTACGGTAACCCAGTCCGCGACCAGGCCCTCGCGAGCCGCCGGCGCCTTAAACGCCAGCATGCCAAACTCAATGCGTGCGTCAATCCCCGCCGGAAGCGTGACCGAGCCGGTGCCCTCGGCAACGCAGGAAAGGACTCGCTCCACATGTCGCATCTCGGGACGAGCGTCCGGATCGATGCGCTTAATCGCCAGTCGCACGATGCGCCGCGCGATTACCACCTCGGCCGCAGCCAGGCGCCTGGCATCGAGCACCAGTGCGCCCGCTGCCTCTTTGCGCAAACAGCTTCGAAACGCCTGTGCCGAAAGCTGAGACAAAAACGCGTCCTCATCGCCTAAGATCTCGCAGGCGGCGCCAATCGTCTTGCAGACGCTCGCGTTGCGCTGCGCCACCACTGGCATTACTCGATGGCGCACGTAGTTTCGCAGATACGAGATATCCTCATTGCTCTCGTCTTCACGCCACGGCTGACCATGTACCTGTAGATAGCCCACGAGCTCGCCATGAGTTAGGTCGAGCAAGGGACGTACCACGATATTCCTCCGGCGAGGAATGCTCGATAGGCCAGCGGGCCCCGAACCCTTAATCGCGTTCATCAAAAACGTTTCCGCGCGATCCGAAGACGTGTGCGCGGTGCAGATACGAGCCGCCGTTCGCGGTGCCCCCGTCTGGGCGCAGAGCTCGCGAACATACCTCCGCGCCGCGGCATAGCGCACTTCGCGGGCCGCGGCCTCAATATTGCCCGACTCCCCATCAAAATAAGCGTGCTCCACGCACAGCGGTAAACCATATTTCGCGCAGAGCTCACGCACAAAGGCCTCGTCGCCATCGGACGCCTTGCCGCGCAGATGATGGTTTACATGCAGCACATGCAGGCGCTCGCGAGCAATGGGGGCAACACCGCGCCCGTCTTGGATATCCAGCTTTGATGTGCACGCCATAAGAAGCAGTGCCGTCGAGTCCGCGCCGCCTGATACCATGAGCACGACAGGAGCAGCCTGCTGCCTCGTTCGGGTCTCATCGACTGCCCCGGGCACGGCATGGTGTCCGTAATGCTGTGATACCGTAGGCATTTGCTTCCTCCTCTATTCGTCCGCACCCATTGTATCCTTTGGAATCTTATGTCTCGTCTGCACCTTCATATCCTTGGCAGCGGCTCAAAAGGCAACTGCGCGCTCATCGAAGGCCCCCGGGGGCTCATCATGATTGACGACGGTCTTTCTCGCCGCGAGACATTAAAGCGCATGGCAGAACTGGGACTCTCGGCAGACAACGTCTCGGCTCTTCTCATTACTCATGAGCATAGCGATCACATCAAGGGTCTCGATGTCTGGTGCAAGCACTGGCACGGTCCCCTCTTTGCCAGCAGGGGCACACTTTCGAGCAAAGAAAATCTTTCGCATCTGCCTGTCGAGGAATTCGACCCCGGTGACACCCTATCCATTGCCGGCATCCACGTGCAAACCTACTCAACATCACACGATGTCATAAATCCAATCGGCTTTCGATTCGACGCCCTCGATGATTCCATCGGCTTTGCTACCGACACCGGAGAGCTATCGAGCCAAGCCATGAACACCCTCAAAGATTGTCGAGTCCTCGCGCTCGAAAGCAACCACGATGTGACCATGCTGCGCGAGGGAGAATATCCCCGTTTTCTTCAGGAGCGCATCCTGTCTGCAAGGGGACACCTCTCCAACGGCCAAGCCGCCGAAGCCGCGCGCGAACTTGTTACCGATCGCACCGAACAGCTCATTGCCATGCATATCAGCCAAGACAACAATCGTCCGAGCCTTACCGTCAAAAGCTATGCCAAAGCTCTAGCCGCAACCCTGGATGACGAGCTCGGCAGCTCCGCCACCCTTCTCCAAGGATCGCGAAAACTCTCGATACGCCCCGCAAGCCAGTATCGGCCAGCAACCATTCAATAGACTGTCCTAAACAGCAAAAGGGGCCGGGAATCGCTTCCCAGCCCCTTTTGTTGTCTTTTAATAGCGAAGAACACCAACGAAGTTATTCGATGGAGATCTTCGTAACGTTCTTCTTCTCGACGATCTTGGGAACCGTAACGGTCAGGATGCCGTCAGCGTACTTAGCCGAGAGGCCCTCGCTCGAAGCGTCCTTAAGATACACGCCACGCGTCGCGCTGTACGGGCTGAACTCCTTCTGCAGGAAGTTCTTGCCCTCGTTCTCCTCGTCTTCCTCGACATTCACGCTAATGGACAGACGACCCTCGTTAAGCTCGACATCGATATCGTCCTTGGCGACGCCGGTCAGATAAGCCTTGACCTCATAGCCATCGCCCTTATCCTCAACGTCAACGGGGAACGCCTTAGAGGCAATCGAGCTGTTCGCTAGGTCGCTCATATCATCAAACAGATCGAACAGCGAGCTTGCAGAGGGACGAACGCCAAAAACCGAACGATAAGGAACCATGCTTGCCATGTTTACCACTCCTTTATAGGACTGCCGAGTCATCCTCCAGGTGACTGGGACTTCTTTTGACGCTCTTATATATGCCCACCCAGTGCTCATATATACATCGACTATAAAGTTTTTTGAGTCCAGTACTATAAGCATATCTAAGTGCGTATGACTCAGGTTTTAGGAAGGTTAAGGTTCTTTGAACCAGAGCTTAAATAACAAGTATGTTCACAGCTACAAATAGCAAGGGGCTTACAATGAGCGCGTACACGTTGTTGGTAACGAGCTAAAGGGCATCATGGACGACCAAAACCAGAACAAAATGTTTATGCAGACGCAGGGGGAAGAAACTTCCACGCAGCCGCCACGGTTCCATCGCCCCCACATCTCGCAAGAGCCCATTAATGATCCTGAGCCCGAGTATGTGACGAGAAATCGATATCAAACGCTCGAGGATGCCCAAACGGGACGCAAACATATGGGCGTCGCCTCGGGAGACCCTGTATATCTGAAAGACGCACCATTATCTAAAAACAGCGCAGCTAGTGATGAGCCGATGAAAGCATCCGCCGCTCATCAACAAAGAGGTCCTCGACCAAAGCAAACCTTGACGCATTCGGCTCGCTATCTCGAAACGCCAAAACAGGGAAAATCAATCTTCGTTTCATCAAGTAAACGACGCAAGCAGCATCGACTGACAATCCTGCTTTTGATCATTGCAGCCATAGCAGTTGCCCTTGTTATTCGTTTTATTTTCTTTAAATAAAAGCTCAATACCAAAAAGAATTAAATCGTCTGGCGTAAATGAGTCATTTATGCCCGTAAACGCAAAAAAAGGGGGAGGCCGCGAGGCCTCCCCCTTCTCAGTTCAAGCGTACGGCTCGGTGCCGTCCACCGGTCAGCGGCGCCCTGGCCTCCCACGGGCTGACCCCGCAGTACTCTCGGCGCGATGGGGCTTAGCTTCCGGGTTCGGAACGGGACCGGGCGTGCCCCCCATGCTCTGGCCGCTGACCGGTGGGCGGCGCCCACCGTTACGGTGTCCGGTGTCTCTCTCACGTGCCCTGGGGGCCGCATGGCGTATAGGAAAGGTCTGACTCGGGGGCATCCTCGTGCCCGGACCGCGCATGAGCGCATGTCCCGCGGGCCGCGAGGTGCGGTTCCGGAAGAGCTCGGGCGATTAGTGCGGCTCGGCTGAGGACGTCGCCGTCCTTGCACCTGCCGTCTATCGACCAGGTAGTCTACCTGGGCCCTTACCGGAAGGAGAACTAATCCCTGGAACGGCTTCCCGCTTAGATGCCTTCAGCGGTTATCCGCGCCGCACGCGGCTACCCGGCCGTGCCGTTGGTCGACAACCGGTTCACCGGAGGTGCGTCCACCCCGGTCCTCTCGTACTGGGGGCAGCCTCCATCGATTCTCCTGCGCCCACGGAGGATAGGGACCGAACTGTCTCACGACGTTCTGAACCCAGCTCGCGTACCGCTTTAAACGGCGAACAGCCGTACCCTTGGGACCTGCTCCAGCCCCAGGATGCGATGAGCCGACATCGAGGTGCCAAACCTTGCCGTCGATGTGGACTCTTGGGCAAGATCAGCCTGTTATCCCCGGAGTACCTTTTATCCGTTGAGCGACGGCCCACCCACTCGGGGCCGCCGGATCACTAGAGCCTGCTTTCGCACCTGCTCGGCTTGTGGGCCTCGCAGTCAAGCCCGCTTGTACTCTTGCATTCAAAAGGACGGTTGCCGACCGTCCCGAGCGGACCTTCGCGCGCCTCCGTTACCCTTTAGGAGGCGACCGCCCCAGTCAAACTGCCCGCCTGGCACGGTCCCCGAGCCGGTTGACGGCCTCGGGTTAGGACGCCGGTCGCGCGAGGGCAGTATTCCAAGGGCGGCTCCCCGGGGGCTGGCGCCTCCGGATCTGTGCCTCCTGCCTATCCTCTACACGCGGGACCAGCGGCCAATGCCAAGCTGCAGTGAAGGTTCACGGGGTCTTTCCGTCCTTCCGCGGGTAAGTCGCATCTTCACGACCAGTGCAATTTCACCGGGTCCATGGTCGAGACAGCGCCCAAGTCGTTGCGCCTTTCGTGCAGGTCGGAACTTACCCGACAAGGAATTTCGCTACCTTAGGACCGTTATAGTTACGGCCGCCGTTTACCGGGGCTTGGCTTCGGGGCTTCGCCTTAACGGCTAACTCCTCCGCGTGACCTTCCGGCACCGGGCAGGCGTCAGACCCTATACGTCGCCTTGCGGCTTCTGCAGAGTCCTGTGTTTTTGGTAAACAGTCGCTTGGGCCTCTCCACTGCGGCCCGCCTCCGCTCCCCGGGCGAGCCGGTTCACGTACGCGCGGGCACCCCTTCTCCCGAAGTTACGGGGCCATTGTGCCGAGTTCCTTGACCATGGTTGACCCGATCGCCTCGGTATGTTCTACCCACCCACCTGTGTCGGTTTGCGGTACGGGCGCGCACGCGCCTGCCTAGGGGTTTTTCTAGGGACCTCGGGCTCACTCGCTTCGCTCAGTCGCTTCGTCCGGAGCCTCGCCCTCAATGCGGACCGGATTTCCCTGGTCCGCGGGCCGCGCTCCATCACGGGGACGTCCAGAACCCCGCCGAGCCACCCCCATCCGTCGCCCCGTCGGTCGTAGCGCCGCGTGCGCGGTGCAGGAATGTCTGCCTGCTGCGCGTCGGCTACGCCTCCCGGCCTCGCCTTAGCCCCCGACTGACCCTGGGAGGATTAGCCTTGCCCAGGAAACCTCGGGTTCACGGCGGACGAGTTACTCTCTCGTCTCTCGCTACTCATGCCAGCATTCTCACTCCCATGCGCTCCACCGTCGGTCGCCCTCCGGCTTCTCCGCCCATGGGAAGCTCCCCTACCGATTCTGAAAATCAAAATCCCGCCGCTTCGGTGTCCAGCTTAGCCCCGTGTATTGTCGGCGCATGTCCACTCGACCAGTGAGCTGTTACGCACTCTTTGAATGCATGGCTGCTTCTAAGCCAACATCCTGGTTGTCTGGGCGGACGCACATCCTTTGCCACTCGGCTGGAACTTGGGGACCTTAGCGGGCGGTCCGGGCTGTTTCCCTCTCGAGCACACAGCTTAGCCCACATGCTCTGACTGCCGCGCTCTGGGCCGCCGGCATTCGGAGTTCGGTTGGATTCGGTAGGCGGCGAAGCCCCCTCGTCCATCCGGTGCTCTACCTCCGGCGGTGAACGCGCGACGCTAGCCCTAAAGCTATTTCGGGGAGAACGAGATATCTCCGGGTTTGATTGGCCTTTCACCCCTATCCGCAGGTCATCGCCGCCGTTTTCAACCGACGTGCGTTCGGCCCTCCACGGGGTCTTACCCCCGCTTCAGCCTGCCCACGGATAGCTCACCCGGCTTCGCGTCCGCGGCGCGGGACTCAAGTCGCCCTGTTAAGGCTCGCTTTCGCTCCGGCTCCCTTTCGGTTAACCTCGCCCCGCGCCAGCGACTCGCTGGCTCATTCTACAAAAGGCACGCCGTCACACCATAAAGGTGCTCCGACTGCTCGTGGGCGCACGGTTTCAGGTACTGTTTCACTCCCCTCCCGGGGTGCTTTTCACCTTTCCCTCACGGTACTGGTGCGCTATCGGTCACAGGGTAGTACTCAGGCTTGGATGGTGGTCCACCCAGGTTCGGACCGGGTTTCACGTGCCCGGCCCTACTCAGGGACCGCGTCGCGCCGTCCGGTCTGGGTTCGCGTACGGGGCTGTCACCCGCTGCGGCCGGCCCTCCCATGCCGTTCCGCTCCCCAGCCGGACCTGCGCCCGGGGGCGGCAGCCCCCGGATGCGCGGCCCTGCAACCCCGTCGGCGGAACCCCTGCCGGGTATGCCCGCTCGACGGTTTGGCCATCGGTCCCCTTTCGCTCGCCGCTACTCGGGGAGTCTCGAGATTGATTTCCTCTCCTCCGGGTACTTAGATGTTTCAGTTCCCCGGGTTGTCCTCCCCCCGCCTATGTGTTCAGCGGGGGGATATGCACACTGCTGTGCATGGGTTCGCCCATTCGGAGACCCCCGGGTCGAAGGATGTGTGCTCCTCGCCGGGGATTATCGCAGCTTGCCGCGTCCTTCATCGGCTCCCTGTGCCAAGGCATCCGCCGTGCGCCCGTGGTATCTTGCGGGACCGCTCTCGGGCCCGCGGGATATCCACGTGTCGCTAAAATTAATTAATCGATATCATGAATAGCGCTCGTATGTCGCAATTCGGGTATCTCATACCGCGGCACAGTGTCTTCACTGTGCTCGCGATCAGATGCTCCTCACTCATATATAAGTGAATTCTTCTTGTTTGGATCGGATGAATGATTGCTATCATTCTTACGTTTAATCGCAGAAAAGAATCGAGTCTGGAAGAATTGGATCTTCCATCTCTCTCCTATCGCTATGCGGCTCTCAAGGTACGCGGGTGCGACCCCGGGGACCGGGTGCTGCGGGGAATCATCCGTGGCGGACATCTACCGGACGGGCTCCTGCCCTCTATTCGAGTTAAAGTTTGTCTCTCTAAGAACTTATCTCCCTAGAAAGGAGGTGATCCAGCCGCACCTTCCGGTACGGCTACCTTGTTAC
>ERZ827512.111-NODE-111-length-126344-cov-18.330377_pt1 | contig 126344 bp, 113 predicted proteins | sample MGYA00519916_ERZ827512 | MGnify/ENA primary metagenome ERZ827512 (study PRJEB31778, sample SAMEA3449335) | human gut metagenome | biome: human gut; feature: human-associated habitat; material: faeces | place: United Kingdom | collected 2010/2012 ...
ACGGCTTTTTAATCGGTCATAATACATCGGATTCCCCCTCGGTGCTTTCCAGCTCTCTGAGAATGTCGTTGAACTCGGAGAACCGCAGTGCGTAGTCAAGCAAGGTTCTGGCGGCTGACACTTGAGTGATACTGGATTCTTCATCGTCCGCCACGATCTTGCCCAGCCGGTCTATTGCAGCGGTCAAATTCTGCTGCAGCTGCCGGGTTGCGCTGTCCATGATTCCGGCGGCGGCCTGTTTATAGGCCGCCCGGAACTCCGGGTCATCGAAATAAGTGCGCATAGTACGCTCTGAAATACCTGCCGCTTTGGCCGCTTCTTTCTTCGTGCGGCTGGTCAACAGAGCAGCAAGTAATCTTTCCTTTTTGTGGGTCAAAGTCCCACCTCCTTCCGCTTTTGGCCGGTTTTTGCCGGGAAAACTTGTCGTTCATGCTATTCACACCCCATACCAATAAGCTATGGCTTTGCAGATTTGCTCATATTCGGCACATGTGGCGGCCAGCTTACCAAGCTGTTGCTTTGCGTCCTCGTACTGCCGCCAACGTGCTGTCTTGCTTTTGGCGGGTGGCGGTAGGGCGGCAATGGCCTTTTCAATCAAGCCCATGACCGCACCTCCCATTTTCCAGCGTTGTCGACGAAGCGATTTACGGGGGCATACCATGCCAGTTCCGCCGTACCAGTACGCCCATGCCTGTTTTTAGCCACGTCGATGAAAAATTCCTGCGGTTCCGCTGGATTTCGTTGTGTTTCACTTTGTCCGTATTCGGGGCGATGCAGGAGCAAAACGCCGTCTGCATCTTGCTCGATTGCACCGGATGACCGAAGCTGTGAGAGTTTGGGGCGGGAATCTACGCTAGCGGTGGTGGCTTCACGGTTGAGTTGGCAGAGGGCAATAACCACACAATTCATGCGTTTGGCCATACGCTTCAGGTCGCCGGAAACCTGGGTGACGCGCTCGTATTCGCTCGCCCGCCTGTCTGCGGTGGACAAAAGCCCTAAGTAATCTACCATGACCACTTGAGCGTGGACATTCCGCGCCTGAATTTCCAGTTGCGGTACTGTCAGCGTTGGGACGGCCAGAATATGCAATTCCCGCTCTGCCAACACACCACAGGCGTTGATGATGGCAGCATCTTCCACCTCAGTGGTCTTGCCGAAAAGGAGCTTCCCGAAGGTGCAAGGGGCGGTTGAGAATGCCGCCACGCGGCGGGAGTTTAGTTCTTCGCCGGACATTTCAAGGGAGGCGTAGAGGACAGTTGTTTCCCGCGCTATCATATCGGCCAGAGCAATACCTAAGGCGGATTTGCCCACGCCGGGGCGGGCAGCAATGACATACAGGCCGCCTTGCGCGAAGCCTCCTAGGATGCCGTCCAGAGACGGGAAACCCGCTTTGACGGTCTTGCGCCTGCCCTCGTTGACCTCAGCGCGGAAACTCAGAAAGTCCCGTAGGCTGTCAAATGACGAACTTGCCGCATTGCTTCCCGATGTTTCAGACAAGCCGTCCAACGCCGCCCGTGCATCTGCCAGGAGCTGGGTCGTGTCCGCCCCCAGTGACAGAGAATCGGCCTGTAGCTTGTCGCCCAGCTCCCGCAGTTGCCGCCTCCGAAAGCCCTCTGTGACGGTCTGGGCGTATGCCTCCGCCCCGTTGCAGGATGGAACGGTGTTCTGCAGTCCACGAGGAAAGCGTTGTCCAAACCGGCCTCTCGCCCTACAGTCACGGGGTCAACTGGCTTGCCGTTATCCGCCAACTTGCAAGCCGCTGTAAAGGCCTTTCGGCACGGTTCACTTGCGAACGCCTCCGGGGTACTAATGCGTTCCCTAATTGTAGGCAGGCAGCGGGAATCAATCAGGAAGCAGCCGACGGCGCTGTATTCCGCTGTAGAAAAATCAAACAAGCGTTATGCCCCTCCCTTCATTGCCGCCTCAAAGGGGTCTTCCAGCGGCGCGAGGGTGTAGCCGCAATGTTCCAGCGCGGCGGGTGCCACAGTTGACTTTCCCTTGCTTGCCCAAGTTCGGACAGCTGCTTGCCATGACTTCATCGGGTTCCGCCCTACCTTCCAGCCTATGGCCTCGTAGTAGCTTACAAACCGCTCAGCATCCACATGATAGCCCTTTTCCTCACAGTAGGCCGCCACCATCGGAACCGTCGGAGGAACAAACCGCTTGCGTGCGGGCGGCTTGTCCGCCACATCCTTTGGAATAGGATTAGGATAGGACATGGAATGGATAGGAGGGGGATTCTGTTTAGTTTCGCTACATTCCGCTTCGTTTTGCTCACGCTCGCGGCCTTTTGCGTTCTGGGAATTTCCCTTGCAGATCTCAATATAGCGGTCTATCTGCCCTGCCACGGTTTGGAATGCCACGTCAACGGCTGGGTCATCCCCGGAATAAGTTTCCCCTCCGAACCGATACGCAAACGCTGCACGCATCAGCGCCCCAAACTGCGCGTCTGAAAATTTTCGGGTAATACTCACAATTTCCGGGAATAGCGTGAGCGTTTCTTGCTTCGGCCTCGCCATAAGTCACTGCTCCCTCGGTTCACGGCTCATGCGATCAAGCTGTTCCGCAAGCGCGGTGACATTGACCATGAATCGGTTCCCGACTTTGATTCCTGGGCAAGTCCCCGCTGCGACCATGAGCCTGATCCGATATTCCGGGAGAATTCCCGTCGCCGCGGTTTGGCGGATGGTTTTAAGTTCCAGCATAAAATTTCCTCCGTTATCTTACGAAAATGTTGACTTCCGTCTAATTAAATGATACAATAAAAACGCGAATAAATAAAACAGTTTTTAAAGTTTTTAAAGTTTAATTGGAGGTGCAAAATGTCTAGACCGAAGGGAGAAATTAAAGGTTTAAGGTGTAAAAGGTTGAAAGAGATAATCGAACGCGAGGGGGTTAAACAAAACCAACTTAGTGAAGAAACTGGCATATCACAGCAATCAATATCCGCAATGGTGCAAGGAAAAGCGAATGTTACAGAAACAACAGCAGAGATTATAGTGAAAAGATTTCCAGAATATAGTATAGAGTGGCTTTTAGGTTTTTCCGACTATAAAAACAACGCTGAGAAATTCAGAGCGGTCATTTCCCAAGCGCAGCATGAAGGGGATTTATTGTTAACAGGTTTATCCGCATTTGCACAGTTGGCAAACTATCAAATCGACGTAACTTCACCGATGAAGGAGATTGATACAGTCGAAGCGGCTTTGAAAATGATAGTAGGCGGTTATACAATTTCGCATGACGGTGTATCAATCAAACTTTCACTTGAAGAAATGAACGCTTTTGAAAATGAGGTGTGCGACTTTGTTGAATTGCAGCTTAAACACTTATTTAAGCGGAAAGGTGGACAATAATGGCTAACATTCAAGAACGCCGGGACAAGTCCGGCAAGCTGATTTCCTACTCCATCCGGGTTTTTCGTGGCCGTGGGGCTGATGGGAAGCAACTCAAGCCCTTTACAGCCACCTTTGATGTTTCCCCTACATGGACAGAAAAAAGCGCAAGAAAAAAGGCTGAGGCTTTCGCCGCAACCTTTGAAAAGCAGTGCAAAGAGGGAACCGCCACCGATACCCGCCAGACCTTTGCAAGCTACTGCGATTATGTAATTGACCTGAAATCCCAACGGGGCGTGAAGCACTCCACCACCGTCAGGTATAGGGAACTGACCACCCGGATTTATCCCGCTATCGGGCATATCAAATTGAAAGACTTGCGGGTTGACCACCTGAATACCCTTTACACCGATTTGTCAAAAAATGGCATAAGAAAAGGCGGTGAACGCGCCACCGCCAAAATAGACCTTGCTGCCTACCTGAAAGAAAAGAAACTGAGCCGGGCGAAGATAGCCGAAGATTCCGGCCTTGCCGCTTCCACTGTTTCCGCTATGGTCAAGGGGAAGCCCGTCAGCCTGCAAGTGGCTGCCGCTGCTGCCGGGGCTATGGGGGTCAAGCTGGAAAAAGTGTTTACCATTGAAGCGGACAACCGCCCGCTGTCCGCAAAAACAGTGCAGGAACACCACCGGCTGATCTCCACCGTTCTGGAACAGGCAGTAAAAGAGGGGCTTGTACCGTTCAACGCCGCCAGCCGTGCCGATCTGCCCAAAGTAGAGCGTAAAGAGGTCAACTATTTCCAGCCGGAACAGGTGGCGGCTATCCGGGAAGCGTTGGAGCAGGAGCCAATCAAGTGGAAATGCCTTGTGCATCTGTTTCTCATTACGGGCGCACGCCGGGGCGAAATCCTCGGTCTGAAATGGGATAAGGTAGACTTTGAAGCAAACAGAATTTATATTTGCAGCAGCATCCTGTATTCTCCCGATATCGGGATTTACGAAAGCACACCGAAGACGGAACGGTCGAAACGGTTCATCGCCCTGCCGGTGGAAACGATGCAGCTTCTGCGAAAATACAGAACATGGCAGACCGCCGAACGCCTCCGTCTGGGGGAATACTACGGCAATCAGGACTTTGTTTTTGCTCAGGACAACGGGAAGCCCATGCACCCGGATACGGTCACGGACTGGTTGAAAAAGTTCGCTGTCCGCCACGGGCTGCCGCACATCAACCCCCATGCGTTCCGCCACACAATGGCCTCCATGCTGTATTTCAACGGCGTGGACAGCGTCAGCATTTCCAAACGCTTAGGACACGCTCAGGTTTCCACCACTGCCAACATTTACGCCCATGTGATGGAAGCAGCAGACCAACAAAACGCGGAAATTCTATCGGAAATATTTTTGAAGAAAGCGTGATTTTGAAAGCAAGTTGAATTATTGTTGAATTATCCCGACAGTCAAATTTTAAAAATTGCTGAAAAAGTTAGAAAAACATCGGATTTCTTGCTGAAATCCGATGTTTTTATGGTTGCGGAGGCAGGACTCGAACCTACGACCTCCGGGTTATGAGCCCGACGAGCTTCCAACTGCTCTACTCCGCGATATTCTGTTGCACTCCTTAGGTTCTTACATATTATAGCATGGGCAGGATGCTTTGTCAACCCCTATTTTTGTGCGGATGGGTAGTTGGCTGCAGACACCGAGATATGACAAAAGAAAGAAGTGCAGAAAGAATCGCGGATAGATGAAGAAGGCGCTTTTTCAGTATTGCGGCTTTCGGGTTATTTGCACCGCACACCATGGGGCGGGACTGATCGGTCAGCCCCTTGGATAACGCTCGTAAGGCGCTTTTCTCTGACGGAAATCTTCGCTTTCCTTCCGATACCGCGCAAGCAGCGATTCCGCATCCCAGTCGGGGCGCTCAAAATCGCGGTGCCCGGCAAGCAGGGAGAGGAAAGGCTTGCCATCCTCGCGAACGGGGGGCAGGAAGTGAAAATCCTCCGGGTACATTTTCCGCAGCAGATCCAAAAGCTTTACGCCCAGGGCCACGGGCTGCAGAAGCGTTTCGTCTGTGATGTGCAGGTGAATGCCGCCGCACAGGGTGCCCTCGTGCTTGGAGGTCGTGGGGCTGAAATACACCGGTGTGGATTCCACGCCCGGACAGCCCAGAGCGTTGAAGGCTCTCGAAAAAGCCTCTGCCTTGATGAAAGGCGCGCCGATGATGGCGAAGGGGTCGGCGGTCCCGCGGCCTTCGGAGCAGTTGGTTCCCTCGATCAGGCAGGTGCCGGGGTACAGCAGCGCCGTTTCGTAGCGGGGGATGTTCGGGCTGGGCATTACCCAATAATGCTCCCAGTCCCGGAAGGTCATATTCCGGGTCAGACCGGCGCAGGGAACGATGTGCAGGTCGCATTTGCAGCCCAGCTCCTCGTTCATCATCACCGCCAGCTCGCCGCAGGTCAGGCCGTAGCATACCGGGATCGGGTAGCCACCCACAAAGCTGGCAGCTTCCTCCCGCAGAAGACCGCCCTCCACCCGGTCGCCCAGAGGATTGGGACGATCCAGCACCACCAGCCGCTTCCCGGCGGCAGCGCAGTCCTCCATGCAGTAGCGCAGGGAGGTGAGGAAGGTGTAATACCGGCAGCCTACGTCGGCAACGTCGTAGACCAGCGTATCGAACAGCGCCAAGGTATCGGCGGACAGACGTTTGGACTCCTTTGTATACAGACTGCGGACAGTCAGGCCGGTGCCTTCGTCCACCTCGTCGGCGAACACCGCCCCGGCGGGCTTGTCACCGCGAACACCGTGTTCCGGCGCCAGCAGAAGCCGCAGGTCACAGCAGCGTTTCAGCGCGTCAAAAGTGGGTTCATTGCTGCTGGTACGCCCGGAAGGGCCGGTGAGCAGTGCCGTGCGCCCAATAAAGAGATGGGCATATTCCGCCACGCGGTCAGCACCAAACAAAACCATGTTTTTTCCTCCTTGATGCCCGGTAACATGCCGGGGAATAATGCTACGCCATATTGTAAATCGGAATGTGTTTCGTGTCAAGGAGATTAGGGAAGCTCTGAATAAATCGGCAAGAGCTGTGAGCGAGAGATTTTTCGGCCAATCGAGGCATCGAAAGCGGCGGAATACTTTGTGTACCCGCAAGGGGTATGCCGCATCCGTAAGCCGACTTACGTCGGCAACGGCTGCGCTATATTTCCCGTTTTCGATACCGAAGAGTGAGCGGAAAAGATCCGCTCACGGCCGCAGACGATTTGCTCAGAGGTTCCCTGGAAGGCAAACGAAAGCGGTGAGCTTCCACAGGGGAAACTCACCGCGTATATGGCGGAACTCAGGATTTCAGATCGACAGCGCGGTCGAAGAGGTCTTCCACATCCTTGCCGGGGCCTTTCGAGAGAAGAGAAACCACCACGGCGGCCAGCAGACCGGCGGCGAAGCCGGGAACGATCTCGTAGATATCGGTGGAGGACAGGAAAACCAGCCAGAGGATATCCACCGCAGCGCCGACGGCGATGCCTGCCACCGTTCCGCCGAAGGTGAGCCGCTTCCAGAACAGGCTCAGCAGAATGACGGGGCCGAAGGCCGCGCCGAAGACGCCCCATGCGTTTTCTACCAGACCCATGATGGAGCCGGAGTTGGGGTCGGAGGCGATCATCAGCGCGACAACGGCGATGACGATGACCACGATGCGCCCTGCCCAGAGCATTTCAGAGTCGGAAGCCTTCTTGCGGATGACGGGCTTATAGACATCACTGGCAAAGGCGGAGGACGCCGCCAGAAGCTGGGAGTCGGCCGTAGACATGGCGGCGGACAGGATCGCGGACAGCAGCAGACCGGATACCAGCGCGGGGAAGATGCGGCGAACCATGGTGATGAACACGGTGGAGGAATCCTCAATTTCGCCCAGGTACAGGCGGCCGGCGATGGCGGTCAGGGCGGACATGATCAGGATGATGGTCGTCCAGGAAATGCCGATCACGCTGGATTTGCGAAGTTCCTTCTCGGATTTCAGGGACATAAACCGGATGATGATGTGGGGCATACCGAAGTAGCCAAGGCCCCAGCCAAGGCCGGAAATGATGTCCTGAGGGGTGGTGAAGAAGTTGAAGAAGCCGTCGGGCAGGGCCGCGCCGGTCGCGGCACCGTCGCCCGCTTTGGCCAGCGCCAGAGCGAACAGGGGGGCGATCAGCAGCGCGGCCAGCATGATCATGCCCTGGAAGAAATCCGTCCAGCACACCGCGCTGAAGCCGCCCAGGAAGGTGTAGGCCACGATGATGAAGGCGGCGATGTACATGGCAACGGTGGGATCAATGTCCATGACCGTGTTGAACAGGGTGCCGCAGGCCTTGATGGAGGAGGCGGCGTAGATGGTGTAGGCCACAAGGAAAATGATAGCGCTGAGGATTTGCAGGGACTTATTCTTGCTCAGGAACCGGTTGGTCAGGTACTGGGGGATGGTGATGGAATCATTGGCAGCGATGGAGAACCGGCGCAGCCGGGGCGCCATGAAGATCCAGCTCACGGCGTAGCCGATGCCAAGGCCAATGGCGATCCATGTCTGCCCCATGCCGCTTAAATAGATGGAGGCGGGAAGACCCATGAGCACCCATGCGCTCATATCGGAAGCACCGGCGGACAGAGCGGACACCCACGCACCCATGTTGCGGCCGCCGAGGAAGTAATCCTTTTCACCGGCGCCCTTGGACTTGCTGAAGAAGTACAGGCCGATGGCTACCATGAATACGAAATAGGCTATGAATACGGAAAGCTCAATATAATTCACAAAAATCCCTCTCTCTTTCGATACATGAAATAAAATCATGTATCCATGCTTAATAATGATGAAATCATTATACAAAGGTTTTAGGATTTTTGCAACGAAAACTTTCTTCCTGAGTTGTACAAAAAAACGTTGCCAAAGAAAGGAATTGGTGCTATTATACACAAGATATGATGAAATTTCCGCATGAAGAAGGGAAAAGCGGCATGAGCCTGAAAAAATATGAAGCATTTGTGCGGACGGTGGAGCTTGGCAGTCTGACGAGGGCGGCGGAAGCCATGGGTTCGACCCAGTCCCGCATCAGCCATGTCTTAAGCGCGCTGGAAGAGGAATACGGCTTCGTCCTTCTGCGCCGGAACCGGAGCGGCGTTCGGCTGACGGAGGCGGGGGAGATGGTGCTGCCCAAAATGCAGGAAATTCTTCAAAAGGATCGGGAGCTGACGGAGCTGATCGGGGACATCCGCAGCGCCGACGCCGGAACTGTCCGGCTGGGGGCGTTTACCAGCGTGGCCGTCCACTGGCTGCCTGGGATGATCCGGACGTTCCAGAGTGCCCACCCCAAGGCCGAGCTGAAAATGTTCAACGGCGATTACCACGACATGGAGCAGTGGCTCCGGGAGGGGGAGGTCGATCTGGGCTTTGTGACCCTGCCTGCCCCCGAAGGGATGCGAACCATCCCGCTGACGCAGGACCCGCTGGTGGCGATCATGCCGAAGAACCATCGGCTGGCACAGCTGGACGAGATCCCCATTCAGGAACTGGGAGAGGACCCCTTTATCAGCCTGCTGCAAAGCTCAGCTCACGATATCCACCGGGCGCTGGATAATGCGGGGGTGCGCCCGAACATCAAATTTACCACCAAGGACGACTACGCCATTCTGGCCATGGTGGAGCAGGGGCTGGGCATTTCCATCGTTCCCCAGCTGCTCATTCAGGGACGGACACAGAATCTGGCGGTTCGTCCGCTGAAGCCCCGTGCCAGCCGAACCATCGCCCTGGCCATCCCGGAGGGGAAGCCCCTGCCTGTGGTCGAAGCCTTTGCCCGGACGGCGGTGGCATGGGTAAACGAACAGAGCGGGAAATAACAACGTTTGTATTGGAGGATACTGAAAATGAACACGATTTCTGCACCCGAAGGGGATTCCGTTATTTCACAGATTCTGGCGGCCTACGAGCTGCCGGGTACGATTCTGGACATTGCCCGCCACGGCAAGGGGCACATCAACGATACCTTCTGCGTATCGTGCCGTACCCCAGAGGGCGGCACTGTCCAATTGATATTGCAGGGGCTGTCCCAGGCCGCGTTTCCCCATCCTGAGGAAGTGATGGAGAATTTTGTGGGCATCACGTCCTATCTGCGCAGAGAGATTCTTGCCGAGGGCGGCGACCCCTCCCGGGAGACGCTGAGCCTGGTGAAAACCAGAGACGGCGCGGATTTTGTGACCGACAACCGGGGCAGGGTGTGGCGGCTGATGCCCTTTATCGAAAACGCCGACTGCTACCAGCTGGCTACGCCGGAACTGTTTGCGGCGTCAGGGCGGGCGTTCGGGCGGTTCCAGTACATGCTCCGGGATTATCCCGCCCAGACACTTCACGAGACCATTCCCCATTTCCACGACACGGAAGTCCGCTTCGGTCAGTTTCTCGCCGCGCTGGAAGCTGATAAGCTGAACCGGGCGAAAGGGGTATCCGCGGAAATCCAATTCTTTCTGGCGCGGAAAGAAGACTGCGGCGTTGCTCTGCGGGCGCTGCGGGAAGGGAAGCTTCCCCTGCGGGTCACCCACAACGACACGAAGCTGAACAACATCCTGATCGACCGGGACACCCACGAGGGCATCTGTGTCATCGATCTGGACACCACCATGCCGGGCCTCTCCATCAACGATTTCGGCGACTCCATCCGCTTCGGCGCGAACCACTGTCTGGAGGATGAACAGGACTTGTCCAAAGTCAATTTTGACATTTCGCTGTATGAGGTGTTCACCCGGAGCTTTCTGGAGGGGGCGCGGGGCAGCCTGACGCCCGCGGAGCTGGAGTATCTGCCATGGGGCGCACGGCTGATGACGCTGGAATGCGGTCTCCGCTTTCTGACGGATTACTTGGACGGCGACCATTACTTCCACGTCAGCCATCCGCAGCAGAATCTGGACCGTGCCCGCACCCAGATGAAGCTGGTGAAGGACATGGAGGAGCAGTTCGACGCCATGGCGGCAGTGGTCGCAAAATATGCGAAATGACGGGAAACACCGGCAAAAACGATCGCTTTCTTGGGTTGCAATTTCCGGCGGAGGCGTTATAATGTTCTTGAAAACAGATGCACATAATGCGCTTTTGCGCAGTATAAAGGAGGATACCACAATGAACATTCTGGTCACCGGCGGCGCTGGATACATCGGCTCCCATACCTGCGTTGAACTTCTCAACAGCGGATACGATGTGACGGTCATCGACAACCTGTGCAACGCCAACCCCAAGAGCCTGAATCGGGTGGAGGCCATTACCGGCAGGAAAGTCAAATTCTACGAGGGAGACGTACGGGACGAGGCGCTCCTGCGGAAAATTTTCGCGGAAAATGAAATTTCCGCCGTCATCCACTTCGCGGGCCTGAAGGCCGTGGGAGAATCCGTCGCCCAGCCTTGGCGTTACTACGACAATAACCTCAATACCACGCTGGTTCTGACCAAGGTCATGACGGACGTGGGCTGCAAGAAGATCATTTTCTCGTCATCTGCTACCGTCTACTCCGGCGACAACGAGATGCCCCTGCGGGAAACCAGCCGCACCGGCAGCTGCACCAACCCCTACGGCTGGACGAAGTACATGACCGAGCAGATCCTCTCCGGCATTGCCCACGCCGACAAGGAGTGGAGCGTCGTGCTTCTGCGCTACTTCAACCCCATCGGCGCTCACGAAAGCGGCATGATCGGAGAAGACCCCCGGGGCATTCCCAACAACCTGATGCCTTACATCACTCAGGTGGCCATCGGCCGCCGGGAAAAGCTCAGCGTCTACGGCAACGATTATCCTACCCCCGACGGCACCGGCGTCCGGGACTACATCCATGTGGTCGATCTTGCCAAGGGACACGTGGCGGCGGTGAAATACGTCGTTTCCGGTCTGGGCTGCGAGGTGTTCAATCTGGGCACCGGAATCGGCTACAGCGTACTGGACATGGTTCACGCCTTTGAGAAGGCCAATGGTGTCAAGGTCCCGTACCAGATCGTCGGCCGCCGTCCCGGCGACCTGCCCACCTGCTACGCAGACCCGGCCAAGAGCGAGCGCGTCCTTGGCTGGAAGGCGGAAAAGAATCTGGAAGACATGTGCCGTGACTCCTGGAACTGGCAGTCAAAGAATCCCATGGGGTACGGGGAATAAAAAATCAAATATCTAAAAATAGCTGTCCAAGACTTCTTGGACGGCTTTTTTCTGTTTTGGGGTAAGGGCGCGGTAACGGCAGAGCAGGGATTCTTCTTCAAAGCTGATTCCGGCGTTACCATCTTCTGCCGGAGGGAGCTGGCAGTTTGTCCGCCCTACGAGAAAGTCGATGGATACATGGAAGTAATCCGCGATACCGGAAAGCGTCTCGATGTCCGGCTCAATGTTGTGGTTTTCGTATTTATTGATGGATTGCTGGCTGACACCAATAGAATCCGCAAGCGTTTTTTGAGAAATTCCAGCAGTGGAGCGAAGAAGTTTTAAGTTTTCAAGCATAATTGTCTCTCCTTTGCCTCCATGATAATCTGGAACTGCTGTTTAAGAAAACACTCGAAATTTGTTATTGACAACAACTAATATTTGTTATACAATACACATATCACGGTAAAACTAAACGAATTTTGGGCGGTATGCCTAAATCAGAACCCGGAAAGAATCGCCAAGTTATGGACTTAAATTTCCAAGAAAAAGTTAGGAGAAGCGGAAAATGGCTGAAACTGAGATGACTGAAACCGAAGCGCCCGAGGCTGAAACGGCTGAATTTGATGTCGAATGTTGGAATCAGGTAAAGAAGCAGTTGGATGAGTGGGAACTCAAATACACGGAAAAACCTGAAGAAGGGACGTTTGCTCTTGTATATCATTGGAAGGAAATGTTTATGCCCGTTTTCCTCAATGTGATCGTCAAGAAATCCCATTATTGTTGTGTTGGCGTTCTATGCTGCAGCGTCTTAGAGAGCCAACGAGACGCTGTTGATCTGTATTTAATGCGAGTAAATCGTGACCTGCTGTTTGATCACGGAAAGTTTGTATCTGACTATGAGAATAATGTGATTTACTTCAGCGTATCTGAGTCAAACCCGGAGAGAGCAATACTTTGTTTGGTGTTGACGTTAGGATGGTTTGAGAAATTCAAAATGGGATTTCTTGGGGTTTGTAGTGCGCTTTTGGGCGTTGAACAAGCGGCGAAACTGGAAGGGGAAACGCCGTATCGGGAAGAAATTTGCGAGTTCATTGAAGCTTTGAGAAATACCCCTGCGCCATAGCATTCTCATCTTGGTGGAGGGGTTCCGCCGCTATATGATGTCTTTGCCGATCAGGGTAGAGATAAGGTGTGTCTAGGAGGCGTTTTGCAATAGAGCAAAACGTATAAAGTAAATATACCTTATTGCCCAGTTAAATAAAAAAGAGAAAAGGCAATTCCTTGTGGGGATTAGCAAACTACATGGATGCGTGGACAAAAAATGGGGATATTCTGAAGAATTTGAACGTATAAAACAAATAAATTGGAGGGACTTGAAAATGGCGGAAGACGAAGTGATTGAAATGTCCGAAACAGATTCCCCAAAAGCTGATAGCGATTGCTGGGATATAATAAAAAGAAAACTTGATGAAAGTGGCCTTAAATATACGGAAAAGCCTGAAAAAAGGTCATTTGTCCTTGAATACCATGGAGATGATGTATTTAGGAATGTTGTTTTCGATGTATGGGCAAGAAAAGGATTCTATAATTGTGTCGGCGTTTTAAACTGCAATATCATAGAAAAGCAGAGAGTGGCCGTTGATCAGTATTTGATGCGTGTAAATCGCGACCTGTTGTATGAGCGGGGGAAATTTGTAACTGCCTACGAAAAAAATGAGATTTTGTTTAGTATGTCCAATCTGAATCCGGAGGATGTAATATCGGATTTGTTGATGGTGTTAAGTTGGTTCGAGAAATTTAAGGTTGGATTCTTGGCAGTTAGCGGTGGAATTTTGAGTGTCGATCGAGCATCAAAATTGGAAAGTGATACACCGCTGTTTCTTGGAAAAGAAAAGTACAATAAGTGCCTTGAAGCTTTGAGAACCCCCATTGCCATCCCGTAGCATGCTTATATCCTGACGAATGGATTCTTCAGTCTTGATGAGGGACTTAGCCGATTAGGTCAGGGGTGATGTGCTTATTAAGAGTACCTTGGTATCAGCCGGAAGTTACAAGTGATATATTCGGTCACTTGCTTCATTTTACTCAATTAAACAAAGGAGAAAGGCGGCTTGTTATGGATATTGACAGAACAATTGAACGCATGGACAAAGAGAATAGGGACACTGTAAAAAAACTGAGTGCGTTGTACAAAGAGACTCAAGATTTGAAATACGTTAGGGCGATACTTTGCATACTTAAAGAATTTGATGACGATCCGCCTAAAGAAAAGGACCTTGTAAAGAAGCTGACGCGGTAAAAGCTTCTACTAATGTAATCTAAAGAAACGACATGTTATCAAGTAATTGAGACTGTATCCACGGCTACATTATAAATGAAGGGAACGATTAAAATGGAAGTAATTCATTGCCCCAGTTGCGGATTTCCAGCACATATGATCTGCAGTGACGACAGAAAGTACTGGAAGTGTATTTGTGAACGTCCTAGCTGTAAACGTATCTTTATGATTGACATTGATACCATGCAGTACGTTTAGTTTTTTATTCTAAGGAGATGGTTAACATGCAAAAAGTTGTAGTACGAAAGAAAAATGAAAAAAAGTCTGCTGTCACGACAGGTTACCTAAATAGTGACTGGTTCAAATGCACTTCTTGCGGTTACACTGTAAGAATGCTTTCTCTGCGGGATTCTGCTACGTGCTCTCAGTGTGGAGGCAGAATGGAGCGGATTTGAAAGCAACAGCTCTATTTATCCCCATCTGTAATTTCTTCTGTCCGAGATGAATTGCAGAAATACCCTGATGTGGAGACTGGTGGCGTATTCTTGGGATACCACGGGCGCGGGCATTACTACGTACTTGAGAGTATCTGCGGGGGAGAGTTAGCTATTCGGAAAAAAGGGACATTTGTCCCTGACTGGATTTATATCAACCAGGTTGTCCGGCAGCGATTGAAAGTGTCGGATAGCCTTTGCTTCCTCGGAATCTGGCACAAGCATAATCACTCGCTTGAACCTGCGTTTTCTAAAGCAGATATTGATATGCATAACGCCCTGTTAAAAGCAAATGGATATGCTCTATCCTGCCTTTTTCAAAAGCATGAGGACGGGACTTATGCAATGCAGTACATTCGCGATCACAGCAAACCGCGCTTCTGGGTTTCCAGGAGAAGATAGGGCGTGCTGTAGAATTTGCCCCATAATCATAACCACCGGGCTGGTGGTTTTCTTTAACAAAAAAATATCCCAGCCGGAGAGGCTGGGATATTGGCATATGTGGAATTAATGCAACACCGCACAATTCGGCAAGAAGGCTCAGCCGTAATTGTGCGGTGTTGCTGCCTTACAGAACCTTGGACAGGAAATCCTGCAGACGGGGATTCTGGGGATTGCCGAAAAGCTGGGCAGGGGAGCCCTGTTCCAGAACCTTTCCGTCGTCCATGAACAGCACCCGGTTGCCGACCTCACGGGCAAAGCCCATCTCGTGGGTGACGACCACCATGGTCATGCCGGTCTCTGCCAGCTCCTTCATGACGGCCAGAACCTCGCCGACCATTTCCGGGTCGAGAGCGGAGGTGGGTTCGTCAAAAAGCATGACCTTGGGATTCATGGCCAGCGCCCGGACGATGGCAATACGCTGCTTCTGGCCGCCGGAGAGCTGGTTGGGGTAGGCGTCCGCCTTTTCTTCCAGACTGACCCGGCGCAGCAGCTGGGTTGCCTTGTCGTCCGCTTCTGCCTGCGTCATCAAGCCGGTGCGCACGGGGGCGAGGGTGATGTTCTTGCGGATGGTCATGTTGGGGAAGAGGTTGAAGTGCTGGAACACCATGCCCATTTTTCGACGGACCACGTCGATGTCCGTCTTGGGGTCGGTGATGACCTCGCCGTCAAAGGTGATGGTGCCGGAGGTGGGTTCTTCCAGCAGGTTCAGACTGCGCAGGAACGTGGACTTGCCGGAACCGGAGGGGCCGATGATGACCATTTTGTCCCCGGGGTAAATGTGTTCGGAAATGTCCTTGAGAACCAGATGGTCGCCGAAGGATTTGCTCAGATGCTTAACGTCTATCACTTTGACGCAGCCTCCTTTCCAGTAAACTTTGCAGCCAGCTGAATACCATGACCAGCAGCAGATAGATACAGGCGATGCCGATGAGGGGGAACATCTGCTCGTAGGTTCGGCCGTAGATGGCCTGAGCGGCGTAGACCATTTCCTTGCCGCCGATGACGGTGATGAGGGAGGTGTCCTTCAGCAGCATGATGAACTCGTTGCCGAGGGCGGGGAGAATGGCCTTGAATGCCTGCGGAATGACGATCAGACGCATGGTGTCGATGTAGCCGAGGCCAAGGCTCCGCCCCGCTTCGGCCTGACCGGGGTCAAGGGACATGAGACCGCCCCGGATGATCTCGGAGACGTAAGCGCCGGAATTGATGCCCAGCGTCAGCGCGCCCACCATGGTGTAGTTCCGGGAGAAGGAGAAGATAACGAAGCCCATGATCAGCAGCTGCACCATCATGGGCGTGCCGCGGATGACGGTGACGTATACCTTGCAAATGCCGTTGAACAGGCCGAGAATGGGGTTCTTGTGCCCTGTCCGCTGCTGGTCGTGGGCGGTCCGGATCACGGCCACCACAATGCCGAGGAGAATGCCAAGTGTCAGCGCCATGGCTGTGACCAGCAGGGTGGTGCCGACGCCGTTCAGGTACTGCTTCCAGCGGCTTCCTTCGATAAATGCCTGATAGAATTTGACGTAGAATTCCTGCCAGAAGGATGCGGTGCCGTCCCGCATCAGGGGTTTCCAAAGTTCGTAAAGTTCCACAGCTTCACCTTCTCATTTAATATTGCGCGGTATCGTGTTATACGCAGAAAATCGGCCTTCCCAGCGCGAAGGTCGGTTTTCCGGGTACAACCGTGCCAAGGGCGGCTTGAGCCGCCCCTGGCTAAGCGATTGGATTATTCAGCGGAGATGTACTTGTCAACGATGGACTGAACGGTGCCGTCGGCGGTCAGCTCGGCCAGCGCCTGGTTGATGGCATCCAGCAGGGCGGTGTTGTCCTTGTTCACGCCGATGGCGTAGCTCTCGGTGACGTACTCAGTGTCCAGAATGGTCAGACCGGCGTTGGCGGCAACAAAAGCCTCAGCAGGAGCGGAGTCGATGACCACGCAGTCAACCTGACCGTTGATCAGAGCCTGCACGGCGGAGGCGCCGTTGTCATAGGCGGTGACATGATCGTCGCCGTAATCATCGGAGGTGTAAATGTAACCGGTGGTACCACGCTGGGTGCCGATCATCTTCTCGCCCAGATTGTCCAGAGTCACATCGGAGCCTTCCTTGACGATGACCACCTGCACGCCGGTGGCGTAGCTGTCGGAGAAGTTCATGACCAGCTGCCGGTCCTCGGTGACGGTGACACCGGCCATGACGATGTCGGACTTGTTCTGCTGAACGGCCAGCAGAGCAGCGTCGAAGTCCATATCGTCCACGACCAGCTCCAGACCCAGCTTCTCGGCGATCGCGCCGGCGACCTCAACATCGATGCCCTCGTAGCTGCCGTCATCGGCGACCATCTCATAGGGAGGGAAGGCGGCGTTGGTGGACATAATCAGCTTGCCGGACTCGACGGTCTTCAGTTCGGCAGCGGCGGTTTCGGCAGCTGTGGTCGCAGCGGCCGTGGTCTCAGCGGCGGTGGCGGCGGGAGCCTCGGTGGTGGTCTTGGTGGTGTTGCTGCTGCCGCAGCCGGCGAACATGGACATGACCATCAGAACGGTCAGCGCAAGTGCAAATACCTTTTTCATAATGTTACTCTCCTTTTCATTTTTGACCTCCCGTAGCTGGGAGGTGATTGATGAGTGCATTATAGCGCGTATTTTATTCATCGTCAATAGGATGAATATACAACAATAAAGAGAAAATAAGGCCGCATGTAATATAAATACTACAAAAACCCGCAAGTTTAACATGCATATGTGAATATTCAGGGAATTCATCCTAAATTATTCCAGCAGCTGAGTGCATATTATTCATCATAGATGAATATACAGCCATGCAAAGCCGCTGGTTGACGGAGAGGACAGCATCTGGTATAATTTTGTGGAAAACATAATCGGGAGGACGCCCTATGAAAACCACCGTGAAGGAACTGGACTACGAAAAAGTCATGGCGCTGCCCCAGTATCCCCATCTGCACCCCATCTGGCCCGGCATTTTCTGGCGCACCCTCGTGCGGGGGCTGTCCATTCTGGGACTGGCCGGAACCCATTTCCATTACACCAGCGAGGGAATGGAGAAGGTCGGTAAAAACGAGCCGTGCCTGATTCTCATGAACCATTCCTGCTTTCTGGATTTGCAGATCGCAAGCACCATTTTGTACCCCCGACCCTACAATATTATCTGTACATCCGACGGCTTCGTGGGCATGGGCGGCCTGATGGCATGGGCGATGCGCACCATCGGCTGCGTACCCACCCGGAAATTCGTCACCGACCTGACGCTGGTGCAGGATATGGTCTACTGCCTGAAGGAGCTGAAAAGCAGCGTTCTCATGTACCCGGAAGCCAGCTATTCCTTCGATGGCACCTGCACGGCGCTGCCCCGGAAAATGGGCGTGCTGCTGAAAAAGCTGGACGTGCCTGTGGTGATGATCGAGACTTTCGGCGCCTTCAGCCGCAACCCGTTGTACAATGAATTGCAGGTGCGCAAGAGCGTTCCCGTTTCGGCGAAGGTGCGCCTGCTGTACAGCCGGGAGGATCTGAAGGAGAAATCCGTCAAGGAGCTGTCCGACGGGCTGGACAAAGCCTTCTCTTTCGACCAGTTCCGCTGGCAGAGGGAAAACGGCATTCAGATCACCGACGGTTTCCGGGCGGACGGTCTGGAGCGTATTCTGTATAAATGTCCCCATTGCGGCACGGAGGGGGAGCTGACGGGCAAAGGCACCGGCCTGACCTGCCGCCATTGCGGCAAGCACTGGGAATTGACCCCCATCGGCGACCTTGCGGCGTCGGAAGGGGAGACGGAGTTTTCCCACGTCCCTGACTGGTATCGCTGGGAGCGGGAGCAGGTACGCCGGGAGCTTGAGGACGGGACATACAAGCTGGACATCGACGTGGACATTGCCATGATGGTGGATTTCAAGGCCATTTATAAGGTAGGGCAGGGGCATCTGACCCACGACCGGGAGGGCTTCACCCTCACCGGCTGCGGCGGGAAGCTCCGCTACACCCAGAAGCCCACGGCCTCCTACGGCCTGTACGCCGATTACTATTGGTACGAAATCGCGGACACCATCTGCATCGGCGACAACCGGTGCCTCTACTACTGCTTCCCCAAGGCTGGTTACCCGGTGGCGAAGACCCGTCTGGCGGCGGAGGAGCTGTACAAGCTCTGCAAGACCCGGGCGCTGGCAAAATAACAAGGGAGAACGACCGGCGGCGCCCCAGAATAGACATGAAAAATCCCCGACTTTGGTTGACCAGACCAAGTCGGGGATTTTCAGAGAAAAAGAGAGGTAAGAAAATGAAAAAGAAAATTATCATTGAGTACGCTTTCATTATATCCGGGGGCTATTAAAAAAATAAGTGCGCAAATATTAAATAAGTATTAAGCACGTAAAATTGAGACGGTGAAATTTGTGCAGAATGCCAAATGTGAATTTTTTGTAGCATTGCTGTCACGACCCTTGACATTTTTTCAAATTGGGGTATAGTAAAGACAAATGAATTAGCACTCTTGCAACGAGAGTGCTAAAGCGAAAGGAAGGTAAAGTAGATGAACTTCAATAACTATACCCAAAAATCGATTGAGGCCGTCCAAAGCGCGCAGCAGCTGGCGGTTCAGAATTCTCATCAGCAGATGGAGCAGGTGCATCTGCTTCTGGCATTGCTGCGGCAGGAGGGCGGTCTGACCCCTCAGCTGCTGAAAAAGATGGACGTTACGGTGGAAAGCCTGGAAGCGGCGGCGGAGGCCGAGCTGCGGAAGATCCCCGGCGTGCGGACAAGTCAGGCAATGGACAGCTTTTATGTCAGCGCCGACGTACAGGCCGCGTTCAATGCGGCGGAGCAGCAGGCGCAGACCATGAAGGACGAGTATGTGTCTGTGGAGCATCTGTTCCTTGGACTTCTGGAAACTGCCCGGGGCGGCGTGAAGGAGCTGTTCAAGACCTATCAGATTACAAAGGAGCGTGTTCTGAAGGCTTTGCAGGAAGTCCGGGGCAATCAGCGTGTCACCACCGATAACCCGGAGGGAACCTACGACGCGCTGGAAAAGTACGGCACCGATCTGGTCAAGCGGGCAAGAGAGCAGAAGATGGACCCGGTGATCGGACGGGATGAGGAAATCCGGAATGTTATTCGTATCCTGTCCCGGAAGACGAAGAACAACCCCGTTCTCATCGGCGAACCCGGCGTTGGCAAAACCGCCATTGCCGAGGGGCTTGCCCAGCGAATCGTGAAGAAGGATGTCCCCAAGCAGCTGCAGGACAAGACCATTTTCTCTCTGGATATGGGCGCGCTGATCGCGGGCGCCAAGTACCGGGGCGAATTTGAGGAACGGCTGAAAGCCGTGCTGAACGAGGTGAAGAAGTCCGAGGGCAAGATCATCCTGTTCATCGATGAGCTGCACACCATTGTGGGCGCGGGCAAAACCGAGGGCAGCATGGACGCGGGCAACCTGCTGAAGCCCATGTTGGCTCGGGGCGAGCTGCACTGCATCGGCGCGACGACGCTGGACGAGTACCGCCAGTATATTGAAAAGGACGCCGCTCTGGAACGCCGGTTCCAGCCGGTGCAGGTGGATGAACCCACGGTGGAGGATACCATCGCCATTCTCCGTGGCTTGAAGGAGCGGTACGAGGTGTTCCACGGCGTGAAGATCGCGGACTCCGCCATCATCGCCGCCGCAACGCTGTCCCATCGGTATATCACTGACCGGTTCCTGCCTGACAAGGCCATCGACCTGATCGACGAAGCCTGCGCCCAGATCCGGACGGAAATGGACTCCATGCCTACTGAGCTGGACGCGGTGTCCCGGAAGATTATCCAGATGGAGATCGAGGAGGCCGCTCTGAAGAAGGAGGAGGACGAGCTGTCCAAGGCGCGTCTTGCCGAGCTGCAAAAGGAGCTGGCGGAGGAACGGGATTCCTTCAACGCCATGAAGGCGCAGTGGGAGAACGAGAAGAACGCCATTGGCCGGGTGCAGCAGCTGCGGGAGAAGATTGAGGACTTGAACCGTCAGATCGAGGCCGCCGAGCAGAGCTACGACCTGGAAAAGGCGGCAGAGCTGAAATATGGCCGTCTGCCGGAAGCCAAGAAGCAGCTGGAAGAGGAAGAGCGCCGCGCCCAGTCCGCAAAGGACAGTAATATCCTTCGGGATAGAGTCACCGACGAGGAAATTGCCAAGATCGTGGAGCGCTGGACGGGCATTCCCGTTTCCCGGCTGGTGCAGGGAGAGCGGGAGAAGCTGCTGACGCTGGACGAGACCCTCCACAAGCGGGTGGTCGGTCAGGACGAAGCGGTTCAGGCCGTCACGGAAGCCATCCAGCGCAGCCGCGCGGGCATTCAGGACCCCAACCGCCCCATCGGCTCGTTCCTGTTCCTGGGCCCCACGGGCGTGGGCAAGACCGAGCTTGCCAAGGCGCTGGCGCAGGCGCTGTTTGACGACGAGAACAACATGGTGCGTATCGACATGTCCGAATACATGGAGAAATACTCCGTGTCCCGTCTCATTGGCGCGCCTCCCGGATACGTGGGCTATGAAGAAGGCGGCCAGCTGACCGAAGCGGTACGCCGCAAGCCCTACTCCGTCGTTCTGTTCGACGAGGTGGAAAAGGCGCACCCCGACGTGTTCAACGTGCTTTTGCAGGTGCTGGATGACGGCCGGATCACCGATTCTCAGGGCAGAACCGTGGACTTCAAGAACACCATTCTGATCCTGACCTCCAACCTCGGCTCTGAGTATATCCTGAACGGCATCAATGCCGACGGCACCATTGAGGAAAGCGCAAAGGAACAGGTTCGCGCGCTGCTGCGCCGCACCTTCCGGCCGGAGTTCCTCAACCGTCTGGACGAGATCGTGTTCTACAAGCCCCTGACCAAGGAGAATGTGACCAAGATCATCGACCTGCAGATCGCCAAGCTCAACGACCGTCTGGCCGACCAGCAGATCCGCTGCGAGCTGACGCCTGCGGCCAAGGCCGCCATTGTGGACGCGGCCTATGACCCGCAGTACGGCGCCCGTCCCCTGCGCCGCTATGTGCAGCATACGGTGGAGACGATGCTCAGCAAGCGTCTGCTTCGGGGCGACGTTACCCCGGGTCAGACCGTCACCGTGGACGCCGAAAACGGCGAACTGGTGATGAAATAATTCCCCAAAAACAAATGCCCTGTCCGCTGAAAAGCGGACAGGGCATTTTGCGTTTATTCCAGTTCCGTGCGGAGCGTGAAGGTTTCTGGCAAGTGGAAAATTTCCTTTTTCAGGAACAGGGGATAGAAATATTCCCGTTCCAGCCGTTCAAAGGGGAGCCATTCAAATTTGTGGGTGTGGTGCCGTTCCAACAGGGTAAACTTTTCACCTTTGGACAGCAAGTTCGTGTGGGAAATGTCCATCAGGAAGTACAGGCACAGCTCGTGGTAGTGCAGGCCGTCCACATCCTCCGTGAAAAATGCCTGATTCAGCCACAGGGGACGGATGATTTCCGGGGTGATCTCCAGTTCCTCCTGAACCTCCCGCGCCACGGCGGCTTCCGCCGTTTCCCCCATCTGCACCCTCCCGCCGGGGAGGTAATAGTAGGGGGAGCGCTCGTCGTGCATGGCAAGCAGTTTGCCCTCCGAAATGATGACGGCGCAGACACGGTAATTGAACTTTTCCTTGCCGGAGACAAAAGAAAGGTCTATGCCGCTCATACGTACTGCTGGGTGTTCACATCCACCACGCCCCGGGTCGTCAGGCGCAGGGTGGGGATAACGGGCAGGCTCATGAAGGACAGCGTCATGAACGGGTCGATGTCCGTGCCGACGCCCAGAGCGTGGGCGGCCTTCTTGGCGTCCTCCAGAAGGGTGTTGACCTCCCGCAGGGGCTTGCCGCTGATGATGCCGGCAATTTCCAGAGGAAGCTCGGCCAGCACCTGCCCGTTCTCCACGACCACGATGCCGCCTCGGTTCCGGGCAATGCGGTTGACGGCGAAGGCCATGTCCTCGTCATTTGTGCCGACGCAGATGATGTTGTGGCTGTCGTGGGCGACGGAGGTGGCCACCGCGCCGGATTTCAGGCCGTAGCCCTTGAGGTAGCCGATGCCGATGTGGCGGGTATTTTTATGCCGCTCTACAACGGCCATTTTCAGAATGTCCTTGGATACGTCCACACCGGCGGCGTAGCCCGCGTCCTGGGTGATGATCTGCCCCGGCACCATGCCGATGACGCCCCGCAGACGGGTGTTGGCAAAGTCCGCGGGAGAAAGCACCGGCAGGTGGAAGGTGTCGTGGGCGCGCTTGTTCAGGTGTTCCGGGATCTCGGGCAGGGGGAAGTCCTCCACAATGCCGTCGTGGTAGACCCGCTTGCCCCGCTTGTACACCGTCACCACGTGGAAGTCCTTCAAATCCTCCACGATGGCGAAGTCCGCAAGATATCCGGGGGCGATGGCGCCCCGGTTATTCAGCAGGAAGTACCGGGCGGCGTGAAGACAGGCCACCTGCACGGTCATGATGGGGTCGGCACCCATGGCGACAGCTTCCCGGCAGATGTAATCGATGTGACCCTTTTCCAGCAGATCGCTGGGGTGCTTGTCGTCGGTGCAGAACATGCAGCGGCTGAAATATTTCTGGGACTTGATCAGGGGCATCAGAGCCTCCAGATTCCGGGCGGCGGTGCCCTCCCGGATCATGATGAACTGACCCAGCTTCAGCTTCTTCATGGCGTCGTCAATGTCCGCGCACTCGTGGTCGGAGTAGACACCGGCGGCAATGTAGGCGTTCAGGTCGGTGCCGGAAAGACCGGGGGCGTGGCCGTCGATCTTCTTGTGGTGCGCCTGAGACGCAATGATCTTGGCAACGGTGGGGGAGTCGGCGGAGATCACGCCGGGGAAATTCATCATTTCCGCAAGACCCAACACCCGGGGGTGGTCGAAAAAGCTGTCGATATCCCGGTAGTCCAGATTCGCGCCGCTTTCGTCCAGCGCCGACGCCGGGACGCAGGAGGGAATCATAAACTGGGTGTCCACCGGCAGCCCTTCCGTGGCGCAGAGCATATAGTCGATGCCGTCGGTGCCCATGACGTTGGTGATCTCATGGGGGTCGGTGATAACGGTGGTGGTGCCGTGGGGGATGACTGCCCGGGCAAACTCCGCGGGGGAAACCAGACTGGATTCCAGATGAATGTGGGCGTCGATGAAGCCGGGGCAGACGATCTTGCCGGTCATGTCCACTTCGTCCCGGCCTTCGTAGCTGCCGAGGCCCACGATCAGACCCTCCGCCACGGCAATGTCGCCGGTGTCCAGCTCCCCGGAAAACACGTTGACATAGGTGGCGTTTTTCAGAACCAGATCGGCTTTCTCCCGCCCGGCGGCGACATCAATGATGTGCAGCTTTTTTAGAAGCTTGCGGTTGATCTTTCCAGACCAGCTTTCTGTATAACTCATAAAATCTGCCCCTTTCCAAGCTTTTGACCAGTATAGCACACCCGGGAGAAAATGTAAATTGCCTATTTTGCGGCGGCTGGGATGAATTGAGACTTGCAAAAGAATGTAAAGTTGCTATAATAGAGAAAACGTATGATGGCGGGGTGTGCCTGCCGGAAAGGAGCGCAAATATGTCTCTGCGGGGAAAGCTGGTGGTCTTCTGGATGAAGCACCGACCCAGGCACATTGCTACCACGCAGATGGTTGCACTGATGTTTGCCGCGATCATTCTCCTGGGGGCGCTGCTGCTGACTCTGCCCGCCGCGTCCCGGGACGGGGTATCCTGCGGGCTGCGCCCGGCGCTGTTTACGGCCACCTCCGCCACCTGCGTGACGGGACTGGTGCTGTACGATACCTGGAGCCAGTGGAGCGGCTTTGGCCAGATTGTGATTCTGTGTCTGATTCAGATTGGCGGATTGGGCTTCATGTCCGTGGCGACACTGCTGATTTTTCTGCTGCGCAGGAAGATCGGCCTCCAGCAGCGGCTGATGATCGCCCAGTCCCTGAGCGTGAACGATATCAAGGGCGTGGTGCGGCTGCAAAAGCTGGTGCTTACCGGAAGCTTTTCCGTGGAGGCCGTGGGGGCGATCATTCTGACCCTTCGGTTCTGGCCGGAGTATGGGTTTACAAGAGCGCTGCGCTGGGGCATTTTTCACTCTGTTTCCGCGTTCTGCAATGCGGGCTTTGACATTTTCGGCGCCATTGCCCCGGGGCAGAGCCTGATAGAATTTAACGCAGACCCCGTTGTGCTTCTGACGCTGTCGGCGCTGATCATCATCGGCGGCCTGGGCTTTCTGGTGTGGGAGAACATTGCCCGGAAGCGCTCCTTGCGCAAGTTCAGCGTGTACACCAAGCTGGTACTGCTGATCACGGCGGCGCTGCTTGCCGTCGGCTGGGCGGGAACCTGTCTGCTGGAATGGAACAACCCGGAGACGCTGGGCGGCATGACTGTGGGCGAAAAGCTGCTCAACGGCTTTTTCCAGTCCGCGACACTGCGCACCGCGGGGTTTGCGGCGATTGATCAGGCAAAGCTTACGGAAAGCGGCAAGGCCTTTTCCAGCGTGCTGATGTTCATCGGCGGCTCCTCCGGCTCCACCGCCGGCGGCATCAAGACCGTGACGTTTCTGGTGCTGGTGCTGACCATCTGGGCGAGAGCCAGAGGGAAAAGCACGGTCTGCGCCTTCAAGCGGACGATCCCCGACGAGCAGACCCAGAACGCCATGATCATTGCCTTTATCGTGCTGACACTGGCCGTTTTCGGCGGCATTTTCATCAGCGCCACGTCGCCCATGGGCTTTACGGACGCCGTGTATGAGGCGGTTTCGGCGTTGGCGACCGTGGGATTAAGCGCGGGCGGTACGGCTTCCTTAAGTATCCCGGCGCAGATTCTGATCATTATTTATATGTATTTCGGACGGGTCGGCGTACTGACCATCAGCCTGGGCTTCCTGGCGGGAAACCGGGCGGAGGAGCGGTTCCGCTATGCGGAAACCAATTTGCTGATCGGATAAGGAGAGAATTATGAAATCTTACATTGTCATCGGTCTCGGTCGTTTCGGCGGCTCTCTGGCGCGGCAGCTGTGCACGCTGGGGGCGGAGGTGCTGGCCATGGACGTGCACAACGACCTTGTGCAGCAGCTTGCCAACGACGTCACCCACGCGGTGGTGGGCGACGCCCGGGACAAGGAAGTCCTGCGGGCGCTGGGCGTGCGGAATTTTGACTGCGCGGTCATTGCCATCGGCGACGATCTTGCGGCCTCCGTGCTGATCACCATGAACTTAAAGGAGCTGGGCGCGCCCTACATCGTCTGCAAAGCCCACGACGAGACCCACCGGCTGGTTCTGGAAAAGCTGGGTGCCGACCGGGTGGTCATTCCGGAGCAGGAGCACGCCCAGCGGCTGGCGAGAAGCATGTACTCCCACAATGTGCTGGATTACATCGAGCTTTCCGAGGACTACGGAATTCTGGAAGTTCCCGCCCCCAAGAGCTGGATCGGCAAGTGCATCAATGAGCTGAACGTCCGGGCGAAGCTGGGCGTCAACATCATCGCCGTGGAAAACGGGGACAAGACCAACGTTTCCCCCGCCGCGGATTACCGGATTCAGGAGGGGGACGTGATGGTGGTTCTGGGGGACAATTACGCCCTCAGCAGGGTGCAGAAGCTGTGACGGAGCAGAGAATCACCTCCCGGAAAAATCCCCTTCTGCAGCAGGTGAAAAAGCTGCTTTCTTCCCGGAAGGCCAGGGAGGAAGCGGGGCTGTTCGCTGCCGACGGGGTCAAGCTTCTGGCGGAGGCCGTCCGCTGGTATCCGGGACTGGACACGGTGATCTTATCCGACGGCGTTCATGCGGACGTGCCGGAATCGGTGCGGCTTTTCCGTGTGCCGGAGGACGTGATGGCATCCATCTCCCCCATGGAAAGTCCTCAGGGGGCGCTGTTTCTGTGCCGCCTGCCGGAAAAGAAGGCATATGCGCCGACACCCGGCTGCCTGCTGCTGGACGGCATTCAGGATCCGGGAAACCTTGGAACCATTCTGCGCACGGCGGACGCGCTGGACATTCCTGTGACGCTGCTGGAAGGCTGCGCCGACCCCTACAGCCCCAAGACGGTACGCGCCAGCATGGGCGCGGTGTTCCGCACCCAGCCGGTGAAAGCGGACTGGGCGGAGGTCAAGGCCGCCTGCGGGGTTGCCGGAATTCCTGTGGCTGTGACGGCACTGAGTCAGCGGGCGAAGGATTTGCGGAATGCTGACCTTCGCGGTATGGCGGTGGTCATTGGCAGCGAAGGGCAGGGCGTGCGCCGGGAAATTCTGGAAAGCGCCGACGGGGAGCTTATCATCCCCATGAATAAGCGCTGTGAGTCCCTGAACGCGGCGGTGGCGGCGGCCATCGTCATGTGGCAGATGAAGCAATAGAGAGAGAAACAGGTGAGAAAATGCTGGTACACTGGATATGGTTCGCCCATCGCCCCGGGCTGAACGACCGGGACAAAATGGCACTGTTGCAGCATTTTCGGGATCCTGAGGACATTTACTTCGCCGACGACGGGGCGTTTGACGCCATCGGTCTCAGCGAGGACGCAAAGACTGCCCTTCGGGAGAAAAATCTGACCTCCGCGGAGGAAATTCTGGAAGCCTGTGACCGGGAAAAGCTCCACATCCTGACCTGTCAGGATGCGGCTTATCCCGCACGGCTCAAAAACATTGCCGACCCGCCCAATGTTCTCTATTACAAGGGGCGGCTGCCGGATTTTGACGGAAGCCCGGTGATCGGCGTGGTCGGCACCCGGAAGGCGTCGGCCTACGGCCTGACCACCGCCAAGCGCATGGGCTATCAGATTGCCCGCTGCGGCGGCATTGTGGTATCCGGGATGGCCTACGGCATCGACGGCATGGCCATGTCCGGAGCGCTGACTGCGGGCGCGCCGGCGGTGGGTGTGCTGGGGTGCGGCGCGGATATCGTCTATCCCGTTTCCAACCGGGCGCTGTTCCGGGACACGGAGGAATACGGCTGCATTCTCAGCGAGTTCGCGCCGGGGACGCCACCGGCAAAATGGACGTTTCCCAAGCGGAACCGTATCATCAGCGGCCTGAGCTGCGGGGTGCTGGTTGTGGAAGCGCCGGAGAAAAGCGGCGCGCTGATCACCGCCCGCTTAGCCGCCGAGCAGGGGCGGGACGTGTTCGCGGTGCCGGGAAACATCGACCAGCCGTCCTTTGTGGGGAGCAACCGGCTTCTGCGGGACGGGGCGATCATGGTTTCCTCCGGCTGGGACGTTCTGAGCGAATATGAAGCCCTCTTTCCGGATAAGATTCGGAAGGAAGATGCGCCCGCCCACCAGACGGCCTATCCGGACGAGGTGCGCAAGGCCGCAGAAGCGGAAAAACCGCTGCTGAAAGTGGCGCAGAAACTGCGTCTTCCCCGGAAAAATGAGAATCTTAAAAAAGATTTAGCCCCTCAGGGCATTGACAAGACGCCTTGTGCGCCTTATAGTGACGTAGGCTCGGTCAGGCCGAAGCTGTCGCCGGAGGAGCAGACCATTGTGGACGCCTTAAGCGGCGGGCAGCGGCTGGTGGACGACGTGATCGCCGAAACCGGCCTGTCCACCGGAAAGCTGCTGTCCAGCCTGACCATGCTGGAACTGAAGGGCATAATCAGGCGCCTGCCGGGCAAGCGCATTGTTTTGAGCGGGAAATAGAGAGACGTAACCGCTGAATCTGAAGTAACGAAACGGAGAATTTTCATTCATGGGCAAACCTGAAAATCTGGTGATTGTGGAGTCCCCCTCCAAGGCAAAGACCATTGGCAAATATTTAGGAGACGACTATGTCGTCAAGGCCAGCATGGGGCATCTCCGGGATCTGCCGAAAAGCACCATGGGCGTGGACTTGGAGCATGATTTCACGCCCCATTATATCCCCGTCCGGGGCAAGGAATCCCTGATCAAGGAACTGAAAACCGATGCGGAAAAGGCGAAAACCGTGTACCTTGCAACCGACCCTGACCGGGAGGGCGAGGCCATTTCGTGGCATTTGAAAGAGCTGCTGAACCTTCCCGACGGGAAGGCGCAGCGTGTGACCTTTAATGAGATCACCCAGAAGGTGGTCAAGGAGTCCATCCGCCACCCCCGGGATATCGACTATGATCTGGTTGACGCCCAGCAGGCGCGGCGTATTCTGGACAGGATCGTGGGCTATGAGCTTTCCCCGCTGCTGTGGAAGAAGATACGGCGGGGTCTGTCCGCAGGCCGCGTTCAGTCCGTCGCCACCCGGCTGGTGGTTGACCGGGAAAACGAAATTCGCGCGTTCCAGCCAAAGGAATACTGGACGCTGGACGTGACATTGAACCGTATGGGCAAGCCCGGCGCCTTTGTCGCCCACTACTGGGGCGAGGAAAAGAAGCGGGAGCTGGAGAATGAGGCTGATACCCTTGCCGTGATCGGTGACATCGACGGGAAGGAATTCGACGTTACCAACGTCAAAAAAGCGGAGAAAAAGCGCTATTCCGCCCCGCCCTTCACCACCTCCACCCTGCAGCAGGAGGCATCCCGGAAGCTGGGCTTCACGCCGAAAAAGACCATGATGGTCGCCCAGCAGCTGTATGAAGGCGTGGACGTGGCAGGGGAAGGTACCACCGGTTTAATTACCTACATGCGTACCGACTCTCTGCGGCTTTCCGACGAGGCCATGGACGCTGCCGCCGGGTTTATCCGCAGCCGCTACGGAAATGAATATTATTACGGCCAGCACCATGTGTTCAAGACCAAGGCAGGGGCGCAGGACGCCCACGAGGCCATCCGGCCGTCCCATGTGGAACTGGAGCCGGAACGGGTGCGTACCAGTCTGACCCCCGATCAGTATAAGCTCTACAAGCTGATCTGGAGCCGTTTCCTCGCGACGCAGATGGCCTGCGCCGTTTATGACACCGTGTCCATCGACACGATGTGCGCCGGGCATGTGTTCCGCGCCAGCCACCAGAGCCTGCGCTTCGCCGGCTTCATTGCCGTTTACGAAGAAGGACGGGATGATGAGCAGGAGGCCGTCGGCTCTCCGCTGCCTGACCTTGCGGTGGGGGAGAAGACGCTTCCTACCAACATCCAGAAGGAGCAGCATTTCACCCAGCCCCCCGCCCGGTATACCGAGGCGACGCTGGTCAAGGCCATGGAGGAAAAGGGCGTCGGACGTCCTTCCACCTACGCTGCCACCGTGTCCACCATTGAAGACCGGGAGTACGTAGTCAAGCAGGACAAGCGCCTTGCCCCCACGCCCCTGGGCGAGATCGTCACCGGGCTGATGGTGGAGCGCTTCACCGATATCATCGATGTGGAGTTTACCGCCAATATGGAGTCCCGTCTGGACGATGTGGAGACGGGCAAGCAGAACTGGAAGGACTTGCTGGCGGATTTCTACAAGGATTTCAGCAAGGAGCTGTCTGACGCGGAGACGGCGCTGGAGGGCGTTCATCTGAAGGTGCCGGAGGAGGAGACCGACGAGGTCTGCGAGCTGTGCGGACGGAAAATGGTGGTGAAAACCGGCCGGTTCGGAAAATTTCTGGCCTGCCCGGGCTACCCGGAATGCAAGAACACCAAACCCCTCGTGGAGCGGATGCCGGGGCGCTGCCCCAAGTGCGGCAGTGGAATCCTCAAGCGCAAGTCCAAGAAGGGCTACGCCTACTACGCCTGCGAGCGGGGCGCGGAGTGCGGCTTCATGACATGGGACGTTCCCACCGCTGAGGATTGCCCGGAGTGCGGTCAGACCCTGTTCAAGAAATCCGGCAAGGGGCGCATGAAGCCCTTCTGCATCAACGAGAAATGCTCCCGCTTCCTCCCGGAAGACCAGCGGGGCTACTATAAAAAGAAGACCGCCGAGGACGGGGAGGCTACCCCGGAGGAAAAGTCTGCCGAGAAGAAGACGGCGGCAAAGAAAACGACGGCAAAAGCCCCGGCAAAGAAGACGGCAGCAAAGAAAACGGCGGCGAAAAAGACTGCGGTGAAGAAGACCGCCGCCAAGACCACAACGAAGAAGACGACGAAAACATCCTCTAAGAAGGAGAGCAAGGCATGAAGGTAAAAGTCATCGGCGCGGGGCTGGCCGGAAGCGAAGCAGCATGGCAGCTGGCAAACCGGGGCATCGAAGTGGCGCTTTACGAAATGAAGCCCAAAAAGATGACCCCCGCCCACCACAGCGAGGATTTTGCCGAGCTTGTCTGCTCCAATTCCCTGCGGGGCGACCGGCTGGAAAACGCCGTGGGGCTTCTCAAGGAGGAGCTGCGCCGCTGCGGCAGCCTGATCCTTGCCTGCGCCGATGCTACCCGGGTGGAGGCGGGCGGCTGTCTGGCTGTAGACCGGGGCGGCTTTTCCCGGATGGTTACGGAGAAAATCCGGAAGCACCCCAATATCACGGTGATTTCCGAAGAAATCACCGAAGTCCCCGAGGGGCCGGTGATCGTGGCTACAGGGCCGCTGACTTCCGATGCTTTGAGCGAGGCCATCGGGCATTACTTCGGGGAGACCGGGTATCTGCACTTTTTTGACGCAGCGGCGCCGCTGGTTTCGGCGGAGTCCATCGACATGAATCTCGCGTGGTGGCAGTCCCGGTACGACCGGGGAACGCCCGATTACATCAACTGCGCCATGAACAAAGAGCAGTACGAAGCCTTCGTCCGGGAGTTGGTAAACGCCGAGGAAGCCCCGGTGCATGGCTTTGAGGACAAGAACGTCTTCGAGGGCTGTATGCCCGTGGAGGTCATGGCGCGGCGAGGCGTGGATACCCTGCGCTACGGCCCCATGAAGCCCGTGGGGCTGAGAAATCCTGCCACCGGCCATGAGCCTTACGCCGTGGTGCAGCTGCGGCAGGACAACGCGGCAAAAAGCGTGTACAATCTGGTGGGCTTCCAGACCCACCTGAAATTCGGCGAGCAGAAGCGGGTATTCTCCATGATACCCGGTCTGGAAAACGCGGAATTTGTCCGCTACGGTGTGATGCACCAGAATACCTTCCTGCAAAGCCCCAAGCTGCTGGATAAGTATTACGCAGACCGCCGAAACCCGCTGGTGGCTTTTGCCGGGCAGATGACCGGCGTGGAGGGGTACGTGGAATCCACGGCCTCCGGGTATCTGGCGGCGGTGGCCATGGCGGCCAAGGTGCAGGAACGGGAAGTTCCCGATTTTCCCAAGGAGACCGCCATCGGCGCGCTGGGGCAGTACGTCAGCGACGAAAGCATTGAGAATTTCCAGCCCATGAATATCAATTTCAGCATCATCGCACCGCTGGAAAAGCGCATCCGTAAGAAGGCAGAAAAAAATCTCGCCATTGCCGCGCGGTCGCTGGACGTGATCGATAGGCTGGTGGCGAAGGGTATCTGAAAGAAAGAGGTGGAACGGTTGAAGATCATTCTTGACGCGATGGGCGGCGACAACGCCCCCGAGGCTCCCGTTTTAGGCGCTGTGGAAGCGGCAAAGACCTACGGTATCGAGATCGTGCTGGTAGGCCGGGGAGAGGATATCCTTGCGGTTCTCAAGAAGCACGGCATTGACAACCTGCCGGAAGGCATGGAGATCTCCAATGCCGACGATGTGGTGGACATGCATGACGATCCCGCATCCATCATCCACAAGCGGAAGAATTCTTCCATGGTGATCGGCCTGAAGATGCTGGCGGACGGGCTGGGTGACGCGTTCGTGTCCGCCGGTTCCACCGGCGCACTGCTCACCGGCGCGACGCTGCTGGTCAAGCGGGTCAAGGGAATCCGCCGTGCGGCCATGGGCCCCGCCATGCCCAACAAGGCAGGGGGAAAGACCGTGATCGTGGACTGCGGTGCGAATGCCGAGTGTACGCCGGAATTCCTGCTGCAATTCGGTCTGGTCGGCTCTGTCTACGCGAAGAAGCAGCTGGGCATCGAGAATCCCAAAGTCGGTCTTCTGAACATCGGCACCGAGGACAGCAAGGGCACTGCCCTGCAGAAGGAAGCCTACGCGCTGCTGAAAAACGCGGGGGAGAAGGGGCTTGTCAACTTTGTCGGCAATGTGGAAGCCCGGGACGTGCCTTTGGGCGCGGTGGACGTTGTGGTCTGCGACGGCTTCAACGGCAATGTGCTTCTCAAAACCATCGAGGGTACTGCCATGTTCATGGGCAGCCTGATGAAGAGAATGTTCAAGAAAAACCTGTTCAGCAAGCTGGGCTATCTTCTGTGCGCCTCCGGGGTCAAAGACCTGATGAAGATGCTGGACTACCGGGAGATCGGCGGCACGCCGTTCCTTGGCATCCGCAAGCCGGTCATCAAGGCCCACGGCGCTTCCGACGTGCTGGCGTTCCGCAACGCAGTAAAGCAGGCAGCGGACGTGGCTGCGTCGGACATCACCGGGGAGCTGGAAGAAAATTTACAGCGGATGGCTGCTGAAAAAGAGAAGGTGACGGAGCATGATTAAGGACTTGGAGGCCGTCATCGGCTACCGGTTCCGGAATATTTCCCTTTTGCAGAACGCGCTGACCCATTCCTCCTACGCAAACGAGCGCTGGCACAACAGTCTGCTCAGCAACGAGCGGCTGGAATTTCTGGGGGACAGCGTGCTGGGAATGCTGGTGGCGGAGTATCTCTACCGCAATTTTCCCAACCGCCCGGAGGGCGAGCTGACCCGGATGCGGGCGGACATGGTCTGCGAGACGACCTTGGCGGGTGCTGCCAACCGCATCGGCCTTGGGAACCATCTGCTCCTTGGCCACGGTGAGGAGCAGGGCGGCGGACGGAGCCGGGACTCCATTCTGGCGGACGCCATGGAGTCGGTGATCGCCGCGTGCTTTCTGGACGGCGGACTGGACGCGGCGTTACAGGTGGTCAGGACGTTCATTCTGGTGGAGGTGCCGGTGACCAAACTGCACAACGCGGACTACAAGACCGAGCTGCAGGAACTGGTGCAGCAGAAGAAAAATCAGGTGCTGGCTTATGAGCTGGTGGGGCAGTCCGGCCCTGACCACGACAAGCAGTTTTCCGTGGAGGTCTCCCTCAACGGCACGATCGTGGGCAAGGGCGTCGGCAGCAGCAAGAAAAAGGCAGAGCAGGACGCCGCCCGCTGTGCCATCGAGAACCTTTTCCCGGAGAAAGCGTAAAACGTCGAAACGACGCGGCTGTAAGGCCGCGTCGTTTTTACGATATTGCTTTGCTTTTTCCACAAACGGAAAGCTCTCTTTGCGATAATTGCCACTTTTACCGCCAATTACAAGAAAAACGTCTATGCGTCATAATCGCAGTTCACGGAGTGAAATACCAGGGGATTTTTACCCTGATACTTTTCGTAGATACGGTAGATCGTCATAAATTCATCAATCGTAATCGCGTGATTGCCGGTAGGCGTTACCAGGCAAGCTCCCGGCATTCCATAGGCATATTGCTTACGGGTAATGCTCACATGCGCCCAGTAACACCCATAATTCCAATTGTAACAAGCAAATGTAAATCCCTCACTACGAAGCCACGAAAAGAAGGGTGCATCGCTGTCCCCCAAAGATCTGTCGCACACGAGAAATGCTTCCGCTTTTCCTTGACTGATATGAGTCCTCTGTTCTTCCATGAATATACCCTCCAAAATGTACTCATAAAGAAAAGACCCATCGTTTGATGGGTCTTTGACATTCCTATAGACCCATCATTCAGCCTTTAGCACCTTACCTTTTGGCAGGTTGCTGTGCGGTCATAGGGGCTGTCCCTAACGCACTCTTTATGGTGACTTTAATATATCATAAAATTTTGCCGTGTCAATCATGCAGGAAAATAAAAGCTCCGGAACAGGGTAACGGCAAAACTTTCCCTTGCTGTATTCGACATATTGTGTTATAATAAAATGAACTATGCAGACAAAACAAAGTACCCGCAGACGGCTGCCTGCGGTGAAATACAGGATGTGAACAAAATGGGTTCCCGAAAGCCGATGAAACTGAATCTGGGCATGGCGCCGAAGGTCATTTTTATTATGATGCTGGACGTGCTTGCTACTGTCGTCTCCTTCTTTCTGGGGCTGTGGTTCCGGTATGATTTTTCCTTTGCCGAAATTCGCCCCGTCCATCTGGAGGGCTTCCTGTCCGCCATCGGCCTATGGTGCGTGATCACGCTTCTGGTATTCTGGATTTTCCGGCTGTACAACTCCATCTGGGCCTTTGTCAGTACGCCGGAGGTGTTCCGCATTACTGGTGCATATGTGGTGCTGGGCGTGATCGGCGTGCTGGTATTCCACTTTGACGGCAATCTGATGCCCCGTTCCAGCATGGTGGTGGGCTTCCTGTTCAGCTTCGTCAGCACCGTGGCCATCCGGTTTTCCTACCGGCTGCTCCGGACGGCGCAGCGGCGCATCAGCCATATCACCCATGCCAACGGCGTGAAAAACGTCATGCTGATCGGCGCGGGCGACGCCGGACGGGCGCTGGCTGTGGAATTTACCAACAGCGACCATATTCAGGATCACCTGTCCTGCGTCATTGACGACAACCCGGTGAAATGGAACAAGCAGCTGTGCGGCGTTCCCATTGTGGGCGGCCGTCAGGACATTGCCACGGCTGTGAAAAAATACAAGATCAGCAAGATCATCTTCGCCATCCCCAACTGTACCGCAAAGTCCCGGAAGGAAATTCTGGACATCTGCGCCACCACCGGCTGCGAGGTGCAGATGCTTCCCGGCATTTTCCAGATGGTCAACGGAGAGGTCAGCGTCAGCAAGCTGCGCAAGGTCGATCCGCAGGACCTGCTGGGCCGGGAACCCATCAAGGTCAATCTGGATGAAATTGTGGGCTATATTTCCGGCAAGGTGGTGCTGGTCACCGGCGGCGGCGGGAGCATCGGCAGCGAGCTGTGCCGTCAGATCGCCCATGCGAAGCCGAAGCAGCTTATTATTCTGGATATTTACGAAAATAATGCCTATGATATTCAAATGGAGCTGCGCCGCACCCATCCGGAACTGAATCTGGAGGTCATCATCGGCTCTGTCCGTGACGCCGTCCGGCTGAACCATGTGATGGAAACCTACCGGCCGGAGCTTGTGTTCCACGCTGCGGCCCATAAGCACGTCCCGCTGATGGAAGAAAGCCCCAACGAGGCCATCAAGAACAACGTCATCGGCACCTACAAGCTGGCGAAGGCCGCCGCGGAGTACGGCGTCAAGCGGTTTGTGCAGATATCCACCGACAAGGCCGTCAACCCCACCAACATCATGGGGGCGTCCAAGCGTCTGTGCGAGATGGTGATACAGATGATGAACCGGGAGTCCAAAACGGAATTCGTGGCGGTGCGCTTCGGTAATGTTCTGGGCAGCAACGGCAGCGTCATCCCGCTCTTTAAGAAGCAGATCGAGGCCGGCGGCCCCGTGACCGTCACCCATCCCGACATCATCCGGTATTTTATGACCATCCCCGAGGCGGTGAGTCTGGTGCTGCAGGCGGGATACTATGCCAAGGGCGGCGAGATTTTCATTCTGGACATGGGCGAGCCGGTGAAGATCGACACCATGGCGCGGAACATGATCCGTCTGTCCGGCTACGAACCGGATGTGGACATCAAGATTGAGTACACCGGTCTCAGACCGGGCGAGAAGCTCTACGAGGAGCTGCTGATGAAGGAAGAAGGAATGCAGGAGACTGCCAACAAGCTCATCCACATCGGCAAGCCCATCGAAATGGACGACGCGCTGCTGGAGCAGCAGCTGAAGCGGCTGGACGAAGCCAGCCGGGCGGAAAGCGAAGATATCAAGGACATCGTCGCGGAGATCGTGCCTACTTACAAACGCGAATGTAAGGTCTGACCAAACGAAATAAGAGAAAATGAGGAAAGCGGAATGTACCGAACGTTTTTCAAACGCCTGCTGGATATTATCCTGTCCGGCTGCGCCATCGTGATATTGTCGCCGCTGCTGCTGGTTATCGCCATCGCCATCAAGATCGACGATCCCGGCCCGGTGCTGTTCCGCCAGAAGCGGGTGGGCATTCACAAGACCCATTTTTCCATTATGAAATTCCGCACCATGAAAATGGACACCCCCAAGGACACACCCACCCATCTGCTGGAAAACCCGGAGCAGTATATCACGAAGGTGGGGAAATTTCTGCGGAAGTCATCCCTGGACGAGCTTCCCCAGATCTTTCAGATTTTCACGGGGAAAATGTCCATCATCGGCCCCCGGCCTGCCCTGTGGAATCAGTTTGACCTGATTGCCGAACGGGACAAATACGGCGCCAACGACGTGCGCCCCGGCCTGACGGGCTGGGCGCAGATCAACGGGCGGGACGAACTGCCCATTGAGGTAAAGGCCCGGTTCGACGGGGAATATGTGGAAAGGCTGAGCTTTTTCTTTGACTGCAAATGCTTTTTCGGCACCATCGTTTCCGTGCTGAAGCATGACGGCGTGGTGGAAGGCGGCACCGGCCAGCTGGAAAAGGAGAAGAAAGAATGAAGAACATTCTCATCACCGGCGCCGGAAGCTATATTGGGGTTTCTCTGGAAAACTATCTGGGGAAGTGGCCGGAAAACTACCGGGTGGATTCGCTGGATATGCGCGGCACCGATTGGGAGAGCCATTCCTTCCGCGGCTATGACGCGGTGTTCCACGTAGCGGGGCTGGTGCATCAGCCGGACAGCAAAAACGACCCGGCGCGCTCTGGCCTGTACGATCAGGTCAACCACATCCTCGCGGTGCGGACTGCCGAAAAAGCCAAGGCCGACGGTGTGGGTCAGTTCCTGTTCATGAGCTCGGAGAGCGTGTACGGCCTGACTGCGCCCATCGGCAAAACGGTCGTCATCACGAAGAACACGCCGCTGCACCCCGCGGACAACTACGGCGTCAGCAAAGCCAGAGCGGAAGCGGATTTGCAGGCGTTGGCGGACGACAGCTTCAAGGTCGCAATTCTCCGCCCGCCCATGATCTACGGCAAGGGCTGCAAGGGCAATTACGTGACCATGGCGAAGCTGGCGAAGAAGCTGCCGGCTTTTCCTTACGTTTCCAACCAGCGTTCCATGCTGTATATTGAGAATCTGACGGAATTTGTCCGACTGCTCATTGACGACGAGGCGGCGGGCATATTCTGCCCCCAGAATAACGAATACACCAACACCAGCGACATGGTCAACTGGATCGCCCACGCCAACGGAAAGGGCATCCTGATGGTGAGGGGCTTTACCTGGGCGCTGAAGCTGCTGCGGTTTTTTTCGCCTGCGGTGGACAAGGCTTTTGGCAGCCTGTGCTACGATCATGCGCTGAGCGCATACAGCCGGGATTACTGCGTGAAAACGCTGGAGCAGTCCATTCTGGAGACGGAGAGAACCTGATTTTTTTGAAGGGAAAGAGGGCGGTTGCTTGAAAAAGAAGCGGGACATCCTGTTTTTGTGCCAGTTTTTTTATCCCGAATATATTTCCTCCGCCCAGCTGCCCTATGACACGGTGCTGGCGCTTCGGGACGCCGGGTTCTCTGTGGGCGCGCTGTGCGGCTACCCGCGGGAATACGCCGAGGGCGGGAAGGTCCCCACGAAGGAGGATGCGGACGGCATCCACATTCACCGCCTGAAATACATCCAGACGGGCCGGGCGGGATTTCTTGGCCGGATCGTGAACTATTTTTCCTTTACGTTTCATGTGCTGCTGCACCTGCCGGAGATCGGCAAATACCGGGCGGTGGTGGTGTACTCCAACCCGCCGATTCTGCCGTGGATTGCTTCTTGGGCAAAATCGCTGTTCGGTACGAAGCTGGTGTTCGTGTCCTACGACCTCTATCCGGAGGTGGCCACGGTGACGAACACCCTCCGGGAAGGCAGCGTGATCTGCAGGCTGATGAACCACATCAACAAATGTGTGTTCCGCCGGGCAGACCGGGTCGTGGCGCTGTCGTCGGAGCAGAAGAACTGCATTCTCCGCACCCGGAACGCCGTTGACGAACTTGTGACGGTGATTCCTAACTGGTACCGGGACGAGGGTGGCCTGCGCGACCGGGAGGAAAACCGGTTCCGGGAGTTGACGGCGGGGCGGTTCGTGGTGTCCTATTTCGGCAATATGGGCACCATGCAGGATATGGACACCATTCTGGGCGCTATCCGGGCGTTGCGGGAGGAGAAGGACGTTTTCTTCCTCTTTGCCGGACACGGCAATAAAATGGAGAAGTTGCGGGAGATCATCGCTCAGGAGAGCATTGAAAATGTCCGGATTCACAGCTTCCTTCATGGTCAGGACTTTCAGGACGCGCTGGCGGTGAGCGACTGCGCGCTGATTTCTCTGGAAAAGGGGGCGACGGGGCTTTGCGTCCCCAGCAAGACCTACAGCTATATGATGCAGGGCATCCCCCTGCTCGCCATCATGGACGAGTGCGACATCGTCCGGGACATCCAGTCCGGCGCGGGGCTCTGGGTGCGCAACGGCGAAAGCGAGCGATTAGCCGAGGCCATCCGCTTCCTGCGGGACAACCCGGAGAAAGCCCGGGACATGCGCAGAAAATGCCGGGAGCTGTATCTGCAAAAGTACACCACCGAAATTTGCACGGGAAAATATGTATCTCTTTTCCGGGAACTTTTACACCCGGAAACAGGGGAGGAGAATAGAGTATGAGTATTTTTGCCAACAAAACGCTGATGATCACCGGCGGTACCGGTTCCTTCGGGAACGCGGTGCTGAACCGCTTCCTGGACACGGACATCCGGGAAATCCGGATTTTCTCGCGGGACGAGAAGAAGCAGGACGACATGCGCCATGAGTTTCAGGCGAAAATGCCGGAAGCGGCGGGGAAGATCAAGTTCTTCATCGGCGATGTCCGGGATCTCGCTTCCGTGAAGAACGCCATGCACGGCGTGGACTACATCTTTCATGCCGCCGCCCTCAAACAGGTGCCGTCCTGTGAGTTTTTCCCCATGGAGGCGGTGAAAACCAACGTGTTCGGAACCGATGACGTGCTGACCGCCGCCATTGACGCGGGGGTCAAGGCCGTCATCTGCCTGTCCACGGACAAGGCCGCCTACCCCGTCAACGCCATGGGTACATCCAAGGCCATGATGGAGAAGGTCATCGTTGCCAAATCCCGGACGGTTTCTCCGGAAAAGACCAAGATCTGCTGCACCCGCTACGGAAACGTCATGTGTTCCCGGGGCAGCGTCATTCCGCTGTGGATTGATCAGATCAAGGCGGGCAACCCCATCACCATCACCGAGCCGAACATGACCCGGTTCATTATGTCTCTGGAAGAGGCAGTCGATTTGGTGCTGTTCGCCTTCCAGAACGGCGTCAGCGGGGATATTCTGGTGCAGAAAGCCCCGGCGTGCACCATTGAGACACTGGCAAAAGCCGTCACCGGCCTGTTTGCCCCCGGCCACGAGATCAAGGTCATTGGCATCCGCCATGGCGAAAAGATGTACGAGACGCTGCTGACCAATGAGGAATGTGCCCACGCTATCGATCTGGGCAATTTCTACCGCGTCCCCTGCGACAAGCGGGACTTAAACTACGACAAATATTTCAAGGACGGCGACACCCAGCGCAATGTCCTCACGGAGTTCAACAGCAACAACACGGAGCTGCTGAACGTAGAGCAGGTGCAGCAGAAGCTGCTGAGCCTGAGCTACATCCGGGAAGAACTGGAAGCCATGAAGAATAAATAACGGAAGGGTGAGCTGGCATGAACATTCTGATTACCGGCGCGGCCGGATTTGTGGGCAAAAACCTGACGGCGGCGCTGGAGTGCATCCGGGACGGCCGTGACAAGACCCATCCGGGGCTTACGGTGGGGGAGCTGTACCTCTACGACATCGACTCCGACCCGGCGCTGCTGGAAACGGCCTGCCGGAAGGCGGACTTCGTGTTCAATCTTGCCGGCGTCAACCGCCCGAAGAATCAGGAAGAGTTCATGCAGGGAAATTTCGGCTTTGCTTCCACGCTGCTGGACACGCTGAAAAAATACCATAACACCTGCCCCGTGATGCTGTCGTCCTCTATTCAGGCGACCATGGTGGGGCGCTATGCGGGCAGTGAGTACGGCAGGAGCAAGAAGGCGGGGGAGGAGCTGTTTTTCTCCTACGCTGCCGAGACCGGGGCGAAGGTGCTGGTGTACCGCTTCCCCAACCTGTTCGGAAAATGGTGCCGTCCCAACTACAATTCCGCCGTAGCCACCTTCTGCCACAACTATGCCCACGACCTGCCCATCACGGTGAACGACCCCAGCGTGGAGCTGGAGCTGCTGTACATCGACGATCTGGTGGACGAGATGATCGCAGCGCTGGAGGGCAGAGAGCATCACTGCGAATTTGAGGGTGTGGACACGGTTCTGACGGCGTCCGGGCGCTACTGCGCCGCGCCTGTCACCCACCGGGCGACCCTGGGGCAGATCGTTCAGCTGCTGGACAGCTTCAAGGCGCAGCCCCAGACTCTGCTGATGCCGGAAATTCCGGCGGGCAGCTTCGCAAAAAAGCTGTATTCTACCTATCTTTCCTATCTGCCCAGGGAAAAGGCAGCGTTCCCCCTGAAAATGAACGTTGACGCCCGGGGCAGCTTCACGGAACTGCTGAAAACGGCGAACTGCGGACAGTTCAGCGTGAACGTCAGCAAGCCCGGCGTGACCAAGGGGCAGCACTGGCACAACACCAAATGGGAATTTTTCATTGTGGTGTCCGGTCACGGCCTGATTCAGCAGCGGAAGGTCGGCGCCGGGGAAGTGCTGAATTTTGAAGTTTCCGGAGAGAAAATCGAAGCCGTCCACATGCTGCCGGGATACACCCACAACATTATCAACCTGAGCGAAACGGACGATCTTGTGACGCTCATGTGGGCAAACGAGTGCTTTGACCCGAAAAAGCCGGATACATTCTTTGAGGTGGTTTGACATGGAAATGAAGCTGGACTATTCCGACGTGGCGTTCCGCAATGACGGAAAATTAAAGCTGCTCATCATCGTAGGCACCCGCCCGGAGATCATCCGTCTGGCGGCGGTCATCAACAAGTGCCGCAAATATTTTGACTGCATTCTCGCCCACACGGGGCAGAATTACGATTATAACCTGAACGGGATTTTCTTCCGGGACTTGGGACTTGCCGACCCGGATGTGTATATGAACGCAGTGGGGGACGACCTGGGCGCCACCGTGGGCAACATCATCAACTGCTCCTACAAGCTGATGACGGCCATTCAGCCGGACGCCATGCTGATTCTGGGGGACACCAATTCCTGCCTGTCCGCCATTGCGGCCAAGCGGCTGCACATTCCCATTTTCCACATGGAGGCGGGAAACCGCTGCAAGGACGAGTGCCTGCCGGAGGAGACCAACCGCCGGATCGTGGACATCATCTCCGACGTGAATCTGGCCTATTCCGAGCACGCGAGACGATACCTCCACGAGTGCGGTCTGCCCAAGGAGCGCACCTACGTTACCGGTTCCCCCATGGCGGAGGTGCTCCACGCCAACTTAAACGCCATCGAGGCTTCCGACATCCACCAGCGGCTGGGACTGACCAAGGGAGAGTACATTCTGCTGTCTGCCCACCGGGAGGAAAACATCGACACGGAGAAGAATTTCCTGTCCCTGTTTCGTGCCGTCAACGCCATGGCGGAAAAGTACGACATGCCCATTCTGTATTCCTGCCATCCCCGCTCCAAAAAGCGGCTGGAGGCAACGGGCTTCATTCTGGACAGCCGGGTGATTCAGCACGAGCCGCTGGGCTTCCACGATTACAACTGCCTGCAAATGAACGCCTTCGCGGTGGTGTCCGATTCCGGGACGCTGCCGGAGGAATCCAGCTTCTTCACCTCCGTGGGACATCCGTTCCCGGCGGTGTGCATCCGCACGTCCACGGAGCGCCCGGAAGCGCTGGACAAGGGCTGCTTCATTCTGGCGGGCATTGACGAAAAGAATCTTCTGCAAGCGGTGGACACCGCCGTTCAGATGAACCGGGACGGCGATCTGGGGATCCCCGTGCCGGACTATGTGGAGGAAAACGTATCCACCAAGGTGGTCAAGATCATCCAGTCCTACACCGGCGTGGTGGACAAAATGGTCTGGAGAAAGTCGTAAGAAGCCAGACGCCGACAAATTGCGCTGTTTTTTCTGGATATGATGAAACAGCCGGAAAATTTCACAACATCGGGAGGCGAGACGCATGAAATACCTGTTCATCAACTCCGTTGCCGGCTTTGGCAGCACGGGGCGCATCGCGGCGGAGCAGTGCCGTGGGCTGATGGCGCAGGGGCATGAGTGCGTGCTCGCCTTTGGCCGTGAAGAGGCAAATTGCAGCGATATTCCCACGGTGCGCATCGGTACGCCCATGGACTATAGGCTCCACGGGGCGGAAAGCCGTCTGCTGGACGATTCCGGCTTCGGCTCCCGGCGGGCGACCCGGCGGTTTCTGGATTGGGTCAGGGAATACGACCCGGACGTGATCTGGCTGCACAATGTTCACGGCTATTACATTCACTTGGGAGAGCTGTTTCCTTACCTGCGCGGCTGCGGGAAGACCATTTTCTGGACGCTTCACGACTGCTGGAGCTTCACGGGTCACTGTGCCTATTTTGACTATGTGGGCTGCGACCGGTGGAAAACCGGCTGCCACGACTGTCCCCAGAAGCGCGCCTACCCTGCCAGCATCCTTTTGGACAACAGCCGGAAAAATTACGAAAAAAAGCGGGAACTGTTTACGGGCATTCCCAATGTGACCCTCATCGTCCCCTCCCACTGGCTGGAAAGCCGGGTAAAGGAGAGCTTTCTGAGGGACTACCCGGTGAAGGTGGTATACAACACGGTGAACCGGGAAATCTTCAAGCCCACCCCCGGCAATTTCCGGGAAAAGTACGGTCTGGAAAATAAAATCATCCTGCTGGGCGTTGCCAGCGTCTGGGACGAGCGCAAGGGACTGCGGGACTTTCTGGCGCTTCACGACCTGCTGGACGATAAATATGCTATCGTGCTGATCGGCCTGAGCGCAAAGCAGATTCAGTCCCTCCCGGCGGGAATTCTGGGGCTGCCCCGTACCAACAGTGTTCAGGAGCTGGCGGAGGCGTACACCGCCGCCGACGTATTTCTGAACCCCAGCACGGAGGAGACCTTCGGCATGACCGTGCTGGAAGCCCGGTGCTGCGGCACGGAGGCCGTGGTTTATCAGGGGACTGCCTGCGAGGAGGTCGTCAGCCAGTTCGGGGGCGTCGCCGTACCAAGGGGCGCGGCGCATCTGCTGGAAGCCGTGGAACAGATCACAAAGGAGAATCGCAAATGACCCATTATCCCTTCCCGGACAGCCGGGGGACAAAAATTGCCTTCGCCGCGTTTTTCACGGCCATGCTTTTTCTGGCGCGGGACAGTATGTTCACCACGGCGGTAATCGGTTTTGAGAAGGCGCAGTTTCTCATGCTGGGCGTGATCTGCCTGCTGGGTGTCGCGTTTCTGATTGTCAACCGGCGGTATTTGACCCAAATTCTGAAAGACCGGCGTATGATTGTCGTCGTGGTTTCGGCGGCGGTGCTTCTGCTGCCCATGCTGGTGAAGTGGGACTGGCAGCTGATGTATTTCAGCGTTCTGCTGTGCCTGCTGACGGCGGTGCTGTTGTCCTATTTTCTCACGGTGCGGGAAGCGGCCAAGTATTATGTGGTGATTCTGTCTGTGCTGGGGGCGTATTCCGTACTGGCGGCGTACATTCTGCGCATCGGCGTGGATCGGGGTGCTTACGCGGTGCCGGTGTTCCGGAACTCCATGGGCTTTGAATTTCACAATTTCTTTCTGTCCATTGTCCCGGATACGTATGTCAAAAACCGAAATTTCGGTATTTTCCGGGAGCCGGGGGTTTACCAGTTTTTCCTGATCACGGCGCTGTATCTGAACAATTACGAGGTCGAGTGGAAAAAGCCGTGGCAGCTGTGGCTGGTCAACGGCATTCTGGCCGCGACGATGGTGTCCACGTTTGCCACCGGCGGCGTCGCGGAAATGGGACTGCTGGCGATCGTGCTGTTTTTTGACAAGAAATGGTATCGGGACAAGCGGATATGCGCCGTGGCGGTCGGGCTGATTTTGTGCGTCGCCGTGATAGCGGGCGTTTCCATTGTCCGGAAAAACGTCCTCTACTGGGAAGTTTACGACATGGCCATCGGCAAATTTGTCAACGGGCAGGATTCCTCGGTGGAGAGAATGGACGCTATTGCGACGGACATTTCCATTTTCCTGCACCATCCCATCTTCGGTGCGAAGATAGCGGAGGTGCTGTATGCCACCGCCAACAATACCACTTCCACCCTCATTCTTTTCTCCGCCTTCGGCATTCCGGCGGCGCTGCTCCACATTGCCTGCTGGGTCGCGCTGGTGTGGCGGAAGGAGCGGAAGATATGGGTGAATCTGGCGCTGGTGGTCATTCTGTTCATGTCCTTTAACACACAGAATCTGATTGCGGACGTGTTTTTATGGCTGTTCCCGGTCATGGCGCTGGTGGAACGGCTTATGAAAAGGGGGTAACCATATGGAACGGGAACTGCTGAGAAAGGTTCAGCTGACCCAGCTGGAAATTGCAAAGGAGATCCGCCGGGTGTGCGAGGAAAACGACATTCCCTATTTTCTCACCTGCGGCACCCTTCTGGGCGCGGTGCGCCATCAGGGGTTCATTCCCTGGGACGACGATATGGATGTGGGAATGCTGCGGGAGAATTATGAGAAATTCTGCCGCATCGCCCCGGAGAAACTGAAACCGGAATACTGCTGGCAGAGCTGGTACACAGACCCCAACTACGCCCTGCCCTTCGGCAAGGTGCGCAAGCGCGGCACGCTGTACTTGGAGGCCAAGTCCCACAGATTAGAAGAAAACGGCTTCTATGTGGACATTTTCCCCTACGACGCCGTGTCCCTGGATGTAGGAGAACGGCAGGAAACGGCGGGGCGTTTGCTGAAAATCTACCGGACAAAGCTGATGAAATCCCATTATCAGCCTTGGCGGGAGAATGAGAAAATCCTCTGGAAAAAGCGGATTGGCTACCTATACTATCAGGCGCGGGCGCTGTTTGCCGATCAGGAAAGCCTTGCAAAGGCGTATGACGCGCTTGCGACGGCGCTGCCGGAAAACGGCTATGTCTGCGAGCAGAGCGCCATGACGAAGCCGGATGCCTACGAGAAAGCGTGGTGTCAGGCGCTGACGGACGTGACCTTTGAGGGAGAAACCTTCAAAGCGCCGGCGGAGTACGACAAGTTTCTGACCACGCTGTACGGAGACTACATGCAGCTCCCGCCGGAAGACCAGCGGGAAAACCGCCATCAGATCGTGCAGATTGATTTTGGCGCGTGACATTCTGGAGAGGTTATAGCAATATGAAACGAGTGCTGTTCCTGACGAACTACGCTTCCCCCTACCGGGTCCATTTTTACGATGAGCTGGCAAAAAGCATGGACGTGACGGTGCTGTTCACTGACCGGGTGGAAGACCAGAAAAACCGCAGTGCCGACTGGTTCGTTCCCGGGGGCGGCGCTTACCGCCCGGTGCAGCTGAAGCGGTGTGTTGCCCATTTTCTGGACGAAAACCTGTGTCTGGACGTGACCGAATGGCTGAAAAAGCCCTACGACGCCATCGTGATATGCGGCTATTCCTCGCCCACGGCGATTCTCGCGATGCGGTGGCTGCGCAGAAGGAAAATTCCCTTCTACATGGAAGTGGATGGCGGCCTGATCCGTCAGGAGCGGAAGATAAAGTATCTGTTCAAAAAGTCGCTGGTGCGCAAGGCGGACCAGTGGCTCAGCTCGGGGCGGTACACCACGGAATTTCTTGTCCACTACGGGGCGGAGGAAAGCCGCATTCATTTTTATCCCTTCTCCTCCGTGTTTGAGAAGGATATCCTCCCCGCCGTTCCCTCCGCCGATGAAAAGCAGGCGCTGAAAGAGGAACTGGGCGTCCCGGAAAAGCGGATGGTACTGGCCATCGGCCAGTTTATCCACAGAAAGGGCTTCGACATCCTGATGCACGCCGCCTGTTCGCTTGACAAGGACGTGGGGATTTACATTGTCGGCGGCGAGCCGACAGAAGACTATTTGCAGATGCGCGCGTCTCTGGGGCTGGATAACGTTCATTTTGTGGGTTTCCAGAAGAAGGAAGCCCTGAGCCGGTATTACAGAGCTGCGGACTTGTTCGTCCTGCCCACCCGGGAGGACATCTGGGGGCTGGTCATCAACGAGGCCATGGCCTACGGCCTGCCCGTCATCACCACCGACCGGTGCGTTGCCGGTCTGGAGCTGGTGGAGGAGGGCGTCAACGGGAGTATCGTGCCTGTGGGGGACGATGCTGCCCTTGCCGGAAAGATGAAGGAAATCCTGTCCTCGGACTTGGAGAAAATGGGGACGGCTTCTCTGGAAAAAATCCGCGCCTATACCATTGAAAACATGGCGAAAGCCCACGTTGCATTTTTTGAAAAAGATGGGAGATAACCCATGCACATCATTTACGCTGTGACGACCTGCTCCGACCGGGTGTACCGTCAGCTGTTCGAGGACGCCCCCCGGAAGCCCGCCTTTCAGTCCCAGAAATATCACCGCCTGCTCATTGAAGGGCTTGCCGCCGGGGCAAAGGTGGACGTGGTGGCGAACCCGCCGGTGAACCGGGAGGTTCTGAAAAAGTCCTTTGTCCGTCTGCCCCGGGAGACCGAGGGCGGCGCGTGCTACCGCTATATTCCCGCCGTCCGGAACCCCATCGTCAAGGCCGTATTTGTGGGCGCGGGAACCTTTTTCCGCACTGCGCGCCTTGCGGGGAAGGATTCAGCGGTGGTGGTGGACTGCCTGAACAGGACGACGGCGCTGGCCGGTCTGCTGGCGGCGAAGCTGCGGGGAAGACGGTGCGTGGGCATTGTGACGGACTTGCCGGATATGCTGGGGGGCAGCGCCTTTTCCAAGAAGCTTTCCAATTTTGTCATCCGTCACTGCACGGACTATGTGCTGCTGACCCAGGCCATGAACGACTATCTGAACCCGAAGGGCAAGCCCCATGTGATTCTGGAGGGGCACAGTGACATCGCTATGGAGCGGCAGGAGCCGTCTCTGGCGCGAAAGACCAGCCCTCGGGTGTGCATGTACGCCGGGGGCGTCAGCAAGCAGTATGGCCTGGAAAATCTGGTGAAGGGCTTTCAGAAAGCAAATCTGCCGGACGCCCGGCTGGAAATTTATGGCCCCGGGGATTATGTGCAGGAGCTTTCCCAGATCGCCGCGGAGGATTCCCGGATTTTCTACGGCGGAATGCTGCTGAACGCGGAAATCGTGGAGCGGGAGATGGCGGCGACGCTGCTGGTCAACCCCAGGCCGACGGGCGAGGAATATGTGAAATATTCCTTCCCCTCCAAGACCATGGAGTATATGTCCACGGGAACCCCGGTGCTGACCACGGTTCTGCCGGGAATGCCCAAGGAATATCACCCCTACGTGTACCTGTTGGAGGAGGAAACCGCTGACGCCATTGCGGAGAAGCTGGGGCAGATTTTTGCCCAGCCCGCTGATGCCCTGTTTGAAAAGGGCATGGCCGCCCGGGAATTTATTTTGAAAGAAAAGAACAACGTAAAACAGGCCGGGAAAATTCTGGCCATGCTTGAAAGGGACGGGGTGCAATGAAGCTGCTGTGGCTGTGCAATATGGTGCCCGGAAAGGTGAAAGAAGCCGTCAGCGGCGGCTCCACCGGCGGCGGACTGTGGGTTGACAGCGTGCTGGAAGGGCTGCTGGAACGGGAAGACCTGAACATCCGCATTCTCTGCCCCGGCGACGGCGGCGAGGGGAATGTGAATGAACGCTGCTCCTATGCCTTCTTTTCCGAGGGGTTGCCCTATGTGTACCTGACGGAGCTGGAAGCACAGTTCCGGGGAGAGCTGGATGCCTTTCAGCCGGACGTGATTCACGTCTGGGGGACGGAATACGGCCACACCCTTGCCATGGTTAACGTTGCGGAAAAGGCGGGGCGGCTGGACAGTCTGGTGGTCAGCATTCAGGGACTTTGCTCGGTTTATGCCGGGCATTATGCCGAGGGCGTTCCGGAGTCGGTTCAGCGGGGCAGCACCTTCCGTGATGTTGCCCGGCGGGACAATATCGTGAAACAGCGGGAAAAGTTCGTGCTTCGGGGGCTTCTGGAAGAAAAATCCCTGCAAAAGGCGCGCCATATTATCGGCAGAACGGACTGGGACTTGGCCTGCGTCCGACGGATCAATCCGGAAGCAAAGTACCATTTCTGCAACGAGACATTGCGCAAGCCCTTTTATCAGGGGACTTGGCGCTATGACAGCTGTCGGAAGCACCGGATTTTTGCTTCCAGCTGCGCCTATCCCGTGAAAGGCTTTCACTATCTGCTGGAAGCCTTTGGCCAGATCGTCAAGACCTACCCGGATGCCACGCTGGCGGTGCCGGGAAAGAGCTTCCTGACGGCGAGCAGGCTGCGCAGAACCAATTACCAGAAATATCTGGCAGATCTGGCGGAGCAGTACGGCGTGGAGGATAAGATCGAATTTCTGGGCAGTCTCAGCGGGGAGGAAATGAAGCAGGCGTTCCTTGACGCGAACGTGTTCGTGCTGCCATCCACCATTGAGAATTCCCCCAATTCTCTGGGGGAGGCCATGCTGCTGGGCGTGCCCTGTGTGGCGGCGGACGTGGGCGGCGTCACGACCATGATGCGCCACAGGTTGGAAGGAGAGGTCTACCCCTCCACCGCGCCCTATATGCTGGCGTTTTATGTGGAGAACATTTTTGCACAGGGCGAGGCGGCCGAAGCCATGGGCGCGGCGGCGCGCGCCCACGCCGGTGTGACCCACGACCCGGAAAAGAATCTGGCGGATTTGCTGGAAATTTACGAAAGACTTGCCAAAAACAGCGCCGAAGGGTGAGAAAGGAAGGAATGCGGCATGAATCAGAGCCCGCGAATCAGCGTCATTGTTCCGGTGTACAATGTGGAGCAGTACCTTCCCCGGTGCGTGGAATCCATTCTGGCGCAGACTTATGAGAATCTGGAGATCCTTCTGGTGGACGACGGCACGAAGGACAACAGCGGCGCCATCTGCGACGCCTACGCCCGGCAGGATGCCAGAGTCAAGGCGATTCACAAGGAAAACGGCGGCCTGAGCAGCGCCCGGAACGCCGGGATAGACGCGGCGACGGGGGAATATCTTTCCTTCGTGGACAGCGACGACTGGATCGAGCCGGATATGTACGAGAAAATGATGGCGCTGATGGAAAAATACAGTGTCCGTCTTGTCTGCGCGGGGCGCTGGGACGTCAGCAGCGAGACCGGGGAGAAGACGCTGGGGCTGTGCCCGCCAAAAGAGGAGGCCATTTCCGGGGAAGAGCTGGTGCGCCGGATTTTCCATTGGGAGAACATCGACTCCGCCGCATGGGACAAGCTGTATCACAAAAGCCTTTTTGCCTCCATCCGCTATCCCCTTGGTGTGATCTGCGAGGACGTTCCTACCACCTACCGCATTGCGCTGGATGCCGGACAGGCGGCCATGCTGCCCTGCCCCGTTTACAATTATTACCACCGGCCGGGGAGCATCACCTCATCCTCGGTTTCGGAGAAAACCTTCCACTTTTCCAGACATACGGCAGAAGTCTACCCGTTTATCCGGGACAATTATCCGGGAATCGCGGATGCGGCGCGGTATCTGCGGGTGCGTTCCCTCGCCTACAATCTGCTGACGCTGGATTTGGCGGACAAGGATACCCGGCAGAAATTTGCAGATGAATACCGCCTGTCCCGGAAGGCGCTTTGCAGGCATATTTCCTTTTTGCTGACCAGCCCGCTGTTTGGCAGGCAGGAGCGGGTGACGGATTTGCTGCTGGCCGCCGGGCTGTACCGCCCCATGCGGGGGCTTTACCACGGGGTGCGTCCCGGGAAAACGGATACAAAAAGCGCGGAGTGAACTATGAATCGACGAAACCGGGTTGCTTTTTTTAACATTCTGAGCACCGCTTTGCTCAGAGGCATTTCCATATTCACAGCGCCCCTGTTTACCCGTCTGCTGGGAACCAGCGGTTACGGCGTTACCCAAATTTACAACACATGGGTGGCTGTGATCGCCATTGTGTTCACGCTGCAAACCCAGGGGACTCTGGTCAACGCCCGGGTGGAGTACCCGGAGGGAGACCAGCTGCGCTACCAGTCCTCGGCCATGAGCCTGTCCACGCTGGTGTATCTGATTTTCAGCGCACTGGTGCTGTGCTTTATCGGCCCCATTTCCGGGGCGCTGAAGCTGAGCTGGTTTTTGATCGTGCTGATGCTCATTCAGGGCTTCGGCACCTTCTGCGTCAACTTTCTGAACACCAAATTCGTCTACGAATTCAAGGCAGGGCGAAACATGGTCATGTCCCTTGTGGTGACGCTGACCACCCTGATCCTCTCCATTGTGCTGATTCTGCTGCTGCCCAAGCAGATCAACTACTTAGGCCGCATTTCCGCTATCGCCGTGACCTACGGCGTGCTGGGCATTCCGGTGTGCATCTGGATTCTGGCGAAGGGGAAGACCTTTTACAACAAGGAATATTGGAAATTCTGCGTCGTTCTTGCCATTCCAGCGGTATTTTATAATCTTTCCGACCTGATTCTGGGGCAGAGCGACAAGGTGATGCTCCAGCAGATGATGGACGAGGCTACGGTGGGCTGCTACGGCGCGGCGCTGAATTTCGGCGGCATCATGTTCACTCTGTTCACCGCCCTGAACAATTCATGGTGCCCCTTTTTCTTCGAGGACATGAAGCAGGGCAACCGGGAGAATCTGCGGGAAAAGGCGGGGAATTTTCTGGAGCTGTTCACGGTGCTTTCCGTGGGCTTCGTGCTGCTGGCCAGCGAAGTGTACCGCTATGTCTATGTTTCCCGGGATTTCTGGGGAAGCACCATGCTCATTCCCATTTTTGTGTCCAGCTACTACACCAATTTCCTGTGTACCTTCCCGGTGAATTTCGAGTATTACCACAAAAAGACCAAGGTCGTCTCGATCATCACCATTGTGTCGTCGCTGATAAATGTGGGGCTGAATTACCTGCTGATCCTGCGCATCGGCATGGCCGGCGCGGCGGTGGCGACGCTGATTTCCCACAGCCTGCAGCTGACGCTGCACTATCTGTACGTCCGTTTCGCTCTGGGCGGGAAAGAATACCCCTTCCCGCTGAAAATGTGGGTCGGGTACGCGGCGGTGTTCGCCGCTGTGGCCGTGGCGTCCGTGGCGGCGGATGGACTGTGGCTGGCACGCTGGGGACTGGGCGCGGCCGTTGGCCTATGGGAGCTTTTGCGGATCAGAAAGCGGAAAGTATTGATCTGAGAATGAAATATGGAAAGGCCGGGCTGGCTGCCCGGCCTTTTTTCGCGCTTGTGGTTGAAATAGGACGTGGAATGGTGTATAATACATTCGACATTGTATCCGAAAAGAGGGAATGGAATGAAAAAAGTGCTGTTCGTGGCAACGGTGGTCAAAACCCACATAATGGAATTCCATATCCCCTATCTGAAAATGTTTCAGGACATGGGCTGGGAGACAGCAGTGGCGGCGCGGAACGACTATGAAGACCCCGCCGACTGCAAGATTCCATTCTGCGATACTTACTATGACATTCCCTTTGAACGTCTCCCGTGGAAGGCGGCCAATTTTAGAGCCTACCGGGAGCTGAAAGCCATTATCGACCGGGAGCATTTCGACATCATTCACTGCCATACCCCCGTGGGCGCCATGATCGCCCGTCTGGCGGCGCGGGACGCCCGGAAGCGGGGAACCAAGGTGATTTACACCGCCCACGGCTTCCACTTTTTCAAGGGTGCGCCCGTGAAAAACTGGCTGATGTTCTACCCGGCGGAATGGCTGCTTGCACCGCTGACGGATGTTCTCGTGACCATAAACAAAGAGGACTACGCGCTGGCAAAGCGGAAAATCCACGCGAAGCGCATTGAATACGTTCCCGGCGTGGGGGTGGATACGGCGAAATTCCACGTCGGCACCGTAGACCGGGCGGAAAAGCGCCGGGAGCTGGGACTGACCGAGCAGGATTTCCTGATCCTCACCGTGGCGGAAATGACGAAAAACAAGAACCATTCTACGGTGCTCAAGGCGCTGGCGCTGCTGAAAAACGAACCGGGCTATGAAAGCATGCACTATCTCATCTGCGGCCGGGGAGAGCAGAGGGACGCGCTGGAAGCCGAAGCGCGGCAGCTGGGCATCTGGGAGCATGTCCACTTCCTTGGCTATCGCCATGATGTGCCGGAACTGTGCCGGTGCAGCGACATATTCGCGTTTATGTCCTTCCGGGAAGGAATGCCGGTGGCGCTGATGGAGGCCATGAGCTGCGGCCTGCCTGCGGTCTGCTCGAAGATCCGGGGCAACACGGATTTGATCGAGCACGGCGTTGACGGCCTGTTTGCGGAGAACACGCCCGAGGGCGTGGCGTCGGCCATCCTGAAGCTGTACCATGACCCGGCGCTGCGGGAACAGCTGGGACGCGCTGCGTCGCAGACGGTCTCCCGGTTTGACGCGAAAGAGGTACAGCAAAAGATGAAGGAAATATACTTAAGTGTATAAAAGAGAGGGGGCGGCGGCATGGCCGGAACGCTGATCGTATCGCTGGATTTTGAGCTGTTTTGGGGAATGCTGGACGTGTGCCCGCTGGAGAAGTATCAGGATCACGTTCTGGGCGGCAGAAAGGCGATTCCCGGGCTGCTGGCGCTGTTTCAGAAATACGGCATCCACGCTACGTGGGCGACGGTGGGATATCTGTTCGCCAGAAGCGCACAGGAAGCGGCCTCGTTTTTCCCGGAGGAAGCCCTGCAGCCGACCTACGACGACCCGGCGCTGAATTCCTATGCCGAGTTCTCCAAAATCGGAGAAACGGAAGCGGATGCGCCCTGCTTTTTTGCCCCGTCGCTGATTGATCTGGTCGCAGGAACGCCGGGGCAGGAGATCGGCAGCCACACTTTTTCCCATTACTACTGCAAGGAAAAGGGGCAGACAGCGGAGCAGTTCGCGGCGGACATGACCGCGGCGAAGGCCATAGCCGCGAAATATGGCTACACCCTGACCTCTGCGGTGCTGCCCCGGAATCAGTGCGACCCGGCATACATCCGGGTGCTGCGGGACTTGGGCTTCACCGCCTACCGGGGAATGGAAGACAACTGGGTGGAAAATAAGGTCCACGTCCATTTTCCCCTGCGGGTACTGCGGCTGACGGACACCTATTTCCCCGTCACCGGGTACGGTAGCTACACGCCAAAGCAGGAAGACGGCATCTGGAACCTGCGGGGAACCCAGATGTTCCGGCCGATTTTGGGGCCGCTGAAATTCATGGAGGGCTTAAAGGTCCACAGAATCAAACGCCAGATGCTCCACGCGGCGAAAAACGGCCTGACCTTCCATCTGTGGTGGCACCCCCACAACATCGGCGTCCGGACGGCGGAACACATGGCGCAGCTGGAAGAAATCTTCCGCTATTACGCCGAACTGAAAGAAAAATACGGCATGGAAAGCCTGAATATGCGGGAAGCAGCGGGAAAATGAAAGAAAAGAGGGCGGAGACATGAAGGTACTGCACGTTCTGTATTCCAAAATTTACACCGGCGCGGAAAAGGTTGCCGCCCAGATCATCAAAGCCTTTGAGGGCAGGGTGGACATGGCCTATTGCAGTCTGGAATGCGAAGAGGTCTGGGAAATTCTGGACGGCATGGGCATCCGGCACTATGGCGTGGAGGAGCTGACCCCCGCGACCCTCAGCCGGGTGATTCGGGAGTATCAACCGGACGTCATCCATGCCCACGATATGCGCACCAGCTTCGTCGCGGCGCTGTGCTGCGGCAAGATACCTCTGATCTCCCACATCCATAACAACGCCTACGACGCCAGAGGACTGTCCGCGAAGTCTATCGCCTATCTGCTGGCGGGCTTCCGGGCGAAGCATATTTTCTGGGTCTCCAACAGCTCCTACGAGGGGTATGTGTTCCACAGGCTGTTCGCCAAAAAGAGCAGCGTGCTGTACAACATCATCGACGCCAAGCGGATTTTTGCCATGCGGGACAGTGATGAAAATACCTACGATTTTGACATGATCTACCTCGGCCGCCTGACTTACCAGAAGGACCCTCAGCGCCTGATGCGTCTGAGCGCCGCACTGAAAGCGCGCAAGCCGGACATCAAGGTAGCGGTGGTCGGTGCGGGAGAACTGGAGGAAGAGACAAAAGCGCTGTGCAGGGAACTGGACTTGCAGGACAACGTGCATTTTCTGGGCTTCCAGAGCAACCCCATCAAAATGGTGGCGGACAGCAAGACGATGATCCTGACCTCCCGCTGGGAGGGAACGCCCATGTGCGCGCTGGAAGCCATGGCGCTGGGAACGCCGGTGGTCAGCACCCCGTCCGACGGGATGAAAGACCTGATCGAAAACGGCGTGGACGGATACTTAAGCGACGAAGACGTCGTGCTGGCGGAGGATATTCTGAAAATCGTGGAAAATCCTGACCATAGACGGCTTCTGTCCGAAAACGCGGCGAAGAAATTCGCCCAGATCAACGACGAACAGAAATATAACGACACCATTCTCGCCTGTTACCGCCAGTGGGGAGGAACGCTATGAAAATATTGCAGGTCATCCCCTATTTCTGCTTCGGCGGAGCGGAAACCATGTGCGAAAATCTGACTTACGCCCTGCGGGAGCTGGGACACGACGTGGTCGTGGTGAGCCTGTTTGATGAGCGGACGGAGATTTCCTACCGCATGGAGGCGGCGGGCGTCCGCATCCGGTACTTAAGCAAAAAGCCGGGGCTGGATATGTCCGTGGTGCCGAAGCTTGCGAAGCTTTTCCGGGAGGAACGCCCGGATGTGGTCCACACCCACCTGAATGTGATTTTGTACGCGGTAATGGCGGCAAGATTGGCGGGGGGCATTCCCTGCGTCCACACGGTGCACAATGTGGCGAAGGTGGAGGCGGAGGGGGCTGCGCAGGCCATTCTCAACCGGTTTTACTATCACCGGGGCTGGTCCGTGCCGGTGGCGCTCAGCCCGGAGGTTCAGCGGACGGTGACGGAGTTTTACGGCCTTGACCGCGTTCCCGTGATCTTCAACGGCGTGAATCTCCATCGGTGCATTCCCAAGAGGTCGTATGGGCTTGGGGACACCGTTTCCCTGCTGCACATTGGCCGGTTTGACGAGCAGAAAAACCACGCAGGATTGCTGCAAGCCTTTGCAAAGCTCCTGAAAACCCACCCCAACTGCTGCCTGAACCTTTTGGGGGACGGGCATTTGCGGACGGAAATGGAAAAATACGCCCGGGAACTGGGCATCGGCCATGCCGTCCATTTTCTGGGAAATCAGGCGGACGTCCATCCCTATCTCCACGACGCGGATATGTTCCTGCTGCCGTCCAAATATGAGGGAATGCCCATGACCATCATCGAGGCCATGGGAACGGGACTGCCCATTGTGGCGTCCAGAGTCGGCGGCGTGCCGGATATGCTTCGGGATGGGGAGAGCGGACTGCTGGTCGGCTGCGACCCCGACGAGGTGTGCGCGGCCTGCGAAAGGCTGATCGACAGCGAGGACTTGCGCAGAACCCTTGGGCAGAACGCGCTGGCGGACAGCGCCCGGTTTTCCGCGGAGACCATGGCAAAACGGTATTGTGAAGAATACGAGCGCTTAGCGGCGAAAAAATAAGAAGGAGGAAGCAAAATGGAGGGCGAAACCATCTCGGTCATCATACCGGCGTATAATGTCGCTCCATGGCTTCCTCGGTGTCTGGACAGCGTCCTTGCGCAGACCTATTCAAAGCTGGAAATCATTGTGGTGGACGACGGTTCCGCCGACAACACCCGGCAGGTGATGGAGGACTATGCCGCCCGGGACGGGCGTATCAGACCGATTTTCAAGGAAAACGGCGGCGTGACCTCTGCCCGCCTTGCGGGCGTGGCGGCGGCCACGGGAGAATGGGTCGGCTTCGCCGACGGCGACGATGCCATAGACCCGGACATGTACCGCCATCTTCTGGAAAACGCCCACACTTATGACGCGGACATTTCCCACTGCGGACACCGGGTGGAGTTTCCCGACGGCAGGGTGGCCTATGTCCACAACACCGGCGGGCTGCGGCAGCAGGACAATCTGACCGGTCTGCGGGATTTGCTGGACGGCGGGCAGGTCGAGTCCAGCCTGTGTACCAAGCTGTACCGCCGGGAGCTGTTCGCCGGACTGGCGGAACGGATGAACCCCGCCATCAAGAACAACGAAGATTATCTCATGAATTACTTCCTGTTTTCCCGGGCAAAACGGTCGGTATATGAGGATTTCTGCCCCTACCGCTATATTTTGCGGGAAAATTCCGCCTCCTTCCGGCAGCTGAACGAGCACAGCCTGTTCGACCCCATCCGGGTTCGGGAGCTGATCGTGGAGGACAGCTGCGACGAGATTCGAGAAGACGCCCGCCGGGCGCTGATGCGGAATCTCCTGTTTGCCTACGCCCAGCTCTCCGTGCATCCGGAGAAGCAGTATGATGAATGGCGCCGGCGGGTTCGCGCCGAGATGAAGGAGCAGGAAGGGTATTTCCATTTGCTGTCAAAGCGCAACCGACTGCTGGCAAAAATGGTTTGCAGGACGCCGGGTCTGTTTGGGTTGACTTACAGACTGTACGAGAAGCTCTTCCGGCGGGAAGAGGAACACTGAGAGGATACACTATGACGCAGCTGCCATTGATCAGCGTGATTGTCCCTGTCTATAAAGTGGAAAACTATCTGGACTGCTGTGTCCAATCCATCGTGAATCAGACCTATTCCAACCTGGAAATTATCCTGATCGACGACGGCTCCCCGGATGCCAGCGGTGCCATGTGTGACGCCTGGGCAGAAAAAGACAGCCGGATTCGGGTGATTCATCAGGAAAACGCCGGAGGCGGCGCAGCCAGAAATGCCGGGTTGGATGCGGCGCGGGGAGAACGAATTGCGTTCGTGGACAGCGACGACTATATCGCCCCTAGCTGTTACCAATATCTGCACACGCTTCTGGAAGAAGGGGCGGATATCGCCGAATGTGATTTCGTGGAGACGGAGCGTAACGACGCTGTTTTCGGCACGGATGCCGGAGAGATTTCCTTCTATACACCCCTGGAAGCCATGCGCTGCCACATTCGGGATACGGCGTTTCGCCAGCTGATCTGGAACAAGCTGTACCGCCGGGAAACCGTCGGGGATATCCGGTTCCCGGTCGGGACGAAAATCGATGATGAATTTTTCACCTATCGGGTGCTGGGAAACGCGAAGCGGCTGGTTCGCTCCACCAGAAAGCTCTATGCCTACCGTCAGCAGCCGGACAGCGTTATGCACGGCGGCTTTTCGCTGCGCAGACTGGAGGGCGTTCAGGCACAGGAGCAGCGGCTGGCGTATCTGAAAACGCATATGCCGTCGCTGGAATATGAGGGCAGGGCAAATCTGTTCCTATATTGCCAGTATGCAATGCAAATGAGTATTCAGCACCTGTCCGGAGAGGAGCTGCGTCAGGCAAAGGAAAGCCTGCGGAAGACGGTTTCCGGGCTGACGCCGCTTTTGCCCAGCAGAAAGCTGTCGCCTGCCGGGAATGTGTGGCTGGTTCTGGGACAGCTGTCCTTTGAAGGCAGCTGTCGCCTGATGAATTGCTTGGAGCGCAGAAACGGGAAAGGAAGCGAATGAAATGGCGTTTTCTTATAAAATAACGGTTTTCACCCCAACCTACAACCGGGCGTACATATTGGAAAATCTCTACCGCTCCCTACAGCGTCAGAGCTTCACGGACTTTGAATGGCTGGTGGTGGACGACGGCTCCTCCGACGGGACAAAGGCGCTGTTTGAACGGTGGCAGAAGGAAGACAATCCCTTTCCTATCCGCTACTGCTACAAGGAAAACGGCGGCAAGTGCCGCGCCATCAACTACGGCCTGAAGCTGGCGCAGGGAGAACTGTTTTTCACAGTGGATTCCGACGACTACCTGACGGATGACGCACTGGAAAAGGTGGCACTCTGGGAGTCGGCGCTTCCGAAAGATCAGAAATTCTGCGGCATCGTGGCAAACGGAGGACAAAGCCCTACCGAAACGCCCAACACCCGATTTGAGGAAGCGTATCTGGACGGCAACGCCTTTGATATGTACGGCAGAATCGACGGAGAGCGGGCGCTGATTTTCTATACGGAAATCCACAGAAACTACCTGTATCCGGAATTTCCCGGAGAGAAATTCATGACCGAAGCGGTGACCTGGAACCGGATGGCCTACGACGGCTACCGCATTCGCTACTACGACGACATTATCTGGATCTGGGAGTACAAGGACGACGGCCTGACCAAGGCAGGGTACAAGGTTTTTCTGGACAACCCCCGGGGAACGGCGCTGTTCTTCCGGGAAAAGGCGGTATTCTTCCACTATCCCCTGAAAACCAAGCTGGGCATGTGGTACGGCTTCACCTGCGACGCTATGGATCGCTGTACCGACGCCCAGATTGCGGAATATATCGATATGCCCCGCTGGCTGGTTGCGCCTATGAAGACATTCCATAACCTGCTGCAATTTATCCGAAAAAAGAGGTAATCCTATGGCAGAGAATTCCATGTATCACACCCATATCTCGGCAAAGCACCGCTGGATGGATCTGAACCTGAAAGAAGTCTGGCAGTACCGGGACTTAATTTACCTGTTCACCAAACGGAATTTCGTGGTGAGCTATAAGCAGACCATCCTTGGTCCTGCGTGGATTTTCCTGACGCCCCTGTTTACCAGTATCGTGCAGGCGTTTGTCTTTGGCGGCATTGCCGGCATCGGCACCGACGGGATTCCCACGTTCCTGTTTTATCTGTGCAGCAACGCCGTCTGGGTGTATTTTGCCAACTGCCTGACCAGCAACGCCAACACCTTTACGGCCAACGCCTATATGTTCGGCAAGGTCTATTTCCCACGGCTGACCACGCCCATCTCCAATGTCATCTCCACGGTGATTCGTTTCGGCATTCAGATGGTGCTGGTGCTGCTGTTCATGGTGTACTATCTCTTTCAGGGGACGCTCCATCCCCACTGGCTGTGGTGGCTGATGATTCCCGTGGAGCTGGTGCATCTGGGCATTCTGGGCATGGGCTTCGGCATTATCATTTCCAGCATGACCACAAAATACCGGGATCTGACGGTACTGGTGGATTTCGGCGTGTCACTGTGGATGTACGCCACGCCGGTGGTCTATCCCCTGTCCATGCTGGGCGAGGGCTGGATGCGCACGCTGCTGCAAATCAACCCCGTCACCGAGTCCGTGGAGCTGATGCGCTACGCAATTCTGGGGCAGGGAACGGTGAACTGGGGCTATTATTTCCTGTCATGGGGCGTGACGCTGGTAATTGCGTTGCTGGGCATTGTGGTCTTCAACAAGGTGGAACGCACCTTTATGGATACGGTGTAAGGAGGGCGGACTATGAACGAACAGGATATTGCCATCCGCCTGACCGGCGTGAAAAAGCGCTATAAGCTGGGGCAGATCGGCGGCGGCACGCTGACCGCCGACTTGCAGAGCTGGTGGGCGCGTGTGCGGGGGAAGGAAGACCCCAATCTCCCCGTGAATATGGATCAGCGCCTGGTAGGGCAGACATTTATGGCGCTGAACGGCGTTGACCTGACGGTACACAAGGGCGAGGCGCTGGGCATCATCGGCTGCAACGGCGCGGGAAAAAGCACGCTTCTGAAGCTGCTGTGCCGCGTCACTGCCCCCACCGAGGGTGAGATTGACATCTACGGCCGTATTGCCTCCATGCTGGAGGTGGGAACCGGGTTCAACGGGGAAATGACCGGTCGGGAGAATATCTACATGAACGGCGCGATCCTCGGCATGACCAAAGCGGAGATCGATGCCAAAATGGAGGACATCATCGAATTTTCCGAGGTGCGGGACTTTATCGACACCCCGGTGAAGCGGTATTCCTCCGGTATGTTCGTCAAGCTGGCCTTCTCCGTCGCTGCGCATCTGGACAGCGAGATCATGATCATGGACGAGGTTCTGGCGGTGGGCGACGTGAATTTCCAGCAGAAGTGTCTGAAAAAAATGCGGGAGGTCGCTCAGGTCGAGGGACGGACTGTCCTTTACGTCAGCCACAATATGGGCACCATCCGGCAGCTGTGCGACCGGTGCATCGTGCTGGACAAGGGAAAAATTATCTTTGACGGAGACGTGGAGGACGCCATCGGGGTGTACGCCAAGGGCAATATGCTGGCGCTGCAAAGCGATTACGACGTGTCCAAAATCAAGCGTCTGGAAGGCATTACGGAGGCATGCCATCTCAACGCGGTGCATCTGGACTGCGGCAGTATGGCGCGGGAGAAGAAGCTGCGCTTTTCGCTGGATTATGACAGCAGGCGCGAAATCCCCGACGTGATGCTCCGCTTTGTGCTGTGCAGCGCCGGGGGCGCAGCCGTCGGCACGGCCTATTCCCAGACCTTTACCCTCCGGCCGGGAGAAAGCACGGTGCAGCTGGAATTTGACGGGAAAAATCTTGCCCCCGGGGAGTATGTCGCCGACCTCATCACCATTTCCTACGACGGCACAACCCAGACCCGCCACGATATCGTGGTGCGCGCCTTCGCCTTTACCGTGGAGGAGGACGAGCCGCTGTACAATATGAAGTGGAACACCAACGGCTGGGGCAGCATCCACTTTGACGACGTCCGGGTTCTGGAGGGGAAGAATGGCTAAGATCAAGCGGTTCTTTGAGTGTTTGGTGCCGGTGTCGGTGTGCAATCTGGAATGTCCCTACTGCTACATCATTCAGGAAGACAGACGGAAGATGGCGATGGCGGACATGCCCTATTCCCCGGAGCACATCGCCCGGGCGCTGCGCCCGGAACGGGTGGGGGGAACGTGCTTCATCAGCATCTGCGGCGCGGGAGAAACGCTGGCGCAGAAAGAGGTTGTCCCCATCGTGGGGGAGCTGCTGAAAGAGGGGCATTTTGTCAATATCACCACCAACGGGACGCTGAGCCGCCGCTTTGACGAACTGATCGAAGCCTGTGGGGAGAACATCGGCCATCTGCACCTTTCCTTCTCCATGCACTATACGGAGCTGCTGCGCAAAGGCTGGGTGGAGACGTTTTTCGACAACATCCGGAAAATGCGCGACGCCGGGGCGTCCATTTTGTTACAGCTGAACCTGTGCGACGAGTATGTTCCTTACATCGAGGAAATTCAGCGGCTGTCCATGGAAAAGGTGGGGGCGTACCCTCAGGTAGCGCTGACGAGAGACGAGCAGCGCAAGCCCTTTGGCATCTTTACCAAGGGAACGCGGGAGGAATACCTTGCCAACGGCGAAAAATTCCACTCGCCGCTGTTTGATTTCACCACAAAAAATTTCTGCGTGAAGCGGAAGGAATTCTGCTTCGCCGGGGACTGGTCGGGGACGCTGAATTTACAGACCGGCGTGCTGACCAAATGCTATGCCGATTACGACGGTGTGAACATTTTCGAGGATGTGGACGCGCCTATTCCCTTTGAAGCGGTGGGAAAGCATTGCGGCAGTCCCTACTGCATCAATTCCAGCCACTTCATGAGTCTGGGGGTGATCCCCAGCCTGAAAACGCCTACATATGCCCAGCTGAGAAATCGGCCGGAGGCTAAGTGGTACACGCCGGAGATGGAGGCGTTTCTCAGCGGGAAGCTGGCGGACAGCAACAGCGTTTTTGTCGGCAAGCTCCGCTATTACCGCTCCCGGCTCACGGTGAAGGAGCTGAAAAAGTGGTATCCTGATTCATGGCTCCACCGCTTCCTGCGCTGGGGGAAGCGGACGGTTTTCAAAATTCTGCGTCTGGACAGACGGGAGAGATGACAACAATGCGCATTGCGGATTCCCTGAAACGATTCCTGCGCCCGGTCTACTGGTGGTATCACAGACGGTGGGAACACCATCTGGAATGGAAGCGCCGCCTGAGAAAGTGGCGGGAGATCGTATTCCCTCTGGGGCAAAAGGTCTATCTGATTGGAACGCCGTCCCATGACAATCTGGGGGACAGTGCGATCGTTCTGGCGCAGAAGGCGTTCCTCAAGTCCTGCGGCTGGGAGGAAGAACGGATCGTGGAGCTGACCGACGAGGACTATGCCCGGGACTGGGAGCGAATTCGGAAATGGGTGCCGAAGAACGGCTTCATTGCCCAGCTCGGCGGCGGGCATCTGGGAAATCAGTGGCGGAACGAGGAAAATCTCCACCGCCGTCAGGTCTCCGCCTTTGCAAAAAACCGGAATGTCATTTTCCCACAGACAATTTGCTACCTTCCCGGCGAAGACGGAGACGCAGAGGGAAAAGCCTCCACGGAGGTCTACGACGGACGGAAAAAGCTGACCATGGTGGCGCGGGAAAAGCAGTCCTACGACATCATGACGTCGCTGTACCCCAACACGCGGGTGCTGTTGACCCCGGACATCGTGCTTTCGGCGTCCATGGACACCTTTGACGCGAAACCTCAACGGCGGGAGGGCGTCCTCCTGTGCCTGCGCAGTGACAAGGAGCGTTCCCTTCCTGTGGAGGAACGGGAGAATCTGGAAGAAATGCTGCGGTCGAAGGGCATTGCCTTCGGCTATACGGATATGTATTCCGGCCAGAAGGTCACGAAGCAGAGCCGGGAAATGCAAGTTCGGGAGAAAATGGAGGAGCTTGCCTCGGCGCGGCTGGTCATTACGGACCGCCTCCACGGCATGGTGTTCTGTGCTCTCGCCGGTACGCCCTGCATCGCCATGAGCAGCAGTAACCACAAGGTTCTGGGAACCTATGAATGGATTTCCTACCTGCCCTACGTCCGCTACGCAAAAACCCCTGAGGAAGTGGAACGGTATTTGCCGGAGCTGCTGGCAATGGAAAACTGCCGGTATGACAATGCGCCCCTGCGCCCATGGTTTGATAAATTAGCGGAGGTCGTGAGAAAAGATGCCCACAATTAGCGTGATCGTGCCGGTGTACAAGGTCGAGCCTTACCTGAACCGGTGCGTGGACAGCATTCTAAGGCAAACTTATCAGGATTTTGAGCTGATTCTGGTGGACGACGGCAGTCCCGACCGCTGCGGGGAGATCTGCGACGGATATGCCCGGCAGGACAGCCGCGTCCATGTCATCCACAAGGAAAACGGCGGCCTGTCCGACGCCCGGAACGCAGGCATTGATTGGGTGGAAGCCAACAGCGACAGCCGGTGGCTGATTTTCGCCGACAGCGACGACTGGGTACATCCGGAGCTGCTTGCCCGGCTGCTGGACGCCGCTACGGCGTTTGATCTGAAAATCAGCGTCTGCGGTTATCAGGAGACGGAGGGGGCAGACCCGGCGGTTTTGCCGGAGAATATGCGTCCGTGCCGCTGGACGCCGAAGCAGTTTTACATGGAGCATTTTGTCAACGCCACCGTTGCATGGGGGAAGCTCTACAGCAGGAGCTGCTTCCGGGACATCCGCTATCCCGTGGGGAAAATCCACGAGGACGAATTCGTGACTTACCGTCTCCTGTTTGCCCAGAAGGAAATTGCGGTGGTTCCCGCGCCGCTGTACGCCTATTTTATCAATCCCAAGGGAATCATCCGCAGTGCGTGGTCGCCGAAGCGGTTCCATGCGTGGGAGGCGTATGACCAGCAGCTGGCGTTTTTTACCGCCATGGGAGACGAGGAACTGGTCAAATTTCGGATACGGGGATATCTGGATAACGCCTTGGCGAATCTGTACACCGCCGAGCGGGCGGACAACGCGGCGGAGCTGACGGCGGAGATCGGGCAGATCGAAAAGAAAATCCGCATGCTGATACCCCTTGCCTGGAAGCACGGCTGTATTGATTTTTGGCCGGACTTTGATTTTTTGTACCGCTTTTTCCCTCTGAGAACCAGAGCCTACCGGCTGTGGCTGGAGGTGCGGGCGCGATTGGAGAGGAAGAAAAATGCCTGAGATCAGCGTGATCGTGCCGGTTTACAAGGCGGAAGCGTATCTCCATGCCTGCATCGACAGCATCCTTTCCCAGACATTTTCTGATTTTGAGCTGATTCTGGTGGACGACGGCAGCCCGGACGGCTGCGGCGCCATCTGCGACGATTACGCGGCGCGGGACAGCCGGGTGCGGGTCATCCATCAGGAAAATCAGGGACAGGCCGCGGCAAGAAACCACGCCCTTGCTGCTGCCAAAGGAGAATGGGTCTGCTTCGTGGACAGCGACGATGCTGTACATCCGCAGATGCTGGAGCGTCTGCGGCATGCCGCCGACGAGAGCGGCGCGGACATGAGCATGTGCCGGATGCTGGAAGCGCCGGAAATCCCGGAAGACTTTTCCGCGCCGGTGGAGGTCAGCTGGGAGCGGCTTTCCATGGAGGAAGAACCCTTGACGGCGCTGTTTGATGCGGGAAAATACCCCGGATGGGTGGCATGTGCCAAGCTGGTTCGTCGGGAACTGGTTCAGTCCTATCTGTTCTGCCCCGGGCGGGTATACGAGGACAACGAGGCCGTGTGCCACTGGATTTACGGGGCGAAAACCATTGCGAGCATTCCTCACAGCCTGTATTTTTACCGCACCAATCCCGGCAGTACCACCCAGAGCCGATTCTCCATGAAGAAGCTGGACTATCTGTGGGCGCTGGAAGGGATCATCCGCTTTTATTCCTCGGTGGGGTACACGACCCTCCGGGAGCGCTTCTGTACTCTGTATGCCGAAGAAGCGGCGGGGTGCTATTATCGGGTCAAGCATGAGCTGAACGACACCAAGGCCGCCCGGAATATCGAAAAAGCAGCCCGGCGGCTCAGACGGGAGATCCCGTTCACAAAAGCGCAGTTTGAGACCATGTTCAGCGCCATGCACCCCAAACTTGTGCGGCTTTACTGGCCGCTGGAAGGGGCGGCGCGGACACTGCGGGAAGACGGCGTGTCCGGCCTGACGCGAAAAATCGGGAAGCATCTGCGGAAAGGAGAACATGAATGAGCGTTCCCAAAATCATTCATTACTGCTGGTTTGGCGGAAATCCCAAGCCGAAGCTGGCGGAAAAGTGCATTAAAAGCTGGAAGAAATTCTGCCCGGACTACCAGATCATCGAGTGGAACGAGGAGAATTTTGACGTTTCCGCCGCGCCGGAGTACGTGTGTCAGGCTTACGCGGCTAAGCGCTGGGCGTTTGTCACGGACTATGTTCGCTTGAAGGCCATGACGGAAATGGGCGGCATTTATATGGACACGGACGTGGAGCTGGTGAAGCCCCTGACGCCCTTCCTCGCCCACGACGCCTTTGCCGGATTTGAGTCGGACGCCAGCGTGCAGACGGGGCTGCTTGCCTGCTGTCCGGGCTTTCCGCTATTTCAGGAATTTTTGCAGCATTACGACAGCGCGAGTTTTGTAAAGCCCGACGGCACCCACGACGTGACTACCAATGTCTCCGTCCTGACGTCCCTGTGCCGGGAACATGGGCTGGTGCCGAATGGAAAATTTCAGGTGGTGGACGGCTTCGCGGTCTACCCCAAGGAAGTGTTCTGCCCGGTGGATTTTGACACGGAGCAGCTGCACAGAACGAGGAAAACCGTTGCCATTCACTGGTTTGCCAGCAGCTGGAAGACGGAGGAGGAGCGCAGGGAGCTGGAAGCGGAGCGGGCGCGGCTGCACTATGAAAAGGTGTCCGCCGCCCGGTATGCGTTCTTTACAAAACTGCTGGGAGAGAAGACTTATCACAAGCTGAAAGCGCTTTTTCTGAAGCGCTGAACGATACGAAGGGGAGAAGCCTATGGCTGCGATCAGCGTAATTGTCCCGATCTACAAGGTGGAGGCGTTCCTGCACCGGTGCGTGGACAGCATCCTTGCCCAGACGTTTGCGGATTTTGACCTTGTGCTGGTGGACGACGGCAGCCCGGACAGCTGCGGCGACATCTGCGAGGAATACGCCCGGAAAGACGGTCGAATCCATGTCATTCATCAGAAAAACGGCGGCCTTTCCGCCGCCCGGAATACGGGCATTGATTGGGCGCAGGCCAACAGCGGCAGCCAGTGGCTGGCCTTCGTGGACAGCGACGACTGGGTGCATCCGGATTTCCTGCTGCGGCTGTACACGATGGTTCAGGAAACGGGGTGCCTGCTCAGTGCCTGCGGCTATTTCCGCACCGGGGGCGGGGATTTCCCGGCTATGGGTGCGCCGGAATACCGCGTTTTGTCGGCGGATGACTATTACTGCCCCGACGAGGCCGGGGAAGATGTACCGGCGATCGCATGTAACAAGCTGTACCATAAGAGCCTGTTTGACACCCTGCGCTATCCCGTAGGAAAGCTGCACGAGGACGAGTTCACCACCTATCTCGCTGTGTACCGCGCGGGAAAGGTGGCTGTGACGCGGGAGCCTTTGTACGCTTACTACCAGAATCCCGTGGGTATTATGTTGTCCAAGTGGACGCCGAGGAAACTGCACATTCTGGAAGCGACGGAAAACCAGATCGCTTTCGCACGGGAAAACGGCAACCAGAGACTGCTGAAAAAGACGGTCAGACAGTATATTTACAGTACATACGAACAGATCGGCTTTGCAAAGCAATGGGACAATCCGGGCAGGGGGCGGCTCCTGAAAACCCTGCGGAAAAAGCTCCGGGACGGACTGAGGCAGGGGAAGGAATTTGACCTGTTCCCGCTCTGCCGGGAGTTTTCCTGGGTGTATGAGGAAGCCTATCCCATGAAGCCATTCTGGTGGCTGTACGGCAAGCTGGGCAGGAGAGGGGAGCGTCAGAAATGAAGGACGTGATTTCGGTCATTGTGCCGGTGTATAACGTAGCGGCCTACCTGCCGGAGTGTCTGGACAGCATTCTGTCTCAGGATTACGACAAGCTGGAGGTCATCCTCATCGATGACGGCTCCACCGACGATTCCGGTGCCGTCTGTGACGCATATGCCCAGCGGGACAACCGCATTCGGGTCATCCACCAGAAAAACGGCGGCGCGGCGGCGGCAAAAAACGCAGGACTGCGGGCGGCCACGGGGGAATACCTGAGCTTTGCGGACAGCGACGATTTTCTGGAGCCGGGGGCATACGCCTACATGATGTCACTCCTGAAAGAAAACGGCGCGGATATTGTCCGGTGTGCGTTTCAGAACCGGTTCCGCACCCGCACGGAGCAGTGGCTCGCCGACGAAAGCCGGTGCGTGATGGAGGGAAAAGCCTTTCTGGCGCGTTTCACCACGGACTGGACCTGCGGGCTTCTGTGGAACAAGCTGTATAAACGGGCGCTTTTCGACGGCATTTTCTTTGAAGAGGGACACAAGATCGACGACGAATATTTCACCTATCAGGGTGTCATGAACGCCGCGAAAGTTGTCTGCGACCCGCGCGTTGTGTATAATTACCGCCAGCGCGCGTCCAGCGTGATGCAGTCCCCGGCGGCCAGAGCACAGATCGCCATCGACCGGATCGATTTCATGGCGAAGCGCCGGGAAAAGGTGCTGGAACGCTTCCCGGAACTGCGGCGGGAGTTCGACATCAGCTTTGTGGACGCCCTTTCCTATCTGGCGGATTACCCGGACAATACGGAGGAAAGCATCCGACTGCTGAAATACTACGCCAGACGCTATTTCCTGCAAAGGGGAAATACGTTCCCGCCGAGGTATCTTCTGCGGGGAATTCTGCGGGTGCAGCTGACCGGGACGAAGACAATTCTGCGGCGCAGTGAAAAGAACCGGAAGCCGGTGGACACAGCCGGGCTGTACCGGTAAAGGATTTGCGGATAAAATGGGGAACTGATACTATTTCCTGATTAAAATCTTTGATTTTAATCAGGAAGGCATCGCCTAATGGCGCTGCCGGTTTTGTGATTTATAAGGAAAGAAATCACAAAACAAGTCTCATATGAACTTCAATTAAAATCTTTTTTAAAGATTTTAATTGAAGTTCAGTATCACTGAGCGATTATCAGGGCGTAGGAGAGATGGGACAACTTTCCCTGACGGATATCCCGGGGCTGGTCTGGCGTGCGTTCAGCACCTTCTGCACGTTCCCATTGAAAGATTACTGTGAGCTTGCCAATACCAAATTTCTGAAGCTGCTGTATGGGCTTCTGGCGGTGCTGACAGCGGTTCAGCTGGGGTATCTGCTGATTCAAAAAACCGTAAAACCAGTGAATAAGCTCATGACGGTTCTGCTGTGCATGATTTTCCCGGTCGCGGTCAATTTCATTGTCATCATGTGTCCCAACAGCTGGATCTATACCCTGATGGTGTATGGATTTGCGTTGGTTCCGTGCGTCCCTGTTGTAATGGGAGAGTGTTTACCAGATGTGCCAGCGGCAAAATACGGACGAAGAATCGCAAGTGCGGCTTTGCTGATTCTCGTCTTTGCCTATGCCAACGGTGCAAATGTGAATTATACGGCGCTGTACTACGCCAACCGTCAGACGGAAAACTACCTGAACGCAATGGTCGTGCAGGTTCGTATGACGGAAGGGTTCGATACGGAAAAGGAATGGGCGTTCATCGGAAGCATTGACGACCCGCTGATGTATAATTCGTGGCAGGAAGAGGACGTATACGGCGGGAACAACGCTGCCGTTGATCTGATAAACAAGTACAGCCGGAATTGGTGGATTCGCTACTCGTTCGGCTACAGCATCCCTCAGGCAAGCGAGGAAAAAACGCAGCAGCTTGCGCAGATGCAGGAGGTAAAGGCGATGCCCTGCTGGCCGGACGAAGGCTCTATCAAGGTCATCGGGGACATGGTGGTCATCAAATTCCAGAATACAACTGATGCTTCATAAGGCATAAAGCCGCTCCTATTCTGTGATGGGAGCGGCTTTTCCGCATTGCCTGAAAGAAACTCTTGCATTTGCGCTCTTTGTCAGATATAATAAACTGAATTATTATCTTTTACTCTCTTTTACATGAGGTTATGCTGTGTATCTGAAATCATTGGAACTGCAAGGCTTTAAGTCCTTCCCGGACAAGACGCTGATCCGGTTCGGCGACGACATTACCGCCATCGTCGGCCCCAACGGCTCCGGAAAATCGAATATTTCCGACGCCATTCTGTGGGTCATGGGGGAACAAAGCTCCAAAACCCTCCGGGGCGCCAAAATGGAAGACGTGATCTTCGGCGGCACCCAGAAGCGTACCGCCGTGGGCTTCGCCGAGGCGACCCTGACGCTGGACAACTCCGACCGGGCGCTGGCCTACGACGCCGACGAGGTAATGGTCACCCGGCGCTACTACCGCTCCGGGGACAGTGAATACTACATCAACAAGCAGTCCGCCCGTCTGCGGGACATCAACGAGATGTTCATGGACACCGGCCTTGGGCGGGAGGGCTACAGCAATATCGGTCAGGGCAGGATCGACGAAATTCTCTCCCTGAAAAGCGGCGACCGCCGGGAGATCTTCGAGGAAGCCGCAGGCATCTCAAAATACCGCCACCGCAAGGAGGAGACGGAGCGGAAGCTGGCTGCCACCGAGGACAACCTTCTGCGCATCGGCGACAAGGTCTCCGAGCTGGAATTGCAGCTGGAACCGCTGAAGCAGCAGTCGGAAAAGGCAAAGAAATATCTGGAACTGAAGGACGAGCTGAAAGGCGTGGAGGTGGCCGTGTGGCTGGACACGCTGGACAGGCTTTCCGCCGCCGCCAAGAAAGCGGAGGAGGACTATGCGTCCGCGTCCTTCGTTTTGCAGCAGGCGCATGACGATCTGGACGCCCTGTACCGTCAGGCAGACCAGCTGGGCGAAGCCCTGCGTACCCGGGACGGCGAACTGGAAACCGTCCGCCTGAAAGTGAATATGCTGTCCGCTACGCATCAGCAGCTGGACGGGCAGATGGCCGTGCTTCGTGGCAATGTGGAGAACAACAACGCCAACATTTCCCGCATTGAGGAAGAGCTGAAAGGGCAGGAAGACCGCTCCGGCGGCATCGTGTCCCAGATCGACCAGACGAAGGCCAGAATTGAGGAAATCGAAGCGGCACTCACAGAAAAACGCCGGGAGCTGGACGATTTGCAGCACAAGCTCACCGCCATGACCGCCAGCGCGCAGGGACTGACCAAGCAGTTCCTGGAGCTGCGGGGAAAGGAATCCTCTCTGGCGGCGGACGTCGCGGGACGTCAGGCAGACGTGCGGGGTCTGGAAGAAAGCATGGCGCAGACCAAGGAGCGGTTGGAGCAGCTGAATGCCGACCTGTCCGCCGGTGCGGCCAGACAGCAGGAAGCCCAGACCAATCTGGATGGCTGCCGCAGGGAACTGAAAAAAGCCCAGGAGGAAGTGACCGCGGCCAACAACACCATCGCGGGCTACACCCTTAGGCAAAATACCCGGGTCAAACGCCGGGACGAATTGCAGGAAAAAATCCGGGACATGACCTCCCGGCGGGATTCCGTGACGGCCAAGGCCAGAGTGTTCCGGGCAATGGAGCGGGATTTTGAAAGCTATAACAAGGCCGTCCGCACGGTGATGCAGGAAGCCCAGCGGGGCGCGCTGCGGAACATTCACGGTCCCGTGTCCCGTTTGATCCGCACCGAGGACAGCTACACGGTCGCCATTGAGATCGCGCTGGGCGCGGCCATGCAGCAGATCGTGGTTGGGACGGAGCAGGACGGCAAGGCGGCCATCGGCTACTTAAAACGCACCGGCGGCGGTCGGGCGACCTTCCTGCCTATGTCCAATATTCAGGGCAGGAGCTTACAGGAGACCGGGCTGGAAAATTGCCGGGGATTCGTGGGCGTTGCGTCTGAACTGACCGCGAGCGACGAAAAGTACCGCGGGATTGTGGAAAATCTGCTGGGCAGGACGGTCATCGTGTCCGATATGGATGCAGCCATCGCCATGTCTCAGAAGTACCGGGGGCGGTTCAAGATCGTCACATTGGACGGTCAGGTCATGAACCCCGGCGGCTCCATGACCGGCGGCTCCGTGAATAAGGAAGCGGGCATTCTGTCCCGTGCCAACGAGCTGGAAAAGCTGACGGCGCAGGAAAAGAAGCTGGAACAGGAGCTGCTGGTTGCGCAGGCGGACTTGCAGGAAGCCCAGCGGCAGTGCGACCAGGTGGAATTCCAGATGAAGGCGGCGCAGGATCAGCTTCGCGGCGCGGAGGATCAGGTGCTGCGCCTGCAGGGACAGGAGAAGCAGTTTGAGATCTTGCTGAACGCCATCACGGAAGCGGAGACCTCCGCCCAGCGGGAGCGGGACGCGCTGAACGCGCGGCAGACCTCCGACCGGGAGCGCTATGCCGCCCAGCAGGCGAAAATTCAGGTTTACACCCAGCAGCTTGCCGAGACCCGGCAGACGCTGGCACAGCTGGAAGGCAGTCAGACGGAAGCGGCGGAAGCGAACGCCGCCATCACCGGACAGATGACGGAGTTGAAAACCGCGGAAGCGGCGCTGGAAGCCGAGCGGGGTACGGCGCTGACCCACATTGCGGACCTCCAGAACCTCCGGGCAGCCATGGAGGGCGACCGGGAGAAGAAGGAAGCGCTGGCGGATGCCATCCGGGAGGACACCCACCGTCTGGAAGGAGAGATCGCCCAGCTGAAAATCAAGCAGGAGGAAAACGACGGGGAGTCCGACCGGATGAACGCCCTGATGCAAAAGACGCTGGAAGACCGGGCGGAAGCGGAAGCCTCCAAGACCCGCGCCGAGCGGGACGCACAGGAAAAGAACAAGGACATTCTCAACATGGAGCGCGCCTGCGCCCTGCTGGAGCAGAAGAAGGTCACTTCGTCCATGGAGGAAAAGCAGATCGTGGACAAGCTGTGGGATTCCTACGGTCTGACCCCCGGCACCGCCCCGGAGCATCGGGGGGAGATCGAAAACGTCACCGCCGGAAACCGTCGTGCGGCAGAGCTGAAACGGAAAATTGCCGCGCTGGGTACGCCCAATCTGGGCGCCATCGAGGAATATGCCCGGGTCAACGAGCGCTACACGTACCTTGCTTCCCAGCGGGACGACGTGCTGACCTCCAAGCGGGAGCTGGAAAGCGTCATCCGGGACATCACCAAAGAGATGACCACCATCTTTGTTTCGGAGTTCGGGAAAATCGACCACTATTTTGGGCAGACTTTTGAAGAAATGTTCGGCGGCGGCAAGGGACAGCTGGTTCTGGAAGACCCGGAAAATCCCCTGACCTGCGGCATTGAGATCCGCGTCCAGCCTCCCGGAAAGCAGGTCAAGACCATCACGCTGCTCTCCGGCGGCGAGAAAGCATTCGTGGCGACGGCGCTGTACTTCGCCATTCTGAAGGTGCGGCCGACGCCCTTCTGTCTGCTGGACGAGATCGACGCGGCACTGGACGACCGGAACGTGGAGCGGTTTGCCAGCTATCTTCACAATCTGGCGAAGAAGACCCAGTTCATCGTCATCACCCACCGCCGGGGCACCATGGAAGCCTCCGACGTGCTTTACGGCGTGACCATGCAGGAGCAGGGCGTGAGCAAGCTGCTGCGGCTGGACTTGAACCAGATGGAAGAATATTTGGGAATCGTGGAATAAAAAGGAGATTTTTATGGGCTTTTTTGACAAGATCAAGGCCGGACTGACCAAGACCCGGGAAGCGCTCAGCGGCACGCTGGGCAGTGTGTTTTCCGGCTTTTCCGAGATTGACGACGATTTTTACGACGAGTTGGAGGAAAGCCTGATTCTGGCAGACTTGGGTGTGGACACCTCCGTCAAGGCTGTGGGACGGCTGCGCAAGGCCGTCCGGGAGCAGCACCTGAAAACCACGGAGGAAGCGCGGGAAGCGCTGAAGGAAATTCTGGTGGACATGCTTTCCGTGGGGGACACGGAGCTGAATCTGTCCACCCACCCCAGCGTGATTCTGGTCATCGGCGTCAACGGCGTGGGCAAGACCACCACCATCGGCAAGATCGCGAAGCAGCTGACCTCTCAGGGAAAGAAGGTCATGCTGGTGGCGGGAGACACCTTCCGGGCGGCGGCCGCCGATCAGCTGGAAATCTGGGCGGGCAGAAGCGGCGCATCCATCGTCCGCCAGCACGAGGGCGCGGACCCGGCCTCCGTGGTGTTTGACGGCATCCAGTCCGCCAAGGCCAAGGACGTGGACGTGATTCTCATTGACACCGCCGGACGGCTGCACAACAAGACGAACCTGATGAACGAGCTGAACAAGATCAGCCGCATTGTGGCACGGGAGCTGCCCGACGCTGCCAAGGAAGTCCTGCTGGTTCTGGACGGCACCACCGGCCAGAACGGCCTGATTCAGGCAAAACAGTTCAAGGAAATTGCGGGGGTCACGGCCATTGCCCTGACCAAGCTGGACGGCACTGCCAAGGGCGGCATCGTCATCGCCGTAGCGGACGCCCTGCAAATCCCCGTGAAGTTTGTGGGCGTGGGCGAGCAGGCGGACGACCTGATGCCCTTCAGCGCAAAGGAATTCGTGGAAGCATTGATCTGAGGAAGTATCATGAAAGTAGTTTTGGCAAGCAAAAACAGACATAAATGGGAAGAAATCCGGAAAATCACCGAGAAATTTGATATGGAGCTGGTGATGGAGTCCGACCTGGGCGTGGACATTGACGTGGAGGAAACGGGAACTACCTTTGAGGAAAATTCCTTTCTGAAAGCCAACGCAGTCATGCGGGCCACCGGGCTTCCGGCGCTGGCAGACGATTCCGGCATTGCCGTGGACGCCCTGAACGGGGAACCCGGCATTTACTCCGCCCGGTACGGCTTCGACGATACGCTGGACGACTGGGGCAGGTTGCAGCTGCTGCTGAAAAACACGGAAAACGTTCCCGACGGCCAGCGTCAGGCGCAGTTCGTCTGCGTCATCACCATGGTCACGCCTGAAGGCAAGGTGATTCAGGCCCGGGGTGAGGTGCATGGCGAGTTGCTGCGCGCCCCAGCCGGGACGGGCGGCTTCGGCTATGATCCCATTTTCTACTATCCGCCCTTCGGCAAGACGCTGGCGGAGGTGACGCCTGAGGAAAAGAATCAGGTGTCCCACCGGGCGGTTGCTTTGCGGGCATTTTACGACAAACTCAAGGAGGAAGGCTATGCTGACAAGTAAACAGCGCGCCGAGTTCCGGGCGCAGGCGAACAGCTTGGAAACCACCCTGATGGTGGGCAAGGACGGCGTGACGGAGGCGGTGGTCGCGGAAGCGGACAAGCTGCTCACCGCACGGGAGCTGGTGAAGGGCAAGGTGCTGGAAACCGCACTGATGAGCGCGCGCGAGGTGTCCGACGCCATCTGCGAGGCCACCGGTGCCGACGGCATTTCCTGCGTCGGTTCCAAGTTCGTCATCTGGCGGTTCAGCGAAAAATGTCAGGCCGAGCGCAACCAGACCGGCCGTGCCAAACACAAGGAGACCCCCAAGTCCAAGGCTGACCCGGTAGGCAAGGGCGTTCGCGCCCGCCGTCAGGCAGCCCGTCAGGCGCGGGAGCAGCGCAACCAGTATTTCCGGGAACAGGCCATCGAAAAGTCCATTGAGCAAAGCCGGGAACGGCAGCAGAGAAAACAGAAATAACCCGAACGGTGCCACAAAGGAACAGCAGCGGAATTTTTCTTCCGCATTTTGCGGGATAAACAGGTACAGGAGCGGTGCAAATGGAACGAATCGGCATTTACGGTGGAACCTTCAATCCCCCACACGCCGGCCACATTCAGGCGGCGAAGCAGGCGGTCACGGCGCTGAAACTCGATAAGCTCGTGATCGTCCCCACGAGTATTGCGCCCCACAAGGCGATACCGGAGCACTCGCCCACCCCGCGGCAGCGTCTCGAAATGCTGCGCATTGCGGCGGCGGACTGCCCGAAGGCCGAGGTTTCGGACATCGAGCTGAACCGGGGCGGCATCAGCTACACCTTCCAGACCGTATCGGAGCTGAAGGAGCGCTGCCCTGACGCGGAGCTGATTTTGCTCATGGGCAGCGATATGTTCCTGTGCTTCGATCAGTGGAAGCAGACTGATGACATTATGAGGAATGTAGAGCTGGGCGTTTTCTACCGGGGCAGCAAGGGGGAAAAAACCGCCGTTGCCGAAAGTAAGGCAAAGCTGGAACAGCGGGGGGCGAAGATTTGTCTGGTGGAAAACGACATTGTCGATATTTCCTCCACCCAGCTGCGGCGGATGCTGGCGTTCCACTGCGCGGGGCCGTTTCTGTCCCCCGGCGTGGCGGCGTACATTCGGGAACATGGGCTGTACGATGTGAACGCCCAGTGGAAAAATCTCCCCATGGCGGAGTTGGAGCAGGTGGTCATCCGGCTGCTGAATCCCAACCGGGTGGCGCACGTCTTAGGCTGCCGGGATACGGCGGTGGCGCTGGCCAAACGCTGGGGTGCGGACGTGACCGACGCCGCCCGGGCGGGCATTCTCCACGATATTACCAAGGCGCTGGACGGGCCGCTGCAGTTGACAGTCTGTGCCGAATATGGTAAAATATTAGGCGAATTTTCCAGAAAATACCCCCGAACCCTCCACGCACTCACCGGTTCCATGGTGGCGGAGCGGATTTTCGGGGAAAATGAAGCGGTGGTCTCCGCCATCCGCAGCCACACCACGGGAAAAGCGGACATGAATCTGCTGGAAACCATCATTTATGTGGCAGACTATATGGAGCCGAACCGGAGCTTTCCCGGCGTGGAAGAGCTTCGGGAGCTGGCGTTTTCCGACCTGACCGCGGCGCTGAAGCTGGGGCTGGAAATGACGCTGGAACATCTGAAGGAGCAGGGAAACGAGGTTTCGCCGGAGTCCAGAGAAGCTCTGGACTGGCTAAACCGTCAGGAAGCAGAAGCCCTGTAGAAAGGAAGAAGTTATGTTAACCCCAAAAGAAATCGCTTACGAGGTTACCAAGGCGCTGGACGCCAAAAAAGGACAGAACATCAAGCTGCTGAAAATTGACCGGGTCAGCTCTCTTGCGGATTACTTTCTGATCTGCACCGGCACCTCCAACACCCACGTCAAGACGCTCTGCGACTATGCCGAGTACACGCTGGAGCAGCTGGGGGAGCAGATGCTCAGCCGGGAAGGCCACCGGGGCAATTCCTGGGAGCTGCTGGATTACGGCAGCATCGTCGTCCACGTTTTTACCGAGGAAGCCCGGAAGTTCTACGATCTGGAACGCCTGTGGGCGGACGCGGAACTTGTGGATATCCGGGATATCATCATCGAAGAGAATTAGTATATATCCGGCTGACCGAAATGCAGCCGGTTTGAGAGGTGTGTTCGGCATGAATTACGATTACGCAAAAATTGAGGCCAAGTGGCACAAGTACTGGCAGGAGCATAATACCTTCTACACCGACGTGTGGGATTTCTCCAAGCCCAAATACTATGTGCTGGATATGTTCCCGTATCCCTCCGGCGTCGGCCTGCACGCGGGTCATCCCGAGGGCTACACGGCGACGGATATCGTCTCCCGCATGAAGCGGATGCAGGGCTACAACGTGCTGCACCCCATGGGCTATGACTCCTTTGGCCTGCCGGCGGAGCAGTACGCCGTGAATACCGGCCATCATCCCAACGGATTTACCCAGAAGAACATCGAGACCTTCTCCGCTCAGCTGAAGGAGCTTGGCTTCGATTACGACTGGTCGAAGATGATCGCCACGTCCGACCCGTCCTTCTATAAGTGGACGCAGTGGATCTTCAAGAAGCTCTACGAGGCGGGCTACGCCAAGCGCATCGAGATGCCCGTGAACTGGTGCGAGGAGCTGGGCACCGTGCTCAGCAACGACGAGGTCATCGACGGCAAGTCCGAGCGGGGCGGCTATCCCGTGGTCAAGAAGAACATGATGCAGTGGGTCATTGACCAGCCCGCCTTCGCGGAGAAGCTGCTGGAAGGTCTCAACGAGATCGACTGGCCGGAATCCACCAAGGAGATCCAGCGCAACTGGATCGGCAAATCCACCGGTGTGGAGGTGGATTTCCAGCTGGTGGGCGGCGGCGAATTCTCCATCTACACCACCTGTATCGAGACGATTTATGGCATTACCTTCATGGTGCTTGCCCCCGACGGCAAGATCGTGCAGAGCCTGATGGACCGGGTGCAGAACAAGGAAGCGGTTCAATCGTACATCGACGAGTCTGTGAAGAAGAGCGACATGGACCGCACGGAGCTGAACAAAACCAAGTCCGGCTGCCGTCTGGAGGGCGTCTACGCCATCAACCCCGTCAACGGCAAGCAGGTGCCAGTGTTCATCGGCGACTTCGTTCTGGCGAGCTACGGCACCGGCGCGGTCATGGCCGTGCCCAGCCACGACCAGCGTGATTTTGAGTATGCTCAGGTGCATAACATCCCCATGATTCAGGTCATTGACGGCGCGGACGTGTCCGAGCACGCCTTTGAGAAGCAGGATTATCTGGGCAAGGGCTGCAGGCTCATCAACTCCGAAGAGTTCACCGGCCTGACGGTGGAGGAGGCCAAGGAGGCCATCACCTGCAAGCTGGAAAAGGCCGGCGTGGCCAGAAGAAAGGTCAACTACCATTTCCGGGAGTGGATTTTCGCCCGTCAGAGATACTGGGGCGAGCCGGTTCCCTGCGTGTACACCGACGACGGAAAGACCTACTTCCTGCCCGACGACGAACTGCCCCTGATCCTGCCGGAGCTGGAGGATTACAAGGGACGCAACGGTCAAGCGCCGCTGGAAAACGCCACTGAGTGGAAGAAATACGACCGTAACGGCATTCACGGCGTCCGGGAGACGTCCACCATGCCCGGCAGCGCCGGTTCCTCCTGGTATTATTTCCGCTATATCGACCCCAAGAACGACAAGGTGTTCTGCGACCCCGAGCTTGCGAAGCACTGGATGCCCGTTGACCTGTACGTTGGCGGCCCGGAGCACGCCGTGGGTCATCTGATGTATTCAAGGATCTGGAACCGCTTCCTGTACGATCAGGGGCTGTCTCCCGTGAAGGAGCCGTTCAAGAAGCTGGTGCATCAGGGCATGATCTTGGGTGAGAACGGCATCAAGATGGGCAAGCGCTTCCCGGAATTCGTGGTGAATCCCAGCGACGTGGTGCGGGAGTACGGCGCGGATACCCTGCGGCTGTACGAGATGTTCATGGGGCCGCTGGAGGTGTCCAAGCCCTGGAGCACCACCGGCGTGGTGGGCGCAAAGAAGTTCATCAACCGCGTCTGGAACTTCTTCACCGAGGAGAAGAACATCACCGATACCGACGACGGCAAGCTCACCAAAATCTATCACCAGACGGTGAAGAAGGTCACCTCCGACTTTGAGGCGCTGGGCTTCAACACGGCCATTGCCCAGATGATGGTGTTCGTCAACGAGGTCTACAAGAACGGCAGCTGCCCCAAGGCCTATGCCGAGGGCTTCATCAAGATGCTTTCCTGCATCACGCCTCACGTGGGCGAGGAGATCTGGCAGCTGCTGGGACATGACGATACCATCGCGTATGAGAGCTGGCCGACCTATTCCGAGGAAAAGTGCAAGGATGCCGAGGTGAACATCGCGGTGCAGGTCAACGGCAAGATGCGCGGCACCGTGCTGATGGCGGCCGATCTTTCCAACGAGGAAGTGGTGGCAAACGCCGTGGCGGACGAAAAAATTGCCAAGTTCCTGCAGAAGCAGGGCGGCCAGATCGTGAAGACCATTGTGGTAAAGAACAAGCTGGTCAACCTGATCGTCAAGTGATCCGATTTCCGGAATGGTTTCGGATTTTCTTTGGAGTTCGGTATAATTTGTGAATTTTTAGAATTATTCCTTGACAATTCGGGAAAGAACAATTATAATGTATCAAGCCGGTATGGCCCTGAAAGCATCCTGGATCGAGCCGGATGCCATCGGAGGGAGGGAAAACAATGTCTGAAATTCGCGTCAAGGAGAACGAGTCTCTGGAGAGTGCTCTGCGTCGTTTTAAGCGCAGCTGTGCCAAGGAAGGCGTGATTGCTGAGGTCAAGAAGCGTGAGCATTACGTCAGCCCCAGCCTGAAGCGGAAGCAGAAGTCCGAAGCTGCCCGTAAGAACAAGAGAAAGTTCTATTGATCCCTCATGAAAACAGTTAAAACCGCTCTGGGTAACCAGAGCGGTTTTTGCGTAAAAGAAGATGCAAAGTATTTCCCCGCAGCCAATCGGCTGCGGGGAAACTGTTAGTACCGGTTTTAATATGTAACTTCTCCGTCGTGGGTCATCAGGGTGGCGCTTTCTACTGCGGGAATGGCGAGAACCTTTTCTATCAGGGCACCCTCGTCTTTCGTCTTCAACTCAACGATCATGTCAATGCCCGTGCCGGTCATATTCCGGGACTTGATTTTGTAAAACCGGGTGCCGTCTTTCAGCACCTGCTCCAGCTCGGCCTGAATTTTGGAATCCGTGCCGTTGACCAGCAGGAGCAGCGCGGGCTTCACGTTGGGGACAAAATGAAGAAGCAGCATGACTATGGTAATCAGAATGGAGGCTTCCACGGCAACCTCAAACAGACCGGCACCGCAGATGATGCCCACAGAAATCGTCCAGAACAAAAACGCCAAATCCATGGGGTCTTTTACCGCAGTTCGGAAACGGACGATGGACAGCGCACCCACCATGCCAAGAGAGATTACAACGCTGGACTGAATGGAGATGATGATGGAGGCGGTGATCATGGAAATCACCGGCAGGGAAATGGCGAAGGACTTGGAATAGAAGGCTTTCCGGCAGACGGCACGGTAGATCACGAAAATGTACGTGCCGATCAGGGCGGTGAGGATCAGCGTTCCTACGATGGACGTGGTAGAGAGGTCAGAATTGAACTGGTTCAAAAACGATTTTTTCAAAACATCCTGAATGCTCATGTTTTTCTCCTTATACTGTGAATTTTCTACATAAATAATACTTTGAGAACGCAGTCTGGGTCAGGCTGCCCAGATTCATGACTTCGTACAGGAAGTCCGGCAGAAACGCGTCGTACTTTACTTCCAGAATGTGCTTGCCAGTGGGGAGAACCGGTCGCAGGGGCAGGTAGGGGTCAAAGAAGCCGGAGATGTTCGTAGTGCTTCCAATGTTCCGGTCGAAGGTAATCCGGACATTCCCGGGCGCATACACGAAGGGGGTGCGCTCGTAGGCAACGATCACGTTCGGCTTCAGATTGTCCTGCTCGTGCAGTAAGAAAAGCTTTCGCAGCAGGTCGCTGTCAACGGCGGATTCCGGCAAAGACCCATTCAGAATCATAGTAAGCTGGTCTTTCGTCAGCGGACAGCTGACCTTATTGGTCATGGTATGCTCTTTCCGTTTGCATTCCAGCGTGATGCGGCGATCCGAGGCATTGTAGATTCGGATACGGAACTTCTCTCTGGGGTCGGTGCCGTTTTCGTTTTCCAAAAAGCAGCGGTTCTGCGCATCGTCAAAGTAGATGCTTCGGATGCTGTATGTCCCTGTTGCCGACGCATGGGAATCCGAAGGACAAATGTGGCGTATTCTTGCGAGGATCAGCTGAAGCTCTCCCTCGGAGCAGACGTATTTCAGCTCGTTCCGATAATGTCTGTCCTCGGAAACATCCGAATGGAGTAGTTTTTCAAGTTCTCTCATTGTACCTTCGCAAATACGGCTTCCAGGGCGATACCGCCGTCAACAGAAACTGTGACCGTTTCCCCGACTCCGTCCGCGTCTCCTTTCCATCCCACAAATTCGTAACCGTCGTTGGCGGCGGCCGTAACGGTGATGGGATAGTCTGTAAAATACTGCCCCGACCAGCTGCCTGACGACAGGTCGAGCAGGGAAGTGTTGACCGTCACACTGCCCATTTCCGGATGCGCAGTCGTGACCGTCACGGTTTCCAGAGAACCGGTCAGGCCGAATTCCTCGGCAAGGTGCGCTGCCGCATAGGCCGGGCGTTTCAGGAAGAAGCCGTCCTGCCAGTCCAGTGTGTAGCCGTAGTCGGCCAGCACCTTCTCCACATTTGCAGGGGCAAAATTGTTGTTAAGCATGTCCATGAAGGACAGGACAAACCGCTCCCGGAACTCTGGGCTACTTTTCAGGGAACGGAAAAGGGTTGTGGAATCCAGATCAAAGGTGAAATCGTTGGAGAAGGCGTTGATTTCCACAACATTGCCGTATTTGGGGCGGTATGGCATCCACGCGAGGGCGTCAATATCGTAAATACACCATCTCCACCGCTGGTCAGCGTAGGGCGATTTTCCGCGGGATGTACTGCGCCAGAGGACATAGTTGTGATTGTCGCTTAAATCGATGTTGCACAGATAGTAATTTGTTACGATGTAATCAATATAACTCTGTACATCCGTTTCTTCCTGAAATGCTTCCCATTCCTGCGGATCGGAAAAGTCAGTGTCAGCGACCCAACCCATGTACTCCTGATAGCGGATATTGTCCGCAGAGGAAGTGTCCTCGTCATGGACGGCTCCGTCTTTGACCAAAACGAACCCGTCAACATTATAGTGCTGCCGAAAATACTGCTTGTCGTAGCGCTCGAGCATATAGCTGTTATACAGGAACTCCCCATTCAGGAATACCTTAACTGGAATGCTCCCTTGGACGGATACGGAGCGGTTTGAAACAAGGCGTGAGGCGAGCGTGTCGGGAAAGTAGCTTTTCAGCATAACAGCGTGGGTGCTTATGCCTTCATAGAGGGCTGCCTGAAAGGTATTACTGCCGCTGTATTCCTCCCTGGCTGCAATCGTGAGACGTTTGTTTCGTTCCGCTCGGGCGGTGTTGCCCTGTAACCGTAAGCCGACAGCCTGATTTAGAATGTCGCCTGATTCGCCAAGCAACTCCGCCGTGGCCCTGACCTCGCGCTTTTTCTCAAAGTTCGGAACCGGTGCTTCCGTTGAAGAGTCGCCGCTCAGATACCATTCGTCATATTCCTTTCCGGTAACATAAATTCCGTCCTCGCCGAACAGATCATCGTACTCGAAAACAAGCGACAGCGTGTAGCCCCGTTCCGGAGGCTGGAGTCCGATAAAGTAGGTCTGCGTCAGGATTTCACTGGCAATGTCCCGTTCGTTTACGAAGACTGCCCGAATGACCGTTCCTTTTTCCACCGGCTGGGGATCGGGCGTGTAATTTTTCCAGTCAGTCACAACGTTCTGGACGGAATTGTACAGATTCTGTTCGGAAGACCGATTTTTCAGGGGGATTCCATCCTGATACAGCGTAGAATCAGCCGTGGGAGTGCTGCCGTCCGTGGTGTAATAGATACTGCCGTTGGACGGCGCGGTCAGGCGCAGCGTGAAGCCGTTCTCGTAATAGCCGCCTGAGACGGATGGCACAGGCATGGGAGCGGCGTTCCGGGCATTTATCCGGTCAAATATGACGAGACTCAGGATAAGAAGGATACAGGAAAAGACGATCAGGAGAATTCTGCGTCTCATATTGCGGCCTTTCTTACATTTTCTCCGGGGCGGAGAAGCCGAGGATGTGGATGCAGGTTTCCAGAATGTTTTTGGCTAAGCCCAGCAGGGCGATGTGTCCGGCTTTCAGGGTTTCGTCCGCTTCCTTGAGGACGGGAGTTTCGTGGTAGAATTTGTTCACCGCACCCGCCAGCTCATAGATGTAGGCGCAGATCAGGTTCGGTGCGGAGGAAGCCAGGGCGGTTTCCAGCGTGGGCTGTAAGCGGGTGATGACGTTCATCAAGTCCTTGGCGAAGGGGTTCGCCGGGGGCTGGATGGGAAGGTGCGCCCAATCGCCGTATTTCGCCAGAATGGACTTGATGCGGACGATGGTATAGAGAATGTAGGGGCCGGTGTTGCCCTCGAAGGCGGCGAAACGCTCCAGATCAAAGTTGTAATCCTTGGTGGGCTGGTTGCTGAGATCGCCGTATTTCAGGGCGGCAAGGGCGATTTTCGCGGTGGTATCGTCCACTTCGGAGGCGTCCACGATTTTGTTTTCCACGACCTTGGCACGGACGAAGGCCGTCATATCGGCGATGAGGGTTTCCAGCCGGAGAACGCCGCCGTCCCGGGTCTTGAAGGGCTTGCCGTCCTTGCCGTTCATGGTGCCGTGGCCGATATGCTCCAAGGCAGTGGTGTCGGGGACGATGCCGCATTTCCGGGCGGCGCGGAACACCTGCTCAAAGTGCAGCGCCTGTCGTTTGTCGGTGACGTAGAGCATCTTGTCGGGGTGCCAGTCCTGCATCCGCTGAACCATGGTGGCAAGGTCGGTGGTGGCGTAGATGGAGGAGCCGTCGGACTTGACCAGAATGCAGGGGGGAACCGCCTTCTTGTCCGTTTCCTCGGCCACGGGGATGACCCACGCGCCTTCGGAGAGAACGGCGTAGCTCTTTTCCTTCATCTCCGCGACCATGGCGGGGATATAGGGGTCGGCGTCGCTTTCCCCCAGCCACTTTTCAAAGTGGACGTCCAGACTGTCGTAGATCCGCCGCAGGTCGGGCACGGACACGTTCATGATGTGCTGCCAGATGGCGCGGTAACCCCGGCGGCCCTGCTGTAACTCAAAGGTCGCGGTGTGGGCGCGCTGGGCGAAAGCCTCGTCCACCTTCTTCCGGGCGGAGGCGGCGGGGTAAAGCTCCTCCAAGTCCGACAGGGTGAAAGGCGGCTCGGCAGGGTATTCTCCCGTAAAGTCCGGGTCAAAGTAGGGGAGGTTCGGCTGACGGTCCTGCAGTTCCGCGATGATCAGACCCATTTGCAGGCCCCAGTCGCCCAGATGCACGTCGCCGATGGTGTTGTAGCCGAAGAAGGCATACAGCCGCTTCATGGCTTCGCCGATGATGGCGGGGCGCAGATGACCGATGTGCAGGGGCTTCGCCACGTTGGCGCCGCCGTAGTCCACCACAATGGTCTTCCCCGCGCCGGTTTTCGCAACGCCAAAATCGGGGGCGGTGCGCATGGCTTCCAGATAGATTTCCAGAAACGCCCCGGAGAGCTTCAGGTTAATGAAGCCCGGCATGACGGCCTCCACCAGAGAATAGTCGGCGGCGTCCAGCTTTTCCGCTACCGCTTTCGCAATCTGGATGGGGGCGCAGTGGTACTGCTTCGCGGCGGCCAGAGCGCCGTTGCACTGGTATTCGCACAGGTCGGGGCGGTTGGAGACCGTCACCCGGCCGTAGGAAGCGTCGTAGCCGGCATCAGCAAAGGCACGCTCCATTTTTTCGGTGATGATATCAAGAATTTTTTCCATATCTTACTCCATATTTCTGAAATAGAAATCAGCCCTGCTGCTTGCGCTCGGCCATCCATGCGAGGTAATCGTCGTAAGTGCCGTACTTGTCGATGATGGTGCCGTCGGGCTGGAAGGCGATGACCCGGTTACAGGTAGAGGTCAGCAGTTCGTGGTCGTGGGAGGCCAGCAGCACCACGCCGGGGAAGGCTTCCAGACCCTTGTTCACCGCCTGAATGGACTCCATGTCCAGATGGTTGGTGGGCTGGTCAAGCAGTACCACGTTCGCACCGGAGAGCATCATCCGGCTGAGCATACAGCGCACCTTTTCGCCGCCGGAGAGGACGTTCACGGGCTTGAACACGTCCTCGTTGCTGAACAGCATCCGCCCAAGGAAGCCCCGGAGGTACACGTCGTCCTTCTTGGCGGAATACTGGCGCAGCCAGTCCACCAGTTCCATCTGATTCCCGTCAAAGTAGGGGGAATTGTCCTTGGGCAGATAGCTGCGGATGGTGGATACGCCCCACTTGACGCTGCCCTCGTCCGGCTCCAGCTCGCCCATGAGGATCTTGAACAGGGCGGTCTGCGCCAGCTCGTTTTCGCCCACGAAGGCGATCTTGTCCCCCCGGTTCACGGAGAAATACACCTTATCCAGCAGCTTCACGCCGTCCACGGTGACGGACACGTCCTTGACGGTGAGCACGTCCTTGCCCAGCTCCCGCTCGGGCTGGAAGCCCACGAAGGGATAACGGCGGGTGGAGCAGGGCATTTCCTCCACGGTCAGCTTGTCTAAGAGCTTGCGGCGGGCGGTGGCCTGCTTGGCTTTGGCCTTGTTGGCGGAGAAGCGCTGGATGAACAGCTGCAATTCTTCGATCTTTTCCTGATTGCGCTTGTTCTTGTTGCGCAGCATGGCCTGCACCATCTGGGAGGACTCGTACCAGAAGTCGTAGTTGCCCACGTACATCTTGATTTTGCCGTAGTCGATGTCCACGGTGTGGGTGCAGACGGTGTTCAGGAAGTGGCGGTCATGGCTCACCGCGATGACCATGCCGGGGAAGTCCAGAAGGAAATCCTCCAGCCAGTTGATGGCTTCGATGTCCAGGTTGTTGGTGGGCTCGTCCAGCATGACGATGTCGGGGTTGCCGAACAGTGCCTGTGCCAGCAGGATCTTCACCTTGAGACGGGGATCCACGGATGCCATCTGCTCATAGTGCAGCTCCGTGCCGATGCCCAGACCCTGCAGCAGGCGGGAGGCGTCGGATTCCGCTTCCCAGCCGCCCAGCTCGGCGAATTCGGCTTCTAAGTCGGCAGCCCGCAGGCCGTCTTCGTCGGTGAAGTCCGGCTTTTCGTAGATGGCGTCCTTCTCCTTCATGACTTCGTACAGGTGGGCGTTGCCCATGATGACCGTGTCCATGACGGTGTAATCGTCATAGGCGTTCTGGTTCTGCTTCAGAACGGAGACCCGCTTGGTGGGGTCGATGGTGACGGAGCCGTTGGTGGAGTCCAGCTCCCCCGTCAGGATGCGCAGGAACGTGGATTTGCCCGCGCCGTTGGCGCCGATGATGCCATAGCAGTTGCCGGGGAGGAACTGCAGGTCAACGTGCTGGAACAGCCACTGACCGCCAAACTGCATACCGAGATTGCTTACTGTAATCATTTCTTACTCCTTAACTTCTGGAATCTCTGAATAAATCGCCTTCGGCTGTCGGCGATTTAATCAGAGCTTCCATTTTTCGCGGCAGCATACCGCTGCACATAACTATACAGGATAATAATACCACATAATTTGAAATAATCAATCACGATTGCGCCAATTATGAATAAATCGAGAAATTTTTCCGAAAGCCCTTGCTTTTTTCCACAGGTGCGCTATAATATTAGCACTCAAATAGCTAGAGTGCTAAATAAACCAAGGATGTGTATTGATTATGGAAAAGCAGCAATTCAAAGCGGAGTCCCAGCGTCTTCTTGACCTGATGATTAACTCCATTTATACCCACAAGGAGATTTTCCTTCGTGAGATCATCTCCAACGCCTCCGACGCCATCGATAAGCTGGCCTACACGGCGCTGACCGACGACAAGGTGGGCATCAACCGGGATGAATTCGCCATCACCATCACCCGCGACCCCGAAAACCGCACCCTGACCGTTTCCGATAACGGCATCGGCATGTCGAAAGACGAAATGATCGAGAATCTCGGTACCATCGCCAAATCCGGCTCCCTGGGCTTCAAGCAGGCCATGGAGAAGAACGAGGACATCGACATCATCGGTCAGTTCGGTGTCGGTTTCTATTCCGCCTTTATGGTGGCTTCCTCCATCACCGTTATCTCCAAGAAGTACGGCGAGGACAAGGCATGGAAGTGGGTTTCCGATGGCGCGGACGGCTATACCATCGAGGAAACGGAAAAGGACGCCCCCGGCACCGACGTCATCATGACCCTGAAAGCCGATACCGAGGACGAAAAATACTCCGAGTATCTGGAAGAATACGAAATCCGCAGCCTGATCCGGAAGTATTCCGACTACATCCGCTACCCCATCCGGATGGAGGTCACCAAGTCCCGCCCCGTGGAGGAGCCGAAGGACGAGAACGCCGAGGGCGAGGAAAATAAAGCGCCCGAGTACGAGTCCTACACCGAGATGGAGACTTTGAACTCCATGGTGCCTATCTGGCAGCGGGACAAGAAGGACGTTACGGAGGAAGAGTACGAGACCTTCTACCGGGACAAGTTCTTTGACTACAATAAGCCCCTGCGTACCATCCACTACAACGTGGAGGGCAACGTTTCCTTCAAGGCGCTGCTGTATATCCCCGGCAAAGCGCCCTACGATTTCTACACCAAGGATTACAAGCGTGGATTGCAGCTGTACAGCAGCGGCGTGCTGATCATGGACAACTGCGAAGACCTGCTGCCCGAGCATTTCCGTTTCGTCCGCGGCGTGGTGGACAGTCAGGACCTGTCCCTGAACATCAGCCGTGAAATGCTCCAGCACAACCGCCAGCTGACCATCATCGCCCGGAACATCGAGAAGAAGATCAAATCCGAGCTGAAAGCCATGCTGGAAAACGACCGGGAAAAGTACGAGGAATTCTACGCCGCCTTTGGCCGTCAGCTGAAGTACGGCACCGTCTCCGACTACGGCGCACACAAGGAAGCGACCCAGGATCTGCTGCTGTTCTACAGCCACAAGCAGGGCAAGCTGGTCTCCCTCAAGGAGTATGTGGACGCCATGGCCGAGGGTCAGGAGAAGATTTATTTCGCTCCCGGCGAAAATAAGGAGCGTCTGAGCAAGCTGCCTCAGGTGGAGACCCTGACGAAGAAGGGCTATGACGTGCTGCTGTTCACCGAGGATGTGGACGAGTTCGTTCCTCAGACCCTGATGACCTATATGGAGAAGCCCTTCTGCAATGTTTCCACCGAGGATCTGGGCTTGCAGACCGAGGAGGAAAAGAAGCAGGCGGAGGAAAAGGCCGAGGAAATGAAGGGCCTGCTGACCTTCGTGAAGGAGACGCTGGGTGACCGGGTCAAGGAGGTCAAGCTGTCCTCCGAGCTGGGCAGCCACCCCGTGTGCATGACCCCCGCCGAGGGCATGAGCTTCGAGATGGAGAAGTATATGAAGCGGGCGAACCCCGAGTTTGCTTTCCCCGTCGGACGCGTGCTGGAGCTGAACCCGGAGCATGAGGCGGTGCAGGCCATGCAGAAGGCTATGACCGAAGACCCCGAAAAGGCAAAGGATTACGCAAAGCTTCTGTGCTATCAGGCGCAGCTCATGGCGGAACTGCCGCTGGACGACCCCTACGCTTATACCGAGCTGGTGTGCAGACTGATGAAGTAATCCTGACCGGCAAAGAAAAGGATTGCTTTTGCCGTGCTGGTGTGATAAAATATCCCCACCGAAAGAAAGGGAGGGTTTTATATGTCCTACACATATCCGTATATCAGTGACGCCATGGCGAACGGACTCCTGTCCGGGATTTTCAGCGGCGTTCCCACGACGCTGATCGGCATTGCCACCTATGTATTAAGCGCCTTGGGGCTTTACACCATCGCCAAGCGCCGGGGGCTGAACCACCCGTGGCTGGCCTGGATTCCCGTGGCCAGCGCATGGATCGTGGGTTCGCTTTCCGACCAGTACCGCTATGTGGTCAACGGGGAGAATAAGTCCAAGCGGAAGGTTCTGCTGACGCTGAACATCATTACCACAGTGCTGAGCCTGGTGATGGTCGCGTGCGGAATCGGAATGGTGGCGCAGGCGTTGATCGGCGCTGCGGGAGGCATCGACGAGGAGGCCATGGTGCAGGCCGTGATAGGGCCGCTGGTGGGCGTGCTGGGGCTGTGTCTGCCCCTGGCAGGCGTTGCCATTGCCTACGCGGTGATCTATTACATGGCGCTGTACGATATCTTCCGGTCTCTTGACCCCAATAACTGCGTGCTGTTTCTGGTGCTGAGCATCGTGTTCAGCGTGACGGAGCCGTTCTTCCTGTTCTTCAACCGGAACAAGGACGGCGGAATGCCCCCCAGACGCCCCGAGCCGGTCTGTATGCCCCCGGAACCGGACTGGTGCGATAACAGCCAGGACACGGGCAATACGGATTTCCTGTAATGGAACAAAAAATCCTGCTTTTCCTCGGAAAGGCAGGATTTTTTATGGTGACGGCCGGGACGGCATGGCTTGTGGGATGTCCGCTTGATGCGTGCAAATGTTTTTGGTGGGGAATCACTTTTTCCCATCAGACGGTTGACAACCGGGAAAATATCCAGTATACTAGGCAATATGCAATAAAAGACGGCTTCATTATTGGAGGAAATGACAAATGGTTATCAAATGGGATGTGACCATCCCCAGACTGTCCGGGGATACTCCCCGCAGAGCGTACATCTATCTTCCGGAAAGCTACGACGAAGAACCTGACCGGCGGTATCCCGTCATGTATATGTTTGACGGGCACAACGTGTTCTTTGACGAGGACGCGACCTTCGGCAAGTCATGGGGCATGAACGACTACATGGAGCGCACCGGAAAGCAGCTCATCATCGTGGGCGTGGAGTGCAACCATCAGGGCAACTGCCGGCTGTCGGAGTATTCCCCTGTGACCTTTGAAAATGCCGAGCTGGGGAAAATCCGGGGCAGGGGCAGCACCACCATGAACTGGATGGTAAACGAACTGAAGCCCTACATCGACGGGCATTTCCGCACCCTGCCCGACCGGAGAAACACCATTCTCGCGGGTTCCTCCATGGGCGGCCTGATGGCGCTGTATGGCGCGACGGCCTACAATTCCGTCTTCCAGCGGGCGGCCTGCCTGTCCCCCAGCCTTTGGGTCGCGCCGGGGAAGGTGATGGAGCTGATCGCCAGGGCGCGTATCCGCCCGGATACGACCATCTACATGGACTACGGGGAGAACGAAATGGCCAACCATGTGGCAAGTCAGGCGGCCCTCCCCTCCGCAGTGTACCTGCTGTTGACCAAAGGGGTCAATCTGGCCTTCCGCATTGTTCCCGGCGGCAATCACTCGGAGGCCAGCTGGGAAAAGCAGATCCCGATTTTTATGGAGTGCCTGGGACTTTAATAGAGAGAGCAAGAGGGAAAAGAAATGGAAATTCGCTACGAAAAACATTGGAGCGGCTGGCTGAACCGGGATATGGAATTCAAAATCTACGGCAGCTGCGGCAAGCCCGTGATCTTCATTCCCTGTCAGGCAGGGCGGTTCTGGGATTTTGAGTCCTTCAAAATGGTGGACTACTGGGCGCCATGGATCGAGTCCGGCAAGTGCATGGTCTTCTCCATTGACACCATCGACAATGAAAGCTGGGCAGCCATAGGAGCGGACAACCGCTGGCGCATTGAGAATCACGAAAAGTGGTACCACTACGTGGTGGACGAACTGGTGCCGTATATCCGGCACGTCGCCGGTATGGCCAACGGACACGATCAGGGCATTATGACCTTCGGCGCGTCCATGGGCGCCATGCATGCCGCGAACTTTTACTACCGCCGTCCCGGCCTGTTTGACAGCTGCTTCGCCATCTCCGGACTGTACGACAATAAGGAGTTTTTCGGCGACTACTGCGACGAGCTGGTGTACGCCAACTGCCCCTGTCTGTACTTGCAGAACATGCCCGACGACCACTATTACAAGGCCATCTACAACAGCCAGAAGAGCCTGATCGTCTGCGGTCAGGGCGCGTGGGAGGAGCCGCTGCTGGAATCCACCCGCTGGCTGGACACGGTCTGCTGCCAGAAGGGCATCCACACCCGGTTCGAATACTGGGGCTATGACGTTGACCACGACTGGCCGTGGTGGTATAAGATGGTGCAGACCTACCTGCCTTGGTTTTTAGGCTAAAGATATAAGGAGTGAGAAACATGAAGAACTTCATATTCATCTCCCCGAATTTCCCCATGACCTACTGGAAATTCTGCCGGGAGCTGAAAAATAACGGTATGCGGGTGCTGGGCATCGGCGACAGCCCCTATGACGATCTGCTGCAGGAGCTGCGTGACAGTCTGGACGAATATTATAAGGTTTCCAGTCTGGAAAATTACGACGAAGTGTTCAAGGCCGTTGCGTTCTTCACCTACAAATACGGCAAGATCGACTGGCTGGAGAGCAACAACGAATACTGGCTGATGCGGGACGCGGCGCTGCGCACCGAGTTCAACATCACCACCGGCCCCAAGCTGGACGAGATGGATAAGATCAAGTTCAAGTCCTGCATGAAGAAGTATTACGCCAAGGCCGGTATCCCCACCGCCCGGTATCATCTGGTAGAGGGGCTGGAGGACGCGCTGGAATTTGCCCACACCGTGGGCTATCCCGTGGTGGTCAAGCCGGACAGCGGCGTGGGCGCCTGCAACACCTACAAGCTGCAATCCGACGAGGACGTCCAGTGGTTCATCAGCAATAAGGACGACGCCGTATACATCATGGAGGAGTTCGTCAACGGCTATGTCCAGACCTTCGACGGCATCGTGGACTCCAAGGGGCAGATGCTGTTCGAGTCCGGCAATATCACGCCCCTGTCCATCATGGACATCGTGAACACTCAGGGCGATTCCGTGTACTATCTGGTGAAGGAGCTGCCGGAGAAGATCCGCAAGGCCGGACTTGCCACCGTGAAAGCCTTCGGGGTTAAGAGCCGCTTCGTCCATCTGGAATTCTTCGTCCTGAACGAAGATCAGGCGGGACTGGGCAAAAAGGGAGACGTGATCGGTCTGGAGGTCAACATGCGCCCCTCCGGCGGCTACACCCCCGAGATGTACAACTACTCCCAAGAGACCGACGTATACAAGATCTGGGCGGACATGGTGGCCTTTGACTGCAACACCAAACCCATCGGCGCGCATCACTTCTGCGCCTTCTACGGCCGCCGGGACGGACGGCGCTACAAGCTGGACGATTACGAGGTCATGATGAAGTACGGCAGCAAAATGGTCATGTGGGGACGCATTCCCGACGCCCTCTCCGGCGCCATGGCGAACCAGATGTACGTAGCCAATTTTGACACGGAAGAAGAAATGATGGCCTTCTACAAAGACATGGCCGCGACATACGAGGGATAAAAGAGATTAGCAGCCACGGCGGGTTTTCCTGCCGTGGCTGCTGTTGAAATTTATGCAGATATATGGTATAGTGAAGCCCGACAAGAAGGGAGAGTACGACATGAAGAAAATAACATGTATGCTGCTTGTGGGATTGCTTATTTTTGCATTATGCGCGTGTTCACAGAATAAGCAGTCTGCAATGTATATAAAGCCAAGCGATTTTTCGGAGGAAACCCAGGATGTTCTCAGCCTGTTTGATGATGAAATCCAGTTCTTCGACATTTCGTTTGATGAAACTGCGAAATCCTATGCAGTATCGATTTGGGTCTATCGTGACGGCGAATGGTTCGAAGACGGAACAACGGCTGGAAACATTGACCATGTAACCGGGAGAATAGCCGTGAGACTGACGGAAACCGGCTGTGATTTATATACCATCGATGAAAACGGCCATGTTAAGTATAGCTTCCCGACTGTAGACACGCCATTTGACGAGTCCACAGGAGTTGGCGGGACAAGAATTGACCGGGAGGTGCCGATTATGCTGAATAAAGAAATCCCTCTTTGGGTCAGAATCGGAACAACCGCGAACAGTATGCGTGTCCTGGATATAACGGACGATTTCAGAAATACCGAATGCAATGCGGGAGTCGCCGTTACCCTTACGGTATCTGATGTAGAGGTGGACGTAAAATGAGTACAAAGAAAGCCATCGGCGATTCATTTGCTGCAATATTCATTTTACTTATTTCGCAGCTTATCGCCCAGGGCATTGCAACCGCGTTTGGCCTGATAAAAGTCCCGTCCGGAGTCTGCAATATAATTGCGGGGGCTTTATATGCCGGATTGGCGTATGCTTTCCTGAAAATCTTTGCCGCCAAAATTGTGAAGCTGCCTATGGCGGAGCTGGAGATGCCGGAATTTGCCGTTAAAAAGAGATGGATTCTGACGGCTGTATTATTGCCGTCCCTGGTCAAAGGGAGCTATCTTCTGGCGTTCAGCGGTCAATACGTTTCGTCCAATATGAGCGGAACGCAAATTTTCAATACATTAAGCGCGGGCATTGCGTTTACCGGAATTGCGGCTGGATTTGTTGAAGAAATGGTATTCAGAGGTGTTATTCTGAATGTATTAAAGAAAAAGTGGAATATTAAGGCGGCGGTTATTGTCCCCTCGATATTATTTGGTTTTGTGCATATTCTGGGGATGAATTTTTCGGTAGGCAGTTGCTTGCTGGTCATTCTTGCCGGTACGATGGTCGGCGTTATGTTTTCCTTGATTGCAATCGAAAGCGGCTCCGTCTGGAACAGCGGAGTGGTACATGCCGTCTGGAATATTGTGATAATCGGCGGAGGACTGGCCATCGGGGAAAAAGCGGATGCATATTCCGTAATGACGTACGTTCTTGACTCTAAATTATTTGCAGTTACGGGCGGCGAATTTGGCGTTGAGGCATCCGCCATTTCACTGGTGGGATACATAATTGTGGCCGGTATGGCGCTTGCTATGATCCGGTCAGAAAAGAAAGTAGATCGGGTGCTTTAATGTGAAACCGAACGCCCCGGGCATCTGCCCGGGGCGTTTTGCGCTTATATCACAGCTTATGAAAAACCGGCTGCCGGTTTTCGAAGGTACAGACGTACCCGAAAATGTCTTTCAGAATGTCACAGGCGCGGAACGTATACTGCCCCACCCGGTTGCAGCGGTGGGCGTCGGAGCCGACGGTGACGATCTTGCCGCCCAGCTCCCGGAAGCGCCGGAAAATGTCGGCGGAGGGAAGAAAATCGCCGCAGCGGTCAACGCCGCTGGTATTCATTTCCAGCCCCTTGCCCTTTTCGGCCAGAACCCGGAGAATTTCGTCGATGACCTCTCGGTGGGCAACATAGGACAGGGGCGCGTGTGTGGGGTGACAGGGGGGCTTGCTGATATAAGTCAGATGTGCCAGTACGTCGAAATCCTCATGAACCTGAACACAGGCCAGCGTTTCCTCCAGATACCGCTGCTCCACCTGATAAACGGTCTTCCCCTGCCAGAACGGCTCAAAATACACGTCAAGCCCGTCCACAAAATGGATGGAGCCGAGGACAAAGTCAAAGGGACGCCGGTCAAGGTCTTTCCGGAACTGCGCCTGATTATCCCGGGTAAGGCCGAACTCCACACCCCGCCGGATGGTCAGCCCGGGAAGCGAAAGATGGTCGTATTCTGCGTTGTAGTCCTCCGTGCGGAAGGTCAGGTCGCCCATCTGCCCGGTGGGGTCATAGTCCAGATGGTCGGTGAAGCAGATTTCCTTCAACCCGGCGTCCAGCGCCGCCTGCGCCAAGGCGCGGCCGGTGTCGTGGCCGTCAAAGGAAACCCGGGAATGAATGTGAAAATCAAACATCTCTCTCTTTCTCCTCCCAAAACAGGCGGAACGCCGTGGGCAGCGCCGCCTGCGCGTCGATCTGCTCTGCCGTGAACCATGAAAAGCCGCCGGATACTTCGGCAACTTCCAGATAAATTCCCTTCATATTCCACTGGATGTGGGTGAAAATGTGCTTTCTCGAAACCTCCCGCAGAATTTCCCGGGGGCGAAGCCCCATCCGCTCCACCTCGGCCAGCGCCTGAGCTGTATCCAGATGTCCGGCCACATTGGGAAACTGCCACAGCCCCGCGAGAAGCCCTTTGCCCGGGCGCTTTTCCAGAGCATATTTTTCGTCGCATTGCAGAATGAACACGGTTCTGTCCTCCTGCCGCCGCTCCCGCTTGGGGGACTTGACAGGGAGGGCTTCCGCGGTGCCATGCTGATATCCGAGACAAATTTTCCGACAAGGGCAGCTGCCGCATTCCGGTTTTCGGTTGGGGCCGCAGACGGTGGCACCCAGCTCCATCAGCGCCTGCGTGAAGTCACCGGCTTCTTTCGGGTAAATGGCGGCAAGCCTTTCCCGGACGCTGGCTTTCACGGCGGGCAGATCGATAGGGGAGGGGTCGTCCGTCAGCCGGGAGAAGACCCGCAGCACATTGCCGTCCACAGCCGGGACGGGGAGGTCAAAGGCGATGGAGCAGACAGCGCCCGCAGTATACTCGCCGATCCCGGGCAGCGCCAGAACCGCATCGTATTCCCTGGGAAATTGGCCGTTGTAGCGCTCCTGAATGACCTGCGCCGCCTTTTTTAGATTCCGCACCCGGCTGTAGTAGCCAAGTCCCTCCCAGAGCTTGTGCAGAGCGTCGTCATCACAGTTTGCCAGAGCCTCCACGGTGGGCAAAGCGGCGAGGAAGCGGGCATAGTAGCCCTTGACAGCTTCCACCCGTGTCTGCTGGAGCATGATTTCCGACAGCCAGATATGGTAAGGCTCTTTCGTTTCCCGCCATGGCAGGCAGCGGTGGTTTTCCCGATACCACGGAAGCAGCAGCTCGGGGAGCATATTCAAATCCAGATTATCCATATCCAGCGTCTCCTTATGGTGGACATTTTACACCAGAAACACCGAAGCTGTCAAGGCGGCGCGGAGGGGAAGATAAAAAAGTTGGAAAAAGCGAAAAAAGCACTTGCATTTTTTTAAGAGATGTGGTACTATATTCAGGCATTTGAGAGAAGTGCGTATGCGCCAGTAGCTCAGTTGGATAGAGTGACTGACTACGAATCAGTAGGTCGGGGGTTCGAGTCCCTTCTGGCGTACCATGACGAGTGTTCTTATAGGATTTGATCCTTTGAGAACACCCGTCATTTTTATTGCCCATTTTGTGCCGGTTCGTAACTGACATAGACACCTCTGCGAGTGTTGACAGTTACATCTGGCACGGGCATAGACGGGGTATCCGGGATTAACAAGGCACCGACACAGTTGTAGTAGATGGTCAATTTCTGGACCCATTCACCGTTAATTTTCTCGGCTTGGTGGACCTCAATGTGGTTGACCAATTCGTTCAGCATCCGGGGCGTCAGCTTCTTAGCACGGGTATACTTGCGGACGGTAGACAGAAGCCGGAATTGACCATACTTGCATCGGTATAGACAGCCTGGGAATTGTTGATTTCTGCCAGGCCCTTGGCAGTCATTTCCACCGTCATAGCGGTTTTGCCATTCTGGGTATCGTTATAGGAAACGGTGAAATAGCCGTCTGCTTCCTTCCAGGTAGTCACCGCATTCTTGCAGGCGGCATCGGAGAAGATTTCTAAGGTCACATCCCCCTTGGTGTAGGTCAGGCCAGCGGACAGGGTATCAATGAAGGTGTAGCAGGACAGGTAGGTTGCCTCGGAGGTAATGCTGGGCAGGGTGGAAATGATCTGGTAGTCGATGGTATCACCAGCGGAAGTAGTGCCGGTATGAGCGTAATCGTCCGTCTTGCCAGTGTCAGCCTTGGCCTCCCGCAGCGTCTTTTCCAGGGAGGGAATTCCGGTCAGATTTTTGGGGTAAAGGGTAATATCGTAAATCCAGCGGGTGCCGCCGTCATTGGCGTTGGTGCCGTTGACGGAGGTCATGGGGACGGATACCAGGAAAGGATCGGTGGTGGAAACGACCATTTCAGGGACTTTGGTTTCTGCAACCAGATACAGACCCAGGGGCAGGTTTTCAGCTTTGGTCTTGCCGTAGGAATCCGTCAGGGGCATGGCCGTACCGTTGGTGGCAGCGTAACGCTCCATGGCGTTCTTCACGGTGGTGGCGTTGGCAGTCAGGCCGGAGGACAGGGCGGAGATCAGCACATCAGTCTGATAAAAATACTTGGATGCATCCAGAGCGTCCGCTTTTTCGTACCGATTCTTTCCGTCCGCCAGACCCAGGGCTTTCAGGAAGTCCGCACCCTTGGCCTTGTCCACGGCGTACAGGATTTCCACATGACCGTCGGTGGCTTCGGTTTCGCCGTACTGGAAAATATCAGCTACCTTTGCATAAGTAAACTCGACACCCTTAATGGCATATCCGTAGCCGGTTTCGCCGTTGCCCAGAGTGGAAGAAGCATTTCCGCCCAGAACATTGTTTACCCCGGTTTCGTCATAAACGCCGGTAGACACATAGCTGGAATCCCATACGCCGTCCTTTTCGGCGTTGGTCAGATCGTACTTGTAGATGGTCAGAGAGCCGGTTCGGGATTCGTCGATGGTTGCATTCTCCAACTCGGCGGCGGAGACAGCCACCGGGAAGGACAGGAGCAGTGTCAGAGCTAGGAACAGGGAAAGAATTTTTGTGATGCTTTTCATAGAGCAGTTTCCTTTCTTGAATATAATTTTGAGGTTGGATTTTGAATTTTGAACATGAAAAAACCGGGGCTTATCCCTGGCGTGGAAAAATACATGATTGCCCTTCTTTTCCACAGATTTTTTGAAAATAGATGTTGCTTTTTTCTAACGGATTGCATATAATAGTAGTGAACCGAGAGGTTCACAGCGGGTGTTTCGCCACCCACATCCCAAGTGCGAGGCTTTACAGCAGGTGTTCCGCCACCTATATCCCAAGTGCGGGGCGTTAATGATACGGGGGGATGCAAATCCCTCCGTTTTTTGTGAGAGGAATTACAGATATGAATATTCGATTTGAGAATCTGGGTCTATACAACATCGATACTGATTATCTGCGGTATCTCAACGGTATCGAGCCGGAAGTGCAGTTCACGCAGGAAAAGAACTATGAGCAAAAGCCCTTCCTCGGTATTCTTGTTACCATTGATACATATTCCTACTTCATCCCTCTGACCTCCGGGAAACCGAAACACGCCAAGTGGAAAAATGTGGGTCCTGCCCATTACCTGATTTACGAACAGGTAAAAAAGACGGAGCTTCGTAAACGGGATATTTTCAAATCCATTTCAGAGACGGATGCACTGAAAATTTTTGCTGCACTTGACCTAAAGAAAATGATCCCTGTTGCCGATGGTTTGTACAGCCGAATTGAGTTCGCAAAGCTGGAAGATCAGAAATATGCGGATCTACTTGAAAAGGAGTACAGATTTTGCCAGAAAATACAGGACGGTATTCTTTCTAAAGTCACCCAGATTTACAGGGAACAGAAAGAAACGGGAAAGGTTTATCCTATGTACTGTAACTTTTCAAGATTGGAAGATGCCTGCAATCAGTATCAGTCCATATGACTTTTGCCGGAAGCGGTTTGCTTCCGGCTTTATCAATGCCTTTTTCTGGATAGAACAGAAAGCATACAAAGGCAGCTGATAGCCGCAGCCAGCCCAAGCACCCGAAGAACGGCCCCGGATATCGCACCAGTTTCCGGCATGGTAAAGGTGCGGGCGTTGACAACGGTCAACTCTACGGACAGCGTATCCGTGGGAAGCGTGCCAGTAAACGCCGCCTCCGTGAGCAGCTTAAAGCCCTCCGGTGCTTTGGTTTCCGTCAGGCGGTACTGTAGTCCCGGATAGAGGTTGTCCCATTCCAGCAGTCCGTCCGTCCCGGTGGTCAGGCTCCCGTCCGTTACATCGGGATTGGAGCAGCCGCCCCGAACAATGGTTTCGGAGTAGGTCACGGGATGCCAGAGAGAACCGTCCTCACTCCATTCCAGCCGAAATGTTGCCCCCGCCAGATGAGCGCCGCTAATGTCGATCTTCTCCACAGTCACCTTGCCGGTGCGCAGAGCATTGACGAAAGATACTTCGGCGATCTCACCCTGTTTTACGGTAACGGTCTGTGGATTTTCACTGATGCATTGGTAAAGACTGTTTTCGGGAAGCAGTTCTTCTACCGTGTACTGACTGGGCAGCAGGTTCCCGGTCAGGATAATGCCGTCCTTGTTGCTGGCGAAGGGAGAGCCGTCCAGAACCTTTCCTTCGGTATCTGTAATCTTGAACTGCCAGCCCTCCACAGAACCGCCGCCCTCCATGGTTTTGGAAATTTTCAGCCTGCCATACTGGACATTGGTAAAGGTGATAGACACATCCTCATGGGGCTTGATTTCAAACTTGTGGATCGTTTCATCTACCATCCAGTATTCGTCCTCAAATCGTCCATGCTCGTCACCGGTTTCCTTCGCCCAGTAGGTGCCGGGGTCAAGGTAATAGCCCGCCTTACCGTCGGCATTGGTGATAAGGGTGCCGACCTTCTGGGTGCAGGCTTCGTCCGAATAGACAGTGATATGCCAGCCTTCCACGGACTGCCCGGTGTTGGTCTTTTTGTAGAACCAGACCAGTCCCTGCTCCTTATTGAGCCAAGTGTCCACGGTGGTTTCACCGGCTTTCACGGTCACATCATGGAAACCCAGCTCTGTGAGCCAATAATTATCCTCCGTGGGCAACTCCACAACCGTGTACCACCCTAACGGAAGATTTTGGGTGCAGGCATATCCGTTTTCATCGGTGGTGAAGTCTCCGTAGGAATTGCCCTCGGAATCTCTCACCCGGAATGTCCAGCCGCCAAGCTGATTGCCGGTGTTGGTGGTCTTGCGGATTTCGATGCGCCCATAGTGGGTGTTGGTGAAGGTGACTTCTGCGGTCTGACCAACTGCAACCGTTACAGACTTCACAGCGGTGTCAAATTCCCAATAGGGGGCATTTGTGGAAATCTCTTTGGCGTAGTAGGTTCCTTTCTGCAAATCCGAAACCGTAACCGTGCCATCTGCCCCGGTGGTGAATGGAGAGCCGGAAACAGAGTTGGTGCAGGCAGAATCCGTGTACAGTCCAATCTTCCAGCCACCCAGATTTTCGCCCGTATTGGTTTTCTTCACTAGCTGGACACTCCCGGTGTTTCTCTTGTTGTAAAAGCTCACAGAAGCCGTCTGTCCAGAGGTAATCGTGACCCGCTGGGGATTGGTGCTGGCACAGCTGTACAGGGAATCTATGCTGGAATCCGTATTGCCCAATTCCTTGACGTAGTAAGTACCCGCGGTCAGCCCCGTTACGGAGAGCTTTCCGCTGGAATTGGTGGTGTACGGCCCAGATACCAGTTTGGTGCAGGCAGAATCAGAATAAATGCCGAACTTCCAACCGGACAGGTTTGCTCCATCCTCCGTGTTTTTGGTCAGGCTGATATTCCCCAGGGAGGGTGCCTTGATCTTGAAATAAGCGTTCAATCCACTGCTTCCGGCGTTGTACAAAGAGATGGTCGTCTGATAAGAATAATCCGAACCTGTTCTTGGTGGAAAACGGGTTCGGATTATTTTTGTTCCTAGGACTCGAACAATAAAATGCAAATGTCCGGTGGATATTATTTTTTCGAGAATTCAACCATAATCTGACTCAGCAGCTTTTGCTGATGCTCGGTAAGACCGGGATATGGGGAATGATCGTTCGTAAATTCGTAAATCAGGGAATGAATGATCGCCTTTTGCGTGTCGTTCAGCCCATCTACCGAGACCATCTCCGCTTTATCTATCCCAACGAGAAAATCCAGTGACACGTTGAAAATCAGTGCGATCTCGGTCAGTACCTCCAGCGGAGGGATACGGAGATCATTTTCATAGGCGCTGATGACAGACTTGCTTCGATTCAGTGCTTTTCCCAGTTCAGATTGCGACATATTGCGATCCATACGTAATTGCTGCAAGCGTACTCCTAAATCAACCATTACTGATTTCCTCCCAATGTTTTGTATCAGTAACATTTTATTTTACTTGCGTTCTGTTTGAGTGGACTATACAATAGTTGCGTCTTGAATCAGTGGAATTATTTGCGGATGTGTTTTGAAATACAGAACGCGTAATAACAGGAAAGAGGCAAATCATGAGATGGAATCCACTTCCCGTTTTTTTCTGACGGACAGAATACTTTTCTATCCATTCCTCGACAAAATTGGGAAACGAATAATCTTGGCTTCTTCCGTAATTTGCATTAAAATATAGTTCTATTATACCTATTCTAAATATAATAGATTCTGTGCTTTCTCATTTCCCACGGTTATACTACTTACTGGAATTAAATCTGATTCTAAAGGGATGATTAACCGTGGACTTGAAGGCAGTCGGGAAACGAATCAAGGCAGCCCGTGAGCAAAAGGGGCTGACGCAGGAAGCGCTGGCAGAATTGGTGAATTTAAGCCCTATGCATGTCAGCGTAATTGAACGGGGCTTCAAGCCTACCAAGATGGACACATTCTGCAATATTGCCAATGCTTTGGATGTGTCCGCCGATACATTGCTTCAGGATGTCATCGATCACTCTGCCGATTCTGTTCCGTCTGATTTAGACGATCTCATGAAGGGTCTCCCCGCAAAGGAGCGGCGCAAAATATACCACTGCGTCAAAGCGTATATTGAAGCCTACTATGAAAACGGCTGATTTCGCCAGCAAGCAATCAAAAAGATTGCCTGCTGGTTTCCTTTTGCTATAATTCGACTGACTTCGACATGCCTTTTCCTGTATTATAAGCCTGTCAGAATTACTTATAAATATAAATTTAGGTTATCGGCTTTAGTAAGCAGGACACAAGATATAGGAAAACGTCCGAAATATTGGACACCAACAGATGTATACTGACACCAAAAGGAAGGTGTCGGAAATGTCCAAAAAGAAATCCCTGAGTTTCAACCAGTTTATCGAACGTTTTTCCACTGAGGAATCCTGCTCAAAGTACTGTACACGCTCAAATGGCCCCATGGTTATGTCTGCCCCAAGTGTGGGAGCCGCCATGGTTATGCGATCAGGGGATATGGACGGTACCAGTGTGCTGAGTGCCGGCACCAGACCTCTCTCACCGCAGGTACCATGATTCACCGCAGCCATCTTCCACTGAGGAAATGGTTCTGGGCGGTCTACCTTGTGGCCTGTGACAAGCGGGGAATCTCTGCGCTTGCCCTTGCAGGTAAAATTGAAGTCTGCTATGAAACCGCCTGGAATATGCTTCGCCGTATCCGTAAAGCAATGCAGTTGCGGGATGCGGATTATATGCTCAGTGGTATCGTAGAATTCGACGACTCCTATTTTGGCGCAAAAATAAAGGGAAAAGAAGGGCGTGGAGCAGGAAATCAGGGCGTATTTGTTGCCGTTTCTAAGGATAAAGAGGGATACCCTGAATACCTGAAAATGCAGACCACTGAAAATATCAAGAAGCCAGCGGTTCGTGAATTTATCACGAAGAATATTGCGTGCGGTACCACTGTTCAGACGGATGCTTTCAGAAGCTATCGTGAACCTTTGTCTGAGGGCTATATTCATGAGTATGAGGTGTTTGACCCCGACAGTGAGATGCTCAAATGGCTGCATCGCATTATCGGTAATGCAAAAGCGTTCATCAACGGCACCTATCACGGAACCAGCACCAAGCATATGCAGATGTACTTGAGTGAGTTCTGCTACCGCTTCAACCGGAGATCCTTCAAGGGTGCTATCTTTGACCGGCTTCTGCTTGCTATTGTGGGATGATCAATATCTTGTGGTATGCTTACTTAAGCCGATAACCTAAATATAAATTTATATGGTTCTGATTATTTATATTGGAAATGAGGCAATGGTATGTCGATTGTAAAATTCGAGCTGAATGAGACGCAGCTTGCGCTGCAATTAAGGAGTACGCTGGAACAGGCTGATTCCTGCTATGCAAAAGAATATCTTCCTTTTGCGCAAGCCAATGCGAAGTTATCCGATGATGCTTTTGTGGATACGCTGGAAAGACAGTTTGCTGCCAAACTATTGTATGTTGCATGGCAGGGCGTTCGCTGGAACTTGGATTGTTATCGAAATCCAATAAACAAGCTCCGGCTCCAAACCGATTATGAAGAACTTCATGGAGAATATCTTTTTTCTGCGCTTCCGCAGGTACAAGCCACCGAAGACGCCATATGTTCTTCTGCCCGGCAGTTTACCCCGGAGCAGCAAGCAATGGCAATACAAATTGCGGACTACTATTCCTATCTGGAAACCATAGGCTTCAAGCTTGTACACTATTGGGGCTTCCTGTGGGGCAACGAATTCTTCCCCAAAGTCGTTCCCGGGTATGCCGCTGATACCGTGTTTACCGCAAAGTACACGCATATGCTTGAACACGATCTTGGCATCAGACTTGCAGACCAGATGTAACAAACGGAGCCTCCATTATATGGAGGCTCCGTTTGTTAGCAAATACTGCCTGACGATCGATTACACCCTGTCCAGAATTCTTCCGTCCGTAGAAACGATCACCACGTCCCACGGGATCAGCTTTCCGCTGTTCAGCAGCGCTTTCTTCACCGCCTGCTCAATGCCGCCGCAGCAGGGGACTTCCATCCGAACGACCGTGATGCTGCGGATGTCGTTGTGCTTCAGAATCTCCGTGAGCTTGTCGGAATAGTCCACGGCGTCCAGCTTGGGGCAGCCTACCAGCGTGATGCGGCCCTTGATGAAATCCTGATGGAAATTGGCATAGGCGTAGGCCGTGCAGTCGGCGGCGACCAGAAGCTTTGCCCCGTCGAACCATGGCGCGTTCACGGGCGCAAGCTTGATCTGCACCGGCCACTGGCGCAGCTGGGACTGCTGGGGCGTCCTGACGTCGCAGGGGGATTCCTCCCGGTGAATGGCCCGCGCCGCGGAGCCGGGGCAGCCGCAGGGCAGTTTTTCTTCCTTTTTCGCTTTCGCGGCCAGAACGGCGGCTTCGTCATAAGCAGCCGCTTCCCGTTCTACGAAGGTGATCGCGCCGGTGGGGCAGGCGGGGAGGCAGTCCCCCAGACCGTCGCAGTAGTCGTCCCGCATCAGCTGCGCCTTGCCGTCTACCATGGCGATGGCGCCCTCGTGGCACGCCGCCGCGCAGGCGCCGCAGCCGTTGCATTTTTCCCGGTTGATTTCAATAATTCTGCGAATCATAATCCGTTCCTCCTGTTTTTGGGGGAAACTCTGAACAAATCACCTTCGGCTGGACAGCGGACCTTTTTCCCTAGCCGTGCGGCTTCACAAGCGGGAAATACACAAAGTATTCCTCCACTTGTGAAGCCTTCGTCTAGGAAAAAATCTCTCGCCGCCAGCTCTCGCCGATTTGTCCAGAGCTTCCCTTGACTTTATGGCCACAGTTTACTATACTATTGCAAAAACGTATGTTGGAATTCCAACAAAGGAGCGATTATGGAAGCATATTATGAAATATTGTCCCAATGTCCGCTGTTCACGGGGATAACGCGGCAGGAAATGCCGGAAATACTGAACTGTCTGGACAAAAAGGTGGTCGAGATACCAAAAGGCGACCCGGTGTTTCTGGAAGGGGAGCCTGCCCGGTTCGTGGGGGTCGTGCTGTCCGGCGGGGTGCAGATCGTCCGGGACGATTACTACGGAAACCGAAGCGTGCTGACGGTGGCCGCGCCCGGCGGGCTGTTCGCGGAAGCTTTCGTCTGCGCGGGGCTGGAGACATTGCCGGTCAGCGCCTTTGCCGTGCAGAACAGTACCGTGCTGCTGCTGGATTGCCGGCGGGTGATGACCGGCTGCGGCCATGACTGCCTGTTCCACAGCCGGCTGGTATACAATCTTTTGCAGGGCATCGCCCAGAAAAATCTGGCGCTGACGGAGAAGATACGGTTCATGTCCCGGAAAACGACCCGGGAAAAGCTGATGGAATTTCTTCTCGATCAGGCGAAGCGCCACGGCAGCGCGGAGTTTACGATCCCCTATGACCGTCAGGCGCTGGCGGATTATCTGGGCGTGGAGCGGAGCGCCATGTCGGCGGAGATCGGGAAGCTGCGGAAGGACGGGCTGATCGAAACCGGCGGCGCGTGGTTCCGAGTGGCGGCTTCTGACGGAAAATAATTACAAATGTGTAACAATATGCGGATTCTGATGGCTTTTTCGACACAAGATGTTGTGGGGATTATAAAAATTGTATTGACAATTTCTTAAATCGGTCTTATAATACTGAATAGAGAAACACGAGCAGAGGCGCTGCGTCCGTAACGGCGGTTTTGTCAGGGGGCAGGGCTTAACAAGGAAATGGGGTAATAAGGAACATCTGACTACATCGTCTGCGACTGTGAGCGGATCTTTTCCGCCCACTCTTCGGTATCGAAAACGGGAAATACAGCGCAGCCGTTGCCGGCGCAAGCCGGCTTACGGATGCGGCATACCACTTGCGGGTACACAAAGTATTCCTCCGTTTCCGATACCTCGATTGGTCGAAAAAATCTCTCGCTCACAGTTCTTGCCGGTTTAATCAGAGACTCCTAAAATTTCGGCTGCCGCGGGAAACCACGACAGCCGATTAGCATTATTTTGCCTGTTTCATGGAAAGGCTGATACGGTGGCGCTTTTCGTCCACGTTCAGCACGACCACTTTCACAACGTCGCCGACCTTGACCACCTCGCTGGGATGGCGCAGACGCCGGTCGCAGACCTCGGAAATATGCACCAGACCGTCCTGATGGACGCCGATGTCCACGAAAACGCCGAAGTCAATGACGTTGCGCACCGTGCCGGTCAGCTCCATGCCGGGCTTTAAGTCCTTCATTTCCAGCACGTCCTTGCGCAGAATGGGGGCGGGCAGCTCGTCACGGGGGTCGCGGCCGGGCTTGCTCAGCTCCTTCACAATGTCAAGCAGCGTCGGCTCGCCCACGGCGCATTCCGCAGCGGCCTTGCTCAGGCCGTAGGCGTTCAGCTTTTCCGTCAGGGCAGAGAAATCGTCGCCCTTTTTGCAGCCCAGAAGGTTCAGCAGCGCCTTTGCGGCGGCGTAGGACTCCGGATGGACGCCGGTGTTGTCCAGAATCTCCTTGCTTTCGGGGATACGGAGGAAACCGGCGCACTGCTCAAAAGCCTTCGGGCCGAGCTTGGGAACCTTTTTCAGCTGTGCGCGGCTGGTGAAGGGGCCGTTTTCCTCCCGATAGGCGACGATATTCTTCGCCGTGGTGGAGGTCAGACCGGAAACCTGCTGTAACAGGCTCCGGGAGGCGGTGTTGGCATCCACGCCCACGGCGTTGACGCAGTCCTCCACCACAGCGCCAAGGGCGGCGTCCAGCTCCTTCTGGGGGCAGTCGTGCTGGTACTGTCCCACGCCGATGGCCTTGGGGTCGATCTTCACCAGCTCGGCAAGGGGGTCCTGCAGCCGCCGGGCGATGGACACGGCGGAGCGGAGATTGACGTCGTAATCGGGGAATTCCTCCGCCGCAAGGGGAGAGGCGGAGTAGACGGAAGCGCCAGCCTCGCTGACGATCATGTAGCTGGCCTCCGGGAAGGATTTCAGCAGCTCCACGGTCATGGCCTCGGTTTCCCGGGAAGCGGTGCCGTTGCCGATGGCGATGTGCCTGACGCCGTATTTGCGCATGAGGACGGACAAGGAGGAAATGGCCTCCTGCTTTTTCCGCTCGCTGAAAGTGGGATAGACCACGGTGGTGGCCAGAACCTTGCCGGTGGCGTCCACCACGGCGACCTTGCAGCCGTTGCGGTATCCGGGGTCAAGTCCCATGGTGACGAAGCCCTTGACAGGGGGCTGCATCAGCAGCGGCTTCAGATTCAGGGCAAAATTGCGGATAGCGCCCGCGTACGCCCGGTCGGACAGGTCGCTGCGCACCTCCCGCTGGATGGAGGGGAAGATCAGCCGCTCATAGGCGTCCTCAGCGGCGGCGCGGACGAAGGCGGAGACCTGCATGGTGGGCTTCAAAGCGGCGCGGCACACCAGCGCTGCGCCCTCATTGCCCGCGAGAATGACGTTGGGCTTGAGAACGCCCTCTTTTTCGCCCCGGTTCATGGCGAGGATCTGGTGATCCAGCACCCGGGAGATGGGCTGGGAGAAATCGTAATAGATCTTGTAAACGCCGTCGGCCTCCGCGTCCTCGGCGGCGGTGCAGGTCAGCATTCCCCGGCGCATCACCAGCTCCCGCAGAGACTTGCGGATGTCGGCGTCGTCGGAAAGATCTTCGGCAATGATGTCATTGGCACCCTGTAAGGCTTCCTCCACGGAATTGACGCCCTTTTCCGGGTCGATATAGCCCTCGGCCAGCACGGCGGGGTCTTGTCCGTCCTGAGCGAAAATGGCCTCGGCCAGAGGCGCAAGCCCTTTTTCCCGGGCGATGGAGCCGCGGGTGCGGCGTTTCTGCTTGTAGGGGCGGTACAGGTCTTCCACCTCCGCCATGGTGGCGGCGCTGTCGATGGCGTCGGACAGCTCCTGCGTCAGCTTGCCCTGATTTTCGATGGACTTTTTTACCTCGTCCCGACGCTCCTGAAGATTGCGCAGGTAGGTCAGGCGGGTCTCCAGATTCCGCAGCGTCGTGTCGTTCATGGCGCCGTGCATTTCCTTGCGGTAGCGGGCGATAAAGGGAATGGTGTTGCCCTCGTCCATGAGGTTCACCACATTCTGAACATATTCCAGCTTCTGACCCAATTCCTCGGCCAGAATTTCGGGGATCGATTTCATGTTTACTGCTCCTTTGCGATCGTTGGATGGTGTGAAAGAGATGATCGGAAATTCTATCCCGGGAAGTATACCATGGATTTGAAAATCCCGCAAGTTTTTTCTTGACAATCTTTTCCCACCGCGCTATAATGTGCAAGTACTCCATGGGCCTGTAGCTCAGCTGGGAGAGCGTTCGGTTCGCATCCGAGAGGTCGAGAGTTCGAGTCTCTTCAGGTCCACCAAACATAAGAAATCCGAACCTTAGACCGCAATCGGTCAGAGGTTCGGATTTCTTGTTTTTCCCAATGATAGCCGCGACGGTTGGCAGACAAGGCGGGCAGGCACTGGTTGTGCCTGCCCGTTTGTATGGATTTGGAGATTTCCCTTACGGCTTTGTGAGAATGGCGCTCATGTCGGTCATTTTTTCGCCCAGGGTGAAGGTGACGGCCTTGGTGTCGTGGGTTAGGCGGTAGGCTTCGCCGCTTTCGCCCTTGCTCAGCAAATCGGAGAGCAGGAACGCGGACGCTGCGCCCTTGGTGACAAAGATGATTTTCTCCACGCCCTGCGACTTGAGGGTGCGAAGGCCGCTGAGCTTGCCCGTGAGAATGGCGAAGTCCTCGTCAACGGTGACGGTCAGCACGCCGCCCGTTTGCTCCGCCGTGTAGGCGATGTCCCTGCCGTCCCTGTCGGTCACGCGGTAGAGGGGGAGTTTTAACCGGCTTCCCTCATCCGGTATGGTGTGGGTTTCCCCGCACTGGTCATACCGCACACACTTTGCGGTTTTCGTGCCGTCGCGCGCATAGGTCGCATCGTTGTTGGAAATATAGTCCTCAAAAAGATGCCCCAGCTTGCTGTCTGTGTCCGTTACCGTGTCTGTTGCCATACAGCCGCCTTCGCCGTAGCGCACGCACTTAGCTGTCTTGGTGCCGTCCTGTTCGCAGGTGGCATTGTTGTCGGAAACATAGTCCTCAAAGAAATGCCCCAGCTTGCTGTCCGTGTCCGTTACCGTGTCTGTTGCCGTACAGCCGCCTGTGCCGTAGCGCACGCACTTGACCGTCTTGGTGCCGTCCTGTTCGCAGGTGGCGTTGTTGTCGGAAATATACGCCTGCCCTGCAAAGCTGTGGTTCAGGGCGGGGATATCCTCGTTTTTTGTGTGAGAGGAATGCCTTGTGCAGGTGTAAGTCTTAATTCCCTTTTCCGTGCAGGTGGCAGGCTTTGTCACCCTGCCGCTGTCCCACGCATGGTCTCCGGTTGGGTTTGTGATCGTTTCGCTGGGAGTTCCCGTCATGACACTGCCGGGCGCGTAATATTCGATTTTCCCGCTGGGGTTCAGCGCGCAAATATCCGGCTCGACCTCTGTGCCGTTCACCGGACCGTTTTGGTCACGTACGCCGCCATTGCCGATAGGGGCTCCCTGTCCGTCGCTGTCTGCCTTGCCGCCCCGCACCTTCAGCTTCGCATCGCCGGAAACCGTGACGTCTCCGCTGCTGCGTGCATCAAGGCCGCCGCCAATGCCTGCGCCGCACCTGCCTCCGGCGGCACTGACCTCGCCGCCGGAGATCGTGATGTCATTTCCATCCCGATGCATTCCGCCGCCGATACCCGCAGCGAACATGCCGCCGGTGGCAGTGACCTTGCCGCCAGAGATGGTGATGTTATTGCCATTGCCCCAGCCTCCGCCGCCGATACCGGCACCGTAGTTGCCGCTATTTGCGGTGACTTCGCCGCCGGTGACAGTGATGTCGCTGCCGTTACCGTAAGCACCGCCACCGATGCCAGCACCATAATTCCCGCCCCGCGCCGTGACCTTGCCGCCGGTGATGGTGATGTCGCTGCCAGCGCCGCTGCTTCCTCCGCCGATGCCTGCGCCGTCCTGACCGCCCTTGGCGTTCAGGGAGCCGTCTTTATCCTTGTCCTGAATGGTCAGATTACCGTCGTTGTTCTTTTCCAGGCCGGCATGAGAGTGACCGCTCTTAAGCGCGTTGCTTCCGTTCAGCTCGATGTTCACATTGCCCTCGCCGGTGGTGGAAACGGCGGCCTTGCCCGCACCGCTCACGTCGATGTTCACGCCGGAGAGGGTGACGTTTGCGGTCTGATCCTTCTCCGCGTTGATAGTGACGGTGTTTCCCGTGGAGCTTCCCGTAATGACGGGGGCGCTGTCCGGAACATCGACCTGCGACCCCTGGGTAACTGTCTGCCCGCCGCTCCCGGCGTTTACGATGATGTCGCCGTTGCCAATGTCCCAAGTCGCCGCCAGCGCCGACATGGGCAGGCTGACGAAAAGCAGCAGCGCAAGGAGCGTTGATACGATGATTCTTCCCTTCATGTGCAAATGCCTCCTTTGTTTTTCTGGTCGATCGCCTCGATTTCTTTTTTTACGTATACACAGTTATACTATCAGACAATTCGGATATTTGCAAGAGCTTGTTCGGGCAAAAATCTGCTTTTGATGCTCTCGCCGTATGTCTGCCAGTTTGCTGCTGGTATGTATAGAATTGCTCCTTTGTCATTTCTGCACCTCTTTTCGTTTCCTGCCCATATCACGCAGGAAAAGGGACGTTTCGGAGAATTACTTTCAAAACTTCCTATAAAGTTCGGAAATAAAGAAAAATCTGCCTTTTTACCGTATAGTTGTCTCGATACAATCCAACTGGGGATGAAAAAAAGGACGGCGGTAATTTACCGTCGTCCTTTTCTGGTAATTCCAAATTGCAGAGTAAAACCAAGCGCAGAGCCATGGAAAAGGAAAACGCCGAAATCCTTTAGAGATTTCAGCGTTTTTCTTTATTTGGTCGGAGTGTCGGGATTCGAACCCGAGGCCTCTTGGACCCGAACCAAGCGCGATACCAAGCTTCGCCACACCCCGTTAACTCTGGTATTATAATGAATTATTTCCCCATTGTCAAGTGCCAACCGCCGCTTTTTCCGCCTGTCCGTATTTTTATCACGCCGCGCTCATACACTTCCTCGAGGTGGTTTACATGAGTTACCGGGTAGAGTACTCTTCTTCCGGAATCAAAAGAACGCAAATCCGGCAGAGAAACGGCAGAGCCTTGTTGCTGACGGCAGTCTGCTTTCTGATTTTCCTGCTGATCGTCGGCGGATTCTGGCCGAAAGGGGCGCAGGCGCTTCGGGAGATGCTTCTCCCCGGCGACAGCGAGTTGACGGCGGCCGCGTGGGCGGAACTGACCCGGGAGCTGCACGCCGGGGCGCCGGTGAGCACCGCAGTGGAAAACTTCTGCCGGGAAGTTTTTGCGAATGCGGGACTTTGTCCGGGTTGACGTTTCCGCCTGCCTGATGGGCGCGTTTCTGCTGCTGACGCTGCCGCTGAACTGGCTCCTGTCCGCGCTGGCAGCGGCGGCGTTTCATGAGCTGTGCCACGGGGCGGCTATTCTGCTCCTTGGCGGGCGGATCTGGGGCGTTCGCATCGGCGCGGGCGGGGCGGTGATGGAGACGGAACCATTAAGCAGCGGCAAAGAGCTGGTTTGCGCTCTGGCAGGCCCCGCAGGAAGCCTGCTGCTGGTGCTTATGTTTCGGGTGTTCCCACGGGTGGCGGTCTGCGCACTGGTGCAGGGGGCTTTCAATCTGCTGCCGGTGTTCCCACTGGACGGCGGGCGGGCGCTGCGCTGCGCTCTGACGCGGTTTTGCCCAAAATGGGCAAATCGCATTGCAATTTCGGCAGAATGGGGAATAATAGGGGTATTGGGCGCTCTCGCACTGACGGCCACATTTTACTGGAAGCTGGGGATGCTGCCCCTGACGGCGGCAGCTTTGCTGGCAATCAAAGCATTCCTGCGAAAAAGACCTTGCAAACTGACACGGTTCGGGGTACAATAGGCGGAGAACTTTTTAATGAGGTATCACTATGACCGAACTGATGCAGCGCATTCTCCCCACCGTGCAGAAACCGGCACGCTACACCGGCGGAGAATGGGGCGAGATCAAAAAGGATTTGAAGGACGTCCGGGTACGCGTGGCCTTCTGCTTCCCGGACACCTACGAGATCGGCATGTCCAACTTAGGAATGCGTATCCTCTACGGCGTCATGAACGGGATGGACGGCGTGTGGTGCGAGCGCGTGTTTGCCCCATGGGGGGACATGGAGCAGGCCATGCGGGACAACGCTCTGCCTCTGTGGGCGCTGGAAAGCCAGACTCCCGTCCGGGAGTTCGACATGATTGCCTTTACCATCGGCTATGAAATGGCGTACTCCAACATCTTAAATATGCTGAATCTGGCAGGCGTCCCCCTTCGCTCCAAAGACCGGCAGGGACTGAAAAACATCGTGTTCGCCGGAGGCGTCTGTGCCTTCAACCCGGAGCCGCTGGCGGACTTTATCGACTTTTTTTCCTTGGGCGAGGGCGAGGACATCACCGTGGAGATTTTGCAGCTCTACGACCGGGCAAAGGCCGAAGGGTGGAGCAAGGATGTTTTTCTCCATGAAGTGGCGAAAATCCCCGGCGTGTACGTCCCCAGCTTCTACCGCCACGAATACAACGCCGACGGCACCCTCGCCGCCATCGTGCCGTTGGAGGGTGCGCCCGAGACGGTGACAAAGCGCATCATCGAAGACCTGGACAACGCCTATTTCCCCACCAAAATGATCGTTCCCTCCACGGAGATCGTCCATGACCGTGCAAATCTGGAGGTGTTCCGGGGCTGCATCCGGGGCTGCCGGTTCTGTCAGGCGGGCTTCTCCTGCCGCCCGGTACGGAAGAAAAGCCCGGAAGTGCTGTACCGTCAGGCGGTGGAGACCCTTCGCGCTTCCGGAAACAACGAGATCACCATTTCCAGCCTGTCAACCTCTGATTACCGGGGGCTGAAAGAGTTGACGGACAAGCTGATCCCCTACTGCACGGAGAATAAGGTCAGCCTCTCCGTTCCCTCCCTCCGGGCGGACAATTTCTCCCGTGACCTGATGGAACGGCTTCAGGCGGGCGGCCGGAAAAGCAGCCTGACCTTCGCCCCGGAGGCGGGAACCCAGCGCCTGCGGGACGTCATCAACAAGAATCTGACCGAGGACGAAATTCTGACAACCTGCGCCAACGCCTTTTCCGGCGGCTGGAACAATGTCAAGCTCTATTTTATGCTGGGTCTGCCCACGGAAACGGACGAGGACGTGCTCGGCATCGCGGAGCTGGTGTACAAGGTGATCCTGACGTGGAAGGAACACGCCGTGAACAAGAAACGGGGCCTTCGCGTTCACGTCGCCACGGCGTACTTTGTCCCCAAGCCCCACACGCCCTTCCAGTGGGAACAGCAGATCACGCCTCAGGAATATCTGCGCCGCTGCCATCTGCTGAAATCCCATTTCTATTCCAAGTCCATCGAATACGACTATCACGCGCCGGATTTGAGCCGGCTGGAAGCGGTCTTTGCCCGTGGCGACCGCCGGCTGGGCGCGGTGATCGAGGAAGCCGTGAAAAACGGCGCGCGGCTGGACGGCTGGGACGAATATTTTGACTATGCCAAATGGCAGGACGCCTTCCGCAAATGCGGCGTGGACGGGGACTTCTACACCGTCCGCGGCTACGGCGAGGACGAGCTGCTGCCCTGGGACACCATCGACGTGGGCGTGACAAAGAAATTCCTGAAGCTGGAGCGAAAACGTGCCTACGAGTCGAAGATCACCCCGGACTGCCGCCACGGCTGCGCGGGCTGCGGCGCGGAAAGGCTGCTGCGGGAGGTGTCGTGCGATGCTTAGAGCGCTGTTTCAGAAAACAGGCAACGCCGTGTATATCTCCCATTTGGATTTGATGCGGCTGTTCCAGCGGGCATTCAAGCGGGCGGGACTGCCCCTGACCCACACGCAGGGCTTCAACCCCCGCCCCTCGGTGTCCATCGCCCTGCCCCTGAGCCTTGGCGTGGAAAGCCAGTGCGAGCTGCTGGATTTTGAGTTGGAAACGGATACGTTTTCAAACGAGGATATCTGCACCCGGCTGAATCAGGCGCTTGTGGAGGGCGTACACGTCCTCTCGGTGTACGCCGGCGGCGGAAAAATCAAGAATCTGGCGTATCTCGACTGCGCCGTGCTGCTGGAGTACGACGCGGGCGTGCCGCAGAACGCGGCGGAACAGATCGAAGCCCTGTTTTCCCGTGAGGAAGTGACCGTGGAAAAAAAGGGTAAAAAAGGCGTGGTGGAGCAGAATATCATCCCCATGATACGAAAGATTTCTGCCGCACCGGTGTCGGGCAACGTTGTAAAGCTTGAGGCGCAGGTCTGCTGCCAGAATCCGTCCCTGAATCCCATGCTGCTGGGCGCCGCCGTAAACAAATACCTCCCCGACCTCGCGCCGGATTTTATCCGGTACAGCCGGGTGGAAATCTATGATACCAACGAAACCATTTTCAGATAAGGAGTAACGTCAAATGGAAGAATATATTCTGGAAGAATGCCCCATCTGCCGGGGCGCGGGTCTGCTCATGCACGAGGGCGGCTGGAACGTACAGGTGGAGTGCGCGGATTGCAGCGCCCACACCGTGTACGTGGAATACGAGGACGAGAACGAGAAGGCCGAAGCCGAGCGGAAGGTCATCCATCTGTGGAACATCGGCAAGGTGATCACCAGTGAGCGCGGCGAGTGAGACCGGGGCGCTCCTGCGCCGTCGAATTGCCCAGGTCAGTGAGTTTGCCCCCGGCTCCATTGGGGACATGCTGCACTTTGAACTGCTGGACTGCGACCCGGAAGCGGGGGACTATTTTCTCTCCTGCCGGACGGAAACATGGATGCGCAACCCCGCGGGGACGCTTCACGGCGGCCTGTGCGCGGCGGTGCTGGATCAGGCGATGGGACTGATCCCCTACTGCCTGAAAACGGAAGCCGGGATCGCGCCCACCGTGCAGCTCAGCGTGAACTACCATCGCCCTCTGAATCCGGGGGCAGAGGTGGTAATCAAGGTGCATGTGGTTTCCGTATCCAGAAGCCTGATAACCCTGTCGGCAGAGGCCCGGTCAAAGGAAAACCCGGAAAAACTGTGCCTGTCCGGCACGGGGCTGTACCTCTGGAAACCGGCGCAATGAGGTCGCTCAGACGCCGCCGCGAAAAAATAATAAAAAAAGGAAAAATAATGGTTGCATTTTTCGAGAAGGTGTGCTAATATATTCAGGCAGTCGAGAGACGCAATCAAAAATCCGGGTGTGGCGAAGTTTGGTATCGCGCTTGAATGGGGTTCAAGAGGCCTCGAGTTCGAATCTCGACACTCGGACCAGAATGCCGTGAGATTCGTATGAATTTCACGGCATTTTTCCATCTTTTCCAATCTATCCAAAAAGCGCAGAAGTCGAATTCTGACTTCTGCGCTTTATTTTTTGATGTGTTCCGTCCGGCGCTGCCTTGAATACCGGGCAGCTTCCGGCTATTGTTTATTTTCCGCCCCGTACAGCCCGCAGTTGTGCAGAAAGGCAAGAACCATTCTTTCATACTCCGTCCGCGCCATAACGATAGACCGGGCGTGGTCTGCATTCTCGAAAAGATGCAGCTCGCTGTTGGGATTTACGCAGGCTTTGTGCAGCATTTCACTGTGGGTATACGGAATCAAATTGTCGCTTTTTCCGTGCATTAGGCAGATCGGTACGTTTTTTCCTTGCACCGCCGCAATCGGGCAGACGGATTCCACGTCGTAGTCGTATTTTCGCTTCGCGCGGCGGCGCAGAATCGGCCAGACCGGGCCAATGGGAATGTGCAGATTGCGCTTTAACCACTGGGCAAAAAGCAGCTTGCTGTCCGCGAAGGGACAGTCCGCGATCACAAAATCCGGCGTCTCGTACTTGAGCGTCAGAAGCGCGGTGGCCGCGCCCATGGATTCGCCGTGCAGGCCGATGACGCAGTCCTGACCGAATATCTGCCTGACATAGGCGATGATGGCGGCCACGTCCCGCGCTTCGTTCTGCCCAAGGGTGCAGAAGTCTCCCGTGGATTCACCGAAATAGCGCTCGTCAAAAATCACGGTGCTGAACCCGGCGCGGTAGAAAATATCCGCATATTTGAGGTCGGAATACCGGTTTACGGTGTGCCCATGGCAGATGATCGCCACCTTGCGGGGCGTTCCGGAGTCGGCCGGATTCATCATGTACTCGCCGGAGATGTCCGCGCCCGCACAGTGGAGGACGAAGGGCGTCCGCTGCCATTTTGTTTCATATGCTTCGATGCAGTCGGAAAAGCCATTTGTCGTTTCCAGCGCTTTGACGTAATCGACGTCGTAGCGCACCGGATTTACGACCATCTGAAGACACTTTTCCGCAATCAGCGCCGAAATGGCGAAAACTGCCAGCAAAAGCAGCGCCGCGATCATGCACCAAATCAACGTACCGGCTCCTTTGCTTCCCGCGCCCGGCGCTGCCGTGCGGCGAAGAACAGCGGCACAAAGGTCGCCAGAACCAGCAGTGTGGAGATCAAAAACAGGACGTGAGTGGGAAGATACGCTGCAAATCCGTTGGAATCCAGAATCTGTCCGTTGTTTTTGATGATGGGATTGGCAATGAACGGCGATACGATCCACGGAATGAGGACGAAGAAAACGATGCGGAAGCCCTCAAACTGCCCCTTGGACTCCTCTGGGAAAAGCTGCTTCATCCAGACGGAAGTCACCTGCATGAACATGATGTAGCCGCATCCGAAGAAGAACAGGCCGATCAGCAGCGACCAGTTCCAGATGGTGCTGGGATCAACGTTTTCCGGACGCCCGAAGAGTCCCACGATCCCCACGCCGAGAAAGCTGAGCAGGACAGAGATGGACGTGGCGAGGACGAATTTGTTCTTGCTCAGAAGCTTGGAGGCGGGGACGACCGAAAGCATACCGACGATCAGAGCGATGCCCTGAATGATTCCGATGCTGTCGGCGCGGAATCCCAGATAATAGATCATGTAATTTCCGATATGGGGATAGTACACGTTGAAGGCGATGAAATACACGGTCAGCACAAGGAAAACCCAGACAAGCTCTTTCATTTTGATCAGCTCACGGAAATTGAACGCGCTGAAAAGCTGCTTTCCGAAACTGCCGTTTTTGCTGGGCTTGAGCTGCGGGGCGTCCTTCATAAAGAGGATCGCCGCGATTCCGAACAGAATTACGAAACCTCCCATGACCACGAACAGGCGCATATAATTGTCGCTGCCGCCGATGAGCATACCGCCGACCACCGTGCCGACGATGGTGCCGATGATGGGCTGGGTGGCAAGGGCGGCGCCGATGGAACCGCGGTTCTGCTCGGTCATCATGTCGTTCAGCCATGCGTTGTAGCCCGCGTCATTGCCCATGGAGCCGAAGAAGGACATCAGCGCGTCGGCACAGACAACAGCCGTCGCCGCAAGCATCAGAACCTGGGCGGAACTCGCAGGCTGGCCGCCGGTGATCCATTCCGTCGTGCCGAACAGGATCGTGAAGATGCCCCAGAGAATGTATCCGATACCGATGAAATTTTTCCGCTTGCCCTTCCGGTCGGACAAGGTTCCGAACAGGAAGGTTGCGATGGTAGTTGCGATGGCCGAAATGGCGACCATCCAGGAAATGATGGTGGGGTCCTTGGCGATTTTGGCGTATACGAAGGTATTGAACCATTGGTTTTCGATGTTCCAGCATAACTGTCCCACAAGGCCAAGACCCCAGACAAGTACCCAGAAGCGAATGTCCCGTGTGCGTTTTTTCTCCATTTCGGATTGCCTCTTTTCGTTTGTATGTGGGTTTATTGTATTTTATAAAAGTAAGGTTGTCAATAGATTCCTTTTTGGGCAGAATGACGTTTCTGCTTTCTACAGAATCGGGACAAAAAACGCCGGAATCACGGGGATTCCGGCGTTTTCGTCGATTTATGTAGAAGAAGCGCAGCCGGCAGGGGATTCATCCAGCTGCCTGACCGTAATGGAGGATACCCTGTGGGCGTCCAGCTCGGAAACCGTGATCTCCAGATGCTTCGTGGTGAAGGACTCACCCTTGACCGGCACCTTGTTCAGCTGCTCCATGACCCAGCCGCCTACGGAGACGCTGTCGGATTTCAGTTCCACGTCAAAGAACTCCATGAAGTCCTCCAGACTGACGGAACAATCGACCCGGTAGAGGTTTTCACCCAGCTTTTCAAAATCCTCCTCAACTTCGTCGTGTTCATCCCAGATCTCACCTACCAGCTCTTCCAGAATGTCCTCCATCGTAACGATTCCCAGCGTGCCGCCGAAATCATCGACCACGACCGCAATGTGGGATTTCTGGTGCTGGAGCATCTTCAGAATGTCCCGGATTTTGGTATGCTGGTAGACGAACAGCGGCTCCGTCATGATCTGGGCGATGGGCTGATCGGTCATTTTGCCGTTGATATAGAAATCCTTCTGATGGAGAACGCCCACGACCTGATCGATGGTATCCCGGTAGACAAGCAGTCGGGAGAACCGGGACTGGGTAAAGGCTTTTGCGATTTCCTCGTGGCTCTCGTTGATGTCCACGGCTTCCAGCTCGATCCGGTGGGTCAGAATTTCCGCCGCCGTCAGGTCGCCGAACTCCAGAGCGTTTCGCAGAAGCTCGCCCTCGTTCTCGTCAATGCCGCCGTCGTGCTCCACGTCCTCCATGAAAAGAAGCAATTCCTCGTGGGACATTTTGGCGCTGCCGTCCGTCTTGATGAAGCGGGAGATGAACTTTTTGCACTGGGTAAAGAGGAAATTCAGGGGCGTCAGCACCCAGATCCACAGGCGGATGAACGGCGCACTGAACATGGCAAAACGCTCCGGGGCGTCCTTGGCGATGCTCTTGGGGGTGATCTCGCCAAAGAGCAGGACGACGAGGGTCACGACCACGGTGGAGATCGTCGCGCCCACGTCGCCGTAAAGCTCGACGAACAAAAGCGTACCGACGGATGCTATGGTAATGTTTACGATGTTATTGCCAATCAGAATGGTAGAGATCAGCCGGTCGTAATTCTCGGCAAGCTTAAGGGCCAGCGCCGCCCGTTTGTTTCCGTTGTCGGCGAGAACCTTCAGCCTGGTTTTGTTCAAAGAAGAGAATGCCGTTTCCGTTGCGCTGAAATAGGCAGACATGGCAAGACAGACTGCCATTGCGAAAATGCTTCCAATGTGATTCATACAAAACTCCTTTTTCTGTTCATATATTGTCGGGCAGGGTCACACGCCTATACTCTGTATCGCAGGAGCGGGCGAAGATGTGCCATATAGGAACAGGGAATGCGGGAGTAATTGTCAGCACCGTCGCTGCTGTCGGATTCCACGGTCTTTCCTCCTTCCGTTATCATGAAATGAACCGCATAGGTTTGCCGTTCATTATAGCATGGTTATGGCTAGGATTTGGTAAAGAAATTTACAGCGACGCGGAATGCGACGATAAAATGGGAAATGGTGGGGAATAATGGCGGTCGCCCGTAAAAAAGGATATGAAAAAGTTTCTCTTATAAAGAAAGGTCGTTTGGCTGTACACGCCGTCTTCCGGAATTTGGGATATTTGAATATTGACAAAATCGGTCTTTGCGTGTAGAATGACGACAACCGAATAGAAAAGCGATGACGAAGACGGATTTGATCGTACAGCCGATAGAGAGCCGGGGAGGGTGGAAGCCCGGTGGACTGCCTTCAAAATCCCATCCCTTCCGAGCCGGAGTTCCCCAAAGCAATGCAAGTAGGGTCTCCCGCGTGGACTGCGTGAGTGTCTAGGGCTTGTTGGAGCCTGAAAGAGGTGCGCTTGTGCGCGCAATTTGAGTGGTACCGCGGGTATTTTATGACTCGTCTCAAAGAAATTTGAGACGAGTCATTTTTATATTCAATTCAAAAAAAGAGGTACGGGAAATGAAACTGAGTAAAAAGAGTCTGCTGGTGGTCAGTGTTATGCTGTTTGCCCTGTTTTTTGGGGCGGGCAACCTGATTTTTCCGCCGTTTCTGGGACAGAACGCCGGGGAGAATACCCTTCCGGCCATGATCGGGTTCCTTGCGACGGCGGTGGTGCTGCCGGTGCTTGGCGTGGTGGTGGTCGCGCGGTTCGATGGGCTGGAAAAGCTGGGAAAACAGGTGGGGGCGCGGTTCGCGCTGGTGTTTACCGTGCTGATCTACCTGTCCATCGGACCGGGACTGGGAATTCCCAGAGCCGCTTCCGTTCCCTTTGAAATGGCGGTGGCGCCCTATCTGCCGGAGGGGAGCAATCCGGCGCTGTGGATGGCGGCCTATTCTCTGGGGTTTTTCCTGATCGCCCTGTGGCTGTGCCTGAATCCCGGAAAGCTGGTTGACCGCATCGGCCGGGGGCTGACCCCGGCGCTGCTGGCGCTTCTGACGCTGCTGTTCATCAGCTTCCTGTTCCGGGGAGAGACCAGCGTCGCGGCGGCACAGGGGGGCTATCAGGAGGCGGCGCTGCTCAAGGGCTTTACCGAGGGCTACAACACCATGGACACCATTGCCGCCCTGAATTTCGGGCTGGTGATCTCCGCGACGCTGGGGACCTTCGGCCTGACGGAGAAAAAGGACAAGATGCGCTATACGATTCTGGCGGGGGTGCTGGCTGGGACGATTCTGGCGGTGGTGTATGCCATGCTGTCCTACATGGGCATGTGCAGCTCCGGCGTTTACCCGGTTCAGGAAAACGGCGCGTGGACGCTGCGGTGCATCGTCTATCAGGTGTTTGGCGGCACCGGGGCAGTGCTGCTGGCGGCCATCTTTACGCTGGCCTGCCTGACCACCTGCGTCGGACTTATCAACTCCATTTCTCAGTATTTTTCTACACTTTTCCGGAAGATCTCCTATCGGGCGTGGGTGTATATCATTACGTTTTTCTCGTTCCTCGTGTGCAATCTGGGGCTGAGCATGATCCTGAGCATTTCCATCCCCATCCTGAACGCCATTTATCCCGTATCCATTGTGCTGATCCTGCTGGGACTGAGCCACGATCTGTGGAAGGGGAACCGGTTCGCCTATCCCATGACGGTGGCGGGAACCGCCGCGGTGAGCATCGCTTTTGCGCTGGGCGACGCGGGGTTGCCGCTGGGCGTTCTGGGGCAGCTGCTGCACAGGCTGCCGCTGTACCGGCTGGGCTTCGGCTGGGTCTGTGTGGCGGCGGGAATGCTGCTGCTCAGCTTCGGGGTGAACGCTCTGCTCCGCAGGGCACACGCGGCGGAGGAATGCGTGTCAAAATGATTTGCCTGTTGGCTGGACGATGTTGACAAGAAGGGGTATTGAAGCTGCGAAAAGACAATACTCTTCCCGCAAATCAGCCTTGACATTGCCCCTGTGTGGTTGTATGATTCCCACAGATACAAAGAAAGGAGCCTTTCTTATGCCCAAATGGTTGGATAATGCTGTATTTTACGAAATTTACCCTCAGTCGTTCCTTGATACCAATGCCGACGGTATCGGCGATTTTCAGGGGATCATCAACAAGCTGGACTATATCCGGGGGCTGGGCTGCAACGCGCTGTGGATTAACCCCTGCTTCCTGTCGCCCTTCGGCGACGCGGGGTACGATGTGGCGGATTATTACCGCGTCGCGCCCCGGTACGGCACGAATGAGGATCTGAAGCGCCTGTTTGCCGAGGCGCACAAGCGGGAAATGCACGTGCTGCTGGATCTGGTGCCGGGGCATACCTCCGTGGAACACGAGTGGTTCCGGGAATCCATGAAGGCGGAACGGAACGCCTACACCGACCGCTACGTATGGACGGACAGCGTCTGGGAAGCACCGGAAAATATGGGCTGCCTGCGGGGCATTTCCCAGCGGGACGGCTCCTGCGCCATCAATTTCTTCACCTGCCAGCCCGCGCTGAATTACGGCTACTATAACCGCACCCGCCCATGGCAGCAGTCTCCCGACGACGAAGGCCCCAAGGCCACGCTGAACGCCATGATGGACGTGATGCGCTTCTGGCTGGGTCTGGGCTGCGACGGCTTCCGGGTGGATATGGCGGCCAGTCTGGTGAAAAACGACCCGGACAGCCTCGGCACCATCGCCCTGTGGCAGAAAGTTCGCGCGTTTCTGGATGCGGAATTCCCGGAAGCGGCCATGGTCTCCGAGTGGGGCGAGCCGGAAAAGTCCCTGCGCGGGGGGTTCCATATGGACTTTCTGCTCCACTTCGGCCCCTCCCATTACAACGACCTGTTCCGGTGCGAGGAGCCTTATTTCTCCGACCGGGGCGTGGGCGACGCGTCGGCCTTCGTGGAAAAGTATCTGGAGAGCCGGGAGCGGGCAGGGAAGGACGGCCTGATCTGTATTCCCTCCGGCAACCACGACATGACCCGCCTCGCAAAGCACGTGGAGGGGGACGAGAAGAAGTTGGCCTTTGCCTTCCTGCTGACCATGCCCGGCGCGCCGTTTATTTACTACGGCGACGAGATTGGTATGCGCTATGTGGAAGGGCTGACCAGCGTGGAGGGCGGCTATGAGCGCACCGGCGCCCGCAGTCCCATGCAGTGGGATAACGGGGTGAACGCGGGCTTCAGCGCCGCGCCTACGGACAAGATTTACATTCGGCAGGACCCCGCGTCCGACCGCCCCACGGTTGCGGGGCAGCTGGATGATGGGGAGTCTCTGCTGAATCACGTTCGCCGCCTGATTGAACTGCGGCAGGCGCACAGCGCCCTGCAAAGCCGCGGCGGGATCACCTTCGTCAGCGACGGGGCGCCGAAGCGGCCGCTGGTTTACAAGCGCGGAAACGACGAGGAAACGCTGCTGGTCGCCATCAATCCCTACCGGGAGGAAGTGTCCTTCCGGCTTGACGGGACGCTGGGCGGCGCGCTGTACACCTTCGGCGGCGAGGCCGCGCAGAAGGGAGAAACGGTCACGCTGCCCCCGGTAAGCGCGGGCGTCTACGGGCTTAAATGAATTTCACTGCCCCGCCGAAAACCGGCGGGGCAGGAATTCCCGAAAAAGGGAAATTTACGCTTGACAAATCGGGTTTCCTGTAGTATTATAACCGGGCTGGACAGATAGCACCGTGATGGAGAAGTCGCGTAGCTGGCCGAGCGCGCACGATTGGAAATCGTGTATACCCCAAAAGGGTATCGAGGGTTCAAATCCCTCCTTCTCCGCCAAGAAAAAAGCCCCTTTTACCGCTAAAACATGGTAAAAGGGGAATTTTTTTACCTATTGTGCAAAATAACGGCCACCTGAAATCTACGCTACCTTTTTTTAAATCTAGGATTCCGAATCGTGTATGCCTTGCCTAAATTTTCCGAACTTTTAAAGGAGAAATGAAAAATGGCTGGAAAAACTAGAATAACCTCATCAAATCAAAAGGTAAAAACTCCAAAAGAAAAAAAGAAAATGCTGTCTTATTCTCCATTATTTATATCCTCACTTTCTGATAACATATAGTGTGAATAGAAATATTGAGGATTATAAACTATATCCAAGTTGCTTTGTTATATTATAGCTGTCCTCAAGAGGGCAGCTATAATTCTTATAAAGCGAGGTCTTATCTATGAAGAACAAAAAAATTTTGGCAATAGGCTTGTGCGGAGCAATCTGTTTAAGCATTGCAGGGGTTACTTATGCAAGCGCATCGGCTTCAGACACACCAAAGGTTTCAACATCTGAAACGGGAAACACATCCGGCGCAGATATTCTCTATCAGGATACAGACGGTGGACAAATCAGCGTTGACGGTAAAAATTGGGTTGCCGAGGCAGATTATGAGAAGAACAATGCGGCACCGGATGTGCAGTGGTGGACAGCCGATGAATACGAAACTTCGCCGTTATGCGGAACAGGCTGGTTACACCATCGTTGGTGTTGCCGCCGAGCATGGCTCGGGATTGACCCTTGACCGTCCGGCTCTGCAAGAGCTGACGGAGGCCGTTCTTGCCGGAAAGGTGGATGTAGTGCTGGTAAACAGCCTTGACCGCTTGGGGCGGGATTGGGGCATGACAAAGCAATACATCGACCTGCTGACCGAGCACAAGGTCAAGCTGCTGTGCGTGCGGGAACGGATGATGATCGACAGCTCCAGCTTTTCACCATTCTTCACATAAAAAAGCAGAGTGTCCATTACAGGATACTCAGATCCTATAAGGACACTCTGCATGGTCCGAGTGGGGAGATTCGAACTCCCGGCATCTTGAACCCAAAGGCATATGTAGAATTTTATCAACTTCTTTGACTCCGTATAGAACGGTTCTGTACATAAATAGCTGGTATATAGAACTCATATCTCCGTTGATTACAGCTGTTTTTTCTCTTGTTGTGGTCAAAACTGTGGTCAAAAAATGCCCCTTGGCTGGAGGCTAAGAGGAGTTAGGCTACGACTATCTTGATTCAACGACAGCCAAAATAGTAAGACATGCGCTGAAAATATGAAGCAGTCGACTTTAAGCTACCATAAGACATGAAATAAGTCAAGTGCGGGAAGCATAAATATTTTGAAAGCTATAGACAAAGATACATGTTGGCAAAGTAAAAAAACATGGGAGTGCATTGCAAGGAGCATTTAACACAGTGTCATATTATTGAGAGCTTTGGGGGCACAATGATTTGCTACTGCGTGGAAAATTTACAGCAAAATGGCTGGAGAAATTGTGTAATTTGTAGTATAATAATAGATAGAGTGCGGGTTGTTTAGCTAAAACGCTAATCTGCGAAACTACTCAGAGAGACCGATTTGCCGCAGAGAATAAAATAAATAAGGAGTGCTACTACATGATTGTATCTGAATTGAAACTCTACAATTTCCGACAATTTAAAGCTGTGAATGGTGTCCCTGGATTGCAATTAACCTTCCACGAAGGATTAAATGCGCTAATTGGGGAAAACGATTCTGGAAAGACAGCTGTTATTGATGCACTCAAATTGGTATTACTAACGCAGAGTAACGAGTATATCAGACCAACAGACGAAGATTTTTATAGATCTGCTGATGGGGAGGTATGCTCTGAGTTTAAGATTGACTGTACGATTTCAGAATTTACTCAGAATGAGGCAAAGAACTTCATTGAGTATCTTACATTTTCGGATACTGATAATGGGAAAAAATATACGCTTGAACTATATTATCGCGCATGGAAAGAAGGCCATAAAATTTTCCAAGAGCTGCGTGTAGGAAATCTTGATGATGGCATTTTAATGGACGGAAGAGCGCGGGACTTACTAAAAGCGGTCTATTTGAGACCACTTCGTGATGCCGAACGGGAGATGAGTTCTGGCCGGGGGTCCCGAATCTCTCAGATACTTCTTAGCCATCCGGTTTTTAAGGGAAAAAAGAACATCAAATACTGGATATAATTAAGGTTGCCAATGAAGATATAGAGAAATACTTTGCAGATGATGCAGATGGAAAAACCATTCTTCAGACAATCAGAGATAACCTTAAAGTTTTTAATGAAATGGGACAAGCAAGTGATGCAGAAATAAAGACATCGGATATTCAACTTAAGGCTATTCTGGAATCACTGTCGTTGAACGCCCCGGAAATTAACCCAGGCTTGGGAGAGTTAAATTTACTGTTTATTGCAGCTGAGCTACTGTTGCTTAAAGATGACAGCGATGGTGGCATGAAGTTGGCTCTAATTGAAGAACTAGAGGCACATTTACATCCACAGGCACAACTTCGATTGATTAGTTATCTCCAAAATGAATACAATGAAAACAAGGTCCAAATCATCATTTCAACACATAGCCCAATCCTTGCCTCGAAGATAAATCTTAAAAATTTGATTCTTATGAAAAATGGATATGGCTATGATCTAGCGGAAGGAAAAACAGGACTAGAAAAGGGGGATTATCTATTCCTTCAGCGCTTTCTTGATTCCACAAAAGCGAATCTGTTTTTTGCAAAAGGCGTAATAATGGTAGAAGGTGATGCGGAATCTATAATTCGATGGATGACGAAACGCCTGATTGGGTACCGCAAAGTGGATTTTTACCGATTATGACATCTTGCCGATATAATCAAGAAATTGCAAATGTTATCAGTAGGCTAAAAAAAGACAAACAGGAAATTACAACATTGGCTGGTAAAACCGGAGTAAAGCCGATTTTGTTTATCTTTAATAAAGAGACAATCGGAAAAGTAGTTTGGGCGTTTATTGAGGCGTTGGAAAGGAATGGTCTCTATGATGAGAGCGGCATATACAAAGTAGTTGGAGCTGTCAGAGATGAAAAATTAACTGGACTTAAAATAGGAAGTTATTGGTCAGGATTTGACGGGACAAAAAGGTCGCTGGATGAGTATTGTTACTGGTCACTGATAGATAATATTGTTAAAGAATTATCAGATGGTAAGCTGTTTGAAGTGGAACGAACTGTTCGAAAGCTTCTATGCCGACTGTGCCACTATGCGAAAATTGTGCATCCTATATCCGGCAAAGAATTCACCATGACAACGATAAAACATTGGCTTGATGGTGAGCGCAAAGATGTATATCGCCAATGGATATATGAATTGTCGGTTTTACGGGAAATTGACAGGACCGCAGTAGATAAACTAATGTGGCCCAAAGTAAATGAATTGTTAAGGCCTTTGAAGCCGCAAGCAGTTGACATTTATGATTGTTTGCCTAGGTTTTTCTTAAATGTGAATCCTATTCCTCGTAAAACGGAGGAAAGCGAGAAAAATATTTTATTTGATAAATTTAGAGGACGAAAGATAGAGTTTAGTACAGTTCATGGTGTCAAAGGTGAAACACATGATGCAACGCTATATCTTGAAACGGAAAAAAATAATGGATCAGATTTACAACGGATACTTCCCTACTATGGTGTGGGCAGGATACAGAAAACGAAGATTTATGAATCTAGTAGGAAAATTGCATATGTTGCTATGAGCAGACCAAGAAGGCTTTTGTGTGTAGCAATGAAAGCTGAAACTTATGAAAAGAGTAATGGCGTATTTGACGCTGATTGGGAAATTATCGATCTAAGAAAATAGCAGATAAGTGTATGGAATTGAAAGAGAATCTTTTCATAAAGAATAGAATTTGAGACAAGTTATCAAAATATGAGCCGTTCAATGAGTTGAAGTAAGTGAGCGGCTCATATTTTTTGTTTCTAGGATAGTACACATAAAAATTTTTTCTTGGGGTGTTTCGTTTTTTCGTCTCCGTCTCGGTGCCGTCAAGATTTATGCGCAAATTTATTTGCAGGCTCCGGCTGAATGAAG